>BNJU01002481.1_pt1 | contig 225156 bp, 346 predicted proteins | sample 8539281 | NCBI WGS metagenome assembly BNJU01 (sample SAMD00202456, study PRJDB9452) | human saliva metagenome | isolation source: human saliva | place: Japan | reverse complement strand
TATAAATGTACTAATCGGAGGAACAAGTCTTCTGATCCTTGTAGGGACAGCAGGAACTGCTTCAACAGATAGATTCATATCTGGCTGTTAAGAAGATGAAAGGTTTTATAAAAAAAGATAGAAAAATAGAAGATGAAGCTAACAGTTTCATCTTTTTCGATAAATTATAAAAATTAAAAACTCTCATTTTTTTCTTTAATGTAAATGTGTTAGAATACATATGATGATAAATGAGAGATAGAGATTGCTTTTATATTACAGCTATTGTAATTGCCATCTTAATATTAAGCAGATATGAGTTATTAGAAGAAAAATGAGAAAAAATCGGACGAAAAATTTTAAAAGTTTTCGTCTTTTTCAGTTGTATAATATTTAGCGTTGGTGAGAAAAATTCTCCCAACACTAAATTTTTGCAAAATAGAACACACATCAAATCTCATGTATAATTTAAATCACCACAATTAAAAAGGAGAAATGATATGTGTTCTAATGCTAGTATAACAGAAATCTTGGGAATTAACGATAACAATTTAGTAATTGATGTGACCCCAAAAAGTTAGACTTTATTAGCGAGACAGTTTATGCTGCCTCGCCATTTTTATTTTAGGGACGTGTACCTGTTGAGCTCGCAAAGCGTGCGAAACAATAATCCACTCGCTATGCGGGTGTTATATAAAAATCACCATTCCGTCGTATAATTGAGATTGTTCAAGCTCAATAATACGAATAGGAAAGGTGATTTTTATAGCTAATAAAACGAACAGCTTATCTCACACAAAATGGATGTGCAAATATCATATAGTATTTACACCAAAATACAGGCGAAAAATAATATATAATCAATATAAACAAAGTATAGGTCAAATTCTGGAGACAATTATGTTCGTATAAAGGTGTAGAAATACTAGAAGGCTCATCTTATGCCAGACCATGTAAATATGCTAGTAAGTATACCACCTAAAATTAGTGTATCACAATTTATGGGTTATCTCAAAGGAAAAAGTGCACTAATGATATTTGACAAACACGCAAACTTAAAATATAAATTTGGAAATAGGCGTTTTTGGTCTGAAGGATACTATGTAAGTACAGTTGGATTGAATAAAGCAACTATAAAGAAGTATATTCGAGAACAGGAAAAACATGATGTAGCCATGGATAAATTAAGTGTCAAAGAATATGAAGATCCCTTTAGGGATAGCAAGTAGTACAAATACCCTTTAAAGGACGGTGACGAGTCAAAGGCCGAGCTTGAACAGAGTGAAAGCCAGCACCGCCGGTAACCCTTGGACTTATAGTCCTTGTGCAAACCTCCCGTTGGACGGGTGGTCATGATTTCACCTCATTTGGCAATAATATCAGGCAGAACTATTAAACTGTGAATAAAAACTTAAAGTTGTGATAGGTAACAAATTAAATAATAATATCGAAATTCAATAAAGATTGAAAAGAGGGCTTATGGAAAAACTGGAAAATACAGATAAAAAAGGAATTAGCACAAAGAGAAAGATTGGAAAGACTACCTATGAAGTTGTTGTACACTTCAATGAAAAATGCGACTGAAACAATGCAAGATAGTAAAAACATACTTACATATTATATAGGAGCTATAAAAATAGGGATATTGATTTTGGTAATGAGATCATTATCAGTATTAAACTAAAAATAATATACAAAATGGCTTGCGAATGATATAATTTAAATATAAAAAAGATGTTGATGGTTTTTGTATTGTGGTTAGAAAAACTTATGCAGTTAGAAGGAAAGGAGAATTAAAGATGATTACAAAGAGTTTCGAAAGAAAATTAGAAAAACTTGGTGCATTTGAAATTAGCTTTGATATGTTGAAATTATCAGAAAAGAATGAGAAACATTTGAAATTTTTGAATGCAGGAAGAGGAAATCCTAATTGGATTAATACCTTGGGAAGATTAGCTTTTGCAAGACTGATGGAATTTGGCGTGTCAGAATGCAAAAGAACTCTAGATAAAGGAGATTTAGCTGGATATGTTGACTCCAATGGAATTGAGGAGAGGTACAATGCTTTTTTAAATCGTGACGATGAGGTGGATGTATTTCTTAAAAAGATCGTGGAGTATAGCGTAGACCATCTAGATTTAGATAAGAAAAGCCTTATTTTGGAGCTTACAAATGGCATTATAGGAAATAATTATCCGGTTCCTAGCCGTTGTTTGGAGAATACGGAGCACATCATCAATGCATTTCTTCAAAGCATTCTATATGGGAAGGCTAATTTAAGAAAAAATACTAAGATATTTCCAGTAGAAGGCGGTACGGCTGCAATTGTTTATATATTTGATTCCTTAAAGCATAATGGACTACTTAATGATGGAGACCGCATTGCAATCAACACACCGGTATTTACTCCTTATATTCAGATTCCGAGACTATCAAATTTTGATTTAGCAGAGGTCGATCTTCAAGCAAGGGAAGAAAATCAGTGGCATATTCCAGATTCTGAATTTGAAAAGCTTTTGGACCCTTCTGTCAAGGCATTTTTCTTAGTGAATCCATCAAATCCGGGTTCTCGTAGTCTTACAGATGAGACTTTGGAACAGTTAAGAAAGGTAGTTGTAAAGCGTCCGGATCTTATTATTATAACAGATGATGTATACGGTACTTTTGTAAATGGATTCCGCACTGTTTATTCCGTTTGCCCAAGAAACACTATTTTGGTTTATTCGTATTCAAAGCTTTATGGTGTTACAGGATGGAGACTCGGAGTTATAGCAATTAATGAAGATAATGTTCTTGATGAACTGATTAAGAAGCTTCCTGAGAAGAAGAAAAAAGAACTAGAAAGCGATTATTCTATCGTTACATTTAATCCTTCGGAAATGGGCTTTGTTGAAAGGATATGTGCAGACAGCAGATCTATTGGATTGTATCATACAAGCGGGCTATCTACACCACAGCAGATTATGATGGTTCTTTTCTCTATGACTCATTTGGTTCTTGAAAATGAAAAGGATCAATACATTGAAGCTTGTAAAGAAATTATAGCGATTCGTTACCACAATTTAATGTCTACATTAGGCTTACCTGAGGATAACAGTGATTCCAATGCTAAATATTATACACTGATTGACATATATCAACTTGCAGAGACAAATTATGATAAGAACTTCGCAACATGGCTTAGAAATGAATTTGAGGAAATAGATTTTCTTTTACATCTAGCAAAGGAAGATGGTGTTGTGTTGATGGAAGGAGTTGGTTTTGGAGCAACTCCTGGTACAGTTAGAATTTCAGAAGCAAACCTAGAGGACAATGATTATAAGGAAATAGCAAACCGTATTATATCCCTTTTGAAAGAATATTACGAAAAAGTATACAAAAGAGAAAAAGCTATAGTATGGGAGGAATTTAAAAATGAATATAGGTTTAATTTCACATGAAGTGTTGGAAACAGCACAACGTATTACGGTAACAGGTTTTCTCTGATATAGCCCATTATTTTGATTGCTAATCCAGTCATTTCTATCTTTATATGTCTTGCACTTGGATATTTTATTGGAAAAGGTAAAGATAAAAATCCTTTACGGTAGGTGCCACTGTAGGAACTTTGCTGGTAGGACTTCTCATTTCCCTAATATTGAAGGGGGCAGGAACTTACGAAATTGACGGAACGGTGAAGACAATCTTTTTCTCACTATTTATTTTTACTATCGGATATGAGGTTGGACCTTCATTCTTCGCAAGTTTAAAAAGATCTGGCCTTAAAATTATTGTCCTATCCATATTCTTCGCCGTGGTAGCTTTTGCAGTTTCGATTGTTTTGTTTAAGACTTTTGGTATTGGAGCTGGAGAAGCTGGCGGAATTTTGGCAGGTAGTCTTACACAGTCAGCAATCTTAGGAACAGCGGATTCTACTATGAAGGCTATGCTTTCAGGAACAGAACTGAAAACGGCTGAAAGTCAAATGGCAGTTGCATATGCACTTACCTATGTTTTTGGAACGATTGGGGTAGTTGTGTTTTTGAGAAATGGTGCATCGAAGTTAATTGGTACAAATTTGACAGATACAGTTAAGAAGAAAATTGAGCAAACAAATTTCCATGAGTCTTCTTCGGAAAACACTGTGGTTGGAAATATTAAAGCACGTGCATTTTGCTTAGAAAAAGGTGCAGAACTTATTGGCAAAACAATCGGTTCCATTGAAGAACAGTACGATGATTCTCTTACAATAATTCAGATTCTTCGAGATGGTAAACAGGTGAATCTTGCACCGGATGTGCAGCTTCTTGAGAAGGATACAGTTATGATTATAGGACTTCTTGATGCAGTATTAAATTTTGAAGCTTCTGGGATGGAGGAAACTAATGATTCAGAAGCTCTTAGGCTAGATGTGGTAAAGCAAGAAATAGTTTTAACTAACAATTTCTCTCTAGATGTTATAAAGAATCTTTCAGAAAATGGAATCGTCATTTCAGAAAGGATGAGAGATAACGATATTCTCCCTGAAGAGGAGGAGTTAAAAGCTCTTGATCACTTGATATTGGTGGGACCAAAAGCTGCTATTTCTAAGGCTGTAAAGAAACTTGGGTATGTGAAGGATACAGGAACTGAGACAGATATATCTTTTATCAGCATCGGGCTTGTAGTTGGTCTATTAATAGGTGCAATCAGCTTCGTTGTATCCAAAATTCCGATTACACTTGGATCTGGTGGAGGAGCTTTAATTGGAGGACTTTTGTTCGGATATTATCAAGATAGACATTCTAACTATGGACTGATGCCGAAAGCAACCCGATGGTTTTGTAAGAGTGTTGGATTAAATCTCTTTATAGCCATTGTGGGACTTATTTCTGGAGCTTCCTTCATATCTGCATTGCAATCTATGGGCTTAAAGGTACTATTAATTGGTATTTTGGTAACCATTTTGCCTCATATTGCTTCCGTTTACTTTGGAAGATTTGTGTTAAAGTTGGATGCTGTAGATATCATTGGTGCTCTATGTGGTGCTGGAACGTGTACAGCAGCACTTAACGGAATTGTGGAGGAATATGATTCAAGTATTTTTGCTATAGCATATACACCAGGATATGCAATGGGAAATATTTTACTTACAGTCTTAGGTCCTCTTGTAGTAGCAATATGCATACATTAGTTATTTGAGTAGATAAGATAGATAGATTCATACATTTATTTTAAGGAAAAGTGGTTAGATAATATTTAGCGTTGGTAGAGAAAAATTCTCTCCCAACGCTAAATTTTTTGCAAAAATAGGAACACACATCAAATCTAGTGTATAATTTAAATCGCACAAAAATAAAAACAAGGAGAAATGATAAACAATGTTGAAAGAATAAAAACTTAAAGAAGAAAAACTATCAGAAAATTTTTGGCATTAAAAATACCTTTGACAAAATGCTGAAACTTTGAATGAATCATACAGAATTGAACATTTAAGAGGCGGACATCCGCAAAGCTGTCTCGTCCTGACAGACTTGTAATTATGCTTTCATACTATCGTGACTACAGGGCTATGGAGAAAAAATATTGCCTTTGAATACGGTGTTGCAAAAAGTACCGTCTGTGAGTGCGTTAAGTGGGTTGAAAACATCCTGATAAAAAGTGGGGAGTTTTCCTTGCCCAAAAAAAGGGAACTTGTCAGGGACACTGAGATAGAAGTCGTGCTGGTTGATGCTACGGAATGTGAAATTGAGCGTCCTACAGCGGAAATACTACTCGGGAAAGAAAAGCACACGATAAAGGCTCAGATAGTGGCAGACGAAAAAGGGCGATTTAAGGATACTCAACGTCTCGTTTTGCACGGAAGCGTTCATGACTTCAGGCTGTTCTGCAGAAGTCGTGTGTATTTTTCAAAAGATGTCCTTTTAATTGCCGACAAGGGATACATAGGCATAGATAAGATACACAGCAATAGCTTGGTACCTAAAAAATCGACAAAAAAGCATAAATTAACTAAAGAGGACAAGAAATACAATTCAATTATTTCAAGGCGTAGAATTTACATAGAGCATGTGAACAAGCATATCAAGAGATTTAGGATAGTGTCTACACGTTATAGAAACAAGAGAAGAAAATTTGCCCTGAGATTTTCGTTAATTTGTGCAATTTATAATTTTGAACTATAGGTTATCGAACAGGTTTATTATCTTAATTTTTGTATAATGAAATATTCTAAACTTTATTCTTAATATTATTCAGTTAAATCGCTTTTTGACTTACTCTTATAAAATAAAAACTTTTCTTATATAAACAATACGTTAAGTAAAAAGATAAATTTAGCTCTTGCAAAAACTCTAACCAAGTAATTTTAGTTAGAGTCTTTATTTCTTACGTATTAAACTTTAAATTATCAACTATTCAGTATCTTTTTAAAGATTTTTTTATTTTTAGACACTTTTTTCTTCAGTTTTTCTTATCTGTTTCTGATTTTTCCTTAATAACCAAAAATACCATCTTCCAAATCAGCAACAAGATGTTTTTGCATCAAGGTTTTTCAAGATGGAAATCAGTCACATTATCACGTATTTGTTGTTCAATTACACGACAGTGGACGTACTCCCATAACTTCATCATATCCTTCTTCTGTCAAAAATTCTTTTTGCTGCATCAGATACAGCTAAGTCAATTTCTTTTTAGAAAGAGTTTTATTTACTTCAATAAGCATTAAATCAACAATTTGTGATAAGTCTTTTTATTAAGATGCGAAAAATTCAATCACAGCATTGAACCGATTTAAAAATTCTGGACGGAAGTATGGTTTCAATCTTTCTATAATTTCCTGTTTGTCTACATTCTCAACAAGTCCTTTTTCATATCCAAATCCAGCATTTGAAGTAGCTATAATTACAGTATTTTTAAAATTTACAGTATTTCCTGTCCATCAGTTAAACGTCCATCATCTAATACTTGTAAAAGAAGCGTTATAACTTGCGGATCAGCTTTTTCAATTTCATCCAAAAAGAATAATTGAATAAGGATTACGACGTCTCTTTCAGTCAAAGTATTATATTGTCATCATATCCAACATATCCAGCCGTTGTTCCAATAAGTTTTGAAACTGCAGTTCTATCAGAATATTCTGACATATCTAATCTAATAATAGCATCCTTAGTTCCAAACATATCAAGTGCTAGTTGTTTTGCAAGTTCAGTTTTCCCGACACCTGTAGGACCTACAAAAAGAAAACTTCCAATTGGACGGTTACCTTCGTCAAATCCTGCACGGTTACGACGAATTGCACGCGCAACTGCTTCAACTGCTTTATCCTGACCGATAACTTTTGCTTTTAGACGTTCGTTCATTCCTTTTAGACGTTCAATATCACTTGCTCCCATTTGAGAAACGGGAATTCCTGTCATTCTTTCTACAGATTCAGCCACATCATTTATTGTTGCTGTAACTTTCATATCTTCAGTATGATTTTTTATTTTATTTTCTAATTCCTCAATACGATTTTTGCATTAAGTGCAGCTTCATAATCTTCAGATTTTACTGCCTCAGCTTGTTTTGCTTTCTGTTCTTCAATTTGATGTTCTACTGCATGAACATCAGTTACAGGATGTTGAGCGGCCAAATGTGCTGCCGTCACATCAATTAAATCAATTGCTTTATCTGGCAAGCTACGTTGTGGAATATATTGCATTGAGAAATCAACTGCGCTTTTTAAAAACATTATCAGGCAAAATTACATTGTGATGTTTTTCATATAAATTACGAATTCCTTGAAGTATTTTATAAGTATCTTCCGCTGATGGAGCATTTACTTTCACTTCATTGAAACGACGTGCAAGTGCGGCATTTTTAATATTGTATTACGGTATTCATCTTGAGTAGTTGCTCCAATAACTGTCAGTTCCCCACGTGAAAGAGCAGGTTTTAAAATGTCGGCAAGCCCTTTAGAACCACCATCTCCAGTATTTCCTGCACCTAAAATCTGATGAATTTCATCAAAGAAGAGTATAACATTTCCAAGTTCCTTTACTTCCTTCAAAAGATTCTGAATATTTTCCTCAAAACTTCCACGATACTGTGTACCTGCTTCAAGTCCCGAAATATCAATTGAAATAATTTCCTTATTTTTAATAGCGGCAGGAACATCCCCATTTACAATGGCTTGAGCTAGTCCTTCTACAACAGCTGTTTTCCCAACACCTGCATCACCTACAAGAACTGGATTATTTTTTGTACGACGTGAAAGAATTTCCGAGGTTTCCTGAATTTCCTTGTTACGTCCTATAACTGGATCTAGTTTTCCATCACGAGCTTCCGTGTAAGATTACGTCCAAGTTTTGCAAGAATTCCATCTTGTTTAACATTTTGCCCTTGAGATGCTTGAGTCTGCATTTCATTATTTATTGGCAATTGTCCCGTTGCACGATATTGTGCAAATTCTTCAGGTGTAACTTCTCTTCCGTTTATCAGATAACGGCGATTTTCAGCATTAAAACCTCTCATTCCTCCCATTAACTGATTAAAAAGATCATCCATACTGTTAAAATCTCTACTCATAAATTACTACCTCACTTTTTATAAATTTTAAACAATTTTATTGTTTGTTGCTTTAAGTTTACTCTTAACTATTATGTAAGTCAAGAACTAAAACCATAATTATGAGGTTTCTAATAATTTTATTATAAAAATTCAAAAATCTATCTCATTGGAGCAACTACTGTCAATTCCCATATGAATACCCTCATCTCTTTTGGATGAATCATATCCAATGTAAACATTTTTAGCCTTTTATTTACTGGATAAAGTTTATATCTGTACATTAACGGAACTTCTGCCGCTTGTCCAATATAGTATTTTTGCCAGTTCTTGTAGGCTTCCACTTTATAATTTGGAACTGTTAATGATTTTTCTCCCTAATATTTCACCCTATTAGCCTGTCATTTTCTTCTGATGCAAAAACGAGAAAAAGTTAAGCTGGGATTTTCTTCCTGCTGATCCAGTTGGATCTAGACTTGTTCCAACTCCCCAAGCTCCAAAAGAATACATCTATGTCTTTAGAATCTCCTGCACTTTTTTTCGTAAAAAAATTCTGGAAAGCCAGCAATCTTCCTGATGTAAGAACTGCTTTTTATCCCTATTTTTCCAGCTTTGAATATAGTTTTGAGCAAGCGGTTCTGCTACATCGCCTCCCTGCCATAAATGCCATCTTTATTTCAAAAAGGCTTTCCATTTTTATCTTCACGGATTCCATCGCCATTTACATCCTTGTATCCTGCTTCATCCAGTAATTGCTTTGCTTTTTCAGGATTGTATGGATAACCTTGCAGGTCCTTTGGAAAATATTTCTTGAAAACAGGAGGAATTGATGAAGTTGCTTGCTGCCTTAACCCAAAATAAAATGCCTGTGCTATTTCCTCAACATTTATGGCTAAAACACCTATCGTAGATAAGGGGTGCTTCATATAGAATGATGTTAAGAGGTCTATAGTTTTAAAACCTATGTGAGACTAAGTCAATGGATCTAATTGCAAGAGAACACTGGGTCTCTCCTACTAGTGTTGCCAGAATACTCCGTTTAACTGAAGATAGGAGAAGAAAAATTATCTTCCTAGGATTCTATCAATAGATGAATTCAAGTCAGTAAATACAGTTTATGCGTCTATGAGTGTAAATTTAACCGATTTAGAAGGCGGTCATATTTTTGATATCCTGGCAGATAGGAGACAAAGATACCTCTTTGAGTATTTTAATTCATATCCCTTGAAGGTGAGAAAAAGGGTAGAATATGTGACTACAGACATGTATAGCCTATATATTGATTCTTGCCAAGAAGGTCTTTCCAAATGCCAATATCGTAGTTGATAAATTCCACATAGTACAGCTCTTGACAAGGGAGTTAAACAAGCTAAGAATAAACGAGATGAAGAAGCTTAATACCAGGTCTAAAGAGTATAAAATACTGAAGAGATACTGGAAAATACCACTTACAAAGAACTGGGAGTTAAACAGTATATATTTTTCAAGAATAGACACTTTAAAAAATATGACTAGTTCAGTTGACATATTAGACTACATGTTAGGAAAATTCCCCAACTTAAAAAGAAGCCTATGATTTTTATCAAAACTTCCTGATTAAGTATATCTAATAATGATGTGGCTATGCTTGAAGATATTCTAAATACTAGGACTGATAAAAATACCGATGTGTTTTAGGAAGAGTATAAAAACCCTAAAAAGCTTAGAAAGTATGTGGTTAACTCATTAAAATATGACTATACGAATGCAATTGTAGAGGGTAAAAAAATAATAAGATAAAGGTAATTAAAAGAGTATCCTACGGATATAGAAGTTTTAGGAATTTTAAGGCAAGGATAATGCTAATGGAAAAGGTATAAGATACAAAAGGTAACATCCATAGCTATAATTTTGCTATGGATAAGCTGCCGCATAATTTAATAGATTTTATTGATTTAAAATTATCACCAACGTTATTTGACATAGAGCCTTTTTGCAATGAAAAAAAGTGAAATAATCACCAAATAAAAATAGAATAGTTTTAATACTGACTTTATGATATAATAATTTAAAAATTGGAAAAATAAAAGGAAAGGAGAAAACTGCTGTAGTAAATCAGTATTATTTTCAGCAGTTAACAATTAGGATATGAAAAGAGTAGCTCAGTCAATAGTGGCATTTATTATAAGCATATTTGGAGCAAATGCGGGAAAGGTGATAGGAATATTTTTAATTTCCCTGCTTCCAGTTATAGAGCTTTAGGGAAGTCATTCCGGTAGGATATTATCAGGGCTTCCATGGTACACAAACATGATAACTTCAATAATAGGAAAATCTTCTGCCAGTACCATTTATACTTTTATTTGTTGTAAAAGTGTTTGAATTTATGAAAAGAAATATAATGGTAGGTTTTATTGAAAAATAGAAAAAAAGGGCAATGAGCAGAAGTGATAGTATTGCAAATAAGGAATTTATTGGACTTATGCTATTTGTAGCACCTCTTCCAGGGACAGGAGCATGGACAGGAGCACTGATTGCTGCATTACTCAATTTAATAGAAAAAATCTTTTTATGTATATTTGTATCGGAGTGCTGATTGCCGCATCACTGGTTACTCTGGGAGTATATGGAGTTATAGGGTCTTTTATATAATACTTAAATAAATTTCCAGTAAAATACCTGAAATTAATGCTTTTTCAAAAAGAAGAGAAAATGTGTTATAATCAAAGTACAATAGAATAAGGGAATGTTTTTGGTTTCGACAGGATAGGAAGCTTTATTATCGGCAAGTAAGCGGGAGCTTTAAAATCCAACTTAAATATAATCGGAAACGATAATTACGCATTAGCTGCCTAAGTCGCAGCTCGTCACTTTAAGAAATCGCCATTTTTCTTTTAAGATGACGTCACTTTAATGGCTTACTTGGATGTATGATTATGTCATCTGAGGACATCTTATAATCTCGCTGTTAGACTTTTTGTCTGTTTAATATCTTTTCGGTTAAAGCGATAAATAGACTAAACTTGTAGATGATAGTGAGAACTTTTTATTTTGGACACGGGTTCGATTCCCGTCATTTCCACCAAAAACAAAATAAAAAAATAAAATAGTAGATAAAATTAAAAACCGACTTTGCAGGGGCAGTTTTTGTTACTTTATAAGGACAGCTCATTAAATGATCATCAATAATTCCTATAGCCTGTAAAAAGAATAGATAATAGTAGAACCGACGAACTTGAATCCTCTCTTTTTAAGTCTTTGCTTATCTTATCTGACAGTTCACTTGTGGCAGGTACTCAGAAAGTTCCTTCCATTTGTTTATAATTCTTTTGTTATCAGTAAAATTCCATATATATTCTGCAAAGGAGCCAAATTCTTTCTGAACTTTCATAAATGCTATTGCATTTGTAACAGTAGAGTTTATTTTCAGTCTGTTTCGTATAATTCCTTCATTTTTTAAAAGTTCAGACAGTTTTGTTGCATCATATTCTGCAATTTTTGTAGTCAAAATTATCAAATGCTTCCTGAAATTTTCCCTTTTCTGTAAAAATGGTATTCCAACTCAGTCCAGCCTGGAAGCCTTCCAGTATGAGCATTTCAAAGATATATTCATCATCGTGGGAAGGTACTCCCCATTCAGTGTCGTGATATAAAATATCCTTTTCACCCTTTGCCCATCCGCAACGGTTACTATTATTCATATTTTATGACTCTTCTTTTCAAGTTTTTATATGATATCAGAATGTATTAGCCAGTGTCAATTTTCTTTGTGAGGATCCTCAGAATACAGCTATAAAAAAATTAATGTGAAAACTATATTTTGAAATTATTTAAAAATAAGAGAAAAACAGTAATGAAAAAGTATAGAAAAATGAAAAAAATTGATATAATATGTCGATAATAAAGAAAAAGAAATAATAGAAATTTAAAAATAAAGGAGATGGAAATGAAAAATATTCTGAAAATAGTTTTGATTACATTGCTTTCATTAGTGTTACTAAGCTGTGGGAAAAAAGGAAGATAAAATAAAAATAGTATTTCTGCCAAATGAATCAAATGATTCCTTGAAAAATTCAAGGGAAGAATTTGCAAAGGTTATAGAAAAGGCAACTGGAAAAAAGGTTGAAATAATAACAACGACAGATTATAACATTGCGGTGGAAAATATAATTTCAGGACAGGCTCAGATTGCATATATCGGTGCAGAAGCCCTGCTTAGTGCAAGGGAAAGAAGTAAGGATGTGGAAGCGGTATTGACAAATTCAGGAGCCAGCGGAACATTGGATGATGCATTTTATTACAGTTTTATAGCTGTGCGTGAGGAAGATGCTCCACAATATAAGTCTGGAGACGGATATGACCTTAAAAAGATGCAGGGAAAATCAATAACATTTGTTACAAACAGTTCAACATCAGGATTTAAAATACCGGCACATGAAATTGTAAAGATATTTAACCTGAAGGATAATGATGAAGTAATACAGGAAGGAAAAGTTTTCTCAAAAGTAATATTTGGAGGATCTCATCCGGGAGCACAGGTAAATCTGTTTAAAAAGGATTCTGATATTGCAACATTTGCCATTCCGAAGTCATTTACAATATATGAACTGACTTCAGGACAGGAAAATAAAGCAGGAGCTACTTATAAGGTAAAAACGGGGGCAGTTGCACCGTTTGGAGATTATGCGGGAAAAAGCTTTACTGTAATAAAATCGATACCTGTATTTAACGGACCGATAGTATTCAATGTGAAAAAGCTTTCCAAGGAAGATCAGGATAAAATTAAGAAAGCCCTTATGTCAAAGGAAACAACAGACAATCCTGCAATTTTCAGTGATAAGAAAAAGTAAAATAAGAGGACTGTTCCTGAAGGAAAAATCCAAATGTCGGATTCCTTGAAAACAAATTCAAAATGGTATGAACAGGCAAAGGAATAAACTGGATATAAAAATTCATAGAAAATGAAAACTACTATTATAAGAATAGAATAAATACTAGAATAAAATCGGAAGGCTGGAGGGAATCCAGCCTTTTTAATTAATATTGGTAAAATAAATAAGGATAAAAGAAAGGGGTTGAAAAATGCTGCTATCGGTAAATAACATTACAAAAAAATATAAAAATGGGACAACAGCCCTGAAAGATGTTTCGCTGACAGCTGAAAAGGGTGAATTTATTTCAGTTATAGGGCCTTCAGGATCAGGAAAAATCAACTTTGTTAAGAACAATAAACAGAATGATTGATATAGATGAGGGAACTATACTTTTCAATGATGTTCAGATAGAGAAACTTAAAGGAAAGGAAATAAATAAATTTAGAAGACAGATAGGAATGATATTTCAGAGCTATAATCTTGTTGAAAGGCTGACAGTTATTGAAAATGTTCTTCATGGAAGACTGGGGTACAAGTCTGTTCTGGCAGGTTCTCTGGGACTGTATACTGAAGAGGAAAAACAGGAAGCCTTTAGTATACTTGAAAAGGTTGATATGATGAAATATGCATATCAGAGATGCAGCGAGTTAAGTGGTGGTCAGAAACAGAGAGTTGGAATTGCAAGGGCTTTAATGCAGAATCCGGTACTTCTTCTATGTGATGAGCCAATTGCATCACTTGATCCAAAAAAAGTTCAGAAAGAGTAATGGACTATCTGAGAAAGATTACTGATGAAATGGGAATAACATGTATTGTAAATTTACATCAGGTTGACATTGCGACAAAAGTATTCTGATAGAATTATCGGGACTAAAATGAAGGGCATAAAGTATTTGATGATGCTGTAAGAAACTTGACAAAGGAAAAAGTGGAGGAAATTTATTCAGGTAAGGGAGAAAAAGGATTAGGTTTGTCAGAAAAAAATTATCAGAAAATAAATTAATAGGATTTGGAAAAGGCAATTTAATGAAGTTAACTAATAAAGATATATTTAAAAGGAGAATGCAGTCAAAAATAATATTTCTGCTTTCTGTCATAGTGCTGTATACTGTGTCGTCCATAATTTCAGGATTTGAAAATGGACTGGCTTTCTTATCAGTTCCAAAAGGGGTATTATGGCTGTTCCAGAAATTTATTCCTAACGGGAAAACATTACAGTATCTGCCTAAAATTATGAAGCCTGCCATTGAAACAATTCTGCTGGCACTGACTTCAACCCTGATTTCGTCGATGTTTGCACTTGTAATGGCAGTAATTGGTTCAGAAACATTGGGAGTAAGTAAAATAGCTGAATTTATTGTAAAACTTATAGCCTCATTTTTTAGAAATATGCCGGTTGTGGCATGGTCGCTGCTACTGCTGTTTTCCTTTAAACAGAGCCAGTTTACAGGGCTGCTGTCACTGACATTTATAACATTCGGATATTTGACAAGATCCTTTATGGAAACAATTGACGATGTTGCAGGAGATGTAGTGGAGGCATTACAGGCTACAGGAGCTTCATGGTGGCAGATTGTATTTCAGGGGGTAATTCCAAGTGTTTCTTCGCAGCTTGTTTCGTGGGTTCTGTACTATACAGAAAATAATGTGAGGGAGGCCACTCTTGTAGGAATACTTACAGGTACAGGAATAGGATTTATATTTAACCTGTATTACAGAAGTTTCAGGTATGATGCGGCAGGCCTTGTTATTCTCATTGTGGCATTAATAGTTCTAATAATAGAGCTTGTGTCAAATAAAAATAAGAAAGGAACTGCTCTAGTATAGAAAGGGAGGTGAAGGAATGGCAGTGGAAAGCTACATGGATAGAAATGGTAAAATAGTAATAAAAAGTTTACAAAAGTCAAGGGTCTTATTTAACAGCTACATTATTAGTTTTTTTGTCTAACAGGATTGTATACAATATTTACAATAGATACAGGAGATGTAAAAATAGCCGTTGCTTTAAAGGAATTTGTTAAAAATTTGCAGGAAATGTTTTTAGGGGCAAGGCTTTCAGACAGATACAGTTTTCCGGAAATATTTCAAAGTCTGGGAGTCAGCCTGTCCCTTTGCAATGATGTCGACTCTGATAGGAGGATTTATTGCATTGTTTCTGGCATTTTTTGCGGCTGAAAATCTTTCTGGCAGAAGAACTTCAAGAATAATAAGGGTTACAGTATCTTTTATAAGATCAATTCCTACGATACTGTGGGTTATGGTATATTCAGTTGTGGCAAATATAGGGGTGGAAGCTGCAGTTATTGGTATATCCTTTCATACGGTAGCCTTTCTTGTGAAGGCATATTCTGAAAGTATTGAGGAACTCGACAAGGAAACAATCGAAGCACTGAAGGCAAGTGGGGCTTCGTGGTGGCAGATTATATTTCAGGCGGTAATTCCTTCGTCAATGGCATCAATACTATCATGGACATTTGTACGTTTTGAAATGAATTTTACAAAATGCAGTTGTAGTTGGAGCGGCTTCAGGTGCAGGAGGAATAGGATATGAAATGTTTATGGCAGGAACTATGTACCATGATTTGAGGGAAGTGGGAGTTTTTGCATATATGATTTTATTTACTGCTATAATTCTTGAGGCGGTTTCTTACGGGCTTAGAAAGAAATATATTAATAAAAAAATAAATTTATGGATAAAAAAATATGAAGAACATTATGGATAATTGTCTATAGTTAAAAAAATACAATGAAAAATAAAATGTTAAAAATTATAATAAAAAATGACAAAATAGAAAAAAATAATGTATAATGTATATAGTTTTTACACAATAATAAATTAATAAAAATATTCATAGGTCATAAAAAGGAAGGAATTGAAATGAATAAAAAAAGTTAAAGGAATTTCTTCATTGTTCTAGGAATGTTCCTTACGTATCTTCTGGTCAATAGAAGAGGGATAGAAGCCTCTAATAATTCTGAAGGGAATTTTCTGTTTTTATTTTTGAATTTTTTTACTTTAATTGCGGGTAAAATGGGGTGGATTATAATTGGACTGATATTTATGGCAGGACTTGCTTATCTTATAAAAAAAGAAGTAAAGATAAGCAGAAAAAAAGAACTGACAGGAGCAATCTGCCTTCTGGCAATTTCATTACTGTTTATAAGGGAAGACATTGTGACACCTTTACCTGATTCATTTACAGATGCCGGAAGAATAATTCTGGAGCTGGGATTTGGAAGAGAAAGTGGAGGAATTGTAGGAAGTTTAGTTGCAATGCCTCTATATAAGATAATAGCGACAACTGTAATGGGAATTTTCCTTTGGGCAGTTGTGGGGTTGAGTATTGTATATCTGCTGTCTACTCCGCTGGAATATATTTATGAATGGATAAAGGGAGTAAGACAATATTACAGAAGTGATGAATACAAGGAAAAGGCAACACTTCTAAAGCTAAGAAAATGTCTGAGAAGCTTAAACGTACTGATTACAAGAAATATCAGAAAGAAGAAATGAAAAACGTATAATAGAGTCAAGAAATCAGAAATTGAGTTTTGAGCTGGCTAAAAAGCCTAAGGACAGCTTTTTTTAGATAAAACGGAAGTTTATTCAGATGAGGAACTGGCTAAGAAAGAAAAGGAATGGACAGAATTTTTCTAAAAAATGGAAAGTGATAAAGTTGCTACTGAAAAGGAAAAAGTGGCAGCAAAATCTGAAAGAAAACCTGAAAATTCCAAAGTTGAAGAGAAAAATACAGAAGTAAAGAAACAGGAAGAACAACAGGTAAAACTGCTGAAAAACCTGAACTGCAAAAACTGTAGCTGAAAAATACAAAAGTTTCTCAGGAAAAATAATACTCCGGAAGTAAAAATTCCTGAAAATAAAGAAACTCTTCAAAACAGTCAGGTTAATGTAAAACCTTCTGCCGAAAAAGGAACTTCAGAAGGAAGTAAAAAGCAGCAGTATCAGAAGAAATAAAAACCTGCAGGAGATAAAAACAGTTAAAAAAAGAAAAATAAGAAAGTGGAAAAATCATCATGAAGAAATGGTTATTCCTAAAAATAGAAGCATTTGAAGATGTGGAGGCCATAAAAAGACAGAAGGAACTGGAAGAAAATCTTAAAAAGGCTGAAGCGGCAAGACTTAATACAGATAAAGGGTATAATGAGCTACTAAAAATCCATAGAAGAAATATTTAAGATTAAGCCTATGGATATGGAAAAGAAATTTGAAATTGAAAAAGTATTATTGACAATGTCAATCATCTGGAAAAAATGTACTTAAACAGTTTGGAATAGATGCAAAGGTTGTAAATTATGAATACGGACCGACAATTACAAGATATGAGATTACAATTCCCTGCCGGAGTGAAGGTTAGTAAAGTTACTTCCCTTTTCAGATGACATTGCAATGAATCTTGCGGCTGAAAGCATAAGAATAGAAGCGCCTATTCCGGGAAAGAATACAATTGGTATAGAAACTCCTAATAAAAATAAAAGGAACCTGTACATTTCTCCAATATAATACAGAATAAGGAACTGGAAAAGGGAGAACTGAACGTAATTTTTAGGTAAGGACATTGTCGGAAGAGACAAAATAATAGATATTACTAAAAATGCCACATCTGCTTATAGCCGGGCAGACCGGTTCAGGTAAATCAGTGGCAGTAAATACTTTGATAGCAACACTGATATCAAAGAAATCCGAAAAAGAAGTAAAGTTTATTATGGTGGATCCGAAGATGGTGGAACTTATGCCTCACAATGACATACCTCACCTGCTTGTTCCTGTCATAATCGATCCTCAGCAAGCTGCAATAGCTTTGAAATGGGCAGTAAATGAAATGGAAAACAGATACAAACAGCTTATGGAAAATGGAGTTAGAAACATTAAGAGTTACAATTCCTTGAAGTATGTTGAAAAAATGCCTTATATTGTTATAATAATAGATGAGCTGGCAGACCTTATGATGGTTGCTTCAGGAAGTGTGGAGGAATCCATTGCGAGAATTGCCCAGAAGGCAAGAGCGGTGGGAATTCACCTTGTGGTGGCTACTCAGCGTCCATCAACAGATGTTATAACAGGTATGATAAAGGCAAATCTTCCAAGCAGAATTTCATTTGCACTGAGATCCCAGATAGATTCAAGAACAATACTGGATTTCTGCAGGAGCGGAAAAAACTGCTAGGTCAGGGAGATATGCTTCTGCTTGAAAAATGGTTCTTCAAAACTTGAAAGAATACAGGGAGCGTTTATTTCAGATGAAGAAGTTACAAACCTTACTTCTACGCTGAAATCAAGCAGAAAGGTAAAATATAGAGATGAAATTCTTGTGGAAACACAGGAAAATGATGTTAATGTGGATCCTTACTTTGAAAAATGCGATAGAGATAATAAAACAGGAGAAAAAAAGTTTCCATATCCCCTGCTGCAGCGTGAATTGAGAATAGGATTTAACAGGGCATCAAGAATCTATGACCAGTTAAAGGAAAAAGGAATTATAAAGTTACGATAATCAGATACTGATTGATGATGATTTAGAAAAATGAAATAAAAATAGAATAAAAAGAAATAAAAAAATGAAGGAGATATTTATATGAAATTTTTGATGTGTTCAAAATTAGTACAAAACCGACAAAGGACGTGGCAATTGACCTGGGAACGGCAAATACAGTAGTTTATGTAAAAGGTGAAGGAATACAGATTGATGAGCCTACTTATGTTGCGTTAAACATAAAAACAGAAGAAGTGGAATATATCGGAGAAAAAGCTAAAGAAATAATCGGAAGAACAGCAAAACACACTGAAATAGTAAGACCTCTTAAAAATGGAGTTATTTTCAGATTATGAAATTACTGAAAAAAATGTTGACAGAATTTTTTTAAAAAAAGAATAAGAAAAGATAAGGTTCAAAGCGCAAGAGTTATAATATGTGTACCAAGTGGAGTAACTCAAGTTGAAAGAAGAGCAGTGGTGGAAGTTGTAAAAGATGCAGGGGCGAAAGAAGTATATCTTATGGAAGAACCTGTTGCGGCCGCAATCGGAGCAGGAATAGATTTATTCCAGCCCTAAAGGACATTTAATTGTTGATATAGGAGGAGGAACTACTGAAAATAGCGTTTATCGTATCAGGAGGGGCGGCTGTATCAAAAATCAGTTAAAATTGCCGGAGATCATCTGAATGAGGATATAATGGAATATGTCAAGGAAAAAAACATAACCTTCTAATTGGAGAAAAAACTGCTGAAGATTTAAAAGTAAATACAATCAGCATGCCTGATAAAAATGCAGCATTTGAAATAAGAGGTAGGGAATTAGGAGTAGGACTTCCTAAGAGCATCAAAATAGTAGCTCAGGAAATAGATTCAGCTATCGATAAGAATATTGACCTTATAATAGATGAAATTAAACTGACAATGGAAGAAATAGAACCTGAAGTAGCTGCAGATATATATGAAACTGGTATTTATCTGTCAGGTGGAGGAGCCGGAATAAGAATATTGAAGGAAAAAATTGAAAAACAGCTGAAACTGAAAAGTAACAGTAAGTGACGATGCCATCCACGCAGTTGTAAATGGAATAGCAGTAGTGCTGGATGACTTTGACAGATATAAAAATATAATAATTTCACCTACTATGGAATATTAATTTATATATTTGAAATAATAGGGAAATATTATGGGAAAAAAATAGAGAATATTGAAAATAAAATGGAAACGCTTATATTTCTTTCTAAAGATCCATTAACAGTGGAGGAATTGCAAAATTTTTACGGTTTATCATTGGATGAAACGCAGGAAATATTGTCGATGCTTAAGGAAAAAGAAAAGAAAGCGGTATAAATATAGGATTGAAAATGGGGCAGTGTTTCTTGTTTCCAATCCTTTATATGGTGAAGATGTAAAAAAATTTTTAATCCCGAACTTAAAATAAAGAAATTGACAAAACCTACAATGGAAACCTTGGCAATCATTGCTTATAAAGGGCCTGTTACTAAAGGGGAAATTGAACAGATAAAAGGTGTCAGTGTAGAAAAAAACAATGGCAAATTTACTGGAAAAAAATCTTATTTACATCTCAGGAAAAAGAAGGCGATAGGAACTCCTAATCTTTATGAAGTTACAGAAGATTTTTACAGTTATCTGAATATTAGTGAAAAATCAGAGCTTCCAGGATATAGCCAGTATGAAAAAAATAGAACTGCTTTATAAGGAAAAATGAAGGGAAGGATTCTGAAAAAGCCGGGTATAATAGAGGAAATTAAGGAAAAAAACAGATAAAAAAAGAAAAATATAGAGGTAGAAAATGAGATTGAATAAATTTATAGCTGATGCCGGAGTATGTTCGAGAAGAAAAAGCTGATGAAATGATTAAGGAAGGAAGAGTTACTGTAAATAAACAGGAAGCAGTAATAGGAATGGAAGTTTCTTCCGGAGATGTTGTAAGGGTTGACGGGGAAAAAGGTAAAAAATCAATACAAATTATGAATATTACATGTTAAATAAGCCTAAGAGGGTAATCTGTTCAAGTGAGGATAAGTTCGGAAGAAAACTTGCAATAGACTACATAAAGTCTAAAAAGCGTCTGTATACGTACGGAAGGCTTGATTATATGACAGAAGGGCTTATAATAATAAGTAATGACGGAGATATTTACAATCATGTGATGCATCCGAGTAAAAAACTTTATAAGAGCTATATTGCAAAACTGGATAAGGACATTACAGATGACCATCTGGAAGCGTTGAAGCATGGAGTTGTAATAGACGGAAGAAGAACGGCACCTGCAAAGGTGAAAAATAGTCAGCAAAAAGAGAAATAAAAATAGCAATTTTTGAAGGAAGAAACAGACAGATAAGAAAAAAATGCTGGAAACATTGGGATATGAAATTAAATCCCTGAAGAGAGTAAAAAGTAGGGGAACTTACTCTTGGAAGTTTGGAAGTTGGGGCATTACAGACCTTTGACAGAAGATGAAATTAAGTATTTAAAGAATCTTTAGAACTTTTAAATCTGACAGGAATGTCAGAAATAGATTTTGGAGAAAATGAATGACAGAAAATAAAAGTATATTTTTTTAATAGATTTCGATGTAACCATAAGTAGAAAAGATTCAACAGATACATTGCTCGAAACTCATAATCCCGAGTATAAAAATTATAAGGGAAAAAGTACAAAAATGGTGATATAACCATGAGGGAGTTTGTCATATTTGGACTTGAGTCATTAAATATAACTAGGGAAGAATATAGCAACTCTTGATAAGAATGTTACTATTGATGAGAGTTTTTAAGGATTTTGTCGAAAGTGGTACGGAATTTAAAAATAGTGAGTGCAGGAACGAGGCTTAATATACAAGGCTCGCTTTTTGAAGTATAATATAAATTTGACAGATGATGACATTATTTCTAATGACATCAGTTTTGAAGGAAATAAAAATAAAAATTACAAATCCATTTCTGGATAAGGAAATGTACTATGGAGTGGATAAGAAGGAAGCTGTGGAAAGCTACCGGAAAAAGGGATACAAAGTAATTTTTGTAGGAGACGCCCTGTCTGATTACAGGGCGATGGAAACAGCTGATTTTGTTTTTTTGTAAGAAAGGGAACAAGAGCTGTTAAGTTCTGTTTGGAAGAAAAATATTGATTTTCTTGAGTTTGATAACTTTAATGAGATATTGGAGTGGAGAGAAAATCAGAAATAAATTGATGAAGAAGGAGAAAAATGCTAAAGCAAAGAAGATGTTTTAAAAATAGCAAAATTGTCAAAGCTGGAATTTTTCAGAAAATGAGATTGAAAAATTTAGAACAGATCTGAATAAAATTTTTGATCACATGGAAGAGTTGAACAGCGTTGATACGAGCGAGGTTGAACCGTTGTTTAACGTGCTGGATTTAAAAGATGTGTTGAGAAAAAGATGTTGTCAGGATAGCGGAATTAAAAAGGATATCCTGAAAAATGCACCAAATAGTGATGATGAATTTATAATTGTACCAAAAGTTGTTGGAGAAAATGCTGATAATTAGTTTCTTTGAAGGAGAGGAAAAATATTGGAAAAATATAGACTTACTTGCAGAAAAAAATAAAATGTGACTATGAAAAAATTAGTGAAGACAGTGAAATAACAGAAGTTGTAGAAAGATACTTTGAGTTGTTGGAAGAAGGGAAAAAACAAGGGTTTTATTCCTGTGTTTGTTGAAGTAAAAAGATTATTTCAATGAAGAGTTTCCAGATTTTGAAGAATATGAAAGAGCAAGGGATGAAATTTTAGAAAAATTATAAAAAAATAGATTGTAATCAGTGGTTTAAAAGAAAGAAAACAGGAATATGTAGAAAATGAGTACCTGAATGAGGAATATGAATTTTCTGATGACAGTGACTACCTAGATTATTTTAAAAAAATTTCAATGAAGATGAGACTTTCTATTTAAACTCAATATTTGATGGAGAAACTGGAAAAAGTAAGGGAAAATGTAGGACTATTTAAGATTCCAGCAGATAAAGCTTTATGAAATTCCAGGATGGTTTTATTCGGTGGATTTAACGAATGTCCTTTTGCCTGAAGAAATTATAGCTATCAGTAAATATTGGTATGAAAAATATGATGCAAGAATTGCCGCAATAACTGACTCTGAAATAGAATTTTATTTGGAAAAAAATTTCCTGAAACACAGGAAGAAGCAGAAAAATTGGCAGTAGAGCAGTTTTTAGTCAGTGAGGATTTAGTTTTTCCAAATTTATGATGAACTGGAAGAACTTTCAAAGGGATTGTATAAATCAAGAAATTGGTATTTTTGGTGGGATTAGGAAAAAGAAAGGTGGAAAAATGAGTTTATACAGAAAAACAGCCAGTGAAATAGCTGAAATGATAAAAATAAAGAAGTTACATCTGAAGAAGTAACGAAGGAATTTTTACAGAGAATTGATTCGCTGGAAGATAAAAGTAGGGGCATTTTCAAGTGTTTTTAAATGAAAAGTCACTGGAAAGTGCTAAAAAAATACGATAATGACAATAATGAAAAATAATAGAAAAGAATATGACAATATACTGTTATTTGGAGTTCCTGTGGCACTGAAGGATAACATTCTTTCAAAAGGTGATTTAACTACTGCTTCATCACAGATTCTGAGAAATTATGAAGGGGTATATGATGCGACAGTAGTGGAAAAACTTAAGAAGGCAGGAGTTCCTATAATAGGAAAAGCGAACATGGATGAATTTGCAATGGGGTCATCAAATGAAAATTCATCAATAAAGCCTGCTTCAAATCCATGGGCATTGGATAGAGTGCCGGGAGGAAGCAGCGGAGGATCGGCTGCGGCAGTAGCTGCACAGATGGTTCCGATAGCACTGGGAAGTGACACAGGAGGAAGTATAAGACAACCTGCGAGCCTTACAGGAACGGTAGGAATAAAGCCGACATACGGAAGAGTGTCAAGATATGGTCTTATGGCATTCGGTTCTTCCCTTGACCAGATAGGAGCATTGGCAAAGTCAACTGAAGACTTGGCAAGAATTATGCAGATAATATCAGGACATGATGAAAAAGACCCGACAACAGCAGAAGTTGAAGTGCCTGACTACCTGAAAAGTCTTAATAATGACTTGAAAGGCTTAAAAATAGGACTTCCTAAAGAATATTTCACAGAAAATCTGGATAAGAATATAAAAGAAGTTGTGGATAAAGCTGTGGCACAGCTGAAGGAACTTGGGGCAGAGGTAAAGGAAGTGTCATTGCCTTATACAAAATATGCAATATCAACTTATTATATAATTTCATCGGCAGAAGCGGCATCAAATCTTTCCAGATATGACGGTGTAAGATACGGTGTAAGAAAAAGTGATGAAAATATAGAAGAAATGTATGTAAAATCAAGAAGTGAAGGATTCGAGCCTGAAGTAAAGAGAAGAATAATGATAGGAAACTATGTGTTAAGTTCAGGATTTTACGATGCATACTATAAAAAAGCTTCACAGGTGAGAAGACTTATAAAAGAGGACTTTGAAAAAGGCGTTAAATGAAGTTGACATTATATTGACTCCTGTTTCGCCTACAACAGCCTTTAAAAAAGGGGAAAAGAATACAGATCCTGTGCAGATGTATCTTGCAGATATTTACACTGTTTCAATAAATATGGCAGGAGTTCCTGCAATTTCAGTTCCAGCAGGATTTGTAAATGGACTTCCTGTAGGAATACAGCTGATTGGAAATTATTTCAGGGAAGATTTACTGTTCAATGTTTCCCATAAATTTGAGGAAGCAAGAGGAAAGATAGAGTATCCGGAATTATAATATTTTTGCAAGGGGACACAATGAAAAAAAGAAAAATAGTTTTATTTCTATTATTAAGTGTATTTATTTTAACAAGTTGTGGAACAGATAAGCCGGAAGTAAAAAATTGTAAAAACAAAAAGTTATGAAGAATTGCCGGAAATAGATTTTTTTCTATCACGGATTTAGAAAAAGGTGAAAAAGGCAATGCTGTTCTATATGGAAAAATAAAAAATTTAATTTATGTGGTTATATGCTGGAAGTACATACCTCATATTTTGGAATAGATCACTTTTATAGAATATATTCAGATATTTTATTAAATAATAAAAAATAAATTTACTCCTAATGAAAAAGAAGGCTTCTTCCTTTTCGTTGGCACTTGCTGTTATTGATATGAATAATGAAGGTATTAAAGTATATAAAAATACGCTTATATCAGAATTAAAAAGAAATGAATAAAGAAACGAATATAAAAACTAAAGATATGAATGATAAATTTAAAGAATTTATTTCTTTAGTTGAAGAAAAAAATTAATTTAATGGAAGAAATAGAGGAATACTATAGTTCAGGGAATATGAAACAGATAATTTTGCTAAAGGGAAACAGTTGAATGATAAATATCTGATGAATCAGGAAAAAAACGGAACAAAAAAATATAAAGAAGTCTATAATTCGTTTTTTTGAAATAGAAAAAAATAGTTATAAATAATACTATTACACATACAGAGTTAGGTGGTTTTTCCAGTAAGACATGAAATACTTAAATCAAGAGAACTTTTAAAAAATGTTTTTCTAAAGAATTTTACGTTACAAAAACTTGATTTTTGATGAAACTATTACAGATAAGGATAAATCTATAATAGTTATAAAAAGAAGAGGACAAGGAAGATTATATTAATAATTTGAAAAGTATACAAAAAAACATTGGATAAGTCTATTTCAAATATGGAAAAATAGAAAAAGGCATTATAAAAAGAAGCTGTAGACAATGAAAAAAATATGAACAACTATTGAGTAAAATTAAAGAAATATCAGTATTAACAAAAAGAGATAATCGCTAAACTGGAAAAATGATTATACAGACCTTGAAACATCAATTAGAAAAATACATACTTATGAATTCCGGAACAGAAGAAGATTTTATAAACTTATTAAAGATATAGGATTTGATATTTTTAGATTTTTAAAAAGAAAAATTATTAATGAATTAACGAAAGGAAAAACAGAAAATGAGCATGGAATATGAAACAGTCATTGGACTGGAAGTGCATTGCCAGTTAAAAACAAAAACAAAAGTATGGTGTTCATGTAATGCCGATTATGATAATGAAGTGCCTAATGTTTCCACGTGTCCCATTTGTACAGGACAGCCTGGAGCATTGCCGAAGCTGAATGAAGAAGTGCTGAATTATGCCATAAAGGCGGCACTTGCACTTGATTGTGAAATCAATGAGGAAAGTCAGTTTGACAGAAAAAACTACTTCTATCCTGATTCACCAAAAAACTATCAGATAACACAGTATTTTAAGCCATATGCTGAAAATGGTAAACTGCATATTGTGACAAATAGCGGGAAGGAATCAGAAGTAGGGATAGAAAGAATTCAGATTGAAGAAGATACTGCAAAAAGTATACATACAGCATCAGAAAGCCTTTTAAACTACAACAGGGCTTCAGTACCTCTGATTGAGATAATTTCAAAGCCTGAAATAAAGAATGCTGAGGAGGCATATGCTTACCTGAATACATTGAAGGACAGGCTAAAATATACAAAAGTAAGTGATGTAAGCATGGAACTTGGATCACTTAGATGTGATGCCAATGTATCAGTAAGAAAGAAAGGGGAGACAGTTTTAGGAACAAGAACTGAAACTAAGAACCTGAACTCCTTCAAGGCTGTTGTAAGGGCAATAGAATATGAAACAAGCAGACAGATTGAAGTTATTGAAAATGGTGGAAGAGTTATACAGGAAACAAGGTTATGGGATGAAGAACAGGGTGTTACAAGACCTATGAGAAGTAAAGAAGAAGCAATGGATTACAGATACTTTCCTGAACCTGACCTGCCAAGAGTCATCATATCTGATGAAAGGCTTGAAAAAGTAAAAAAGGAAATGCCTGAATTTGCAGATGAAAAAGCAAAAAGATTTGTAGGGAATATAAGCTGAATGAAAAAGAGGCGGCAACTCTTGCAGGGGAACCTGAACTTGCTGAATACTATGAAACAATGGTAAAGGAATCAGGAGAACCTAAACTGTCTGCAAACTGGATGCTGACAGAAGTCTTAAGGGTGCTGAAGGAAAAAAATATTGGAATTGAGAAATTTTCAGTTTCTTCAGGAAACATTGCAAAGCTTATAACTCTGATAAAAACAAATGTAATAAGCTCAAAAATAGCAAAGGAAGTTTTTGAACTGCTGTTATCAGAAGACAAGGATCCTGAAATTATCGTAAAAGGAAAAAGGGATTAATTCAGATAACTGATAACAGTGAAATTGAGAAAATAGTTGAACAGGTGCTGGAAGAAAATCAGCAGTCTGTGGAAGATTATAAGGCGGGTAAAAGTAATGCCCTTAAATATTTAGTGGGACAGGCTATGAGACTTTCCAAAGGGAAAGCCAACCCTCAAATGATAAATGAATTGATTTTGAAAAAACTGGATTAGTTTAGGAGAAATATGGAAAAGAAATCTGGGATAAAAAAAGGAAAAAGTAAGAATAAGTGCTTTTAAACTACGTATGGCAATAATATCAGCAGGAGTGGTGCTTTATGTTTTTGGTATTTTTCTAAGGTTATTCTTTCTTCAGGTTGTAAAAGGTGAAGAATATAAAAAGGATGGAGAAAAACAATATAAGAGCAAGTATAAGGTGCTGGCAAAAAGAGGAAGAATTATTTCAAATGATGGAGAAATTTTAGCTTTTGATGGAGAAGACTATTCCATAGCTTTTAGATCCGACTTTAGTTAAAGATGAAAAATATTGACAGCTGATGGATCTTTTTAAGAAGAATCTTCCTGACCTTGATACAGATAAGGTAAAAAGGGATATTCTTTTAAAGAAAAATTCAAAAACAAAAATATTTAAAAAGTAGATTACAAACTTGGATACAATGAAAGAAAAAGCTATAGAAGATGAGCTGGATGCTGCTAAATACCTCAGTTCAGGAGTATTTTTGAGCCATCATTCAGCAGAAATTACATAAAAAAATGAAATTTTTCAGGAAATGATAGGCTTTCTGGACAGTGAAGGTAAGGGAGCTATGGTATTGAAAAATTTTTATGATGAAGAACTTACAGGAACTGACGGGGTAGTGGAAGGGATGAGAAATCCCGGAAACTTCTTAACAGTGGACGCAATAAAAAAATAAAAAAAGTGTTTCAGTTCAGAATGGAAACAACATAATATTAACAATAGACAGCATACTGCAGGATATAATGGATGCAGAACTGAAAAAAGCTTTTCAGACGTATAGCCCGGTGTCTGCAATGGGAATAATTATGGAAGTAGAGACAGGAAGAATACTTGCAATGTCTTCCTATCCGAAGGCAAGCAACAATGCTGAAGTAAAAATAGACCAACAACAGATATGTTTGAGCCGGGATCGATTTTTAAAGCCTATAACAGTTGCTATGGGATTAGACACAGGAGTGATAACTCCTAATTCTACAATATATTCAGGGGGGCATATAAAAGTACAGGATAGACTAATAGGTGAGCATGATCCTTCAAAAAAAGGAACATACACAATAGAAGGATTAATGGCAGAGTCATCAAATGTAGGAATGGTTGTAATAGGTTCAAGAATTGATGCAAAAGTCTTTCATAACTACCTGGATAGAGTAGGAATGGGTAAAAAGACAGGAATAGACACATTTGCTGAGATGTCTCCAAAACTGCTGTCATTGAAGGATCTGACAGCTGTAAGAAAGTCGAATGTCTCTTTTGGTCAGGGAATTGCCATGACACAGATACAGATGATAACGTCAATTAATGCAGTAGTAAATAATGGAAAGCTTATGAAACCTTATCTTGTTGACAGGCTGGAAGATGACAGGGGAAATATCATTAAACAGAATAGTCCGGTTGTAGTGAGAAAAGTATTTGAAGATGATACTTCCAGACGTGTCAGAAAATATATGGAAGCAGTTGTTACAAAGGGAACAGGAAAAGGTGCCCAGATTAAAGGATATAGAATTGGTGGAAAAACAGGAACTGCACAGAAATCAGGTTTAAAAGGATACGATAATAGAAAATACTTCAGTTCATTTATAGCATTTTTTCCTGTGGATAATCCAAAATATATTGTCCTGATTTCCATAAATGAACCTAAAGTAGGTGGAAAAGCATTATGGATCAGAGGTTGCACTTCATCTGTAAGAAATGTTTTGGAAAAACTGATAAAATACATGGGAATAAGTCCGGAAGGTAATATTGAAGAAAGCAGAAAGAAAAAAGCAGTTGAACAGAAGCCGATGAAGGATCTGAAAAAATTGCTGAATGAGTTTAATAATAATAAAATGCCTGACCTGACAGGATTAAGCTTAAGGAAATAATTTCAATATACCCTCAGATTAAATTTCCAAAAATATAAGATAACAGGAAATGGAAGTGTTGTAGAACAGTATCCATCTCCAGGAACAAAAGCTGGATAAAAATTCAGAAGTAAGAATAATATTGAATTAAGCAGTAAAAATAACATAAAAAATAGGGGTAACTATGTATTATTATGAAATATATGTCGAAAAATAATGTAAATATATATACCTACAAATCAACGGAGAAATATGAGCCCGGAGAATGGTGTATTGTAAACTTTGTAAATAGAAATAAGACAGGACTGATTATTTCTGAAACAAAAGAGGAAGATATATCGATAGATGTTTCAAAGATAAAGTTCATCATAGATAGAGCCCCTATTTTTATCTATTCCGGAAAAATATAATGAAGCTGATAAGATGGATAAAGGACTACTATATAAGTGATTATTACAATGTCATAAGAACAGTGTATCCTGGTACTTTTAAAGCTGAATTATTCCAAAAAGGCAATATATGTAAAAATCTGGAAGATAAAGAATCAGAAACAGAAAATATGTATCTTTTTGAAAGAAAACAATGAAAAAGTTGAGTGAAATAGAAAAATTCAATAGCTATATGCAGAAAAAAAGGAAGTCACAAAAGCAACACTTGATAAAAAATTTTTTCACCTGACATAATAAAAAAAGGGCTCTGAAAGAAGAAGCAATTAAAATTGAAAAAGCTGATAGTAAACAGTAAAAAATGTCAGGCGGAAAAATTGAAGGTAAAATAGCTGATGATGATGTTATTCTGAATGAAGAGCAGCAGAAGGTTGCAGATATAATAAAAAATGGCGGAAAGAAGTTTTTACCTGTTAAAAGGGGTTACAGGATCAGGTAAAACTGAAATATATATAAATCTTATAAAAGAAGCAATAAAAAATGGTTACGGAAGCCTGTTCCTGGTACCTGAAATTTCTCTTACAACTCAAAATGATAGAAAGGCTGGAAAAAGAAGTTTTCAGATTCTGTGGCTATACTTCACAGCAAGCTGACAGATGCAGAAAAAAAGGAAGGAATGGACTTACATAAGGACAGGGGAGAAAAAGATAGTTATTGGAGCCAGATCGGCGATATTTGCTCCCTGTGCAGAACCTGAAATACATAATAATAGATGAAGAACATGAAAATACATATAAACAGGATAACAATCCTAGATATCATACAAAAAATGTGGCAATAAAAAGGGCCTTGATTGAAGGAGATGTAAAGGTGATTTTTGGGTCGGCGACACCTTCTTTTGAATCATATTATCAGGCTGAGAAAAATGACATTGAGCTTGTGGAACTGAAGGAAAGGTTTAACAATGCAAAAATGCCTACGTATGAAATAGTTGATTTAAAACAATACACCTGAAAATTTCTCGGAGGAACTGCTGAAGGAAATGTCAGGGGCACTGGGAAGAAAAGAACAGGTAATACTTATCTTAAACAGGAAGGCATTTGCAAATCTTCTGAAGTGCAAGGACTGCGGGCATATTCTGTATGTCCTAACTGCAGCATATCTTTAAGCTACTATAAATACGAAAAATAAGCTGAAATGTAACTACTGTGGCTATGAAAAGTATTTTAACGGAAAGTGCGATGCGTGTGGCAGTGAAAAAGTCATGCAGATTGGGACAGGAACAGAAAAGATAGAGGAAGAGATCAAGTCATATTTTCCTGAAAGCAGGATTGTAAGGGTGGATTCTGAAACAGTGAAGACAAAAAGGACTACGAAGACATATACAATGACTTTAAAAAATCATAAATATGATATAATGCTTGGAACACAGATTATTGCGAAGGGATTTCACTTTTCCTGATGTTACGCTTGTGGGGATTATCAATTCTGATATAATACTTAATTTTTCCTGATTTCCGTGCAGGAGAAAAAGACTTTTCCAGCTGCTGACCCAGTCATCAGGAAGGGCAGGACGTGGCAGTAAGGATGGAAAAGTGATAATCCAGACATTTAATGAGGAAAATGAAGTCATACAGAATACAGTTACGGGAAATTATGAAGGATATTACAGGAAGGAAATGGAGTTAAGGAAAATATTGAATTATCCGCCTTTCGGAAGACTCATAATCATAGTTGTGTCTTCAGAAGAAGAGGAAGAACTGGAAAAAGGGCAAAAATTCTACAATATTCTTATGGCAGGCCTGAACATTGGAACAAATCCCTGGTGGAAATGAATTTGTATCAGAGCTATTTAAGGCTCCGATTTATAAAAATAAAACGGAAGATACAGATACCAGATATTTATAAAATTTAACAGGAAAATATTACAAAGGTAAAAAAATGTAATAAGAAAAAGCAATGAATGAATACAAGGAAAAAGATAAGAATAAGCGTAGATGTAGATCCTGTTTCCATGTTGTAGGATAAAAATTGACAATATGCAGAAATAACTATATAATAAAGATTATGGATAAATTAGATGATTTTTTTACGATATTCGACGCTTTTTCTGTATTATGGGGAACTATTTTCCAAAAAGCAGAAACAGTATCTTGAACTTTATCTCGAAGAGGACAGGTCTCTGAGCGAGATTTCAGAAGAGTATGGAATTACCAGACAGGCAGTGTTTGACAATATAAAAAGAGGATTCAGACAGCTTGATGAATATGAGCGGAAACTTAAAAATATTTGAAAAGGAAAAGGGAATTAAAGAAAAAAACTTGAAAATTTGAAGGAGAATTTTACAAAGGAAAAATTTAGAAAAAATAATAGAAGATTTTGATTATAATGAGGTGTTTTAATGTTTAATAATTTAGGTGACAGGTTTAAAGATATATTTAAAAAGGTAAGCGGACAGGGAAAATTAACAGAAGCTAATATGAAGGATGCCCTGAGGGAAGTAAGATTGGCACTTCTTGAAGCGGATGTAAACTATGGTGTAGCGAAAAATTTTGTTTCAAAAATAAGGGAAAAGGCTTTAGGGGAAGAAGTAATATCAGGAGTAAATCCTACTCAGCAGTTTGTAAAAATAGTACATGATGAACTTGTGGAAGTTCTTGGTGGAACAAATGTACAGATAGCAAAATCTCCTAAAAATCCTACTATTATAATGCTTTCAGGATTACAGGGGGCAGGAAAGACTACTTTTGCTGGAAAACTGGCTAAGCATCTCCGTTCAAAAGGAGAAACTCCACTACTTATTGGAGCTGACGTATACAGACCTGCAGCGAAGAAACAGCTGAAAGTATTGGCAGAGCAGGTAAAGGTTGCATCATTTACAATTGATGAAAGTACAGATGTAAATGAAATATGCAGAAAAGGGCTGGAAGAAGCAGGGAAAATACATGCAACATATGTAATAATAGATACTGCAGGACGTCTGCACATAGATGAACAGCTTATGGGTGAACTGCAGGGAATAAAAGATAATTTTAAACCACATGAAATACTGCTTGTAGTAGACGGAATGACAGGACAGGATGCAGTAAATGTGGCTAAGACCTTCAATGAGCAGCTTGACATCACAGGAGTAGTTCTGACAAAGCTGGACGGAGATACACGTGGAGGAGCCGCCCTTTCAGTAAAAGAAGTGGCAGGAAAGCCTATAAAGTTTATCAGTGAAGGGGAAAAACTGGATGATATAGCACCTTTCCATCCTGACAGGCTTGCATCCAGAATACTGGGAATGGGAGATGTTGTTTCACTTGTTGAAAAGGCTCAGGAAGCAATTGATGAAAAAGAAGCCAAGAAAATGGAAGAAAAATTCAGAAAAAATCAGTTTGATTTTTGAAGATTTTCTGAAACAGTTTAAAATGATAAGAAAAATGGGTTCCATTGCAGGAATTATGAAAATGATACCCGGAGTGGATACAAGTGCAATAGATATGGCAATGGCAGAAAAGGAAATGAAAAGAGTGGAAGCGATAATCTTTTCGATGACAGTACAGGAGAGAAGGGATCCGAAACTTGAAAAAGTGGAAGCCGTAAGGCAAGAATAGCTAAAGGAAGCGGAGTTCAGGTAACGGACGTAAATAAACTTATCAAACAGTTTGAACAGATGAAACAGATGATGAAAATGTTCAACAGTGGAGCAATTCCTGGACTTGGTGGAGGAAATGATGAGGGAAAAGGGAAAAACGTAAGAAATAATATTTATTGATATAGCAGGGAAGAATAAAGCATATGTTAGGTTCTCCTGTTTTTTTAGAATATATGAATTTTCCAAAATATGAAAGTTAAGAGGAAGTAGTATGAAAAATTATTTTACTGATAATAACCTTGCTGGTATTATCTGGATGTGGTTTCAGGAGTAAAGAATTAAATGAAGAAGCTAAACAGAAAATACAGCAGGAAATATCAAAAATAAATGACAAAATGAGTCAGGATGAACTTGAAAAATATGATGTCAGTAGCTAAGTTGAATTATGATGTTAATCCTGAAATAGGAAAGATGTATTTTGAGAAATTAGTAAAAATATAAGCCTGAAGCTTCGATATATTTATCTGACTATTATTATGAAAAAAGATGAAGTGAATTATGAAAAATGGACAAAGTATGGTGCAGAAAGAGATGTTTTGGATATGATTTATAATTTAGCTGTATTTTATAATGAAAAACAGGTTGTCAGAAGCGGAATATTGGTATCAGAAGGCAGCTAATAAAGGAGATGGAGATGCAGAATATAATCTGGCAATTGTGTATGGAAAGGAAGAAAAATATTCAGAAGCTGAAAAAAATATGGCATAAACAAGGGCGAGATGGAAGTGGAAGATACAATATGGCAATTTATTATGAAACTCATAATCAGCCTTACAAGGCAGAACAATTGTATAAAAGAAATGATAAAAATGGGTGATGTTGATGGTTATTATGGATTAGGAAAACATGTATAGAAAGTTAAAAATTGACGAGGCAGAAAAAAATATTAAAAATAGGAGTAGAAAAAAAGAATTTAAAGCAATATACTGCTGGCTAACTTATATTTAGATAAGCTAGATTATCCCAATGCTAGAAAAATATTTTTTTAATAAATGCTTCCAAACAAGCTAATTCTGCATATCATGTAGGAGTGACATATGAAATGGAAGAAAAATTATACAGAAGCAAGGAAATGGTATCAAAAAGCACTATCAATGGGAATGAGTGAATCAGAAGAAAGATTAAAAGAGATTAGAAATAAAAAGATAAAATTAAATATAAATACACAGAAGGAGATAAAATAAGAGAAGATGAAAGCGGTAAAGTACCAGGGACAGAATCATATTATTAAAAATTTAGCTGAAGGGAGATTACTGCAGGTAGCATGACAGATACAAAACTGGGAAATTTGCAACAAATATGACAATAAATAATGATACATGGACATTACTGGATTTAAAAGACAGGCTATGGATTGCCTATAGGTTTTTTTCTACTATAAGTGGCTGTGTTAAAAAGACAGTAAAAAGGTAAAGTTTACAGTTTATGGTATAACGATTATATTTCAGGAGTAAAAGAGATAGGTATAGAGAAAGCAAATGATTTTATATACACATGTAAATAAAATAACTATAAATAAAAGCACATCTGATGGAAGATATTCCAAGTCAAATGTGCTTTTGAATTAATAACTCTTTTTAGAATGAATTTTTCCATGTGAAACTGATAAATCATGATTCCTATCTATGTCTTTTTAATATTTCTTCATGATTTCGTTATTATACAGTTTCTAAAAATAAATAACGGTTAGTATACCACCGACTACTTCTGCTACAGGGAAAGATAGCCAGACACCATTTATTTCGATTATTCCTGCCAGAAGGTATGACAGCGGAAGTATGACAACCAGCTGACGTATTAGGGATATAATAAGGCTGAACGTTCCTTTTCCTAAAGCCTGGAAGGTTCCACTTGAAACAATGGAAAAAGGGGCAAGAAGGAATGCAAAACTTATTATTCTAAGGGCAGGAATTCTGATTGCAAGCATATTATCCGAAGCATCAAATATTTTAAGCATTTCAGCAGGTAATGTCTGACAAAGTATAAACCAATGAACATAATGCTGAAGGCATACACGTTTGCCAGTTTTACAGTTTGAAGAAGCCTTTTTATCTTTCCTGCACCATAATTGTATGAAACAATGGATACAACGGAGTTATTTAATCCAAAGACAGGCAGGATAACAAAACTCTGCAGTTTAAAGTAAACTCCCAGAACAGCTGTTGCCGTTGTAGAGAATGAAGCCAGAAGGTTGTTCAGCTGGAATATCAGGAATGAAGCTGTCGACTGCATAATTATTGATGGAAATCCGATTTCGTATATATTTCATAATAGTTTTAAGATTCACTGCGAAATTTCTTTATTGCAAAACGTACTTCGTGATTTTTTTCTTAATATTGAAGTATAATGCCATAAACATTGAAACTGTCTGTCCTAAAATAGTTGCAACGGCGGCTCTAACTATTCCCATTTTTCGGAAACCTAGAAACCGAAAAATAAAAATTGGATCAAATATAATATTTATAATAGCTCCAGTACTTTTGTGTAATCATGGTATAAACGGTTTTTCCTGATGCTATAAGCATTCTTTCAAATGTAATTTCCATAATAATTGAAAAAGCGAAGATGGAGCATAGGCTTAAATACTGTATTCCATATTCTTCAATAATTCCTGAAGCCTTTCTGGAATTGAAAATAGAATTTTGTAAAAAATAGTCCAAAAATAACAAACAGGATAGAGTTTAAAATTCCGAGAAATATACCATTGTGTACAATTCTTGTTACTCCCTTTTCATCCTTTGCTCCTAAATACCTTGCAATTAGTGCGGCAATCCCCACTCCTACACCTGTACCTGCTGAAATCATAAGATTCTGTGCAGGAAAAGACATTGAAACGGCAGTAAGCGCCTCTTCATTTATTCTTGATACGAAAAGACTGTCCACTATATTGTAAAAAGCCTGTACAAACATTGATGTAATAAGGGGCAGTGACATATTGATTATAAGTTTGTTAATGGGCATGGTTCCCATTTTTGTTTTCTTTTTATAACTGTTTCTTTTTCTTTATTCATTATCAATTCTCCTTTTCCTTTTCTATTTAAAAATAAAAAAATACGGCACATGGCTGTATTATCTCTTCAGTATAAATATTATAACAGAATTTATCCTATTTTTAAAAGAAAAGAATTTTAAAGAAAAATTATTAGCATTTACAGTTATAATGAAAGTATAATGTAGTTAATTGTAAATAAAACTTGCAGGGAGATGATTTTATGAAAAAAATAAATGAAAATGAGCTTAATATGAAAAAAATTTTATGACACAATAGCAGATAAATATGATTATATATTTCTTTATCTCCTATGCAGAAAAAAATTTCTGGATGAGGAAGTGAAAAGGAAAAAGATACTTGATGTGGGAGCTCTACAGGAAAAACTTACTGAATACCTTTTCGGGAAAAGGCTTTTCAGGTACATTCAATTGATATTAATGAAAAGGCTTTATAAACAAAGCTGCCCAGAAAGGCATTTCCGTTGTAAATATGAATATGCTGACATTGATAAGCTGGAAAAAGTTTGATACGATAATAAACATTGGAAATACGCTTCCTCATTTAAATAATAATGAAGAAATATATGAGTTTTCTGGAGAAGTCCTATCATCAGCTTAATAATGGAGGTAAGATAATAATCAGATTATAAATTTTTCTAAATTTGTAAAACAGAAGGATGAAAAATAATTTTCTGGGATACTCTCTAATAGAAAATGAAAATGTGAAAAATTTGAGAGATTTTATTATCTGAATGAAGAAGGAAATATTATTTTTAAAAACAATTTTAGACGATAATATAGAAAATGAGGAAATACTTTTTAAATATTAATTATAATGAGTTAAAAAGGTTATTTTGAAAAAAATCTGGATTTAAAAATATAAAGACATATGGCGGGTTTGACAAATCGGTATTTGATATTGATAAATCAACTCCGCTTGTAATGACAGGGAGAAATAAGGATATAGAACTAGAAGTATCGACATACGTATTTATAATACGTATAATATAAAAAGAGGGGAAATTATGTCTAAAGCAAAAAATCTTATAGGGAAGTTGTTAAAAATAAGGAGACTAATTATGAAAAATAGAATTTTTATCCATGTGTAATAAAAAGGAAAAAAGATATTTATTATGCAAATTTTGTAGATTTTTGAATCATGTTTTACTGACGGAGAAACATTGGAGGAAGTTACATAATGCTAAAGATGTATTATCTGGAGTTTTACTTTGTTATGGCAAAAAAAGAATATTCCTTTTTCCAGAAACAGCAGAAAACACTCTAAAGCTGAGCAGTGAAGAATTTTTAATGTATATAGATGTATGGCTTCCGCCTATTTTTAGAAAAAGCTGAAAATCAGTCTGTGAAAAAAACATTGACTATTCCAAAATGGTTAAACGATGAAGCTGAAAAACATTCTTGAATTTTTCAAGTATTCTTCAGACTGCATTGAAGGAAACGTTAGGAATATAATAATTGAAACTATTAGGAGAAATAAATGACACTACAGCAGTTAAGATATGTGGTTACAGTAGCAGAAAAAGGAACTTTGAGTGATGCGGCAAAGGAGCTGTTCATCTCGCAGCCGGCATTGACTAAGGCAATAAAGGAACTGGAAGATGAAATGAATATATCAATTTTTAACAGGACAAATAAAGGGGTTATTGTTTCCCATGAAGGTGACAGGTTTCTCGGGTATGCAAGACAGGTTCTGGAGCAGACAGATTTGCTGGAGGAACAGTACAAAAAAGGAAACAATATAACAAGAAGATTTTCTGTATCTACCCAGCATTATTCCTTTGCCGTAAATGCCTTTGTAGATGTAATCAAGAAGTTTGGGGAAAACAAATACGATTTTACATTGCGTGAAACCCAGACAAATGAAATTATAGAAGATGTAAGCAAAAGAAAAAGTGAAATAGGCATCCTGTATACTTCGGGAGCAAATAAAATTGTAATTGAGAAGATGATAAAGAGAAACGGTCTGAAATTTACAGAATTATTTACAGCAAAACCTCATGTATTCATCAGTTCCAATCATCCTCTTGCAAAGAAAAAAATTATAAATCTGGAGGATTTGAAAGACTATCCTTATCTGTCTTTTTGAGCAGGGAGATTATAATTCCTTCTATTTTTCAGAAGAAATATTAAGTACAATTGACAGAGATAAAAACATAAAGGTACGGGACAGGGCAACATTGTTTAATCTGGCTATTGGACTCGACGGATATACGGTAAGTACCGGAATAATCAATAAGGAGCTGAATGGGGAAAATATTATTGCCAGACCTCTTAAAGGTAGATGAGTATATAAAAGTAGGGATTATAACACAGAAAAATATTGAACTGAGTATCTATGCAAAGGTTTATGTGGAAGCTTTGAAGGAGCATTTGAAATATACGGAAATACTTTTAATTTAATATTTTCCAGTATTTTGATTAATTTCTTGAGTTTGATATTATATAGTGAAACTTTTTAATATCGAACTGATAATTCCATAAAAAACAAATTAACTGAATTTTTCTAGTTTTACTTTTAAAGTGGTTTCACTATAAAAATAATTTTTAAGATAGAAATATGGGAGCTGATAACAGTGAAAAAATTGTTATATTTTTTTAATGTTGATATTTGGTATGAATGTAATGGCTCTTTTTGTACCTTGTGCAGAAGGAGATACAAAGTGTGTAATTCGAGGTTTTAAAGTAAATGGAGAAGTAATTAATGAAAGATGGAAGCCAAGATATAGAATACATTGTACATTTTATTAATAATTTTGCAGAAAGTGGATCAATTGAAATTATTGGACATGCAGATTCTAGTGGAACAAAAAAAGGCATAATTTGAAATTATCAATAATAAGGGCAGAAAATGCTGCAAAAAAATGTTAAGAGAGTTTGGATTGAATGAAAAATTTATAATTAATAAAATTACAGGAGAAGGAGAAGATTTTCCGATAGATACTAATGCAACAGTTAATGGAAGATATAATAATAGGAGAGTTGAAATTTTTATTGAAAATATTAAATTTAAGGAACAGGTAAAAATAGTTAAAACAGGAGTACATTAATCTATATTCAAAATTTTTATGCTTTATGGATATAAACTAAAAGTTATAGCAAACTGAAAAATAAATGTATTTTACAGAAAAACATATATTTGTATATAATAACTTCATAAAATAAAAGATTAAGTGAAGGAGATGATAAATATGTGTACAGTAAATGCACCACATAGACATGATACAGTAGGAAGTTTTTTGAGAACTGAAAGACTGAAAAAAGCAAGAAAAGATTTTGAAGAAGGAAATATAAATGGGGAAGAATTAACAAAAATTGAAGACGAGGAAATAAAGAAAATTGTAGATAAACAGATTGAACTTGGGTATACGAGTGTAACTGATGGGGAATTCAGACGTAGTTACTGGCATCTGGATTTTTCTGGGGATTTAATGGAATAGGACATATTCATGCTGACAAAGGATATGAATTTAATGGAGAATTACTCGTGATGATACAGCAATTGTTACAGGGAAAAATTAGTGGTGAAAAATCATCCGTTTAGAAAGCATTATGCATTTTTAAGGGATCTGGTAAAAGATAAAGAAAATGTTGAAGCAAGGCTTACAATACCTGCACCTGCACAATTTTACGCTGAGCTTGTAAGAGAGGATAAGCATGTGGAGGCATTGCTGAAGGCTTATCCGGATTTCAAAGGACTGGAATATGATATTGTAAATGCCTATAAGACTGTTATAAATGATTTATATAAAGAAGGTCTTAGAACATTACAGATTGATGACTGTACATGGGGATGTCTTGTAGATGATAACTTTATTGAGTCATTTATTGAAAAAGTGACAGGAATAAGGAAGTAATCAGACGTGAATTTGCAGAAAAATTTTTAAATATAAATAACAGGGTATTTCAGGATAATCAGGAAGATTTAGTGATAAATACACATGTATGTCGTGGTAATTACGATTCAACATGGTTTGGTCAAGGAGGATATGACAAGATTGCCGATGAGCTTTTTGGTAAAGAAGATGTAAATGCCTATTATTTGGAATTTGATACAGAAAGAGCAGGAACTTTTGAATCGCTGGCAAAGGTATCAGGAGACAAGAAAGTTGTTCTGGGGCTTATAACTTCCAAAAATCCAACATTGGAAGAAAAGGAGACAGTACTTCACGTATAAAGGAAGCTTCAAAATATATCCTGCTGGACAGACTGTACTTTAAGTCCTCAATGTGGATTTGCCTCAACTGAAGAAGGAAACAGACTTACTGAAGAACAGCAATGGGCAAAACTTAGATTCATTAAGGAAATTGCAGATGAAGTATGGGGAAGCTAGTAAAAATAACTGATATAAAAAGGAAGAGTAGAAAAATTGTTTTCTGTCCTTCCTTTTATTGTAAAAATTTTAAGTTAATGTGAGATTACTCAACGTTATATAGAATTACTCAACGCATTAAAGAAAAGCTAAAAATTTAATGTGTAATGCTGAGTCCGATCATTCATTGATGTACCGTGCCATTTTTACCTCTTAATAAACATTGCTTTTTAAAAAAATATGGGGTATACTATTTACGTAGTTTTATTAAAGAAATAAATAATGGAGAAGAGATATGGCTAAAGACACGATACAGGAGCTGAAAAATATACAGCAGCTGAAAAACAAGAAAAAGAAATATATTTTTAATTTTCTTATGTCTATTAACGGGAATGATAGCAGGAGGGATTGTTGTCCTTTATACAGTGCTGCTTGAAAAATCCTCACATCTGAGAAATTCATTTTTTGCAGAAATAACCCCTTTAAAAATGATAGCAGGACTGGCAATTTTTATACTTCTGGGACTGGCAGTAGAATTTATGCTGGCAAAGTATCCGTTAATTGGTGGAAGCGGAATACTGCAAGTAAGTGGATTCTTTACAGAAAAAATACAGTTTAACTGGGTTCCCGAACTGTTAACTAAATTTTTTGGAGGAGTTTTTGCAATAGGAACTGGAATGTCAATGGGAAGGGAAGGGCCTTCCATTCATCTTGGAGCCCTAGTAGGAGAAGGGATAAGAAAAATTTTTAAAGTATCAGAAGTGGAGGAAAAATACCTTGTTACATGTGGTGCAAGTGCAGGAATATCAGCCGCATTTAATGCTCCACTCGCAGGAACGGTATTTGCACTGGAGGAACTGCACAAATTCTTTTCACCGTTACTTCTGATATGTGTACTGGTGGCAAGTGGAGGAGCTAACTATATTTTAAGGCTTATTCTAGGTTCAGAAACAACCTTTCAGTATAATTTTATTCTGCCTAAAACAGCATCTCCGATATTTACGTTAATAATAACAGTGATATTTGCACTGGTTATAATAATTTCAGGAAAAAGCATTTTCATTTTTCTTGTATTTTTCAGAAAAATATAAGAATATAAAAACTAAACAGATATTTAAGAGTATCGATTTTTATGGTTATACCATTTCTTATAGCGGTATTTTTTTCAAAGATGTTACCGGTGGAGGGCATCTGCTCATAGTCCGTATGTTCAAGGAAAGTGCTCCTCTGAAAATACTTGTACTGATACTGTTCCTTAAGTTTTTTTACACAATGTTATGCTACGGAACAGGATTCCCGGGAGGAATATTTTTTCCAATGCTTGTTATTGGAGCATTAGTAGGGAAAATATACGGAGAGGTACTACATACATATTTTTCATTATCTGAGGAATTTATAGTACATTTTATGCTGCTTGGAATGGCTGCATATTTTACAGCAGTAGTAAGGGCTCCGATAACGGGGATTATTCTGATTCTGGAAATGACAGGGAATTTTTCCTATCTGTTTATGCTGATTATCGTAGTTACAATGACTTATGTTTTAACGGAACTGTTTAAAATGGAACTGATTTATGAAACATTATTTGAAAATATGTTTGCGGATAAAAAGCTGAGACAGAAAATTCCGGAGAAGAAAGCAGGATTGTGACACTGCTTATCCATGTTGGAATGAATTCGGAATTTGAAAACAAGAAAATAAAGGAACTGAAACTGCCAAAAACATTGCTTATTGTAAGTGTGAGGGCTAATGGAAAGGAAACTATTCCTGATGGAGAAACAGTTCTTAAGAGCGGAAATCAGCTTGTAATAATAACTACATACAAGACGGCAAGTGAGTACGCATCAAAGCTGAAAGGATGATGCGGCAAGGATAGTTTAAAAATATTTTGGAGAGAAAATATGATTTGGGAAAATAACTAAAAAATTATGTCAGGAGAAAAATGATAAAGAAACGGAAAACTTTTTAGTGAAGGGGTTATCCCTCATATTTTGGATAATATTATGGCAGATTATTGCCGGTAAAATAAATCAGGAGCTGCTTCTGGCATCTCCTCTGGCTGTACTGAAGCAGACTGTGGTATCTGCTTTTGAACGGAACTTCTGGGAAAGGGTATTTTTTTCCTATTTTCACATAATGGCAGGTTTTTTCATTGCAATATTTACAGGAATTATACTTGCAGTACTGTCGTATAATTTTAAAGCAGTGAAGATACTTCTTCATCCGCTTATTGCTTCCATAAGGTCAGTACCGACTGCGGCTGTGATAATACTGTTTCTCATATGGACAGATGTTAAAAATCTTTCCATCCTGGTTTCGGTATTTATGACACTTCCGATAATTTATGTGAGCATTCTCAAGGGATTGGAAGAAGTGGATAAAAATCTTCTTGAAATGGCAAAAGTTTTCAGGATAACGGCATTAAAAAGATAATTTACATTTATATATCCCAGATATTACCCTATTTTGAATCAGGAGGACTCAATGCCCTCGGAATAGCATGGAAATCAGGGATTGCGGCGGAAGTAATAGGAATTCCGACAGGTTCAATAGGAGAAGTACTATACGAGTCAAAAAGTCTATCTGAATACAGTAAACCTCTTTTCATGGGCGATTGTGATTATTATACTGGGATTTATAAGCGAAAAGGTTTTTGTTTATCTTATAAAACTTTGCGTAAGAAAGATAGAGGGAAGATAGTATGATTAGAATAAGAAATCTTTCAAAGAAATATGGAGAAAATGTATTTTTAAAGACAGGTCATTTGACCTTGAGGAAAGAAAAACAACGGCAATTATGGGAAAAATCAGGACTTGGAAAAACAACTCTTCTGAGAATACTGATGGGTCTTGAAAAGTATGATGCAGGCAGTATTGAAGGACTGGAAAACAAGAAAATAAGTGCAGTCTTTCAGGAGGACAGACTCTGCGAAAATCTGCCGGCAGTGACAAATGTTGCCATCGTATGTGAAAAGAATGTTACTTTGCAGGAAATACGAAAGGAACTGGAAAATATAGGACTTTCAGGGAGTACGGAAAAGCCTGTTAAGGAACTGAGCGGTGGAATGAAAAGACGGGTGGCAATAATAAGGAGCATTATGGCTGATTCGGATATTGTAATATTTGATGAGCCTTTTAAGGGACTGGATGTGGAAACCAGAAAAACTGTCATTGAGTATCTGAAGGAAAAATTAAAGGACAGAACAGTAATAATGGTTACACATGATATAGATGAAGCGTTGGCATTAAACTGCAAAATAATAAACTTAAAATAAGGAAGGTGTGATGTAGATGAAAAAGAGATTTTTCAATGTTTTTGCACTTATAATGGTGCTTATATTCACAGTTATCAGCTGCGGGGAAAAGAAAGAGGAGAAAAAACAGGATACACAGGTAACACAGGAAGTGAAAAAAGAAGATGGTGTTATTAGAGTTGCTGCAATAAAGGGACCTCCTGCAATGGGATTTGTGAAACTTTTTGCTGACAATGAAGAAGGAAAGACTTTAAACAAGTATGACACTAAAATAGTGAGTACACCTGATGAAATGATTGCAATGATAGGAAAAGGTGAAGTTGATATTGCTTCAATACCATCAAATCTGGCTTCAGTTCTTTACAATAAGACAGAAGGGAAAATTCAGGTGGCATCAATTATAGCTTTTGGAATACTTTATGTTGTTGAAAATGGTGGAGAAACAGTTAAAAGTGTGAAGGACTTGAAAGGAAAAACATTATATCTAAATGGGAAGGGAGCAACTCCTGAAATAGTGCTTAATTACGTGCTTAAAGGAAATGGACTTGAACCTGGAAAAGATGTCAAGCTTGAATTCAAATCAGAAGCTGCGGAAGTAGTAAGTGCACTGGCAAACGATCCTAAAGGTATAGCACTTCTTAATCAGCCTTTTGTAACAGTTGCACAGGCTAAAAATCCTAATTTGAAGGTGGCATTTGCATTGGCTGATGAGTGGGATAAAGTTCCAGGAACTAAAAAAGGTTCGCAAGTATCAGGAGTAATAGTATTTAATAAGGAATTTGCAGAAAAGAATCCTGAAAAAGTGGCAAATTTCCTGAAGGAGTATGAACAGTCAGTAAAATACCTTAATGAGAATGTAGATGAGGGAGCAAAACTGCTTGGAAAAATACAATATAATTCCTGAGCCTATAGCTAAAAAAAGCTATTCCTAAGACTAATGTCACTTTTGTTGCTGGAGAAGAAATGAAGGAAAAATTTCTGAATACTTAAGAATATTACACGAAGGAAATCCAAAAATAATTGGTGGAAAAGTTCCCTAGTGATGATTTCTATTATATTCAGAAATAAGATGATGGTTAATGAAAAATTGAAAGATAGAGTAAAAAAGATATGAAAAACATATTTTTAATAAAAATTTTTATTATAGACCTGAAATATCTTATGAAGACTGGATTTTAAAAAGTATATGTTGATGATAGAAAATATTTGTGAATTTACAGTTGATGGAAAAATAGAAGAAGATACAGGTAACTTAATATTTTTTTATCTGACTGGTTTAAAAAATAATTTGAAAATTTATTCTAAATAAAAATGATGAAATTTCCACTAGCAGTAGATGGGAATTCAGGAATTGAAATAAGAAAAAAAGCCTATGCCATTGGAATTAAGGAAAAATAAAGAAATTGAATGGTTTGAAGCTGTTTATGAATGGAGTGAACGACATTTATGGACTTTTTCAGGACTTGAAATGATATATCCGGATGTAATGTTTAGAAGAATTGAAAAACAAGATAGAAATTTCATGGGATAGTAAAAATAAATATACAGATAATAAAAAATTACAAAATTGAATTTACTAATTTAAAAGGAAGGTTTTTGTAAATATGGAAAAATTTGAAAAAGAAGTCTTGTCTTTTATTGATAGAGTAGAAAGAATTACAGAAATTATATCTAAAAATGAAATCGGTCTTTAATGGAAAAATATATTGACAGTAGTTATTTATATAAAAGAGTAAGTGAAGATTCTCTCAGAGAAATTTTTAGAAGAAATAAATAAATCAGGATACAATTTTAATTCAATATATGATTTGATGCTATTGGATGAAAAAGATAAAAATATAGTTCCAGTTTTCTTAAAAATATTTAAAATTATTTGAACTGGATATCAAAAAAAGCATTTAGTAAGGTTTTTAGGAGTTAAAGGTTTTGTTAGTGCCAGTAAATTTCTTTTTGGAAGAATTTCATAAAACAAAAGATTTTATTTATAGATTTACAATAGCAAATACATTATCTCTCATACAGGATGAAAAATATACTGGAAGATTTAATAGAAATAATAGAAAATAGAATGTATGGAGAAGCACGAATTCCAATTATCTATAGACTTTATAAATTCAAAAAAATTTTCAGTTGGAGAAAGTTCTGGTGAAATTATTAAATGATAAGGAAGTTTCAGAAGTGGCAGAATATTCATTGAATGAGTTAAAAATTTAGGAAATTAGTAAAAAAACGATATTTATTCAAACATAAGTTTTATAAATATCGTTTTTTTCATATTTTAGGCGAGGTAATTAACTCAGTATATCAATAAATTTGTATTTTATAAGATATCAGTCCTAAATCTTATTCTTTTTCAAAAATAACGTGTATGAAGCAGTTCATGAGCATTATGACTCATAGGTTTATCAAAATATGCTTCATATAAACGCTTGATGTAAGGGTTTTCATGAGATTTTCTCAATGTTTTAGAAGTATCTTCCGAATTGATTACAGATATTCTCTTTTTAAGAATTTCAGTATCTCCATGGTGATAAGGCTGTCCACCTCCACCGATACATCCACCTTTACATGCCATAATTTCTATTGCATGATACTGGGATTTTCCTGCCCTTATTTCATTAAGAAGCTTTCTTGCTTCACCAAGACCATGGGCAATTCCTATTTTTAAATCAAGGTCTCCCACTTTAACATCTGCACTTCTTACACCTTCAAGTCCTCTTACTTCCTTATAATCTATTTTTTCAAGGCTTTCTCCAGTGTACCAGTCAGCAGCAGTTCTCAAGGCAGCTTCTATAACTCCTCCAGTTCTTCCGAAGATTACTCCTGCTCCTGTAGATTCACCAAGAGGTTTATCAAAGTCTTCATCTTCAAGTGAATGGAAGTTTATATTTGCATATTTTATAAGTCTTGCCAATTCTCTTGTAGTTATAACGATATCTGTGTCATAATTTCCATCTTTTGAGAATTCTTCCCTGTCAGCTTCGTATTTTTTTGCAAGACATGGCATTACAGAAACTACAACAAGATCTTTTCTGTTGATTCCTAATTCCTTTGTGTATATATTCTTTGCAACAGCAGAGAACATTTGCATTGGCGATTTTGCAGAAGAAGGAATATCTAGAAGATCAGGGAAATTATGTTCAAAGAAATTTACCCATGCTGGACAGCAGGAAGTAAGCAGAGGTAATTTTACAGTTTTATCTCCGGCTTTATATCTTGTAAGTCTGTCAAGTAATTCTGAAGCTTCTTCCATTATAGTTAAATCTGCTGCGAAATCTGTATCAAATACTTTGCTGAATCCAAGTTTTCTAAGTGCAGCAGCTAATTTTCCAGTAACTCCTGTACCTGCAGGATATCCAAATTCTTCTCCTAAAGCAGTTCTTACTGCAGGGGCAGTCTGAACAATAACTGTTTTCTTAGGGTTTGCAAGTGCAGCAAGGACATCCCATGTTGCATCTCTTTCAACAAGGGCTCCTGTAGGGCATACAGCAACACACTGTCCACAGAAAGTACATACTGAATCTTTAAGATCCATTTCAAGAGCTGTAGAAACAACAGCGTTGAATCCTCTGTCAATTGCTGAAAGAACACCGACAGTCTGCACTTCATTACACATAGTTTCACAACGTCTGCACATTATACATTTATCCCTGTCACGTATAATTGATTTTGTAGCATCTTTTCTGTAAGTAGATTCTTTACCTTGATATTTTATTTCTCTTATACCAAAAGATATTGCAAGATTCTGAAGTTCGCATTCTCCTGATTTCTGACAAGTCAGACAGTCTTTAGGGTGATCTGAAAGCATAAGTTCCAGAACTGTTTTTCTGGAATTCAGTACCCTTATAGAGTTAGTACAAACTTTCATTCCTTCAAATACAGGAGTTGAACATGCTGGTGCAAGGTTTCCTTTTCCTTCTACTTCAACAACGCAGACTCTGCACGAAGCAACCTTGTTTACACATCCAAAATCCTTTAAATTTAGGTAGCATAGAGTAGGAATATTGATTCCTACCTCTTTTGCGGCCGTATGTATCGTAGTTCCTGCCGGAACCTGTACATGCTTATCATCTATAATAACATTTACCATTTTTTTATCATCCATAATATATCTGCTCCTTTACTAAGCTCTATCTATTGCGCTGAACTTGCATGCGTTATAACAAGCTCCACATTTTATACAAGCATTCTGATTTATTTCATGTTTAACTTTTACTTGTCCACTTATACAGCTTACAGGACATACTCTTGAACATGCAGTACATCCTATACATTTTTCATTAATCATGTATCTTACTAAAGCAGTACATTTACCTGAAGGACATTTTTTGTCTCTGACGTGAGCGACATATTCATCCCAGAAATTATGCATAGTTGACAATACAGGGTTTGGAGCAGTCTGTCCTAATCCACAGAGTGAAGTATCTTTAATTACATGAGATAATTCCTGAAGTTTATCTAAATCTTCTTCAGTTCCATTTCCGGAAGTTATTTTTTCAAGAAGTTCAAGCAGTCTTAAGTTACCTACTCTACAAGGAGTACATTTTCCGCATGATTCATCAACTGTAAAGTCAAGATAGAATTTAGATACGGAAACCATACAGTCATCTTCATCCATAACTATCATTCCACCTGATCCCATCATGGATCCTTTTTCCTTTAAAGTGTCAAAATCAATAGGAGTATCAAGATCTTTTTCAGTTAGACAACCTCCAGAAGGTCCTCCAGTCTGAACAGCTTTAAAGGCTTTACCACCTTTAATTCCTCCTCCAATTTCATATATAACTTCCCTAAGTGTAGTTCCCATAGGGATTTCTATCAATCCTATGTTGTTTATTTTTCCTGCAAGGGCAAAAACTTTTGTTCCTGGAGAATTTTTGTTCCCATATTTTTAAATACGCCTTCTTCATCATTTATAATAAATGGAATATTGGCAAATGTTTCAACGTTGTTTACATTTGTAGGTTTTCCCCAGTAACCACTTTCAGCAGGGAATGGTGGTTTTGTAGTAGGTTCTCCCCTTTTACCTTCCATAGAGTGTATAAGTGCAGTTTCTTCTCCACAGACAAATGCTCCTGCACCATATTTTATTTCTATGTCAAAGTCAAATCCTGAATCAAATATATTTTTTCCAAGAAGTCCTCTTTCCTTTGCCGCTTTTATTGCCATTTGAAGAATTTTTACAGCAAGAGGATATTCAGCTCTTATGTATACAAGTCCTTTGTTTGCACCTATGGCATATCCACAAATTGCCATAGCTTCAACTACTGAATGGGGATCTCCTTCCAGAATTGCCCTGTCCATGAAAGCTCCCGGATCTCCTTCATCTGCGTTACAAACAACATATTTCTGGTCAGATTTATTGTTTAATGCAAATTGCCATTTCAATCCTGTAGAGAATCCACCTCCACCACGACCTCTAAGTCCTGAATCCTTTATAATATCCACTACTTCCTGGCTTGTCATTCTTACAGCCTTTTCAAGAGCTTTATATCCTTGATGACAGATGTAGTCATTTATGTCTTCAGGATTAATTAAACCACAGTTACGTAAAAGCTATTTTTTTCTGTTTTTTGTAAAAATTAAGATGATCTGAATTCTGGATAACTTCTTTTGTATCCGGATCCTTATATAAAAGTTTTTTAACTGTTTCATTTGCAATCAAATCTTTTGCTACTATTTCATCCACATCGTCAGGCTTAACTTCTGCGTAAAATGTATTGTCAGGCATTATCTTAACGATAGGTCCTTTTTCACAGAAACCGACACATCCTGTTTTAACGATTCTTATTTCATTTTCTAAACCAAGTTCTTTTACTTTATTTTGCAGATTTTCCAATATCTTATCATTCCCTGGAAGACATACATCCTGTCCCACCACATACTATAACTTCTTTTCGATAAGTTCTGCTATTCTCCACATCTGTTATGATCTTGTTTAAACTCATTTTCAGAAGTAATTCGTAACATAAAATTTCCCTCCATCTTTACAGCGATTTAAAGTATAGTTATTAATTCTAATATTCTGCTAAAATCTTTGCTACATCTCCAGGTTTCACTTTCTGATAAACCTTGTCTCCGACAAGAACAACAGGAGCTATCGCACATGCACCTACACATCTTAGTGCATCCATTGAAAAATTTTTCCGTCATATGTTGTTTCACCAGGTTTTATCTTCAGCTGTTTTTCAAATTCTTCCAGCACTTTATCTGCCCCTTTGACATAACAAGCTGTTCCCTATACATACTGAAATAGGATGTTCTCCTTTTGGAATCATGGTAAAGTAAGAATAAAAACTGACTACACCGTAAACATGGGCTAAAGACTCATCCAGCTCTTCAGCGATAAACGCCTGTACGTCTGAAGGCAAGTATCCGAATATACTTTGAGCCTTATGCAAAACAGAAATTAAAGCACCTTCCTTTGTGTCCAATGAATCAATAAAATCTTTCAGTTCTTTGAAGCCCTGATCTTTTATTTTATTAGTACAGTTACACATTTTCGTCCTCCTTGTTTTTTTAAAGTGTTTCCTATATTTTAATTATACCCCTGCTTTATTAGTAGTCAACAAATTATAAAAAAATCACTTGTTTTTTTGTAAGTGCAAGTATTCTTTGTTTTTTGTTGAATATAAAGGGATTGGAGGTGTTATTTTTCAAAAAGAAATTATTTTTCAATTGATTATCAAATATTTTGTTTTTATCTATTTTCAAATAAAAGTATATTAAAAGTTTATAGAAATAATCATATTACATATTTTATTATATAAACTTAAATAAAAATTATAGGAAATAACGTAAATAATGGTTTTGGTTTTTAGTAAAATTATAAAAAAATTTTTTATAAAAATATCTGATAATAATATCATCGTGATTAATATTAATAAAAAAATACAATTTATAATTTGATTTTTCATTTTTTTCAGAATATAATTATAGGGAGAGAAAAATAATGCCTTGATTAAATGGAAGGAGGTCATAGCCATCTATTTTGGAGTAAACGGGAGAAATATTAAAGAAAAAATGGAATTGACATAAAAATGGAAACTTTCAGAGGGAAGAATAACAGAAGGAGAGCATAAATGATAGGACTGGAAATATTAGATGAATTTTTAAAAAATGGCTTTGCAGAAAGCCTTACAGTAAAAGTAGTATCCTTAAGACTGGTACTGGCAGTGATTTTTGGAGGAATGGTGGGATACACAAGGGAAAGAAATAATAAACCTGCAGGGTTTAGAACACATATACTGGTATGTTTTGGTGCCGCTATAATATCGATGGTACAGGATCAGCTGAGATTGAATATTATGGAACTGGCAAGAGCAAATGTTGAAATAGCGTCAGTTGTAAAGACGGATTTAGGAAGACTTGGAGCACAGGTTGTAAGTGGAATAGGATTTTTAGGTGCAGGAAGTATAATGAAGGAAAAAGGTGAAACTGTCGGTGGAATGACCACTGCAGCAGGAATCTGGGCAACAGGCTGTGCAGGACTGGGAATAGGATGGGATTTTATAATCTTGCTATTCCAGCAATAGTATTCATGCTTCTTATACTAGTTTTTATTTAAGAAATTTGAATCTAAAATTGAAAAAGAATTATATCATTGAATTTTGAAATAAAATTTTTAAGCGAAAAAGGACTATGAAAAGGGAATTGTGGATGTATTTGAAGTACTTTAGCAAAAAGCTTATAAGAATAATACAGATAAATAAGCATCGGGTTGACGATACAGTTTTTCTTACAGTAAATATAGAAGAAAGCATAATAAATATATCTGATATAGTTGCCGCCCTTACTGCACTGAAAAAGTGTGGAACAGGTGAAAAATAGTCAGGTTGGGCTTGATATAGGAAAATATTAAAAAAAGACCTTGAGAGGGTCAGAAAAACTACTACTTTTATAATATAAGGATGGTTTTTATGAAAAAAATGTTGATTTTACTGTTTACGATTTTTAGTGCTGTGTCGTTTTCTGAAAATGTGGATATTGTTATAAAAAATGCCACTGTTTTAACGATGGATTCCAAAAGAACAGTTATTGAAAATGGAGTTGTCGCTATAAAAAATAATGCGATTGTAGAAGTAGGAAATAGAGAGCTTCTGTCAAAATATAAAGGTAAAAAGACAATAGATGCAGAGAATGACATAGTAATGCCTGGATTTATAAATACACACACTCATGTGTCAATGGTAGCTTTCAGATCTTTGGCTGATGATGTTCCTGACAGATTAAGCAGATATATATTCCCGCTTGAAAATAAACTTGTCAGCAGAGATTTAGTGTATAAAGGTGCAGTATATGGAATACTTGAAATGGTAAGTACAGGAACAACAACATTTGCTGATATGTATTATTTTGAGGATGAAGTGGCAAAAGCTGCTGAACTTATAGGGGTACGTGGAGTTTTAGGGGAAACAGTTATTAAAAATCCTGTTGCTGATGCAAAGGAACCTTATGGCGGAATAGAATATGCAGAAAAATTTATTAAACAGTATAAAAATAGTGAACTAGTAACTCCTGCATTTGCTCCGCACGCACCATATACAGTGGATGAAGAACACCTGAAAAAAGTTACTGAACTTTCTCAAAAATATAATGTTCCTGTACTTATGCATGTTGCCGAAACAGAAAATGAAGTTAAGCAGATAAAGGAAAAATATAATATGACAGTTGTGGAATACTTAAATTCAATAGGATTCTTAACAGATAAAGTAGTTGCAGCCCATGTTATTTTTGCAGATGACAATGACATAAAAATTTTAAAGGAAACTAATACAGGAATCGCACATAATATGGTTGCAAATATAAAATCTGCAAAGGGTGTATCTCCTGCACTAAAAATGTATGATGGCGGATTAAGAATAGGGTTAGGTACAGACGGACCTATGAGTGGAAATACACTGGATCTTGTGAGCCAGTTTGGATATGTTGCAAAGGTGCACAAGCTTGCAAATAAAAACAGAGCAGCAATGCCTCCATATAAAGTAGTCGAAATGGCAACAATGGGAGGAGCAAGAGCTCTTCATATGGAAGATAAAATAGGTTCATTGGAAAAGGTAAACTGGCAGACATCATAATTATTGATACAAAATCCCTGAATATGCAGCCAATTTATGATCCTTACTCTGCGATAGTTTATTCCATGCTTCCTACAGATGAAAAACAACCATTATAAACGGTAAGATTATAATGGAAAACAAGAAAATAAAAACTTATGATGTGAAAAAGGCGAGAGGCTTTAAAAGGACTTGAAGAAACTGTAAAAAGGGAAGCAAGTAAATTATAAAATGGTGGAGAAATAACATATTGGAAAGAAATTAGGGAAAACTAGAAATATAAAATATGTAAAAATAGAACCGTCGGAAAAACTGTCGGAAAAACTGTCGGAAAAACTGTCGGATTAAGCAACGATTTCTTAATGATTTCGTTGCTTAAAAATTATTGATAGATTTTTATATTTTTGATAATTTAATTTGCTATAAGACTGCAAAAGTTTCTTGTTATCTGAAATATGATATAAATCCATTTTAGGTCTATTCTTTTTATCAAATGAATAAGACAGTCTGTAATTGGAAAAATCTTTAGTTTTTTCATTTAAATTTATAAAATAGATGGATTTTTCATCTTCTTTCACTTCATAATCCAATTGTGAAAGTTCAAGGGTAACCGTTCCTGTTTTTAATGCTGCACGGTTATCAAGGACACTAAATGTAATAGAAGGTTTACCATTCTCATTTAGAAATTTCACATAGGTAAGCCCTTTAAAAAGTTTTATCAGCAGAATAAGGACATCTCCACAGTTCTTTGGATATTATATCGATATCAGAATTAGAGAAACTTAAGCTAAAAAGTTAGTAAAAACAATGTAAGTATAATTTTTTTCATAAAATCACTCCTGAATAATAAATTTTGTATATTTTATAATATTTTTATAAAAAAATCAATAAGAGAAACTAATATCTAAATTTTTACAGAAACAGATGAGAATACAACAATGTTTTGCACCGACACGGCGTGAAGTCTATATTTTTCTGTACAACTTCACATATTTTTCTATACAATTGGAGCATTTTATAGCGACAAAGTTAAGAAAAATACTAGACAGAATAAAATTTAAAAGAAAAAAAGTAATATTTTTTTATAAATCCAATTTGTTTATGGCATTTTTATCTGTTATAATTATTCTAGCGGAAACAGATAAATTGTTTATAAATAGGTTGGAATTTTTTTATAAATTAAAAAAATAGGAGTAGGATTTATGAAAAGAAATCATAAAAAAATATAATGCTGCTTGGAACAGGATCGAATGTGGGAAAAAGTATAATTGCGGCAGGACTTTGCAGAATATTTTATCAGGACGGGTACAGAGTTTCTCCTTTTAAATCACAAAAATATGGCACTAAATTCATATATTACAAAAGATGGAAAGGAAATGGGAAGGGCACAGGTGGTACAGGCTGAAGCGGCTAATATTGAGCCGGGAAGCATTTATGAATCTTATTTTGCTGAAGCCTACTACAGACAGAAAAATCCCAGGTTATTGTAAATGGGAAAGTATATAAAAATATGGATGAGGAGTATTTTGCTTTATAAGCATAATCTGAAAAAGGATATAATGACAGCATATAATCACTAAGGGAAAAACTTTTGATATATGTGTCCTTGAGGGGTGCAGGAAGTCCGGCAGAAATTAACCTGAAGGAAGATGATATAGTAAATACAGGAATGGCAGAAATGGCAGATTCGCCAGTAATTCTAGTTGCGGATATAGACAGGGGCGGAGTATTTGCCGCCATATATGGAACGGTTATGCTACTTGAGGAAAAATGAAAGAAAACGTATAAAAGGTGTAATTATAAATAAATTCAGGGAGATAAGAGTCTTTTAACTTCCGGAATTGAAATGATAGAAAAGCTGACAGATATTCCATTACTTGGGGTTGTACCTTTTGTTCCTCTGGGAATTGAAGAGGAGGACAGCCTTGGAATAGACAAGTACAATGAAAAAGAAAGAAGGGAAAAATAAGGATATCTGTTATAAAGTTAAAGCATATATCAAATTTTACTGATATTGATGCACTAAGCCATTATAATGATGTTTCATTGAAGTATGTAACAAAAAGTTCTGAACTGGGAAATGAAGACATTATTATAATTCCAGGTTCTAAAAATACTGTGGAAGATATGAAAGACCTGATTGAAAAGAATATAGGCAGGGAAATAGTAAGGATTGCCAAAAAGGAACTCCAGTTTTTGGAATTTGTGGAGGATTTCAGATGATGGGTCAGAAAATAATGGATCCGGAGAAAATAGAGTCAGACTTGAAGGAAATTTCAGGCTTGGGACTGCTGGATATTGAAACTGTGATGAAGTCAGATAAAACAACAACCCAGTATAAAAATACAGTAAAAAATGTATCAGGAATACTGACAGGAACTGAAGGAATGGAAATAAAAGGATATGAAATACATCAGGGATACAGTTATCCAGTAAATGAGAAAAAAACGAAGAAAACAATAATTCAGAAAATATATTAAAAATGACACAGCCTGTCTTTTTGGTGATGAAAAATTAAAAGGTGCAGTAAAAGGCAATATTGCGGGTACGTACATTCATGGAATATTTGATAATTCAGAGTTTACAAGTCATTTTTCTTAATGAAGTCAGAAAAATTTAAGGGACTTGACAGAATAGACGAAAATTTCAGTTACAGTGACTCACAAGAACAGGGAATATGACAAGCTGGCAGAGGTTCTGAGGGAAAAATCTTGATATTAAGAAAATATATGAAATAATGGGATGTGAATAAATTGATGCTTTGTAATGAAAATATGGATTGCCTATGTGCTTGACCTGATATTTGACGATCCCCAGAATATTATTCATCCTGTTCAGGTTATAGGAAAAATGATAAGTTCAGGAGAAAAATTTTTTATTAGGGGAAAAATAGCAGCTTAAGTAGAAGATATAAATTTTTGCAGGAATGATACTTAATATTACAGTAATTTCAGTAACTTATGCAGTGACCTATCTGATTTATAAATCTTCAGAAAGGTCAATAATATTTATGATTGCTGAAATTTATCTGATGTATACAATATTTTCAATAAATTCTCTGGCTAGGGAAGGAAACAGGGGTTTACAATATACTGAAGGAAGGGAATATAGAAAAGGCGAGAAAAGACCTGTCATATCTTGTGTCCAGAGATACAGAAACAATGGATGAAAAAATGATTATAAGAAGTACAATGAAACAATTTCTGAAAAATACGGTTGACGGAATAGTTGCATCCCATGTTTTATATGTTTCTTGGAGGTTTGCCGTTATCAATGGCATATAAGGCTATAAATACACTGGATTCAATGGTGGATACAAAAATGAGAAGTATATTGATTTTGGGAAATTTTCTGCGAAACTTGATGATGTGGAATTTTATTCCTGCGAGAATTACAGGAATTTTTTTATAATTTTAGCAAGTATGATTTTGGGATATAATGGAAAAAGAAGCATGGAGAATATTTTTCAGGGACAGGAAAAAACCACAGCAGTCCTAATTCTGCCCATTCTGAAGCGAGTGTAGCGGGGGCATTAGGAGTGCAGTTTGGAGGAAGAGTTTCCTATTTTGGAAAAGAAGTTGATAAACCGACAATAGGAGATAAGAAAAAAGGAATTTGAAATAGAAGATATAAAGAAAAATATAAAAATAATGTATGCTACAAGTTTTTTTGAGTTTGGTAGTATTTTCAGCAATATTTGTGGGGATTTATTTTACTTTCAGGAAAATAAAACTGGGAAATATACCCACATTGCAGGCAGAGTTTGAGTAAAAATAAATGATTACAAAAAAAGGAGACAGAAATGGATTTTTCATGGTGGAAGATTTACAAAGTATTCAGGGAAAAAGAATCTAAAGGAAATACTGGATTACAGTTCCAATATAAATCCGTATGGCATACCTGAAAGTTTAAAAAGCAGAATAATTGAAAATCTTGAAATTCTTGAGAGATATCCGATCCTGATTATGTTGAGCTGAGGGAAAAAGCTGGCTCATCTAAATAAAAATTGATATATCGGATATTGTACTGGGAAATGGGGCAACTGAAATTATATTTTTATTTATGAAGGTAATAAACCGAAAAATATTAATAGTATCACCTACATTTGGAGAGTATGAGAGGGCAGTAAAGGCAACAGAAATACCTAGAGATATAGTTAGTTTGAGCTGTTCTGGGTGATAATAAGAATATTGAAAAATAAAGAAATTGAAATAGAATATTTTGAACTTAAGGAAAGTGATGATTTTAAGCTGAATATAGGCAATCTGAAAAATGAACTTGAGAAGAAATATGATTTATTAATATAGTAATCCAAATAATCCCACAGGAAAGTTTTTAAAACTTGCTCAAACAGAAGAAATATTGAAGGAATGTAATAAATACGATACGAAATTGTTTATAGATGAAGCCTTTATTGAATTTTTTTGGCAGATGGAATGAAGGAAAGTATTAATACTGAGGAAAAATAAAAAAGAATTTATTTGTAACAAGGGCCTTTACAAAGTTTTTTTGCTATTCCTGGTTTAAGATTGGGATATGGAATGTATTTTGATAAGGAACTTGAACAGAAAAATATCTGAAGAGCCATGGAGTGTAAATAATATTGCAGAAATGGCAGGTCTTACAGTGCTTGATGATACCGAATATATAGAAAAACATTAAAATGGATAACAAAAGAGAAAAATTTATATGTATGAAAAACTGAATGAAATTTCAGGAATAAAGGTTTATGAAACAGAAGTAAATTTTATTACCGGAAAAATAGATGAAAAAACTGTTTTTCAGAAGGACTGAATGTGAAGATACTGAGGGAAAAATGCTTGAACAGGGAATACTTATAAGGGATAAGCTTCAAATTTTTAAATTTCTGGATGAAAGGTTTTTCAGGCTGGCAATAAAGGATAGAGCAAGTAATGACAGGGTTATTAAGGCAATGAAGGAGATTTTTCAAACTAATTAAACGTTTTTAATTCACAAAGCAAAAATCCACCCATTCTTTTTAAAAATAACACTTAATATATATGAAAAATATTGAATATTTTTTTGTTATTTAGTATTCGAATTGGAGCAAAAATATGATATAATAACAAGGTATAATCTAAAAAAATTATAGTTGCCCATATAGGAATAATTCACATCTTACCAGGATATTATTTATTTGAAAAATTTTTTCCGGCTACTGAAAATTTTAAATAGATGATAAATAACAAAAAATGCAAATTATGACTGATGGGTATATTTATTTTGATTATATTAATTTGATATAAATTAAGTAAGGAGTTTAACAAACATGTTTACAGGTAAAAAAACTGGAATAGTAATCTCAGGAGCTGATACTATAGAAGTCAGATTTGGGGATGAGATGGAATTTGACGATCTTGAGCAGGAGAAGAACCACGTGTATTATATGAAAATGAAATATATGAGGGGATTTAGAATTTTCTGAAGAACTCTATGAAGATAATGATGAGGATAAAAACAGAAAAACGGCTTTATAAAGTTCATAATCCTTATTCTGCAAAAAGATATAAAATACAATGACGTCTGGATGTATGGCGGAATGGTTTCAGATTTTAATGGGGAAATGGTAAATTGGAATATAATTCCATGTTTAAATTATTTTCTAAATTTTGGAAGAAGATTTTTCCATTATCAACAGAATATCAGACAACATTCTATCTGTTATGAAATCTGCAGGTCTGGAAGTTTATGAAGATGATGTTCAAAACAATGGTAAAAATATATTTGAAATATTGCCAATAGTTGATTATAACAGTAGTTTGAAAAATAAGTAATTAAAAATTTTTGGAGGAATAATAATGAGAATGAGAAAAAAATGTATTTAATGATGATGCTTTTTAATGGCAGTATCTTTCTAAATTTTGGAAAAGTTATAGGAGACAACGAAGATGAATACCAGTGGGGGAAAAACTTTCATTGTTCACAATGTGAATTTTGAGATTAGGAAGATGATACACTGAGAATAACAGGAACTCTTGAAAAAAATAAAAGAGGATCATAAATTTAAAAAGATTTATAGAATTTCCATGTTACGGAAGATATGAAGATTATGATGGAAAAATATAAGAAATAGATACAGAATATCAATACCGGGAAAATTAAAAAGTTGGAGAAAAATGGATTTTTGACAGTACAGTTGATATAAGTGACATGAGAAGAAAAATATTCCTAAGGATGGAGAATTTCAAAGATTGACACACTGTCTTCTAGATCTTTCAAGTAATATATATTAATTATTTATAGAGATAGAAATAAAAAGTTCGATAACCCAAGAGATGCTAAATTAATTAGCTTTTCAGGATATCGAATTTTTTTATCCAATAATATATTTTTATTATTTTTGAAGAAAAGGGGGAAGCCCTTTTTAGCTTCCCTGAATATTTTTATTAATCCCATCCTTTCATAAATCCAAGTGAGAATCCTAATTCACTATTTGAGTTCACACTTCCACTTATTTTTAAGTACTGCCCTTCCATTTTTAGAGGCTCTTGTATAACCTACTGCAACCGCTGTCTGCTGCTTATAAGCACTTATTGAAGCTCCTATTGCATTTTCACCAGGGTTTATTACCTGAGGTATACCTGCCATTGCCATAGCTGAAGCTGTACCTGCATCAGCACCTCTTTTAAATCCTCTAAGTTTATTATCAATATCTTTAGTTCCCGCTACTTCGTTTCTTACAGCTGCAAGCTGTGCTTCAGTAGCTACTCTTCCAACAGTTCCATCTTCATCTAAATTATCAAGAGTAACATTTGATGCTCCTGTAATTGTTCCAGTATTCGCATCATTTACGTTTACTGTACCGAATGAAGGTGTTTCAGACATAGCAACCTGAATATTATTACCGCTTATAGAAGTAGTAATATTTTTATTATCTCCAGTTATGCTAACTCTACTTCCAAGAGTAGCCGCATGATCAGTTCCTGTATCAGCTCCAAATGTAATTGGAGAATTCTTAACTGCATCAAGCTGTGCCACATTTACTGCATCATTTGGATTTACTCCTGCTCCAAGGTTACTTATAGTTTTTCCACCTGCATTGATTCCGTTAGAATTCATGCTAGGTCCGTTGTTGGCAACGCTTACGCTGTCTACAACAATATCTCTCTTAGTAGCTACTGTATATTCGTTTCCACCAGTAGCATTTGTAGATACTGTAACATCAATATTATCTCCTGCTACAACTGTAGTTCTCTGATTTGCAGCACTGTTTACTGCAGATATTGCATCGTGGATATTATTTTGTCCTGTTCCACCAATATTGCTTGTAGTAATTGTTCCATCCGGATTCAATATAGTGTTTCCACCAATTGAGTTTTTAATACTGTCAGCAACACCATGAAGTTGACTTCCATTTACATCATCTTTACTAGTAGCTGTTATATCTCCGTTTGCAACATTTGTTACTTTTTTATTTCCTGCATCTATTCCTGCTTTAGTTACTGAAGGTCCACCATTGATAGTAAGTCCGTTATCATCAATTTTAGTGTCTCCCGTTTTAACGCTTCCGTTAGTTCCTAAATCAATATTTTCAGCAAGTTTTACATTTAGAGTGTTTGTAGTACTGTCTGCTTCCACTCCGATATTTCCACTTGTAAGGTTTCCAGTTGCTCCACCTTTTATATTCAGAGTTTCTCCAAGTTTTCTATCAATATTGTTACCGCTATCTCCTGTAAATGTTATAGGATTATTAACAGCAGTATTCAGATTGTTAATTGCATTTGTATTGTTTGCAATATTCTGAGCATTATTATTTATAGAAGTTTGAAGGTTAGTCTGAACATCGTGAAGTTGTCCACCATTTATATATCTTTACTTCCTGCGGCAATAGTTCCGTCTGCAACATTTGTTATTTTCTTGTTACCAGCATCTACTCCGGCAGATGTTATACTAGGTCCGTTTACAATAGTTAATCCACCATTGTTCAGTAAAGCATCTCCAATTCTTAAGCTTCCTGCAGGTCCAAGGTTTAGGTTAGGCGACAAGTTGTAAGTAAACTTGTTTCCAGTTGCATCGTAGCTTATTGCTATATTTCCGTCAGCATTTTCAAAGTCAATGTTTTCATCTTTTGCAATTCTATCTTTTGCTCCTCCATTTGCACTAACAGTAAATGCTCCGGCGTTTATAGTATTCTGAACATCGTGAAGCTGTCCACCGTTAACTGCATCTTTGCTTCCTGGGGCAATAGTTCCGTCAGCAACATTAGTAATTTTATTGTTACCAGCATTAATTCCTGAGTTATTTATAACTACATTTCCTGCTCCGGCTGGAACTGTTACGCTGTCAAAATTAACATCTCTCTTAGTAGCTATAGTAAAGTCTTTTCCAGCTTGAGTGATTGCAATATTATTCCATCGATAAATTTAACAGTATTTCCACCTTCAACTTTTTCTGCAGTACCATTATTAGCTACTACATTCCATGCCGCTGTATCTTTAATTTTCTGTATTCCTGCTGGATCTAAGTTGTCAAGTTTGTTTGTTGCCGCATTGTTTATCTTATCTTTTGTAGCTTTGTCAAGTCTAATGTTACATCAGTTCCAGTTGCAGTTGATGTTAAGAAGTTAGTATCTCCACTCTTAATTCCTAATTTAATTCCACCAGTCTGATCAAGAGTTTGAGGCGTAGTAGATGTACTGTCTCCTGAAACAGTTACAGTATTTTTGCTTAATCCGTAAAGTTGACTTCCATTTACTGCATCCTTACTTGTAGCTGTTACAGCTCCATCAGCAACATTTGTAATTTTCTTGTTAGCCGCATCTATTCCGGTAGCACTTAATTTTGGTCCACCATTATATAGTTACGCTATCAAATGTAACGTCTTTCTTAGTTGCAAAAGTAAAGTCTTTTCCATTTTGTGTAATTTCAATGTTGTCTCCTGCATCAAATTTAACTGTATCTCCATTTTTTACATCTTCAACTGAAGGAGTATTAACTGTTCCTGTTGATGCAGTTGATGTTACTTTCCATGCAGAACTGTTTATAGCTTTTGCTACATCCTGTGTAGTTGCTATCCCATCTTTTCCTACAGTTCCGTCAGCTCCAGTTTTTCCATCAGCTCCGGCTTTTCCGTCAGCTCCAACTGCCAGTGTTCCTAAGTTTACATCGTACTTAACAACTCCGTTTGGTCCAACTGTTGCTGTTGTGTTGCTTCCATTTACAAAGTCAAGTCCGTCTGACAACTTAACTGTTTCAGGTGCCCCACCGTTTGCTTTGTATTTGATTGTAGCGGCTGCTCCTGCATTATTTATTGCAGTATTTAACTGACCTAAGTTAACTGCATCGTTGTTAGCAGTTCCATCAGCCAGGTTAGAAATTTTCTTGTTACCAGCATCAATACCAGTAGAACTTAATTTAGGTCCGTTGTTGATAGTTACGCTGTCAGCACATCTTTCTTAGTAGCGAAAGTGAAGTCCTTTCCAGCTTGAGTGATTTCGATATTGTCTCCATCAATGAACTTAACAGTGTCTCCACCTTGTACTTTTTCAGCAGTTCCACTATTAGCAACAACATTCCAAGCTGCAGTATCTTTAATCTTCTGTACTCAGTAGGATCCAAAGTTATCCAGCTTGTTAGTAGCTGCTTGTTTATCTTATCTTTAGTAGTTTGAGTCAAGTCTAATGTTACATCATCCCTCAGTTGCGCTTGATGTTAGTATGTTCCATCACCTTTACATTGAACTTGATTCCACCAGTTTTATCTAAAGATTGAGTATTTGTAGTTCCAGTATCTCCTCCAAGTGAGATTGTATTGTTTGAAAGAGTAGTTACCTTATCTATCTTAGCTTTAGTATCTGATGTTAAATCTAATGTAATATCAGTTCCTGTAGCAGTAGAAGTTAAGTAGTTAGTGTCTCCACTCTTAACACCGAATTCAATACCACCATTTTTATCAAGACGTTCAGCAGTAGTAGAAGTAGAATCTCCTGATAACTTAATAGTGTTGCTCTTTAAGTCATTTAAAGCAGTAGTGTTGTTAGTTACGCTAGTCTTAACATCGTGAAGCTGTCCACCGTTAACAGCATCTTTACTTCCTGCACCAACAGTACCGTCAGCAACATTAGTTATTTTCTTGTTACCTGCATCTACACCGGTAGAGCTTAATTTTGGTCCGTTATTGATAGTTACGCTGTCAAAAGTAGCATCTTTCTTAGTAGCTATTGTAATGTCTTTACCAGTATTTGTAACTTCAATGTTGTCACCATTTACAAAAGTTAACAGTGTCTCCCACCTTCAACTTTTTTCAGCAGTACCACCATTAGTTGATACATTCCAAGCTGCAGCATCCTTAGCTATATTCTGCACAGCTGTCTTAGAAACAGACACTTCATATGTAGCATTTTTATCTCCTAAGTTTTGACCAGTAGAAGGAGCTACAGTAGCGATGTTATCAGCAGCTGTTGAAGCAACAACTTTTTCAGTTGATAAAGTACCAGCTGCAACATTATTTATTGCATTGTTTAACTGACCTAAGTTAACTGCATCGTTGTTAGCAGTACCGTTGGCAACGTTAGATATTGTCTTGTTACCAGCATCAATACCAGTAGAACTTAATTTAGGTCCGTTATTGATAGTTACGCTGTCAAAAGTAACATCTTTCTTAGTAGCGAAAGTGAAGTCTTTTCCAGCCTGTGTAACTTCAATGTTATTTCCGTTAATGAACTTAACAGTGTCTCCACCTTGTACTTTTTCAGCAGTTCCAGCATTAGCAACAACATTCCAAGCGGCAGTATCTTTAATTTTCTGTACTCCGGCAGGATCTAAGTTATCCAGCTTGTTAGTAGCCGCATTGTTTATCTTATCTTTAGTAGTCTGAGTCAGGTCTAATGTTACATCGTCCCCAGTTGCATTAGATGTTAAGTATGTTCCGTCCCCTTTAACATTGAACTTGATTCCACCTGTTTTGTCTAAAGCCTTGAGTATTAGTAGTTCCAGTATCTCCACCAAGTGAGATTGTGTTGTTCTTTAAGTTGTTTAATGCAGTAGTGTTGTTAGTTACACTAGTCTTAACATCGTGAAGCTGTCCACCGTTAACTGCATCTTTACTTCCTGCACCAACAGTACCGTCGGCAACATTAGTTATTTTCTTGTTACCTGCATCTACACCGGTAGAGCTTAATTTTGGTCCGTTGTTGATAGTTACGCTGTCAAAAGTAGCATCTTTCTTAGTAGCTATTGTAATGTCTTTACCAGTATTTGTAACTTCAATATTGTCACCATTTACAAAGTTAACAGTGTCCCCACCTTCAACTTTTTCAGCAGTACCACCATTAGTTGATACATTCCAAGCAGCAGTATCTTTAATCTTCTGCACTCCGGCAGGATCTAAGTTATCCAGCTTGTTAGTAGCCGCATTGTTTATCTTATCTTTTGTAGCTTGTGTCAAGTCTAATGTTACATCATCATTTGTTGCATTAGATGTTAAGTATGTTCCGTCCCCTTTAACATTGAACTTGATTCCACCTGTTTTGTCTAAAGCCTGAGTATTAGTAGTTCCAGTATCTCCACCAAGTGAGATTGTATTGTTTGAAAGAGTAGTTACCTTATCTATCTTAGCTTTAGTATCTGATGTTAAATCTAATGTAATATCAGTTCCTGTAGCAGTAGAAGTTAAGTAGTTAGTGTCTCCACTCTTAACACCAAATTCAATACCACCGTTTTTGTCAAGACGTTCAGCAGTAGTAGAAGTGCTGTCTCCTGATAACTTAATAGTGTTGCTCTTTAAGTCGTTTAAAGCAGTAGTGTTGTTAGTTACACTAGTCTTAACATCGTGAAGCTGTCCACCATTTATACCGCATCTTTACTTCCTGCAGCAACAGTACCGTCAGCAACATTAGTAATTTTGTTGTTACCTGCATTAATTCCTGAGTTATTTATAACTACGTTTCCTGCTCCGGCTGGAACTGTTACGCTGTCAAAATTAACATCTCTCTTAGTAGCTATTGTAATGTCTTTACCAGTATTTGTAACTTCAATGTTGTCACCGTTTACAAAGTTAACAGTGTCCCCACCTTCAACTTTTTCAGCAGTACCACCATTAGTTGATACATTCCAAGCTGCGGCATCCTTAGCTATATTCTGCACAGCTGTCTTAGAAACAGACACTTCATATGTAGCATTTTTATCTCCTAAGTTTTGACCAGTAGAAGGAGCTACAGTAGCTATGTTATCAGCAGCTGTTGAAGCAACAACTTTTTCAGTTGATGTAGCTGTTGCAGTTGCATTATTTATTGCAGTATTTAATTGACCTAAGTTAACTGCATCGTTATTAGCAGTTCCATCAGCCAGGTTAGAAATTTTCTTGTTACCAGCATCAATACCAGTAGAACTTAATTTAGGTCCGTTGTTGATAGTTACGCTGTCAAAAGTAACATCTTTCTTAGTAGCGAAAGTGAAGTCCTTTCCAGCTTGAGTGATTTCGATATTGTCTCCATCAATGAACTTAACAGTGTCTCCACCTTGTACTTTTTCAGCAGTTCCACTATTAGCAACAACATTCCAAGCTGCAGTATCTTTAATCTTCTGTACTCCAGTAGGATCCAAGTTATCCAGCTTGTTAGTAGCTGCGTTGTTTATCTTATCTTTAGTAGTTTGAGTCAAGTCTAATGTTACATCATCCCCAGTTGCGCTTGATGTTAAGTATGTTCCATCACCTTTAACATTGAACTTGATTCCACCAGTTTTATCTAAAGATTGAGTATTTGTAGTTCCAGTATCTCCTCCAAGTGAGATTGTATTGTTTGAAAGAGTAGTTACCTTATCTATCTTAGCTTTAGTATCTGATGTTAAATCTAATGTAATATCAGTTCCTGTAGCAGTAGAAGTTAAGTAGTTAGTGTCTCCACTCTTAACACCGAATTCAATACCACCATTTTTATCAAGACGTTCAGCAGTAGTAGAAGTAGAATCTCCTGATAACTTAATAGTGTTGCTCTTTAAGTCATTTAAAGCAGTAGTGTTGTTAGTTACGCTAGTCTTAACATCGTGAAGCTGTCCACCGTTAACAGCATCTTTACTTCCTGCACCAACAGTACCGTCAGCAACATTAGTTATTTTCTTGTTACCTGCATCTACACCGGTAGAGCTTAATTTTGGTCCGTTATTGATAGTTACGCTGTCAAAAGTAGCATCTTTCTTAGTAGCTATTGTAATGTCTTTACCAGTATTTGTAACTTCAATGTTGTCACCATTTACAAAGTTAACAGTGTCCCCACCTTCAACTTTTTCAGCAGTACCACCATTAGTTGATACATTCCAAGCTGCAGCATCCTTAGCTATATTCTGCACAGCTGTCTTAGAAACAGACACTTCATATGTAGCATTTTTATCTCCTAAGTTTTGACCAGTAGAAGGAGCTACAGTAGCGATGTTATCAGCAGCTGTTGAAGCAACAACTTTTTCAGTTGATAAAGTACCAGCTGCAACATTATTTATTGCATTGTTTAACTGACCTAAGTTAACTGCATCGTTGTTAGCAGTACCGTTGGCAACGTTAGATATTGTCTTGTTACCAGCATCAATACCAGTAGAACTTAATTTAGGTCCGTTATTGATAGTTACGCTGTCAAAAGTAACATCTTTCTTAGTAGCGAAAGTGAAGTCTTTTCCAGCCTGTGTAACTTCAATGTTATCTCCGTTAATGAACTTAACAGTGTCTCCACCTTGTACTTTTTCAGCAGTTCCAGCATTAGCAACAACATTCCAAGCGGCAGTATCTTTAATTTTCTGTACTCCGGCAGGATCTAAGTTATCCAGCTTGTTAGTAGCCGCATTGTTTATTTTATCTTTAGCTGCTTGTGCTAAATCTAATGTAATATCAGTTCCTGTAGCAGTAGAAGTTAAGTAGTTAGTGTCTCCACTCTTAACACCGAATTCAATACCACCATTTTTATCAAGACGTTCAGCAGTAGTAGAAGTAGAATCTCCTGATAACTTAATAGTGTTGCTCTTTAAGTCATTTAAAGCAGTAGTGTTGTTAGTTACGCTAGTCTTAACATCGTGAAGCTGTCCACCGTTAACTGCATCTTTACTTCCTGCACCAACAGTACCGTCAGCAACATTAGTTATTTTCTTGTTACCTGCATCTACACCGGTAGAACTTAATTTTGGTCCATTGTTGATAGTTACGCTGTCAAAATTAACATCTCTCTTAGTAGCTATTGTAATGTCTTTACCAGTATTTGTAACTTCAATGTTGTCACCATTTACAAAGTTAACAGTGTCCCCACCTTCAACTTTTTCAGCAGTACCACCATTAGTTGATACGTTCCAAGCTGCGGCATCCTTAGCTATATTCTGCACAGCTGTCTTAGAAACAGACACTTCGTATGTAGCATTTTTATCTCCTAGGTTTTGACCAGTAGAAGGAGCTACAGTAGCGATGTTATCAGCAGCTGTTGAAGCAACAACTTTTTCAGTTGATGTAGCTGTTGTAGTTGCATTATTTATTGCATTGTTTAACTGACCTAAGTTAACTGCATCGTTGTTAGCAGTACCGTTGGCAACGTTAGATATTGTCTTGTTACCAGCATCAATACCAGTAGAACTTAATTTAGGTCCGTTGTTGATAGTTACGCTGTCAAAAGTAACGTCTTTCTTAGTAGCAAAAGTGAAGTCTTTTCCAGACTGTGTAACTTCAATATTATTTCCGTTAATGAACTTAACAGTGTCTCCACCTTGTACTTTTTCAGCAGTTCCACTATTAGCAACAACATTCCAAGCTGCAGTATCTTTAATTTTCTGTACTCCGGCAGGATCCAGATTATCTAATTTTTTTGTTGCCGCATTATCTATTTTATCCTTAACATCTTGCTTAAGTTCCATTGTAATTGTGTTTCCTGCAGCAGTTGATGTTAAGTATGTTCCATCCCCTTTTACAGTAAGTGTCTGGTCATGAAGACGTACATCTGCTCCTCCAGAAGTAGTATTTCCTGCTATTTTAAGGTTTGTAGACTTTAACTGAGCTACGTTTACTGCATCAGTATCTTCCTTACCTGCAGCAACTCCTGTAATTTGACGAGTTTTATTTGCACCGTCTCCAACAGATACTGCTGCCATATTAGCAGTTTTAGCAGTTCCTGCAAGTCCTGAGTAAACATTTGAACGGCCATCAGCCATATCAAATCCTGTTACACCTGCAGCTGTAGTTGCTTTAGATTCACTTCCAAGAGCAACTCCGTTTGCTACAGTTGCACTTGAATCTTTACCTATAGCAACTGCATTAGTTCCTGCTGAACCTACACTTGCTTTTGTACCAAATGCGATAGAACTTTCAGCCTGTGCTTTTGCGTTTGCACCTATTGCTGTAGCTCTAGCCGCTGTTGCCTGAGTATTGTCTCCTCTTCCTTGTTCCAATGTAGCTGTGTTGGCATTTGTAATACCCCCGATTGCGATAGCCTGTTCGTGAGTAGCGTCAGAAGCGGCTCCGACTGCGATACTTCCTCCTAATCCACCATCAGCTGTAGAACCACCTCTTGCTGCAACCCCTAAAGCAACTGATCCTGTTGATATTGTGGAAGATTGTCTACCACTACTTATAGAGTTATCTCCTTTTGCGTATGCTCCTACACCTGTTGCGATAGATGAAGTTCCTTCAGCATTAGAAAAGTAACCTAAAGCAAGACTCAGGTTTTTAGAACGGGCTCCTACCCCCATACTCATTCCCTGATAATCAGAGTATGAATTTGCCCCTATTGCAATACCTTGTGTTCCGACATAACTTGGATCAGCATAGATATTGTTTTGTGCAAGGCTGGTACCCATGTATGTACTGTTATCATCATTTTTATAACGGCCAATTGTTGAACCGGAATTGTTTGTAGTATTATCAACTTTAGCTTCGTGCCCTATTGCTACTGAACCTTCTGAATTAGTACTTGCCTTATTACCGATTACAACACTGTTTTTACCAGTTTTTGTCCATTGGGTAGGTGCACCTGAATTCATAACCTGTTCCGTAGTTTTTGCCCCATTACCTACAACAACAGCATTTTCTGATGTAACAGTTGCACTGGCGTTTGGTCCTATAGCTATTGAGTTTGTAGCTAAAGCTCCTTTATTATCTGCGTTTCCTGTTTCTGTAGAATTTATTGATACGTATTTAAATCTGTCCTGTAAAGTTTGAGCTACTGAATATAACTGCGATCCGTTTATCGCATCAGTAGATGTTGCACTGATGTTACCCTGCCGCAACATTTTTTTAATTTGACGGTTAAATGTACCATTTTTTTACCTATTGAAACAACATCTCCAACTTTTTGTACCGCTTCCACCGGCGAAATTGTTATATGTAACTCCGTTTATTGTTACGGAAGTTTCCTGTGTACCTGTAGCATTAGCTGTAGTTGCCCCTCCTCCAATAGCAACAGAGTTGTCAAGATCAGCTACTGCACCTGTCCCTACAGCTGTTGCATTTACTTTGTTAGCCTTGGACATAGTACCGATAGCAAGTGATAAATCCCCTGATATTGATTTAACACCAAGGGCTACTGCACCACTTCCTGATTTTGTTGCATTAAAACTTGTAATATCCCCAGGTGCCACTCCAGCCAGATCACTCATTGCTGTTGAAAGGCTAGCGGTTTTCGAACCTGAACCTAATGTATACGTTACTGATTTAGCAGCAGCTTTTTGAAGATCATCTCCCCCTATTGCTATGGATGAATGTCCTTCAGCTATAGTATCTCCCCCTATTGCTATAGATTGATCCCCTTTTGCCCAGGCTCCTCCACTGTCACCGTATTTACGAGCACCTGCATCTCTTGTTGTTCCACTTCCTCCTATTGCTATTCCTTGAGATGTATGAACTGAGGTATTATTATCATCTCCAACCATGGCATTTGCACCAATAATTACATTATAACCTCTTGTTTTACTAGCAGTATTAGGTAGTGTTTTGGCATTTAGTCCTTGATTGTATAAACCTGCCCCTGCTCCGATGGCAACATCAGACTCTCTGAGAGCTGTAGCATTTTCTCCTATTGCTACAGCTTTGTTATAACCTGTAAAAGAACCTTTACCTGTTGCGATAGCACTCATACCATTTGCAATGGCACCATCACCACAGGCTATTGCATCAGTACCTGGTGCACTTCCTAGAGTTGTAGGATTTCTGTAGTTACCCCGGTAACTCTAACTGTACAAACATTTCCTCCATACAGTTTCTTATCTTCTGTCGTTATTGTTCCTGCAGCTACTGCAGCTGCCAGAAAACATAATTTATTTTTAAATTTTTCCCTTTTGTGTTTTTTTCTTCTTCTTTCTTCTTTCTACTCATTATATCTCCTTATTCTCAATTATTTTTCGTTTTATTGTACATTGTATCAAATAAGTAACAAAAATACAAGAAAAATTCTTAAGTTATTCTTTGCACAAAATTTTTGATGTTTGAATTTTATACTTATAAACTTTCTTTAACCTAGTAATCAAGATAATTAAGAAAAATAGCGTTTGATATTACAAATGTTTTTAATATGGTTGTGTAACTTTAGAAAAATTAAAATACTTTTGTTATTTTTGATTTAAATGGAGTATTTTTTATTATTGATAAATTAAAAGAAAATCATTGTATATTGAAAAAAATATTATAGGTAATTTGAAAGTTTAGAATAGAAAAAAGAGTTTTTATTTTTAAAAATGATGTTATTAGTTAATATTTAATTAATGAATGTTAACAAATCAGAAAAAACTTTGCAAAGCCTTATAACATAAGTGAAGAAGTTGTCTCATGTGCAGGAACAAATTCACTGACATAAATAACAAATTTTAAAAAAATTCTTTCGTATCTGTTAAGATATGAAATGTCTATAACAGTGAAAATTCCTGCCTTGTGGGACAACTCCCATAATTTATGTTTTATACGAGTAAAAATTTAGTAAACGAAAGGATATATTGTATCCATATTTTCATTATTTTTTAGATAGTTTCCTGATTTTAAAATAATTCAGGTGCAGAAACTATTTTCAAGCTTTTCATTAATTTCAAAAATTAAAGGCTTTCCTGTAGGAAGATTTAACTCCAGTATTTTTATTGTCAATTTTCAGCAGATACTGGATTAAAGCCCTTAGACTGTTTCCGTGAGCGGCTACAATTACATTTTTCCCTTTTTCTATTTCCTTTGAGATATGTGAATCCCAATATGGCAGTACTCTGTGAATTGTATCTTTCAGGCTTTCCCCTCTAGGACATTCATCAGCAGGGATATCTTTATATCTTTCCTGGAATAGTGGATAGTTTTCCTTGTCATCGGTGCTTATCTGTGGAGGAGCCACATCAAAACTTCTTCTCCATATGTGAACCTGTTCATCCCCATATTTTTTTGCAGTTTCAGCCTTGTTCAGCCCCTGCAGTGCCCCGTAATGTCTTTCGTTAAGTCTCCAAGTCTTATAAACAGGGATATATAGCTGGTCAATTTCTTCAAGTATGTAGTTCAAGGTTTTGATGGCCCTCTTCTGAAAGGATGTAAAGGCAACATCAAAAACATATCCGAGTTCCTTCAAAGATTTTCCTGCGGCTTTTGCTTCATTTATCCCTTTTTCAGTCAGGTCGACATCAACCCATCCGGTAAATCTGTTCTGAAGATTCCATTCGCTTTCTCCATGTCTTACAAGTACTAATTTCACAAAATTACCTCCTGTGTGTAAAAATTAATTGTAACAGATATTCTCCATACAATTTTATTATATACCTATCAGATAAAAATAAAGGAATAAAGTAAAAATCTTAAATAAATATGGTATAATGCTTTAAAAGCATCAGTTATTTCGGAAGGAAGACCTGAACAGATAAAAATCCGTAATAACTGTTATACAGAAAAATTACTGAAGGAATTGGATGAAGATAGATGAAAACAAATGAAATAGTAATTGGAACAAGAGGGAGCATTCTGGCCTCGTACAGGCAGAAAAAAAGTACAGAAAATGCTGACTGAAAAATATGAAGAATTAAGAAAAAGAGATGATTTTAAAGGGATAAAAAGGATTTGACAGGGATTTACCGTTAAAATGTAAGTCTTGAAGTTATAACCACAACAGGAGATAAAAATCTGAAAAACTTTTCTGAAATGAAAAAGGCGGTACAGAAGGAACTTTTTGTAAAGGAAATAGAAAAGGAAATGATCGAAGGGAAGGTGGATCTGGCGGTACACTCCTTAAAGGATATGCCACTTCGTACTCCTGAAGGCCTTTTAAATGCATGTTTTCCTTTGAGGGAAGATAACAGGGATGTGCTTATTTCAAGAAACGGGTTAAAGTTAAGTGAATTGCCTGAAAATTCCGTAGTTGGAACTGGAAGTGCAAGAAGGGAAAAGGAAATACTGAATTTAAGAAAGGATGTCCAGGTAAAAACCTATCCGTGGAAATATTCATACAAGACTGAAAAAACTTGATGACGGAGAGTATGATGCAATAGTTCTTGCGGCCGCAGGGATGAAAAGGGCAAAACTTGAAGACAGAATAACAGAATATTTTGATGTTGATACATTTATGCCTGCACCTGGTCAGGGAATACTGTGCATACAGTGCAGGGAAAATGATGAAAGGATAAGGGCTCTGCTGGAAATAATAAATGACAGTGAAGTTACCCTCATGTGTCAGGCTGAAAGGGAATTTTCCAGAATATTCAATGGAGGATGCCACACACCGATAGGATGTTCTTCTGTCATTGAAGGAAGTACATTGAAACTGAAGGGCATGTACAGTAAGGACGGGAAAAGAATATTTAAGAAGGTGGAAGGTGACAAAAATAAGGCAGGGGAACTTGCAGAAAAATTAGCCGGGGAGATAAGAAATGAATAATAGAGGAAAAATTTACATTGCAGGAGCAGGATGTGGAAATGAAGGGCTTATAACAGTGAAGCTTAAAAAGTGTAATGGAAAAGGCTGAATGCATAATTTACGACAGGCTTTGTAAATGAAAGCATACTGCAATATATGAAACCTGATGTGAGCTTATTTACATGGGAAAAGGAAAATGTAGAAGGTGGAGAACTTCAGAAAAAGATAAATGAAATAATAGTGGAAAAAAGCAGGGAAGGACTGACTGTATTAAGGCTTAAAGGTGGAGATCCCTTTGTATTTGGGCGTGGTGGGGAAGAAATAGAAGCCCTTATAGCAGAAAATATAGATTTTGAAGTAATTCCCGGAATAAGTTCGGCAATTGCTGTTCCTGCCTATGCTGGAATACCTGTAACACACAGGGGATAAACACTTCCTTTCATGTATTTACAGGGCATATGAAAAAGATGGAATTGAGCATGACTACGAAACTGTTGCAAAACTGGAAGGAACTCTGGTTTTTCTAATGGGACTTGGAAATCTTGAAAAAATCACGGAAAATCTTATAAAACATGGAAAAATGCCTGAAACCCCGGTGGCAGTTATAAAAAATGGAACAACTGCAAAACAGGAAACATACACGGGAACATTGGGAATAATAGCAGGGATTGTAAGAGAAAATAATGTTAAAGCGCTGGTTATAATAATAATTGTGAAGTGGTAAATTTAAGGGAAAAATGAAATGGTTTGAAAAATATGCCGTTATTTGGTAAAAATATACTGGTTACGAGAAATAGGGATAAACAGGAGGAAATTACAAGTAAAATAATTGAGTTTGGAGGTCAGCACATAAATATTCTTTTATAAATATAGAATATCTGATTTTGAAATGCCGGATCTTTCAAAATACAGCACACTTCTGTTTAACAGCCCTAAATTCAGTAATCGGATTTATGAGGAAAAATAAAGGATATGAGGGTGCTGGGACACTTAAAAATAGGTGTTGTAGGAAAAACAGATGAGGAAATGAAAAAAATACAGGATAATTCCGGATTTCTATCCAAAAGAATATACAGTGGAAAAACTTGCTGCTGAAAGTGTAAACTTTACAGAAGAAGGAGAGAATATATTGTTTATAGTATCTAACCTGTCTCCTGTAAATGAAGAAAAATATACGGAATTATATAAAAGAAATTATGACAAACTTGTGGTGTATAATACGCATAAACTGAAAATTGACAGTGAAAAGGCAAAAATATGTAAAGGAAAGTGATATACTGATGTTTCTGAGTTCATCAACTTTGAATCTTTTGCTGACAGCATTCACTTAAGTGAAAACGATGAAATGAAGGAAATGCTAAGCAAAAAATACTTTGCATCAATAGGTCCTGTAACAACAAAAAAACTATAGAAAAATATGGACTGAAAGTGGAAATAGAAGCAGAAGAGTATACTGAAAACGGACTTCTTCGGGCAATTCTTGATAAAAACTGCTTTCGGAAAAATAAAAATATGAGAATTTTCAGTTTATTTTTCATTTTAAAATGGTATATAATGTATACACAAAAATAAAAAGGAAGAAGGAATAACAGATGAGAAAAGTACTTTTAGTAACAGCAATACTAGCAGTATCAGTTTTAGGAATGTCAGCAACAACATCAGCCGGATATGTAAATAAGGCAGCAGGAAAAGCATCAGTTGCAACAGGGAAAATATCAGAAAAACAGCTGAGGCAACAGCTTTAAATTTTATTAATATTTATTACAGTAATTTACGAAATCAAATAGATGACAGTAAATGGTTTGAAGCACAGCCACTTACCAATAATTTTAAAAAAGCATATAAAAATCAGGAAAGAGCTATAGAAATATCGGAGCAGATTTTATCTGGGGAAAAAAGTAAAGTAAAGACAGACCAGAATTTTCCAGAAAAATATTCAGTAGACTATACTCCAATATTTGTGCAAGAATATTTTATTTAGATGAAAATTCGGTTTTTGTAGTGAAAACTCATACAATCAGAAAACAGGAATTGTTACTCTGAAGGATGAAAAACAGAAATAGAACTACCTGTAAAAGTAGTGAATGTTAAAGGAAAAATGGTTAATAGAAGGAGCAGGGACTGTAAATATTTTCCGAATAGAAAAATAGAATAATATAATGGTATGAGAGCTTGAAATTGCTCTCATATTTAGTTACAATATAAATTAAATAGAGTATTAAAGGAAGAAGGGATTTCTTTGCGTTATTCAAAAATTCTGGATGAAACAATAAAATATAGTGCCTGCCAGCAGGGAAAGAATGGCAGAAAAGGAAAGGGAACTGAATTCTCTCCTGAAGACACTGAAAGGCCTTGGAAAAGCTTGAAAAATCTGGCAATACAGCTTGAAGGAATAAAGAAGGATTACAGGCCTGAAAAGAAAATAGTCGTTGTAATGGCTGCAGATAATGGAGTGAAAGGGAAAAAGTCAGTAAATCAAAGAGAATTATTACCCAATATGTGGTAGAAGCCATGCTGCAGGGAAATCTCCATAAATGCCCTTGGAAAAGACATTTGGAGCAGATATTGAGGTAGTTGACCTTGGAATAGATGAAACTGCTGACCCGGAAGGGAAAATAAGTCTCGAAGGAATTATAAAAAGGAAACTTATGGAGACAGGAACTCATAATATAGCCGAAGGACCAGCAATGGCTTATGATACAGCTGTAAAGGCTATTGAAACAGGAATAGAAATAGCCGATATTTTTGCTGAAAAGGGATATAATCTTTTTGCCACAGGAGAAATGGGAATAGGAAATACCACTACAAGCAGTGCGGTACTGAAGGTTCTTACTGATCTGCCGCTGGATGATATTACAGGATACGGGAGCGGAATAGATGACAGAACTCTTGAGCATAAAAAAAATGTTATAAGGAAAGCGATTGATGTGAATAATGGTAAAGAAAAAATAGATGTTTCTGATGCGGCTGATGTACTGTCAAAGGTTGGAGGACTTGATATTGCAGGAATGGCAGGGGTATACCTTGGATGTGCAAAAAACAGTATTCCAGTTGTAATAGACGGATTTATTTCATCAGTGGCGGCATTATGTGCATACAGGCTATGTAGAAATGTGAAAGACTATATGATTCCTTCACATATGAGTGAAGAGCCTGGAATGAAGTACATTATAAAGGAACTGGGAATGGAGCCATTTCTTGCTATGAATATGAAACTGGGGGAAGGAACAGGAGCTGTAATGATGTTTCCTGTAATAGAAGCTGCATGTAATATAACCCGTACAGTTAGAAAATATCCTGAAGTGTAGAAAGAAAGGGAAGTAAAAATGAATGGGAATTGTAATAATAAAAAAATGATAAAGTACTGAAAATTATACATTGTAAGACACGGGAAACAGAATGGAATGTAATTAAAAGGTTTCAGGGACAGCTGAATACACCATTAACGGAAAAGGGAATGGAGAAATTAAGGAAAACAGGGAAAAAGCTGGAGAATGTTTTATTTGATGAGGTTTATACAAGTGAACTGGGAAGAACTGTAGTATCTGCCGAAATAATTTTAAATGAAAACAGAGATATAAGAATAAAAACGGAACTGCAAAAAGCTTGCCGAATTAAATGAAGTTTATTTTGGAGTGTGGCAGGGATTGACTTATGAGGAAGTTTTCCTGAAATATCCTGAAGAAGGGAACAATTATTTCTATAATGTGAAAAAAATTATAAGGCTGAAAATGTGGAGGCTGAAAAGCTGGAGGATGCTCTGGAGAGATTTTTAAAAGGATAAAATAAAATACTTGATAGCCATGAATCAGGAAATATACTTGTAGTAACTCACGGAACAGTATTTGAGATGTTTATGAATTATGTGGCAAATGACAGTATATTTGATATTGATGAAAAGAACTCTTATGGGTAACGGAGATTATAAGGTTTTCAGTTATAAAGATGGAAAATTTCAGGAGGAAATGGATAAATGATATGGATAGTCGGAGGAACAAAGGATTCAAGGGAAATATTTGAAAAACTAGCAGAAGAAACTGACATAAGCATACTTGTCAGTACAGCAACAGAATATGGTGGAAAACTTGAAGAATATATTGAAAAATAGAAATGACAAAAGGGAACTGAAGGTAATGTCTGAAAGACTTAATGAAGGACAGATGAAGGAGCTTATCCTGAAGGAAAATATAAGTCTTATTGTGGATGCCAGTCATCCTTATGCTGTAAATGTGAGCAATTCTGTAATAAAAGTGACAGATGAAATGAATGTGGGATACATAAGATTTGAAAGGAAAAATGCTTGATTATGGCAGTGAAAAATGTGAAAAATTTGGATCTGTCGGTGATGTTACTGCATTTGTAAAAGAAATGGAAGGTAAAAATATACTGAGCACCCTCGGTTCAAAATAATCTGGAAGAAATAAAAGCCAATGGGAGAAAAAAATAATCTGTATGTAAGAATACTTCCTACGGTGGACTCTGTAAAAAAGGCAGAAGATTTAGGATATTTTCCCTCAAAAATAATAGCAATACAGGGGCCTGTGAGCAAAGTGCTTAATAAGGCAATGCTCGAGTCCTATAAAATAGATTACCTTATAACAAAGGAAAGTGGAGCAACAGGGGAGAAATTGAAAAAATTGAAGCCTGCAGGAGTACGGTACAACAGTTCTTGTAGTGAAAAAGACCTTATGTCAATTATGGAAAAAGTTTACAATGAAATTAATGAACTGGTAGAAGATGTGAAAAAAATAAAGTATTGTAACAGAAAATGTAAGTGAATACAGAATAATATAAAATACAGAATGAGGTTACTTATGGATAGATTTTTTTAAATTTCTAAATTCAGACAGGTATCAGTATGCTGAAAGTGAAATATACCTGAAAAACAATATGCATAATCAGACTGCTGTTTTTGATGTGTTTTTTTGCGTACACAAAATGAAAAATGACTGTGCCATAGTTTATGGAATATCTGATGTGCTGGAACTCATAGAAATACTGAATGAAACATCTACAAAGATAGAAAAAATATCTATCAGAATTATCAGATAATGAAGATTTTATAGAATATATGCCAATATGAAGTTTACAGGTTCAATCAGGGAGTAAAGGGAAGGGGAAATTATTTTTCAAATGAACCAATTCTTACAATTACAGTACCCTAATTCAGGGAAAAATACTGGAAAACGCCAATCCTGAATGTACTGAACTATCAGATTCTTACAGCAACGGTAACATCAAAAATTGTGCAGGCGGCAGGCGGCAGGGATGTACTGTTTTTCGGAACAAGGAGAGTGCCGGGCTTTGAAGCTGCAATGTCTATGACAAAGGCCTGTTATGTGACAGGATGTGCCTCCCATTCAAATATTATGGGAGAATATTTCTATAATTTAAAAAGCACCGGAACTATGACACATGGATTTATTCAAAGTTTTGGTATGGGTGAAGATTCAGAATACAGGGCATTTGACAAGTTTATAAAAACATACAGCCATAAAAAAATATCCTTTAGTAATGCTGGTTGATACATATGATACGATGAAAAGCGGTATAATAGCTGCAATAAAGGCATTTAAGGATAATGGAATAAAATGATGAATATGAAGGAATGTATGGAATCAGGATAGATTCAGGAAATCTAGAGGAATTATCAAAAATGCAGAAAAAAATTTTAAATGAAAATGGATTTTTTTAAGGCAAAAAAATAATTCTAACAGGAGGGCTTGACGAAAAAGAATAAAAGAGCTTATAAAAATGGAGTAGAAGTTGATGTATTTGGGATAGGAGATGCCATTGCACTGCCTGAAAAGGAAAATAAGCACTGTATAAAATGTCTAAAATTGGCGAATCTGATGTAATGAAAAATTTCTGATGAAGAGCAGAAAAACTTCATTGCCTGGAAGCAAGATACTGTACAGAATTTATGAAAATGATGACTTTACAGATGTGGTAATGCTTGAAAAGGAAATACCGGAAGGGAAAATGTAAAGAAACTCACGGTTGATTATATAAAAAAATGGAGAAAAAAATCGAGGGAAATTTCCAATTATTAGGTTTGGAGGAAGCCAAAAATATTATGAGGGCAATCTTACATATCTGAAAAATATATAGCGAAAAAAGAAAAAGAAACAGGGTAAATCTTTCAGAAAATTTAAAGAATTTAAAAAGAGAATTTTATAAAAAGAAAAAGTTGATATTTAGCCAATATATTTTTATAATATAGAAAAGAATACGTTAAGAAGGAAAAGTAAAATGGTAAAAGGATTTATAATTTTATTACAGTTTATGACAAGGATTCCTGTTCCCGTGAAAGTCGAATATGATGAGGAAAAACTTGGGAGAGCAGTAAAGTTTTTCCCTCTGGTAGGATTGATAATAGGGCTTTTTCTGTTTGCAGTAAAACTTTCTTGCCGGAAAAGTTATAGATAACAGGCAGATTACTGCAGTAATTATAATAATGGCAGAAATACTGATAACAGGCCTTATACATATTGACGGTCTGGCAGATACTGCCGACGGGCTTTTCAGCTATGCAGATAAGGAAAGAATGCTGGAAATTATGAAGGATTCGAGAATAGGGACAAATGGAACGGTGGCACTTATACTGTATTTTCTGGCAAAGGCCGTGTTTCTTGCGGCAGTGAACCCGGAATACATTCTTCTTTATCCTGTAATTTCAAGAATGGCCACATCAATAAATGCAGGGCTGGGGGAATACGCCAGAAAGAAGGGTATGAGTAACGGGATAATTGAGAAAAATGGGAAAAAGGATGCGGCTGTTTCTATCGCTATAACAGCGGTACTATCCTTTGGAATATTGAGATTGAAGGGGCTGATTGTTTTAGCATTGGCGATACTTTTCATACTTTTTTTTATGGAAAATGTAAAAAGAAAAATAGGTGGAATAACCGGGGATACAATGGGAGCATCCTTGAACTTACTGCAATATTAGTTCTGTTTGCAGGAATAATATTGAAATAATATAAAAAAATAAAAATTAGGAGAAGGAGAGGATTATGTTTTTCCATTATTTGTAAATATTGAAAATAAAGAAGTATTAATTATTGGCGGGGAAAAATAGGTGGAAGGAAAAGCACAGACTTTAAGGGAATATGGGGAAATGTTACTGTGTATTCTGAAAAAGTTACAGAAGAAACAATATTGGCAGATGAAAAATATAAAAGTAGTAAATAAAAATGTATCACACGATGAGGGAGAAATAAAGGAACTTGTAAAAAAATATTTTCTTGTGGTGGCGGCTACAGATGATACTGAATTAAACGACAGGATATCACATGTGTGCATGAGTGAAAAATATACTTGTAAACAATGTTTCTTCAAAAACTGAAAATGAATGCCATGTTTACGGCAGTTGTGAAAAACGATGAATTTTCAGATAGGAATAGGTTCTTACGGAAAAAGCTGCAGAAGGTCAAAAAGCTTTAAAGGGAAAAAGTACAGGAGCTTATAGATGAAATTTCAAAAACAGAAAAAGAGGTTGAATAATGTATAAAAAGACATAGAAAATTGAGAAACAGCAGTGCAATAAGAAATTTAGTCAAAAATATTTATCTTGAAAAAGGAGATTTGATATATCCTATTTTTATTGAAGAAGGAGAAAATATAAAAAGGGAAATTAATTCGATGCCTGGAATTTTCAGATATTCCATTGACAGAATTGATGAAGAGCTGGAAGAACTGAAAAACTTGAATAAGCTCCATATTATTATTTGGGGTACCTTTACATAAGGATGAGTGTGCTACGGAAGGGTATAATGAAAATGGGGTTATTCAGAATGCAATAAGATATATAAAAAAGAAATATCCTGAATTTTTAGTCATTGGTGATGTGTGCTGCTGTGAATATACAAGTCATGGCCATTGCGGAATACTTGATGAAAAAGGAAATGTGAAAAATGATGAAACTCTGGAAGTGCTGTCAAAAATAGCATTGTCCTATGCAAAGGCAGGTGTGGATATAGTTGCACCTTCAGATATGATGGACGGAAGAGTGAGAAAAATATCGGAAGTTCTTTCAGAAAATGGATTTAACAATATTCCGATTATGTGTTATTCCGTAAAATATTCATCTTCATTTTATGGGCCTTTCAGGGAAGCGGCAGGTTCAGCACCAAAATTTGGAGACAGAAAGTCCTATCAGATGGATTTCAGATATTCAGGAGATGCACTGAGTGAAGTGGAAGCTGATCTCATGCAGGGGGCGGACATGGTAATAATAAAAGCCTGCAATGGCTTATCTGGATATACTTTATAAAATCAAGGAAAAATTTTGGAGTTCCTGTTATAGCCTACAGTGTTTCAGGAGAATATTCCATGATAAAGGCTGCGGCAATTAATGGCTGGATAGATGAAAAAAGTATAGTCATGGAACAGATGTATGCTTTTAAAAGGGCAGGAGCAAATGCGGTGATAACTTATTTTGCAAAGGATGTGGCACGATATCTTGATGAGGGATAATTGTTAAAAACCAATATATAGGAGATGAAAAAAACTATATTTATTTTCATTTTATTATAATTTTACTTATATAAAACAGTCATTCATTGAGAAAAAAATCAAAAACTCGCCAAAGGCTCAGACATTGATTTTTCTAAATTCATTTCCTGTTTTATATTGTAAAATTCTAAATAATTCATAAATATAGTTTTTTTACTTATATTAATTTTTATAAAATAAATAGTACTTGTATATGTTTTGAAAAATAAAAATATAATAAAATTAAAAATAATATCTGGAAGGAGGCTGCATGGTAATTTGTGCAGGAGAAAATATGGGAAAAAGCGATACTTGTAACGAGGTTTTGGGACTTCACATAAGGATACGAGGGAAAAATGCCTTGATGTGATAGAAAAATAAAGTAAAAGAAAAAAATATGGGCAGGAAAAGGTTGAAAGAGCCTATACTTCAGGGATTATAAGAAGGATAATAGAAAAAAGGGAAGGAATTCATATATATGATCAGAAGGAAGGTCTGGAAGCTTTTGAAAAAACAAAGGGATATAATGAGATAATAACAATGTCTCTGCATATTCTTGGAGGAATTGAATATTCCAAACTGGATGACAGCTATGGGAAAAGTAACAGAACCTCTTTTTAAAGGCAGAAGAAGATTATCTGAAGATTGTAAATAATGAGGAATTCAACAATTTAGAAGGAAATGACGCAATCGTATTTATGGGACATGGAACAGAAAGTGCCGCAGACAGTACATATCAGAAATTGCAGGAGGAATATATAAAAGCTGGAAAAAATAATATTTTTGTAGCGACAGTTGAAGGTGAAGTGACTATTGAAGACATTATTGAAAAGCTGAAAAAACAGATTATAAAAAAATATTATTAAAAACCTTTTATGATAGTGGCAGGAGATCACGCTAAAAAATGACATGGCTTCAGATGAGGAAGATTCATGGAAAAACAGTGCTTACAAATGAAGGTTATGAAGTGATAGCATTATTAAAAGGAATGGGTGAGTATGAGTTTATTCAGGATATGTTTTATGGATAAACTGGAAAAAGTATATAAAAATAAAAATTAGATAGATATAAAAATAAGTTACAAATTTATTTTTAATTTATTTTTTTACTAGTATTTTACTGTCTTGAATACTTGTATATTAAAAAAATATTACTCTTGACAAATTTAAAAAAGTATTATACGATTAATGAAATTATAGGTGTTTTTAAAACTTAATAAGGAAATCGGTTAAAATCTGATACAGCCCCCACTACTGTGAAACAGACGAAAGTACAAAAACCACTGAAACATTGTGTATGTTTTGGGAAGGGTACTGAGTAGGATGAAGTTAGTCAGGAGAATTGCCTAATAATTTTTATATGAGATTTTCTGGGAAGGAAGATTTAATATACATCAATAAAAATAAATCAGCAGTGATTTATTTCGTGAAATAGTATTATTTTTGTAATATAAGATAATATTATTAGTTTTGACGTGTATTGACTTCGGCTTTGGCTGATAAGCTCATCTAATAATCAAATACATCATGGGAGGAGAAAAATGAAAAAGAAAAAACGTTATTAGTTTTAGTCTTGACAGGGCTGCTGTTAGTAGGAGTAAATGGTTATTCAATGCACATTATGGAAGGTTTTTACCTTTAAACTGGGTTCTAGTATGGTTTTGCTGTGTGTATTCCATTCTGGATTATAGGAATAAAGAAACTTCAGGCTGTTTCTAAAGGAAGTGTACAGGATAAAATGACACTTGCATTGGCAGGAGCATTTATATTTGTACTGTCAGCATTGAAAAATTCCGTCAGTTACAGGAAGTTCATCACATCCAACGGGAGTAGGGCTTTCAGCCATACTGTACGGACCTTTTGTTACATCAATTCTAGGAACAATTGTATTAATATTTCAGGCGGGACTGCTTGCACATGGAGGATTTACAACTCTTGGAGCAAATGCATTTTCAATGGCGGTAGCAGGACCTGTTGTATCATATTTAATTTATAAGGCACTTGCTAAAAAGAATAGGGGAGCTGCAATATTCCTTTGCTGCGGCAATAGGAGATCTTGCCACATATGTAGTTACATCTTTTCAGCTGGCATTTGCATATCCGTCACCTGAAGGCGGAGTAATCGCTTCATTTATCAAATTTGGAACAGTGTTTGCAGTAACTCAGATTCCTCTTGCAGTGATTGAAGGACTTCTCACAAATGTAGTAATGAACATACTTGAAAAAAATATAACGTAAAAAGGGGTGGAAGCATAATGTCAGAAAAACAAAAAAATAAAAGTGTATTAAAAAAGAATCTTATTTTAATGCTTATAATATTTTTAATAGGAGTTGCTCTTTACTTTTTATAAAAATCTGAATTCGGTGGATCTGATGGTGAGGGGGAAGAAGTGATAAAAACAATAAAAACCTGATTATGAGCCATGGGCTAACAGTTTAATAGAACTGCCTGGAAGTGAAACTGAAAGTCTGCTGTTTGCATTGCAGGCGGCAATAGGTGCAGGAGTCATAGGATATGTGTAGGTTATTTCAAAGGTGAAAAGAAAAAAATGCTGATAGATAAAAATATCCTACACAAATCCCTTTAAAAGATATAAACCCCGGGATAAAATTTATATTATCAATGACAACATTAATATTTTTACTTTTATACTGGAAGTAAAACAGTATTTATTTTTAATTTAATACTGTTTAATTTACTTCTCTTGTTTGCTGTGAAGGTGAAAATAGGTGATTTGTTAAAGCTGAATTTTATTCCGGCTTTATTTATTTTAACAACTGTAGTTTCACTGCTGCTGATAAAAGGCAGACATATGGACGTTTCTGTTACGTTCATTTTTCTTCAATAGCAGTAGTGTATTTTCTAATCTGTTCTACACCTGTCATAGATTTGGACTATATATTTGAAAAACTGAGATTCCCAAAAAAATATTCAGGGAAATGTTTTTATTGATTTACAGATATATATTTCTATTATTTGACAATAAGGAAAAAAACTACAGAATGCACAGGAAGTAAGGCTTGGATACAGCAATTTTAAAAAATGGCATGAAGTCATTTCCAATGCTTGTGAGTTGCCATATTGAAAAACATATTACTATAACATGAATTCTATAAAAGGCTGTAGAATCAAGAATGGGAAAGGAATTTATCTTTTTCCCGCCGAAAATATAAAAATTGGATTTGAAATAATTTTTGTATTAATAATATTTTGCAATAAACTTATATCTGGTGGTAAAATATAATGCTTAGACTTGAAAAATATAACTTTTTCATATGATGAAGAAACAGAAGCCCTGAAGGATGTTACTTTGAATATAGAAAAAGGTAAGAAAACATTGTTTCTTGGGGAAAATGGCTCAGGAAAATCAACATTATTTTTAATAATGAATGGACTTTTAAAGGCACAGAAAGGAAATGTGTATTTTGAAGGCGGGAAAATAAAAACATAAGAAAAAAGATTTGGAAGAACTAAGAAGGAAAGTAGGGATAATTTTTCAGGATCCTGAAATACAGATATTTGCCCCTTTAGTTTTTCAGGAAGTGGCGTATGGGCCTGAAAATCTTGGTTATTCTCCAGAGAAGGTGGAAGAAAAGGTAAACAGGGCAATGAAGGAAATAAATATAGAAGATTTGAAGGACAGACCTTGCCATCATTTGAGCTATGGGCAGAAAAAGAGTTTCGATAGCTGCAATTACAGCAATGGAACCGGAACTTCTTATTCTTGATGAGCCTACTGCATGGCTTGATTCTAAAAATACAAAAAGAGTATCGGAAATTCTGGATAATTTTTTTCTAAAAGCAGGAAAAACAATGGTAGTATCAACACATGATACGGATTTTGCCTATGAATTTGCTGATTATATCTATGTCCTTGATAAAGGAAAAAAATTGTTAGCAAGGAACAGGGATGAAATTTTTGAGGATTTTGAATTTTTAAAAAAATTAAATTTGAATATTCCAAATATACTGAAAATAAAAAGTTACCTCAAGTATAAAAATCTTGACGAAAAACGAGATATTATAAATTTCTGGAGGAAAAACTTGTTATGATACTCATATCAGGAACAATGAGCGGTAGTGGAAAAACTACAGTAAAGCAGTATACTGATGTCAGCATTTAAATGTTGCCTTTAAAGTGGGGCCTGATTCATAGATCCTGGATATCATGAACTTTTTACAGGAAATAAATCTCGCTAATCTGGATGCCTTCATGTTTGATGAGAAAACGTTGAAACATATATTTGATATGGGCTCAGAAGGCAAAAAGCATAGCAATAACTGAGGGGGTTATGGGACTTTACGACGGAATTGGCCATGAAAAGGATAATTTCAGTACTGACATCTGTCAAGAATTCTTGATATTCCAATAATTCTTGTAGTTAATGCAAAAGGGATTTCTACAAGTATTGCGGCAGAAATTCTTGGATTTAAATTATTTGATAAAAATGTTAAAAATAAAGGGAGTTATCTTAAAACAATGTTTCTTCTGAAAAGCTGTATTTAAACCTGAAGGAAGCGGTGGAAAAGTACACCGGAATTGAATGTGTGGGATATTTGCCTAGAAATGAAAAAGCTTTCTGTGGAAAGTAGACATCTGGGATTAAAAGCAGTCTTTTTGAACTGAAAGACTCAAAAGAACTCGAAGAAAAGAAACAGCTTTTTAAGGAAATTGCGGAAAAGTGTCTGGATTTAGAAAGAATATATGAAATAGCTGAAGAATTTGAAATTAAAGGCAGCATGGCAGCTTTGAGCCGATAAAGGATTTAAAGGATAAATATAAGGGAAAACGAGTAGGAATTGCTAAGGATGGGGCATTTTCATTTTATTATGAGTCCAATCTAGAATTGATGAAATTTTCAGGCTTGGAATTAGTAGAATTTAGTCCAACAAAAGATGAAAAAAATACCGGAAAATCTTGATATGATTTATCTTGGTGGAGGCTATCCTGAACTTTACTGGAAAGAGCTGTCTGAAAATATTTTCATGAAGGAAAGTATAAGACAGGCTTATGAAAATGGAATAAAGATTTACGCAGAATGCGGGGGATTTATTTATCTGGCAGACAGGCTGAATTTACTTGACGGAAACAGTGGAGATTTTTGTGGTCTGATAGATGTGGAAATTTCAATGAGAAATAGGCTTAATATTGGAAGATTCGGATATATAAATATAGAAACTGAAAATGGAATTTACACGAAGGGGACATGAATTTCATTATTCAGAAATTTCTGCAGATAATGAAAAAGATAAATTTTTACAAAAATAGAAAAATGATGGAAGAAACTGGACTTGTGGATATAGGAAAAAAAGCCTGCTGGTAGGGTATCCACATATTTCTTTCTATTCAAATATAGAATTCTTTAAATATCTAATAGAGGAATTGTAATAAGAAATTATTAAGAAAACAAAAAATGATATTTATTCACTTTACAAAATTTTTACTTATTTAAAACAGTCATTTGTTAAGAAAAATCATAAACTCGCCTAAAGGTTCAAACAATGATTTTTCTAATATTCATTCCTGTTTTATCATTGTAAAATTTTTGAATAAATCATAAATATCATTTTCTATATTATAATAAATTTTTCTTAAATATAAATAACAGGAGGAATATAAGAAATTATGTCATACATTAAGGATCCTAAGGGTATAGAAGTAAGAAGTTTTGAAATAATAACAGAAGGACTGGGAAACAGGGCAGATCATTTTGCTGAAAAATGAAAAACCTATTGTAAAAAAAGGCTTGTACATACAACAGGAGATTTTTGGATATGCTGATATTACGGAATTTCATAATGATGCAGTAAATTCTGCCATGAAGGCGATAGAATCAGGGTGTAAAATATACTGTGATACAAATATGATTGTAACAGGACTTAATAAAATGGGGCTTGCAAAATTCGGATGTTCGGCATATTGTCTTGTAAATGATGAGGAAGTGGCTAAAGAAGCCAAGGAAAGAGGAATTACAAGATCAATGGTTGGAATAGAGAAAGCTGTAAAAGACAAGGATACAAAAATATTTCTGATAGGAAATGCACCGACAGCACTGTTTAAACTTCTTGAAGAAATAAGCAAGGAAGATGTGGAAAAACCTCAACTGATTGCAGGGGTTCCTGTGGGATTTGTCGGATGTCCTGAATCAAAGGCGGTACTTTCAGATTATGATGTTCCCTTTATAAGAACTAATGGGACAAAAGGTGGAAGTACAGTGGCTGTAGCAGTACTGCACGGAATACTGTACCAGATGTTTGAAAGGGACAGATATTAGAAACGGGATAGAAAGGGAAGGATGAAATTAAATGGATGAATACCTCTATTTTCGTGGCAAAAAGCTAAGATATGGCTATACTACGGGGAGCTCTGCAACAGCAGCCACAAAGGCGGCACTGATGTATCTTCTAGATGACAGTAAACATGATATACCTGAAGTGACAATTAAACTTCCCTCAGGAAATCCCCTTACAATTAGTGTAAATTCATTGGAAAAAGAGGAAAACAGTGTGCTGGCATCAGTTATAAAAGACGGAGGGGATGATCCTGATGTTACCCATGGGCTGGAAATTTATTCAAAGGTGAGCTTACGGAATGATTCAAAAATAAATATCTTTGGTGGAACAGGAGTGGGGAAGGTTACTAAAAAAGGGCTTCCTATTGCACCAGGAAATTCAGCAATAAATCCTGTTCCTTTAAAAATGATAAGGGAAACAGTGGAAGAGATGTTACCTGAAGGATTTGGTGCAGATGTGGAAATATTTGTACCTAAGGGGAAGAAACTGCCAAAAAGACGTTAAATGCAAAACTGGGAATTATTGGTGGGATATCAATACTGGGAACAACTGGAATAGTGAAGCCCATGTCGGAAGAATCGTGGAAGGCTTCCCTTGCAATAGAGCTTAAAATGGCACTTGAAAACGCTGGAAACGGTGAAGCAATATTCCTCTTTGGAAACAGAGGGAAGCAGTATCTCAGCGATAATTTCGATGACAATACATCGCAGGCAATTGTAATAAGTAATTTTGTCGGTTACATGTTTGACAGGGCGTGTGAATTTGAAGCAAAGAAAATCTATTTTATTGGGGAACTGGGAAAGTTTGTAAAAGTAGCAGGGGGAATATTTCACACACACAGCAGGGTTTCCGATGCAAAAATGGAAATACTTACGGCAAATGCACTGCTTGTAGGGGAAAGTACAGAAAACATGAAGAAAATAATGGCTTCAAATACGACTGAGGAAGCTACAAAATATATTGAAAAGACGGAAGTTTACAGTCTGCTGGCTGAAAAAGCGAAACAGAAATGCGAGGAATACTGCAGGAGAAACGGTTGGGAACTGGAAGTTGAGACTCATAATTTCTGCTGAAAAGGAAGTCCTTGGCAATAGCAGACATTTTTGATAATTTTAAAAAGAAAGTAGAAATAACAAAAAAATAAAGAAAAACAGGTGAATCATGAAAATAAATGTAGTAGGCTTAGGTCCAGGGAATATAAAATATATTTCTTCTGCTGGAATTGATTGTATAAAGAAGCTGAAATTTTTAGTTGGAAGTGCAAGGCAGCTTTCAGATCTGAAAAAGTGTCATTTCAGAAAAACAGGAAATATATATTTTAGGCAAGCTGGGGAACTTATAACTTATTTGAAGGAAAATATTGGGAAGAAAATAACAGTTATTGTGTCAGGGGATACAGGATATTACAGTTTAGTGCCTTATCTGTCAAAAATTTATCTAAGGACATTCTGAATATTATTCCTAATATATCATCCTACCAGTACCTGTTTTCCAGACTGGGAGAAAACTGGCAGAATTTCAGGCTGGCAAGTGTGCATGGCAGGAATTTGATTATATTAAAAATATAAATGATAGGGATTTTGCAGGATTGATAATGCTTACAGATGATATCCGGAATCCTTATGAAATAACAAAAAAATTATATGATAACGGAATACGGGGCGTAACAGTAATAGTGGGAGAGAATTTATCCTATGATGATGAAAAGATAACTATACTGGAAATAGAAGATTATGAAAAATTAAACAGGAAATTTGATATGAATGTACTTGTTTTAAAGAAAGGCGAAAATTATGCACATATATGATAAGGAATTTACACAGATAGAATTACCGATGACAAAGCAGGAGATAAGGGCGGTTTCCATTGCGAAACTCATGCTGAAGCCTGATTCTGTCCTGATTGATGTGGGGGCGGGAACAGGAACAATAGGAATAGAAGCTGCAACTTATATGCCACAGGGAAAAGTTTATGCAATAGAAAAGGAAGGAAAGGGATTAAATACAATAAAACTGAATGCAGAAAAGTTTAATCTTACTAACTTTGAGTTAATTCATGGAAAGGCACCTGATGCCATTCCGGATATTCCTTACGACAGAATGTTTATTGGCGGATCAACTGGAGGAATAGAGGAAATTATAAATCACTTTTTAAATCATGCAAAAGATGAAGCAATACTTGTTATTAACTGCATTACCCTTGAAACACAGGCTAAATCTCTGGAAATTTTGAAGGAAAAAAAGGCTTTGAGGATATAGAAGTTGTTACGGTTACTGTCGGCAGGGCAAAAAAAGTAGGCCCATATACTATGATGTTTGGAGAAAATCCTATCTGTATAATTAAGGTTGTGAAGAAAAATTTAAAAATAAGAATATTATAAAAATTTCAGAAGTTATATTTAATATTTTTGGGATTTTATTCCTAAAAAAATGGTAAAATTAGAAAGTTTATGGATTTCATTCCCAAAAATTGAAAAATTAGGAAGTTTATGGAATATATTCCTAAAAATGGAGATATTCTATTTCAAAAAAAGTGAAAAGATGTAGGAATATTTTATTGTATTGAAAAATAAATTAAAAAGGAGAAGTTAGATGTATACTAAAAAAATAATTATTGTACTTTACTCTATTTTGAGTTTTTTCTTTGATGGCAGACTATTATGTAAAAGACCAAAAATTTATTATGAAGGATATGACCACAAAAATGGTAAATTTATAAATTATGATGATGAAGTTAAAAATATTGATTTAGATTCATTTGAACAGCTGAATCCATTTTATGCAAGAGATAACAATACAGTGTATTTTTAGAGGTAAAGAAACAGACATAGACAGAAATAGTATTAAAATAATAAGATTAAATTTAGTAAAAGATAAAAATTTTTGTTTACTATGGAGATAAGAAATTAAAAGTTTCTCCTAAAAATTTTCTATTTGTAAATAGAAAAGGTTTCAAATGAAAGTATACCGACTATTCATGCAGGATCTATTTTTTTATGTAAAAGATTCTCAAAAATGCTTATCATGTAGAAGTAGATAAAGATGGAAATATAAAAAGAAACAAAATTAGATAATGCAGACGTAGGAAAGTTAGTTTCCTGGAATGAGATACTTGCTAAAGATGAAAAAGCAGTTTATCGTTATGGGGAGAAAATTGATTATATTGATGCTGTTTCATTCAATGGAGATGGAATAGGCTATGGAAAAGATAAGAATAACTGGTATTATGGTGTAACAAAAAAATAAAAATGCGGATTATAAATCATTTAAAGAAATTAAGGGCAGCCTAACTTTTTGCAAAGGATAAATATAATGTATTTTATAAAAGAAAAATAATAGAAGGAGCAGATAAGAAAACTTTCGAGCCGATGGAAGGAAAAATTTTCAAAAAGATAAGTTCGGTTTTTCTATAAGGAACAAAAGACTAGAAGGTGTTAGTTATGAGGATATTAAAGATTTGATGAAAGTTAGTAGAATTGATGATAAAAAGTTCCAGGCTATAAATATAAGGAATAGAAGGGGTAAATGATGATTAACAAATTTTTACGGAATAGGTGTCGGAGTGGGAGATCCTGAGGAGATAACTCTAAAAGCGATAAATACCTTAAAAAATTAGATGTGGTAATATTGCCTGAAGCTAAAAAGGATGATGGCAGTGTGGCTATGAAATAGCGAAACAGTATATGAAGGAAGATGTGGAAAAGATTTTTGTAGAATTTCCCATGTTAAAATCACTTGAAGAAAGGGAAAATGCGAGAAAAAAGAATGCAAAAACAGTTCAGAATTTATTAGATGAAGGAAAGAATGTAGGATTCTTAACTATTGGCGATACAATGACATATAGCACTTATGTGTATATTTTAGAGCATTTGCCAAAGAAATATTCAGTTGAGACTGTTCCAGGGGTTTCATCATTTGTTGATATGGCATCGAGGTTTAATTTTCCTCTTATGATAGGAGATGAAACTTTAAAGGTTGTGTCGCTTAATAGGAAAAACTGACATTGAATTTGAACTGGAAAATAATGACAACATAGTTTTTATGAAAGTCAGCAGAAATTTTGAAAAATTGAAACAGGTACTTGTAAAAACAGGGACAATAGATAAAGTCATTATGGTTTCAAACTGCGGTAAGGAAAATCAGAAGGTTTATTATGATATAAAAGATTTAGTTGAAGATGATATTCCATATTTTACAACGATGATTGTTAAAAAGGGCGGATTTGAAAAAGTGGAGGAGAGATTAGGAAATGAATTATTTATTTAATAGGAAAAGAGGGATGAAAATGAAAAAAATACTGGCTACATTATTTTTTTAGCTATTCTGTTTCAAGGAGTTGCAGAAACAGTAGTTAAAAGGAACTTATGATACAAAGAAGAAAAAGATACACGGAATTGAGTCAAACTTTTGAAAAGGAAATAAATTTGAGTTATGCATTGCCAACTGATAAAAAGATACAGTAACGTATAAAAACTGAAAATTATGATATTTTAGTGAGAAAAAAGTGATTTATTGGAATTATACAACAGAAAAAGGGAGAAAAAAAGAGAATAATATAAAAGATAATATTTCGATAAGGATAAAAAAATTAGATTATGTTCGTAATTATATTGCTGAATTAGTGGAGAGCAACAGGGCAGTTATTTATGAAAGAAAAACAAAAAGAAATAAAAAAATATTGTAAAAAGTGAAATACAATAACGATATTTACTATGATGCAGGAAGAGGTTCAAATTACGATGGTTATAAATTTTATACAGATAAAAAGTTTGTCACAGGAAATCATGAAATTTGATATTATAACACAATTTGGAATTGCTATTCACAGCAGTTTGGGAGATAATCCATATAATAGGGAATTGACGGAAAATGAAAAAGAATATAGAGAGAAAAATGGGAAGCATTTTGAAGAATTAAAGGCACTGTATAAGAAAGCTGTTCAAAAATCCCAATGTTGAACAAAAAAATGAGTTATTAGTAAAAAAATATTTGATAAGTTATTTTTTTGAAATTAATATAAATGGGGGAAAAATGAGTAAAATTGAAAAAGGAATTGAGAGTAGTATGGGAAAAACTTTTAAAAAAGAATTGTCAAAAAAATTGACAAAAAGAGTACGGAAAGGGCTTTTTCAAAATCAAATTTATTTAATATGAGAAAAATTTTATTTGAATATCAAAAATTCCAGACAGTGTCTGGAAAATTGAGCTAGTCCCATTATTGTGAGATTCTGAGTATATCCGATGATAAAGAAAGAGCATTTTATGAGAGAATAATAATTTATGCTTTGATGAAAAAGCAAATAATAGGAAAAAGAGAAAAATGTTAGAAATAAAAAGAAAAGTTTACGATGATAAGGATTGGTATGGAGAATACATTCAAGTTTTTAAAAGACGGGAAAGAAATTCATTATGGTGAAAGTTTTGAATTGCCAAAATATGAAAATGGAAATTATGTACTTTACTTAAATTATGGAAACATAGAGTATTACAAATTTTTAAAATTTATTTGAAAAATGGGAAGATAAAATTTATTTTATTCCGAAGTATAATTTTTGTGATGAGAAGGTATATGGATATTCACCGTTGGAATTTTTTTAGAAAATGAGATAAAAGAAATTTTTAGAGAATAAGGAAGAAATTAGTAAAATCAAGAAATTGACAATAAAGGATATTTTGTGTGAATGGGCATGTAATAGTCAGTTTAGAGAATTTTTGCAATAGTTTTGAAGATTATCAGAAAAAAATTGGTTAATGAAATTTATTTTGTGGATAATGAGATAATTAATAACGATATTTCAGGAAAAATTTGAAAAGATTTTTGGAATGAAAAACAAAAAAATAGAAAAAAATAAATGTTGAAGAAGTTGAAAAACTTAATAAAATATCCGTTTATCTTGAAAATGGGAAAGTCTGGGAAGCGTTTTTAAGAAAAATGAAAAAAATATATTTGAATACAGGGATGTCAGTAAGTTTTGAAATAAATGGAATATTATAAAAATAGAAAATAAAAAGAGGTAATTTTATGGAAAAAGTTTACTTTATAGGAGCAGGTCCCGGGGATCCGGAACTGATAACTGTAAAAGGACAGAGAATAGTGAAAGAGGCAGATGTAATTATTTATGCAGGTTCATTAGTTCCAAAAGAAGTTATAAATTGTCATAAGGATGGAGCTGAAATTTATAATTCTGCTTCCATGTCATTGGATGAAGTCATAGATGTTACAGTAAAAGCGGTAAAGACTGGGAAAAAAGTTGCCAGAGTTCATACGGGAGACCCTGCAATTTATGGGGCTCACAGGGAACAGATGGATATGCTTGATGAATATGGAATAGAGTATGAGGTTATTCCGGGAGTAAGTTCATTTTTAGCGGCAGCTGCGGCAATAAAAAAGGAATTCACATTGCCTAATGTTTCACAGACTGTCATCTGTACAAGAATAGAAGGAAAGACTGCTGTTCCTGAAAAGGAAAGTCTGGAAAGTCTGGCTGAACATAGGGCTTCCATGGCAATATTTTTATCAGTTCAGATGATAGATAAAGTTGTAAAAACATTGTCAACTTCCTATCCATTGACAACACCTGTGGCAGTTGTCCAGAAGGCAAGCTGGCCAGATCAGAAAATAGTTTTTGGAACGCTTGAAACAATAGAAGAGAAAGTAAAAAAGGCAGGAATAAATAAAACCGCTCAGATACTTGTGGGAGATTTTTTTAGGAATAAATATGAAAAATCAAAAATTATATGATAAATATTTTTTTCTCATGAGTATAGAGGGAATAAAAAATAAAAATCGACTATATTGATTTTAGAATACTATTAGAGAGGTTAAAAAGAATTGGGAGATTTATAAGTAAAAAGAAAAGGAATTATAAATAATCAAATTATTAAAAAGAAAAATTAATAAAATTACATCGCATTTTTTTACGATGAAAATCAGACGTAAAAATTTTACGTCGCATTTACAACTGAATTTAAGAAGGACAAACTGAACAGATTATTAAAAAAGTTTAATTCAGAAAAAAATTATATTGATGTTACAGGAAAAGGTAGGGGAACTAAGTATTTTTAAGAGATAAAAGCTATACTGACGGTCGGATAGAAGGCCCGGATAGAAAGGAAAAATTAATGAAATTAGCATTTTGGACTGTAAACCAGAGGTGCGGGAAATATTGCAAGGGAGTATAAGGAACAATTACAGGGGCATTTAAAAGGTTATGATATAGATGTTTTTACATTGAAAAAAATATGATGTAGAAAAATACAATTCAGATAGAGGATTTCACTGCCAATATAAATGAAAAGTTTTCCCGATATGACGGACATATTTTCATAATGGCGAGTGGAATTGTAATTAGAAAGATAGCTGGGCTGATAGGAACAAAGGATAAAGATCCTGCGGTACTTTTAATAGACGAGGGAAAACATTTTGTAATTTCCCTTTTATCAGGGCATTTAGGTGGAGCAAATGAGCTGACATATTTACTTGCGGGGACTCTAAATCTTATTCCTGTTATTACAACGAGTTCTGATGTTACAGGGAAAATAGCAGTGGATACTATATCCCAGAAGTTAAATGCAGAGCTGGAAGATTTAAAATCAGCAAAAGATGTGACTTCTCTTATTGTGAATGGACAGAGGTTAATATACTTTTACCTGAAAAACGTTAAGATGAATGGCAAAAAGCTCAGCAGACGGCTTTGTTTTAGTTTCAAATAAGAAAAATATTGAATGCACCAGAATTTATCCTAAAAACTTAATTTTAGGTATCGGGTGTAAGAAGGATACAAAAAGCAGAGGATATATTATCTGCTATTGAAGACTGTTTAAATAAAAATAATTTAGATATAAAATCAGTTAGGAAAAATTGCGACTGTTGATGTAAAGGAAAATGAAAAGGGATTAATTGAGGCGCTAAATCTTTTAAATTTAGATTTGGAAATAATTTCAAGGGAAGAAATTAAAAGATTCAGGATCAGTTTGAAGGTTCGGATTTTGTAGAAAAAAACATTGGAGTGAGGGCGGTATCAGAACCGGTTGCACTTCTGGCTTCATCACAGGAAGGACATTTTATTGAGATGAAGGCAAGATACAACGGAATAACAGTTTCAATTTATGAAGAGGAGCTAAAAATATATGAGTAATGGAAAAATTTATATAGTGGGCATAGGGCCTGGAAAAAAGGAAAATATGACATTCAGGGCATATGAAGCAATGGAGAACAGTGATATAATAGTAGGGTATAAGACTTATGTGGATTTGGTGAAGGAATATTATCCGGGAAAAGAGATGAAAAGCTCCGCAATGACAAAGGAAGTGGACAGATGTACAGAAGTGCTGGAACTGGCAAGACAGGGAAAAACAGTCAGCCTTATAAGCAGTGGTGATGCGGGAGTTTATGGTATGGCGGGAATTATGCTGGAAATTGCCGATGAAGATATAGAAGTCGAGGTAATACCCGGAATAACAGCCACTAATGCAGCTGCAGCTATTGCTGGTGCACCGATAATGCACGATTATGCTACAATAAGTCTGAGCGATCTGCTGACAGACTGGGAGCTGATAAAGAAAAGGCTTGAACTTGCTGCACAGGGAGATTTTGTTGTGAGTATTTATAATCCTAAAAGCAGAGGAAGGGTTATCCAGATAGAAGAAGCAAGGGAAATAATGATGAAGTATAAGCCTAAGTCAACTCCTGTGGCAATAGTAAGAAATGCAGGAAGGGAAGATGAAAGATATATTCTGACTACACTGGAAGAAATGCTCAATCACGAGATAGACATGCTTACAATAGTGTTAATTGGGAACTCAAATACATTTGTAAAGAACGGGAAAATAATAACTCCGAGAGGATATGAAGGGAAATATAACTATTAGAATGAAATTTACGATTTAAACGAATCATTGACATAAATTTATCGTATGAGGAAAACTATGAATAAACCTATAGATGAGAAACTAAGAATACTTAGTGATGCTGCAAAATATGATGTCTCGTGTTCTTCAAGCGGAAGCAGCAGAAAAAATACAAGTAATGGCTTGGGAAATGCCGCTTATAGTGGAATATGCCATTCATGGTCGGCAGACGGGCGATGTGTTTCCCTGCTTAAAATACTTATGACCAATCATTGCATATACGACTGTAAATACTGTATTAACCGTAAAAGCAATGATATCGAAAGGGCAATACTTACTCCTGATGAAATTGTAAGACTGACTATAAATTTTTACAGGAGAAACTACATAGAAGGACTGTTTTTAAGCTCCGGAGTAATAAAAAATGCTGATTATACAATGGAGCAGATGATTGCTGTGGCTAAAAAACTCAGGCTGGAAGAAAACTTTAACGGATATATTCATATGAAGGTAATTCCGGGAGCAAGTCAGGGAACTTATTCATGAAATAGGACTGTATGTAGACAGAGTTTCAGTTAATATTGAACTTGCTGAAAATAAGGCACTCAAACTTCTAGCACCTGATAAAAAGCCTAACGATATTTCAACATCGATGGGTCTTATACGTAGAAATCAGATACAGAATATAGAAGAAAAGAAGCTGTTTAAAAGCACTCCTTCTTTTATTCCTGCAGGGCAGACGACCCAGATGATAATAGGAGCAGGTGGGGAAAGTGATTTTGCCATACTGAACAGGAGTGAAAATCTTTATAAAAATTTTGGATTGAAAAGAGTATATTATTCTGCCTATGTTCCTGTAAATAAGTCGGGAATTCTGGCAAATACAGATGCTGTGCCTATGGTAAGGGAACATAGGATTTATCAAGCTGACTGGCTTTTAAGATTTTATAATTTTAAGGCTGAAGAGATACTGGATGAGAAGAACCCCTTTATTGACCCGCTTCTTGACCCAAAGGCAAACTGGGCTGTACAGAATTGGCACCTTTTTCCTATGGAAATAAACAGGGCATCCTACAAAGACCTTATCAGAATTCCTGGAATAGGAGTAACTTCAGCAAAACGTATAGTTATGGCAAGAAGACATAATGTAATAAAAATATGACATCTTAAAAAGTTAGGAGTAGTAATAAAGAGGGCAAAAATATTTCATTACTGTAAATGGTGAATTTATGGGATTCAGGAAGGAAAGTCCTGAACTTATAAGAAATGCCCTGATGGAAAAAGGAAAAAATGGAAATGCAGCAGCTGAAACTTTTTAATATATAGATAGCTGTATCTGAAGGAAAGGAGAATGTGCAGGATACTCTCTGAAGGATAGAAAAATATGAGAAATCCTTTATTTTAGACAATCCTGTACAGGAATAATGCCAAATTATTATTATGATGGAAGTTTTGATGGACTGCTGACAGTTGTTTACATGGCTTACGGAGATAAAAATAACGGGCTGAGGGTAATTGCTGAAAAAGAACAGTTTACTTTGGGACTTGATGATATTCATGTTACGACTGATTTTTCAAAAGCCAGACGTGTGGAAAAAATATATGTGAGAAGATATCCAGGGAATTTTTAAAATAAAATGCGTACATGTTTTCTGTCATGTGATAAAAAATAAGGACACAGCAATAGTTCACACAACGTACAAGGCAATAAAGCAGGGGGAAGAAATTCTGAATTCCCTTGATGAGCATGCCTTCCACATGAATAAACTGATAAAACAGGTTCTGAGTGAACGTCATAAATATCTGGGAGTCCTGAGATTTAAGGAAATGAAGGACGGAACAATGTTTGCGACAATAGAGCCGAAAAATAATGTTCTTCCTGCCTTGATTTCTCACTTCAGAAACAGGATGAAAAGGGAAAAGATTTGCAATTTTTGATAAGGAAAGGAAATGATAGCTTATTATGATATGAAAAAGTTGAAATTTTCTTTGTGAAATCTCCTGAAATTGAATGGAGCGATGAAGAAATGGAATATTCTGAACTTTGGAAAACCTTCCATAAGAGCATTTCCATAGAGGAGAGGGAAAACAGGAAACTTCAGCAGAGCAATCTTCCAAAAATATTACTGGAAACACCTTGTGGAGGAAATGTAGAAAATTTAAAAATAATGTATATTTTTAGCTATTACCTTTAGAAATATACAGCTAAAGAGACAGGTAAATAAAAATTTACAAGGAGAAAAAAATGAGATATGTACTACTGCTTCGTGGAATAAATGTTGGTGGGAAAAATAAAGTATCAATGAACGATTTAAAAATGAATATAGGCGAACTGGGATATCAAAATGTAGTTACATATATTAATAGCGGAAATGTAATATTTGATACAGATGATAATATAGAAACTGTCAAAAATTAAAAATAGCAGAAATGTTAAAAAAATGTTTTTCCTATTCAATATGTTATAATAACAAGGGAAGAATATCTGGAAGAAGTTTCAAATCTTCCGGAATGGTGGAATGAAACACTTGCAAGAAAAAGATGTTCTTTTTATAGTGATGAGGTTGACTATGAAAAATTAAAAAGCTCGAATAAATGAAATGCCTCTTCATGATGAAATTATATATTTTTGGGAGAAAAAGCTGTATTTTGGGGAAAAATATACAGAAAAAGAATATTTACGTACTTCATATCATAAGTTACTTATGAAAGAAAAAGTTTTATCCTATGCTTACGATACGTAATGAACGAACATTTAAGAAATTAGCGGAAATTCTGGGATAAATCTATTTAAATGAAATGTATTTTTCAGTTCTACCTTTCAGCTAAGAATAAATAATTCAAAGATGAATGTAAAATATAGGAGAATATTATCAGAATAAACAACAAAAGAAATAGAAATGAAATCAAAAAAATATATTAGAACTTAAAGAGGTGAAAAATATGCTTCATATAGAAAAAGATAAATGGGAAAAAATGTATGGGAGATACTTAAATTACATGTATCAGAATCACAAAAAGAGTTTGTCGCAGCAAATGATGTCAGTATTATTGAAGCATATGCTACTATTACAGCAAATGGATTTGCATTTCCGTTTGGTATTTATGATGGCAAAACTCCTGTTGGATTTATGATGATTGGTTATGATTCGGCTGATTATTGGGAGGATACACCAGATATAGCAAGAGGAAACTATAGTCTCTGGCGTTTGATGATTGATGAAAAATTATCAGAAAAAAAGGATTCGGAAGGAAGCAGTTGGCCTTGGACTGGATTTTCATTAAATCATTCCCTTGTGGTAAGTCTGAGTACTGCTGGCTTTCTTATGAACCGGAAAATGAAGTTGCCCGTCAATTGTACCGTTCTTATGGATTTGTTGAAACTGGCGATATGGTTAGCGGAGAAATTATTGCTGTACTGAAACTTTAAGATAGATGAAAAATTCAATAGTTATTTAGGAAAAAAATAAATTTTCAATAAAATTAAAAAAAGAATATATATTAAAAATACTGGAAAGAGGTGTTTATTTATGGGAATACTAAAAAAATTATGGGATATGATGCCGGAGGGACGTCCTGTTTGAGTACCACAACCTGCGGAGTGGGGAATAAAAGAAGAAATTATGGAAAAATGAAGATGAAAAAGCTGAAAATGAAAAAGCTGAAGAAAAAAACAGACGGAAAATAAATAGAATTTCTAGAAAGGATTATGGAATTTACCTATGGAATTTATAATAAAGGAAATAATTGACAAAAGGGAAAAGGAAAAAAATATCCAGAGATATTTTGAATGATCTTCCTGAATGGTTTGGTATGCCTGACAGTACAGAGGAATATATTAAAGATTCTCAGGATAAACCATTTTTAGCATATTTTATTGATAATGAGGCAGCTGGTTTTGTTGTATTAAATGCTACAAGCAAGGACTGTGCAGATATTTTTGTAATGGGAATTAAGAAAAAAATATCATCGCATGGGTGTGGGCAGAAAAATTGAATGATGCCTATGAAGAAATGGCAAAAAACTTGGATATACATATTCACAGGTGAAGACAGTTAAAATGGGTCACTATAAGGAATATGATATTACTAATCATTTCTATATATCTATGGGATATAAGGAGTTGGAGTGTTTTCCAACCTTGTGGGATGAATGGAATCCTTGTCAAATCTATATAAAAATATATTGAGGAAATAAGGCTTTATAATATATATGGGGGTGTAATAAGTTTTTACAATAAAAGCTGATGGTAGTCTTATTGAATCATTTAATAGGAATAGAAAAATTTTTTTATATTTTGCAAAGGGAGAATAATTATGGAATACAATTGTGGTTTTATAGACGGAAACAAGTGGTTTAGATACCGAGCGGCAGCAATCATTGTAGAAGAAGGATGTGTACTATTTGCCGGAAACGAAATAGAAGATTATTTCTATTCTATTGGTGGAGCTGTTCATATGGGTGAAACAGCAGAAACTGCCGTTAAGAGAGAAGTTCTTGAAGAAACAGGTGTTGAGTACGAAATAGATTATCTTGCCGTAATCCATGAGAATTTTTTTCATGACGATAAAGGTTCGCACAAAGGAATGGACTGTCATGAGATAGCTATGTACTTTATGATGAAGCCTAGAGGTACAAGAGAACTTAACAGTGAAAGCTATGTAATGGGAGTTAAAGAAACAATGCATTGGATTCCTGTTGAGGATATTCATAAATATAAGGCTTTCCCGTCGTTTATGAAGGAGTATCTGCAATCAGGATACAGTGGAATTAAACATATTATAACCGACGAAAGAGTTTAACAGTTTCCACTTTTACACAGAAAAAGAAAAAAATAGATTTTTGAGAAAAATATTCACAATAAAGTTGGAGTTGAATTGTTAATTTGAAAAAAGCTTATGAAACAAAAAAATTGACTAATTTAGCTGTTGGAGAATTAGTGGCGGTAGTAGTATTCTGGATAAATTTTTTTCCTATTCAAAAAAATTGATTATTACTACAAAAATCTCTAATTTCTATTCCTTTCTTCTTATTTATACTAAAGCTTTTATTCTTATACAGGGATCTATTTTTGGTTTATTTTGATAAAAAAGAATTTCAAAACTGGGATTTGCTGCAAAAATATACAGGCAAGATTTACAATAAACTAAAGATATTAGATATAATTTTTGCTATGTATGAGAGTCCTAGTGATAATATTAAATTACAGTACGTTTTTACAATGGTTATCTCTTTTGCTATTTGGATATTTGCTGTAATAGAGTGGGTAAATTACTATAAATTACAATTATCATACAGCCTTAATCCTGTCGTTTTATTAAAATACATAATGCAGAGGAAATTAAGAAGAAGTAAAAATAGCAAAGGAAATTGAAAAAGTAAAAAAATAAGATGAACAGCAACGGTTAAATTCTTAATCTTTTTTTAGGCTCTTTTGTCAAGAGTGGGGGTGGAAAAAGTTCGATAACCTTAAGAGATTCTAAGCTGAATAAGTTTTTTTAAGGTTGTCGAATTTTTATCCCATAAGATAGCCTTTTTATTACTTTTTATCTTGTTATTTTTTTCCTTCAACAAATCCATTATTTATATTATATATTATAGAGCCTTTTATATATGTACATATTATAGAGTCTTTTTACATTAACCTAATGCAGCATTTCGCATTCTCCTTCACTATTAGTAGGATAAATTAGTAAATTACCTGTATTATGATCTACATCTGCACAGTAATTGCTCTTACTTGAAAAAAACTTCCTTTTCAGGTATTACAGCATTTTTATACTTGGAATAAGTTCTGTGAACTTTGATATTATTATATTTTTGTATCGTTAATAAGACATGACTTATATGTAGTTAAAACTGTTAAAAAAATAAGGTTCATAAGCCTTTTTCAAAATTTTTCCGCGTCCTTCGCAATATCCTGATGTAATTTTTTTCTGTTCCTGTCATATTAAATGAACAAAAATAAAATTCCTAATAAAAAGCAATATTTTTTTCATTTCAGATTTCTCCTTTCAGAATAATTTTTTTAATAAATTTTCTAAATTTAAATATTCAGCATTTTCATTTTCTGTTTAATATAATTATAATTTATATTTTTGAAAAAAAGAAGAGTAATGCTGTAAATAAAAATTATAAAAAAATATAAACAGACAGAAACTGTCCTTTATAAAAAGTATAATATAGAAAAATAATACAAGGAGATGAGAATTATGAATAATTTAAACCCGACTAAGAATGATGCCTTTTTATGCAGAAAAATTTTGATGACGAGATATTTATACACTGGATGTTAAAGTGGCTTGTGATTGATACGCAAGGAGATAAGAGTAAAAACAGCTTTAAAGAATATGGCAAAAATTTATTGAAGAGACTACGGGAGAAAAACTGGATACAGAAGAGATTGAAATATATTTTGCAGGTTCTTTTGATAGCCTTATATATGGCAATACTATTATTCAGAGACTTTTTAAGTGATTCATCAATTTTATTGATTTTAAATAGACAAGATAAGAAGGCAAGGAAATATCTATATTTTAGAAATTATTTTGATGACGAATATTCGGAAGATTTTTTTAGAGTATAGGGAAAAATATTTAGATTACTTAAAAAAATATGAAAATTTAGAAGATGATGAGGAGAAAAAAATTAAAATTGTACATTTTACACATGAAAAAGTATCCAGATATGTTCGTGAAGAAATTGGAGAAACAACGGTTGTATATGACAGGGAAGATTTTCTGAAATTGTTTGAAACTTTTGAAAAAGATATAGATGACAGCATATTTGACAGCTATTACAACCATAAGAAAAATAAATAGGAAGAATTCAGTAGAGGATACAAAGGAAATTGTAGATTTACATAATATTCTACAAAAATATAGAAACAAAAAAATGATAAATATGATGTTTACAAGAGTCTTACTTATATGGAATGGGTTAAAGATGAATTTTTTTCTGCAATTTACATATACCAGAGATGAAGATTTGAATCAATTGAAGTGATTGAATTGTGTTACTATACTTTGGAACCTCTGGAAGACGGTTTTTAAAAGTTAATGCAGGATGAGTTAAAAGAGGTGTTTGATGATTTTAAAATAATTGAAGAATTCTATTGCAGAAGAGAAAAAGTTGCATTAATGTATATGAAATTTAATAAGGATACTACATTAAAGGAAATAGAGAAAAAAATAGACGAAATAATCGAAAAATTAGAGAAGTATAATAAACAGAATGAAAGTTTGGATATAAGAAATGAATATGCTGACATGAGGTATAGGAGAAAAAGCAAAACCTAAAAATAAAAAAAGAGTATCAATTCGTCGTTGACAAAAAGAAAAATCAAAGTTATAATTAAGTAAAATATAAAAATATACAAAGGCTTAGTTATAATGGAAAAGATTAAAGATTCTGAGGAAAAATATTTAGAATATTAAAAATAATAAAGAGGTTACAGCAGAAAGAAATATTAAATGGAGAAGATCTGGCAAATGAATTTAATGTTGATATAAAAACAATACAGAGAGATATAAAAACTTTGAAAGATTACCTTTTTGAAGAAAGTGATTCAGATATAAAATATTCCAGAGCTAAGAATGGATATTACCTGAAAAGTAATGATAACAAATCCCTTACAAATGAGGAAATCTTGGCTATAAGTAAGATAATACTTGAAAGCAGGGCTTTTAATAAAGGTGAAACTGATAATCTGATAGATAAAGCTGATTAATCTGATGTCAGGAAATGACAGAAATATTATAAAAGATCTGATAAGCAACGAAAAATTTAATTATATCCCTCTGCAGCATGGAAAAGATTTGCTTTCGGTTATATGGAATTTGGGCACAGAGCGTAAAAAAATCAGAAATGGCTTTGCTTAAATTACACTACGAAAAAGCAATGAAGATAGAAAAATACAATGTAAAACCTTTATCCGTAATGTTTTCAGAATATTATTTCTATCTGATTGCATATATTGAAGACAAGGAAGAATATCCTGCTATTTTCAGAATAGACAGAATTACTGAAATAAAGGATATAAATAAAAAAATTTAAGATTAACTATTTGGAGAAGTTTGAAGACGGGAAATTTAGAAAATACATACAGTTCATGCATTCAGGGCCTCTCACAAAAATAAAAATTTAGATATAAGGGTTATCTTGAATATGTTCTGGATAGATTTCAACAGCAGAAGTACTGGCTGAAGAAGTTGTTGGAGAAGGAAATTCAAGATATACAGTCTATACAGTTTTCAATCGAAGTTTATGGAAGCTTTGGAGCGGAAATGTAGCTAAGAAGTCAGGGAGATTATGTTGTTGATTATGAAATATTGAAATAAGGTAGGATTTATAGAAATTATAAAAATGACTCGGATAAAAACGTTTAAGAAGTTTACAATAAAAATAAAAATATATGAGGAAAGAAGGGATTTGAAATGGAAAGAAACAATATCTTTGATTTTGCAACATCAGAGCTATCACAGGATGCTTTTATATGTTGGTTATGTAACTGGGTGAATTTTTGATGACAATAGTTTATCAGAAGATGAAAAATTAAAATTACTTGCAACTGAATTTATTGAAAAAAATGTTAGGTGAAAAGCTCGAAGATAGGAAAAGTAAAGTATAAAAAGACAATATCAGAAAAATAGACGTACTATTGGAAATTCAAAATAAAAACAGAATTTATAACTAATGAAAACGAGAAAAAATCCTGTAGTAGATATATATGTAATAGAAGATAAAAGTAGAGACGGAATCGTATAGTGACCAAATAAACAGATATAAAAAAATTAATATCTAAAAAAATAAAAGTAAAGCTCAAAATAAAAACAGTATATTATAAAACATATGATGAAGATAATATGGAAAAATTTAAAAGAAAATGGTGTAAATGTAATATTTGGAAGAGAAAAAAATTTTAGAATTATTCGGAAAAATATAAGGATAACATTAAAGATTCTATATTTAGAAAATTATTATGATTATTTGAGTAACATAGAAACAGATGTAGATTCATATGAAGAAAAAAACTTAGAAGACTGGAATTCAAATTGTTATATTGGATTTTTTTAAAGAATTAAAAAGAAGAAAGTTGCTTAGAACATGCTGATGGAAGAAAAAAAGATTGAAGTTGAAGTATGTGTCTAATAAATCAGGAGGATTTATGGGAATGTGGTGGTTTCCTTTAAAAAAATGGAAGAAGTATTCCAAGTAACTAAAAAAATTTCAATTATGGCAAAAATCAGCTAGAACTTAATAATGACTTGTATCTCCAAATTGAACAATTTCCTAAAAAAAGAGATATAATAAGAAAAATATAATTGCTGTAAAATATTCATTAACAGATAAAGAAGATGATAAATATGATGAAAAAAAGTAAAAAGTTTCTTCTGAAATCAGAAATAAAAATTTATAAAGAATTAAAAAGAAAAATTGAAAGAAGAAGGATTTGAGTTTTACAAAAAGAGATTTGTAGCTGGGCAATATATGACAGTAGGATATCTAGAATTTGAAGATATTGATGATTGTGAGACGAAAAATAAAAATACTACAAAATAAATTAAAAAGAATTATAAAATAATTTTTAATCAAGGCCTATTTCAAAAAGCAATAAATGATTGTTTTAAAGAAGTAGGCTTTTATTGTATTCTGCCATTCAAAAATACAACATTAAACTCAAAAAAATGAAATTTTTAACTATTTGTTTTTCTTATACACCATAATAAATTCAAATTGGACTAAAATAAAAACTGAATTATAATATAGATAACAGGATTTGTTTTTAGTTTGTAATACAAAATATTGTTGTGTATATACACATAATGAGATGGAATAGCATTTTTATTTTAAAAACATAAACTAAAAATAAATTAATAGTAAAAACTAGAAATAAATCAAGGAGGAGAAACAGAATGAGTAGAACATTAAAAAGAGTAATGTTATTAGTTTTACTAGCAATTGGACTTTTGACGGGATGTCAAAAAGGTGCTGAAACAAAAGAAGAAAAGAAAGAAAGTGCAGATGGTGGAAAAAGGAACTTTAAAAAGTTATAGCTGCTTATGATGCAAAAAGACAAAATTTTTGAAGAATTTACAAAGAAAAACAGGAATAAAAAGTAGAATTCTTAGATATTTCTTCAGGAGAAGTTTTATCAAAGTTAAATGCACAAAATGGTAAAAATAGGTGCAGACGTTTGGTTTGGTGGTGGAGCAGACAGCTTTTATCGTAGCAGGAGAAAAAAAGGATATCTTGAAAAATTATGTATCACCTGAAGAAAAAGAAATGGATCAGAGATTTATTGGAAAATGACTTCTGGACAGGTGTTTCTATCGTAACAGCAGGATTCTTAGTAAATACTGATGTGTTGGAAAAAAAGGGATTGCCTGAACCAACATCATGGGCAGATTTAAAAAATCCTAAATATAAGGATGAATTAATTATGGCTGACCCGGCAATTTCAGGAACAAACTATGCAGTTGTTTACAACTTGTTACAATCAATGGGAGAAGAAGCTGGATGGGCTTATCTTGAATCAATAAAAGGAAATATTCCTTTCTATGCACAACGTGGATCAGAACCTACATCAAAAGTTAAAAATGGAGAAATGGCAGTAGGAATAATCCCTCTAGGTGGAGATACTTACAAAATGGAAAAAGAATTTAAAGTTAAAAATGTAATTCCTTCAGACGGACTTCCATGGGTTCCGGCAGGAATGGCTATATTCAAGGAAGCTGAAAATAAAGATGCCGCAAAAGCATTTGTTGACTGGGCATTATCAAAAGAAGGTCAGGAATTCCTGAAAACAGTTGCTCCACGTATGATGGTAAGAAAAGATGTTACTCCTCCGGAAGAATTAAAAGGAATGACTGTTGATAAACTTATGAAAATGGATATCGCAGGAATGGGAACAAGAAGAGAAGAAATCTTGAAATTATGGAAAGAAAAAATGGGGAAATAGATTATGAATTTATTCCGAAAAATATTAGTGAAAGAGCCCAAAAGAAACATTTTGGGCGTTCTTTCTTTTATATGGAAATTACAGATAAGATATTTTATCTGCTTGCAGTTGTGCTGATAATGGTATTCATATTATGGCCTATAATTGCATTGTTTATAAGAAGTGTTACTCCTGGAGGGAAATTTACATTAGAAATGTACAACTCACTTTTCAGGGAGCATTTTACTGTAATAAGAGACAGTTTATGGGTATGTCTTTTATCCACAACTTTATCGGTGATAATAGGTACTGTCATAGCAGTTTACATAACTTATGCACCAAAATTAATAAAAGGAATGCTGATGCTCCTCCTTATGCTTACAATGATATCACCACCTTTCCTGTCTTCGCTTTCGTATATACTGCTATTTGGAAAGAGGGGAATAATAACGGCTGATTTACTGCATCTGAATTTTAATCCTTACGGATGGCATGGAATAGTAATAATGCAGACCTTCAGTGAAATTTCGCTGGCTGCCCTTATTATAATCGGAGGACTTACGACAATACCTTCTTCCGTTCTGGAAGCAGGAAAAGATTTAGGTTCCAAATCAGGAGCCATACTTTTTAGAATAATACTTCCAATGCTTAAATCTTCAATAGTTGCAGTTTATTTTTTTAATATTTGTAAAAAAATATTGCGGATTTTGGGAACACCCTATTATTGTTGGAGGTAATTTTAAGATGCTTGCCACGGAGGCATATAAGGGAGTAATTTCATATGGAGAAATAGAACAGGCGGCAGCCATCAGTTTTCTTATATTTCTTCCAATTGTATTTATTTTTTTCTTATATAGGCATCAGCTACAGCATCTAATGTTATGGGAAGTTTTTTTCAGAAAAAAATCAGGTCAGGGTGAAGAAAAAGATATCAGCTGCCATTATATCTGAAAACGATTTTTGATTTGTGACATTATGTTTTGCAATATATATGCTACTGCAGTATATTTCTATATTTGTTTCAGCAGTATCAAGTAACAGTGGCGGGAAATTCCACTGGACAATGGAATTTATACAGTCATTTTCACTTACTAAAATTCCAAGTATGGTAAGAAGTGTGGTTTATTCCCTGATAGCAGGAGTTACTGCCAGTTTTCTTGGAGTTCTTTTTGCATATTATATAGACCGTAGAAAAGTGAAATTTTCTAAAAGCTTTGATTTTATTGCCGCATTGCCTTATATTCTGCCGGGACCGTTTTTTGGAATAGCCTATCTTCTGGCCTTTCAAAATCCGCCATTACTTTTGACAGGAACAGGGGCGATAGTGGTACTAAACTGTATTTTCAGACAGATGCCTGTAACAACAAGGGCGGCAAGTGCCAACCTCAGCCAGATAAGTCCATTGACGGAAGATGCTGCGAGAGACCTTGGAACACCTGGGATAGCAGTGTTTTTCAGAATAGTGCTTCCACAGCTGAAACCGGCATTTTTAGTAGGATTTATAAATACTTTTACAACAACAATGACAACAGTAGGTGCAATTATATTTCTAATTACCCCTTCTGCAAAGGTTGCCACAGTTGAACTGTTTAATGAAATTCGTGACGGAGATTACAGAATGGCATCGGTTATTGCAAGTCTGCTGATTTTAGTAATATTACTTGTAAATATTTTTATTTTCAATATTCATATTAAGAAAAAAAGAAGGAGGAAAGCATGTATCTTCAGTTGAAAAATCTGTATAAGAAGTATCAGGATAATACTGTAGTGAGTAATTTTAATATAGATGTGGAAAAAGGGGAACTGATAAGTATTCTCGGACCGAGCGGATGTGGAAAGACAACAACGTTGAGAATGATAGCAGGATTTATAACTCCCACATTAGGAGATATCTTTCTTTCAGGAGAAAAAAATAACTGATTATCCGCCTGAAACACGTCCTGTGAGTACAGTTTTTTTCAAAAATTATGCACTGTTTCCTCATCTGACTGTTTATGAAAATATTGAATATGGCCTTAGATATCCTTTAAAAGTTGGAAAAAAACTTGATAAGAAGGAAAAAAAGGAAAGAACAGAAAGAATAATAAATCTTGTAAAATCTTAAAGGGCTTGAAAAAAAGAAGAATAGACCAGCTAAGTGGTGGTCAGCAGCAGAGGGTAGCCTTGGCAAGATCTCTTGTGCTTGAGCCAAAGGTTCTTTTACTTGACGAACCTTTATCAAATATTGATACAAAATTAAGGGAAACTGTAAGAAATGAAATAAGAAAAATACAGAAGGAACTAGGAATAACAATGATTTTTGTTACTCACGATCAGGAAGAGGCAATGAGTATTTCAGACAGGATTGTTGTTATGAATGGGGAAATATTGAGCAGATAGGAACTCCACGTGAAATTTATACATTTCCTGAAACTGTTTTTGTTGCAGAATTTATAGGAAAGGCGAATATTATAAAAAGGGATAAAAAGCTTTTATAATTCGTCCTGAAAATGTTAATATATCCTATAATGAAATAAATGAAGGAAATACGGATGAAGTAATTTCAGAAAAAGGAAAAATTATCAGTAAGGAATATCATGGAGCACTTATTTCCTATGAAATTGAAGTTATGAATGAACTGTCAGGCTTGAAAAAGACTGAATGCTGTTATGATTTTCGGAAAAAGGAATTTGAAACAGGGAAAATAGTGAGATATTCTATAAATAAACAGGATTTATATGAGATAAAATCATAAAATTTGAAAAATAATTAAGAGGATAAATTATAAAAAAATAGAAAATGGGGAAATATGGCACTGATTTATGTAACAGGAGGAGCTAAGAGCAGGGAAAAAGTAAGTTTGCTGAAAAATCTGCTGCTTGGAATGAATAACGGGAATCAGAAAAATATTTATTTGGCAACTTCTCTTGCATTTGATGAAGAGATGAAGGTAAAAGTGGCTCTTCATAAGGAAAGAAGGCAGGATAAATGGCTTACAGTGGAAAGTTATAAAAATTTTTAGTGAAACTCTGAAAGATGTACTTTCAGATGAAACAAAAAGATAATATGCTTGTCGACTGCCTTACAAATATGATAAGCAATATTATTTTTTTGAAGAACATGACATCAACTGGGACAAACCTTCAGAAAAAGATTTTTGAAAAATGCAACATTTTCAGTGGAAAAAAACAGGTAAATGAACTGATAAATATTGTAAATAGATTTGAAAATATCATCATTGTTTCAAATGAACTGGGAATGGGTATCGTTCCTAGTTATCCTCTTGGAAGATATTTCAGGGAAATAGCAGGAAAAATGAATCAGAAAAATAGCAGAAATTGCTGATGAAGCATATTTCGTAGTATCGGGAATACCTATGAAGATAAAATAGAAATTGGGGATTTATATGCTTAGAAAAGTGATTTTTAATCCTCACATGAAAGGGAGTTTTATAAATAATGAATATTGACATTATAAGAATATTTGCTTTTTGCTTTTATTGTGATGTTACATACTCTGAACAGGCAATATGGACTTACTGTGTGGATGAGCGGATATGCAGTTATTTCAATAGAGTAAATCTTTTTATTATGATAAGTGGATATCTGTTGCTGGATAAGGCAGAATCAGTAAAGGATTTTTAAGAAAAAGATTTTTCAGTATACTTCCTTTATTTGTAGTTTTTAATATAGTCTATATTTATTTTTATAATCATTCTTTCATGGCAATAAAAAAATATCAGCACCTCATTTCTGGTATATTTATATGATTCTAGGATTGTATTTTACTGACTCCGTGGCTGAGAAAGGTTTTGCAGTATGCAGAAAAAGGAAACTTTTTATGTAGTTGTATTATGGTTTTTGTGTAATATACTTAATCCATATTTACAGTTTTTTTCAGATTACCTAAGATACCTTTTTCCCATTTTCCAATAACTGGCTTTATCGGATATTATATCTTAGGATATTATTTGAAAAAAATACAGTAAAAAATTAGGAAAAATACCCTTTATCTGGGTAATAGCAGTATATATGGCGGATTTTTATAAGTGTTTTGTCTACAAGATATATTCTTATTACAACTGGAAACAGAATATCAGATTTTTGATAAAAAAATTCACTGGGAACATTTTTCATGACAGTTTTCGTTCTTTATTTTCTGGCTGAAATTCAACTTTAATAGCAGAAACAGTATTGTGAGAATGATTTCAGATTCAACGTATTTTGCATATTTGATTCATATAATAATTTTAAATTATGTTGTTAAAATAAGCGATGAAATGATTTTTCAAATCAGTTGCGACTATTGTAGTAAGTATTATTACTGGGATTCTTTACAATTATACTAAAAATATTTGATGGATTTTTGCAAAAGATATGAAAAAGACAATAAAAATAACAGATAATTTATAATTAGATTTCATGAGAAGAAAGACTGTTCTTCTCTTTTTATATCAATCCCCGTAGACCCGCCCTCGATATTATTAAAACAGTGTGTGGTAGTAACATTAAATCTATTGAAAGATATATAACTGTACACATGTGACAATACTGAGGATAAAAAGTAAAAAGTTTAAATCTCCTCCTGATTCTCATAAGCGTGACAGGCTTGATTTAAAATTCCGGAGAATTTTAGCTGCACTCGCTTTTAACAATATCTACACCAAATATAAAACTGTATAGTAAAAATTTTTCAGCTGATTAGAAAATATTAGTTTTCAATCAGTTCAGTCAGCCAGTTTGCCTGCTGAAGTTCAGTATCAGTTTCCCTGATTTTTTTAGAAAAGTAAATCAAGTTCTTTCTGTAAAGCAGGAACATCTACTGTACTCATTATTTTTATTTCTGTAGTTGAATACAGGTTTACTTTCTGACCTGCAATATTTAAAAATCCTCTTAAAAATATTTGATTTTAAAGTCAGAGTATCTCTTTCTGCTATCAGATCTGCAAGAGTCTGATCATTTGAAACAGTAACACAGTTAGTTTTGTTAATCTGCTTAATAAGAATTTTCAGCTGATTAATGTTGTTATCAAGTTCATTCAAAAGTTCTTCAGGTTTTTCTGAAGGTTCGTCATTTTCCTGAACTTTTGCATTATTATTAAGTCTCACCCTTAACTGATCTATTCTTTTCTGTAAATCTGCCCTTAAAATAAGAGCTTCGGCAAGTTTCATATATAACCTCCATTTTATTTTTATATATTAAATTTATATAACTGAATTATACTCAAAAGATTTTTTTATGTCAATATTGTTGACAAAAAATAAAAAAAGGAGTATGATGAATTTATAAAACAATTAAACTTCAGGGCAGGGTGAAATTCCCGACCGGTGGTATATAAGTCCACGCGATTGAAAAATCAAGAACCGGTGTGATTCCGGTACCGATAGTATAGTCTAGATGAAAGAAGTTGAAATATAGTAATAATCGTATTTAAAGTGTATATAAGTTAATATGCTGATGTTGTTGCAGTTTTTATATAGATTAGCTTGTGATAGATGAAAAATGTATGTGGCATCAGATATTGAAAGTATATGAAGATTATTACAGATATTTAGTCCCAGGGGTTTTAATTAATCCTGTTTTTTTATTACCTGAAAAATTGTTTTTAAATAAAATTATTTTTAGGAGGAAAAAAATGAAAAATTTGAAGGGAAATTTAATGGAAAAGGAATAAAAAATCGGTATTGTAGCAGGGAGATTTAATGAGTTTATTACATCAAAAATTAGTAGGCGGAGCAGTAGATGTACTGAAAAGAAATGACGTAAATGATGAAGATATAGACATTGCCTGGGTTCCAGGGTGCATTTGAAATACCGTTGATTACTAAAAATGGCTGAATCAAAAATATGATGCAATAATAACTTTGGGAGCAGTTATAAAGGTTCTACACCACATTTTTGACTATGTATGTGCAGAAGTTTCCAAAGGAGTGGCTCAGATTTCATTGCAGACAGGTTTGCCTATAATGTTTGGAGTGCTGACTACAAATAATATCGAAGAAGCAATAGAAAGAGCTGGAACAAAGGCAGGAAATAAAGGTTCTGATGTTGCGTTTGGTGCATTGGAAATGATTGATTTGATAAAAAAATATTGGATAAAGTTAAGGAAAAATAATATGGAAGAAAATATTAATGAAAAATATATGCGGATGGCAATTGAACTGGCGAAAAAAAGGTGCAGGAGCAGTAAATCCTAATCCAATGGTTGGAGCTGTTGTAGTGAAAAATGGCGAAGTAATTGGGAGAGGATATCATAAGTTTTTGGCGGTCCCCATGCGGAAGTTTATGCATTGGAAGAGGCTGGTGAAAAAAGCTGAAGGAGCTACAATTTATGTGACTTTGGAGCCATGTTCCCATTATGGAAAAAAACACCGCCTTGTGCAAAAATAATAGATATGGGAATAAAGAAGTGTTTTATCGGCTCAAGTGATCCCAAATCCGAAAGTGGCAGGTAAAGGTGTGCAATGCTGAAAAAAGCAGGAATTGAAGTTGTTGAAAAATGTATTAAAAAGAGGAATGTGATAAAGGTAAATCAGGTTTTCTTTAAATATATAAAAACAAAGATTCCTTATCTGTTTGTAAAATGTGGAATAACATTGGACGGAAAGATAGCCTTGTCAAATGGGATTTCAAAGTGGATAACAAATAGCATCGCCAGAGAGAAGGTTCAGTATTACAGAAATAAATTTATGGGAATAATGGTCGGGATAAATACAGTTCTTACTGACAATCCAAGTTTGACAGCGAGAATTGAAAATGGTGTAAATCCTTTCAGAATTATTGTTGATCCGAATCTGCAAATTGATGAAAACTGTAAAGTTGTGAAAAAAATAATGAGGATGAGAAAAACCATGATTATTACTTCACAAAAATCTGTTTACTGAAGATACTGAAAAATACTGAAATTCAAATTAAGCAAAAAAGATTATCTGAAGAAAATAAAGTAAAATTTATTTTTATTGATGGAGAAAAATTTTTCTTTTAAAAGAAATGCTTGAAGAAATTGGAAAAACAGGAATTGACAGCATTTTACTGGAAGGTGGAGAAACCCTTATTTCTCTTGCGTTTGAAGAAAAATGTAATTGATGCGGAGAAATTTTTATTGCAAACAAGATTTTTAGGTGATAGCAGAGCAAAACCTTTTATTTCGGGATTTGTAAGGAGAAAAATGGAAGAGGCTGTTCAATTGACAAATGTGAGAAATAATATTTATGGTGAAAATGTAGGAATGGAGTTCTATTTTAAAAATATAATGAAATGGAACAGGATTAGGAGAAAATATGTTTACAGGTTTAGTCGAAGAAATGGGAAAAAGTAGTGAATATTTCTAAAAAGCGACCGGTTTAGGAACAACGATAAAAGGTGACAAGGTTACTGAAAAGGCAGAAATTGGAGATAGTATAGCGGTAAATGGAGTCTGCCTGACAGTTACGGAATTGAGTGGAAATACTTTTACAGCAGATGTGATGTATGAAACGATTGAAAGAAGCGGGCTGAAACGGATAACTGCCGGAGAAACTGTAAATCTTGAAAAATCATTGACTTTAACTACATTTTTAGGTGGCCATCTTGTCATGGGAGATGTTGACAGCGAGGCAGAAATTATTTCAATTATTCCAAAAGGAATTGCTAAACTGTATAAATTTTCAGCTGGAAGAAAAACATAGGCAGAATATGAAATATGTAGTTGAAAAAGGCCGTGTCACAATAGACGGAGCAAGCCTTACAGTCATTGATACAGATGATGATGCAGGAACTTTTTCTGTGTCACTCATTCCGCATACTTTGGAAAATATAACACTTGGAAAAAAGAAAGTCGGAGATTACGTTAATATAGAGACAGACTTATTTGGAAAATATGTGGAAAAATCTTGAAATTTAATAATGCAGAAACTGAAAAACAGAAAAATCCGGCATTACGATGGATTTTTACAGAAAAAAATGGATTTTAAAGGTATAAATATATCTGAAAAGAGGTAGGGAAAATGGAAAGAAAATTTAATACAATAGAAGAAGCAATAGAAGAAATAAGAAATGGAAAACCAATAGTTATAGTAGATGATGAAGACAGGGAAAATGAAGGGGATTTATTTTACCTGCAGAAGTGGCAACATACGAAACAATAAATTTTCATGATAAATAATGCAAGGGGTCTAATGTGTGTTCCATTAACCGAGGAAAGGGCTGAGGAACTGAAACTTGCATTTATGACAGAACATAATACAGATAATCATGGGACAGCATTTACAGTGTCAGTTGATGCGGCAGAAGGGACAACTACGGGAATATCTACTGGAGATAGGCTTAAAACAATAAAAAGATCTTGTAGATCCTTCAAAAAAGGCTGAAGATTTTAGAAGACCTGGGCATATGTTCCCACTTGTTGCAAAAAAAGGCGGAGTTATAGAAAGAAAAGGCCATACAGAAGCAGCTGTTGATTTAGCTGGAATTGCAGGATTTTTCAAAAGTTGGAGTAATAATGGAAATTCTAAATGAAGACGGAACTATGGCAAGAAGGGATCAGCTATTTGAATTCTGTATAATCTTAAGATAATAACTATTGAAGAACTGATTATATACAGAAAAACACGAAAAAGCTTGTAAAAATGGAAGCTGAAGTAAAAATAGCAACTAAATTTGGGAATTTTTAATTTTGCGGGATATAGTGACAAAATTGAAAAATAAGGAATATATAGCCATTATAAAAGGTGATATACGTAATAAGGAAAAATGTCAGTGTAAGATTGCATTCGGAATGTCTGACAGGAGATGTTTTCGGTTCTAAACGTTGTGACTGTCAGGATCAGCTTCATAGAGCCCTGCATGAAATAGAGGAAAAAGGTGAAGGCCTTCTAATTTATTCAAGACAGGAAGGCAGAGGAATAGGAATACTTAACAAACTGAAGGCGTACAGGCTGCAGGATGAAGGGTATGACACAGTTGAAGCAAATCATCAGCTTGGATTTGAAGATGATCTGAGGGATTATGCAATAGCGGCACAGATTATAAAAAGACCTTGGAGTAAAATCGGTTTCTTTGAAAAACAAATAATCCTCTGAAAATAAAAGGATTGGAGCAGTACGGTGTAACTGTTGCATCAAGAGAGGAAATTGAGATAGAAGTTAATGCCTACGATAAGAAATATCTGAAAAACAAAAGAAGGAAAAAAATGGGGCATATATTGAGACAGGAATTATAAAATAAAATTCTTAAAAACTCAGTTTACAGAAAAATTTAATAATATGAAATAGATTATCTTGAAATAGAAAAAAATAGAAATAGAATGTATAAAAACTATATTTATGAGTTATTTAAAATTTCACAATAAAAACAGAAAATGAATTTAGAAAAAGTCATCAGCCCTAATTTTTTTAGGCGAATTTTGACTTTTTCTTAATGAATGACTGTTTTGTATAAGTGAAATTTTTAGTAAACGAACAAATATAGTTTTTATCATTTTAAAAAATTTTCTTTAAGTAAACTATTTATCTTATTTTTATTTTCTAAAAAACTGAGTTTTTAAGAATGTTGTTTATATCAAGGATATTATTTTCTCATATTTTTCTGTAATAACTCTTAGTGAATGCCAGCTGAGAGTGGCACATTTTACCCTTGCAGGCATATTTGCAACATATTCCATAAGAACTGCATCTCCAAGTTTTTACTTTCTTCAGAAGTAAGTTTTTCTTCCTGCTTCATCATTTTAAAGAACAGATTTACCTTTTTCTTCAGCTTCAGCCATTGTTTTTCCTTTTTATAAGGTCGATAAGCATTGCTGTAGAGGCACTGAAATGGCACATCCGCTTCCAAGGAAAGCCGCATCTTCAATAACGTCACCATTTAACTTAACTTCAAGTGTAAGGTCATCTCCACAGTTTGATTGTGACCCCTTTCAATATATGTAGGTTCTTCAATTTCCTTTTAAGTTCTTTTTCTGTTACTGTATTCCAGTATTGTCTGCTGATATATTTTTCTAAATTCATATTTTAAACACTTCCTTTATTTTTAAAAAGTCCTTCAACCAGTTTTTCTATATCTTTTTCATCGTTGTAAATGCTGAAACTTGCACGGCAGCATGATGGAACTCCCAGATATTTCATAAGAGGCTGGGCACAATGATGGCTCAGATCTTACTGCCACATGATAGGAATCCAGAATAAATGCCACATCGTGGAACGTAAATTTCTTTCACATTGAAGGCAATAACTCCTGTTCTGTCAACATTTTCTGTGCAGTATGTTTCTATAAATCCTAATTTTTCATTTCTTCCAATGCTTTTGATGCTAAACTATCTTCAATTTCAGTAATTTTATCATAACCTATCTCTTCAATGTATTCAATGGCCGCCTTTAATGTAACAGCACCTTCCACATTTTGTGTTCCACCTTCAAATTTATTTGGCAGAGGGGCAAATGTAGAATCTTCCTCGGTTACAAACTCTATCATGTCTCCACCGTACAGGAATGGTGGCATTTTATCAAGCAGTTCCTTTTTCCGTACAATATTCCTATTCCCATTGGAGAAAAAAGTTTATGTCCTGAAAACACGAGGAAATCAGCACCTATTTTTTGTACATCATGTTTATAATGAAGTATAGACTGGGCTGCATCAATTACAGCCAATGCTCCGTATTCATGAGCGAGTTTTACAATTTCTTCAACAGGCTGAATTACTCCGGTAACATTTACTACAGCTGAAACAGCTACTATTTTTGTTTTATCTGACAGCTTGTTTTTAAAGTCGTTAATATCAAACTGACCATTTTCATCAAGGTAGACAAACTTTATTACAGCTTTTTTCTTTTTAGCAATAAACTGCCATGGAACAATATTTGCATGGTGATTTGATATTCAAGTATAATTTCATCCCCTTCATTTATAAATTCCAGACCATAGGAATATGCAATGAGGTTGATTGATTCGGTAGTATTTTTTTAGTAAAAATAACTTCTTCAAATTTTTCCGCATTAATAAAGTTTTTACTTTTTCCCTGCATCTGAAAAGCAGTCCTGCAGCTTCCATTGACAAGGCATGGGAACCTCTGCCTGGGTTTCCGTTATATTTTTCATAGTATTCCATAATTTTTATCAAGCACTATTTTTTTGGTTTTTGCGAAGTAGCCGCTGTATCTAAATAATGATTTGTAATATTTTGAAATATAGGAAAAATCTTTTTATAGTCCATGTTGACTCCTTTTCACTTTTTATGTCCTCTAAATCTTATAGTAAAGGCTTTTTCCTTTACAATTATTATACTTTTTATTTACTGTAATTTCAAGTGGTTTTAAATACAATTATAAGGCTATAAATAAAATGTATAAAAACTATATTTTATTCATTTACTAAAATTTCCAATTACAAATTTTCAAAGATTAAATAAATAGTAAATTAATTTCCATATGCTTTAATGTTACATATGTGTTTTATAAAAATTCAGATAATTATGGAGGGTGTATGAAAGAGAAATTTGATAATTGTAATAGGAATTCTGGCTCTTGTATTTTGTGTAAATTCATGTTCAAAGAAAAATGATAATAAGAGTAGCAATACTCAAGTAGTAGAAAAATGAAAATACAAAAGATGACAACAGTGAAATGACAGTAGCAGGTTACGCTCTGGGGAAATTCCACCTATTCCAATACCTGACATGCCAAATCTTTTCTGTAACAGAAAATCCCTGGGCAAAAATTACTTTAGATATGACAAAAAATATCATCAGTTCCGGGAATTGTAATAACACCTGTAAAAGTTGAAAACAGCACCATTGTTGGTGGAAATTACACTATGTAGGGTTGGGAAAAACGGGGAAGGTCAGCTGAGCGACGGAAATAAAGTTGTCCAAACTGATGGAAACGGAGCTGGTCAATATATTGATGATAAAGTCACTATCCAGAGGGATGAAGATGGATCCGGTCAATATATAAATAATGTTACAGGAGTTACTCTTCAAGTTGATTCTGATGGGGCAGGTCAATATTTGAGATGAGAAAAAATGGAATTTCTTTACAGGTAAGTGCTGATGGGACAGGAATGTACAAAAATACTAATAGTGGAATAACTATAATGGCAAGTGCAGAAAATACAAATTATAATGATGGAAATATAACAGTGAGAATAATAATGACGGTAGCGGAAAATATCACGACAAGTCTAAAAATCTTTTAATTGAAAATAATGGAAAAGGAAAAGCAACTGTAACATATAACGGAAAAACTGTTGAAGTAGATGCAAAACCGATAAAACAGGCAAAATTTTCGAAATTGAAAATGGTTCCGGCAGTTCCGGCTATAGAAGCAAACAGTCTTTTTAATAACTTTAGATTCAGGAGTTCTCTTTGATGTAGATAAATACAATCTCCGTCCTGAAGCTCAGGAAGTTCTTAAAAATCTTGCTGTTGTATTAAAGGAAGCAGGTATAAAATCTTTTGAAATTGACGGGCATACAGATTCTGATGCAAGTGATGAACATAATAAGACACTTTCAGACAACCGTGCTAAATCTGTCAAAGAATTTTTAGCATCTCAAGGGTGACAGCAAATATTACAACAAATGGTTATGGAGAAAGCAGACCGATAGCTTCAAATGACACACCGGAAGGCAAGCAGAAAAAAACCGTCGGGTTGAAAATCATTATTCCTACAATATAATTTTATATTTTGTTATCTAATATGAAATATATAAAAATATTATTATTTAAATGAAAAAAATAAATATAATTATAATAAAAAGAACTGTTATTTTTATGCTGTACTTTTTAATTTTTGTATGGAAGTTATAAAGTCAGAAAAAATTGACAGTTCTTTTATTATGAAGTTTTCTATCTAAATCTTTAATTATATTATTTAAGAAATGAAAAGTTATTTAAATAAGAAAAATTTTCATAAAATCCTTGACAATATGAAAAAAATATCTATAAAAATGTCAATAGAAAAAAATTTCACAAACAAGTAAAATATTGTGATTAAAAATTATAAGTCTTGAAAAAGACTGATAAAAAGGAAGTAAGTAATAAAAATAATATAAAGGGGAGAAACGGCTATGAAATTTGGAACAAAAAAATTATACATGGGTATAATATGATTGACGAGTCAACAGGAGCTTCTTCCATATCGATATGTCAGGCATCAACATTTCATCAGAATGATATAGATGATGATCAGAAATATACATATTCGAGATTTGGTAACCCTACAAGGGAAGCACTTGAAGAAGCAATTGCCAGTCTTGAAAAAGGGAAATACGGACTTGCCTTCTCATCTGGGATGGCGGCAATAACAGCCGTTCTGCTTTCTTTTTCACAGGGGGATCACCTTGTAATGTGTAAAGATGTATATGGAGGGGCTTTCCAGCTTGTAATGGAAGTTTTTCCACGTTTTGGAATTGAAGTAAGTTTTGTCGATGAAACAGATGTTTCAGAATGGGAAAATGCAATAAAGGAAAATACAAAAGCCTTTTACATGGAAACACCATCTAATCCATTATTAAAAATTACAGATATAGAAGCTGTAGTAGTATTGCGAAAAACATAATCTGAAAACAATAATAGACAATACTTTCATGACACCTCAATACCAGAATCCGATTCCTATGGGAGTGGACATTGTTATTCACAGCGCGACAAAATTCCTTAATGGTCACAGTGATGTGGTATTGGGAATGATAGTCACTGATGATGAAGATTTATATAAGGAAATGAAAAAGCAGCAGATAATTTTAGGAGCTTTACCTGGAGTTGAAGAATGCTGGCTGGTTTTACGTGGAATGAAAACAATGGAAATAAGAATGAACAAAAGTTCGGAAACGGCTTTAAAAATAGCTGAATATCTTGAAAAACACCCTAAAATTGAAAGAGTGTATTATCCTGGCCTGAAAAATCACGAAGGATATGAAATCAATCAAAAACAGGCTTCAGGTGGTGGAGCTGTATTGTCTTTTGATTTAGGATGCTGTGAAAAAGTAAGAAGATTCTTTAAACTTGTAAAATATCCTATTGTTGCAGTGAGTTTGGGAGGGTTGAATCAATACTATCATACCCTTATAAAATGTCTCATGCATGTGTACCTGAAGAAGAAAGAATTAAAATGGGGGTAACTTCCGGACTTATAAGACTTTCTGTCGGAATAGAAGATAGTGAAGATTTAATAAATGACATAGAAAATACATTGGATAAAATGGATGAAGAGTAAAAAGAGTAGAAAAAATGATACAGAGGAGGAAATTATGTTAAAAAAACCTGTTATAGGTATATCTTCAAGTGTAATAACTGATCAGGGAGGTATGTTTCCAGGATATAAAAGAACTTATGTAAATAAAGATTATGCAGATGCTGTTATAAAAAACGGAGGACTTCCAATAATACTTCCCTTCAATGAAGATGAAGAAATTATTAAGGGACTTGTTTCCTGTATAGATGGGCTTATTCTGTCAGGAGGACACGATGTGGCACCTTTTAATTATGGGGAAGAACCTGAACAAAGATTAGGGGAAATATTTCCTGAAAGAGATAAATTTGATTTCATGCTTTTATCTGAAGCAAAAAAGAAAGGAATTCCTATTTTAGGAATATGTAGAGGGTTCCAAATAATAAATGCATATGAAGGGGGAACGCTTTACCAGGATCTTTCGTATATTGATTCTGTTCCGGTGTATAAACATTCTCAAGGGCATAGTCCTGAATTGAGGACACATTCCATAGAAATTGATGAAAATTCTATTTTACATGAAGTATTTGGGGTTAAGGAAATGAAAGTAAATTCATTTCATCATCAGGCTCTGAAAAAGTGGCAGAAGGATATAGAGTTTCTGCAAAGGCAAAGGATGGAGTTGTAGAAGCAATTGAAGCGGAAAACTATCCATTCCTGGTGGGAGTGCAATGGCACCCTGAAATGTTAGTTAAAATGTATGAAGATATGAATAAGCTGTTCACAGTACTGGTGAATAAAGCAGAAGAAAGGATGGGATAAAATGGCAGAAAAGCAAAAAATAAAGTTCTGGTCAATAGTATTACTTACAATAAACTCAATAATAGGAACAGGGATATTCCTGTCTCCCGGAAGTGTGGCAAAAATTATCAGGAAGTTTAGCTCCTTGGATTTATCTATGTGCGGCGGTATTTGCCTCTGTATTGGCAATAACTTTTGCATCAGCGGCAAAATACGTTACAAAAAATGGAGCGGCATACGCCTATTCGAAAGCGGCATTTGGAGAAAATGTTGGGTTATATGTAGGAATTACAAGATTCGTGGCGGCAAGTATTGCATGGGGAGTTATGGCTACAGGAGTAGTAAAAACAACTCTTTCTATATTTGGTTATGACAGTAATAACACTTTATATATAACAATTGGATTTCTTGTTTTAATGTTAATTCTTATGGTTATAAACTTAACAGGAACTGGGATACTTACATTTGTAAGTGACCTTTCTACAATAGGAAAAACTTTTAGCTCTTGGAATTACTATTATTGCAGGTATTGTTATTTTACTTCAGACAGGACATACTAATCTTTCTGAAATAAATTTACTTAAAGATGCTTCAGGAGAAAATTTAATTCCAGCTATAACAGTTACAGGTTTTGTTACAGCAGTAATATCAGCATTCTATGCATTTACAGGATTTGAAAGTATCGGAAGTGGTGCAAGTGACATGGAAAACCCTGAAAAGAACTTGCCACGTGCAATTCCTCTGGCTATAGGAATTATAGCGGCTATATACTTTGGAATAGTTCTTGTTTCAATGTTTATAGACCCTAAGGCACTCATTACTTCTAAAGAGGTTGTTGTCCTGGCTTCAGTTTTTAAAAGTAAGCTTATTTCAAATATAATAGTATATGGAGCACTTGTTTCAATGTTTGGTATAAATGTAGCCGCATCATTCCATACTCCAAGAATATTTGAAGCAATGGCAAAGGAAAAACAGATTCCTGCATATTTTGATAAGCGTACAAGTAACGGAGTGCCTATGAGAGCCTTCTGTATAACAGCATTGCTGGCGATAGTAATACCGATGGCATTTGGTTATAACATGATGGGAATAATGATAATCAGCTCAATTTCAAGATTTATCCAGTTTATAGTAGTTCCTCTTGGAGTAGTTTTATTCTTCTATGGAAAAATCAGGGAAGAAGTACTGGATGCGAAAAAAAATTTTGTTACAGATGTGTTCTTCCCATTATTATCAGTAGTTTTAACAGTGTTCCTACTAGTTAAGTTTAACTGGGCGGCACAGTTCTCCTTAAAAACAGAATCAGGAGAAATGGTTACTAACTGGTATGCAATTTCAGCAATGGTAATCGGATATGTAGTTCTTCCTCTGGTTATGTTTATGTTCAAGAAAAAAATGAAAAATAATTAAAATATGAGTATTATAAAAGACTATCTCAAAATGATAAAAATATAAATATAATAAAAACTATATTTCTCTTCATTTGTTAAATTTTACTCATATAAAACAGTCATTCATAAAGGAAAAAGTCAAAAACTCGCCTCAAAGGCTTGGACAGATGACTTTTCCTAAATTCATTTCTGTTTTACATTTTAAAAATTTTAAATAATTCGAAAAATATAGTTTTTACATTTATTTTAAGTTTTCTTCTTGAGACAGTCTTTTTATTATTTTTTAGAGATAATCTCTACGTTTATTATATTCTCTTTTCCAGTTCGTTAAATAAGTGTTCTTTTATTGCTTCATCATCAATATTTATCAACATAGGTCTGAAAGATGATTCAACTATAAGTTTTTAGCTCTGCTTTCAGAAAGTCCTCTACTCATAAGATAGAAAAGTTTTGACTCGTCAACCTTTTCCAACAGAAGCAGCATGTTCTCCCTATTACATCATCTTCATTACAGAATAACGTTGGAATAGAGTGGGCTTTGACCTTTTATCAAGAAGTATTGCAAATTCCTTCTCTTCCTTCAGATTTTGAGGCACCTCTTTCAAAAATATAGATTTCCTCTGAAAACCTTCTGAGCTGTATCTTTAACTGCTCCTCTTCCCTGAATTTCACCTATTGATTTTCTACCTTTAAATACAATTGAATATTCAAGATCAAGTTTTCTTTCAAAATCAGCAAGGTATGCAGGTTTGATATATATTTCTACAGTATCTTCCTCAAGATATGATTTATGGCTTATTCCATTTACTTTTTGCTCCAAGTTCTACACTGTAATATTCAACTTTTTCCTTGACCAAGAGCTTCTATTTTTGAAGATTCAAAGTTTTCAGATTCAGTATTTAATGTCTGTATCTTTATTAGCTTAACTTCAGAATTTCTTCCGGCTACAACTCTTATTATACCATTACGGTAGGCTTTTTATCATCTTCAGAATCATAAATCATTATGATAGTAGCTTTTTGCAAAATCTTCAACTTCAATAATATTGTAGTCTATAAGAAGATTATTTTCCTTGTTGAAGTTATAATTTATATAAATTGGCTTTTTCTACTTTTTCTTTCGCTTATTTTTATATTTTCCTTCATTGTAAAATGTATAGTTCTGCAGCTTGAAAAAAATCTCCCAGCCCATATTCATTATCATTTGAAAGTCTTTCAAGATCTTTCAGGGAATCATTTAATTCCTTTATGACTACTCCATCCTGATCAGAATTTTTTTATAACAGTGCTGTTGAAAGCTTTTATATTCTTCAGGTTCATTATACTTATATCCGACTCTTTTTCCAGTTAGGCTTTTCAAGGAAGCATATTTTTTTAAAACTTTCTTTTCTATAACTGTTGTTATCAAGATTTTGTAAACTTGCTTCATTTAGCATTATATATTCCTCCTAAAATTACTTCTATATTTCTTATCCGATTGTTCCTTCAAGTTCAAGTTCAATCAGTTTATTTAATTCTACTGCATATTCAAGTGGCAATTCCTTTGAAATAGGTTCAACGAATCCTCTTACTATCATGGCTTTTGCCTCATCCTTGCTTATACCTCTTGACATCAGATAAAATATTGCTTCATCGCTTATTCTTCCTATTTTAGCTTCGTGTCCTATATCTACACTGTCGTTATTTATTTCAATTATAGGAATAGTGTCTGATCTTGATTCATTGTCAAGCATCAATGATTCACATTCAACTGTAGCTTTTGATCCTACTGCATTTGAATTAACTTTTAGTAGTCCTCTGTAGAAAGATGTTCCTCCGTTTTTAGAGATTGATTTTGAATGTACTGTTGAAGATGTATTTGGTGCGGCGTGAACAATTTTACATCCTGTATCCAGATATTGTCCTGCTGAGGCAAATGTAACTCCTGTAAATTCACATCTTGAACCTTCTCCTTTCAGGACAGTCATAGGGTAAAGCATTGAAACTCTTGATCCGAATGATCCTGATACCCATTCCATTACACCGCCTTCATCAACGATTGCTCTTTTTGTATTAAGGTTGTACATATTTCTTGACCAGTTTTCGATTGTAGAGTATCTCATTCTTGCACCTTTTTTTACAATCAGTTCAACTGCTCCGGCATGTAATACGTTTTTCTTATATTTTGGTGCTGAACATCCTTCGATAAAGTGAAGGTCTGCTCCTTCCTCAACTATTATTAATGTGTGTTCAAACTGTCCTGCTTCTGCAGCATTAAGTCTGAAATAAGATTGCAGTGGCATATTAACTTTTACCCCTTTAGGAACATATACAAATGATCCTCCTGACCATACAGCTCCATGTAATGCCGCAAATTTATGGTCATGCATAGTTATAACTTTCATAAAATGTTCTTTTACAAGATCTTCGTGTTCTCTTATGGCAGTTTCTATATCTGTGTATATTACTCCCTGATCTGTAAGTTCTTTATGAACACTGTGGTAAACAACTTCCGAATCATATTGGGCTCCCACTCCTGCAAGTGATTGTCTTTCAGCTTCAGGTATTCCAAGTCTGTCAAAAGTTGATTTTATATAATCAGGTACATCATCCCAGTTGTCACTCATTACTTTTGCATCCGGTTCCAGATAATGCACTATATCGTTTATATCCAAGTCTGATAAATCAGGTCCCCATGTAGGTACAGGCTTTGAATTGAACACTTCCAGAGCTTTAAGTCTGTATTCAAGCATCCATTGAGGTTCATTTTTCTTTTCAGAAATTTTTCTTACGATTTCTTCTGTAAGACCTTTACCTGTTGTAAATTTATGATGCATTTCATCCTTGATGTCATAGACACCTCTTTCAATGTCTGCAATGTAGGTTTTTTTTCTACTATCTTCCATTTTTATTATTCTCCTCTTTAAATTCTCTAAATCTTAGAAAGATTAAGTTATACAAATATTATAATCCAAGTTCTTCCTTCATTTTTTTCCATATCCGTCTTTTTCTATGGCTTCCACTATTTCAATTCCACCACTCTTAACTATTTTTCCATTCATTAGGACATGTACAAAATCAGGTTTCAGATATTCAAGCACTTTATCATAGTGAGTTATAATAAGTAGAGCTGTATCCTTTGTTTTTAATTTTGTACTCCTTCAAAAACAATTTTTGTAGCATCAATATCAAGTCCAGAATCTGTTTCATCAAGAATTGCTAATTTAGGTTCAAGTACAGCCATCTGTAAAATTTCATTTTCTTTTTCTCCTCCTGAGAATCCAACATTTAAATGTCTTTCAGCATATTCAGGATTAATATGTAATTTTTCCATTTTTCTACTAATTCGTTATGGAATTGCATTATATACTGTTTTTTTCACCTGTAACAGCTTCTTTAGCAGTTCTTAGGAAATCTTCTACAGTAAGTCCCGGAATTTCTTCAGGATACTGGAATGACAGGAATATTCCCTTTTGTGCTCTTTTCATCGACTTCAAGTTCAGTGATGTCTTCACCGTCAAGTAAAAATTTTGGTCCACTGACTACTTCATGTTTAGGATGCCTCAACAAGAATACTTGCCAAAGTAGATTTTCCGGCACCGTTAGGTCCCATAATCACGTGAACTTCTCCTTTATTAATCGTTAAATCCAATCCTTTTTAATATTTCTTTTTCCTTCTACTTCAGATTTAACATTTTTAATTCTAACAAACTCATTTCTATTTACCTCCAAAATTTATATTAAAAACATTCTTTAATAAGTTTACTCCTATATTTTACAAAAATTGTAATAAAGTCAAATTTAAAAAGTTATATTTTAGGTTACAGGAGCACATGTTCATATATGTTTTATATTATCCAATATATTGAATGAATTTTACAATTAATTGAATTTATAGTAAACTTAATCATAGTAATATTTTATTTAATGATATATAAAATAAGATATGTGGGGATGTCGTTATTTTATATGATGGTTATATATTTGATTTATTTAAAAATTACTGATTATTGTGCTGTTTATGTGTGAAAGATGATTTCGGAACCTATTAAAACGGGTTCTTTTTACTCATGATTTACTTTAGAGTTACTTATCTTATAGTAAAAATACGGGTATAAAATAAAATTATAAAAATAATATTTAAAGAAAGGAACAGTAATTAAATGAAAATAAAAGGATATATTTGAAGAAAAAGGAGCATGTAATTTTCATTTGAAATTTTTCCGCCAAATAAAAACTTTTCAGAAGAAAGACTGAAGGAAGTTACTGGAGAGCTTGTAAAACATAAGCCGGACTTTATAAGTGTAACTTATGGAGCAGGAGGTACAACAAAATCAGGAACTATTGAAATGGCTTCCCATATAAAAAATAACTTGGGTTCTGAAGTTTTTAGCCCATCTGACATGTGTAGAAGTAAAAACAGAGATTGACAGTTTTCTTGAAGAGGCAAAAAGCATAATATTAAAAAAATATAATGGCATTAAGAGGAGATATACCTCAGGGAGAAGATGAGTCTATTTATGAAAGAGGAGATTACAGATATGCTTCAGACCTTGTAAGAGGTATAAGGGGAGCTCATAAGGATATTTCCATAGGAGCGGCCTTCTATCCTGAAACTCATTATGAAAGCAATGATCTTGCTGATTTGGTTCATTTAAAGAAAAAAGTGGATGAGGGAGTTGATTTTCTAATTTCCCAAGTATGTTTTGACAACAGAATGTTTGTAGATTTTAGGGAAAAGGCAGAAAAGCTTGATATTAAAGTTCCTCTAGTAGCAGGTATTATGCCTATTACAAATGCAGCTCAGATTAAAAGAATAGTTCAGCTATGCAAAAGCAGTATTCCTTCAGGACTTGAAAAAATACTGGATAAATATGGAAACAATCCTGAATCTATGAAAAAAGCAGGAATTATTTATGCAACTGAACAGATAATAGAACTTCTTTCGTATGGAATAAGAGGAATTCATTTATATACAATGAATAAAACTGATACAACGGAAGAAATAATGAATAATATTTCATTTGCAAGATAATCTGGAAGGAATTTTTAGATTTTTTTAAGTAATTCTATTTTCTAAATTAATGAAAAAAACAAATTGCTTTTGACTGACATAATAATTGACAAGCTAAGAAATAAAATGTAAAATAATAAGAGAACATAATTTTTATAGGAGGTCATAGTAACATGAAAATGGAAAAAACATTGAAAAAAGGATTATTTGTAGCGGCAAGTGCTGTATTAATGGGAATGACTCTGTTTGCAGGAGAAACAAAAACATATCCTAAAGACGGAAAAAGGGGATCAGGTTTTAGGATATAAAAATTTAGCTAATTCTTATGGGATTTCAACAAGCTTTGAAGGGAATACAGTTTATGTAAATAGAGGTGGAGCTCCTCTTGAGCGTGTATTTGGAGCTGTTGAAGGTGAAAAATCAGAAAGCTGAAGTAATGAAAAATAATAAGGTAATTATAAATGGTGGAGTTCTGGCTACAAACGGAGTGTGGGAAAAGGATAAATCCATAAGAGGTGGAAGTGCTTACGGAGCGGCAGGTCAGTCAGCGGTGGTAAGTGATAATGAAGTAATAATAAGAGGAAATTCCAATGTACAGGGAAATATTTATGGTGGATACAGCCATAGAGGTTCTGTAATAAATAATAAAGTGATAATAGAAGGAACTCCAAAATTTGGAGCAGGAACTGTATTATTTGGAGGAAGAGGAAGCCGTAATGTAAGTCTTAAGGATGGAAAAAGCAGCTCCATTTGATGTTATTACAGGGAATACTCTTGAAGTGAAAAACTAAAAATGTAATTGTAAAAGATGTTAAAAACTTTGAAAAACTTGTATTTAATGTGGCGTGAATCAGGTAAAATCAAATGATAAATTGTTAGTTCTTACAAATACTGAAGGTGTAGAGCTACAGAAACCTGAAATTGTAAAAAGTTTCTGAAAAAGCTCAAATATCAGCTGAAGAAAAAGAACAGATATTAAAAAGAAAAATAAAGATATAAATGTAAATGTTGATGTTGTTCTTCAAGGAAAAACCTTCAAAAAATATAAAAATTTAAAAAGTAGTCCTTGTAAATGCTGAAGGAGGACTTAAACTGGATAAATTACCGGAAGATATAAGCAGAACAGAAAAAAGGTTATAAGTATGAAGTTAAATTTCAGCAGGATGCAAAAATCTATATGCTGTAATAAATGCACAACTTGTAAAATAGCCTAATAACTAACAATTATACATAACAAAAAGAGAGATTTCTTATTAGAGTCTCTTTTTGTTATGCAAAGTAACATAAATCTTAAATATAATATTCAATTTAATAATGGTTTTACATTTTAAAAATTAAACTTTAAAAATAACTATTAAAAAAATGTTATTTAGAAGTCCAATCAAATCAGTTAGAATGAAAGGAATAAATAGCTGTTTATCACCAAAATCAGTTGCTTCATTCTGATTGAAAATAAATACTATTGCATCATCTTCCAAATAGAATTTCTGTTTTTTTGTCAACACCTTCAAATTTTTCTTTTCTTTTCATCTAAAGTAGCTATACCGAACTGTTTTTATTCTGTCGTTAACAGCTGCATTTAAGGCATTGTCATAGTTCTGAACGAATATGTCCTTCATTAATAATGGTTTTCCGTTTTTGCATTGAATGAAATAGCGTCATTGTAAGTAAGTGTTTCGTTTGTAGTTTTATTTTTACGTTCTATATTGAAAAGTACACTTACAAAATAAGCGTTATTTCCTGTAACAGAATAAGTCACCTTGTAGACATAGTTTTTAGTTTCCTTAAAATCAGCAATGAATTTTTCCATTTCCTTATTCATTACAGTAACAATCTGATTGTTTCCTGAAAAAGAAGGATACTCAATACGTGATAACCCTAAAAGCTTTTTGTTCTGGAAACTTCGTTTACTGCATCAGGAGAAGTAGGAACAAAGTTCAGGAAAGTAAACGTTGTATCAACCTTTTCCTTTTTGCCGCAAATGTTGTGTTGAATGCTACTAATGTCATTAAAACAAGTAAAAAAATTTTTTTCATTTATAAATCACCTCAAAAAGTTTATTAGTTTATGTTACTTAGTTATTATATACTAAAATTGGTAAAATAAAGCAAACTGCTAATTGCAAAAATGTATAGTTTATATTTTTTTATAATTAAATCACTATAACCATAATTTAAAATATATGATTCTGTACAAAAAGAAAATGAAAAAAATACTTTGAAATTTAAAAATAATTTTAGAGAAAAATGCTTAAAAATCAGAGTAATTATGAAATAATTACAAATAAAATATACTTTGATATGCAAATTATATACTTTTCAAACTAAATAAAAACCTCAAAGCAAAGAAAACACTTGACTAGAGAGCTTTAAAAATTGTATTATTGTATAGATAAATAAAGACAATTTATATAAATAATTTTTAGGAGGAACAATGGCTAAAGTGATGAAAAACGATGGACGGAAGTCAGGCGGCAGCTCATGCAGCATATGCATTTACAGAAGTTGCTGGAATATATCCTATAACTCCTTCATCAAACATGGCAGAATTCGTAGATCAGTGGGCTGCTTATGGTAAAACAAATTTATTCGGAACACCGGTGAAAGTGGTGGAAATGCAATCGGAAGCAGGTGCAGCGGGAACAGTTCACGGATCATTACAAGCGGGGGCTTTAACAACAACATTTACTGCATCACAGGGATTGTTGCTTAAAATACCAAATATGTATAAAATCGCAGGGGAATTATTACCAGGAGTTATACATGTGTCTGCGAGAGCGATATCAGCACAGGCATTATCAATTTTCGGAGATCACCAGGATATTTATGCGGCAAGAATGACTGGATGGACAATGCTTGCAACAGGATCAGTACAGGAAGTAATGGATTTAGCTGGGGTTGCACATTTGGCGGCAATCAAATCAAGAGTACCTGTAATGCACTTCTTTGATGGATTCAGAACTTCACACGAAATAAACAAAGTAGAAGTAATGGATTATGAAGTATATGACAGATTATTAGACAGAAAAGCAGTTCAGGAATTCAGGGAAAGAGCAGTAAACCCTGAAAAACCGGTAACAAGAGGAACAGCACAAAATGATGATATTTACTTCCAGGCAAGAGAAGCACAAAATAAATTCTATGACGCAGTACCTGATATAGTAAATGACTACATGAAGGAAATAAACAAAGTAACAGGAAGACACTATGCACCATTTGTATATTATGGAGCGGAAGATGCTGAAAGAGTAATCGTAGCAATGGGATCAGTTACTGAAACAATTAAGGAAACAGTAGATTTCTTGGCTAAACAGGGAGTAAAAGTAGGACTTTTATCTGTTCACTTATACAGACCATTCTCTGAAAAAAATACTTCTTTGATGCAATGCCTCAAAACTGTAAAGAAAATAGCAGTATTAGACAGAACAAAAGAACCTGGAGCTTTAGGAGATCCTTTATATCTTGATGTAAAAGCACTTTATTACGGAAAAGAAAATGCACCTGTTATAGTTGCAGGAAGATATGGATTATCTTCAAAAGATACTACTCCTGAACAAATGATAGCAGTTTATAAAAACTTGGCTCAACCTGAACCAAAAGACCACTTTACAGTAGGTATCGTAGATGACGTTACATTTACATCATTACCTCTTGAAGAAGAAATCTTTGCAGGAAATGAAGATTCAAAAGAATGTTTATTCTTCGGACTTGGATCTGACGGAACAGTAGGAGCAAATAAAAACTCAATAAAAATAATCGGAGATAAAACAGATTTATATGCTCAAGGATATTTTGCATATGACTCAAAGAAATCTGGAGGGGTAACAAGATCACACCTTAGATTTAGTAAACATCCAATAAGATCTACTTACCTTGTTACAAAACCTAACTTTGTTGCATGTTCAGTTCCTGCATATATGGGAAAATATGACATGATTTCAGGATTAAGAGAAGGTGGAACATTCCTTCTTAACACAATCTGGGATAAAGATAGAGTTGTTGAAACTATACCAAATGAAATAAAAAGAGAACTTGCAAGAAAGAAAGCCAGATTCTTTATTATAAATGCAACAGAACTTGCAAAAGAAGTTGGACTTGGAAACAGAACAAATACAATAATGCAGTCAGCATTCTTCTATTTGACACAGGTAATACCTTATGAAGAAGCTAAGGGTTACATGAAAGACTATGCTGAAAAGACTTATGGAAGAAAAGGTCATGACGTAGTTGAGAAAAACTGGGCTGCAGTAGATAAAGGAACTGAAGGACTTGAAGAAATTCCTGTAGATCCTTCATGGGCAGATTTACCAGTAAATGAAGAAATTATAGAATCTAACAAACCGGAATTTGTAAAAAGAATAGCAGATCCTGTTAATGCAATAAAAGGATATGATTTACCTGTATCAGCATTTATAGGATATGAAGACGGTACATTTGAAAATGGTACAACACACTATGAAAAAAGAGGAATTGCAGTTGACGTACCTGAATGGCAACCTGATATGTGTATTCAGTGTAACCAATGTGCTTACGTATGTCCTCATGCGGTAATAAGACCATTCTTAATAGATGAAAAAGAAATGGCGGCATCACCTGAAGGAATGCCTACAATAAAAAGCTATTGGAAAAGGATTTGAAAATCTACAGTTTAAAAATACAGGTTTCACCTTTAGACTGTACAGGATGTGGATCATGTGTTAACGTATGTCCAGCACCAAAAGGAAAAGCAATTGTAATGAAACCTATTGATTCACAATTAGAAAGAAAAGAAGATGTATACACAGATTACCTGTTTAACAATGTTACATATAAAGATAAAATAATGGGTAAAGGAACTGTAAAAGGATCACAGTTTGCAAAACCATTGTTTGAATTCTCTGGAGCATGTGCAGGATGTGGAGAAACACCTTACGTTAAACTTATAACTCAGTTATTTGGAGAAAGAATGATGATTGCGAACGCAACAGGATGTTCTTCAATTTACGGAGGTTCAGCACCATCTACTCCATATACTACAAATTCATGTGGAGAAGGTCCGGCATGGGCATCTTCATTATTTGAAGATAACGCAGAATACGGATATGGAATGTTCCAAGCTGTAAATACTGTAAGACATAGAATAGCTAAATTAATGACTGAGTGTGAAAGTGAAGTAGCACCTGAACTAGCCGACTTATTTGTTGAATGGAGAGAAAACATTAATGACGGTGATAAAACAACTGAATTAAGAGATAAAATGATTCCTTTACTTGAAAAAGAAACAGGAGCAAAAGCAAAAGAAATTCTTGAGCTTAAACAGTATCTTGTTAAAAAATCAATATGGATGTTCGGAGGAGACGGATGGGCATACGATATTGGTTATGGAGGACTTGATCACGTATTGGCATCAGGAGACGATGTAAATATACTTGTACTTGATACGGAAGTTTACTCAAATACAGGAGGACAGGCATCTAAATCTTCACCAGCAGGATCAGTTGCAAAATTTGCTTCTGCAGGAAAACCAGTTAAGAAAAAAGACTTGGCAGCAATTTCTATGACATATGGAAACATCTATGTTGCAAGAATTTCAATGGGAGCTAACCAGAACCAGGCATTGAAGGCAATAAGAGAAGCTGAAGCTTATCCAGGACCTTCAATAATAATAGCTTACTCACCATGTATAGCACATGGATTGAAAGAAGGTATGGGAAAATCTCAAACTGAAGAAAAACTTGCTACTGAAGTTGGATACTGGCCAATCTTAAGATTCGATCCAAGATTAGCTGAAAAAGGAAAAATTCCTTTACAGTTAGATTCAAAATCTCCTGCATGGGATAAATATGAAGAATTCCTGAAGAGAGAAAGAAGATATACTACATTACTTGCAGAGTTCCCTGATCATGCAAAAAGTATTGTTTGAAATGAACCTTAAAAATGCAAAAGATACATGGAACTACTATAAGAGAATGGCAGCAATGGATTACTCAACAGAAGAATAATTACATAATGTAATAAAATTTTCAGAATAAATAGCCTGCATTAAAAACTCGTTCACGGTTTTTGATGTGGGCTTTTTACATTGTAGATAGTTTCAGGGAATTATTTATAGTTATTGGAAAAATATTATTAATATAAGATTCTTATAGATGTATAATTAAAGTATATTTTACTTTTTAATTTAGTTTATATAATTAAGAAAAAAAGGAGGAGATTACTATTCAGAGGAAAAAAGTTTGGCAAGAATGAGATATATTTGATTATCAATATTATGATGCTTCAGATTATATATTTGTTACTGACAGTTTACAGTAATAATGTTGAGTTTCTCAGATTAAGGTTATTAGTTACAACAAAAGAAATTCTTAAAGCCGTTTTATATTTATCTAAGAAAGTCCATGTATCTTATAATTCCTATAGCGGAAGAGATGATTTTTAGAAAATGGACATATGACTTTTTAAAGACAAGAACTAAATTTTATAATCTGATTCAGGCTGTTCTGTTTGCATTATTTCATATGATACTTATTGATAAAGTAAAAATTGAGGAAAAATATTATAATCAGCTTTTTCTTTTTCAATAATAACAGGGTTGTTTACGGAAATATAAAAGGAAAAGACAGGGAATTTGAACTGGTGCATATTTTTTTCATTCAGTATACTGTTTTACTTTTTGCTTTTTATTGGATTAATATATATTGAATTTTTTGCAGGTATGATTGAAAAAGTTTCCAAATTAAGAATAACGGAGATGAGAACACTTCCTTATATATTTGCTATTTCTTTGGTAATTTTTATCTGGACTTTAAAGAAAATAGGAATGAACTACTATTCATTGAAAAGGTGGGGAAAAATATGAATAGAAAATAAAAAGTATGTATTTTTTTATCTTGCTGTTCATCTTCTTAGTTTGTCCTTATTAGTTGCGGTTGCACTATTTATTTTGAATAACATAAAAATATTTTGATGAAATAATGGGAAATTATGGAACAAAAAAATATCAAAACTTTCATCAAACTACATAGAAGTAATTAAGACAGTTATCATTGTCCGATATCAGAAGAAGTTATATTCAGGGAATGGATATAATTTTTTGAAAAAGAACTAAATTTTATAATCTTATTCAGGCATTCCTGTTTGCTCTATTTCATTTTATATTAGTACAGTCTATATATGCTTTTATATTTGGAATTTTTTTAGGAAATGTAAAAAGAAAGACAGATAGTTTAGAGGCAGTGATATTCTGTCATAGTTTTTATAATTTATCAGGACTTCCATATTTAGGATACATTTATTATTATCCAATAGAACTTTATAGTTAAAAATTTTTACATACAGAAAATTTTATAGTCATGTCTAGCTTTGTCAATACTTCCAATAATTGATTTATATGGAGCTGGGAAAAACTTGGAAAGAGATCTTTACAAGCTATAAAAAAATCTGTAAAAAGACAGGGTAAGAGTATTGACAAAATGACATAAATAAAGGTATCATTTGGGAGAGAGAAAATGTGGAGTAGACATATAACCTGAAATGATATAATTACTGAAATTTATTTTTTTATAAGTAAAAATACATTATAAAATAGATATTTAATGAAGATATGGTTTACATTCCAAGAAGAAATGTAAGTCATATTTTGATTTTAGAAATATTGAAAAAGGGAGGAAAAATATGCTTACAACATTGTGTTATCTTGAAAAGGATAATAAATATCTGATGTTACATAGAAATAAAAAGGAAATAGATATAAACAAAGGGAAATGGCTTGGTGTAGGCGGAAAACTGGAAAATGGGGAAACTCCTGAAGAATGTCTGAGAAGGGAAGTCAGGGAAGAAACAGGATATGAACTGAACAGTTTTGAGAACAGGGACTTGTGATTTTCAACTACAATGCTGATGAGCCGCTGTTTATGTATCTTTATACGAGTTCTGATTTTAGTGGGATACAGAAGGAATGTGACGAAGGGGATTTAAAATGGATTTTCAAAAGATGAAAGTTCTTGAGCTTAAGCTATGGGAGGGGATAAGATTTTCCTGAAACTGCTATTTGAAAACTCTTCATTCTTTTTATCTGACTTTAGATTATGAAAATGATGACTTAATAGGGTCAAAATTGGAATTTAAGCAGGAATACAGTTCTTTTGAGGTTTTTGTTCCAGAAAAATACGTAGAAAAAATTGTGGAGAATCTGCAAAGATATTCCCTGCTGACAGAAGGATTTTACGCTGATGTCTACTCCACATCTGATACACTGTGGGGCATTGGAAAACTCTGGAAGGTGGAAGTCCATTTTGATGGAGAAGTGGGAAAATCAAGTGTTGCAGATGAAAAAATAATGAAGTTCAGGGTAAAAAGAGAATTTGAGGAACTGGCATATTATCTGGTAAAAGAGGCTCATCCTTATGAAAACTGCGGTTATTAATGTATTCAGGATGGAAGTGTAGGATTAAGAAAAAGAAATATGATAAATAACAAACTTATCTTCTTTAAAATTATCATATAATATGATAATATAGTGGAAGGTAAGTATTATATTAAAACGGAAGTGTGGAATGGCAACATATAATTTATTATTTAAAAATTTGGAAGAATTAAAAATAAAAGGTGTCGGAAAAAAACAAATATAAGTAAATTTAATAAACTTGGAGTATTCACTTTTGCATGATTTACTCTATTTTTTTCCCGAGAGCCTACGAAGACAGGACAAACAGCAAAAATATTGTAAATCTCCTGCAGGATGAGTTTGCTGCAGTAAGGGGAGTTATTATAAATGTTACAACTCAGTATATAAAAAGCAGGAAGGACAATGTTTAAAGCTATATTGAAGGATGATACTGGAATAATGGAATTAGTCTGGTTTAATAACAGATATATAAAAAGCTATATAAAAATAGGTGATGAGCTTCTTGTATACGGAAAAGTGAAAAAATCTGCAAAATTTCAGATGGTAAATCCTGAATATAAAAGACTGGATGAAAACGGTCTTGTAAAGGGGAAAAGTGGTGAACAGATTTTGCCCATTTATCCTTCTACAGCTTCATTGAGGCAGGAATCAATAAGAAAAAAATAATAAATGATGCACTGCTTGATTATGGATACCTGCTGGAGGAAAAATATTCCTGAAGAGCTTTTAAAAAGGGAAAACTGCTTTCAAGAAAGGAAGCTATATTAAATGTTCATTTTCCTGAAAAGTTTTGAAAAAGAAGGAAGAAGCAAAGAGAAGGTTCATGCTGGAGGAAATTCTGCTTCTGGAAATGGGGATACTGCAGAACAGGTTTGAAACAGATAAGGCAAATAACAATATTTATGAAATAGAAGATAACAAAAAAAGCTTGTCAGTAAATTTATAGACAGTCTTGAATATGAACTTACAAAGGCACAGAAACACGTAATTGCAGAGATTTATAAGGAACTTAAGGCTGGAAAAATAGTAAACAGGCTTATACAGGGGGATGTAGGTTCAGGAAAAACAATAGTTTCGCTGATTATGCTGCTGTATATGGCAGAAAACAGTTATCAGGGAGTCATAATGGCACCTACGGAAATTCTTGCAACCCAGCATTACCTTGGAATTGTGGATGAATTTATGAATCTTGATGTGAGGGTGGAACTGCTGACAGGAAGTGTAAAAGGGAAAAAAAGGGAAAAACTTCTGGCAGAGATAGAAAATGGACTTGTGGACATTGTCATAGGAACACATGCCCTCATTGAAAATGATGTGATATTTAAAAATCTTGGATTAATTATAATAGATGAGCAGCACAGGTTTGGAGTCACCCAGAGGAAGCTTCTCAGGGAAAAGGGAAGCCTTGCCAACCTTATTGTAATGAGTGCAACTCCGATTCCACGTTCGCTGGCACTTACAATATATGGAGATCTGGATGTTTCAATTATTGATGAACTGCCTGCCGGAAGAATGCCTATAAAGACAAAGTGGATTAAGGACGAAGCTGAAAGGCAGAAAATGTACAACTTCATTGCAAAAAAAATTAAGGAAGGAAGACAGGTATATGTTGTTTCTCCGCTTATTGAAGAAAGTGAAACATTAAATGTGAAATCGGCCCAGGAAACATTTGAAGAATACAGCGGGGTATTTCCTGACAGAAGAATTGGGCTAATTCATGGAAAGCAGAATTATAAGGAAAAACAGGAAGTTATGAGCAAGTTTAAAAAACATGAACTTGACATACTGGTTTCCACGACGGTAATCGAGGTGGGAGTCAATGTTCCAAATGCTTCAATAATGGTAATACGTGATGCCCAGAGATTTGGTCTTTCATCCCTTCACCAGCTGCGTGGAAGAGTAGGGAGAGGTCAGTATCAGTCATACTGTTTTCTGGAGTCAGAAACTGATAATGAACTTTCTGCAAGACGTCTGGAAGTTATGGAAAAAACCACTGACGGATTTAAAATAGCTGAGGAAGATTTGAAATTGAGAAATTCAGGAGAAATAATGGGAACACGTCAGAGCGGAGTTTCAGATATGGTACTGACGGATATTGTTAAAAATGTAAAGGAAATAAAAATATATCCGTGATTATGTAATAAAAATATCTTGAAACAGAATAACGGAAAAAGTGGAAAAATGAATATCTGAGACTTGATATATATGAGAAATTTCATAAAAATGGAAAGATAGAAAATTAAAAAAATTATTTTTAAAAACAGGTACTTCTAATATTCTATACTGAAAAAGATTAAATAATTTTTTTATTTAAACGGAAAGGATTTCAATAAATGAAAAAATTAGTAAAAAGATATATTGCAGAATCAGGGACTGCTTTTTAATAGGAATTCTCTGGGGAATGGGATTTGTTACTGTAAAAGATTGGACTGAAATGCAGGAATGAACACATTTTATCTTATGTGGCTCAGATTTCTGGGGAGTTTTGTGCTACTGTCCATATTATTCAGGAAAAAAATAAAGAAAGTTTCAAAGGATGATTTGAAGGCTGGAGTAATACTGGGAATTATCCAGTATTTTCGGCTATGTTTTTCCAGACATATGGAGCGGCACATACAACCGTAGGAAAAATGCCTTTTTACAGCAATTAATGTAATAATCGTACCTTATATATTTTGGATGTTAAATAAGAAAAGGACCTGATATATTTTCTTTTTCTGCTTCAATTATTTGTCTGATTGGAGTAGGAATAATGAGTCTTGACAGCAACCTGAATTTTACTCATCTCAATAAAGGGGATGTAATGACAATAATATCAGCATTTTTCTTTGCGTTGCAGGTGGCTTATACAGGATATTTTGGAAGAAAAGTTCACCCGATGAATTTAGTACTTCTCCAGATGCTTGTAGGAGGTCTGTTGTTTGCAGGAACACAGTTTGCAACTTCAGGATTAAGGGAAGTTATACCACTTCATGGAGAAACTTTGATGGCAATTATTTATGCAGTAGTATTTTCAACAGCAATTCCCTATGCTGCTTCAAATATACTGTCAAAGACTGACAACTGCTACAAGGGCTTCTATACTGATGTCGACTGAATCAATGTTTGCACCTATATTTGCTTTCTTTGGTCTTAGGAGAAATGATGACATTACGTGTTGCACTGGGAGCTGCTTTTTATACTGTTTTCAGTAGTTGTTTCTGAAACAAAGCTGGGAATGGTAAAGGAAGCAAATTTATAAACATTTAAATAAATGAACTAAAAAGAACATGATTTACAAAAACTTCGATTTTATAAGTTTTCCAATCATGTTCTTTTTATTGATTCTTTTTCATTCAAAATAGATTTTCTAATCCATTATCAGTAGAAGATTGTCTATTTTTCTGTAATTTTTCCTTAAGTTCATTTTTCCTCAAAAATAATCAAGAAGGTATGTTCCCCTAAAAATATTGAGGTATATGATAATTTCATTAAATAATTTTGTCTTTATTCTTACTCCATTTTTCAAAATCATAAATGGCAGATAAAAAGCTTTTTGTAACAGTAGGACTGTTACTGAAACTGCTTTGAAAAAAAGATACAGAAGCTTTGTTCTGAAATCTGTTTTTAAAAAAACATTGAGCAGTTCAAACGGATCAGCATGTGTTCCGTCATAAACAAGATGTCCTGTCCACCATAATCTTGCTAAAGGATGCATAATAAGGGACTTTCTTTTCCATGTGAAAAAGAAAAAAAGTATTTTTTTATCAAATTTTCAGTTATTTCTTTTTATCGAAGGAATTTCTATATTTCACATAATCCCAGAAATCACTATGTGCCATTCCCAGCCCATAAATTTTCATTTGATGCTTTCTACAACTGATAAATTTTTCATTGCAGAATAAAGAATTTTTACATTTTCCAAATCAGTTTTTTCAGGCTTTTCAGAAGACATATCCAGATTAAATTGAGGAACTTCCTTTTTAAATTCGAGGAAGGGTGAATTATCGTCAAAAAACTTGAAAAAATCCAGTCGTTTGTACTTGACTTATAGTTTTCAAGATTAATTTCAACGTTTTTTCTCAATGTTTCAAGAGAAATTTCCTTTAAAAAATTCAGTATCATACTATTTCCTCCTCGCTCTGTTCAAGTTCCATCATTGCATTGAAACTTCTGCTTACAGGGAAATTTATTATTTTCTGTGCCAAGTCATAGGAAAACTCCCTTTCAAGTGTTTCCCTGTTCAGTTCAATATTCATATTTGCCAGCACTTTTTTAATTGTCTTAAACCAGCTGTATTCTTCAAAAGTTTCCAAATCAGAATTTTTTTAGGTTTTTCAAAGACATAAATCAATGTTGGGAAAATAACTGAGGAATGAAGCAGTGGCTGAAAAATTCCCTTTGATAATATTGAATACTGTTCGTATTCTGTTTTATAAAGTGAAATCCCAATTCTGTCATTCATCATATCAATTTCCATTCCGCTTTTATCTTCAGAATTCTTTTTCAGTATTAAAAATATTGAAGGCATCTGAACAAGATTATCCTTTTCCTTTTCAATTTCAATGTTGAAAAGGCTTTAGCAATTGCAAGGATATTGGCTTTTTCAAGATTGAATGAAAACATCCTTATAATCATCATTGAAGTTTTTATTTGTATAGTTGTCAATCTGCGTTTTTTTGCTATAATGAAAAAAACAGATATTTATCTTATTATAAGCAGGGATTCGTGTATGGAAATATTTTCAAATCCAAGTTTTGATTTTATTATGGTTCTGTAAGAAGTAGAAGGACATTCTATGTGGAATACAAATTCCGCATACTCCTCTTCTATAAGTTTTAATAACTTTTCATCATCTGTATTTGCAGTCAGATGAAAAATTATCTCGTCACCCTTTCTTCCAACTTTCAGGTTTGACGTGAAGGAAGAATTTACATAGTCATCTGAAAAAATAAGTAAGTACAGGGTAAGGATAAAGTCTATACTCTATATTCATATAATTCCACCTCCATCGAACATTCATCGGAATAATTTAAAATAAAGGTCATAACAAATTTTTCATCTTTTTCAAATTTTCAATGTATATTTTATCCTGGTTCAGAAGAAGGAATTGTCAATGCTGTCATCCTTGTATGCATTTCTTATTCTTGACTTAAGGTTATTCTGTTCTCCTGAAAGGCTTATACGTACACAGGCTTTTTTCAATATCCCTCTGAGGAGATATTACAAGTCTGTATTTTTTTCATTTTCTTATTTAGTAATATTAAACGCAGACCCTGCATCTTCAACACGATTTATTTCCTGTATTTCAGTAACATTATTATCAGAATTTAATATGGAAAATTCATTTTTTTCAGATATTTTTCCTCTTCAGTTATATTTTGTCACATTTCCAAATACTGAATCAGCAACTTCCATAACTTCGTCATTAAAGTCATCTGTAATGTTCATTCTAGGATTGTTGAAATCATCACTGGTTTTAGGTATAGTTTTTATATTTCTCTTTTTAGGATTTTCAGTAATCTGCTCAGCAGAAACTTTTCTTGTTTCATCACTTATCTTATCAATTTTGCTATTTTCAACACTTGCATCAAGAAGCAGAAGATTATCAGGCAGGAATTTTCCTATTCCTTCAACTTCCATATGTTCATCAACATTACTTCTGCCAAGTTCTATAATCTTGTTTATAATCAGCTGTTTCAATTCCCTTAAAACATTTTTTTGCATTTTTGTCGGGATGTCTGTCAGGTTCCCAGCTGTCATGCTGAGGAGCTTCCATCTGCTTTGAAATAACTGTTAAGATTATCTCCGCTTAAAAATAAAGATGGCAGAGAATCTTATATTTGATGGCAATCTGTCCAAATCAAATATTTTCATTCCATTTGCCCGTGAAATGAGAACTTTTCTGTTTAAGTTGTCGTATAAAATTTTCAGTTCAAAAGGTCCTAAATCCCTGAAAGTATCCCCAAGGAAGAAACTGTTAGGATGTTCTCCGGGGTTGTCAGTAGATGTAAGTACCTGATAGTAACTCCATATAGACTGATATTTTTGTCTTCGTTTATTTTGAAACTTTCAATTATATTTTTCAGAGTATTTTCTGAAATTGTTATATCTCCAATTTTTAACAACAAGGTTTTTATTGTATATCGCCACAAGGAAGTTATCCAGTATAGCTATTACAAGTTCTTCCTGCCAGTTGTCGGCATTCAGGAAACCTGCTATGTAAAGGTCGGTTCCGGTAGTACCGTTTCTCTTGAAGGAAGAATCAAGATTAAGTTCTTCAAATAATGGAGTATTCTTTTCTGTTTCTCCGTAGTATCCTATTCCTGTGTAAATTTTTCAGTATTTCCTACCTTCCATTTTGGAGGACCTGACATTGAAATCTGATATCCCATTCCCTGTGTATTTTTATTATCTTCTATCGGGAAGGAAATAAGTCTCGAAACACCTTGAGAAGCAAGAATTCCGTCTGTATCAAAACTTGTATAGAAGACAGTTCTTATATCAGAGCATGCAAAAGGGGCGGATTTACCGATACCGTAACTTCCACCTGTTGCACCTGCTTATCAGAAATACCTGAAGATTTTATCAGGCTATGCCATGGATTTACTTTGTATGGTTCCTTTGAACCTGTCAGTCCTGTAGTGTTAAAATCACTAATTCTTAAAATATCTATACTTTTTTTTCATTCATTTTGCCACAGGCTTTTTCAAAGAAAATCTTTGATTTCTGATCTGTTTCAAAATGAAGACATGTGTTTAGGGCTTCATCTAATTTTTGCATAACCCGGCAGATTTTTTGTTTTTATCTGGAATTTCGAAAAATTTCACAGTTACCGGTACTGAAGCGTCAAGACGTGCGTCCAGTGAGTTCTGGCATACCTCCTTTGCCAGAGAAGAAACAGAGTCCTCTGTAAGTTTCAATTCCTGCTTGCTTATTCCGTGCCTTTGAGAGCATAGTTGCTTTCAGGAAAAATTCCAATTTATATTACTATATATTATAAAAAAACTGAAATTTCTATAACTTTTCAGTTTACACCCTCCTTTAAAATTATATATTATTATACTTTAAATTTATCATAAATACTTTATAATAGTCAATAGTTTTTAAAAAAATATTTGAAAAACTAGTCATTTTATTCAAATTATGTTAAAATACTAAATAGATTATAAAAATAAAAACATAAAACAGACAGAAATTTTAAAGAATAGTTGGAGGAAAAATCTTGGAAATTTTAAGTAGTGTGGCAAAGGAATTAAACCTAAAATTGTCACAGGTTGAAAACACCGTAAACCTTTTTGATGAAGGTGCGACTGTTCCCTTTTATAGCACGTTACAGAAAAAGAAGTTACTGGTAATCTGGATGAAGAGCAGATAAGGGAAGTAATTGAAAAAGTTACATACTACAGAAATCTTGAAAAAAAGAAAAAGAAGAAGTTATAAGGCTTATAGAAGAGCAGGAAAACTTATTGAAGAACTGAAAGCAAGTATAACAAACGCTTTAAAACTGCAGGAAGTGGAAGATCTGTATCTGCCTTTATAAGAAAAAGAAAAAGACAGAAAGCCGATATTGCAAAGGATCAGGACTGGAACCGTTATCAATATTCGCTTTATTGCCGAAAAACAACTATGGATTCCTTTAAAAACTGAAGCAGAAAAATATATTACAGAAGAAGTTCCACAGTGGAAGCTGCAATTGAAGGAGTACATCTGATTATTGCACAGAATTTTATCTGAAGACATAAAAATAAGGGAATTTTTGAGGAAAGAATTGCAAAATATGGAATATTGACTTCGAAAAGTAATTGAAAAAATAAAGGTGAAGATGAAAAGGTGTATATCAGGATTATTACGAGTATTCAGAGCCTATTGAAAAGGCTCATCAAATAGAATTCTGGCACTAAACAGAGGAGAAAAGGAAAAATTTGAAGGTTGATATAGATATAGATGAAAAACTGAAGAATTTATAATGAACTTCATACTGAAAACTTTTTGGAAATAAAAATCTGACTGATTTTACAGGGAAATTATAGGGATTCCTTGACAGACTTGCATATCCGTCAATAAAAATGAAGTGAGAAATATATATACTGAAAAAGCCGAAGAGGAAGCAATAAATATATTTTCAGAAAAATCTGGAAAAACTGCTGCTTCAGCCAGTTATCTAAAAACACTTATGGGTCTTGATCCGGGATACAGGACAGGATGTAAAATGGTTGTTATAAATAAGGACGGATTCTATGAAACAAACGATGTTCTTTATCTTGTTGAGGAAATGCACAATCCAAGACAGCTTGGGAGGCTAAAAAGAAAATATTAAACTACATTGATAAATATGGTGTGGATATAATAGCAATAGGAAATGGTACAGCATCGAGGGAAACGGAAAGCTTTGTAGCCAAAATAATAAAGGAAGCCAACAGACAGGTGTCATATCTGATAGTAAGTGAAGCAGGAGCATCAGTGTATTCGGCTTCAAAACTTGCGATAGAGGAGTTTCCTGATCTGGATGTTACTGCAAGGGGAGCAATATCAATTGCCAGAAGAATACAGGATCCTATGGCTGAGCTTGTAAAGATAGATCCGAAGTCAATAGGAGTTGGAATGTACCAGCATGATGTAAATCAGAAAAAATTAAACGAAACATTGGAACAGACGATAGAGCACGTGGTAAATAATGTTGGAGTAAATATTAATACTGCGTCATGGGCACTTCTTAGCTTTGTATCAGGAATTAAGAAAAATGTGGCTAAAAATCTTGTGGATTACAGACATGAAAATGGGGACTTTAAAGACAGGAAACAGCTTAAGAAGGTAAAAGGTCTTGGAGACAAGGCGTTTGAGCAGATGGCAGGGTTCGTAGTGGTGCCTGATAGTGAAAATCCTCTTGACAATACAATAATTCACCCTGAATCCTATCATATTGCAGAAACAATACTGAAGGAAGCAGGATGTAAAGTTTCTGACCTGAAGGAAAATCTGGATGAAGTAAGACAGAAGCTGAAAACAGTTAATCTGGATAAAATTATAAAGGAAAATGACTTTGGGCCTCAGACTGCAAAAGATGTATATGAAGCGCTTTTGAAGGATAGAAGGGATCCAAGGGATGAATTTGAAAAGCCTTTATTAAGATCTGATATACTGAATATGGATGACCTTAAGGAAGGAATGGTTCTGGAAGGGACTGTTAGAAACGTCGCAAAATTTGGGGTTTTTGTAGATATAGGATTAAAAAATGATGCATTGATTCACATATCCCAAATATCGGATAAATTTGTATCAGATCCCACAAAAAGTACTGTCAGTAGGGACAAATAATAAAAGTTAAAATCCTGTCACTTGACAAGGAAAGAGGAAGAGTAGGGCTTACAAGAAAAAGCGCTAATATTTTAAGTAATTAAATTATGAATAGAGAAAGAAGGTAAAGAGAGATGAGTTTATTTTTAATTGGGCTTGTGCCTATAATTTTGTTTTTGGTTTTATTGGCAGGATTAAAAAAATCTGCAATGTTCAGTGCGTATACTAGTTTATTGACTGCGATTGTTTTAACATTTGTTGTTCCAGCGTGGAGAATGCCGGCACAGGATACTTGCTTCCATACTGGAAGGATTTGCGGTAGCGTGGATGCCAATAGGATTTGTAGTTATTGCGGCGTTGTTTGCATATGATCTGTCAGCAAAAACAGGAAAAATCGAAACAGTAAAAAAGATGCTAGGAAATATTACAACAGATAAAAGAGCACAGGCGTTAGTACTGGCATGGGGATTTGGAGGATTCATAGAAGGTATAGCAGGATATGGAACAGCAGTTGCACCCTGCGGCAATAATGGTGTCACTAGGATTTAATCCATTGAATGCGGCGTTGATATGCCTTATAGCAAACTCTACACCAACAGCATTTGGTACAGTAGGACTGCCTGTTACAACAATGGTTTCAAAACTGGGACTAGATAAGACAGGGAACTTTACACCTTTATTTACATCACTGTTATTACTTATATTGACATGCCTGATTCCATTTATTATTGTTCAAATGGCAAACAAGGAAATAGAAGGTGGAAAAAATCCTGCATTTGGAAAAGGAATAATTCCGGTAATTATAGCTTCAATTTTGGGATATCTTATACAGCCTGCAATAGCATTTACAATGGGAGCAGAGCTGACAACAATATTATCAAGCTTACTTGCAATGATATTAATGATAGTGTCTATAAAAATGTTTGTTAAAAATGATGAAGGATTTGAAAAGGCTCATGTTACAGGACAGGAAGCTATTCTTGCGTGGCTGCCTTATATTCTGATGATAGTACTTATAGTGGGAAACGAGTCCGGTTAGGAACATATCCATACAATGCTGGAACCTACTACTACTAAATTTAACTTTGCTTTAGGAAATCAGAAAGCATGGTTTAATGACGGAGGAGATCCAAGCGTAACATTTAAATGGTTATTAGCTCTCGCGGCACCATTATTTTTAGCAACAGTAATTGCAGGATTTATACAAAGAGCTAAAATAAAGGACATGGGGGAAGTGCTGTGGCATACAACAGTTCACAAAATTCCTTCATTAACAGTAATTATGGGAATAGTTGCATTATCAGTAGTTATGAAACACATGGAATGATACAAAGTATAGCTGACGGATTTGTAAGCCTTACAGGAAAAGGATTCCCGCTGATTTCACCATTCCTTGGAACAATAGGAACATTTGTTACAGGAAGTGACCTGTCATCAAACTTGCTGTTTGGAGATCTGCAGCATAGTGTTGCTGAAGGACTGAAACCAGGAAGTGACATGCTGAAATCATTGTTTATAGCTGCAAATATTGCAGGAGCAACAGGAGGAAAAATGATATCACCTCAAAATATTGCAATAGCGGCTTCTACTGTTGGACTTGTAGGACAGGAAGGGGATATGCTGAAATTTACTATTAAAATACTCAATAGTTTATGCAATAATTTTAGGTATACTCGTATTTTTAGAAGCGGAATGATAGCTTAATTATAAAAATGGTAAAATAAGGGTGGCAATGTCCTCGCATTAATTTAGTATTATTTACAAACTTTCTTTAAAAATTTCATGATGTGTTAAAGAAATGAATAAAAATTATTATGAAAAATTAAAAATAAAAGTAATTCGGCATTCAAGTCTTTCTAAAAATATGAATTGTACAGGAAAAGAAAAATGGCTGTCTGAGCATAGCGAGTTTGACATTTTTCAAGCACAATGAATATAAAGAGTAAAATTTGTAGTCACGATAGCAGGAGTATGAGGGCGGCGATGAGCCCTCATATAAACAACAAAAAATTTGGAGGAGAAATGTCAGAAGAACAGAATGTTGAAAAGGTAGATTATGCGGAACGTTAAATTCTGCCAAAAACAAGCTTTTAAATGAAAGCAAATCTGGCTCAGAAGGAGCCAATCACCTAAGGGACTGGAATAAGGCAAATATTTATGAAAAATCCCTGAAGGAAGACAAAGGATATTTCATATTGCATGATGGACCGCCATATGCAAATGGTAATATTCATATAGAGCATGCCTTAAATAAAGTTCTGAAGGATATAATTTTAAAATATAAAAGATTGAGAGGCTATAATGCTCCTATATTCCTGGATGGGATACATGGACTGCCGATAGAATGGAAAAATCATGGAGGAACTTGGAGAAAAGGCTAAAAAGCATGACTCCACTTCAAATAAGACAGGAATGTAAGAAATATGCACTTAAATGGGTAGAAAAACAGAAAGCAGAATTTATAAGACTGGGAGTTCTAGGAAACTGGGATGATCCTTATAATACATTAAGACTGAATATGAAGGGAACAGCTGAAAGTATTCAAGGAAATATATGAAAATGGATATGTATATAAAAGGTTAAAACCTGTATACTGGTCACCAACTACAGAAACTGCACTTGCTGAAGCGGAAATTGAATATAAGGATGTTGAATCACATTCAATTTATGTAAAATTTGAAGCAGAGCAGGATTTACTTGATAAACTTGGAGTAGATGAAGCAAGTATCCTAATATGGACAACTACTCCATGGACATTGCCGGCAAATCTGGGAGTGTTCCTGCATCCTGAATTTGATTATGGACTTTATAAAACAGAAAAAGGAAATTTAATTTTAGCAAAAGTCTTGCTGAAACAGTGTTTGCAACACTTGGATTATCTTATGAACTGTTGAAGGAATTTAAAGGAACAGAATTGGAAAAAACTCATTACAGACATCCATTCTTAGATAGAAATGGATTAGTAATGCTTGGAGACTATGTAACTGCAGATGCAGGAACAGGAGCAGTCCATTCTGCACCTGGGCATGGGGTGGATGACTACAACTATGCATTAAAATATAATATAGGAATATTGTCTCCTGTTGATGACAGAGGTCACATGACAAAAGAAGCAGGTAAATACGAAGGTATGTTCTATGCAAAGGCAAGTAATGTAATAGTGGAAGACCTTACTGAAAGTGGCAATCTGCTTCACCACAGTAAATTTACCCACTCATATCCCCACGACTGGAGAAGTAAAAAGCCTGTAATTTTCAGGGCAACTGAACAGTGGTTTATAAGTGTTGATGAAAGCGATATCAGACAGAATGCGCTGGATGCATTGAAGGATGTTGAATTTGTTCCTGAATGGGGGAAAAATAGAATTAATGCAATGCTTGAAACAAGACCGGACTGGACTATTTCAAGACAGAGAGTATGGGGAGTACCGATACCTATATTCTATAACAGGGAAACAAATGAAGTTATATATGAGCCTGAAATAATGGATAAAGTTATTGAGTTAGTAAAAAAAGAAGGAACTGACATATGGTGGAAATATGAAGCCGAAGAAATCATAGGGGAAGAACTGCTTGAAAAATATAATCTGAAAGATACTCCACTAAGAAAAGAAAGAAGTATAATGGACGTATGGTTTGATTCAGGAGTTTCACACAGAGGAGTTCTTGTGCCAAGGGAATTGCCAAGACCTGCAGATCTTTACCTTGAAGGAAGTGACCAGCATAGAGGATGGTTCCAGTCATCGCTGCTGACTTCGATAGCAAGTACAAAGGATGCACCATATAGAAGAATACTTACTCATGGATTTGTAATGGATGGGCAAGGTAGAAAAATGTCAAAATCATTGGGAAATACAATACTTCCTAAAGATATTACTGAAAAATATGGAGCTGATATTCTAAGACTTTGGGTATCTTCAGTAGATTACAGGGAAGATGTAAGAATTTCTGAAAATATACTTCAAAGCAAATGTCTGATGCATATAGAAGAATAAGAAATACTGCAAGATTCCTATGGGGAAATTTTAAGTGATTTTCAACTATTCAGAAGACAAGGTTGAATATAATGAAATGTTTGAAATTGATAAATGGGCTATGCATAAGTTTGAAGAATTAAAGGAAAAAGACTACAAAATATTATGATAAATATGAATTTTACAGTTTATTCCAGGAAATAACATATTTCGTTCAATTGAAATGTCTTCTTTCTATCTGGATATAGTAAAAAGACAGACTTTACTGTGAAAAATAAGAAATCTCTTGAAAGAAGAAGTGCACAAACTGTACTGACAGAAGTATTAAGAGTTCTTGTAAGGGTAATTTCCTGTACTGTCATTTACGGCAGAAGAAATCTGGGAAAGAATACCTGAAAGTATAAAAAGAGGAAGAAAGTGTTCATTTAACTTCATGGATTGAAGCAAATCCTGAATATAAAAATGAAGGACTTGCTAAAAAATGGGAAAAGATATATCATTTAAGAAAAGAAGTTAATAAAAAGCTTGAAGCTGAAAGACAGGCCGGAAATGATAGGGCACTCACTTGATGCAAAGAGTTCTTCTAATATATCAAATGATGAATATGCATTCCTGAAGGAATATACAGAAGCTGAAGTCTTGATCTGTTTATTGTTTCACAAGTTAAGTTTGTAAATGACAAATTAAATGAAAGTGAAATAGATGGAATTACCATCGCTGTAGAAAAAGCATCTGGAGAAAAATGTGAAAGATGTTGGAAATATGATGAGGAAGTTGGATATGACCACGAACATACAGATGTATGTCCGAGATGTGCCAAAGTTCTTAATTCTTTTGGAAAAATAGCAATTAAAAAGAGGGTGTCTCAAAATTTGGAAAAATAGGGTTTACATTATTTTTAAGTTTTTGAGACAGCCTCATAAAATCAAATTTTATTTTTTTCAAAAATAGGAAAAAGGAAGGAAATATGCTTTATATAATAATTATTACAGTCCTTACGCTGATTGATCAATTCACAAAATCTGAGATGTTAGTCTGTAGCAGATGGAAGTATTGGGTATTCGATACCAGTTATACCAGGATTTTTCACTTTTACCTATGTGGAAAACCATGGAGGAATTTTTGGACTGTTTCAGGAAAAATTGGGGTATTTACAGTTGTCAGCTTACTTTTTATTAGGGATATAGTATTTACAGAGTATAAAAACTTTAAAAACTATACAAAAATGGACAAAAATAGGAGTTTCATAATAGCCGCAGGAGCCATAGGAAATATGATTGACAGAATATTCAGAGGGTTTGTCGTGGATATGATAGACTTTAACGGATTATGGCATTTTGTATTTAATGTTGCAGATATGTATGTGCATATAGGTATTTATATTATTGTAATCGACTATCTTGTAAGAAAGTATATGGAAAAGAATAGAAAAATAGTCCATGTGGATATTTCAAAATAGTAAAAATATAATAAATAAAACTATATTTTCTCATTTACTAAAAATTTTACTCATATAAAAACAGCCTCATGCTGATTTTAACTGATATATATTTAAAATATTTAAATATAAGGAAAGGATGGAGACAAATGACTTTTCAGGAAATAATACTTACGTTGCAGAAATTCTGGGGAGAAAAAGGTTGTGTAATCGGGAATCCTTATGATGTGGAAACAGGAGCAGGAACATTTAACCCTGACACATTTTTAATGTCCTTAGGGCCTGAACCTTGGAAGGTTGCATATGTTGAACCGTCAAGAAGACCAAAAGACGGAAGATATGGAGAAAATCCAAACAGAGTTTATCAGCACCACCAATTTCAGGTAATCATGAAACCGTCACCTGAAAATATTCAGGAGCTTTATCTTGAAAGCATGGTAGCTTTGGGAATAGATCCGAAAAAACATGATATAAGATTTGTTGAAGATAACTGGGAAAGTCCTACGCTTGGAGCATGGGGGCTAGGATGGGAAGTATGGCTTGATGGAATGGAAATTACGCAGTTTACTTATTTCCAACAGGTAGGTGGACTTGAAGTGGAAATAACTCCAGCTGAATTGACTTACGGACTAGAAAGAATAGCTCTTTATCTTCAGGACAAGGAAAATGTATATGACCTTGAATGGACAAAAGGAGTAAAATACGGAGAAAGACGTTTCCAGTATGAATATGAAATGTCCAAATACAGTTTTGAAGTGGCTGATGTACCTATGAATTTCCAGCTGTTTGACATGTATGAAAAGGAAGCATTGAACTGCCTTGAACATAAGCTTGTATTACCGGCATATGATTATGTTCTGAAATGTTCCCATACATTTAACAATCTTGATGCAAGGGGAGCCATCAGTACAACTGAAAGAATGTCGTATATTCTAGAGTCAGAGATTTAGCAAAAAGATGTGCAGAACAATTTGTAGAGAGTTAGAAAAGGATTGGGATATCCTTTACTGAAAAAAAGTAAAAAGGAAAGAGAGGAGATTATATGGATTTTCTTTTTGAAATAGGACTGGAAGAGCTTCCTTCCAGATATGTAGATGAAAACTGAAGCAAATTTGAAAAGATAATGACAGAAAAATTGACAGACGAAAGAATTTCATTCTCTGATATCGAATCCTTCAGTACACCGAGAAGGGTTGCTGTTATTGTGAAGGATATTGCTGAAAAACAGCAGGATCTGGATAAAAAAAGTGTGGGACCGTCAATAGAAATTGCTTACAAGGACGGAAAACTTACAAAAGCAGGAGAAGGATTTATAAAATCCCAGAATGCGTCTGAAAGTGATGTTAAGATTGTAGAAAATGAAAAGGGAAAATATATTTCAATTGAAACATTTATTGCAGGGAAAGGCAACTGAAGAGGTACTGCCGGAAATTCTGGACAGTGTTGTAAGAAAAATAGAATTTGAAAAATCCATGAAATGGAGCGACAGAACATTCAGATTTGCAAGACCTATAAAATGGTTTGTAACACTTTTAGGAGACAAGGTGCTGCCTTTTGAATTTGAAGGGATAACAGGAAGCAATAAAACAAGAGGTATGAGATATTTTGCATCTCAGGATGCTGAAATACCTGCTCCGGCACAATATGAAGAAGTACTGGAGAAGAACTGTGTCATAGCTAAAAAAGATAAAAGAAAAGAAGCAATTCTTAAAAGTATAAAAGAAAACTGCGAAAACGACGGAGACGTTGCAGTAGTAAACAACTATCTTCTGGAAGAGGTTATAAACCTTGTGGAATACCCTTATGCAATAAAAGGGGAATACAACAAGGATTATTTACTGCTGCCTGAAGATATTACAACTATTACAATGGAAACACACCAGAGATATTTCCCTGTGAGGGATAAAAATGGAAAACTGACAAACAAGTTTATCCTTATAAGAAATGCTCCTGAATATTCTGAAACTGTAAAGAAGGGTAATGAAAAAGTTATAGAGCCAAGACTTGCAGATGCAAAATTCTTCTTTGATGAGGATTTAAAAAGGTAAGTTCTCAGATAATGTGGAGAAATTGAAGGAAGTTACATTCCAGAAGGATATGGGAAGTATCTATGATAAGGTGGAAAGAAGTAAAAAAATAGCGGAATATCTTGTAAATGAACTTAATCTTCAGGATAAAAAGGAAAATATACTGAGAACAGTTGAGCTTGCAAAAGCAGATTTAGTATCAAATGTAATAGCAGAAAAGGAATTTACAAAACTTCAGGGATTCATGGGTTCTATCTATGCTGAAAAACAGGGAGAAAACAAGGATGTTGCGGCAGGTATTTTTGAACATTATTTGCCAAGATATCAGGGAGATATATTGCCTGCCACAATAGAAGGAGCAATTGCAGGAATAGCTGATAAAATTGATACGGTTACCGGATGCTTTTCTGTTGGGTTAAAGCCTACAAGTTCAAAGGATCCATATGCATTGAGACGTGCAATACAGGGAATAGTGTATGTCACACTAAATTCTAAGCTTGACTTTAATTATAAAAAGCTGATTGAAAAAGCATATGAAATTTTCTCAGCAGATAAAAAAGTTCTTTCTGAAAATGTAGTTCAGGATATTACAGAGTTCTTTAAACAGAGGGTTGTAAATGTTCTTTCTGAAAAATATAGTAAGGATCTGATTTCATATGAAATTGATCTTGAAGACAGTGTTTTAAAACTGGATGAAAGACTGGCAGTCCTTTCTGAACTGTCAAATACAGAGCATTTTAAAACACTGATAAATCTTCTGAAACGTGTAAAAAAATATAGTTAAGGAAGAAAAAGACAATAATACATTGCTTGATGAGTCGTTATTTGAAAAAGAAGAGAAAAAAACCTTTACAAATTCAGTAATGAGCTTGAAGCACTTGAAAAATCAGGAATTTTCAGTTTATATAAAGACATTGCTTGAAAAATCTGATATAATAGATGAATACTTTGATAATGTAATCATTAATACAGAAAACAGTAAAAATAAAAAAATAATAGGATTGCACTGATGAAAAATAGAAAAATTCTATCAGAAAAAAATAATGATTATATAAGGAAAGATTGAAAAAATTAAAAAGTGAAAAATAGTTAAAATTCTTAATTTTTAAAGGGATTGAAAAAAGTAAAAATAAAAATTAAAAAAACAAAAAGAGTTGATTTTTTTAGCAACTTATAGTATAATCTTAGAAGAAAGTTAGGGAAACTATGAAATTAAATGATTTGAAATATCAAGGAGGAAATTAAATGAAAAAAGTTAGTTATTTTAGGGACAGCTTTATTAGCATTAAACGCTATAGCGTCTGAATTACAATTGAAATCCGGATACGATTTCAGTAGAGAAGTAAAAACTGGTGAAGGATTTAACGCTAAATTGAAAAAAGGACCAGTTGTTGGTGGAGAATACATCTTCGATAACCAAGGAGAATTTGAATGGGGAGTTGGAGCTGAATACAAATTATCTTCAAATTCAGGAAAATTAAAAGATAAATTCAACGACAAATTATTCAGAAGTGCACCGTGTATGCATTAGGAAAATTCAACCTAGTAACTACACAATCAGGAAATGATGCTTTATACGTATTAGGAAGAGCAGGATATAACTTCGCTAATGAAGCTAGAGAATTAGCTTCTGATTTGGATATATCTGGTGGATTATATGGAGCAGTTGGATTAGGTACTGAATTTGGACCAGTTTCATTAGAAGCTTTATATGAAAAAGCAGGATTCTCAGTTAAAAATAGAACAACTGAAGCTAGAGATAGAGATTCATTAGACACATTTGGAGTAAGAGTTGGATACAGATTCGGTCAATTGAAAAATGACAGAGGACCAAAAATAGTTAAAGAAGTTGTTACTGTTGAAAAACCAGTAGAAGTTGTAAAACCAGCTCCACAACCAAAAGTAATTGGTGCTAAAACTGTTGAATTACCATTCAGCTGTTCAGCAAGCGAAAAGAAATGTGTAATCAGAGGATTTAAAGTTGACGGAAGAGTACCTAACGAAGCTGAAGCTAGAGATTTAGGAACTATCGCAAACGTAATCAACCAATTCGCTGAAGGTGGATCAATCGATTTCGTTGGACATACAGATTCTACAGGATCAGATGCTTACAACCAAAAATTATCAGTATCAAGAGCACAAAACGTTGCTAGATTATTGAAAGAATATGGATTGAAAAACACAGTTTCTTACGGAACTATCACAGGAAGAGGAGAATCTCAACCAGTTGATACTAACAACACAGTTCAAGGAAGATACAATAACAGAAGAGTTGAATTATTCTTCCAAAATGTAGATTTCGAAAACGTAAGATTTGTTGATGGAAACTAATTTTTAAATAATATAGAATTGCTTGAAGTTTTACTCAGGGCTTTTTTGTTTTTATTTGTTCAATTTTTCAAAAAAATGTGGTAAAATAAATAACAGATAGGAAACTACTAATATAGAAAGGAGTGCACGGTTAGTAACATATATCGTGTGAAAAAAATATGAACATAGTATTATTTTGGAGCTCCAGGAGCAGGAAAAGGAACTCAGGCGAAAGAACTTATAAAAAAATATGAAATACCTCAAATTTCTACAGGAGATATTTTAAGAGCGGCAATAGCAAATAAAACTCCATTAGGATTAGAAGCAAAAAAACTTATGGATGAAGGTAAACTTGTATCTGATGAAATAGTAAATGGACTTGTAGAAGCAAGACTTCAGGAAGATGACTGCAAGAAAGGATTTATTCTTGACGGATTTCCTAGAACTGTTGCTCAGGGCTGAGGAATTAGATAAAAATATTGGAAAAATCCAACAGGGAAATTGAAAAGGTAATTGCCCTTTGATGTAAGTGATGATGAAATAATAGAAAGAATTACAGGAAGAAGAGTATCTAAAAAGACAGGAAAAATATATCATATAAAAATATAATCCGCCTGTTGATGAAAAATCCGGAAGACCTTGAACAGAGAGCTGACGACAATGAAGAAACAGTGAAAAAAAGACTGGCAGTTTACAATGAACAGACAGCTCCGGTTTTAGATTTCTATAAAAACAGAACAAGGTTTATTCTGTGGATGGAGCAAAAAAACTGGATGAAATAACAAGGGATATAATCGAAAATATTGGAGAAATAGTAAAATAAAGTGATTATATTTATCAGAATCTGAAATAAAGTTTCTGATAAAATTTTTAAAGAAAAAGCCCATTTTTTAAAAAGGAATTATTTTTAAATAACTAAAAATGGCAGAAAAGAGTAAGTACAATGATAATTTATAAAAACAATGGATGAAATAAAAATAAAAAAAGCAAAATGAAATTATAGCGAGACTGTTTGAAGATGTACTGCCTCAGTATATTAAACCGGGAATAAGTACACATGAACTGGATCAGATTGCAGAAGACTACATGAGATCTCAAGGTGCAATTCCAGGGACAAAAGGATATGATATAGGAAGACCTTATCCTCCGTATCCGGCAGCTACATGTATTTCTGTAAATGAAGTTGTAGTGCATGGAATTCCAAGTAAAAAGCAGATCCTGAAAGAGGGCGACATACTGACAGTTGATACAGTTACGGTGCTTGACGGATATTTTGGAGATACTGCGATAACTTATGCTGTAGGAGAAATAGACGAAGAAGCAAAAAAACTTATGGAAGTTACTAAAAAGGCCAGAGATATTGGGATTGAAGCGGCACGTGCCGGAAATAGAATAGGTGACATAGGGCATACTATTCAGGAGTATGTGGAAAGTTTTGGATTTTCTCTTGTAAGAGATTTTGCAGGACATGGTGTTGGAAAAGAAATGCACGAAGACCCAATAATTCCAAACTATGGAAAAGCTGGAACTGGTGCAAAAATTGAAGATGGAATGGTAATTACTGTTGAGCCTATGGTAAATGTAGGTACTTACAAGGTAAAAATACTTCAGGATATGTGGACAGCTGTCACAAAAGACGGTAAAAGATCTGCCCAGTATGAACACAGTCTTGCAATTGTAGATGGAAAACCTTTAATATTAAGTGTAAAGGACTAGAAAATATAAGTATAAAATAGCCGTTTACAGAAAGTTTAAGATATTGGAGGTTGAAATTGGGTATTATTGCTGGATTGCTAATATTGCTTTAGGCAGTGGAACATATCTATATTCTGATTATAGAAATGTTCTTCAGCGAAAGTAAAGTTGCCCAGAGAAGTTTTGGGCTTGAAAAAGAGTTTCTTAAAGATGAAAGAGTAAAAATAATGATGGCTAACCAAGGGCTATATAATGGATTTCTGATGATGGGATTGATATGGAGCATATTTGAAACAGGTGCGTTTCAGGTTCAGCTTGCCATATTTTTTCTGTCATGTGTTGTATGTGCGGCAATATATGGTGCTGTAACAGTTTCATACAGAATTCTTCTTATGCAGGGAGTTCCTGCTATTCTGGCTTTGTTGGCTATATTTGCTATATAAAATAAAGGAGAAGTTATACTATGGAAAACAGTTTTTGGTAACAGGAGGAGCAGGATATATCGGCTCTCATACGGTGCTGGATTTAATAAAAAAAGGTTTCGATGTTATTATTGCTGATGATTTCAGCAATTCAAGTAAAAAAGTTATAAGTATTCTGGAAAGACTGGCAGACAGAAAAATAAAATATTATGAACTGGATATACGTAACAAGGAAGGCTTAAGGGAAGTTTTCAAGGAAAATAAAATTGATGCTGTCATTAACTTTGCCGGATATAAGGCGGTAGGTGAATCAGTTGAAAAGCCTCTTATGTATTATGATAACAACTTAATAGGAATGATAGTTCTTCTTGAAGTTATGCAGGAATTTTCAGTAAAAACTTGTGTTCAGCTCTTCAGCTACGGTTTACGGTATTCCAAAGGCAATGCCATTAGTGGAAGACAATGATATGGGAGCTACAAATCCTTACGGAAGAACAAAACTTATGATAGAGCATATTCTTGTGGATCTGGCCGCTTCAGATGATTCATGGGAAATAATAGCATTAAGATATTTCAATCCTCTGGGAGCACATGAAAGTGGAGATATAGGGGAAGACCCTAATGGAATTCCTAACAACCTTGCACCTTACATCACTCAGGTGGCAGTAGGAAAACTTGAAAAATTAAGCGTATTCGGAGATGACTATGATACACCTGATGGGACATGTATAAGGGACTTTATCCACATAAATGATCTGGCGGCAGGGCATTCAGCTTCAATTAAATACCTTGTTTCAGGAAAAGGTAAAGGGTTTGAAGCGATTAATCTTGGAAGCGGAAAAGGATACAGTGTCCTTGAAATAGTTGAAAATTTTGAAAAAGCGGTAGGAAAGAAAATACATTATGTCATAGCAGGACGTCGTGCAGGAGATATTCCTGTGTCTTACGCACGTATAGATAAGGCTAAAAATCTGTTAGGTTGGGAACCTACATATACAATAGAGCAGATGTGTGCAGATTCATGGAATCACAGAAGAAAAATCCTAATGGATATAAGGATTAGTACATAAATATTTTTAAAAATTATTAAAAATGAAGAAATGGAACTGTAAAAATGGGGAGATAAAGAAAAGTCTGTAAAAATGATTTTGATACATTTTCTTATTTATCCAGTTCCATTTTTGCAAACATATACTATAGTTAGAAAAAGGAAAAAGACTTATGGGAAGAATAGTGGCGATAGGCGGAGGAGAAATAAAAGATGGAGAGACTTTAAACATTGACAAATTTATAGTTTCACTTTCTGAAAAGAAAGACCTTCGTTGCTCTTTATTCCTACTGCGAGTCATGATGTGGAGGGATATATTGAAACTGTTAAAAAGTTTACGGAGAACTTGGATGTGATGTGAAAATTCTCTGTCTGACAAAGAAAAAAATATTGAAGAGGATGACATAAGAGATACAATACTAAAAATCTGATATTATATATGTTGAGGGGAAATACAGAATATATGATGAAAAATCTGGGAAAAATATTCAGTAGATAAATACTTGAAGGAAGCATATAAGAAAAATATTGTGCTTTCCGGACTATGCAGGGTCGCTATGCTGGTTTAAGGCTGGATTCAGTGACAGTGAATTTATTGAAGGGATAGACAGACCGAGGTATAAATGGGTGAAAGGACTGGGTATTTTTACCATATCTGAATAATGTCCATTATGAGGAAGAGGAAAGAAAAGAATTTGATGAAATAATGAAAAGAAAGTGCAGATGCGATTGCACTTGAAAGTAATGTTGCATTTGTTGAAATGGATGGAAAATCTTTTTATATAAGGGCAGACAAAAAAAGAAGTGCATATTATTTTTTGCGTAAGGGAAAGAATCTGGAAAAACATATGATAAAAGAAGAGGAGTATTTAGATATCTAAATTTACATAATGCAAGTATTTAAATGAAGTTGAAAGGAGAGAGACATGCTGTATTTTGCAAATGATTACACAGAAGGAGCCTGCAAGGAGATACTGGATGCATTTATAAGGACAAATGATGAGAAGCTTCCAGGATATGGAAGTGACAAGTATACTTTAAGTGCGAAGGAGAAAATAAAGAAGGCGTGTAAAAATGATAATGCAGATGTATACCTTTTAACAGGAGGAACCCAGACAAATGCAGTTGTAATAGATGCCCTGCTTGAATCCTATGAAGGAGTTGTTTCTCCTGAAACAGGCCATATAAATGTACATGAATCAGGAGCGATAGAATTTACGGGTCACAAGGTACTGACATTGCATCAGCATGAAGGAAAAATAAATTCTCGAGAATTAAGGGAAATATATTGAGACGTTCTACAATGATCAGAATCATAAGCATATGGTCTATCCTGGAATGGTTTATATTTCCCATCCTACAGAATACGGAACCCTTTATACAAAAGAAGATTTAACGGAACTTAGTAAAGTCTGCAGAGATTATGGAATACCTCTGTTTGTGGACGGAGCCAGACTGGGATATGGCCTGATGGCTAAAAATACCGATGTTACACTGGAAGTTTTATGTGAGCTATGTGATGTGTTTTACATTGGAGGAACAAAAATAGGGGCATTGTCCGGAGAAGCAATTGTTTTCACGCATAACAATGCACCAAAAAATTTTGTCACATTTATAAAACAGCATGGAGCATTGCTTGCAAAGGGAAGACTTCTGGGAGTGCAGTTTGACACGCTGTTTACAGATAATCTGTACTTCAGGATAAGTAAACATGCCATAGAAATGTCGGAAATATTAAAAAGGGAACTGGCTGAAAAAGGATACAGATTCTACTTTGAATCACCTACAAATCAGCAGTTTGTAATAGTTGAAAACAGTAAAATGGAAGAGCTTTCAAAAACGTGTTGTATTCAGCTTCTGGGAAAAATATGATGAAAACCATACAGTTATAAGATTTGCCACAAGCTGGGCAACTAAAAAGGAAGATGTGATAAAACTTATGGAATTGTTATAAAAAAAGCTTTTCTGTGATTACAATACTGAACTGGAAAATATTAAATTTAGTCGATATAATGAAAGAAATCTAAAAATGGAGGAAAAGAATGGAGTATAAACTGATTGCTACTGATATGGATGGAACATTATTAAATGATGAACATTTCACTTCAGCAGGAAATATTGAAGCAATAAAAGAGATTCAGAAAAAAGGGGTGAAGTTCGTTCTGGCAAGCGGAAGACCAAGTTTTGCAATGTTTGAATATGCTAAAGAACTGGAAATGGATAAACTTGGGGATATGTATTGGCATTTAACGGTGGTCAGCTTATAGATATGACTGATAGGAAAATGATTTTTCATGAAGGGCTTGACTGGGAAGATATAAGAAAAATATACGAACTTTCATGTGAAATTGAAATTCCGATGGTTTTATATGGAGATGATACTGTTTATGCAAGCAAGGATACTGAAAAATACAAGATTTGAAGCAAAACTGTGCGGAATGAAGTTTACAGAGTTTGGAAGTCTTGAGGAACTTAAAAGGCTACGGAATTGACAAAACTACAAAAATCCATGCTTATAAGTGATCCTGAAACAGTAAAAAAGCGGAAGGACATATGAAATCAAAATATGGAAATGACTATTTTATAGCAATATCCAAACCTATTTTTCTTTGAAATTGCAAATAAGAATATAAATAAAGGTAAAACATTGAGAAAGCTGGGAGAGTTAACAGGTATAAAAATGGAAGAAATGATAGCTGTAGGAGACAGTTATAATGATATTCCGCTTCTTGAGGTGGTAGGTATGCCGGTTGCAGTTGCCAACGCAAATGACGAAATAAAGGCAATGTCAAAGTTTGAAAGTACTTCAAATAATGATGATACGTTAAAGACAGTTATTGAAAAGTTTTTAGTAATAAATAAAAGATAGACAAAACAGAAAAATCGTATAATATTACGATTACACTAATCAATTAGAGTAATTCAAAATTGTTCAGAATGTGACTGGACATTTTTGGAGTTTTGATATAATTGAAAAGGATCCGAGGTGAGTTTTATGGCAAAACAAGATGTACTTGAGTTAGAGGGTGAAATTTTAGAAGCTTTCTACCAAATGCCATGTTCAAATAAGATTAGAAAATGGACATGAAGTATTGGGACATATCTCAGGTAAAATGAGGATGAACTATATTAAGATTTTGCCTGGAGACAAGGTAACGGTTGAAGTTTCGCCGTATGATCTGTCAAGAGGAAGAATCGTGTATAGGAAAAAAATAACATTTTTATTGGAAGGAGGGTTTTTAATGAAAGTGAAAGCTTCAGTAAAACCTATCTGTGACAAATGTAAGATCATCAAAACGTCACGGGAAAGTAAGAGTAATATGCAAAACCCTAAACATAAGCAAATACAAGGATAAGAAAAGACAAATAAGCAATCTGAAAAAATTTTTATTTAAGTTATATATAATTCGAGAGAGATATGATATAAAATAAAAATTGTAAAAGATATGTTTGGCTGTAGGGCTTATTCCTTAGGTTTTTTTATGTAAGGGCATATTGAAGAAGGTTAAAAATATCAAAAAAACAGAGGAGGAAAAATTTGGCTAGAATAGCAGGGGAGTAGACATTCAAGAAACAAAAGAGTTGAAATTTCATTAACTTATATCTTTGGAATAGGTAGAAGCACTTCAAACGAGATTTTAGAAAAAGCAGGTGTTGACAAGGACATCAAAGTAAAAGATTTAACTGAAGAACAAGTAGGGAAAAATCAGAACAATAGTTGAAGAGTACAAAAATCGAAGGGGAACTTAGAAAAGAAATCAGACTTAATATCAAGAGATTATTGGATATTAAGAGTTACAGAGGATTAAGACACAGAAACGGACTACCTGTAAGAGGACAAAAAACTAAGACAAACGCAAGAACTAGAAAAAGGTCCAGTTAAAATGGCAATAGCTAAGAAAAAATAATTAAGTTAAGGAGGAAACCATAAGTGGCTAAAAAGACCAGCAGTTTCAAAAAGAAAAATTAAAAATATTCCTAATGGGATAGCATATATCATTCTACTTTTAATAATACTGTTGTAACTATAACAGATTCTGAAGGAAAAGTAGTAATCTGGAAATCAGGAGGAACTTCAGGGTTCAAAGGAACAAAAAAAGGAACTCCATTCGCAGCTCAAATAGCGGCAGAACAAGCAGCGCAGTTGCAATCGAAAAATGGAATGAAACAGATAGAGATTAAAAATAAAGGACCGGGATCAGGAAGAGAAGCTTCTATAAGATCAATTCAGGCTACAGGTCTGGAAGTAACGAGAATAGTTGATATAACTCCGGTACCTCACAATGGTGCAAGACCACCTAAAAAGAGAAGACCGTAAATTTATTAAATAAGGAGGAAATAGATAAATGGCAAGAGATAGACAGCCGGTGTTGAAAAAAAATGTAGAAATCTTGGTTTAGATCCAAGCGTTCTAGGTGTAAATAAAAAGTCAAACAGAAATATAAGACCAAATGCAAATAGAAAATTAACAGAATACGGAACACAAATGAGAGAAAAAACAGAAAGCTAGATTTGTGTACGGAGTAATGGAAAAACAATTCTATAAATTATATGAAGAAGCAACAAGAAAAGAAGGAGTAACAGGGGAATTATTACTCAATACTTGGAAAGAAGATTAGATAATGTTGTATACAGATTAGGATTTGGAGCAACAAGAAGACAGGCAAGACAAATTGTCAGCCATGGTCACGTATTAATAAATGGAAAAAAGAGTTAATATAGCTTCTTACAGAGTAAAAACAGGGAGATGTAATTTCTGTTAAAGAAGATTCTAAAGAAATTTCAATCATCAAAAGAATCAGTAGGACAGAAATCAGTTCCAGGATGGTTGTCATTAGAAGAATCTACATTAACAGCTAAAGTACTTGAAAAATCCTGGAAGAGATGCAGTTGATTTCGATGTAAATGAATCAATGATTATCGAGTTCTACTCTAGATAATAATATTATAATCCAAGGAGATGATTTAGCTTGTTAAATATAGAAAAAAATAGCTAAAAAAATATAAAAGTTAACTGAAGAAAAAGAGGAAGACATTCCGCTAAATATATACTGGAACCTCTTTACAGAGGGTATGGAAATACTATAGAAATGCTTTAAGAAGAATATTATTATCATCAATACCTGGATCTGCAATAAAAGGACTTAGAATAGACGGAGTATTAAACGAATTTTCTACAATACCTGGAGTAAAGGAAGCTGTTACTGACATTATATTAAATGTTAAGGAAATAGTTGTTGAACTTGATGAACCAGGAGAAAAGAAAATGTTCTTATCTGTTAAAGGTCCCAAAGTTATTACAGCAGCTGATATAAAAGTTGAGGCCGGTATAAAGATTATAAATCCTGGAGCAAGTTATTGCAACTGTTACAACTGATAAGGAAATAAATATGGAATTTTTAGTTGATTCAGGAGAAGGGTTTTGTAGTTTCAGATGAAATAGATACTGAAGGTTAGTCTATAGGATATTTAGCAGTAGATGCAATATATCACCGATTAAAAAGGTAAATTATAGAGTAGAGGATACTATGGTTGGTAGGGTTACAAACTATGACAAATTAGTTCTGGAAATTTGCTACTGATGGAAGTATTGAAATACAGGATGCACTTTCATGCTGTAGAATTACTGAAAATACATGTTAATCCATTTACTAATATTGGAAATAACATGAGTAAATTCAGAGGCAGCGAAGATGAAGCGGCAGCAACAAATACTGAAACTGAAAAATAATATAGAAGACATGAAGATAGAAGAACTTGACTTCACTGTAAGATCTTACAACTGTCTGAAAAAAGCAGAGTAAACACTATATCTGATCTTACTTCAATGTCATATATTGAATTATTAAAAGATTAAAAACTTAGGTAGAAAATCTTTAAATGAAATAATAGATAAAAATGAAAGAACTTGGCTACGATTTAAGTGAAGAAGCCGGTAATTAATAAAATAGTATCAAGGAGGGAAGAAGTAGATGAATCATAATAAATCATATAGAAAATTAGGTAGAAGAAGTGATCATAGATTAGCAATGATGAAAAATATGACTATTTCTTTAGTAAATGCCGAAAGAATTGAAAACGACAGTTACAAGAGCGAAAAGAATTAAGAAAAATTTGTTGAAAAAGTGATAACATTAGGAAAAAAATACAATAATTTCAATCTTGAAAAATAATGATGAAAGAGCAAAAGCTATTCACTTGAGAAGACAGGGCATTCGCATTTTTAAGAAATGAAGAAGCTGTTGCTAAAGTTTTCAAGGAAATTGCACCCTAAATACATGGATAGAAATGGTGGATATACAAGAATTATTAAAACTGATGTAAGAAGAGGAGACTCTGCTGAATTAGCAATAATAGAATTAGTGTAGTTTAAATAAAAATGAAAAAGTCGATATTTTTAGGGTATCGGCTTTTTATTGTAAAAATATCAAATATATCGGAAAGGAATATACAGATTTTATACTGTATAATTAAATAAAAAGATGAAGAAAAAGAATTATTAATGATTGGATTAATGGTATTTTCTGTATTTTTTTGGAGCTGGAAATCTTATTTTTCCTCCAATTATTGGAAAACAGGCAGGAACAAATGTAGTCACTACAATGCTATTTTTAGTATAACAGCTATTATATTTCCCTATTCTTGGAGTAGTAGCAGTTGCAAAATCTAATGGACTTAGAAACCTTGCTAATAGAGTAGATCCTATATTTTCAATTATATTCACTATTGCGGCATATTTGGCTATAGGGCCTGCACTTGCAATGCCTAGGGCAGGTACTTTGCCTTTTGAGATTGCAATATCACCATATATACCGGCAAATGTTCCAAAAGGCCTTATACTGTTTATTTATACGACAGTATTTTTCGGAGTAGTATACTGGCTAAGCTTAAGTCCTAACAAACTCCTGGAAAGAATAAGCAAAATTACATCACCTATATTTCTTGTGCTAATACTTATGCTTTTTGTAGGTACTTTCTTAAAGCCAATGGGAGAATATATGCCACCTGAACCTTTATATGCAAAGAATATGGGATTACAGGGTTTCCTAGATGGTTATCTTACTTTAGATGCACTGGCAGGGCTAAATTATGGTCTGGTTGTAGTATATGTTATTAAACAGAAGAATGTACTGGAAGAATCTAAAATAGCAAAGATTGTAATTTCAACAGGAATATTTGCAGGAATTTTACTTTTTGTTGTGTATATGATGCTTGCACATGTAGGGGCATCAAGCATTTCAAAGTTTCCAAATACAAGTAATGGGGCAGAAATATTGGCAGATGTAATGAAATATCTATATGGAAATTTTGGAGCGGTACTTTTGGCGTGTATGTTTACAGTTGCATGTCTTAATATAGGAGTTGGCCTGACAACTTCATTAAGTCAGTATTTTCATTCTATGGTAAGAAGAGTACCTTATAAAGTTTGGGCTACAATATGGGTATTATGGAGTTATATGCTGGCAAATCTCGGACTGAACAAAATAATGGAATATAGTGTTCCGGTACTTCTGGCAATTTATCCGGCTTCGTTAGTTCTTATTGTGCTTGCACTGCTAGACAAGTATATAAAGGGAAGTTCGACTGTGTATAGATTTGCGATATATCCCTACTGTTGTAATAAGTATTATACACACCTTGATAAAAATAAATATAGAAATACCTCTGGCATCTTCACTGGTAAAAATTGCCTTTGCAAAGTGCGGATTTGGGATGGCTTTCTGCAGCTGGAATTTGTTTTGTAATAGGATTTATCATATCTAAAAGTGACAGAAAAAAATACTGTTAATGAAGCGGTTAATTAAAAATAATAGTTAATAAATTTTTGAAAATTGAAATTTTATGTAAATTTTTGATATGATTTTAATGTAATAGTAAAGGGACTGTTTTTAACAGTCCCTTTTTAAGGAGTTGTTTGTAAATTAAGAATATTACCATGCAGAATTTATTACTACTTCTTCTCCATATCCACCATTAAGTTTTTGAGGGTTAGTAGAGTTGTACGCTCTTTTGTACACGGATTCCTCTGATTCCTAACTCTCTTGCGGCAAGAATATCATCATCACTGTCTCCGTAGTGGATAGATACGTTATGTTTTTAATGTAGTATGATTTATCATATTTGTATCCTCCTGTAGGAGTGTCAGCAGTATATTCTACGTAAACTTCTTTAGGCAGTTCAAAGTATCTCTGTAATGTTTTAGAAAGTTTAGTAGAAGTATAGTTCTTATCTTTTGAGTGTTTAGTTCTTCCAGTTATAAAGAATACATTATCTCCTCTTTCAAGGTGCATTTTTATAAGATCTTTTGCAGATTGTTTAGGAATTGAATGTTCATCTCCATTTTCAGCAACATAATCCCAGAACTTCTGATTGTAAAGATAACTTATTGGTCCTCTTTTATCTCCAGGAATTTGGTAGTAGTGCTGTCCATAGATGAAATATCCACTTGAATGAAGTAATGTATCATCAATATCAAAACTTACGTTGATAGGCCCTTTTCCTTCAAGACTTTTCTTAATATCTTCCACAGATACAAAAATGTACTGCTTTCTGAACTTTATCAGTTGAGTAGAACCCTTCGTGAGTATAAGGAACTTTTGGTCCTGCAGCAAATGCAGAAGTAGCTGACAAAACTGCCAGAGCTAATAATAATTTTTTCATTATATCCTCCTAAAAATTAAGTTACATTATATTATACCCTTATTTTAAAAATTTTAACATTAAAAATAGAATTATTATTTTATTGATTTAAATATAAAATTTTCTATTTAAAAATATTTCTCAAAACTCATATACTGATAACATCTGTAAAAATATATTCCTTCAACAAGATAAATTTTTTTCTTCATTATAATTTTCAGCATATAACAATGACATAGTTGCAGTCAGTGAACTGAAAAATATAAAAAAGACATAATACATAACTCTATATCCTTCAGTAAAACCTACTTTCACAACTCCCATGAGAATAAAAAGAAAACATTGAAATAAAGGAGAGGCAGTCCCCCGTAAAGTCTCTTGTCATTTGCGGCAGCTTTTGAATCAATTATAATCAGGAATATAAGAATTGCAATTATTCCAAATTGTATGATGTTATCATGACCAGTTTTCACTATTGAAAAATGTATATAGAAAAAAAGTATAATTTTAAAAAAATTTTTCAAATAATAACAATATATTTGTGAAAAAGCCGGGTCTGCATTTCTCATAGTTTTCAATTTCAAGTAAATCAAGAAGTTTAGTAAATTTCTTTATGTTTTTATAATTTTCCATAAAGACAAGAGGATTTGTAGCAGGGTTTTCAAACTTTTGTTAGAAAGTTTGAAGCTTAAAAATTAGACTTTGTTTCTATTCCAATATATTTTCTTGAAAAAATTTTCAGGTATTTCATCCTTATCTTTTATCATAATAAATCATATTCTTAATTTCATTAATTTTTTCTTTATCAAGCAGATGATAAAGAAGGAAATCTTTTTCATACTGGCTTATATTGAGAAATTTCAGATTTTTCCAAAAATTATCTCCATATAGCCTTTTTATTTTTCACTGTTACTGTTACTGTATTCCCTGCATATTTTTCTATAATTTTTCCATTCTTCCAGATTTCTTTTTCGCTAAGCTGAAAGAACTGGGAAATATCCGTATCCTTATGTCCGTTTATTTTCTTTAATGCTTCATTACAGAAGTTTTCATTTTCACCAAGGAAATAGCATATTTCCCATACTATCTGTAAATTTTTGTCAGGAATTTTAGACAATTCATAAAGTTTCAGTAAACTCATCTCCTTTCTAGGTAGATCATGTTAATTATATCGGATAACAGAAGAAATTACAATAACCTTATCTATTTAAAAATTTATATTTAATAAAAATTGATTTTTGTTCAAATAAGGTATAATTTACTAAAATTAAAAAGAAAGGAGCTGATAATGAAGAAACATAAAATAAATATAAATAAACAGTTTCTACTTATCACTATACTCCTTTTCACTTTTTGCAGTTCTGTCGCAATGGCTGATGCTAATTCTGATGCATTTGCAGATGTATTTAGGCAGGCAGGAGGTGGCAGAAATGTATAGAACGTATGGTGGATGCCCTCTACTACGGACTGCTTCTGATCTACAGGGGAGTGTCGGTGAAGATAAGCAGATTATGCGGATTAGTACTTATTTTTTTCGCAACACTTGAGATACTGAAAGAGATACTGAAAAATATAGCGCACGTTGACCTTTATTCAGTGTTCAGGATGATAATACCAAAGTTTGTAAAAAACCTTGTAATAGTTTTTATCCTCATAACACCAGTATCATATCCTCTGAGACTGGGTACAGGAAATGATATAAATACGCTCAAGGTTGAAGGGACTCTTGTTACACGGATAACGGAACTGTTTTTTACAATGTTCTATAAGCTTGGAATGCTGTTCTTTAATGAGCCTTCCATGATGAATGCCACGCCAGGCAGAATAGCCATGGCTTTCTTCAATAAACCCCTGAACATGCTAAAGGATGTCTTTGGGTTCATGACCTTCTTCGCCATCTTCACAAACCTCGCGAAGATTATACTGCTATTATTCTGCCTATGGCTCAGCGGTAAGATTATTGCCGTCTATATCTCCAATATCTTTACTGCCCTCATGCTCACCACTTTCTCCGTGTTCTACCTCATGTTCCTTACCATGGAGAGCACTGCACAGATTGGACAGAAAGGTATACAGATGATTGTACAGCAGAGCGTGACCCTGTTCATGACCGTCGCCATGATGGGTATCTCATATCAGGTCATTAACCTGGTCACCGCAGGTAAAAGCATACAGGCTATTGCCGCACTTGCAGTCGTACTTCTCATGCTCTCTCAGGTCATGGAGAACATCGGTATGATGGCTATAGCGGTTACTACAGGTTCAGGACTCGGTTTTTCCTCCGACGCGGCTTTCATGGGTCTTGCACAGGCCGCAGGGATGGCTGTTTCGGGTCTTGCCATGTTTGGTGGTGCAAAGCTTGATGAAGCTGTTGCAAACAGACAGAACGGAGGACATGGCAGAGGAAATGACAATGCAAGCGGAGGTAGAAGTTCAAGGAATGATACCTATGAAAGGGCAATGAATAATGTCGGAAGACCTGAGACAGATTCAGGAAGTATTTCAGGGAAAGCAAAGTCGCATGGTGTTGCCTACAGAAAGAATGCAGGTTATGGACATAATATGACAGATGCAGACAGAGCGATGAAAGCCAATTTAGGAAGAAGGCATGGTATGGGTGTCATGTCCACTAAACTCTTCTCTGCAATGGTAGGGGGAATGAATGTTGACCTGACTAATTTCAATGAGCTTAAAGGTATTGGCTCAGGTTTCAAAGATGTATTTTCCAACAAGGATTTTTGAAGGTAAGGATGAAAATTATCCTTATAGTCAGGAATATTTTACAAAAATGAAGGATCAAGCTCGTGAGACAGTTATTAGATCATGGACTGATGCAGTTGATAGGATAAGAGGATCGGATCTTGGAGGAGCATCAGGGTCTGAGGCTGTGAGACAGGCAAGAATGAATGCAGGAAGTTTGGTTGAAAAGCCTAAGGAAAGTGAAATTAAAACTAAAGATTAATAGTATAGATATAATCACATAGGAGGAGATGATAGATATATGAAAAAATAATTATATTAATAATACTGGCAATGACACTTGTAGGTTGTGAATTATTGGATCCCTAAAGGATGGGAAAGAGCACAGCAAAATAGAAGAGATAGAGGAGAAAAAATGTTATAGAACTAGTAGTGGATATTTTTTTATTGTGAGGACAAAGACGGAAATAGATACTAGTATAATTATAAGAAGTTAGAATATTTATACATGAAGGGCAGGAAAGTTCCTGCCTTTCTAAATGCAAATAAAAATCTTTAAAAATTACTTTTAATTAAATAATTTCAATTTTAAAGGAGAGTAACAATGAATAATAACATCATAGAAAAAGAGTTAATTAATGTTATCGAACAGGCATTGTATAGTGAAGAGTTAGCTATTTTTTTGCAGGAGCAGGATTATCCATTGAAGCAGGATATTATAGTTGGGAAAAATTTGTTGAGCAAGCCTGCAGATGAATTGAAATTAGATATAAAAAGAAAAACAATGATTTAGTTTCTTTAGCTCAATTTTATTGTAATACAAAAAAGAAGGGCCATTAATGAATTACTATCAAGTTCTTTCCTACAAAATAAGAAGCCAACAGAAAATCATAAGATATTATCTCAGCTTCCAATTACAAACATATTGGACAACAAACTACGATACATTGATTGAAAGATGTACTGAAAGCAAATAATAAAAATTTTTCTGTTAGAAAAAAAGATGAAGATTTACAATTATCATACAGAAATTATGATTCTGTAGTATATAAAATGCATGGAGATATTCAAAGTTTGTCTGAGGCAGTAATAACGAGAGATGATTATGAAGAATATGGAGTTAATAGTAGAAAATTATTTAGAGATGTCTTAGAAGGGACGTTATTGACAAAGACTTTTCTGTTTTTAGGGGTTTAGTTTTTAGTGATCCAAATTTTAATTTTGTACTTAGTAAAATGAGAGTATTATTAGGAGAACACAATAGACCACATTATTATATACTAAAAAGAGTCTCTGAACCTAATATAGAAACTTTTTGAAAACGAAGAAGAATATAATATTGCCAAAAAGAATATGAATATAATGTAATTAAGCAAAAATTTACAGATTGAAGATTTAGGTAGATATGGAATAAAAGATATATTTAATTGATAGTTATGAAGAGATTACAGATATATTGAGAATCATATTAAACAGATATAAAAAGAAAAAAACTATATTTATCTCAGGTAGTGCAGAAGAATATGAGAAAAGTTAGAAAAAGAAAAAGCTATAGAATTCATTAGAAAATTATCATTTGAATTAGTAAAAATGGATATAAAGTTGTTAATGGATATGGATTGTGGGATAGGGACATATATAATAAAATGGAGTTACTGAGTATTGTTATGAGAATTGTCAAATTAAAGTAGAAGACAGCTTAAAATTAATGCCATTTCCATTGAGTGCAAAAATAATGATAAACTTAGAGATACTTGGGAGAAATATAGAGAAGAAATGATTTCACAATGTGGAATAGCAATTTATATGTTTGGTAATAAGAAAAAGATGGAAAAAATTATAAAAGCTGATGGTGTAAGGAAAGAATATGATATTAGCTAAATCTAACCAATTAATAAATATACCATTAGCATTTACTGGTTATATAACAGAGGATTTATATAATGAAAAATAGTAATGAGATTAAAAAAATATTTTAGAAGACAAAGAGATAAATTATATTACTGAATTTTATGATATAGATACTAATGTAGATGGAATAATTAAAAATAGTTAATAGACTTAATAACAAGGAGTAGTCGTAATATGGCAAGAAGAGTATTTTTCAGTTTTCATTATGAAGAAGATATCAATAGATCAATGGTTGTTAGAAATAGTTGGGTTACTAAAGGTAAAGAAGTGGCAGGTTTCATTGATAAAGCAGAATTTGAGAAAGTTAAAAAGAGGGAAAAAGAAGCTATTTGTAGGTGGATAGATAAACAACTTGTAGGGACTTCAGTTACAGTAGTTTTAATAGGTAAAGAAACATTAAATCGTCCATTTGTACAATATGAAATAAGAAAAAGTATAGAAAAGAGGCAATGCAATTATTGGAGTATATATACATAATATAAAGGATATGATAACTCAAAAGACATCTATAAAGGGTAATCCACATACTATTATTGGGTATTATGAAGGAAAAATACCTGCATATTTTGATAATATTTGTGATGGGATATATGATTATTCACAAGATAATGGATATTGTAATTTGGGGATTTGGATTGAAAAGAGCAGTAAAAATTAAAAAGATTAATTTAATAAGTTTTAAGTAAGGAGGATTTTAAATGGCAAAAAAGACAAGTATTTTTCAGTTTTCATTATAATAATGATAGCTGGAGGGCAGGACAAGTTCGTAACATGGGAAAGGTGGATAGTAGTTCGACTTTTTCCGATAATGACTGGGAAGAAGTAAAAGAGAAAACAGAAAGTAAAATTAAAGAATGGATTGATGAACAATTAGATAAGCGTTCTTGTTTAGTTGTCTTGATAGGGAAAGAAACTTCAAATCGAAAAATGGATAGATTATGAAATAAAAAGCTTATAAGCTTTAATAAAGGAATAGTGGGTATTTATATTCATAAATTAAAAATGCATCTGGAGAGCAAGATAGTAAGGGAAATAATCCGTTTGATAACCATATTATAAAATGGAGTTTTAATGTCTGAGTATGTCAAATGTTTTGAATCTGATTGGACAACAAGTGATAACGTATATAGTGATATTAAGGAGAATATAGAAGAACTAATTGAATATGGGATTAATCATAGACCTAGTAGTTGGTAAAAATGAAAAATGATTTCTATAAAAAGTTATGTAGTTCTCATATTTAGTAAAGAGTTTTTACAATAGGAAAAAAACACATCTGCCCCGGAGATATACCTTGTCAGATGTGTTTTTATTTTCCACAATTTATATTTTTAAGTTTATTTTAAATATTTTCAGCTAACTATTCTGAATCCTTTGCTAAAATTTTGTTATCGTTTATAAGCTGTTCAGCAACCCATTCAGCAACTTTTCCTGTAATTTCAACACAATGACGTTTTCTTTCAGGACTTTTAAAGTCATCACCTCTCCATTTTCTTGTCATTACACGGCAGCAGCATGATCCATATTCTTTCATAGTGTAGTCATGAAGACCTTTTGACATTTCAAACATTTTTTCCTGCATTGCTTCTCCCTGAGTTCTTCCGTAAACAATTCCTAATGCCATTTGTCCTCCAGATACAGATCCGCAAAGGCATCCTGCTTTTCCCATTCCTATAGGGAATCCACTTGCCATTTTAACAACTTCAGGTTGATATGGCTGGCCAAGATAGTTGTTTATAACTGTAACAACTGCTTCACTACAGAAAAAAGTTCCGTCATCGTAAAGTTCTTCAGCATCCTCTTTTAATTTTTGCAACAAGTTCTTCTTTTGTGTATTGAGTTGTATCAATTTTATCCATTGTTCTCTCCTCCAATATGATATAATTAAAAAAATAACTTTTTCTCTTTACAATATAGCATATAAAATAAAATTATGGAAGAAGGAAAAACAAATACAGTATTCAAAATTTGAATATACACAACAAACGTTATTGAATAAATTTATAAATTGCTAGGAAAAAGTATTATTTAAAGGATTTGAACAAAATTAAAACAATAAATTTACAGATTTATAAAAAAACTCGATAAAAGTTGTAAAAATAGCGATAAATATGATACCATAGAATGTACAATTAGGAATTGGAAATGTTATGAAAATGTTGGAGGAAAAATTTGAAGAATCTTGTGATACAGTTTTTTTAATAATGGTATCTGTGGGAACGTTAATTGGATGGTTTACAAACTATTTAGCCATAAAGCTGTTATTTAGACCTTATAAGGAAGTGAACCTGCTATTTTTCAAAAATACAGGGACTTATACCAAAAAAGAAGGGATGAAATAGCTGAAAATATATCGGAAGTTGTTGAAAAGGAGCTCATATCCCTTGATGATATAGCCGAAAAGTTTCAGAACAGTGAATTTAATGAAGAAATGATTGATGAACTGCTTGATAAAAATAATCGGGGAAAAAACTGCAGAGAGCATTTTAGAGAAAAAATCCGCTGCTGAAAAATGTTAATTAACGATTCGATGATAGAAAAAAATAAAGAAGTATTTTAAAAATGCAATACTTGAAAACAAGGAAGAAATAATCTCGGAAATAATTAAAATTGCAAAAAGATAAAAATAGACTTCAAGGAAATAATGCTTTCAAAAATGCAGAATTTTTTTCACTTGAGGAAACAGAAGAGATAATACTGAGAATTTCTAAAAATGAATTAAAGCATATAGAAATAATTGGTGGAATATTAGGTGGAGTTATTGCGGTGTTCCAGTTTTTTTATAATGCTGTTTGTAAGACAAATATAAAAAGCGGTAGGTAGATATGATGGATGATGAAAGAATATTGGCACCAAAGGAACTCAGTGAAGACAATATTCAAAAAGTCTTTACGTCCAAAAACTTTTAATGAGTATATAGGCAGGAAGATTTAAAGGAAAAAATGAATATTTTTATAAAAGCTGCAAAAATGAGAAATGAGGCAATGGACCACATACTTCTTTATGGACCGCCAGGGCTTGGAAAAACCACCCTTGCAGGAGTTATTGCAACAGAAATGGGAGTGAATCTTAAGGTCACTACCGGACCTGTTCTGGAAAAGGCTGGGAGATTTAGCGGCAATTTTGACGTCTCTTGAAGAAAACGATATCCTGTTTATAGATGAAATTCATAGACTTAATACGTCGGTGGAGGAAATACTTTATCCTGCTATGGAAGACGGGGAACTGGATATTCTTATTGGGAAAGGTCCGGCCGCAAGAAGTATAAGAATTGAACTTCCAAAGTTTACTCTGATTGGAGCAACAACAAGGGCGGGACAGCTGAGTACTCCGCTGAGGGACAGATTTGGGGTAACTCATCGTATGGAATACTACAAGCTGGAAGAACTGAAGGAAATTATAAGAAGAGGAACGAGCATACTTAATGTAAAGTACGATGAAGACGGAATAGAGGAAATTGCAAGAAGAAGCAGGGGAACCCCCAGAATAGCCAACAGGCTTTTAAAAAGAGCAAGGGATTATGCCCTTGTTACAGGAAATGGAGTTCTTGATAAGGAAAGCGTAAATGGAATACTGAAACTGCTTGGAGTGGATGAAAATGGACTTGATGAACTTGACAGGAATATACTGAAATCAATCATAACCGTGTATAACGGCGGACCTGTGGGAATTGAGACATTGTCACTGCTTCTGGGTGAAGACAGGAGAACAATAGAAGAAGTTTATGAACCTTATCTTGTGAAAATAGGCTTCATTAAAAAGAACTCAGAGGGAAGAATTGTTACAGAACATGGATACAGACATCTTGGGCTTGAAAAAGTCGTTGTCAGGTAAGGAAGATGTTGAAAATGATTATGAAAAATAAATTATTTTAAAGAGCTTTTTCCTAATTGGAAATAGGATATATTCAAAGTATAATAAATGTTGAGGTGTATTTAATTGTTGACAGTCATAGCAGATAAGAAGAATATTAATGGAAATGAAATTCTGATAAATGACAGGGGAGACTGTAACCACATACAGAATGTCTATCGTTTAAATGTGGGGGACAGCTTAAGGGTTATTGATGGTGAATATGAATATGCCACTGAAATTACCGGCATGGGCAAAAAGAAATAAAAACTAAAAATAATAGAGAAAAAAACTGATAATTATTCGCTGAATATTAATATAGATGTTGCACTCGGAATATTGAAAAATGACAAGATGAATCTGGCAATTCAGAAACTTACAGAAATTGGAATAAATAAAATAATACCTTTAAAAAAACTGAGAGAGTCGTTGTAAAGATTAATGAAAAAAAGAAAAATGGAAAACAGTGGTAAGAGAATCCCTTTAAGCAGTGTAAAGGTGTAAAGTTTACAGAAATTGATGAAGTGACAGGGCTACAAAGCATAAACTATGAATTATATGATAAAAATCATATATGCTTACGAGAATAGCTGTGAATCGGAAATTTTATTTAATTTAATTGATAATAAGGATAAAAATATTTTATATATTGTTGAGCCTGAAGGAGGTATAACTGAAGAGGAGGTTATGTTTCTGAAAAGTAAGGGCGGAATTGAAATAAGTCTTGGAAAGAGAATATTGAGGGCAGAAACGGCGGCAATTGTCATAGGAGGTATACTGGCAAATGTCTATAAGTAACAAAGATATGGAAAGAGTAACAGAAGATAAAAAGCAGAAGGAAAAAAACGGTGGCCTTTTTACACGTTGGGATGTAAAAGTGAACCAGTATGAAACAGAAATTATAAAGAAGGATTTCCTTGATAATAACTACAAGGAAGTGGATTTTGAAGAAAAGGCGGATGTATATGTTGTAAATACGTGTACAGTTACAAATGTTGCTGACAGAAAAAACAGGAAGATGCTGCGTCGTGCAAAAAATACAAATCCTGATTCGGTTGTGGTGGCAACAGGCTGCTATGCACAGACAAATCTTGATAATCTGAAGGAAATGAAGGAAATAGACTTTATTATAGGAAATTCAAAAAAGGAAAATGTATTCAGCATAGTTGACAAGAATGTTTCACATTACCAGGTGGACAACATATTCGATGAGAAGGAATACAGCTCTAAAAAATACACAGTACTGAGGGAAAAGGCAAGGGCATTTGTAAAGATACAGGATGGATGTACAAAGTTCTGTTCCTACTGCAAAATCCCTTATGCAAGGGGACTGAGCAGGTCAAGGGATGTTGAAAGTGTTCTTGAAGAAATAACTTATCTTGGGAAACAGGGCTACAAAGAAGTTGTCCTTACGGGAATAAACCTCAGCGAATATGGACTTGACCTTGAACCAAAAACTGATTTTGATACTGTACTTGAAAAGATACTTGAAATAGATAATATTGAAAGAGTGAGAGTAAGTTCGGCTTATCCGGATACAATAACGGATAAATTTTTGCATATGCTTAAAAATAATCCAAAGCTGATGCCCCATCTGCATGTGTCGATTCAGACAATGGATGATAAAATATTACATCTTATGAGAAGGGAATATGAAGCAAAGTTTGTAGTGGATATACTTCAGAAGGTTCAGAAGGAAGTTCCTGAAATTTCCCTGACAGCTGATGTTATAGTTGGATTTCCTCAGGAAGAGGAGGAAAATTTCAGTAATACTATGAAAAATCTTGAACTGATAGGATTTTCAGATTTACACGTATTTCCTTATTCTGACAGGGAAAAAACCACAGCTGCAAAAGCTTGATGGGAAAGTTGAATCGCAGGTAAAAAAAATGCGTGTGAAAATGGTGGAAGAGCTGAATGAAAGAAAATATGCAGAATTTAGAGAAAATATGATTGGAAGCAGCCAGAAAATTTACATAGAAGAAATTACAGAAGATATAGCTTATGGATATACTGAAAATTATATAAAGGTATTTATGAAACTGAAAAATGAAAATGAAAAATAATCTCGATGTTAAGGTATCAGATATGGTTGATGTAATTATAACAGATTTTGACGGTACTTTTGCTTGAGGGAAAAATAATAAAAATATTAAATTGAAAAAAATTAAATGAAAAGGAAGTGTAGAATGAACGTAAAAATGATTTGGAACTGAAAAGGAAGTTGCTTCAATAGTTAATATTATTGAAGATAAAAAGGACAGGATATTAAAGTGTATGACATGAGAGGAAGATCGCCATTTTTTGATTATTCCATATTATGTACAGGAAGTTCTTCAAGAAATATTGAAGCGATAGCGTCAGATATAAAGAAAAGTCTGACAACTATTAGAAATGTGGAAGGGCTTGAAGAATGCAACTGGGTTCTGATAGATGCGGGGATATTATTGTAAGCGTATTTAGTAAGGATGCAAGGGAATACTACCAGCTGGATGCATTTTATTCAGGAGTTAGTGGAAATCAGACAGAAGAAGAGATAGATTAATAAAACATACAGAAGTGCGTATTTATAAGGAGTAGAATATATGAGAGAACTGGATAAGGAGGAAGAAGCCCTAGATACATTGCTTTCATCTCTCTAGTAACACTTGTTTTTTTAATTTTTATAGGAAGATTGTTCGCGATACAGATACTGGAAGCTTCAAAATACGAAGAAAGAGCATTGCAGAACAGAATAAGGACTAATATTATAAAAAGCAACAAGAGGGGAAATATATGACAGGAATGGAAAACTTCTCGCAAAAAATATTACAGGATATATGCTGGTTCATTATGCTACAAAACAGATAGACTCTACAGATACAAAAATTCTGAGAGAAATACAGAGTTTTAATATGGATCAGATAAGAGAGACTGTCAAAGAGAAAAAAATCCAGACAGGAAAAACTTCTGGAAACAATAATAGATATAAAAATAAGTGAACTTACAGGGTATACAACAGATTACATTATTACAAGGTTTTTTTAAACAGCCACGTATAGGAACTGATAAATCAATACTTGTCATAGAAGATTTAGATAAGAATATAGCTTTAAAAAGCTATAGAAAAAAATCGATAATAATAGGATAGATATAGTAGAATATAATAAAAGATTTTATCCTGAAGACAGTATTGCTTCACATGTAATAGGAAATGTAAAACCTATTGATGAGAAGGAATATGAAAAAAACTAAAAGAAGAAGGGTATCAGAATACAGATCTTATAGGGAAAAAGGTGTCGAAAAAGCAATATGATAAAGAAATGAAAGGTCAGGATGGAGTTGAAAAATGTTGAAGTTGATGCTAAAAGGTAATACAATAAGACGTTTAGAAAATACTGATAGTATAGCTGGTAAGAGTATATATTTATCAATTGATTTAGAATTGCAAAAAATATGACAAAAGGCTTTTTGAAGGGAAAAGTGGAGCATTTATTGCAATGGAAGCAAAAACGGGGAAAAATAATAACTTTTGTAAGTTATCCTGAAATAAGCCTGAATCTGTTAAGTTCAAGAATTCCTGATGCACAATGGAATGAACTGGTGAATTCAAAAATCAAAACCACTTGTAAATAAAGGAATTGCTGGATTATATCCTCCTGGATCAACTTACAAGGCTGTAACAGGAGTGGCTATCCTGAATCAGGAATTTCTCCATATGAAAGTGTAGTATCAACAGGACAGTACAGATATAAAGGACTCGTATTCAGAGATTCCAGTAAATCAGGAAATGGAGTCACTAATTTTAATAAATCAATAGAACAATCAGTAAATACTTATTATTATGTATTTTCACAAAAAGGCAGGATTAGATAATGTCATAAAAAATATTCTAAGGAATTTGGGATAGGAGAAAAAAACAGGAATAGATATTCCTGGAGAATTACCTGGTACATTACCTACACCTGAATGGAAAAAAAGAAAAAGATTTAAAAATTCAAAGAATCCTGGAGACAGAACCTGGTTGCCAGGAGATCTTATAAATATGTCTCATTGGACAGGGTTATGTTCTAACAACACCTCTCCAGATAGCATCTGTTTATCAGATTATAGCTAATAACGGTATAATGATGAAACCTACAGTTGTGGATAAATTTATGCTGTATAATGGACAGATGGAAGTTAACAAGCCACAGGTAGTAAAAAAAGTAAATATAAGTGATAAAACTCTTAAATTGATACAGAATGCATTGAGATTGCCTGTTGCGGGAGCAGGAGGGACTGTAAAAATTTTGAAATTCAATGATTTTCCTGTATCGGCGAAAACAGGTACAGCACAGAATACAGGATTTAAAGACAACCACTCATGGATTGCGGGATATTTTCCATCAAATAATCCTGAAATTGTTTTTGTGTCAATTGTAGAAGGTGGAGGTTATGGAGGGTACAGAGTCAGGAAATATGGCAAGAATCTTCATTGAAAAATATAGGGAACTTGACAGGGCAAGAAAAAGTGCCACAGCGGCTGAAGAAGCAAAAAAACAGCAGCAGAATAACCAAAAATAACCAGAATTCACAAAATAATCAGAATGGACAAAATAACATAGTTGTCCAAAAATAATGGTCAAAGAAAAAGAAGAGGAAATAAAAAGATAAATAAAGAAAAGGAGGTAATTAGATGTCGGAAAAAGTCGGAAAAAAGGAAATGAAAAAGGCAGATTATCCTTTTAAAAAGAAATTTTTTTCTAAAAATGCTAATATAACCAGAATAAAATCTAATGTTCAGAATGCTTCATTTTACAGTGATGATGAATATTTGAATGAAAACGGCAGGTTCAAAAATTTATACCTGAAAAAAATAGATTCTGCAAATGTTAAAAATGAAACTAGAAAAAAAGAGGAGAAAGTATATGTTATTCCTCTTGGTGGAATTGAAGAAATTGGAAAGAATATGACTGCATTTCAGTATAAAGATGAAATTATAATTGTAGATGCAGGGACTTACATTTCCTGAGGACGAACATTTGGGAATAGACGTTATAATCCCTGATTTTTTTCATATTTAGAAAGTAACAGGGATAAAGTAAAAGGCATTACTTTTAACACATGGTCATGAGGATCATATAGGGGCAATACCTTATCTGTATCAGAAATTAGGGTTCAGAAGATATACCAATGTATGGAGGAAGACTTACTCTGGAACTTGCAAAAGGCAAAATTTGAGAAGAGGGATGCAAAACTCCCTAAAGAAAAAAATTATAAAGGGAAGAAGTATACTTAAAAATTTCAAAATATTTTTACAGTAGAATTTATAAGTGTTACCCACAGTATAGCTGATTGTTATGCAATATGTATAAAAACTCCTGCAGCAACAATTCTTCATACGGGAGATTTTTAAGGTGGATTTAACACCTGTTGATGGTGAAGGATTTGATTTTTGGAAGGCTTGCACAGCTTGGAGAAGAAGGGGTAGACCTTCTACTTTCAGACAGTACAAATGCACAGATACCAGGATTTACACCTTCAGAAAGGACTGTTGGGGAAAGTCTGAAGGATGAATTTTCTAAAGCTCAGGGAAGAATAATACTTGCTGCATTTGCTTCACATGTACATAGATTACAGCAGATAATTTATATAGCAGAAAAATTATGGAAGAAAAATAGCCATAGATGGAAGAAGTATGGTTAAAATATTTGAAATATGTTCAAATCTTGGATATTTAAAAATTCCAAAAGGAATAATGGTGGAAATAGATAAGGTTGAAACATTGCCGGCAAACCAAGTGCTAATATTGTGTACAGGAACGCAGGGAGAACCTCTGGCCGCACTGTCGAGAATAGCAAATGGAAGTCATAAATATATTTCATTAAGGGAAGGGGATACAGTAGTAATTTCGGCAACTCCTATTCCTGGAAATGAAAAGGCTGCCTATAAGAATATAAATCAGCTCATGAAAAGACATGCAAATGTTGTTTTTGAAAAGGGAGTTGGAATACACGTTTCAGGTCATGGCTGCCAGGAAGAACAGAAACTGATGCTGAACCTTATAAAGCCTAAATTTTTCATGCCAGTGCATGGGGAATATGTAATGCTTAAAAAACATAAGGAACTGGCAGAAGCTGTAGGAATTCCTTCAGAAAATATAATTCTTGCTGAAAATGGTATGAAGCTGGAACTTACAAAGTCAAACTTCAAATCTGTAGGAAAAGTTCCAAGTGGAGTGACACTGATAGATGGATTTGGAATCGGAGATATTGGAAATGCAGTATTGAAGGACAGACAGAATCTTGCTGATGACGGTATCGTAATAATTTCAATTTCACAGTATAAAACAGGTAAGTTTAGTAAACAGATAGAGCTTGTAACTAGGGGGTTTTGTGTATAATAAAGATGCAGAAAGCCTGCTGACAGAAACAAAAGAGCTTATAAGACTTGAACTGGAAAAATATGGAAACACAAGATGTAAAGGAAATTGGAAAAATAAAGCAGAGATTAAAATTGAAAATAGGAGAATTCCTGAATAAGAAAAACTGACAGGGAAACCAATAATTCTACCTATAATAATGGAGGTTTAAAATGAATCTTTCGAGTAAAGAAAGAGCTTTCCTGAAAAAATTGGCACATGATCTTGAGCCTGTTGTGAGAATAGGAAAGGGTGGTATAGATGACGATGTTATTGAAAGTATCGCAAATGTGGTAAAAAAAAGGGAACTGATAAAAGTGAAAATATTGCAGAATTCCTCAGTGGAACTGGAAAGGGAACTAGGAAATGAAATAGCTGCAAAAACAGATTCGGTATATGTGGACAGTATTGGAAAAAGTACTGATATTTTTCAAGGCTGATAATAAAAAAGGAAAAATAACAAAGGAATTTAATGACTTTAAAAGGAAAGGGAAGAAAGTAGAAAATGAGTAGTGGGATATTGTTTGGGAACAGATTGCTGGATGTAGCCGCAATTTCCTGTTTTGCCGCACAGTTTTATAAAGTATTTTCACCTCTTCTGAAAAAGGAAAAAATACAGTGGAGAAGACTGTTTCAGACTGGCGGAATGCCAAGTTCCCATGCATCAACAGTTGTTTCTCTTGCTACAGGAGTGTACATTCTTAAGGGGCAGCTTCAATAGAATTTGCAATTTCAATGGTTTTCATGGGAATAGTTCTGTATGATGCAACCGGTATAAGAAGACAGGCTGGAAAAACATGCAAAAGCGTTGAATACGCTTGTAGATAATATAGAAAAAAAGAGAAGGTATAGAAATAATAAGTGAAGAGTTCAAGGAATTTCTTGGACACACTCCTTTCGAAGTTGTTATAGGAAGTATTCTTGGAATAGTTTTTAGGATTTTTATTTAAAGGGTACATTTTAGGATAAAGTGTACCAGTATTGGTTTAAATAATAAAAAAATAAATGAAAAAATAAGAAAAGTATTTTATTATTTAGGAGTTAGTAAAAAGGCATGAAAAAGACTTGATTTAATTCTTGTGGAGCGAGGGCTGTTTGATACTAGGGAGAAAGCTAAAAAGGAAATTATGGCCGGGAACGTAATTGTAAACGAGCAGGCGGTAACAAAAAGCAGGAACGAATTTTAAAGACACTGATGAACTGTCAATAAGAATAAAAGATAGATTGAAATATGTGAGCCGGGGTGGATTGAAGCTGGAAAAGGCAATAAAAATATGGAATCTTGATTTTAAGGATAAAATCATATTGGATATAGGAGCATCTACAGGAGGCTTTACAGACTGTGCATTGCAGAATGGAGCCAAGAAAGTTTATGGTGTGGATGTTGGAACAAATCAGCTTGACTGGAGGCTGAAAAACGATGAAAGAGTAGTTTCCATAGAAGAAACTCATATAAAGGATCTGACACCTGAAGATGTGGAAAACAGTAAGGTTGATTTTATAGTTATTGATGTTTCATTTATTTCGCTGACAAAAGGTTATTCCTTATCTTGAAAAAGTTTCTGAATGAAAATGGGCAGGTTGTAATGCTCATAAAACCCCAGTTTGAAGTTGGAAGGGAAAAAATCGGGAAAAATGGTGTAGTCATTGATGAAAACTACCATGATGAAGCAATAAAAAAAATAATTGTATTCTCAGAAGAAAAATGGTTACGAACTGGTGGGAGTGGAAGATTCTCCCATAAAAAGGAACTAAAGGAAATAAGGAATTTCTGATACTGACTAATTTTAAGAAGCAAAATAAATAGGAGGAAAAATGAAAAAAAATAAGTTACTTCGTGCAATTTTTGGACTTATACTGGTAAGTGTACCTTTGTTTTGTGCTACAACTATAATAAAAACTGCCAGAAACGACAAAAATGAAAGTGCAGGATATACAAAAGACACGACAGAGCTAAATAGGATAGTGGATGTCATTAACATAATTGAGAACAGATTTGTAGGTAAGGAGGAAACTCCAAGCAAGGAAGAGCTTTATAAAGGAGCTGTTGCAGGAGTTATAAATAAATTAAATGATCCTTATTCAGAATATCTGTCAAAGGAAGATCTTGAGCATTTTGCTGAAGATATGGATGGAGAATATGTAGGAGTGGGAATGACTATAAATAAGAAAAAAGGGGAAGCACTGGAAGTTGTTTCACCATTTATAGGAAGTCCTGCGGAAAAAGTTGGAATAAAAATTGGAGACAGAATAACAAAAGTCGACGATAAGGATATACTTCCACTGACAGCTGCAGATACTGTAAAACTGTTAAAAGGAAAAGAAGGAACAAAAGTAAATGTTGAAGTTGTCAGAAGTGGGAAAAAGGAACCGTTGAAGTTTACTATGACAAGGGCAAAAATAAAGCTGGAAATGGTTGAAAGCAAAATGCTTGATAACAATATAGGATATGTGAGCCTTTAAGATTTGGAAATCATGTCGGAGAAGAAGTACAGAAGGCTATAAAAGATTTACAGGCTAAAGGAATGAAAGGGTTAATCCTTGACCTGAGACTTAATCCAGGAGGTTCATTGCAGGAAGCGCAGGATATATCATCTCTTCTTGTAAAGGAAAACTTGATTGTTTCCCTAAAATATAAGAACGGACAGGAAAGAAAATATAACAGAACATTAAGCAATATGGGAGATTTTCCATTGGTAGTACTTATAAATAAAGGAAGTGCTTCAGCTTCAGAAATCGTTACAGGAGCTATAAAGGATTATAAAAGAGGTACAATTATAGGAGAAAAAAACATTTGGAAAAGGAATAGTGCAGCAGGTAATACCTCTGAAAACAAATGATGCAATAAAACTGACAATAGCACAGTACTTTACACCAAAAGGTAACTATATACATGAAAAAGGTATTGAACCTGATATAAAGGTTGAAATGGAAGAACTTCTGGCATTGAAGGGATATGCAAATGATTCTGCAGAAGCAAGAAAAAACAGGGAAAAGGAAATAGAGGAAATACTTGTTAAGGATAAGGGTGCAGAAGAAGCAAAAAAAATAATTGCAGCAGGAGATGTACAGTTAAAAAGAGCAATTGAAGAAATGAATAAAAAACTGAAAACTGTAAAAAAATAGGAGAAGTCATGTTTTATGTAGTTGGTACACCGATAGGAAATCTGGAGGATATAACTTTCAGGGCTATCAGAATTTTAAAGGAAGTAGATTATATATTTGCTGAGGATACAAGGGTAACAAAAAAGGCTGCTTGATCACTATGAAATTGAAAAGAGGGTGTATCAGTATCATGAGCATAATAAATTACATCAGATAGAGAATATATTGAGTCTGCTGGAAGATGATAAAAATATAGCACTGGTAACAGATGCAGGAACTCCCTGTATTTCAGATCCGGGATTTGAACTGGTAAATGAAATACTGAAAAGGGATATTAAAGTAGCTGGTATTCCAGGGGCTTCCTCCATTGTTACAGGAGCAAGCATTTCAGGACTTGATATGAGAAGAATGGCATATGAAGGCTTTCTTCCAAAAAAGAAAGGGAGACAGACACTGTTTAATAAACTTCAGTCTGAAGAAAGAACTATAGTCATTCTGGAGTCTCCTAACAGAATTTTAAAAACATTGAAGGATATAAAGGAATATCTCGGAGAAAGATACGTTGTCATAACAAGGGAGCTGACTAAAAATATATGAAGAAATAATAAGAGGAGATGTTTCTGAAATAATTGAAAAGCTCGAGAAAAAAGCCTATAAAAAGGTGAAATAGTTTTATTTATAAGGGCAAAAGATGATGACGGAATATATTTTAAAAAAATAAAAAGGGAGAAATAGAATGAATATAAACTGGTATCCCAGCCATATAGAAAAAAACAAAGGAACTGATAACTGAAAATTTAAAAATAATAGATCTGGTAATAGAAATACTGGATGCCAGAATACCTTTTTCAAGTAAAAATCCTGATATTTCAAAGCTGGCTAAGAACAAGCAGAAAATAACAGTTTTAAATAAAGTGGATTTGGTAGACAGCAAAGAGCTGAAAAAAGTGGCAGGATTATTTTCTTGAAAATAATATTTCAGATTATTTTGTTGCCTTGAGTGTTGAAAAAGGAACAAATTTTAATGAATTAAGAAAAAAATAACTGATAAAAATATACGCCGATAAGCTGGAGAAAAATGAAGAAGAAAGGCTTAAGGAAAAACAGAAGTAAGGGCAATGATAGTTGGAATTCCAAATGTTGGAAAAATCCAAGTTTATAAATAAGTTTGTAAACAAGAATAAAGCCAGAGTTGGAAATACACCAGGGTTTACAAAAGGAAACAATGGATAAAAAAATAGATGACAAACTGGAACTGCTCGATACTCCGGGAGTATTATGCCAAAAATTTGAAGATGACTATGTGGCATATAATCTTGCTATAACAGGCTCTATAAAGGATAATGTCCTGCCTCTTGAAGAAGTGGCGGTAAAATTCCTTGAAAAAGCTGAAAAGTCTGGATAAAATTGAAGAAATTATTAGGGCATATAATCTGGAAGACTTTACAACTAAAGAAGAAATATACAATATGGAAAAATCATAAAATTCTGGAAATTCTGGAAAAAGACTTGGAGTTTCAAAAAAATGATGAACATAACTATGAAGTGATTTCCAGAAGAATTTTAAAAAGATTACAGAATTGGGAAAAATAGGAAAATTTTTTTCTGGAATTTCCTGAAACCGAGTAAAATAAATAGGGCTGTCTAATTAAGAAGACATGAGGAGCTTCTGTTTATGGCAGCTCTTCATTTAAAAGGAGAAAAAGAATGAGAGTTGGAATATTTACAGATACTTATAGACCGCAGGTAAATGGGGTTGTCAGTTCTATAAGTACACTTGAAAGGGAATTACGTAAAAAAGGTCATAAAGTCTATATTATAACTACGACTGATCCTGATGCTCCTGCAGTGGAACCTAATGTGCTGAGAATACCAAGCATGGAGTTTAAGCCTTTACTCCCAGTATAGATTAGGACTTCTTTATTCACCAAAAATAATAAAAAAAATAAAGAAGCTTAATCTTGATATAATACATTCACAGACAGAATGGGGAGTTGGAACATTTGCCAGATTTGCTGCAGTAAATCTTGAAATTCCTCTGGTTCATACATACCATACACTTTATGAATATTATACACATTATATTACAAAAGGGCATTTTACAGTACCTGCAAAAAAATTGCGGCAGGAATAAGTAAATTTTACTGTGAAAAATGTGATGCACTGATAGTTCCTACGAGAAAAAGTTGAAGATATACTATACTCCTACGATGTTGATAAAGTGATGAACATAATTCCTACAGGACTTGATTTGGACAGATTTTACCGTGAAAACTATACAGATGAAGAAATAAACTTCATGAGGGAAAGTTTTGGAGTGGAAGATGATGAGTTCTTATGTGTATATATTGGAAGAATAGCACAGGAAAAAAAGTATAGATGTACTTATTGATATGTTTTCAAAAATTGAAGATAAAAAATTTAAGTTTATGATAGTTGGAAGAGGGCCTGTAACAGATGATTTAAAAAAACAGGCAGAAAATCTTGGAATAGCTGACAGAGTTATATTTGCAGGGGAAGTTCCTCATGATAAAGTAGCTATTTACTATCAGATGGGAGATGTATTCCTAAATGCCAGTGTTTCTGAGACACAGGGGCTTACCTTTGTAGAAGCGATGGCAGCTGAAACACCAGTGAATGCCAGATTTGACTTAAATCTTGAAGATCTTCTGGTAAAGAATGAAGCGGGGCTCGTTTATCGTAATGAAGAAGAATTTGTAAATAATATAATGCTTTTGAAAAAATGATAAAGAATTTAGGGACAAAATAGTTGAAAATGCCTTTAATGTTTCTCAGGACTACACTGCAGAAAAAAATTTGGGGAAAAGAGTGGAGGCAGTCTATAAAAACAATAGAGGAGTATGATGTAAATGAAAGTTTTACTATTTTCAGAGGGAAAAAATACATTCAGCAGATCAGGCGTTGGGCAAGCATTAAATCATCAGGTAGAAGCCCTTGGAGCAAATAATGTTGATTTTACCCTTGAACCTGAAGACGACTATGATTTAGTGCATATAAATACAATTGGACTCAAGTCATGGCAAGTTTTAAAAAAATGCAAAAAAGAAAGGTAAACCTGTTATTTATCACACTCATACAACTTATGAGGATTTTTAAAGGGAAGTGTAAAGTTCAGTAACCAGCTGGCACCATTAATAAAAATTCTGGGCTAAAAAAACTTTATAACAGCGCTGATTACCTTATATCCCCACAGAGTACACTAAAAATCTCATAAAGGAAAAAAATATTTAACATCTCCAAAAGAAATAAGGGTCATTTCAAAATGGAGTAGATACTCAGAATTTTTCCAAAAAGGAAAGAGCTTGAAAAAAAGATTCAGGGAAGAGTATAAAAATTGATAAGCCATTTATTATAACGGCAGGTCTGCCATTTGAAAGAAAAAGGTATTATGGATTTTGTAAAAAAATAGTAGAAAAAAATGTAAGGACTATCAGTTTTTTTCTGGTTTGGTTCCTCCAGTATAAAAACCTATGCTTCCTAAAAAAATACAGAATATAATTGAAAATCCCCTAAAAATTTGATTTTTTTCCAGGATTTGTAGATAAGGAAATATTGATAGGGGCATTTAGTGGAGCAAAAGCTTTTTCTTTTTATGACTTATGAAGAAAATGAAGGAATTGTAATACTTGAAGCACTTTCATCGAAACTGCCTGTTGTTGTGAGAGATATTCCTGTGTATGAAAAACTGGCTGGAGGATGGAAAAAAATTGTTTTAAGGCCAGAAATAACGAAGAATTTTATGAAAAAAATAGTAAATATCGCAGAAGATAAAGTTGAAAAATTTAAATGAAATAGTAGAAAATGCCTATAAATTAGCTGAAGAAAGAGATCTTAAAAAAATATAGGAAAAAAATATAGGGATTACTATGAATATATATTAAATAATGCAAAAAATAGAATTAGGGACATGAACCATGAAATTTAGAAATTTAAGGTCATGTCTTTTTTATTTCTGGAAAAAAATTACATAAATTGAAAAAAATTATCTGATATGTTTATGGAAATATTCTAATTATTAGAACAAAACTAAAAGATACTAAACTATTAAAAATCAGATGCAGACTATAAATTTTTATGTGGGACAGAGATTATCATCCTTTTTGGAAATATTGGAATGGGTGGAACATATGGCGAGATGGAATTATCCCTTAATGGAGTGAAGGGAAGTGTAAAGAAATGGTTATTCTATTTTGACGGCATTAAAAATCAAGCAGTACTTTAGGGTATGGATTTCAATGGAGCAATACTTTTGAAAAATGAATATATGGATTATAATAACTATAAAGGGAGCAATTAGAAGCAAGGTGGAAAGCCTGTTCCGTTGGACATATGAACTGAGAAGAAACTGGGCATTTTCTCCTGAAATTAGTGTTAAAAGCAGAAAAAAATATTTTTCAATCAATGAAAAAAAGTTATACTTTTGAGGCTGTTGTTGCCCTTTATATTATGTATTTCCCAAAAATGTTACAGATAAATTCAGAGTTTATGCTAAAGCGGGTGCCTGCATATAGAGTTGATAAAAAGTAGATATGGAGAAGCTTCAGAAAGCAGATCTAAGTTTGCAGGATATGCTAAGTTAGGGTAGAATATATTTTCTAAGGCTTTTTAAGATAAAGGACAAAGCAGTCTGTGATAAAATTTTCAGACTATATGATAATTATTGAAAGGATTTAATATGAAGAAAATACGGATTGCTGTTATTTCTTATACTCTCAATTTCATGTTTTTCAGAAAATAAGAAGTCACAACAGTTACAGAATGATATTGTAAAAAAAGTAAAATTATTTCTGAAGAAAAATACAAATGAAATTTATAAGGACAGAATGAAAAAATTTTATTCGTGAAATAAGAAATGATGCAGGAAAAAATAAATATATTATAACTCAAAATGGAAATAAACTATATTTTCGTGATGGGAAAAACTGGATAGAAACTTTTTTTCCAGTGACTGATGGAACGACCCAGGAATCACTTTATTACGGAGATGTACTAAAATATAATGCAGTTACTAAAAAAAGAATCAAAGGATTATATGCTGAGTCTTTTAAAATCCTGTCAGAAAAGAGGGGAAACCGGTATTTGTAATTAATTATGCAAAGGGAAATGAGAAAAAGGATTTTCTGCTTAAGGAAGATGCTAAAACAGGATTTGTAAGTGAACTTCTTCCAGAATTTGAAGCAAAGGCAATATACAATCCTATACAGGGATTTAACTCAGAAAATATAACAAATTTAAAGCAGGTAAAAAAATTACCTTCTTTTATTGAATCCTGAAAAATTCAGTGATATAAATCAATATTTTGAATATTTAAAAAAATACTGATTTCGATCTGCTGCTTATAGAACCTTCGCATAATGGCGTTTTTTTCTTACGAAAAAGTCAGGTTGAGCAGCTAAAAACTAAAAAAAGGTGGGAAAAAGAATTGTGATTTCCTATTTGAGTATAGGAGAAGCTGAAGATTACAGAGGGTACTGGAAAAAGAATGGAGTAAAAAAATGGCCAAAATGGATAGTAAAAGAAAAATCCTGACTGGAAAAGGCAACTATATTGTAAAAATACTGGAATAGTGAATGGAAAAAAATGTAATAAAGGAATACAGGGGAAAAACTTGAATCAATTGGTGTAGATGGATATTTACTTGATACAGTGGATTCTTATTATTATTTTCAGGAAAAAAATGGAAAAATGGAAATAAAATTCCGGATTAATCTATAAAATTTAAATTTTTTTAAAATAAAAAAATATAAATGTAAAATATGTGAGAAACTATATTTCTTCATTTATTAAAATTTCATATAAATTAGAAATATAGTTTTCATATTAACATTTATTTTCTAATATAATTTTGTTATTTATAAAAAAATTTTTAGAATATATGTAAAAATAAAAATTGTTTTTAATGATGTGAAACCCTTGTTTTACGGCTATTAAAAAAAATTTTTCAAAAAAATAAAAACTGTTGACAAAAAGAAATAAAAATGATAGTATATTATCTGTCCGAAAGGAACGGAACAAAAATAAACGTAACGGTGTATAGCGCAGTTCGGTAGCGCACCTGCCTTGGGAGCAGGGGGTCGCAGGTTCAAATCCTGCTACACCGACCATTACAAATAATGCGGGAGTAGCTCAGTCGGTAGAGCGTCAGCCTTCCAAGCTGAATGTCGCGAGTTCGACCCTCGTCTCCCGCTCCATTTTTTTGAAAAATAAGTGAGAATAGTAATAAACTTTATAATAATGGTGACTGTAGTTCAGTTGGTAGAGCGCCAGTTTGTGGCACTGGTTGTCGCGGGTTCAAGTCCCGTCAGTCACCCCATATTATGAGCCATTAGCTCAGTCGGTAGAGCACATGACTTTTTAATCATGGTGTCACTGGTTCGATTCCAGTATGGCTCACCATTTAAATAAAAAAATGCGAGAGTGGCGAAATTGGTATACGCACTAGACTTAGGATCTAGCGTCTTCGACATGTGGGTTCGAGTCCCACCTTTCGCACCATTTTTTTATAAATAACTTTAGAAAAAAATTATAGATAAACAATATATTCCTGATATTACTGTTTAATAGCTGAATACCTAACAATCGTGTCCTATTTGCGATATTTCATAGCAATTTAAATACCTAATTACAAGAGCATATCTTTCGATGAAATGCTCTTTTTGTAAATTTTTAGTAATATATATACTGTATGAATTTTAAATAAATCTTGAGGAGGCAGAAAATGGAATATTTAAAACAGAAGATACTTAAAGAGGAATAATAAAAGAAGGTTGTATTTTTAAAAAGTTGATTCTTTTCTGAATCATCAGATAGATGTGGAATTTTTTTAAATGAAGTAGGTAAGGAATTTAAAAGAAGATTTTCTGATAAGGAAGTTACGAAAAATATTAACTGTGGAGGCTTCAGGAATTGCAATAGCGGTAATGACAGCACAGTATTTCAATGTTCCTGTGTTATTTGCTAAAAAAAGTGGAAAGCAGTAATATGGATGAAAGTACTTATGAAAGTGAAGTATATTCCTATACAAGAGGAAAAAAACATACAAAATAAGAGTATCAAGAAATTATTTATCAAAGGATGATAAAGTACTGGTTATAGATGATTTTTCTGGCAAATGGATCTGCGGCATTAGGTCTTGTGAATTTAGTTGAAAGTGCAGGAGCTGAACTTTCTGGAATAGGTATTGTCATTGAAAAAAAGTTTTTCAGGATGGAGGAAAAAGCTAAGGAAAAAAAGGCATAAATCTGCATTCTCTTGTCAGAGTTGAATTTGACAGTGAAAATAATATAGTTTTTAAATAATAATAAAACGGCTTCTATAAAAAAATGCATAATTACATTTTTAGGAAGCCGTTTACTATAATCCTGTTAATAAAGTAGAAAAAGACTTCACATTACGTAAAAGTCTTTTTCCTAAGGAAGTTATTTGAAGAAAAAAAGTTATTTATTTTTATGTTTTTAATTCTAACTATATAATAAGGTAATAAGCTTAGAAAAAAATTAGAATTTCATATAAAAAAAGATAGAATGAGAGTGAAAATGAAAAAAATATAAAAAAATTGTATATCAATATGATGGAAGTAAGTTTGAAGGCTTTCAAAAGACAAAAATAAAGGAAAAAAACGGTTCAAGGGAAATAGAAAAGATACTTTTTCAAAATTTTTTTCCGAAAAAGTCAACATGATTTCATCGGGAAGGACAGATAAAGGGGTTCATGCCACAGGACAAGTTTCTAACTTTCTAATTGAAAAAAATATTCCTGTTGAAGCAATTAGAAGTCAGATAAATAAAAAAATCTCTATGGAGAAGTAAAAAAATTCTTGAAATAGAAGAAGTGGGGAAGGAGTTTAATTCCAGATTTGATGCACAAAGAAGAACATATTTATACATTATGAAAAAAAGGAGGAAATCACTCCTTTTGAAGCGAGTTATATTGCTGGAATAAAAAGGCAGGGTAGATGGTAAAAATACTGGAAAAAAATTAATGAAAATATATATCGGAAAAACATGATTTCAGCAGTTTTATGAAAAAAAGACAAGGCGTTGAGGAATACAATAAGGGAAATTTATGATGTGAAATGTGTATCTGATGAAAATACAGGAGAAATAAAAATTGAAATTTCAGGAAGTTCATTTCTGAAAAACAATGGTAAGAATAATGATAGGATCTGCTCTGGCGGTATATTTTAAAGAAAAAGATGAAGATTATAATAAAAAAACTGGAGAATCCTGATGCAGACGGAGGGAAAAATACTGGCACCTGCAGAAGGGCTTTATCTTTACAGGGTAGATTATTAAGAAATTATAGAAAAGGGGATTAAATATGGAAATAATAGATAACTATATTTTAAATGGAAATAGTTTTTATATTAGGAACTTTCCCATGATAAAGATAATAAACTTTTTGATGAGATAGTCGAGCATGAAGATAAAGTTTTTGGAGAAGGTTCTGTGGGGAAGTGGAATATAAAACCTTTTGCAAAATATGGTAAAGTATTTGCAGTTTTAAAAAAGGGGAAAAATAACTGCACTGGAGAAAATTGTGGAGGAAATAGGGCTGCCGGGAAAGTAGACGGATTAGAAGGAGATAATGTCAAGGAAGAATTTATCTCAGATGAACTTGTTTCAGTAATAGAGGTTCTTAGGGGCTTTGACATGAAAACAGCGTATCTTTACGGAGTTTCGACAGTAACAGAATATGAAAGACAGGGACATGCCGGGAAGTTACTTGCTTATGTTATGAATTATTTAATGAAACATGACATTTCAAAAGTTGAACTGACTGTGGGAATAGATAATGAAGCTGCGAAAAAAATCTCTATAAGAAAGCCGGTTTTGTAATAGCTGAAAAGCTTGAAAAATGAATATGGAGAAAAATATTGACAGATATTTAATGAGATATTCTGTCTACTAATATTTTGTATAAAAAAACGAAAAAGTAGTTTGACTGTTAAATGAAAAAAATAATTGACATTATATACAAAAACGTTATAAAAATTATAACGGATACAAAAAGGATATATATGTTATCCGAAAAACTTAATTTATATGTATACATAAAAATTAAGGAAGGAGAAAAAAATATGCTTAATGTAGGGTGAATATCTAAAGGAAAATGGCATAAAGCCATCAATCCAGAGAATAAAAAAATATTTCAATATTTATTAGATCACCATACACATCCTACAGTTGATGACATATTTCGAAATCTTTCAACAGAAATTCAACGTTATCTAAAAACAACAGTCTACAACACACTTAATATATTTGTAGACAGTCGTATTGTAAATGAAGTAATTATAGAAGATAATGAAGTCAGATATGATGTTGTAATGGATACGCATGGACATTTTAAATGTACAGTGTGTGGAAAAAAATAATAGATTTTGACATAGATTTATCAAAATTAGATTTAATGAAGTTGGGAAATGTTGAAGTTGAAGAAACTCACTTTTACCTAAAGGGAAAGTGTTCTGAGTGTTTAAAAAAACAATAAAAGAAAAATTAATTAAAAAAATAAGAATGGAGATGGTATAAAATGAAATTATCAAAAGATTTAGAAAAAGAATTAAACAGACAATTAAACATGGAGCTGGCAGCAGCTTATCAATATCAGGCAATGGCGGCACATTTTGAATATATTGGGTTAGACGGATTTGCTAAATGGATGAATGGGCATGCGGCTGAAGAAAGAGAACATGCACAAAAATTCTATGATTATATCTTATTAAGAGGTGGAAAAGTTACATTGGAAGCACTTGATGCACCTAAAGGAACTTTTGCTACAATTTTAGAAGTATTTAATGATGCTATGAATCATGAAAAAGCAGTAACTGCTTCAATCGAAGGAATCTATGCTTTAGCAAGAAGCTTAAATGATTTTGGAGCTGAAAACTTCCTTAACTGGTTCGTAACTGAGCAGGAAGAAGAAGAAGACTTGTTCGATACAATCATAACTAAGTTAAATCTGTTTAAAGTTGATGAAAAATACAGCAGCATTATATGAATTTGATGAAGAATTAGGAAAAGCTGAATAAGATGGAAAAAAATATGTTTGTACAGACTGTGGATATGTCTATGATTTTAAAAATAGGAGATCCTGATAATAAAAATAAAATCAGGAACTGCTTTTTAAAGATATCACTGAAAAATGGGTATGCCCATTATGTGCAGCAAAAAAAGAACAATTTAAGAAATTAAAATAATAAATAGGTATAAGAGATAATTTAGTTTTTCTAATATAAATTATCTCTTTTTCTGTATACTCAGGCATAAAAATATAAATTGATATAAATTTTATTTGAATTTACTTTTTTTGTAAAAATAAAAATATTTATAGTAGATTTCTGAGGGAATTACTGATATAATAGAAATACTTGTAAAAAAATAGGAGGAGATATGGGAATTAGAAATCATAAAGGGACAATTAAAATAATTTCTATTATTTTAATACTCGGTTTTGCTTTATCTATGATAATAAGTGGAATTCTTTTTTTGAAGAACAGCGTTATAAAACCATGATTCACATAGACAGGTAATAGCAAAAGTCGATGGAAAAAATCTATAGGGATGAATTTGAAAGAGAGCTGTACCATTTGAAAAATAATATGTCAGCACTTAATTCACAGAAAAAACAGCAGCTTGCTCAAATGGGTGTAGCTACAGACACAATGCAGGAATTGCCTGAAAAATATATTGAAGGAATACATTTTTCAGACTATGATTGATAGGGAAGTATTACTGGCCGGAGCAAAAAAATTAAAAATAAAAGCTGATGAAAGTGTTATAAATAAAGCTATAGAAAATGCACAGAAACAGGCAGGAGGAAAAGCCAATCTTATACAGGCGTTAACTCAGAGCGGATACAACTTGGCAACTTACAAGGAAGTTTTAAGGGAACAGGAAGTAGCTAAAAAAAGGTTCAGGAAAAAAAGTACTTGCGTCTTCTAAAGTAAGTGAAGAAGAAGTGAAGAAAGATGTATGAAAGACTTAGATATAGCAGTCTTTCAGGAAGAACTTTTGAAGAATCAAAAAAAGAAATAGAAGATTCTTTAAATGGTGAAGTGGCAGATGCACTTATTAATTCGTTTATAGAAAAGGAAAAAGCTAAGGCAAAAAAATAGAAATAGTAAGCCCTGAATTTAAAAAAACTTTATGAAGATTCAAATAAAGTGGTAATTGAAAAAGATGGATATAAGTACACAAATGCTTCTGTAAATGAACAGCTTATGTCTTTATATATGTCAACACCTCAGGGATATTCACAGGAAATGGTTGATACAATAAAAAATGGGCTTAAATCGAGTTTGGAAAGACTTTTAAAAATTAAGGCTAAAGCAAAAGAAGCAGGAATTAAAGTTTCTCCTGAATTGACAGGATTAAGTGAATTAAGCAGTTATTCAAAGAAATACTATAATCACTTAATTGATACTTATAAACCGTCTGAAGCGGCAATGCAGGAAAGATTTAATTCTAAAAAAGAAATGTACAATACTCAGAATACTATTTCAGGATATGTAATCGGAGATGAGTACACTGCATCAAGTAAGGATATTGAAGCTGCAAAAAAACAGGCAGAAGATATAATGAAATCATTAACAGTTGAAAAATTTTTGCTGAAAAAGCAAAACAATTCAGTAAAGATCCAGGTTCTGCACAAAACGGAGGAAGTCTTGGTGGTGAAATTGATTTAACACAGCTTGTGCCTGAATTTGCTGAAGCTGTAAAAAAAGCTGAAAAGGGTAAAATTGTAGGACCTGTAAAAACACAGTTTGGATATCACATAATATATGTACAGGATAAAAATGCAAACAATGCAAACCTTGCAAAAGTAAGCCATATATTAATAATGCCAACAATATCACAGGAAACAAAAGATGCACTTGTGAAGAGATTAAATGATGTAAAAAGCAGAACTTGATTCAAAGAAAGTAACTTGGGAACAAGTTGAATCACAAGGTAAATATAACTTCTCAGTAAAAGAGAAATTTAAGACATTGGCAAAAAAATGACAGCATTCCAGGAATTGGTAAAAATGATCCTGCACTGATGGATAAATTATTTGGTTCAAAAAAACTGGAGAAATATTAACTCAGCAGGAAGAATTCGGATATTTCCTATTAGGAAAAAAACAGGGGAAGTACCATTTAAAGAAGCAACATTTGCAGATGTAAAAGAAAGAATAAGATTAGAATTTGCAATAGAGTATGCAAATAATGAACTTGAAAAATATAAAAATAAGTTTTAATAATTCAAAATTAAGAAAAAAATTTACGGTAATCGTAAAAAAATTGTTTTGAAAATAAATAGACATTGTGATATAATCAAAGATGTAAATTAAATAAATTTGATGGAGGTAATTACAAATGACTAGAATTGAAGATATCTATGCAAGAGAGATACTTGATTCAAGAGGAAATCCAACTGTTGAAGTGGAAGTATTTTTAGAAGGCGGAGCAATGGGAAGAGCATCTGTACCGTCAGGGGCATCTACTGGAGAACACGAAGCAGTTGAATTAAGAGACGGTGACAAATCCAGATACTTAGGAAAAAGGTGTATTAAAAGCAGTTGAAAATGTAAATACAGTTTTAGCTGAAAACTTAATTGGAATGGACGCTTTAGATCAAGTTGCTATTGATAAAGCAATGATAGCTCTAGACGGAACACCTAACAAAGGAAAATTAGGGGCAAACGCAATACTTGAGTTTCATTGGCAGTAGCTAAAAGCAGCTGCAAATCAATTAGGAATACCTTTATATAGATATTTAGGAGGAGTTAATGCAAAAGAATTACCTGTTCCTATGATGAATATTTTAAATGGTGGATCTCACGCTGACTCTGCTGTTGACGTTCAAGAATTCATGGTACAACCTGTTGGAGCAAAAACTTATAAAGAAGCTTTAAGAATGGGTGCTGAAATATTCCATCACCTAGGAAAACTTTTAAAAGCTAACGGAGACTCTACAAACGTAGGAAATGAAGGAGGATACGCACCTGCTAACATTAATGGTACTGAAGGAGCATTAGATATCATTTCTAAAGCAGTTGAAGCTGCAGGATATAAATTAGGTGAAGAAATTACATTCGCAATGGATGCCGCTTCATCTGAATTTGCAAAAAAAGAAGGAGACAAATACGTTTACACATTCGCAAGAGAAGGTGGAGTAGTAAGATCTTCTGAAGAAATGGTAGAATGGTATGCAGGATTATGCGAAAAATATCCTATCGTATCAATTGAAGATGGTCTAGCTGAAGATGACTGGGCAGGATTCAAATTATTAACTGAAAAATTAGGTAAAAAAGTTCAATTAGTAGGAGACGATTTATTCGTTACAAATACTGAAAAGACTTGAAAGAGGAATTAAAGAAGGAATTGCAAACTCAATATTAATAAAAAGTTAACCAAATCGGTACATTAACTGAAACATTAGATGCTATCGAAATGGCTAAAAAGCAGGATATACTGCAGTAGTATCTCACAGATCAGGAGAAACTGAAGATGATACAATAGCTGATATAGCTGTTGCAACAAATGCAGGACAAATTAAAACAGGATCTGCTTCAAGAACAGACAGAATGGCTAAATATAACCAATTATTAAGAATTGAAGATGATTTAGCAGATGAAGCTGTTTACGAAGGTAAAAAAAGCATTCTACAATATAAACATTTGCAGTTGCGGGAAAATAATAGCATAAAATATAAAAAAACTGCTCTGAAGGAATTTTTCCTTCAAAGCAGTTTTTAATGATAAAAATATAATTAAATTCCGGTACAGGTGTCTATTACTGGTAATTTTTACATATTGATTAACTATCAATAAATAAAAATTGACAATAAAAAGATAAATAATATATAATATATAAAAAGCTTTTAAATGTAATCAGAACAAATGGTACATGTATAGGGAGGATAATATGAAAAAAATTAGGAGCTTTATTTTTAATTCTAAGTGCTGTTTCTTTTTGCAGGTTATCAGGAAATAAACGCAAAATATAACCAATTGGAATCTCAGTTTACAAATTTAGTAAACCTTGAAAACCAACAATATGCAAAAATTAAGAGCAAATGCAGAAGTTGCATCAAAGAAAAATTAGATGAAAGACAACGTTTAAAAAGCGGCTCTTGAAGACAGAATCGCAAAAAAATCGAAGGTTCAGCAGGAGCAAAATTCTTTAAAGGAGAATACGGAGATCTTGTTAAAGAATATAAAAACGTAGTAAAAAGCATTAGATGAAGAAATCAAATCTTTATCTAAAACAGTAGAAAATTATCAAGCAGTTGAATCATTAAAAGGAGGAAATTAGTAATGAAAAAGAAATTAGCAGTTTTATTAGGAGTATTAGTATTAAGTAGTGTTGGGTTCTCAGCAGCTAAAAAAAGCGCCAGCAAGCGGATCTTCACTTGAAAGCAGCTTAAGCAACTTAGAAGCTCAATTACAAAAAAATTAGAACAAATGGAAGAAAACAAATTCAGAGAACAAGAAGCAGTTGCAAACGCTGCACAACAAAGATTAGACAACTATTTAAAAAAATGGATGCAGCTATCGACCAAAGAATAGCTGATATCGAAGCTAATGCTGACACAAGCATTTTTGGAAAAGAATTCAAACAAAAAGCAGCTGAATACAAAAAAATTAAAAAGAAGAATTAGCTAAAGAAATCAAAAAAAGAGCAACAAATCTTAGAAAACTTTGAATTATTGAAATCTTTAAGAAACTAATTATAGTAATAAAAAAATTCATAATCGATAGGATAGCAAGATTGTTGTTACCTATCGATTATTTTTTTATGTATCTGTAGCTCAACTGGATAGAGCGTCTGACTTCGGATCAGAAGGCTTGGGGTTCGATTCCTCACAGGTACGCCATTTTTTTAAATTGATTAAGGGAAAATCACTTTAAAAGGGGATGGAATAACAGGGATATATAAAATTGGGGATAAATGAAAAAAATAATGAGGGACACAGGGAAGACTGAGAAACAGATTTTTAATGTCAGGGTTGTCAGGATTTCAGGATTATGAAATTTTAGAATTACTTCTGACTTATGTTATTGTAAGAAAAAGACTGTAAGGCAATAGCAAAGGAATTACTTGAAAAAAATATGGGGATTTATATACGTTATTAAAAACAATCTCCTGAAGAACTGGAAAAAAATAAATATATAACTGAAAGAACGGCAATATTTTTTTAAAATGCTATTTTCCATAATTGAAAAGGCAGTTATATCTAAAAAAATACACAATGAGAAAAATTACTATTTCAAGTAATGTGCAGTTACTTGATTACTTTGAAATTTTCTCTGTTAAACAGGGAAGTTGAAGTATTTAAAGTATTGTTTTTAAATACTCGGAATGAACTTCTGAAGGAAGAGGAACTGTTTAAAGGGACAATTGACAGAAGCACTGTCTACATAAGGGAACTAATAAAAATACTAAATTACAATGCAAAAATCAGTCATTCTGGTACATAATCATCCGGCAGGTTCATTAAAGCCGTCACAGGCTGATATTGCACTGACTAGAAAAAAATTAAGGAGATATTTGAAGGAATAGAGATACGCTTACTGGATCATATAATAATAAGTGAGAAAGGATATTTCAGTTTCTTAGAAGGTGGAATTTTATGAAAGTATTAAATATAAAATTTAGGAAAACAAAAAAAGTTTATCCGTTTTTAATAAATGAATTTCAAAAATTTTTCAAAAGGGAGACCATGTAATTGTTGATACAATAAGAGGTGAACAGATAGGAATAGTTTTGGGAGTAGCAAATAAGCTAGGAATGGAACTTGAAGAAAATGATGAAGTAAAAAAATAAGGGAAGTAAAGAGAAAATTAACAGAAAAGGAAGTTGAAAAGCTTAAGGAATTAGATATTAAAAGCTGATGAAGCTTATTTTAAATGTAAAAAAATAGTAAAGGATATTTTGCCTGAAATGAATCTAGTAATTGGAGAGTACACTTTTGATGAAAAATAAATTAATTTTTTTATTTTACTGCTGAAACTAGACTTGATTTCAGGGAACTTGTAAAAAGAGGTAAATAGGGACATTCAGAAAGAGAGTAGAATTTTACCAGATAAAAGCAAAATGATGAAGGAGAATTTTAAGTGCATTTGGAAAGTACGGAAAGGAAATATACTGGTAACAATATCTGCAGTATAGGAAATGAAGAAAACGGTTTAGATCAGGTAATAGACGTATATTTTGATGCGTTTCAAAAAAGGTATTATTTTCTTAATAATCCTAAGTTTTCAGTGGAAATAAATGATCAGGTAATTGTAGAAACACAGATGGGATTGGCAATAGGAAAAGTGGTATCTCTAAAAAAAGCCGCTATAAAAAGTAATGGGGAAGCTCTTAAAATGATCATAAGAGTTGCTACAAAAAAAGATATTGAAAAAAATAATGAATTAAAAAGCAGAAGCAATAAAAAGCGGGATATATATTTAAAAAATAAACTTAGGAAATACAACCTTAATCTTAAATTAGTGTCAACTGAATATACATTTGATAAGAAAAAGTTAATTTTTATTTTTGCTTCAGAAGACAGAGTTGATTTTAGGGAGCTTGTGAAAGAATTAGCTTCGATTTTTCAGGGTTAGAATAGAACTTAGACAAATTGGGGTAAGAGATTATGCCAAAAATGGTGGGTGACTGTGGAAACTGTGGAAAAAAACATTATGCTGTAAATCAATAATAAATAAATTTGATTCAGTTTCAATAAAAAAATGGCAAGAGAACAGGGAGTATCGGTAGCTCCTTCAAAAAAATTTCAGGAGTATGGAAGACTGAAATGCTGCATGGGGTTTGAAAAACGCCCAGTATCTGGAAGTAAAGGAAGATTTTTCCGGCTATTGGCCAGTCTGTTATGACTGCTGAGGGAAAAAGGAAATGTAGTAAGCATGAATATGCTGAATGATATTATTTTTGTAAATATTGAAGGAAAAGGTCTACAGAGATACAGTCTGTCAGAAATAAAATTTAATAAAAAAAGAAAAAAATAGAAATTGAAAAAAACACAGGTTTGCTGTTATGAAGAAAAATAACTAATGATTTTTTTATATTGAAAAAATTAGAAAGTGTGACAAAAAAATTATAGTAAAGGATGAAGGGCTGAAAATTACAGAAGATGCCCTTCTTTTGTCAAATTTTGTAAAAAAAGAAGCTGGCCAGCTGTAAAAAAAGAAAATACTGGGAAAAAGATCCAATATATTACTAGAAATAGGATCAGGGACAAGGGACAATATCTCTACTTTTTATCTGAAATTAAGACAATAGAAAAAAATTTACGCTGTTGAAATTCAGGAAAGTATTTTTAAACATCTGAATGAAAATATAAAAAAATAAATCAGCTGGAAGATAAAATTATTGGGATAAATGAAGACATAAAAAGATATACAGGGGGAATACGGGTATATTGTTTCAAATCCTCCCTATAGGAAAAGTTAGCTCAGGAAGATTGCCTGAAAATGAATCTGAAAGAATAAGTAAATATGAAGTAACTCTTACTTTAGAAGAATTATTCATGCAAATAAGAGACTTCTCAAAAATTATGGGGAATTCTTTGTAATTGTGCCAGATGAAAGGTTAAATGACAGTTTTTCGTATATTTATAAAAAAATAATATGAATATATTGGAACTGGAAATAAATAAATATCGAAAAAAAGAAATCTGGTAATAATACATGGGAAAAAAAGGTGGAAATCAAAAATTCAGGGAATTAATATAGAAACTGTACAGCAACATTCAGAAAAAGTAAAAAAACAGCATTTATAAATCACAAAAATAAATGAAGATTTATAGACGCTGTTTTTTTATGAAAATTTTATTTGAAAAAAATTATAGGGAAACTAAATATGAAACTAATTCTTCTTCAATTTCTTTATTGAACTTTCCAGTTCTGAAGTTATATTTTATTTCATCAAACTGTTCAGGATTTTCAGACATATGTTTCTGAACAACTTTAGGAAATTCAGTTAAAAAAATACTTCGATTTATTTCCATTGTCTGCAAACAGTGTTGGAATTCTTGCTATTTCAGTAGCTTTCAGAAGTAGTTCATGAGCTTCTTCCCTTGTACTGTATTCTATTTTTATTTTATCATTCAGTTCAGCAAATTTTTTTCCAGAAAGGAAACGACTGCACGGCAGTCAGGACAGTAAATCTCAGCAACTGCAAGAATTTTTAATTTCTTTGTTTATATTTTTTTATTTTTTTGTACTGATTCATCAGACAAAAATAATTTTTATTTATTATTTTTAAGCTGTCTTTCCTTATTCTCTGTATCTCCTTCAGAATTAAGGTATTTTTTTCGAATGTAGCCATTTTTAATCACTCCCTGTTTCTTTTTATATATTCAATTATAAAAGCAAAATGAAAAAAATAAAAGTAATTTATTTTTTTAACCTGAAATATGGTAAAAATCTTTTGATAGACAGGAGGTATATTTAATGTATAAAAGCAGTGGTAAGTGATCTGGATGGGACATTACTTAATGGAAGTCATGAAATAGATGACTTTACGAAGAAAACAGTCTCGGCAGTAATCGATAAAGGAATAAAATTCTATATAGCGACGGGAAGAAGCTATTCAGGGCAAAAAGCCATAATGGACAAGTTAGGTCTGAAAATACCTCTGATAACTTCCAATGGAGCAAGGATAATGGATGAAGAAGGGAAGGAAATATATTAATAATCTGGAAAAGAAGTATTCTGATTCAATACTGGATATAGATTATAAAAAAAGGGGGAAAAGCATAGTTTTAAATGTTTATTCTGGAAATGACTGGTATGTAACGGAAGACAGAAGAGAATTTTATATGAAAATAAATCCTAAAAAGAACTTTTTCCCGGAAGTTACTACACTGGAAGGCCTTAAAACAAAGGAATTTACTAAAATATTTTTTTCCTGGGAGAACATGATGAGCTGCTGGAACTGGAAAAAGGAAATAGAAGAGGTTACAAAGGGGAAGTAAATATTGCCTTTGTACTGGAACATTGTCTGGAAATTTTCAGTAAGGAAAGTGACAAGGCAAATGCGGCAAAGTTTTTGCTTGAAAAAGGATGGCCTGACATTGGAGGACAGTGTAGCCTTTGGAGATGGATGTAATGACTATGATCTCTTAAAAAAAGCGGGAAAAGGTTTTTGTAATGGGGAATGCATTTTACAGGCTGAAGGAATCTCTTCCTGAAAATGAAACTGTCGAGTCAAATGCAGATAACGGAGTGGCAAAAAAATTAGTCGAATTGTTTTTATAAAAAAATGTAGAAAAACGTTAAAATAAGTTAATTTATAAAAAAATCTGAAAGGGGACAGAATTATGAAAAAAACAGCATTAGTTGTGGATGATACACCATATATAAGAGAGGATATAAAAGGAAATACTGACAGATCAGGGGTATGAAGTATATGAAGCGGGGGATGGTCTGGAGGCTATAGAAATGTATAAAAAAATTAAGCCTGTGATAGTGACGATGGATGTTAATATGCCAAGGCTTCATGGAATAAAAGCGGCACAAGTAATAATGGATTATGATCCTGAAGCTAAAATTATGCTCTGCAGTACAATGATAACTTTTCAGAATTATGTAAGAATGGGGAAAGAAGCCGGAGTAAAGGGATTTTTATCAAAACCGTTTACTGAAGAGGAATTTATGGAAGAACTGGCAAAATTATTTGCTTAAATGGAAATAGGAGGAATGTATGTATAAGGCAGTAATAAGTGACCTGGACGGGACATTGCTGAATGATAGGAGTAAGATATCAGACTTTACAAGGGAAACAGTGAGGGAATTAATAGATAGAGGAGTAAAGTTCTATATAGCGACAGGAAGAAACTATGGACTTGCAAAAGCTGTAATGGATGAGCTTGGAATAACAATACCGCTTATTTCTGCAAATGGTGCAAGGATAAATGATGAGGATGGGGAAGTTATATTCGAAGATTTACTTGGAAAGGAAGAAGCGGAGAAAATTCTGGAAGTAGATTACAGAAAATATGGTGGAAATATTTTTATGAACGTATTTTCAGGAGAAGACTGGCTTGTACCAATAGGAGCAACAGAGCATATATCTGAAGAAGAAAGAAAAGCTTTTCCTGCACTACCTGAAGAGGTTGAGGAAGAGGAATTAAAGGAGCTGGATATACAGAAGATATTTTTTATAGGGGAACATGAAGCTCTAGTTGAACTTGAAAAGGAGATTATTGAAAAAACGGGAGGAAAAGTAACAATAGCCTTTGCAAATGAAACATGTGTGGAATTTTTTTCAGAAACTGCAAATAAGGCAAATGCGGCGAAATTTCTTCTGAAAAGGGATGGAATAGATATAAAGGATGCTATCAGCTTCGGTGATGGTGAAAATGATTATGAAATGCTTACAATGGCAGGAAAAGGTTTTATAATGGGAAATGCTCTATACAGACTGAAGAATATGATGCCTGAAGATTTTGAAATAATAGGAACAAATAATGAAGATGGCGAAGCAAAAAAACTTGTAGAGATATTTTAAATATTTGCTTACTTTTGTTCTTTATAAGTAATATAAATTATATACTATAATAGTAAAAAAAGGTGTTAATATATATTCAAAAGGGAATTTTTATATCTTGACAAACAAAATAATACTTGGTAAAATTGTAATATAAATATTACAATTGGAGGGATAAAAAAATGCCTACACTATCATTGAGAATGGAAAAAGAAGATTTAGAATTTTTTTAAAAAGAATATTCCAATATAAATAATATTAATATGTCGTCTTTTTGTTCGTAACTTAATTTTTAGACAAAAATATATGATGAAATAACTGAAGAAGATGAAAAAGAATACTGAAAAAGATGGGAAAAATTCAAAATCTGAAAAAAACTGCTTCTGCTGAAGAGGTCTTTAAGAGGTTAGAATTATAATGGAAAGAAAGTTTTATGGAGTAAAGTTTACTGAGTCTGCAGAAAAAGATCTTAAAAAAATAAATAAATCAAATAAAAGCAATTGCAAAACTTCTTAAAAAAATGGATTTCAGAAAATTTAATAGGCACAAAATCCAAAACAAAGAGGAAAAGCACTAACGGGAAATTTGAAAGGATTATGGAGATATAGAGTAGGCTCTTATAGAATTATAGCTGAAATAAAAAAATGATATTTTGTTAATATTAATTATAGAAATTTCAGATAGAAAAGAAACATATAAAGATGAAAAATAAAATAATATACAGGATAGAGAAAAGATATATACAAATAAAAAGGACATAGGTCCTTTTTATTTGTATACTATAAACTTTTATTATATATTATAATTGAGTATTAAAATTCCAGTTTATATGGTAAATAATACATTGGTTTGTTCTGATTATCTTCAATTAGTTTATATTCATCAAAAAGTTTTGCACTTTTTTTGGAAGTTTTGTTTCTATCTGTGAAGTTAGACTGATTTTTTTCAAAAAAATAAATGAGGATATCATTTTTCAATGTTTTCTCAAAAATCCATTTCAGTATATATATTTTCTACGTGATAATCTTCCTCTAACTTAAGGTCTTTAGCCATTGCTTTTATTGTATCTTCAAGACCACCAATTTCATCAACAAGTTTTATATTCTTAGCTTCATCCCCAAGCCAGATTTTTTTCCTTGTGCATAATTTTTCAAGGGTTGCATCATCTATTTTTTTCTGCTGGCAGTAACTCTTGATTTAAATTCCTTTATAAGTAGAAAGCATTGATTCAGAAATTTTTAGCTTTACTTTCTTCACTCAAAGGAGTAAATGGATTATACATATCAGAATATTTTCCTTTGGAAATAGTATTTGCCGTAACACCATATTTATTCTGTGCATTGTAGAATTTCGGCATCATTGATACAACTCCTATAGAACCTGTAATTGTGGCATTGTCTGCAAAAACTTTTTTACCTGCCATTGAGATGTAATATCCTCCTGACGCGGCAGTTTCAGACATTGAAACATATATAGGAACATTAGTTTTTAACAGAGCCTGATATATTACTTCTGATGCAAGGGCAGATCCACCAGGAGAATTTACCCTTAATACGATTCCTTTAAGATTTTTAGTTCTAAGAGCTTTTTCAAGTTTGGTAGAAATACTGTCAGGTGAAATAGATATAGTTCTGTCATTACCGGCTGAACTGTCTATAATAGATCCTTCAGCATAAATTACAGCAATAGTGTCATTACCTGTATTTTTATCTTCTATTTCAGCACTATGATCATGATAGTAATCATATATATCTACCATTTTTTCTTCCGTTATTCCAAGTCTCTGTGTTAAATCCTGAAGACCTTCAAGTTTATCTACAAGTTTTTTTATCCCTTGCAGTAAATGGAGTAAGGGAAGTATCATTACCATTTACTATATCATTATCCAGAGTATTTTTATCAATTTTACGTGCTTTTCGCAATATTATCAACAAATTTATCGTATCTGTTGTCAAAAATTCTTGTCAGTTCGGCTTTTTAATCCATCTGACATTTTATCGCCTACATAATTTTTCCCCATAGGATTTATAATCTCCTATCCTTACAACTTCCATATTTACACCCTAAATTATCCAGTAATTTCTTATAGTATAAATTTGTATAATTGTAACCGGTTAATGAAACATTTGCAGAGGCTGACGGCAGCATGATAATTTCATCGGCTGCAGTTGCCAGAGGATAGTTCTTGTTATCAAGATAAGTTCCATAAGCATAAATCTTTTTCTTATTCTTTTTAAGTTCTGCAAATTTTTTTGTTAAGCTCTTCAACTTTGGCAGAAGAAAGATCAACCTGATCCAGAGCAATAACAACTCCTTTTATATCTTTATTTTTCTTTGATGCTGTCAAGACTGTTTAATATATCTGTGAAAGAAATATTATATTTTTCAGAACCTGCAAATAATCCTGTTCTTATTATTTTATCTTCAGTCACTTCTGATGCATTAAAAATTACATAGTCGTAATTTTTAGGTTTATAGCTGTCCTTGCTTTTTAAATGTAAAGTAAGTCACCATAGAAGTAATAAAAATGAAAAACTAAAAAAATAGTAAAGATAATTTTAGAAAAAAAGAATATACTTCTTTTTAGTGTAAAACATAAAAAAATCGTTTTATGTAATCAAAAAAATTTCATATTTTCCTCCTTCAGTTAATATGCTGAATTATAACATTTTAAAGGATAAATAGCAAATAAATAAAAAGCAAAAATCAAAAAAAGTGTTGACATAATTTCTGAATTATGATAATATAATTCTTGTCTGTGAGAGAAAAAGACAGACACAAAAAAATGTGCACCCTTCGTCTAGTGGTTAGGACATCGGGTTTTCATCCCGGCAACAGGGGTTCGATCCCCCTAGGGTGTACCACAATTTAATAATAGCAATATAAGTTGAATAATGAGACGGTCGCATAGCTCAGTTGGGAGAGCACCTGCCCTTACAAGCAGGGGGTCATTGGTTCGAGCCCAATTGTGACCACCATTGATTTGGAGGTGTAGCTCAGTTGGTTAGAGTGCTTGCCTGTCACGCAAGATGTCGCGAGTTCGAGTCTCGTCACTTCCGCCATTAATTCGACTTGCCTATAAAGGTAATTATTGTGCCGCTTTAGCTCATCTGGTAGAGCAGCTGACTTGTAATCAGCAGGTGGTTGGTTCGAGTCCGACAAGCGGCACCACTCAAAAAGAATGTGGTGAGGTTCCCGAGCGGCCAAAGGGAGCAGACTGTAAATCTGCCGGCTCAGCCTTCGAAGGTTCGAATCCTTCCCTCACCACCATTTTTTTTATTAATAAGAAAAAAATAAATGTGATAATAAAAATTTCTTTATAATTCATAGGAGGAATTACAATATGGTTAGAAAGTTAAAGGGAGCGAGTACTTCTAAAGGGGAAATCAGCAAGATATAATTAGACAAGCTCAAGCTATGCAGCAGGAAATGCTGAAAAATACAGGATGGATTGAAGGACAAATTTGTTGAAACTTCAGTTGCCGGTGGAGGAATAACTGTTAAAAGCTAATGGACAGAAACAGCTGGTTGACCTGTCAATTTCAATGGATGTATTAAAAGATGCAGTTGAAGAAGGAGATACTTCAATAGTTTCAGATTTAATAATAAACGCAGTAAATGAAATTTTAGAAAAAAGCTGAAGAAATGGCTGAAAAAGAAATGGAAGTAGTAACTGGTGGAGTAAGTATCCCAGGATTATTCTAAGATTAATTAAAAAAATATAAAGTATAAAAACCAGATTTTTTTCTGGTTTTTTTCTATCTATTATATTTGTATATAAAAACATTGAGATGATAAAAAGAATATGATTTAAAAATTATTTGGAAGTTTAGTGAAAGGAAAATAGAAAAAAATGAATAAATACACCTTGAGGGAAAAAAATAGAAAAAGAATTTGGAGATTCTTAACAATGGTCTTGTTGGGAAAGAAAAAAAGTTATGAAACTGGGTCTTCTCAGTATACTTTCAGGAGAAAAATATGATTCTTGTAGGGACCTCCTGGAACAGCCAAAAGTGAAATTTCAAGAAGGCTTAGGGAAATACTGGCTGACTCTGACAGTGAAACTTATTTTTGAATATCTCTTTACAAAGTTTACTACTCCTGAAGAGATATTTGGACCTTTATCAATAAAACAGCTCCAGAATGATAAATTTGAGAGAAATACAGAAGGATATATGCCTTCCAGCAGAATTGTCTTTTTAGATGAGATTTTTAAAGGCAAATTCTCGATACTTAATACACTTCTTACAATATTAAATGAAAGGGTTTTCCATAATGGTCTAAAAAGGGAAAAAAACCCCTCTAATTTCGCTTATAGGGGCATCTAATGAACTTCCATTCGAAAAATGATGAACTGACGGCCTTATACGACAGATTTTTTTAATAAGAGCAGTAGTTGGTTATGTAAGTGATGACGAGATAGAAGAACTTCTGGATATAAAAAGAAACAGATATGGAAATACCTGCTGAAATAAAATTTACAGAGTCTGATTTAAATGAAATAAAAAAATGAATCAGAAAAAAAGTAAGAGTTACTTCCGGGATAAAAAAGAACAATTATGCAGATAAGACAGGAGTATAATAAAAATTTTTTTGCTGAAGATAATCATGAAATAATTTCTGACAGAAAGCTTGTAAAGATGGTAAAAATTACTTAAAAGTTTCTGCATATTTAAATGGAAGGGATAAGGTGGATTTTTTTCAGATTTAATGCTTCTGACAAACTGCCTGTGGAATAATCCTGAAAAATATTGAGAAGGTTACAAAAGCTTGTTTTAGAAGCAGTAAAAAGAAATGTTGCAAAAGGATGAGGAGTAATCTGGAAGTTAATCTGGATTGGAAAGATTGGAAATTGTTGAAATAGAAAAGTGGAGCAGTAAAGAGGCAGTGAGTAAAGTGAAAGTATACAAATAAAATATGTAAATAAAATATATAACCATAGAAAGAGTGAAAAGAAAGGAGAGATACAGGCAGAGGAGGAGTTTTAGCCTGTCTGTAAAGGGCTACATGACAATAGATGAAATAAAAGGTGTTACCGAAGAGGAAATAAACCTTGAAATATTAGGAATACTGAATGAAGAAAAGGAAATAAACCTTCTTGAAATGACAAGGGAATGTGAAAAGTCTGACAGGAAACAGTTTATGAATTTTGTTTTTAGAGAACTTATAGATATGGAAGACAATGATATCGACAGAAACATAGAAGATTTCTATCGTGACAGAAAACTGAAGATTATTTATATGGATAGGCTTTATATACAGTCAAACATTATAATATTATTTAATACAAAAGGATTCAGGACTTTTCTTTGCAAATGAATTCTGGGCGTATAACAACAAAGGGGTAAACAAGAGGATTTGACTATTGAGACAGTTCAGAAGATAGTAAGAAAAAAATGTCAGAAATAATTTTAAAGGAAAAAAATACGAGAAAAGAAATTGAAAAATTTTTCTGGAAAAATAACAGAACCGGCTCTGAAGAAAGAATAATGAATGAGCTTCTGCTGAAGCAGATTAATGATAATATATGGCTGTAAAAAGAGAAAGGAAATAGAACATTGAAAAATAGAAGTTTCATTGACATCGCATCTTGTAAAAGCCGATAAAATACTATATAAACAGTATTTACAGAAAAAAAGGTTATTCCTAAGGAAGGAAGTATCATATACAGTGATTTTGGTTCTGCCGGAGTTTATATCGGTAATGATAGGATTGTGACTATAAATGAAAATGGATTGTCAGCTGAAGATGATGAAGTAAAGTGCATGACAATGGAGGAATTTATAAAAAATTCCCATTTTCCTGAAAGTCTGTATGTTTCTTCAAATGAAGAAGGGGCAATTGAAAATAAAAAGGTTGCAGAAGCCGCAGAAAGATATATTGGAGAAAAAGAATAAATACAGGCTTGTATTTAAGGATAGCTCAAGTTTTGTAAAGAAATGTCTGGATTATTCGGAAGAGAATTTTTTTGGGCAGTCGGAGGATATTACTGAAAGTAATATGAGTGAACTGGGGCTTTTAAAACAGAAGGCGAAAAACAAGGCAGGGGCTGTAAAGTGGTTTTTACAGGATTTAAGGGAGTATAATTTTGCATATGATGAAATATCTGATAAAAGTATCTGATGAAACGGTACATGAGGAGAATTTTTTTCCATAAATGAAGTTTCAGACAGTGAAAAGGAAGAATTTAGAAAGCTGAATGTAGGAAAGATTATAAAAAAATTATGAGGAAGTTCCTCTAAATGATAATATAATGAAAGCATCTTAACAGGGAATACAGGAAATGCTGGATTTTTTTCAGAGAAATAAATAGTGAGAAAAATACCTGATCCTGTTATAAAAATTGTAATAAAAAAATTATTAAAGTGCTTGAAGAAATAATACTTGGATATGAGCAGAATGAAAATTCAGTAAAAAGGTCTTGGAGGAGACTTTACTTTTAAGCAGCTTAAGGAAATGGGAGATGAATTTAGGCATCTTGTACAGGAAATGAATAGAAACAGGCATATAAGGGATGTCCTGAAAAAGGCTTGGAAAAGGAAATGTATCGGTTGAAAAAGCAGGATAAAAAGTAAAGTTGCAAAAAAATAAAAAAAGGATGAGCTGTTTGGAATAAATAAAAGTGGAAATATATCAAGAATGCTGCCTTCAGAACTTCTAAACCTTGAAGATGAGAATCTGAAGTATCTTTTTATGCAAAAATATCTTGAAAACAGTCTTTTAACTTATGAAATTAAGGGAAAAAGATGAAGTTGAGAAAAATGAGGTAGAAGAAAAAAATAAGTAATAAAGGACCGATTGTAGTATGTCTTGATACTTCAGGAAGTATGAAGGGACACCGCTTTTTAAGGGCAAAAGGCACTGGTGCTTTCAATTATAAAAAAATATTAAGGAATGAAAAATAGGGAATTATATGTTATACTATTTGGAGCGAAAAGGTCAGTTTCAGGAAATTTCACTGGAGGGCGAGGAAGATATTACTAAGGCTGTAAAATTTCTTAAAAAAAGAGCTATGAAGGGGAACTGATTTTGAAACTCCCTTTAAAAACAGGGGAATAGAAATAATTTCTGAAAAGGAAGTTTATAAGAAGGCTGACATATTGATGGTAACAGATGGTTCCTGCCGTATATCCTATCAGTTTAAAAGAATATTGAAGGAAGAGAAAGGAAAAGACTGGATTTTAAAATATACACTGTTATATGTGAAGCTGACAGGGTGGAAAAAGGACTTCAGTGACGGAGTTATAGTTATTTAACTTACAAAAAGAAGAAAGGAAGGAAAATGGAGAAAAAAATATAAATAAAATGATATTTTTTTAATGTTTTTATGTATTATTGTATATAATTTGGCACATCCGGCAACTCCAGGGCTTATAGAACTGAGGAACTGGAAAAAAAGTATTTCAGGAGAATTTCTGGCGGTAATGAGTACGGCAATGTTTATTTCATCACCGTATTTAGGGGCATTGGCTGATAATATAGGAATGAAAAGGATATTTGTCTTTATGCCGCTTATGTATGGAACGGCACAGGTATTTTTTGGATTTGTAAACTATTTACCGGTAATTTTTCTGGCAAGGGCTTTTTCAGGATTTGCTTCAGGTGGTACATATGCAGTAGCTTTTGGATATGTGAGCCATCTGTCATCGAAAGAAACGAAAAGTAAGAATATAGCAAAAAGTCAGTTCGGCTGCAGTAATTGGAGGTGCAATAGGTCAGAAAATAGGAGGAATGGTTGCAAAAAAATAGATACGAGATATCCTTTTGGACTGCAATTTATATGCGGATGTACAGTTTCGCTACTTATATTTTTAATTTTAAAGGAAATTAAGGATAAAAAAAGGATAATGAAGGGGAATCAAAGGAAAAGAAAAATCTTAATCCTTTTGCAACATTCAGATATATATTTGAACTTGATAACTATTCAAAATTTTTCTGTTTTATAATATTCCTATCAAGTATTGGAATATATTCGTATGCAAGTGCCCTGAACTATTTTCTGAAATTTCAGATTAAGGTAACTTCAGATACAATTGGAACATTTGTTATGTTTTTCTTCGCTTCTTGCGTTTTTGGGAACGAGTGTTATTTTAGTAAGACTTATTACAAAAATATGACGAAAAAAATTGATACATAGAATTATGATTTTTCATTGGGATTATACTGATGTCAATTATATTGTACAGACTTAATCTCGGAACAGTTTCATATGTACTGATGGCAGTATATACAATGACTTATGAAATAGTCAGATCTCTTGGAAACAGTATTATTGCACATAGATATAAAAAAATGAGCAGGGGAAAAATACTGGGAGTAGCTTCTGCCGTAGGATTTTTAGGAAATGCAATAGGTTCGCTGCTGTCAGGATACCTGCTTAATGCAAATTCACGACTGCCTTTTATAGTAAATATTTCCATAATGTCTGTTGTACTTGTATTTTTTTACTTGTTCAGGGAGTAACAGCAAAAAAATAGGATGTTTTTCTTTGACAGGGGAAAAAAAGAGAAGTATAATTATTAAAAAAATAATATTCAGGAGGTAGCATATGAAAATTAGGCTGACAGCAGTGCTTATCTTTGTAGCGGTAATAGGAATTGCAGGTTATTCTGCAGAAAAGTCCAATAAAAATCAGCAGGAGAAAAACGTCGGTAGTTTTTACAGGGGCAACAAAGGAAAAATGTATGAGTTTAAAAAACAGTAAAATTTATCAGACTGAGATTACAAGTACAGAATGGAAAGAAGAAGGATCTTTGGAAGAAGATGAAAATGCCAGATTTAGTGGTTCCAGTACAGCTAAGGCTTTGGCTCCAGCACATTGTGTAGTTAGAGGTGAAATTGAAAAGAGAAAAGGTGCAGATGGGAAAGATTATTCGATTGGATTTGAGTTGAGATTACCTGAAAAATGGAATAATAAATTTCTGTTTCAAGGTGGAGGAGGATTAAATGGTTCTGTTTCACCAGCAACTGGGACAGCCCGTCCATCAGGATCAACAGCAGAACCAGCTCTGACTCGTGGATATGCAGTTGTAAGTACTGATAGTGGCCATTCTGGAAGTAATACAAGTTTTGCAAAAGACCAACAGGCTGTTTTAAATTATGCGTTTCAGTCAACAGGAAAAGTTACAAATGTTGCAAAACAATTAATTGACGAAATGTATAATTTGATGCCAAAACACAGTTATTTTATGGGATGTTCAAATGGTGGTCGTGAAGCAATGCAAGCCGCTATGTATTATCCAAATGAGTTTGATGGAATTGTAGCAGGAAATCCTGGATTTAGATTGTCGAAAGCTGCGATTGGTGAAACATGGGATAACAAACAATTTTTGAAATATGCACCGACTGATAAAAATGGTAACAAAATAGTTGCAGACGCTTTGACGCAAGAAAGATTTGGATGTTGTTGCTCAAGGTGTGCTTGACAGATGTGATGCTAAAGATGGATTAAAGGACGGAATTATAAACAGCTGGGAAAAATGTGACTTTAAACCTGAAATGGTTGAAAAAAAGATAGGAAAGAAAAAAGTTGATTTACTGAATGCAATATTTAATGGAGCGAAAAATAGTAAAGGAGAGAATGTTTATGCATCATGGCCTTATGATGCTGGAATAAGTACAAGAGGTTGGCGTATGTGGAAGCACGGGACTTCAAAAACAGGAACACCAAATTCAATGAATTTCATGATGGGGTCATCAAGTTTAAGCGATTATTATATGAAACCTGCAAGACCTGGAATGAAATCAACAGAATTTGACTTTGATAAGGATGTTGCCAAAACAAATGAAATTGGTGGATTAAATGATGCTGATAAAACTGATTTGTCAACATTTAAAGCTCGTGGTGGGAAAATGATTATTTATGAAGGTGTATCTGATCCTGTGTTCTCTGCTCATGATATAAGAGACTGGTATAAAAAAATTAGTGGAAAATATGGGAAATGTGGATAGTTTCACACGTTTATTCATGGTTCCGGGAATGAATCACTGTGGTGGAGGTCCTGCAATGGAAAAATTTTTGATGCGTTGACAGCCCTTGAAAAATGGACTGAAGAAAAATATCGCACCAGATTATATAGTTGGAAAAAGCAGGGAAAAGAATATCCAGATCAAAATAAAGAACAGCCACTTTGTCCATATCCAAAGGTAGCAACTTATATTGGTGGAGATAAAAAAATAAGGCTAGTAGTTTTGAATGTAAATAAGCAATAAAGATATAACAAAAAAATGATGTTTTGAATTAATTTTCTCAACATCATTTTTTTATTTAATCATTACTATTTTATAAACTTTATTTTTTTATCCTTTATTTTTATATCCATTATCACTTTTTATTATAATGTATATCAAATGTTTTTACATCTGCTCCCTTTAGAATTTTTACCTCTATAATAGACATTATTCTTATCCTTTGTGTATTCTTCATCAAGTACTTCAAAAGTTTCAGCATCAACATTTTTATTTTCTAACAGAATAAATTTTGTATTATTATTTTCATCTTCGGTAAAATAGTAAAAATCTTCATTTTGCCCTACTAAAGAAGAGGATATCACTTCGAAGTTTTCAGGTTTGAAATTTTCCAACTTTTTTTATTTCTATAATAAATATTATTTTTTTATCCTTGTAGAATTCATTTTCCAAAAACTTCAGTACTATTTACATCTATACCGTTTATTTTATGGGTTTTATAATATACTCCCTTTTTATCTTTTCCAATAAAAAATCCCTCAGGTTCAAAAAGTCTTTATATCTGCCCCTTCTATTTTTTTGGAAATCATAGTAAACATTGTTTTTATCTTTTGAATATTCAGCGTAATTTTTCAAAAGATTGTAAAGTTTTTAAATCAATTTCAGGTGAAAGTTCAACTTTTTTTCAACAACAAGGTCATCATTGAACTGATAAAAAGTGATGTATTCCATTTTTTTATCCTTTACATGTGTATAATTTACAAATGGTTCAAAAGTTTTAGGATCAATTCCTTTCATTGGAACATCTTCATAATAAATATTATTTTTTTATCTTTAGTAAAAGCAGCATCTATCTCTTCAAATGTTGCAGGATCAATACCAGACAGCCTATTTTCCTTCTTATAAATGGCATTTTTATCCTTTCCCAAAGTATAGCTGATTCCTTCAAAGGTTTTTCGGATCTGCCCCTTTTAATTTTTGTCATTGTACCTTCATATTCATCATAGTAATAGACCCCATTTTTATCCCGATAATATTCATTTTTGAAACTTCTTCAAAAGTATTGGAATCAGCATTTTGAAGTTTTTTTCATTTCTCTATTTACAAAATAATACACCCTTTGTCATCTTTAACAACAAATTCACCTGAACCAACGAGTTTAAAAAGTTTTTGTATTTATCCCTTTTATTTTTTTTGGTTGTAGAAATATAGATTATTTTTATCTTTTTCCATATACAGAGACTATTTCAAAAGTGTCACGGTCTGCTCCAGCTAATTTTTTTCTATTTGAATAACAAAATCATCGTTATCATTTTCACATCATCTTCATTTTTCAATATTGTTATCTATGGATTTCTGTTCACCTGCTGTATAATTGATAAAAATAGACATTATTCTTATCCTTTAAATAAAAAAACAGCAAAACTTTCTTCTGAAGCTAAAACTTCCAGCGTATCCATATCCATTTCTTCAGGTTTTTATAGATTTTGCTACGATTCCATCAGTTTTCATATTTAGCCATATAAATACCATATTTATTTATAAGTAAAAGCCGGCACAAATAATTGAACGATAGCATAGCTGCCCTCAGGCCTAAAACCTTTAATTTTCATGAGCCCATCATTTGATATATAAAAAAGTATTATTTTTTTATCCTTTGCAAAATAAAAAAACCTTCTACCTGAAAAAGAATTCACATCCACATTTTCTACTTTTTATTTTTTTATAATAAATATTATTTTTTTATCCCTTGCAAAAATCATCATTTTCTTCAAAAATTTTTAAAAGTCCTGAAATCTACGTTTTTACAATTTCCTTTTTTTCAGGTTCTGTAGTTTCATCAGTAAAAATAAATTGTATTTTTTTCTTTAATATAACCTGCATTTATAATGCTTCCTGATAAAATAAGTAATGTTAAAATTTTTTTAATAAATTTTTTTCTGACCTTCATAATATCTTCTTCCTTTGCATTAAATTTCCTTTATTTTCAAATGAAAAAGGTATAAGCAGTCTGAATCCTTTTCAGTTTGATTTTTTTAGATTATAGCATATTTTTCAGATGTTTTATTTCTATTTCTAAACTTCAAACAGTTTATTTATTTCATTAATGGTATTTTCAACATTTCCTGAAGAAGTTAAATCAACAATGCTTGTTCCTATAATAACTCCGTCAGCATATAGTCTCATATTTTTTTACATCTTCATTGGTTCTTATTCCAAATCCTAGGGAAACAGGCAGTTTGGAAGCATTTCTTATTTCTGAAATGAAGTTTTTCAGCCTTTCCAGATTAACCTGCTTTGTACCGGTAACTCCCAGAGAACCAATTGCGTATACGAAACCATCCCCCAGTGATGCAATTTTTGAAATTCTTTCTTCAGAAGTAACACTTACAAGCGGAATAAATGCAATATTATTTTTTTTCAGTTTTTCTGAAATTTCATGTGCTTCTTCATAAGGAAGATCAGGAATAATAATTCCCTTGATACCTGATTTTACACAGTTTTCAATAAAATTATCGACTCCATAGGCAAAAAACGAGGTTATAGTAAACTAGAAAAAAACTAGAGGTTTTGTAATGTTATCCTTTACTGAAGTCAAAAGTTCAAACACAGTATCAGTGGTAATTCCTGCTTCTGAAGCTATAAATGAAGCATTTGAAATAAGTTTTCCATCAGCAAGCGGGTCAGAATAGGAATTCCTATTTCCAGAATATCTATTGAAGTTTTGTCCAGATTAAGTAAAAAAACTCCTTAGTAAAATCAATACTAGGATAACCGGCTACAATATAGCCTATATTAACTTTTTTTCTTTTTCTTTAAATATATCAGAAACATTTTTTTATTCATTTACATTTTCTCCCTTCAATATGGAAAAATACAGTATGCATATCCTTGTCTCCTCTTCCTGAAACATTTACGATTATTGTTTCCCTTTTATCCTTTGGCAATGCAGGGCATAGTTTTTCAAGGTATGCAAGTGCGTGGGCACTTTCAATGGCAGGAATAATTCCTTCCTTTTCTTGTAGTAAGAATAAGTGCATCCATAGCTTCATTATCAGTTATTGCCGCATAGGATACTCTTCCAGTTTCAAATAAATGAGCATGTTCAGGCCCTACTCCAGGGATAATCTAGTCCTGCAGAAATAGAGTGAACAGGACTTATCTGACCGTACTTATTTTGAAGTACATATGTTTTCATTCCGTGGATAATTCCTTCTTTACCTAAAGTCAGTGTAGCGGCATGCATATCTGTGGTAATACCGTGTCCACCGGCTTCAACTCCGTAAAGTCTTTGTAGTTTCATCATTAAGGAATCCTGAGAATATTCCTATGGCATTACTTCCGCCACCTACACAGGCAATGACATGGTCGGCATGTTTTCCAAGACTTTCTATCTGTTTTCTTGCTTCAGTTCCAATAACTGACTGGAAATCCTTTACCATTGAAGGATAAGGATGAGGACCTACAGCAGAACCTATTACATAAAAAACATTTTCTATTTCTGCAACCCATGACTGTATAGCCGCTGTTGTGGCTTCCTTAAGAGTTTTCAAGCCGTCTTCTACAGAAACAACCTTTGCTCCAAGGAGTTCCATACGGAAGACATTAAGTTTCTGTCTTTCAATGTCAACAGCTCCCATATAAACATCACATTCAAGACCAAGAAGTGCCGCGGCAGTGGCAGTGGCAACTCCGTGCTGTCCTGCACCTGTTTCGGCTATAACTTTCTTTTTCCCCATTCTTTTAGCTAGAAGAACTTGACCGAGGGCATTATTTATCTTGTGAGCACCTGTATGGTTTAAATCCTCCCTTTTCAGATAAATGTCATGACCATAGTGGTCACTGAGATTTTTTGCATAAAATAACGGTGTTTCACGCCCTACATAGTTTTTAAGGAGATACTGGAGTTCTTCCTGAAATTCCTTATCATTTTTGACTTTTTTTCATATTCCTTTTTCCAGCTCTATCAGGGCAAACATTGCAGTTTCAGGAACATATTGTCCTCCAAATTTACCAAAATAGGCTTTTTCGTTAAAATTATTATTTTTTTAGGATTATTTTTCCATCTTGTTTTTCCTTTCTTTCATATAATTAAATTCAATAGATAAATTTTACTGTAAATTCTTATTTCTTATTTCAGATATTACTTCTTCAATCAATTTTCTGTTTTTACGGTTATTTATTTCAACTTTGCTGTTTACATCAAGTATGGCAGGACTGTATGAAAGTGCTTCAGCTATATTTCTCCTTTTCAAGTCCTCCTGCAAGTATAAAAGAATATTCTTCCATACTGCTTAATATATTCCAGTCAAATACAATTCCATTTCCACCGGCATTTACTCCTTTTGCATCAAATAATGGAAATTCAATATATTTACTGTATTCTTTTATTTCAGGTAGGCTGTCCTTTACACTGAAGGCTTTCCATATTTTTTTATTTTTTTATTATATTCCTTTTCATATTCCTCAAGTTTTAAATAGAGTTCCTTACAGTATTCGGGAGTTTTCGTTTCCGTGCAGCTGAACAGTATCAATGTCAGTTTTTTTGATTATATCGATAATATTTTCAATCTTTTCATCGAGAAAAAAACTCCAACTGTCTTTTTTCTGCTGAATGTGCAATTTCAGTAATTTTTTTGCAAGTTCATTAGAAACAAATCTCGGACTTTTTGAAACAAAGATACATCCAAAAGTAATTAACTGGTAAAATCTTTTAATTCCTCAATTTCCTCAATACTTCTTATACCACATATTTTCAATCTGGTAAACCTGTTATTATTCATATTTCTTCCTTTCCTGTTTTAAAATATCAGGCCCTTCATAAGAGCTTCTCCAATAAGAAGAGCATCAACATTAAGATTTTTCTGCATATTTCAAGTCATCCTTAGATAAAAATCCGCTTTCGCTGACAAGAATAATATTTTTAAGAATTTCTTCAGGAATAAATTTTATAAGTTCCCCTGTTGTTTTTTTATATCTGTATTGAAGGTATTAAGATTACGATTGTTTATTCCCAATATTTGTAAATCCGGTATTTTTAAAGCCCTTTCAAGTTCGCTTTTATCATGGATTTCCACCAATACATCAAGTTCAAGTTCGTGAGCCAGACGGTGCAGTGTATGCAGTTCCTCATCATTTAACATTCTCACTATAAGAAGTATTGCAGAAGCTCCAAGAAATTTAGCATGAGCTACCTGAAAAAGAAGTGTATAAAGTCCTTTCGCAATATTGGAATGTGAGGGAAGTTTTCAGAAACAATTTTTATAAATTCGTTATCCCCTTTGAAATATTCCTCTTCCGTAAGAATTGAAAAGGCTGCGACTCCATTTTCAGCATAGTGTTTAGCCTGATTTAAAAGATTGAAGCTGTTATCGGCTATTTTTTTCCTTTGGAAGGTGAAGCCCTCTTGATTTCACCTATTATTTTTAAAGCCTTCCTGCTTCAAGGCATCCTTAAAAAGATGGCTTTTTATATAATTTTTTCCTTTTGCAGCTGTATTTCACGGTTTTTCCTTTATTTCAGATAATATATCCATTGTTACCTCGCTTTTTTTAGTCATAAAATTTTAATTTATTTATCTATTTTTCCAGTATATTTTTTTGTAAAAAAATCATAAACTTTTTCCACTGTTTATAGCTTCAAGTATAAGAGGTTTCGCTTCTGCAGGGTGTTTTACAACATTTGCAGTATAAAGTGCAAACATTGCATTCAGTATTACAATATCTGATTTAGGTGAATTTTCTTCTCCTTTAAGGGTTCTTACTAGAATTTCAGCATTTTCCTCAGGAGTCCCACCTTCAATGTCTGCATGGAAGGCCCTCTTAAATCCAAATGTTTCAGGAGAAACAGTATATTCAAGTATTTTATCACCTTTTACTTCTACAATTTTCGTTTCATCACAGATGGAAATTTCATCAAGACCGTCATTTCCCCTTACAACAAGTGCATGTTCCCTTCCAAGAAGCTGCAATGTTTCAGCATAAAGTCTATGTACAGGTTCGTGATAAAGTCCCACAAGCTGGTATTTCAGCTTTCTGTTTGGATGAAGAAGAGGTCCGAGCACGTTAAACACAGTTCTTATTCCAAGTCTCTGTCTCACTTCCCTCACTTCCCCTACAAGCTTATGGAAGAACGGTGCATGGAAAAATGCAAGGTTGCTGTTTTCAAGTTTATTCAGCTGTGTAATAAGTGATTTTTCCATAGTTAATCCAAGTTTATCAATTACATCGCTGCTTCCACTTTTACTTGTTACAGATTTATTTCCATGTTTTGCAACTTTTACTCCCATGGCTGCAACGATAAAGGCAACAGTTGTGGAAATGTTTATTGTCTTAAGGCCATCTCCTCCTGTTCCGCAGAGATCAATCATAGGAGTGTCATCTGAAAATGTAGTGCTGTACTCCAGAATATTTTTTACAAAAGCTGTAAGGGATTCAGGATATAGACTTTTTTCAGAAATAAGTACAAGGAGTGCTCCAAGCTGTACAATATCATAATTTTTTTAGAATTTATGACTTCACATATTTCCTTAAAATCATTATCTCCTAAAGGAATGTTATCCTGCAACTTTTTCAGGGATTTCTTGAAAAACTTCATCTGCTTTCTTTCTTTCAAGTTCTTCTATTTTTTTCATTATAGTCCTGTAAAGAAATCTTTTTGTATTTACGATAAAGTTTCTTATAATATTTTTACCATATTCGGTAAAAAAATGATTCGGGATGGAACTGTACCCTCGTAAATGCTTTTTTTGTTCTGTGTTCCAGAGCCATTATAATACCGTCATTGGATTTTGCTGTTACTGCAAGGTCTTCAGGAAGGTTTTCTTCGCTTACATACAGTGAATGATAACGCATTACATTAAATTTTTTTCAGGCATGTCCTTAAATAAAATTGAATTTTTATCAGTTACTGTAATTTCTGAAAGTTTTTTTCCATGCAGAGGTGTTTCAAGCCTTTCAATTTTTCCTCCAAAAAAACAAGGCCGAAAAGCCTGATGACCAAGACATATACCAAGTATGGGGATATTATCAATATTTTTAAGAATTTCAAGACATATACCGCTATCTTTAGGATGTTTAGGTCCGGGAGAAAGTACAATCCTGTCAGGGTTCAGCTCCCTTTATTCCTTCAAGTGTAATTTCATCATTTCTCACAGTTTTTACTTCTTCATTTGTAAGTTCCTTTAAATATTGCTCCACATTAAATACAAAAAGAATCATAGTTATCAATAAGTAGTATCATTTTTATTACCCTCTTTCCTTACAGTTGTTTTTAAATATGTTCAGGACAGATGCCCTTTTATGAGTTATTTCCTCATATTCCTTTTCTTTTACGGAATCATAGACAATTCCTGCTCCTGCCTGAATAAATACTTTGGAGACGTTGTTTCCTTCAGAAGTATCTTTTCCGGAAATGTTGTATGCGGCATTGTTTCTATTTGCAAAAAATGCACTTCTTATAACGATTGCAAGCTGCATATTTCCATTGAAATGAAGGAATCCGATTCCACCTCCGTAAATATTTCTTTTATATTCTTCAAGTTCACCTATTATTTCCATTGCCCTTATTTTAGGTGCACCGCTTAATGTCCCTGCTGGGAATACGGAAGAAACAATATCGAAAAGTGAAACATCATTCCTTTTCTGACCAAATACTTCTGAAACAATGTGCATAACGTGCTGGTAATGTTTTACATGCATCATGTTCTTAACTATGACGGAGCCCTGTCTGGCAAATTTTCCTATGTCATTTCTGGCCAGGTCTACTAACATTCTGTGTTCTGCACATTCCTTAGGGTCATTTAGCAGATCCTGTGCAAGGAAAGCATCCTCATTTGCATCTTTTCCACGAGGACGGGTACCTGCAATGGGAGCGATATAAATATTATTGAAAAGAATTTCAGCAAGTATTTCAGGGCTTGATCCTACCACATCTCCATATTTTGTCGGAAAGTGGAACATATATGGGGAAGGATTGGCTTTAGCCAGCTTTTTGTAGAATTCAAGGGAATCAATATTTGATTCAAGGCAGAGCTGTTCACTTAGGACAACTTGGAAAAATATCCCCCATTTTTTTATATTCCTTAGCTTTTTCCACAATATCATAAAAAAATGTTCCTTTTCCTTATCTAAATCAGTTTCTATTTTATAAAAAAATTTCATTTTCTGCAGGCTTTTTCAGTAAAGGATTCATTTTCAAGAAAAATTGTAATATTTTTCTTCATCTCCGTAGAAAGTATACATTTTACTGATTTTTTTGAATAGTGCAGGTATGCCTTTGCATTGGCAAAAAAACAAATTGCGGAAATTCAAACTGGCTTTTTTTCCTTCTTTTTCAATTTTTCGAAAAAAGCGTATAGTTTCGTAGGAAAAAAAGATTCCAAAAAGTCCTGCAAATGGAGCTATTGCCTTCTGATTGCTATAAAAAAAGCTCCAGCGTTTTGTAGCTGTATTCATAAGAATCTATATAATCACAGTCAATTCCAATTATAATCTGGTTTTGCATCTTCAGCCAGATAAGAATTTTTTTAAATTTATCCCTTATTATAGAGTAGTAGTGTACTGCATCCTTTGTTAACATAATATCCTCCTAATATTTTATTTGGTAAAAAGAAAGTCCTCCGTAAATAGAGGACTTATAAATAAAGAAAAAGCATCACATTTACACACCGATGCCTTTTGCTTACATTTATTATAACAGATAGACTATATAAAAATCCTAAATTGCCGGTGAAATATTATTAAACTGTATTTAATATACTCCACCATAGCCAATTTAGTCTTTTTCATTTTAATCTCTCCAATCTTTTTTTAATTTATTTTATGAAGT
>BNJU01004964.1_pt1 | contig 225169 bp, 235 predicted proteins | sample 8539281 | NCBI WGS metagenome assembly BNJU01 (sample SAMD00202456, study PRJDB9452) | human saliva metagenome | isolation source: human saliva | place: Japan | reverse complement strand
CTGATGGGGCTGTCCCCATAGCTAGTTGGTCCAAGCAAGCGGTATCTGCCCAATGTCCTGTCCTGCCTCAAAAGCTTATCCACAGAGTTGCATAGGCCTCTTTTTGAAAGAAAGAGCAGCCAATGCCGCACTCTGAAGGCAATGAGACTAACTTCGGTAAGTGCTCCACAACTTCTCCTCTCCTTGTCACTCTCCGACACTAATGTATCATCATTACAAGGCCAAGTTGCCCGAAATCTGAGATCCGTTTAACCAGAATTAAAACAGCCTTCAAAGCTCTGTTGACACCAGTTATGTATGCTGCTCAAGAAACTATCCAAGTTTCCAGTATATCTCTCAGCCAACCATTCTTCAATTGTTCATCAGATGAGAGAAAGAGCCGGCATTTGCCATATTGAGACGCCACCGATTCCTCTTCCATTTTCTCCCTCAGCATAATCTCCTTAAGTATCTCGTCAGCTGCTTCTCAATATAAAGCCTCCAAGGTCAAAGGAAGAGCCATAAACCAGTCCCTTATTTATAAAAGGTCATTCTAAAACCTCAAGATTCTCTCCTATTACCAGCCTTTATAGCCTATATCACTTACGATAAGAATCAACCGCCTCCGCCTGCCACCTTTTGACTTCAGCGCACGTGTCACGGAAAACATAATCTGCCTACCTAGATGTTCAATTACACTCATCAGACTTCGCTGTCAAAGATGTAGATGTTGTCATCGTACTACAAGCTCGTGTATCTCGACGATTGGCACCATCATCAGTTCCCAGGTAATAACGCCGTTAGCTTATAAACTTCCTGTTTAGAGAGTTTCCGCGCCTCCTTGGACGCAGAAATCTGCTCGGATATATCGCAGAGCCGAGATAATCTTCTCCACTAGCTTACAGCTGTAGTTTCCAAACCGCCGCCACCTTCAGATTCTGCTAGGCTAAACCTCGGGATCACTTGATGATTATCTCAGCATGCAGAGTGCAAGGGATGAGGTCAGGATGATGTCACTCAGCTATCACATAAGCAGGGCTGCCCTTTGCAAGCCAGATGCGGGTGCCAGAGTCTCGGGGCACACTACCTGTAATCGCAAAGGTACTTGTGAATGATGTAGGTGCACGTTGTGCATCTGCTGACGCTTGTGCTCGTGAAGACGGCTTTACCTGTACATCAGATACAGAGTTGGGATCAATATCCACTCCCTCCATCACCTTTTGACATGATCTGCAGAAGCACCTGTTTGGTAGCTCTTCTCTTCGTCAAACTTATCAAGGAAAGTTCTGGTCGTCTATGCATAAGGAGTTCTGCTAGCTCCTGGCTGCATCCCTTTCACCACTGTCAACCCTGCCGCAATTGTCTCATCAAAGAGTTTTGGCGAGCTCGTGAGTTGCAGGAAAGCAGCCATCTTCTAAAGGTAATGCCATTTTGTCTTATTCATTCGTCCTCTCGGGATGGAAGCATGCAGGTGAGTTAAGTTCAGGATCATCATAAGTATCTCTGTGTGTATGGCTGACAGCTTTTCATTGGTTGAGGAAACCATAGTGGATGTCAATATGAGCCATGTGTGACACCTGTTCTCATCATCTAATATCTGAATAACGGGATAAACGGGTTGACTTTTCTTATTCTGTTGTTGGCTCATGATAATGACCGGCTGCAAACGCACAGAACGACCTTATTTTCAAGGGTATCTGGGAGGCCATTTCTCAGAGTGCCTCAGCAAGGATGGTATGGTTGAGTACTCAAAGCACAGGTGCTTGCTACCAGCTAACTGCATCAGCCATGGTGAAATACTCTTCACACGGGTAAAAATTCTGCAGTAAGTTGAGGATAACCATAGTGGGATGCGCATCCGTAATCTGAACTTACAGCGTGCGACGAGTCATCTGATCATGTCCGCATCCTTCCATGTCCTTTATAATGAGTCTTGCAGCATTCGCTGCCATAAAATACTGCTGACAGATGCACGAAGAAGCTGTCCCTGCCTCATCACGATCATCCGGATAGAGGAAAGGGTTAAAGTTCTGCTCCTATGTGACTTCTTGTCAAAATCAATTCCGACTATCCCTTGAAACTTTCATCAGCACGGGTTTGCATCGAAAAGATGAAGTTTGCCGAGTTCCGTTCCTCATAACCCACCACATCAGTGTCCATGCCTTAGTAGACCTAACGGTTTCTGTCACCAGTTTAACATCAAAGCTCGGTCTCGTTTGTAATCCAAGACTTGTCGGTAATCCATTCATATTTTGACATTCTGAGAATGGTTGTGAGATGCAGCTGTTCGACACAAGCCAAAGTAATTACAAAGACCAACACCCGCAGCCATTAAGCCCCAAAGGCTCATGGTGGAGTCTAAGGAAGCAGGCTTGCACGTCTTCAAACGCCATTTCCAAGTGATGACACAAAGACTCCAAATCTTCCAACATTGCTAGCGCTTTTCCCAGACTCATTTAATACTTTCTCCTCCTCATCATCGTATACACCGATTTATAGGGGTTATTACTAAAGCGGTTTACTCGATAAGAAATTCTGCAGAAAATATAATAGGGTTTCTCTCTCGTAATCTGCCGCTATCAGCCCTATAGACTCTTTGGTGAAAGAATACCAACGTATGCAAACAGTCTGCCTCCGTACCTGTCTTGTTGGCCTTCCATAGAGAACTTTGCTGATAAAAGCCTCCAATCTATCTCCCTTTCCATTTAAACTGTTAACCTTTCTTCATCCTCTCCTTACGACTCATACATCTTCTGTCATCTGCAACAGCCCTCATACGGAATTCAAATAAATCTTTGTCAAAAAGCACATCATGCATAGGCCAATATGAGATTAGTGATAAAGCAGACGGGAGTTCTCGTTAGATTCTCCTCCTCAGAAGGCTCCACAGTCGAGTATCAAAGATCCCTCTTTCATATGGATGTATTCCAGTACCATCTCGATTACATTAGACACATAGACTCACGCGTCACTCTCCAAAGCTATATGTCGCTGTAAACAGGCAGTGTTTATAGTCTCAGCACATTTTATGATCGTGGCTTGGTCACCATAAACATATAAGCCGTAATTATCATTAATCTTTCTGGATCATTTTATATCAGGCTTACAGAGCAAAGGGTTCCTTGAGATTTCACGCTTGTCAAAGTCCACCCTTGTATCTCTTTTCGTAACTTCCTTATAGGCGTTTTCACATTAGCTAAAGCTGTAGCACGTCTAGTATATGTAATCTTGGACATCACTGCTAGTGATAATCTCCTAGCTGTAATTTTCTTCGAGTTGCCTATGGAATCTATAACTGAAGTATCAGGACTCGCGAGAAATGCAGATTCCTCATTCTCATTTGGTGCACGATCTCTTGTATCATATTTTCCAAATAATGCTGAAACACATCCCAAGCCACACTCATATAAAATACTCAGGTGAGAATATTGTTGTTAGTGCATTATATTTAATTTTATGCAGTACTTCAAATATTCTCCAAGCAGTGCTAGTACATGCAATTGCGCCACATTACAGCCTGAAGCCTGCATGGATTATGTTAAGCTCTCATCACATCACTTAATTCCCCGTTAGGCTAAGTACACAAATCAACATCAAGCTCTACTAACTGTTATGACAAAAAGGATATGGCAAAGCTGTCTCCTACAGTATTTCACAGGTCCAAATACACACATAACCCATAAAAATACTGGCATAAAGGCTAATGGATGTAGTTTATCTCGTTAAACTGAGTCAGATACGGCCATAGCATAAAGCTACTGACAGCATTCAGAGTTTCACGCTGATGCTAAGTACCAGCACCAAATAATTAATCTTCCAAGTATTCTGTTTCTCTCATTGTGCCGCCGCCATAGTCTGAGGATGACATAATCAACATCAGCAAAGCACCTATTGAAACAATCCTTAATGCTAGGTTGAAAGCCAAGAAAGTTTTGGTCTAAAATCATTTCCGAAAATGGTCCCAAGTTCTGCTATAAATAAGCACAGCTGTACGGCTGCTGCTATCCTTGTGTATAGGAAAGACCCCAGTTCCAATATCTTTTACCTGCATCTTCCGTTTCAATATTAATTCTATGAAAGGTACTTCCACATTCCTTTCGAGAACCCTCTGATCCTTCATGCCCTTAAGCTATATACTACTTCATCTATTATTGCACCTTAAATCATGTGTATTTTACTCCTCAAAATTAAGGATGGTATCAAACACGCAGATAAGATAGGATTGTATGGTAAGAAATATTTGTGCAGCTCACCTGCTTCATTTTGGCAGCTTTCTTTCCTAAATCATCTAAATATCTGCCACTTGCCAGAGTTCTCAAGATGAATAGAAAATCTTCAGGGACGCTCTTTCATCTCTGGTTTTATATATAAATTATCCTATCCCCATACGTGCACCAAGTCATGAAAATAAGTAGAGACAGCTAATATGAAAGTCAAAATAGCACTCTTTCTATCTTTTCACATTCGTCCTCCGAAAGGCCGTATGCATATCATAACACCACATATCAATATACCTAAGTTTTAACATTTATCAAGTTCTTTGAGAACTAGCCTGGTATGTATCAACATAAAGTACACATAGCATATATACACAGTATCTTTTTACATCTTTCGGCTGATGGTTTTGATAATTATGATTTTAATTGTTTATACTGTCATTTTATCCGCCACACTTCACCAGTATCGACATTACTTTCCTTTGATGTATTGCTTATTAATAGCCTGTTGTCTTTTGTCATGAGAATGAGTATCAAGTTATTGCTCCTCTTTAATACTCTTGTGTACCATATCCCCATTATAAGACTGATAGACAGTGACATCCACCAAGGTTCCATCACTTCCTCACTCATAGCGACTGATTTCAAATTACTATTACTTGGTTTTCCTGTTCTCAGGTCAAGACGAGTGGTAGGTTACACCATCTTTTCAAAATATCTCTCATAACCTCACGAAAGGTGAGTTACACGCACTGTCTATCCAAGCATAGCCAGCCATACTTCTCGGGGTTCATTTGGATCCACATAGCTACATTCCAAAAGTGAACCATCCGGCTTTTTCTTGAGTCCAACACTGTTACACTCCAGGTTAATTGTGCGAGACTCCACTTTTCTTCCTAGTTTAGAAATTTTAGCAAGTTCATCTGTGTATAACCCTTTTCCAGATTCCTCAAAATCAATCTCCATCACTATTCTTAAATAGAAGTCTCTCACTGCAGCTTCATCCAAAATAATTTTCATCAAATCCGACATCACTAAGTTTTCTCTTTATATTTCCCTATCTGGGAGGTACCTTATAATACTTGTGAAGCATAATTTCCATAAGAGGATAGGTGATTGCACATCAAAGGAGTCCATCTGTGCTAGTGAGTAAATCTCAGGGGACCTTTTTGAGATTGGCTAATTTTTGAAAGTACTGCGCCTTCCCACTCCATGTTAGACCTGCTGACCTCACTTGTTTCTTTTCCCGAGTAGCAAAAAGTTCATCACGTTCCGACTAGTCTATTTCCAAAGTTTTCTTTCATACTTCTTCTCTTTTACTCCCACATATGCCTGAGGCCTATTGCTGATGATCCAGGCAAATGTTCCTTTCAGGAGGCTGCTCCTCCTGCTCACTGCGTCAAGCAGAACTTGGGCTTTCCTGCCCTTCCTCTGCTGTCGGTCCTTAATGTGATTACGCGCACCCGTATCTGTACCGAAAGCCCTTGCAGGAGACCAGAGACATAGTACATGGCCAGTAAATAGTTGATAAACAGATAATCAAGTGCTTTATTCCATCACCAAGCTCCGGTATAACCAAACTTTCCATAATCTACATCCCTTTTGCAAGCTTAAAGCTCACTGAGGGGTTTTCATACTGTGCTCTATGTCACTAACTCACCATATCACCACAAATCCTTACATAAGTCTGTCAGTCCCAAGCAAGGCATCGATCAGTGATCGATTTTCCATTCCGTATGTTCCATTTCCTTCTGACATCCATCTTCCTATGTAACTTTCATCATAGAGTACTCCTACTATCTTCACCTTTTATATCGGGAGACACATTTCTGCTGTAAAGTACGTCACTTGCTTACTCGTATCCTGCTCCCTGCTGCTTTCAGAGTTGGAATGATTCAGGTATCTACCACTATTGCAGGGTTTACAGGTCACGCTCCTGCATAGGAGCCTGATGACTACTGAGAGAGGTCTTCCTGAGTGATAGTGGTATGCTTTCTGCCATGCTTATCTACGCACCACACGAAGAATTGTATGCGCAAAGTTGCCTGCACTCTACCCTCCACCCTCTGTAAAAGAGGTATATGCACTATGTGCCACCCAACTACTGAGTTCATCCTTGCCCAGTGTTAGGATCACCGCCATGTACCGGATTCTTCATCCAACTGCTCCCTCTGTGCCCCGATGCCGTAAAGCCCTGCACACCGATTTTCAGCAGACCTTGCACCGATGAGCTACCATAGCTGGCCATCTATGAAAGATATCCTGTGAGTTCTCCAGGATAAAGCATCTCATCTGCTGAGTAAGCCTGTCTCTTTCCAGGTGCACCCTGTATGAAGGTTTCTTATAGCTATTACATAAGCATATCCTCGCCCGGCTCCGGGATCTGGTTGATTGGAGCATTCCCTTATGCCTGTTCACACTGTTCTTGGCTTGACAGGTATATATTCTTGGAACTATAAAGTCTTGTCCCACATACCTTTTTCACAGAACTTTTGCAAGCGCTTGAAAGTATAGTCTATAACAGGGTCTTCCATCGGTCTGCACGAGCAGGTCCTGTACAAGGAGCATTCCTGCTCATGCCCGTATGTTACCTCATCACACTGCCTTATCTCTATTTTTACTATTTCTCATTTCCGCAGAAATAGGATGTTCTTCCTTCAAGTTTCGCGCTGGTTGCAGTAGTTTCCTCTAAAAATTCATATTCCTCCTCATATCTTTCTACCTACCTGCTCGATTCATCTTAAATAACTGTCAATAATGCAACCAGTGCTGTCTACACCGTAAAGGGTTGCTTTCATAGGATATATACACCTGCCAGATAAAACATCCTCAACTTCGTATCAGACATCACACAAACTTAGTTTGAGATTTGTTTACTACACACTATAACAGGCGTATGCAGTGGTTTGTCATTTCTAAAGCAGGAATTTTTCTGTGAAGATTTTGATTTATATATCCTATTACACCTGCAAACTGTATGGCTACAAATACAATTAAATTATACTTGTAACTACCAGATAGCAGTATCTCTGGATTGATAACCATGACGGATGGCTACATCACCCTAAGCCTCCCAGCTCCGAGGCCGCCCATAGCTGGATAACCTATCTCCGGAAATGGAGGTTAAAAGTATGCGGAGATTATTTCCGGAACAGCCTCCTGATTACTACCTTTCCTTGTGTATCTCTGCATATTAGTTTTGTCACCTTCTTGCTGACCTCATTGCTCCCTTGTCTGCACTGCCTCAAACGTTTATATTACTCTTGCAACAAAAGGAACGGTTCTATAGTTAGAAGGAACTTCTGAGCTGCTGTAGTACCTATAGCCTGCTACCTAGCTAAATCTTGTCATCACAGGTATCACATTACTGCCATAAGTGTGATGAGACGGAAAACTCCTACATACAATTTGGCAAATCCAATACACTGCCGACTTGCCTTATTGGGGCTAAAGCCCGTCACTTGATGTGGAAGGTCAGCACTATGGCGAGGAATAGAAATCCTCAAAACTACAGCGAAAAAGCGACAGAGAGAGACTCGTAGCCTGAAAGTTTCACGCAGGCATTGCTTAACTCCGCCATTCATTAGATTGCCTCATTTCACCCTGTGTGTTTGTTACCCTTAAGAAAGAGGCAGCCCTGTCTTTTTCATCTTCCTTAATCTGAACAGTGCAGACTTCCCATGCAGTTCCTCTAAAGTCCATCCAGCCTTGCCCGAATAATGAAAGCTTCCACCCCTAACTCCTAACGCGCATCATAGCAATTACGGACATCACGGTTTTCATTGTCCAAAGAAAATAACCATGTTATGCTTACGCCGGCAGAACATATCAAGATTTTTCTCCAAGAAGGCTTTTACATTTGTATCCGGGCACGGTAAAAATATCACTCGAGGCCTAGCCTTCAGCCACCATTTTCCCCTCTTTCAGGAAGGCTACCCTCATCGCCAAATCACTGCTTTACACATCCATCTGATGCGTTACCTATCGTTGTTATGCATTTCTTTGTTATCTTCTTCATACGTCAATCTCTCTAGTTGATCTCATTGGATCGGGGCCGGAAGTCGCCTCATCACCAAAGAAGTACCTTAGGATAAGAATAAAGTGCCATGCCTGCTAGCCACTCTGCTTCCTGTCTCCCGAAAGGATTCTGAGAAGGGAGCCTCTGTTTATTTTATCTGAAAGTCCAAATAACTCCAGCATCTTGAGTTTGCTCTTTCCCGAGCTTGAGGAGATTTTCTTTTCCAGCAAAAGACAGGAAGGGCTACATTCAGATATACATTTTCACGCATGAAAGCTTAGATTGTACGAAATATCATCTCATATTTCTTTTCTAAGGCTGTTTTATTTCAGCGGCATTCGGCGTTTCCACCTGCTTCAGAGAAGTTCCACACTTGCCTTTTCGACCCCTCAAGTCCCATTTCGACAGCGGAGCAGGAGTTGGTTACCACCAGCACCACTGTGTCCCTGTGCTTCCATATACCTTCCATCCTCAATCAGAAGGCTTACATCAACTGACCTTTCCACATTTCCATGGTTCTTTTCCGACATGATAGCTGTTATCACTATCTTACTCATTATTATTCTGTCTACCATGCCCTGCTACGTCCTCATCTAGATGGGTACATCTTCTACAGCCAGCAGCCATCTTTTCAGAATAATGTACAGGAAAGCATAACCTATCTGTATTGTGCAGTCAGTTGCTCAAATTAGTCGCTAAGTTGCATATTTTTAGAATGCAGGGATAACTGAACCATCCTATTTCTCTTCCTGCTAAACGCTTCTTAACCTCGTCAGAGAGTAAGCCTGCTTGAGCCTGGATCTTTTCAGAGTTTTCATGTCCCATGCAGCTACCGGGTCATTAAAAGCACTGTTTGATTGAAGCTAGATCTGCAACACTCAAGGTATAAACCAGCGAGTCTTTCTTAGGGTTAAATCCGGCTCCCAGAGCATATAGATTGCCCAGGTAATTACCAGCCGCATCCACATCACTTAAAGTTACAGGCAGGCTGGCTGCCTGCTCTGGCAGAGAACTTAAAAGTTATGAGGTTTTTCCTCAATGCCCTGTAGGGTTATAGAAATCTTCTGTTTCTTTAAAGCTGGTAAGTCCATTTGTCTGCCAAGAAACACGCAAAGCGCCGCCAGATTGTCATTTGCACTCATCATTAGGGATTTGACTATAGATACCATCCTTTCATTCCTTGATATCGCTTGATTGTCTTTGAGGTAAAGCCCACGGCCCATTGGCTCCAGGTGGATCTCTGCAGCGTCAATTACAAGGTCAGATTTTGCTAACCATGACATACTCATTTTCCCATATATCTGATGTGTCAGTGACCAATGGTGGCATCGAGCTCACCTTCACGAACGAGCTGTATTTGGCTAGCCACATGATGGTGACTACTACCATCACATATACCCTCCTTCTCCAAAGGCAGAGCACTGCAGCAGCATAACTGTCTCTGATAGACAGGGGTACTCGATTGATATCTCCATCCTCCATCACTCTAGCTCCTCCTACTGCTCCACGGCCTGCAGTGATGCATTTCTAGAAATTCCGAAAGAACTAAAGGCACCTAATTTTTAACACTATTCTTCTTCCATGTAGCTCTCACTCACTGCTGAGTTTTGTCTGTCAACAAAAGTTGACCTTCACAGAATCGAGTGCTCTTACTCGAGTCACGAACAAGTTTTTGTTTTTCTGTGATGACTTATTCTATGCTATATCGATGTTACATACATTAAAGTCAATACTTTGTTATAAAACATATCTATCTTTATTTCTATTCTCATGTATACAAAAGTATTTCATGTAAAATAACAGATACTAAATGCCTGTAATTGTATACAATATTGGGGATAAGAGAGGGTAGTCTGTTGGCTTACAGGCTGACGTATAACACAGTGAGACTTGCGAGGTCTGCTGGAGATGCAAGAATAAAGTCAGACCTATACAAAGGAGCTTGACATAAAACGACGGACTTCCCAGCCAGTGTAAACGGTGCAGTCGGGGACCCGACCTGCGCAAAATCTCATCTCATCAATTCACTAAGATGATACACAGGTTAAAACTCCCTGTGAGGTGACTCTACTGCGTAGCATAGATATACACGAACTTACAGCTGGCTGTATCAGTGAAAAGCGTTTTGTGGTTTTGAAATATTATCTCACTTCTCTTTTGGAAAATTGCCTACAGATGTGGAATGAGCTGCAGTTTTATACACAGGAGCACTAATCAGAAGCACTTCCTGCAATTTCGTAAAGAGATGTGATAGTGAAGAGCTCAAGCAAGGACATGAGTGATGCCACCACATGATAGTACTCACTCTCTAGTCTTGCAGGCTCTCTTGCGAGTGACGCATCCTCCTCCTGTCCGATTATGATGCACAATGATGCCTCAACTGATGGCTGTCTTTCCTGTGCTTTCAGTGCTTCTGAGCATGTCACATAATCATTATAATAATGAGCCTCTACATCCACCAGCCAGAAAAGTCACTCTCTCGACGGAAATATATTGAGCAGGCTATCAGACTGGTAAAATATGCAACTATAGAAGCTACAGTGCCGACCTTGCTCTTGTGCACTTCATATAGACGCGGCGGTGGTAATAACTCTACCTTTACTGCACATCGTAGTAACATCCTCCCAGGACGAGATGCTACTACTCAGCCCATAGCAGCTGCCCTAGCGCTCATGAGGGTCCACAAGCTTGCGGTGAGTGCAAATATCAAGGTTGTGCATTTATGTTTGAAGACCTAAGAGAGAAAATGTAAAAGACCTGTACGACAGGACGAGGATTTGCCTTATATCTTAGAGCTGCTGCTTCATAAGAGGGCCTTTGATAGAGAGGACTTATCTATAGAACAGGACATGTCTGTTTTATTCAATCTCTGACCCAGAGCTATATCTACAAGGCTATGTGGAAGAGCTCACGCAAAGTCAAAGAAAGTGCTAGCACTATGCTCTATGCAGCTATGGTAGAAAGAAGGCTTGCACCTAAGATAATTGGTGAGGGAGACGCATATCTACAAGGGAGTAGGCTTTGCAATATCGGCTTCTACAAGCGGTCTTGTGTATGTCATATGCTGCGACTGCCTCTGAGGCTCTATACTATCTTTTGCCTGTGCAGGATGATAACCGGCACCAGTGTGCCGCAGGCAGGGCTTATAAATGCACCGCTAAAATAATCGAGGCTACCTTTATGTAAGCGTTCGGGGAGGTGAACACTTATATACTTATGAAGGACGAGATAGATAATCTGAATTTGCGCATAAAATATTACAGCAAAGCCACATTTCCTGCCGGTTTTCCGACAGAAATTACTTTTTCATCAGAGTCGGGCTCTATTTCTTCATTCATTTTTCTCTACCTCCTTCTTCCTAAGTTTCTTCCATCGCCTGTATTTCGCTACATATAGGCTCCTATGTTTTGTCTCTGCTCAGCAGCCTTTTCTCTCTCTTTTATAAAGATAGAAAGCCTTGTCAGCACGCAAAACTATAACATCACTCGTGTAGAGTCCTGCTACTATGCCCTATAACCTACGCTGCAGTCTTTATACACTGCCCTCCAAGGTAGAGATGTGGTCACAATTCACTGTATTGTAGCACTGCTATTTCCTCCTACATAAGCTGGGAAGTTGTGCTTGAGGTTCAGACACGAACAGTGACAATGAAAATATTCGCGAGGCGTGTAACCGTAATAGTTATCAAAATCTTCCAATACATACATTTGATGCAAAATCATCTATTATAAACCTAACGAATCTGGAACTACTGCCATCTCCTCCTCTTGTCTGCCTCTTCAAAAATATCATTTATCATACTGAGCGCAAACAGACTTTCACAATTCCTATCAGCATATCAGTTAACTATCACTAGTGTTTATGAAGAAGAACACTCTTTCTCCTCACCAAAATTTGCACTACATTAAAGAAAGGCATTTTCTATCAGACTTAAATATCCTCTGAGATCTTTGTATAAAAAGAGACTTCCAGTCCTCCTGCTGGAAATTTTTGGAATACAGCTCAGACCTCTCTCTGATTGTGTAATGATATTTGAGCTCATTCGATTATAAATCAGCTACATAGCTGTGATAGGGATTCAACAGCATCCACTTATTTTGTCATATCCTTTTCACTTTTGAGTCTCGTTACATATAATACTTCCGCTACAGTCACCACATTATGCGTCTTGCGCATTTTCTAACAGAGACTTCAATGTAGATGCTATAAGCCTACTAACCCTCACTTGCTGATTCAGTCCAAAATCTGTCGTCTGTTTTCCCCTCTTTCCAGGGGCAGTGTCTTACTACTGCAGTCACTATATCAATCTGACATGCTCAGTCTTCAGTTTCTCTAACGATAGACAGTGGATACTGTCCTACAGACTCTCTCTCGGATGAATAAAATCTACTCTTCATCACATAATGTAGCCATTTTCCCAAATACTTTCTTTTGTTTCCTTATGCTAGCCTACAACTTTTGTCTGGCAATCCCAATCATATTCCCATAAAGAGCTAGGAGGTTAGGTGACCACATAGCTGTCACACACTGTTCCTGACCAGCCTCCCTATCCATGAGTGCACTGGCCTGCTATAACTTTGAATCTATGTCGTCATTTGGTGCAGTATGCCCCTTAGCTAAAGGCCTATAATAATGTTCATCATTTGCATGCTTTCCTCGTATAATAAGTTTGCGCCAGATCGGGTTACTAAACTTTTCTCTTTTCGAAATATAGATATTGCAGACCATTACGCATCTGTCAGGAAGTTCTCCCTCACCAAGTGCTAGCAGTACATTTCTCATCTAACCGGTGCAGTTACTGTGCGACCATGACATGCCAAATGCAATAGTGCTTAGTGAAATCCAGGCTGTGGTCACTTCACCTTGCCCTCCTGCAGGAAGCTTATACTACTGCTAAAAGCTTGGCTTGGACCGTACAGCTGCGATCCGCTGCTACGTGCTGCATCCCGGTTCTACAAAGTCTCTCAGCAGCGGGCAGCGTTTCTACTGGACAATGCTCAGACGCGAGTTTGAGACTGCGTTGCTGTTGGTTTGGGATAGCCACCCTAGTCCTCTATTTCACGCCCATTCTATGATGGGGAGGTGATTAGCATCGAAAGAGCGATTACCTGTACTAACGCTGTTTGTTACTGGGATTGATGCCGGATCCCGTACAAATCGTGACTTTCTGCCGGTAGTTTCAGCAGGATGTCCATCAGGCGCGTGCCTAATGCCGCAAAGAGCATGAGACTCTTGGATGCCCTCTTGTGGAGGCGTTCTTTACAAACCACCATAGGTTCATCATCTTAATCATCGGGCGTAGGTCACGGATTTTACAGTGTGCATATTGTAATGGTCTCGCCTGCAGTGAGTTTGTTGCTTTTCATGTGCGGACAGAAGTATACTGTCTCCAATCCGAAAGTTACCAAGTACAAAGAATCATTTCAATTCACTCGACGAAATGATGGCGTGATTCCTTGCTCATGTGCGGCGACTTGCAAGGTCGGGCATATCAGTATAAAAAGCCGTGGCGTGGAGCCAGTATCCGGCTCTTCAAAGAGCTTACAAGACGCCGTTTGCACGTCGCCGAATCGCATTGCCGTGAGAAAACCTGTGTGCTGGCGCAGCATCTTCCTCAAATTCAGTGGGGTTTGCCATCGCTGAAAAGGAAGACCATCCGTTCAATAACACGTGCGTTGACCGCAAGAAGCCCATCCTGGAACCATCGTAACCAATGACGATATCATAGGAAGCTATTGAAAGAACTGGTCGAACTCAGTGAATCCGAAAAGCCGTGGACGCATTACTGATCCGGAAGAAACTGCCAAAGATTTTTAAAGGAGGCCGCCGCTAATGGTTCCTTACTGCGACTGGACCAAAGTCAGTTTGCTGAACCGATTACGATCGTCTATCAGCAGTTCACCAGTGCATCCAGGCACGCGAGAAAGAGCTCAAAGGCGAATTGAAAAGGCGGGTGAACATACCGTGCGAGGGGACAGCCACTCCAGTATGCTGCATAAAATCAATCCCGGGCATAGGTCATCTTGTATCGCCGCTGCGGTATACTTGCTGAAATCAGCACTCCTCAAGCTTTTACCGGCATTAATGGTGCGCTCCATCTAAATGTGCGGCGTCGTCTGGAAAGAAAATCAGTCGCCAACACCCGTGCAGAAAGATGCTAAAATACGATGCAAAGGCCGGAGCGTTGCCTGCGTTGCCTGTGTCACCGAAGCTACCGGGCGTTATCAGTAACTGTCCGGAATATAAAGTTTTCGCAATGACAAAGTTTGCTTTCAGAGACTACTACGCATCACAGCGCAAAGAGCACTCGCGTTGACATCCATCGAATACGTATAGCACCCAGACTGCTGGACCAGCCAACTCTACTCTCCTGGAGAAAGAGTAGGTAGTCAATAAGAAATATTGAGACATATGTTCTCCATTTCTATAGTGTACATGGGTTTTGTTAAAATGCTACCCTTTATCTAAAAATAACTTTCAAAATGCCTCTTTCGACATATTACAAATTGCTTTCTTTTGATTACACATGTGCAGTTCCCAGTTTCAAAAGCTGCATGCATCAAGAAACTATCTGTCCTGTGTTTTAGAATAATACCCGTTTAGGGGACATCCTCGTTACGATCTGCGTGCAGCTAATAGTTTTCCTTGATTTCAGTAAACTTTCTAATCTGTCTCATTTCGAGTGGTTTCATACCTCCATTGATGCATTTCCTCGCTTGGATCATAGATCATTAATTTTTGGTATGCTGGAGCATCTTCCTTTCTTCACCTGCAAGGAAGATGTATAGCTCCTCACCTTGGCCTGTTCCCAGCCAAACCGTATTCACTTGACTTCATCATTCTAATAAAAGTCAAAGACATTAAACTACTGTCACCTCCCCTCGGACTGCTTATATAAAGTGTAATTGGTTTTGTCAGTATCTGTCTTATCAGGTAAAATAAGCTGCTTTTAATATGTCTGAGAAGATGATTTACTATCAGGTACGAAATCGGTAAGATATATCTCTATTCCTTAACTTTCCGGAAATCCAGCATAAACTTCTATTTCTAATCAGCCTGTATAATGCCTCCGAGAGGTTTCCTCAAGAATGTTACGTAGTCAATACTAATTCACCATTATAATCTCCCTTTCACGTTTAATTTACTGATTTAGTTTTGATATCATTTAATTTAGATTCTTTTCTCTTATCACCTTCTCGTATAATAAGTTTGTAGCCAAGAAGAAATCGATTCCTAGCTTTTCTTTTGAAAGTATAGATGTGGACATTCGTGCCTCTCCGGAGATTCTCCTCGCACAGTGCTAGCAGTCCATTTCTCATCTATGCGGTTTTACGGAGTGTGTGCGACCTAGTCGTGCCATAATGGTTTCCTTAGTAGAATCCAGGCTGTGGTCACTTCTGTCCCTCACTGCCCAGAGCTTATACTACTGCTAAAGCTTGAAGCCCGGACGATGCACCGATCTATTACACACAAATGCACGTCCCGGTTCAAAAGTCCTCCAGCAGGGCGTTTCTACCACCGGACAACACTCAATGCTCACTGAGAGTTTAGACTGGTGTATTGGTTTGGGATAAGCGTCCTCCTATTTCACGCTATTCTGGTAGATGAGGAGGTGATGTAACCATAGAGAAAACCGATTACCTGTCAGCACTAGTTTGTTGGGATTGATATCGGGATCCGTCTACATGTTGTTTCTCACCAGTGATTTCAACGATGTCCACCTCGTGCGTGCCTAATGCCAAAGAGAGGTGCAGGGCTCTTAGTCCCTTCTTGCAGCAGACGTTCACTCAGCCACCATAAGGTTCAACCGCGCGCTGCAATCATCGGGCAGAGTCACGAGTTTACGGTGTACCTTGCTGATATCTATCTGCGTGATTTGACTGGCACCCATTTGGGACGAGGGTATGCGTCTCAATCCGAAGTTGCCAAGTACGAAGAATCAGTTTCAATTCTCGACAGGGCGTGCGGCAGTGGTTCCCCGTCGCAGCCGACTTTTGCAAAAGAGGTCGAGACGTGTCGAGTATAAAAAGCCGTGGCGTGGGCCCAATGTGCAAAATAACTAGCGCTTGAGAACACAAGACACCGTTTGCATGTCGCTTCAGATAGCGTACACGTGGGGAAAACCATATCTGTAACAACATCACCCTCAAATTCCAGTGAGTTTGCCATATCTGAAAAGGAAGACCATCCAGTTCCAGCAACAAAATATGGTGCGCAACCGCGAAATGCATCCTGGAACAATACGGCAACCAATGATGATATCCATAGGGCTTCTGTTGAAGAACTGGTCGAGACTCATTGAGTCCAAAGCCGTGCGGGACGGTACTGATCCGGAAGCCACTGCAAAGATTTTCCGGGAACCGCCGCTAATGGATTTCCATACCGTCTGAGACACAGTCGTTGCCTGAACCGATGCGATTGTCTATCAGCAGTTCTTTTAATTGCATCAGAGCTTTTGAGAAAGAGCTCAAGGAAGAGCAGGGTGAAGAACGGTTGGAACATGTCAAAGTGCAGGGACTAAAACCCTATCAAGTGTCGGTGCGAAATCAATCCGGCATAGGTCATCTTGTATGCGGCTGGGTATGCTTGCTGAAATAAAGGCGCCTCAGCTGTACCGGCCCGATAGTTGCACTCGCTAAATAGTGCGGCATCGTCTGGAAGAAAATCAGTCGGGCGACTTCCGTGCCAGAAGATACTAAAACGAGCAGAGCCGGAAAGAGCGTTACCTGCGTTACTATGTCGCCGACTACGAGGCGGTATCAACCAACGTCCGGAATATAAAGGATTTTATGACATGACCAAAAAGTTTGCGCCAGAACTACTGCGCATCAGCTGCAAAAGAGGCACTGCGTTGACATCCCGTAGATTTTTCGTATGCTTTTTGGACTGCTGCAAAAGCCAACTCTACTCTCTGGAAAGAAATGGGTAATCCAATAGAGAATTATTGAACTTATGTTCTCCATTTCTATCAGGTGTACATAGGTTTGTTAAGTTACCCTTTTATCTAAAGTCTTGGGCACTATGCGCTTGACATATTCACCATTGCTTTTCTACGATTTTCAAACCCGAACACCTTTGGTATAATGTTGTTTCAAGCTATAATTATTCTTCAGAGCTATATACATTAAAATTAAATTGAATTATCACGAAGAACAAGAACAGTAACAATCCAAAATTTAGAAATCTAAGTAAAGCTGTAACTTTATCATTATTCTTTACCTATATTCATCTCCTCTTTTTAATTAAAAACAGCCCGCAGGGCTCATTAAACATACTTCTAATTTAATAAAACATCTTATAACTATCCACATAGCCGGAACTTCAGACGGAACAATGAAGATAGCATTTAATACACAATCTGCTGCCTTCATCTAGGTATCATTTACTATACTTAGGACTTTCACATAGCAGTTCTTTGTAATCTTCAATTGCATTTTCCAAACACTTCTTCTGCCTACGGACTTCACTATATTCTTTTATGCGATTTGATAAATAATAAGTAGACAGTAATCAAGCTTAAGTAATCACCGTTTTTATTTTTCGTAAACAGCCTTTCTATCAGGTACTATCCTCACCATCTTTTGTTCTTCTCGTTCTAAAACTATCCTCGGTTATTTTCACTTCATTCACATGACATTGCTATTCCCTTTCATTCGTCGTTGTAATAACACAGATTGACAATAATATAGCATTTATGCATAAATTCATTTCACAGCCTCTGACTTGTCCCACTCCTCTTTTCCTCCAGAGTGACTGTATATATAGAGCACCGTTGAATTCCTTAAAGAATAATACTTATCATTTTATCTACCAGATATGAACCGTGATCAATATCAATACCTTGCCATGATCCGATTTCTTCATCATGCTTTGACTTAGCTTCTTCGAGACCTTGATTAACTTACTTAAAGCAATCTCAGATCAGTATCTTCCAAATGTCCAGCTCTTTCTTAATTTTGGCTGTATTTCCTCCTCCAGGATGCACGGGAAAGAAGCGCATTCAACAGTGCACGCAGACTTGCGGTGCTCATATGATGTAACTGACACCCTCGTCATAAGTTCAAAGTATGTGTATTTATCCATCCCACTTTTTCCATCGTAGTTACATTCATTTTTCATCGTAATTTAATCCTTTCTTGTGTATAGTATTGTGTGTGAGTTTACCTGTAGTTTATCTTTTATATCTACAGTAACCCGGATACATCACTTATTCTTCAGTTTGACCTCCCTTCCAACCTTACCGTAATATCTTTACAGTCATTCACACGTAAAACAGGCGCGTACGCCTAGCACTTTCATAAACCTTATTCACGGTTGAATGTTTCATCATATATAGGTCAAAGCGTGAAACTACAATACTTATCATCAGCTTTAATTCTCTAATATTCGCATAAATTCGGCATTTATAGTGTAGTTACGATACACCATATTTATATTTGAAATAATGTACAAGAGCTAGATTAAGCCCTTTTTAAAAATCATATTATATCTTCTAATTCTGTAAAGTTAAATTCTACACTTTCAGATTTTTCCTTAAAACAATAGCTGCTAATCAATCCCAACTTTTTGATGCTCCAAAATAGTAGATATTTTATCATATTCCCTTTTTGCTTTCTATTCTCTAATGATTTATTATCAGGAAGTCCCTGATTCCCAATATATCAGTCAGATCCTTTCGTTCTTCCATCTTTACCTACAAGATCGGATTCTCCTGCTAATCCCGTCTTATTAGTGTATTCTTAGATATCAGTATCTGCTAATCACATAATGTCTTAACATTAAATTTTCTATTGAATTAGGCATGTTCTTTAATTTCACCCTAATTGCCTCTTTTTTATAATCAATCAACAGCAAGATTCTCTTAGACGCCTGTACTCATCTGATCGTTTAATCGCTCTGCAAACTCATATAACGGAGGTTTTTCTTATCTCATAAGCCTTTTCTTCCCTGTTCATGAGACAAAAATTTTCCGACATATTAAATTTTTGCTTTATATTCCCAAACAATACAAATATCCGTTTTCCATCATTTTTCAATTCTTGACCTGATTTCTTTTTCCATTTTCTTCTCTATACAAGCCTTTCATTGCGAGAGAATCTCTATATATTTTCGAGGAAAACTTTCGTTTCCCGATATTGTAAATGGAATAAACCAGCGTCTGAGTACAAAAGATCAATAATCAAGTTCACCATTCAGATACAAGTGAAATCCTGACTTCTATGGTGCTATCTCAAATAATCACTTATTTTCTTTCCAACCTTATGTTGGCCCTTTGCAGATTTTGCCAAGCCGCCTTAGTATTGTTAACAAAGACAAAGTTTTCGGTTTTTAGATCCTTTTTAAAGTTTGTCAATACTGTCCTATCTCTCTTCCTTAGTTCATCATCTACATCATATTCTTCAAAATAGCAGTGATTTCCCTCCCTATATACTTTACTTTGCCTGCAAATCCTGGCAACACAGATTGTCCATTTTATCAAAAACGGATTATATTTAGTTCCCCTAATGAAAATCATATGATTTTCATCTTATCTTGATAAACTAATTTTTCCCTTTGTTTAGCCACATCCTTCCTGCTGTAATACAGAGACTGCACTTTGATGGAAAGCCATCTCTGCCATGCCTTCCGACCTCCTGGCATGTAGCTTTCGATATCTTTTGCAATTCAAAATGTAAAACATACCTTATATCCCTTTATCAGTCACCCATAGAGCATTGGTTGCACCATAATGTAGATTTCCCCTTTCCTCAGGGATCTTAAACTCCTCTTTTTTCTCTTTATCATCCATTTTGACCATCAGGTATTTTACTTACTCATCATTCTTTCTGGTTCTCAGCGCAATTCTATCTACTGTGTCGGTAAATGCACAATAAATAATCCAACCTCTTCTCTATGTTTATTTAAGAAATTATATAGTTTTGTTTTCCTTTATTGAAGGTTTACGTGATATTTTCTATTTTTCAATTCAATATTATTTACGTTTTATTCTCAATACAGAAATTCTTTTAGCCTTTTTCTATTTTTAGGCTTTTGATATCTCTTATCACCAGACTTGGGCTGTGCTATAAATGCTGCAACAATAGGGAGTATTCGTCCCGTCTTTAAGAACTGATAATCTCCAAGTGCGATTCCTAAAAGGTTAATCCACACATCGAAATACAATGTGCCTCGTCTACGACTACAAGAGCTAAATTTTGAATTTATATCCATAATTCTTACTTTTTGAGTTTGCTAAGCCTTTCAGTGAGAAAGGTATAGTAGTTTAATACCGCCCTCTTTTCGACTATTTTCTTTGATTCCTTTTCGCTCAGATCCTTGTGAAAGCATAGCGGCTTTCATTTTTCATTTGGGATTGATCTTCACCCATTTTTCCTTAAAATTTCTTATCTGATCCTCCATTAGGTGCAATCAATGGACTTACTACAATAGTCAGTCCTTCAAGTTTCATTGCAGGGATACTGGTAACATAGAGTCTTCCTCCTCCCGTTGGGGAGCAGTACAGAAACAATCTTTTAAGTATAGTCTTGTTTATATCTTCCTGTTTTCTCTACGACAGTCTATCTCAAAGTAATTATTTACATCTCTTAATAATTCATTTTCTTCATTATATACTAGTTTCCTTTATCAGAGTTTTAAATTTCGATGGGTGAATTTTTCTCTAAAAGTAAGCTCATATTGGAGCATTTTCCCCGACATCCAAGAGCTTTATATATTATAATTGAAAATTCTTAAAATACTAAAAATTAGCTCCATAAATGGTTTTACTATCTACGGGCTAATAATTGATTAAATCATGTAGAATGCAAATTATGCTAGCTATAGCTCTGCCTTTAACTGCCTCATGGAAGGCTTAAATTCATTTTGGGTCATAGATATTATGTCCTATACACTCTCCCAGCAAACGCTCATTTAGAGGATAATAACGTACAAACTTCTTATCGAAACAGGGTCCAATGTTCTACATTCCAGGTCATACTAGCCATCCGGGATCGGTCTTTTTCTGAGCTTAAGGAATACATCTACCTGTCTTCCTGCGATTAATATATCGATTAACCCTGTTCGTCAAGCTCAACCGTATTTTTGTACGGTATCGTAAACCTTTAACTTCTCCATTTTTCTTCTCCTTGCTAAAATATTAGCTTTTCTTTTAATACTCTCTTTAATTCACAGACAGAGTATTATAGAAATATCTGACTGATACTGCAACAGTATAGCTAAAGTCAATTGATTAACTTATGAAACAAATATCCGGTTTTTATTCAAATTTTTATTCAATTTAATAATTTTATAACTTTACTGTCACATCACATCACCTACTCTTCCATACCCACCTATAACTAATCTCTAAAATCCTTTGGATTACATATAATTATTGGTGTAATTATATCACATCCAAATTGATTTAATCTTATCAAGTCCGCTGTCAGTATTAAATTACCCCTTCTCACTCCTGCCTGTTTACTAACCTTAGCTTAAAACCATCCCCACCCATAGTCTAGTAGTAATTCCAACATGGACAAGCAGTTTCTAACCCTTCTTTTGTTGTAATTCCTATTGCATGAAGAGTTGGAAATAAAAAGGTAATAACCCTGTAACCGGTGCATATATTTCATTTTTCTGTGGTATCACTGCAACCCTGTCCCAGAGCCGTATGCTGAATTCATCATCAGGTATGTGTTCAATCCCCACAATCTCTCCCCATCACAGGGTTGCCTAATATTTTTATTTCTTTCTTTAAAACATATCACCATCCATAACTTTGTCTGAAATAAAGGGATTACATTCCCAGATATATAATTAAAAGGAAATATAATCCCAAAATCTAAAAGCTTCTTTCAAAGGCAGTAAAGCTGCATTGTGATTACATCAACCTGTTTCACTTCATCTGCAACAAACTGTACCTTAGGGTCCAATTACAACCTGTACAGATGTCTTCACTAGAGTCTTATTATACCTGCAACACCAGCTGAGTTTAATCTTCTTTTCATCTACTGCACTAATCTTTAACTTCAATTCTAAGTCTTAGTAATACAGTTATCAACAGAAGTTACATTTGCTTTTCCTCCAAGTCCTTCAAGGATAATCTTTTGCAACTTCAGTAAAGTCACCATTTGCAAGAACTGCCTTCATCTCTTCTGCATTGTCAGCATCATCTTCTCTGCCTGGTGTCTTAAGGTTGAAGGTAACAGTTGCAAATCTGAATACTGCATAGAGACTACTAGCAGCAGCAATTCCTAAAGGAATGATGAGCCATACTTTCTGTGCAAGCGAAGCTGTGAGCTGAATACAAGGTCGAAGCAAGACCTGCTGAGAATGAGAAACCTGCTCTAAATCCAAGTGCAACCGTTGCTACTGTGAATATACCGTAAAAGAATAGCATATACTAAATAAGTGCCGGAGCACAGGAACATAAATACAAATTCAAAAGGCTCTGTAACACTACAGATAAAATGAACAAATAGCTGCTGTCCTAAGAGTGATAATGCATATTTTTCTTTTCGGGTTTTGCAGAACGAACCATTGCAAATGCTGCTGCAGGGAGACCGAACATCACTTACAAGGGAAGAACCCTGACATGTACATACCGAGTAACTCGGCTGTACCTATGTATTACCCAGAAGTTTCCAAGATCATTGATACCTGCCGCATCAAACCAGAATACTAGAGTTAAGCGCGTGATGAAGTCAAGAAAGGAATAAGGAGACAGTTAAGAAATGCATAGATACCTGCTCCTACTGCACCAAGGCTTACTACAGACTTACCATATCCAACAAGTCCTCCGTAGATTACAGGCCATATAAAGAAGAGAACACCTGACACTACTACAGACACAACAGCTGTTACAATCGCTACTGAACGCTTACAGAGAAAAATGCAAGTGCATCGGGAAGTTTTGTGTTCTTAAATTTGTTGTAACAGATAGAACCTATAATACCTGCTAAAATACCTATGAACTGATTACCAATCTTATTAAATGCTACATTTGCTTCAGCCTGTGTCATAACAGCAATTGTTCCCGGTGCAAGCAAAGTAGTTATCATAAGCCAGGATACAAGACCTGCAAGACCTGCAGTACCATCCTTATCATCAGCCATACCAACGCTACACCGATAGCAAAAGCCACGACATATTGTCAATAAGAGGGCTGCACCGGCTTTGATTAAAAAGAAACCTAGAATTTTCAAGAGTACCTGTAATGTCACCACCCTGCGCAACATGGTGAAAGTGCATAACAGATGACCCATAAGAATACGCAAGACAGGTAAGCAGGGCAACAGGCAGCGTTAACAGAGCGCCCTAATTTTTGCAAATCACTTCATCACAATATTTAGTCCCCTTTCTTTATAAAACCCAACTTATTTTTGTTCATCAGTTAAAAAATTTTTCTTTTCAGAAAAAGCTTCCAGTGCAACTGCGGCCTCTTCTTCATCCTCCTTCAACAGAAACAACAACTCTGTTTCCCTGTTTCACACCTAGAGCCATAACCGCCATAAGCCTTTTTAAGTCAGCTTCCTTTCCGCTTTCTTCATTAAGAATTTTTATATTACTTTTAAAATAGATGCTGCCTGTTTTACCAAAGACCAGTACGACTTCCTCAGATCCGGCCTCTGCCATAACGGTATAATTTGATCTCTCATACTCTCCTCCTTTCCTATATATTTCTACCTGCTTTTCTAAGCGAAAGTACCTTTGCAGGAGATACAGACAGTTCATCTATTCCATACTCACACAAGTCTTCGTAGTTTCAGTATCACCAGCCAACTCACCACGAATCCCTATCCAAATGCCGTTTTTGTGAGCGTTTTTGCAGGCCATATCTATCAGTATAAGCACTCCCCCTATGATGAGGGTTGTAAACTCTGCCAGATTTTTCATTCTGCCTGTCTGTTGCAAGAGTATATTGAGTAAGGTCATTTTGTTCCCGCTAAAGAAATCACCTCTTTTCCCAGCTCGTCACTGATAAGAGCTTAGCAGGATCTCTATCATAATACCAAGTTTCCGCTTCCCTAACGGTTATATTGGCTGAAATAAGTTCTTCCCTTTGCCTCTTTTACAACCTCTTTTATTCTTTTACTTCTTCAACTGGAGGTAATCACCAGGAAAACTATAATTCCAACATTTCCAAAAGGCAGAAGCCCTATAAATTGCTCTTAGCTGCGTCTTGAATAAATCCTTGTTATTTAAGCAAATCCTTATAGCCCTATAACCAAGTGCAGGATTTTTCTTCTTCACCAAAGCTCCTAAATAATTAACTCTTATCAGCACCAATATCAGAGTTCTTATAATGACCTCTTCCCTGACATCTTCTCTATTACTTCTTTGAAATTAATAAACTGTTCTTCCTCTGTAGGTGCTGTCTATTTTTCCAAGGTATAAAACTCACTTCTAAAAAGCCCTATTCCACCTGCATCATTGTCAAGAACTCTTTCTATATCTTCCTTGCTTCGATATTGGCAAATATATTTATTCTTCTGCCATCTTTGGTTATATTTTCTTTGCCCTTTAGCTCTTCAGTTCTCTTTACCTTCAATATTCAGTTTATCTCATAAGTTCTTTTTATTTTATCTGTCAGTTTCATTATCGGGCTCTATATAAACTTTACCATTTTATTGCATCTGCAGCCGCCTTCCTGCCATCAAACTTTTCAGTTCATCTGTTCCAAAGTCCACATTTACAAGAGCCGGTATATTAGGAGCTTCTTGCAAGTATAGCTGTGTGTGAATTTGAAGAACCTTTTTCGGGTAACAAAGGCAAGAACCTTAGGTTATCTAAGTTGATTGTTTCGCCGGGTGTGAGATCATCAGCCAGAACGATGACAGCTTCATCACTCTTTAATTTATTCTCTTCCTTACCCGTAAGTTTTCAGTACCCTTTTTGAGATATCAATTACATCGACTGACCTTGCTCTCATATAATCATCATCCATATCTGCAAAAGAGCTTTGAAACTAGCTTTTCCAGTCTCCAAAACAGCATATTCAGCAGTAACTTTTTCTTCTTTAATGAGATTTCAATATTGTCTATATAATCCAAATCTTCAGCATCATCTTATGTATGTCAAAAATCAGGCATTTTTCTTCCCTACCTTGTCTATATGCCTCTTCGTAGAGTTTCTCCAATTCTGATTTTGCCTGTTCTAAAAGCCATCTAAGTCTCGTTAATTCTCTGTCAAAGTCTGCTGCAATTCTTTTCAGGCTCCTTTCATCCGGACCAAAAAGCTGCTATTTTTACCAAAACAGCTCCTGCTGATACTTTACTTCCAGCTAAACTGTTCCATAATTCCCTCCAATTATTTAAAGACTTCATTACTCACATCACCTTATTTACTTCTGCAGGCTCTGAATATACAATCTTTTTGCACTGTTCCGGATTACAAATAAGCACCGGAGACTCTAATCTATATCCTGCCTGCCTTATTTTTTCAATATCAGCAACAACCAACAAGTCTCCTGCCTTAACACTTTCTCCTTCTTTGACCTTAATCTCAAATCCTTCTCCCTTGAGATTGACTGTATCAAGTCCTATATGTATAAGTAAGTCTATGCCTTCCTTAGTTGTCATTCCAATTGCATGAGCCGTTGGAAATACCGTGGTAACCTCCCCGTCTGCAGGTGCATATATTTCATTTTCTTCAGGTATGACCGCTACTCCCTTACCTACCATCTCTTCACTGAAAGTAACATCAGGTACATCTTTAATGCTTATGAGCCTGCCCTTCATTGGTGATACAATTTCAAATTCTTTCTTCTTAAAAAACATTGTATTCTCCTTTCACTACACTCTTATTAATATATCTGTCTATCCCAGCAAATCATTCATCCTCTTTATTTGAATTGCAAAATAAAGTTTTTCTTCCTCAGTAAAATGGCATTCATATCCTTCCATAACATAGGCACCCTCGCTTTACCCGCCATTTCCCATTCTTTCATATAATTTTCTTTTTATAAAATTTAGAAGTTTTTCATCGCATTTTCCTTCACCGGTTGTGCCATAATAAGCCTGTAGCTAAGGAGTTTAATTCAGTTACAAAGCTGTCCTTCTCAACACATTCTTTTTCAACCCTCAAATTCACTTGAAACAATATTCAGAATATCTCCCATCATCTTTTGTTATCTTCCAAGTGTCACGCACCTAATATTCAGTTCTGCATTTACAAAGTGACATAGCTAAGGCTGCTGCCTCATCTATAAGGCTGATATGCCCTAATCATGGAATTGAATAGCGAAACTGCGTGAGTTCCAATATGGTATTCTAAAGGATAAAAACATCGATTTCATTTTCCATCGGTATGGGAAAATCTGCCTTCTTCCTCGTCTTGTGCAAAACTTATATGGTCGGTAAGTGTAAGATAAATATTGGGGTGAAGTTCTGTATCCAGTTTTTCTTTTGCATATGAAATAATTTCATTGGACACCTGTAAATATTCCAGCGGAATGCTTGCAAGCAGATCCTTAAACCGCCTCAGTGCCTCCTCATCTTCTATTGTAAATATTTTGTCTATCTCATCTTCCGGCAGTACATCGCCTCCTGCCAAAAGCCGATTCCTTGCCCATTGCTACGACTTCTTTTCCATCATCATCTCTGAACTGACAACACTATGTATTGATAATTCCATCTATAATCAAAGCTTTCTCCTTACTGAGAAAGGTTATAACAAATTAATCTAAATTCGCATACACTTGGAGGATTTATCACTCAATAGAATTTTATCACAAAAATAAAAAGCCCAAATTTTACAGATAGAAATTTATCTGTAAAATTTGGTTTTGCCATCTCGGTAACAATCCGTCAATATTTATAGCATAAGTATACTATAAATTCACCTCTTTGTCAATATTTGATATTTTTCCTATTATTTTATACAATAATTTGTATATTAATTTGCACTTTATGATACTATACTTTATTTTACGCTTATAGCCGGTACATCAGCCATAACAAAACATATAGTTGCTGCTATAGCTCACTATGCTGTTTCATAGTATCTCGCACTCCTTTCAAAACTCAATTTACTCTTCTTACTCCCATTATACCAAAAGCTTTATATTTTTGTACAACTATCCAAATCCCTTCTTCCTGCAAAATTTTTAATTGTATCAAAAATATTTAGAAATTCATATTATTTTCATTTTGCCTTTTTGCAACTAATGTTATAATCCATATAATATCGTATGGTCGATAGAAACACGAAAAATTAGGGAGGTTGAACATAAGGTGATAAAAACGATTAAGAACATCGCTATAGCATATACCGGAATAGGAGCTATTGTGGTAGCTGCCGAGCTGCCGGCGGTGTGGTAGAAAAACTTGCTGAAAAAGGTGAAAGGCTGCAACAGACGGCAGGATTATCCATGAAGGTAAAAGAGCGCTAAAGATTTTGAAAATGTAGTAAAAGACAAGGCTAAAAGGCTATGGATGCAGTTGCCAGGATGACAAAGGAAAGAGTGACGAACTCCGTAAAAGCTTGACAATTTCGAGACAAAATCGAGAAAGGCTGTAGGGCAAAGTGAGCGGTGAAAGAAAACAGGGAAGACGACAAAGATATCGAGGTGAGAATTCTACAACGATGTAAAATCGAATGCTGCGGCTCTTGCAAAGAGAGAAAAGAAGACAAGGAGGAAAAACAAAGAAGAGGACGATTGTGAGGATGAGAGACTCCTCTTCCATCGACTGTTCTTGCTGCTGATGAACACAGAGAGATAACGTACAATAATCATTGAACTACAGCTCCGAAATGATAACATGGTTTTCGTATGTAAGCATTATTGTTCTGGAGCATTTACTGTGCCATAGTCGTAAAAACAGCTTACAAACCTCCTATGATTTCACTTTTCTCCATTCCGCTATATATTGCCTAAGCATTTTCTTAAAAATTTTCAATATCTGTTTCATCAGTAAGAGAAATTTCTATCAAATTTCCAATGCCCGCTATCATCCAGTTCATCAAATTCCTTTTTCAGATAGCGTTGTAAAGGATGTCTCTCACCGCCATTAAATCATCCATATCTTCATTTCTTCATAACCAAGTGCTAAAGAATAGGCTCTTGTATCCGGATTATCCTGCTTTCCTCCTATGCAAAACATAAATTACTTTTTCCAAAAGCATTAACCAACTGTATGTATTCATCTTTTTGATATGGCAATTTCATCACGCATTTTTACAGTCCTCCTATAGGGCATCAAAGTAAATCACAAGATTCAATCGACATTTATTTACTATTGAACTGCAGATTATGTCGTGTTTGAAACATTAATGTAAGCAGCTACATCAATTTCTTTTTCTACAGTACGAGGCTTTTGCCTGAGTTAAAGTTCCTTTCAAACTCACTGGTACAACAGTCTGTTTATCTTTATTCTAACACAAAAGAGCCGATGCAGTACACCAGACTCTTCTTCTTCTATTTCCATTTACAAAGGAGCAATTATTAAAAATCAACTTCTGTGTCATAGTAGTAGCATGAAGTTTTTCCATCTCTTCCTGCTTAGGCTGTCTTGGGTTAGAGCCTGTACAAGCATCTGCAATCGCATTTTTCAGCAATCTCGAGAAGTCTCTCAGGAAGATGTTCTCGTTACAAAGCCTTCTCTGCTAGGAAGCTGTCCACACCATAGTTAGCAATGCCGTGAGGAATTCTAAGGCTGTCATTGCATCACCTCTTAAGTACTTGATAAGGTTAGTAATCTTCTCGCCTCTCAGAAGCACCCGCCAATTCCATGAAGTCTAGAAATATACGCATATCTCTTAGCTGCTGTAGTATCCTTTTGCATTGTAAAGTATTACCTTTGGAAGATACATGCATTTGCTGCACCGTGGATAATATCGGGTGCACCTGGTCTTCAAATACAGCACCTGTCTTATGTGCCATAGGAGTGAACTATACCAAGGAGGCATTTGAAATGCCATACCTGCAGACACTGTGCATTGTGCATGTTGCTCTTGCTTCCTTATCTCCCTTATAAGACTCGATAAGGTTAGACTTAATCATTGTCATAGCGTGGAGGGCAAGTGGATCTGTATAATGCAGTTAGCTGTGGATACATAAGCCTCAATAGCGTGTGTGAGGCATCCATACCGGTATGTGCAACAAAGCTTATCGAGGCATTGTCTCAGCAAGGTCGGGGATCTACGATTGCTATATCGAGTGATTTCAAAGTCAGCTATAGGATATTTGATACCCTTTGAATAATCAGTAATGATTGAGAATGCAGTTACCTCTGTAGCTGTACCACGATGTTGATGGGATTGCACAGAAATGTGCTTTCTTTCTAAGCTTCGAGGTATGCCGAATACCTCTTGCACATATCTTCAAAATGTACATTGGGATATTCATACTTAATCCACATAGCCTTTGGCAGCATCTATAGGTGAACCGCCACCCATTGCTACTATCCAATCAGGTTCAGAATTTGAGCATAGCATCTGCGCCACCTGCATCTGTCTCAACAGAGGATCAGACTCGATTCCTCAAAAAGCTCAACCTCCATACCTGCTTCTTTAGGTAGATTTACTGCTCTTTCAAAGACCCGAATTTCCTCATTACTTCCGTCAACACAGACTATAGCCTTCTTTCCTTTGAGGTTCTTAAGATTCTCTAAAGAACCCTTTCCATAATCAAGATCTTGGTAATATTAAATCTGCCATTGTACTATCCTCCTAAAATTTATTGAGATTGCCCTCAACCGGACATTCTTTGACTATTTTTAACTAATTTTAATTATATACTTTTTGTGGATTAAAATCAAAAGTGTTTTTGCAAAATTTACAATAAGTTCACAGGTACCAATATTTTGAAAATAATATTCACTATCATTAACTGCATTTTGTGACTTCACCATTCAATACTGTTTTATTTTATGAGTTGACATAACCACTATATTAGGGTACATTTCAAGCATAACCATTAGCCTGTAAAATCCATCACTAAAAAGTATGTTTTTGAACATAAAGGTATGGATTTTCACAGATTTGGTACATTTTAATTAGGAGAATGATATGAAAAACCATCTTATGGTAGGAATAGCCGGCAGGCAGTGCATCAGCAAGACAACAATAGTAAATAAAGCTTAAAAGCTTCATTCGGAGATAACATCCTTGCTAATAAAGTATGATTCTTATTATAAGGCTCACAATGACCTTAGCTATGATGAAAGGACAAGGCTGAATTACGCACCATCAGATTTCCTTTGATAGCAGAGCTTATGGTTTGAGGGATTTACAGAAACTTATAGAATGGTAAAGCTGATATTCCTGTTTATGATTTCTCAGTACATAACAGAACCGACTCAACCACTCATCGTGTTCCCCAAAAGCGTAATAATTGCCGAAGGCATTCTCATCACTTGCAAATAAGGAGTTAAGAGACCTTATGGATATCAAAGTCTTTGTGGATACTGATGCAGACGAGAGACTTCTTAGAAGGATTAAGCGTCGATGCAAATGAGAGGGCAAGAACTATTGATTCTATTATAAATCAACTATCAGCATTGACGGTAAAACCTATGCACGAAACGGTTTGTAGAGCCTTCTAAGAAGTATGCGGATATCATCATCCCTAGAGGTGGCGAGAACTCTACAGGCATAACCATACTTACTGGGCATATTAAGCATAGCTTACAATGTAGGCATATGGTAATACGGTTCCGCAAAAGCAAAGCTTCATCAAATTTTTATATTTTACCACTTATACCATAATGCATAAATTAGCCTTGACGATTATTTTTATTAGGTGTATAATAGCCTTGCAGAGGATGTTGAATTATTTTGTGACATAATTTAATATCTACGCCCATAAAACTATGTAACACTATACATCAATAGGAGTTGACTATGAATTTCAGTGTTATTTTTAGAAAGTTGGTAGTTACGGTTTAATCATCTACTTTTTCCCTGTTTGCGGGAGGCATAAATCTGGCTGCCACAGGTCGAGGCCAAAAGCTGCTCAAACTGGTGGTAGAGGAGTTACCTAAAAGAATCTTTAGATGCATTGGAAAATATATATATACCGTAGATAAAAAGGAGATTGAAAAAGAATTTTTAAGCGACTTGTTAAAACGCCTAGAGTAAGCGGGGCACAAGGGACAATAAAGCTGCTGGGAAATATCTTTTGATACCATCAAGGCTTATGGTTATGATGTAACCTTCAAAATTTCAATGGCTATGCTGAGAAGCTACAGACCTTAAGGAAATAAAAATAAAAATCAGAGAAAAGGGCAAGTTGCTCTTTAAGGGCAGAAATATAATTGCAAAAGAAATAATCCTGATCCAAAACTTTAAAACAGTTGTGTTACGGCAAATTATGAGCTCAGACAGCAGAGGTGCTCTTGACAATGCAAGCGGTGTTGTGTCGAGTAATGGAAATGTGAGAATCCTCTCTAATATGAAACTTCCATATAATCCTGAGTTTGTTTTTCTTTGACTCGAGGTTTTAAGAAGAGGCTCCAGATATTATGTAGATAAAGCTACAAAGGCTGAGAAAGAAAAATATTTATGGCGTTGTAAATGTCAATTGCATTGGCAACAGCAAGCAGGAAAAAGCTTCTTTCTATACATCAGATAATGTTAAAAATCACTTAAAAACCCAGTGCGATAAATATTTCCCAAGTGTTCTAAGCGACAAGGTTACAGAAACAGATGCTGCTACATTTAAGACGCAGGCATCCCAACAGCCTGCTACTACACTCTTGACTTCTTCACAACCGGAAAAGAAAATAGGCGATAAGTGATGTGGTCGAAAAGGATTCATCCTCGTAGATATGGATACCCTTATCTATGGCACTTCATTTATAACTACATATGCTTCCTTACTAAAGGTTGAATAAAAATACTTTCTCCCTAAGTATACCAAGACTTTCTTGGTTTACTTAGGGGTTCTTTTTAACCTAACTATTTTCACCTCATATATCCAAACCTTCAGAGCGAGAGATTCTTCCCATCTGTATTCCCGTTGAAAGTATCCTTAAAGTTCCTCTAATTACAGGTCCCATCCCTCTGCACCGTACTTAAACATCTCTTTTCGTGGTCTACCACCTTGCCACAGGGGCTTATAACAGCCACCAGTTTCACAAAGTACCGCATTCTACAAAGTCACTAACCTCCTTCAAGGTATACTTCTCTTTCCTCGACTTTTTATGCCAAGCATATGCTCTGCTACATAGATGAGGGAACGCCTTGTAATAGAAGGAAGAATTGTGCTTGACTTGGGGTGTAACCACAGTTCCATCCTTTTTGTTACAAAGAGGAAGTAGCTCCACCTGCGTCTCTCCACCTTTCAGTCCTTGTTGCCGCATCCAGATACATATTTTTCAGCATAGCCTTCATTGTGTGCTGACTCACAATGGGGATGAAGGCTCATTGCTATAGTTAAGTCACTTTAATGTCACCTGTTCCTCTAGGAGCGGCTCTGTCAAAATCACTCACCTTTAATGGATATTCCATTTGTGCCGCCATAAAGTAGGATCCTACAGGTAGTAAATGCTCTGAACTGATACTCATCAGCAGGCTTTTACACCCTATAACAGGGGCTGATCTCAAGGCACTAAGGCTCACATAGGCGAGCACCATGGCCATATGGAGATACACTAGGCTTCATTTGCTAACTGTGTCTTTAACACAGCATCTACAAATCTATCCTTGGTAAATACAGGTTTCCATTCTCTTGCAGGATGCCTCAAATCTTTCACCATTTAAGTCGGTCTGAAAGGTAACTATCCTTCCATCCTCTGTAGTAGAGGCTTTCAGCCCCCTCAAAAGCAGGTCTGCGCATACTGAAACACTCCTGCACATTCACTCATCAATATCTGGTCATCAGAGTAAGCCTCCTTCGTCCCAAGCATCCGTTTTTATAGTTTGATACATATCTTTTTATCTGTTTTTCATATAATAGCCAATATTGCAGTCTAAATTTTGCCTTTTTCCATATTTACCCTCGAATCTTGTAATTTTCAGTAAAATTCCTACTCTGACAGAACCCTTCATCTATACTTATTAACACTGCAACATTTTTAATCTTGTATAAATGCCATAGTTTACAGCGAGATACATCATGTTCATTTTCACAGTCATAGCACCGCCTCTTTTCACTGTCAACAAGGCATGCCTAATTTATTATAGCTAACATAACCAATGAGGATAACTACATTATTCTCACTAAGACTACAACAGTAGAGAATTTCCCTACTACCATCTCCTATAATATCCCAACCGACCTGCTACAGCCTTTGGTACATAGGCGCCCTGACTGATGCCATCTCCTTCACATTCCTCTGATAAAAGCTGGCGCTTTCTTTCTGATTACAGATATTTTTGGAGGTGTCTGCATAGGAAAGGACTGTATCGATAAAGCACCTTTGCGCTTCCCTTAGAGATCTCCGTAATCTTACTTAAAAGTTCATCTATCCTCCCTCCTGTCTTAGCGAGACTCCCTTTACTATAGCATCTCGCTTTGATATCGCTATTATTCTTTTCTTCTTCAAAGCTTATCCTGCTTGTTTAAGAGAATGTAACAACAGGCTTTCCAGTCACCTTTTAGTTCTTCAAAGAGTCCTATACACTACCTTCATCTGCTCATCACACCCTCGAGTTTGAAGCATCAGCACATCTTAGAATCGAGGTCTGCATATTTTTGCTTCTTCCAGCGTACTCTTAAATGCATCTACGTGTGAGAGGTTTTGCTGATAAAACCTACGCAGTATCGGTAAATACTATCCTCTTCTCCATCAGGGATTTTGAGGTTTCTGGTGGTAAGGTCAAGGGTTGCAAAAGCTTGTCTTCCGCTAGAATACCTGCATCTGTAATCTTGTTAAGAAGGTTGATTTCCCACGCATTGGTATAGCCTACAATTGCTATCACAGGTATTCCATCCGACATCCCTGTGTTTTCTAAGAGTGTTCTCTTGAGCTTTCAACCTTTTTCTATCTCACTTCTTGCTGGCTCTACCCTCTCTCTATAGCTCTTCTGTCAGACTCAAGCTTTTTGACTCACCGGGTCCTCTGTTTTCCATGACCTCCTCCAAGTCTTGAAAGGTTCTTACCAAGCCTGTAAGCCTTGAGGCGGTATTTTAACTGGGCCAGCTCTACCTGTAGCTTACCCTCGCTGGTCTGAGCGTGAGCAGCAAATATATCAAGGATGACCAGAGTTCTATCAAGCACCTTTGCTGTCAGTTCATCTTTTAGGGTTGGATAGCTGCGCAGGCGAGCTCATCATCGCAGACTATCCCGTCTGCCCAAGCTCCTCTGCAAGCTCTCTTATCTCGTCCACCTTTCCCTTTTCTACCATAAATTAGCCTTGTTGATGGACTCAGATTCTGTATCACCCTGCCTGCCGTCTCTCCACCTGCTGTTTCAAGCAGTTCTTCGGGAGTTCTGAAAGGCTTTCTTCCATCCTGTCCTTGCCGGTTTCGCACCTACAAGGATGAATTTTTCTTTTCGTTTCTGATGTTTGTATCATCATATTCTCCACTGCTAGACTTCTGTTTTGCAAAGGAAAGTTACCTCTCTTGCCATTTTTATCATCGAGGATATAGTTGTGTATAATCTACAGCAGCCTCATAAGCCTTATCATAGTCAGCGTTTTTCTCATAAAGAGTTACCTTTTTAATCATTAGCTGCTTCATCGCAGACACATCTTTAAACCTAAGCCCTTGAGCACATAACTTAAAGCGTCTCCATACTTTTTTCTTCTTTTTATAAGGCAGTCTGCCATGCCGTCATACCATCCTGATGGTTATTTTCCCAGGTCCTCTCATATTTTTCAAAAAGGTGCTTTTGCTGCTGTATAATCATTTTCTAACATTGATATTTTGGCAAGATAATATGAACTTTTCTAAAATCCTTTGGCATAAGCGGTATTCAAATACTCCTTTGCCTTATCATTATTACCACGCAAATATTCTAAAATACCACTTATACCGCTCCTGTCATCTGTTATCTTGATTCCTGCTGCCTGATTTAGACCTCAGCTGCTTTCTCAGTTTTCTCCTCTTGCTGAAAAGAATTTCATATTTCCCAAAATAAGCATCAAAGTTATCGGGTTCTTTGCTTATAGTCAAATCATAGTTTTCTGCTGCCTTACAGCCTCTCCCATTGCAAAATAAACCTCTGCAAAGCTTTCCATATAAAGCTACATCAGGCTTGTTTACATTTAACATTTTCTTCGCCAGATATCTGCGCACTCTTATAATCACCAAGTTTTACCTCTGTAAGTGCAATGTATTTCTTAATATCAGTTATCAGATCAGGTACTTCCTTAATTGCAGCTGCACTTGCAAACTGTGTAAAGTGCTTCCAGCATATTTCACGACTTCAGATAAGCCATGCCTTACCCTATATAAGGACTTATTATTTTCTCTAACTATCTGGTTGTCCTTAGGGTGAATATCATATCAAATGAATTTATAGCCTCTTCAGTACTTCTCTAAGCCAATATTGTGCAAAACCTGCTGCTATATAAAAACTCTGCCCTTTTCAGAATTTTTCTTAATAGCTTCTTCGTGAAAATTAAGAGCCTCTTCATATTGTCCCTTTTTCCATAAAGTTATTGCCGGTTTTATAAGATGAGTGCGCATTGCTGCAGGCTGTTAAAAATATAACAAGACTGATTGCTGTAAAAATTTATGTAGTTTTTTAATAATCACTCTGCTTTTTCCTCCTAATACAATTCATTTTTCAATAGTATTGTAAATTTATTGGCTGTCAACAAAGTTTATACTATTATACTATGTAAATTCTATAGAACTTTAATCAATGAGCACAAATAATTGGTTATTATAGCAATTAATCAATTTTACATCCAATTATATTATGTTAGCATTACCACTTGTTATTATCATATTTAGGAGGGAGAAAAATGAAGAAATTAAAGTATAAGTATTGGCTCTTGCTGGCAATTGCTATTGTAGGCTGTGGTGCTAATAATGACAGCACAGCTAAAGAGTACCAAAGCACAACAAATTGTAACCTGTGCCACAAACAGTAAAAACAAGTGCAGCGAGCAGGGTATCAAGCAGTACAAGGCAGGCTCAAACACAGCTACAGACGGCAAAACTCTCAATGTAGTGGCTACTTCAGAAAAGTACAAGGATGTAGATTATTATGGCTAATCCTGCTGTATCCGGCACAAGCTTTTAGCCAATGTAAAAGGGCTTTTGAGACAAGTACGGCGAAGAAAAGGGCTGGGAGTACTTCAAAGAAACTCACAACAACATTAAGTTCTACGGCGAGAGGAAAGGATCTCGGGAGAAGACAATAGCAGAGTCAAGTTCGGTCTTGGTATCATCTAATCGACAAGTCAGCCTTTGATGAAGCTGAGAAGAATAACCTCAGCAATCTACCCTGAAGACGGCTTATGCTGGGTTCCGGAGGCGTTGCTATCTTCAAGAACAGCCCTAACCTTGCTGCAAAGAAAGTTTGAGGACTTCATTTTAAGAGCTGATATTCAGCAGATGATAGCTGAGTTAGACGGTAAAGACAGTACACAGATGGTTATCGAAGACGAAGGGTTATGAACTCGGTCTTCCTGCTGATAAATTATCAAAGAAGACATCGCAGGCTTTGGTACTCGAGAGAGGCTATTCTTTGCTAAGTGGGCAGAGCTTACAAGGGTAAATAAACCGTCGGTTTTGATTTTCTTTATAGGAAGAATCTATAGCATACCAGGCTGTCGCTTTTGCGGCAGCCTGTTTAGTAATAGTAATTTGACCAGCCGGCTAAAAACCCATATAATGACATGACATAATTTGATAATATTAAGGAAATATATGAAGAAGATAACAAGATTATTCGATTACTTAATCATAGGTATAGTATCTATGAGCATAACATTCATACTATATCCATTTATAAAGGTATTCATATACGGCATATGCTGATGGAAGTTCACACTAAAGGGGTTTGAATTCCTTACAGATGAATCTCATCTTATTTTTAATTCACTCTTTGTGGGCGTATGTACAAACCATACTTCACCATAGTATCTGTCACAATAGGTATCTTCTACTACGGTTTAGACAGTACAGTAAATTATATCTGCCCTCCGATGATAAACCATGCATTTCACCTCCCTTTGTATCAAGTCTTGCTTATATCAAGCTTTTTAGAGTATGCCTATTGCTGATTGCTGCCTTTATGGAAGTAGTCAGTTTTACTTCTGCAATAATATATTTTGTATAAGGGTACTGCTTAAAGATAATTGATTTTGCTACCCTTCCTTCACATTTTACCGGGAACATGGGAATAGCTACATCCTTGCGTTTTCAGCAAGAACCCATTGCATACAGGAACAGCCGCTATGTGGTATTAAACTATGTTTAGGTATCCCCTTTTCTACCAGGTGTTTATCCAGTATGAAATTAATGCGAGTAATGAAATACTGAGTGCTAAGGATTTGGGGGCAAATAGCAGGTTTTGTGTTCAGATATCCTTCCGCACGGCGTCAAGATTTTGTGATAAGCCTTATGAACAACTTCAATTCGGGGCATGACAACAGTAGGTTCAATCATTTTATAGTATATCCAGGAAGGTTACCTGCTCATCATGTTTGATGTAATTTTAACAGTGGAAAATATAACACCTGCTCAGTACTCGCCCATTATTATTATACTAATCTGTCTGAGCATGAATTTGTTTGTTTTTAGGTATAACAAGAACTATTAGGAGATAAATATGTTTTTAGAAGGCAAAAGGTATAAAGTAATCATACAATGGAAAAGAGGGTCTAAAACAGCGCCCTTCCTTCTCGCTTGATAGGGTAAAATCCTCTGTATCCTCGGTCCTTCGGGCTGTGGTAATGACTACCATACTTAACTCAATAGGCTAGTTTCATAAAGGTAGATGAGGTGATATTATTCTTGACGGAGAAAAATATAACTTCGTTAAATCTGAACAAATGGCAGTTTCTACTGTATTCCAGTCTTAGAGCTTTTGGACATAAAACGGTAATTGAAAATGTTGAGTGCAGACTAAATTCAAGAAAATACCAAAAAGCGAGAGGAGGAAAAAGGCTCTTGATGTCCTTGTCGCGGTAGGTCTAAATGGTTTATGAGGCACATAGGTGAGCTGTGGTGGACAGCAAAGAGTTGCCCTTTGCTAGAAGCCTTTGTGGTAAATCCAAGGGCTTATTCTCCTTGACGAGCCATTTTCAAACCTTGATGAAAGCCTAAAAGGAAAGCATGAGACGAAATGAAAGAAGCTTGTAGTATTTCAACACTCTGACTCACAATACTTGACGACCAGGAAGATGCCTTCACCATGCAGATGAGGTCAGTACTTATGAACGAGGAAATATAGTACAGGGATGCACATCCTACAGAGCTTTACAACAAAGCCTAACAGTATTTTCAGTCTGGATTTTATCGGAAGGTCAAATAAGCTTTCAAGTGGTGAATTTGTCCGCCACGAGAAGATACGTATTGGAGAGGCGGTATCCAAGCAAAGATAACAAAGGTTATATTTAAGGGGGGCTATCATTGAGTATAGGAGTTGACCTAGCCACAGGTGAAATTTTAACCCTGCTGAGTTAAATCGAGTAAGTATGAAACTTTAGAAGATATCGTGAATAATACACTCTGAGCCTTATCCGTTCTATATTTGATAAGTTGGGGAGTTTCTATTATTTTTACTTTTCAGTGCTTCATTTATAACTTTCATCGCCATCCATCCTCGGAACAACTCGCTCATTTATCCTCACTGTGGCTTTCGGTATCATAACTCTCCCAGCGGAGAATTTTAACATTTTAAACTAGTTTATCTTAGGAAGCTCCTCTTGCTGTGGACAAAATGCTAACAAGTCTATAAGCTTTGTGTCCCGAGATTACTTCTATTTTCCCTTCGCTTACAGTTTCATCTGTCTTTTTCATCAGCTTTCTCAACATCTGCCACCTGTGCTTCCTCATCACTTCCTGCAGCATCTCCCTTAAGTCCGCCATCCCAGGTAAGTAAAGTTCTTCGAGCCCTGAAAGATTTCTGATTCTCGTACAATCCTGCATAACCTCGAGCACTCCTTTGAAGTTGCCCTCTTCATCTCTGACTGCCGCATAATATATGTAGATAAACACTCCGGGCTTATTTATCCAGAAATCAGCATAGATCCTGCTCTCTGTTTCTGAACTTCTCTACAATCTCTTCTACTATATGCACACTCTTGGATGACAGTTCTTCGCACTCTGCCTATCACATTCTCACTTCTTGGGAAAATCCTGTGGTCTGTATCCGAATAAAAACTTCACTATTTCATTCTCATCCACAAAAGATATATCAGAGGAAGATTTTGGAATATCATCATTTATCTGATTGCGTGTAATTTACCGGTAGTTACATCAAGTTCCTCATCATTTCGAAGCAAAGCCATATTTCCCAAGAAGGCCTGCAAGTTCACTGATAAATCCCTCATTTACTGCTGCCAGAAACATCTTTACTGCCGGCTTCTTTTGTACCTCTTTGTTGCCGCCATCCCAAAGGCAAAGCCTATTTCAAGATCTCGAGTTCATATCCTCAAACTCTTCCGATTGATAAGCTTAAGAGGTTGGATAAAGAATGGTCTCTTCCTTGCTCATAAGGTCTTCCACATCATATACTAAGGTGGTCTGTTTATCTATAATTCATCTTTTTCCACTCCTCAAGCAAGGCCACAACTCGATATTTCATCTATATAAAATCATCAAAGTCCACATTGTTGTTGTGAGCCTAGTAAACCCTTTTTCTCAAGCTCCGGATATAAGCTGATTTGCTTTTCTTGACAGATGAATCCACGAATTCTCTTAGTTTATCATAAAGGGCGTTCAAACCACTGGTTCTTAATAACAGGGTATCTGCAACTAAATCTTCAACTGACCTAAGAAGCTTTCTCATTCATCATTTTCCTCAAAATACACGAGAATAGGATGAGATTCATCTAATTTAGGACGCCCTGTAACAAGTATGCCATCAAAAAGCTCCATCATTTTGTATGTCTTCTTTACGGCATTCATCGTCTTCCTCCTCTATAGCTCCTGTTCAGCAAGCGCAATCTCTTCGGTAAGAGTTGTCACCTTCTCTTTCAAGCAATTTCCTACTCAAGGTTTACTTTTCCGTCATTATAGGCTTTTTAATTTCAAGTACCGCCACTAATTTATCCATATCTGCATTTTAAATGATTTTTCATCTTTTCGTTATTCTCTTTTCATCTCCTTAACCTACTATTTTGATATGAGTTAGTCATCACTAAGCATTGTATCAAGATTTCATTATTTTGTCATTGATTGTTCTGAAAATTTTGTGAACATTATATTATTTTTGCATTTTATAGTCAAAGCATAGATTCTTTTGCAATATTTAGCATTTATTCCGCTTATAAAATTAATTATTCAAAAATACTCTAAAATATTTTAACATTTTTCTTATGGAAAAACTAGAATAAAGGTGAATTGAAAAAGTACAAATCCATACTAATGCGGACTTTACTTTTCAAATAACATAAATAACTACTTAGTCTATGAAAATTTTTCTCTCTTGACGTTTCTTATATATGTGTTTATAATTGATATGTTGATTTAGGGATTGGTCCAAATGGTATGACAAAGTCTCCAAAACCTTTAGTGGGGTTCCATTCCCTCATCCCTGTACCATAGGAGGCTAGAAATGCTTCCTATTTCTAATTATTTTCTTCCCGAGACAGTTTATAATTGCATTGAACTTCTGATGATGATATAATCTAAATAGAAATATAGAAAAGAGAGGTAAATAATGCCTACAATATCAATGTTTTGCGGAATAGATCAATCGGGATGTACAGAGAAATTGATGGTAAAACATAATCTTCACATATTCACGCTGAATATCAAAATGATGAAGTTGTTGTAAGTCTTGATGGAGATATTTTGGAGGGACAAATACCAAACAAAAACAAACTTGTACTGGCTTGGTTGAGAAATACATAATGATGAACTTTACGCTAATGTAGTACCAGCTTAGTAATGGGAGAGAAGTTTTTATGATTGATCCACTAAGATGAAAGGGAGTATATATGTTACAACCTAAATTAATAAGAGTTACCCAAAGAGATAACTATAGACTTTTGCTTGTATAGAAACCAGGTGAACAAAAACTATTTGATGTTAAACCTTATATTATCGGTGAATGGCAGCTGGTGAATTGAAGGATTTAAACAATTTCAATTCTGTCAGAGTTGCAAATCACACCCGTAGAATGGAATGCGTGGCCAGGACATTTCTCCTCATGAACTTTATGAAGATTCCCATGCAGTGTTTAGATTAAAGATCATTAATAGTTAAAACTTCATCTTTCAAAAAGAGCAGGCACCTTTTATTAGGTGCCTAGCTTTATTATCCTTTATAAAACAGACCAAAGTAAAATAAATGCCATAACTATTACAGGAAGCACATATGTCATATAGCCTCTCATCCAAGGCTGTACCTGAGTTTCCTTTTCCTTTGTTGGCTTCTTTAACAAAAGTTATCAAAGCCCCAGCCTCTCTTACTGATGCAGAGAGATAACAAATATAAATGAGCCAATTGGGAGGATTAGGTTACTTACAAGGAAGTCTTCCAAATCAAGGAAGCCTGTTCCCTTACCCATAGGCTCTATAAAACTGAGTACATTGAAACCCAGTGCACAAGGAAGTGACAACACGAGTACTGCAATACAATTTACTATGCTAGCCTGCTTTCTGCTCTCATCCCGTAAGGTCCATGGTACAGGCAAGAATGGTTTCAAATACCGCAAGCACAGTAGAAAAGGCTGCAAAGCTCATAAATACAAAGAAAAGACTTCCCCAAACCCTGCCAAGAGGCATATTGTTAAATATATTTGGAAGAGTTTATGAAAATGAGGCTTGGACCACTGTCAGGGCTGTACCCCATGGGGTGAAGCAGGCAGGAGAGATAATAAGTCCCGGACACAATTGCCACAAAGGTATCAGTACCGCAATATGAACAGATTCTCCCATAAAGGCTTCTTTTCATTTCTATATGGCTGCCGAATATTGCCATTGAACCCATTCCTACTGAGGGTGAAAAAGCGCACTGATTCATAGCCGAAACTATAACCTTTGACCAGCCGATTTCACTACCTTAGCTACATTCGGTACTGAGGTGAAAAGCTAAGTCCTTCAGTGCCTTCCCTTCATAAGAATGCTGTTCACTGCAAGAATCACCATTATAATAAGAAGACTTGACATCATCCACTTGCTGACTTTTTCAAGCCCGCTTCTGTAACCAAGCGAATTTATGAAAAAGAAACCTACTATTGGCTACAACGTATCTATCCACCTGGATAGATGGAAACTATGCATCCACAGTCCTGCTACTCCGTCTTGTCAGGCCTTCAAATTCACCTCTTGCCATTGACACAAAAATACTAATCATCCATCCGCAACTGTGGTGTAGAACATCATAAGTATGTAGTTACGCCATACAAACTATCTCGTCGGGTTCCATTTGCTGCCACGAGTGCTATTCTCTGATACAAATGAATAGGACTCTTCCTGGCTCTTCCATTGAAAATTCCATTGTCATAACAGGAATACCTGAGATAGCAAGGAAGAATAAATCAATCAGCAAAATATTCCTCCTCCATTCTGCCCTGCAAAGGTCAGGGAACTTCCACACATTTCTATACCAATTGCTCGCGCTTATTAGTATGAAGCCAAGCCTGCTCTCAAGTCTTTCTCTTGAACTCTGACATTTACACCTATCCCTCTCTTATTTAAAATATACTGTTTTTCAATCCTACCAATGTAGAATTTCCTATACAATGTAGAATTTCTGTCTCCTTACCTTTTGTATATAGTCTTTTATTTCAGAATTCATAGTCTCATTGATTCTCTCAGCCATAAAAAGGCCTGATTTTTCCTTGCTGCCTGCGGCTTTCATAGTCCCGGGATGAACCGCATATGCCTTGAGTGCAGTTTTCATTTTCAAATATAGACTCAGTATACATCCACGTGGAACCTTTCCAATCCCTCAACATTTACTTTTGAGTTCTACGATTTCTTTAATTCTGTTTTCAGACCCTCAGTGCTTCTTTGAGTTCTCTCTTCACCCTATTTTTCTTCTGTACTTAATTCTTCTTTTTAGTTTCCACAGTACTATGTGTTTTACCATATCTTCCTCCTTTTTAATCCTTATTATTTTAACATAAAAATATATAAATATCTCTCTAAAATATCATATCAACTATGTTCTTAGGAATATTTCCCCAATCTAAAATCAATTCGTCAAAAACTACATTATTCGTGTATTCTGTATATGATATTTACCATATATATCAAAAATATCTAATTAGTGATTTTAATATGTTTTTAATATTTTCTTATGAAAAACTGAATAAAATCGCTAATCTTCATTGACTATACATAAATATTGAGATAAAAATATAAGAATGGGTTTTCAATAGAAAAATCCATACTATACTACCAGAGGCGGTGATGATTATTGTCAACGGATGCTATCAGTATTATTCGTGAAGCTGAAAATTAGCTGAAACAGCTGAACACGAGGCAAAAAGAAAAGGCTTCTGAGATTATTTCAAAAGCCCATTCTGATGCAAAAGAGCTCATTTCGTCCAAGATTTCCTCTAAGGCTGCTGCTGAAGCACAGTTTGCTGAAATCAGCAAGGTCAATAGAGCTTTCTGCAAAAAGCGAAGGTGAAAGTTCTGAAGAAGTAACGCACTGTACACAGGCGCAGGCAAGAAGAAAAGATGTGACAGAAAGTGTTGTACGGAGATGTTATTTTAATAACTCCTGTTTACATCTGCTAAAAGGCACTAGTATTAACAAGGAAAGGAGAGTTAAACATGTCCGTACTACCTATGAAACGCATCTTCATGCGGCTCTAAAAAGGATAGAAAGCGTAATTTGAGCTCTACAGAGACTGGCATGGTTGAAATCAACGCTCGGGCAAGCCGGGACATCTTTATCAGAAATGACGAGTGCACATCTCTCTTTTACACAGACAGATACTTCTTCCTGCTAAAGCAACTTTGAGAAAAATAGTTAACCTCGCTTCCACAGGCTTTTGACCATCTTAGACGAAGTTCCTACAAAGACCGGAATGATGGATTCTTTTGCCGGACGTACAAATGAACTGTGCCGAATACGAGTCGCTTGTGGCTAAGCGTGACGAGATTATGGATATGGTCTCACGAACTGAACGTTTAAACAAAGCTAAGGCTGAAGCTGAAGCTGAAATCCCAAAGCTTCTTAATCAGGAAATCTTGCACCATAGCCGGTTTCCACTTCCACTTGATTAAAAGGCACAAAATATACAAGAGCCTTTATCGAACCTTCCTACAGCTTATGATCAAAGTTCCTTACAGTTTTGCATTTTGCTGAAAAAGGCTCTAATGTACGAAAGTGATATCTCCATCATTAGCAGTAACGAGGAGCAGACTTGTGTCCTCATCATCTGCCACAACACCGAGGTAAAAAGAAACTGAAGATGCTCTTTCGTGTTCTCAGTTTTGCAGACCTACTTCCGGAGTAATTCCTGCTGAGCAGGAAAAATATTACCGTGGATTTGGCAGCAGGAAGAAACATCGCGGCTTCAACAAAGAAGATTACTGAATTTTGCTGAGCGAGCTCACATTCATTGCTGACTACTTCACCATGCGTGCAGATAAATATGAAATGTAATCGGTGGGCTCTTCCAGTCAAAAAGTTTTTCTGTATAACCGGATACATTCTGCAGAAAAAGACATTAAGACTCTGATGCAGCCATTGGTTCTAAATTTGACTGTGTTGTTGAATACAGCACCTTCAGATGAAGAGGATGTACCTGTTAAATTATCAAACAACATGATACTTCCCCTATTGAGAGTTGTTGCTGGTTATGCACTTCCCGAAAGGGAGAGGTTGATCCAACCTTCATTGCTTCTTTATTCTATTACGGACTTTACGGCCTTATGCTTTCAGATGCCGCTTATGGTCTGATAATGGTATTTGCCACCCTATTTGTACTGCTACGTTCGGGAAGGCTTGAAGAAGGTACAGAGAATGATGCAGATGTTCTTAGGTTGTGGTATAGTATAACGATTTGGGGTTTATCTTCGAAGTTTCTTCGGAGATGCAATACCTAAATTTACAGGAACTTTCTTAGGAAAAGAAGTTAACTTACCTTATTTACTCGATCCTATTAAGGATCCGGTAACCTTACTTGGTATAGCATTCATTATCGGTATAGTCCATCTTCTCTTTTGGACTCGAGTTGCACTTTATACCTACTTGAAACAGGGTAAGATAATTGAAGCTGTATTTTGATGTAATATGCTGGTATCTTTTCTGGCGAGTCTTTTGGGACTGTTACTTACTACAGAAAATGATTCAAAATATGTTCAAGTTCAGCATTAACTTCCCACAGGCAGTTGTCACACTCTTCACAGTATGTGCCATTGTCGGACGTTGAATACTCATGTAATGGGAGGCAGAGTCGACCAATCCTCTTAAGAGCTGCTGAAACGCTATGCACTTTACGGCATAAGCGGATCTTTAGTGATGTGCTCTCTTCGCACTTCTTTGCTCTTGGTCTTGCAACAGGTGTTATTTCTCGGTGTATTTAACCAATCGCAGTTTCACGGGCGGAGCTTATTTGGACTTATATTCTTCATAGTAGTATTTGTCTGGGACATTAACATATTCTCATCAATGCGCTTGGTGCATATGTGCATACCAACCGTCTTGGTATGGTGTGATTCTTTGGTAAGTTCTATAACGGTGGTGGAAAAGGATTCATTGACCTTTCACCGAAAACACAAAAATATTTTGTAGTTAAAGAAAACAAAGTAACAAATTATTCATGACATAGGTCACAGACCTCATAATCTATATAAAAGCTTTTGATATAAGCTGTTTTCGGTCTGTGACTATGGGCAACGATTATAAACATCATCAAAATTGCATAAATTCAAGCCTTCGGCTTGATTATGCCATTTTTCGATGTTTCGCGAATAATTATTAAACTATATTAAAATTTGAGGTAATTTTTATATCGGTTTAGGTCTTTTCTTTGCAGTTCTTGGTGCTGCACTAGCAGCAGGTGTTGCGGTGCGGTCCAGCCAGCGGGTGTTGGTATTGCAGGTCGAGGCTGCAGCAGGTGTTGTTACTGATGATCCCAGCCAGTTCGGCCGTGTTCTTGCATAGCTTTGCTTCCTGGTACAGGTATTTACGAGTCTTCTCATTGCCTTCATCGCACTCCTTAACCTTGGCAATCGGTGGTAATGTTAGGGAATTTCACTCGTTAAGGGTCTTGCTTTATTTTGCAGCGTATCCATAGCCATCGCAGCTATGTATCAGCTGTATTCAGCCTAAAGGCTCGTTGGCTTCTATCGCACTCGCTGCGGCGTCTGACCAGTTCGGTAAGTCAACGATTTTCCTTCACTGGTTTGAGACTTTTATGCAATCTTAGCACTTCTTTGCTTCGCTTCCCATGACTCATCGGTGTTAATGAATGAATTTCTAACTTCCGCTAAATATCTTTCGAAGTACGAATTTAGAAATTTAGCCGTAAAATCTAAAGAACATCCCATGACCTACAGCTTGTAATGTCAGCATTTCGTAAAAATAATAACAAGGAGGCAACTTATGGCAGGATTGATCACCTAGCGAAATCAAAGCTGATGCCGACAGCGTAGCTGCCATCATTGACAAGGCAACGCAGAGGTCGCATACTCGCCGGTGCTGAGAAAGCCGCGAAGCTGTCGCGGAAAATAAATCACGATGTTTCTGTTCGCCTGTCTGCCAGTTGATCCACTGCTGAATCAGCTGCTGCTCGAAAGCGCCGTCTGATTCTTGAGAAAAGCAAAAATCGATAGGTGAAGTAATAGAAGAAGCTGAAATTTAATCTATGCTCTTCCGATAATGTATATTTTGAAAAAGATATTAAAAATTAGCAGAAAAGAATGTAAAGCCCTGCTGAAGGTACAATCATCTTCAATACAAAGGATCTTTCAAGACTTCCTGCTGACTTTGGACAGACCTTTCATAGTTTGCGGTTGCTAGGGCGAAGCTCACTGTATCTAAAGAAACCCGTCCTATAGACGGCGGTTTATGCTACTTCTATGGTATAGACAGAACTGCTCTATAACCTCACTTTTTGAGACAAAATATAAGTCAGTACAGGATAAAATTCAGGAAAACTCTTTGTTTTCAGCTACTGAGAAAAACACCGTAGCATGTCAGAAGAATATGTTTATGCGGTCGCGAGAATCCACAGTGCTGAAGCTTCGTCTTTTAACCAGCTCGGTTCTCGAATCTCTTCTCGCCGCTAAAAGCTATGATGAATGCCTCGCCTGTTATCGGATCATGGTTTGGGACATAGATGATTCAATGTCTTTCTCCACCATACTGAAAGAACGAGAGGGATAAAGACTTTGGAAGTTCATTTCTGAGCTTTATTCTGGATCCATCATCTTCGATGTATTTCTCTATGCAAATGATTATCACAACCTCAAGACTGCAGTTAAGTCTGCTGCTGAACAGAGCTAGACCGTGATGACATTTTACTCAGCAAAGGATCGGTGCTCTATAGATCCCGAAATCATCCGTAGGCGCGCTTCAGCAAAGGGGAATTCTCCACTTCCATCTGATATGCAGAAGGTTGCTGCGGAAGCCCTTGATACTCTTTACACACAGGCGACGGTGGGCTGCGATATCATTATCGACAAGGCTGCACTTACTAATATATGAGTCCGGCAAAAATCAGGGGTAATGAAATACTTGAGTTGTACGGAGAACTCACATGGCAGCTGCAGACATTAAGACTGCGATGAGAGCCTGCATGATAGGTAAGGATATCTCTTTTTCCTTGAAAAGGCATTGGCGCCGATTCTCTGTAATGTAGACGAGACTTCTGCAAAAGCTGCCAGAAAGCCTTTGATGCAATTTACGAATATCTTTCTCACACAGCCTATTTGGATGCAGTTCACGAGATTAAAAATCCCTTCAGCATTTGAACGGTGGGTGTGATAATCTGATAATTGCAAAATTCGTCCACAGCGTCATAATCTCGTTTTTCAATCGGACTCTTGCTCTTATATACTTGCAAGGGAAAATGAAAATAAAATCTGTGAGAATTATACTCTCGAGCAGGTTAATAACCTCCGATGATTCTCTAGGGGAAAGGGTAAGAAACATATATCTAGAATAGCAGTTATGGGGAGACATGATAGTATCTATGGTTTCGGTGCTCTTGGTTTTGACACCTCCCTTTTACCGAACAGGCTAAGCAGCTAAAGAAGCTTCGTGAGCTTGCAGATATGGACTACTCCATCATCTACATGACAGAGGCTCTTGCTGAGAAATTAAGACGACTTGATTGATCATTATAGGAAGAGCTGCATCCTGCAGTCATCTCATTCCTGGAGTTTTCCGGTAATACCGGCACAGGGAATCGGTTGATTAAGCAGTCTCATGGAACGGGCAGTTGGTTCAGATATCATCTTTAATAACTAAGGAGCATAATAATGAATACACGGAACAATCAAAAATCGCCGGACCTCTTGTTATAGCCAGAGGTATGGGCGGAGCAAATCTGTTCGGCGTTGTTCGTGTAAGTGAGCAGCGTCTTATAGGAGAAAATCATCGAAATGCACGGTGATGAGCTTCTGAGTTTACGAAGAGACCTCCGGTCTTGCTCCGGAGCACCTGTTGAGTCAAATACAGACTTCCCTATGAGTGTTGAGTTAGGACCTGGGCTTATCGGAAGTATTTATGACGGAATTCAGCGCCCTCTTGACGATATCATACGAAGGTAACAGGAGGAAATCTCCTCAGCCGTGGTGTTGAAGTTCCTGCACCCTAAGCGTGAAAAAGTGTGGCATTTTGTACCTGCTAAGAAGGCAGGCGACAAGGTTACACACGGTGATATAATCAGGAACAGTTCGAAACTCGGGTAGTATCTCACAAGATTCTCGTTCCACAGGGCGTGGTGGAGAAATCATCGAGATTACTGAAAGCGATTACAAGATTACAGATATGGTGGCTAAGAGTTAAGACTGAAGCGGTGAGACTAAGGAAGTCGACTTATGCAGAAGTGGCCTGTACGCTGAGGCGATCCTTACAAGCAGAAGCTTTCTCTGATATGCCGCTGTCACGGGACAGAGAATAGTTGATACCCTCTTCCTCATCGCTCAAGGGTGGTGTTGCTGCAGTTCCAGGGGCCTTTGGTTGGGTAAGACAGTAGTTCAGCATCAGCTTGCTAAGTGACAGAGAGGCTGATATCGTGGTTTATATTGGCTGCGGTGAGCGTGGAAATGCAGATGGCTGACGTTCTTAACGAGTTCCCGAGCTTATCGATCCTGGGCAGGCCTCTCTTATGGAAAGAACAGTTCTTACGCAAAATACCTCCGATATGCCGGTTGCGGCTCGGAGAGGCGGTGTGTATATGCAGGTATTACCGGCTGGTACTCGAGATATGGGATACTCAGTAGCTCTGATGTGGACTCTACTCCGTTGAGGCTCTTCGTGAGATGTCGGGGCGTCTTGAGAAATGCCTGAGAGGTTGCCAGCCACCTTGGTTCCGTCTTGCACAGTTCTATGCAGCGTGCAGGTAGAGTTAAGGTCCTTGGTGAAGAGGACAAAAGAAGGAAGTCTTTCAGTTATCGGTGCGGTTTCCCTGCCGGTGGTGATATCTGAGCCGTTTGCTTCGGGGCAACTGCGTATCGTGAAAAGGTATTACAGAGACTGATGCTAACCTTGCTGTCATCAGCGTCACTTCCTGCAATCAACTGGCTTGAGAGTTATTCTCTTTATAACTCAAGTGGATCCTTGGTTTTGCCAAAAGAAATATCAGCGAGACTGGGGTTCCTTGTAGAACAGTAATGGCTATCCTCGGGACGAGTCAGCTCTTAAGAAATGGTTCAGCTCGTTGGTGAAGATGCTCTCTCCGCTCCCGACCGTCTTAGATGAAGTTGCGATCTGTAAGAAAGTTTACTCCAGCAGAAGCGTATTTATGGAGAATACTATACTCTCTTCATAAACGAGTTTATCTTATGAAAACTTATACTTACTTTTCTATGATATTTGTCTTGAGGCTCTCTTGATAAGGGCGTAAATATCAATAAACTTATAGCTATGGAAGTTCGTGAGCCTATCGGTCGTTCGAATACTGCTGAGGACAAGGTGGATGAGAAAGATTTAGGAAATCGAAGACAGCCCTTGCTAAAAGAAGCAGATGATGTAGCACAGGAGGTGACTTCTAATGGCAAAAGAATATGAACAATACAAGAGGGTTGCCGGTCCTCTTATGCTCGTACGCGGCGTAACTGATGTCGCGCGATGAACTCGGTGAAATTGAGCTTGCTGATGGAGCAGGCGTGGGTGCAGGGTACCCAGAGATAGACGACGGTAATGCTCTCGTACAGCTTTTTCGAGTCTTCAACAGGTATCAACCTTGAGAGCTCTAGGAATGCGTTTCCTTGAAGAAGCATGAGATTGGTGTCATCTGAGGATATGCTCTCTCGTGTCTTTTGACGGTCTTGGAGCGTCCTATCGATGGCAGGTCCGGAAATCCTTCCCGAGGAAAGAGCGTGACGGGCAGGTCTTCCTAGAACCCAGCTGCAGAAGCTACATCGAAAGAGTTCATTCAGACTGGTGTATCCGCTATTGACGGACTTAATCACTTGTACGTGGACAGGAAAGCTCCCTATATTCTCCGGTTCAGGTCTTCCACACGCTGAGCTTGCTGCACAGATTGCACGTCAGGCAAAGGTTGTAGGAACAGATGAGCCATTTGCGGTTGTATTTGCAGCTATGGGTATCACCTTTGAAGAGTCTAACTACTTTGTAGAGTCATTCAAGGAAACAGGAGCTATTGACAGGGCTGTTCTCTTTATGAACCTTGCAAATGACCCTGCTGTGGAGCGTATTGCTACCCCTAAGATGGCACTTACCACAGCTGAGTTCCTTGCTTTTGAAAAGGGAATGCACGTACTTGTTATCCTTACAGATATTACCAACTATGCAGATGCTCTTCGTGAGATATCAGCAGCTCGTAAGGAAGTTCCCGGACGTCGTGGATATCCTGGTTACATGTATACTGACCTTGCTACCATGTATGAGCGTGCAGGCCGTCAGAATGGAAAGAACGGATCTATCACAATGATTCCTATTCTTACCATGCGAGGATGACAAGACTCACCCAATCCACGACCTTGCAGGATATATTACAGAGGACAGATTATTCTTTCGTGATCTTTATCGTAAGAAGATTGAGCCACCTATCAATGTTCTCCATCTCTTTCCGTCTTAGGGATAAGGGTATAGGTGAGGGCAAGACCAAGAGCAGACCATCACAAATACCATGAACCAGCTCTTTACTCAGCTTATGCTCGTGGTAAGGATGCTAGAGAGCTTATGGTCATTCTCGGTGAGGCAGCTCTTTCAGATATAGACAAACTCTATGCTAAGTTTGCAGATGAGTTTGAAGCTACTATGTATCACAGGGGCTTTAGAACAGAGGAAGCATCGAAGAAACCTTAAACATCGGCTGGATCTCCTTCGCATCCTTCTAGAAGTGAGCTGAAGAGAATCAGAGATGAATACCTTGATATTATTACTACGATAAGAAATAAACTAACGCATAAACGACATCATAACACTTGCGAATAAGTGTAAGCTTGCTTACAACTTATTCGCAAGGTTATGATGGTAACGATACGAAATAGCTTACACGCCAGTGTGGCTATGCGGAGTAACGTGCGTTTATGCGTAACACTTAAACAAATAACCCAAGCGCTTACAAACTCATTTGTCAGCTTACGATGGTAACGATACGAAATCGCTTACGCGTCAGCGAGAGTCTATAGTAGCGTGCGTTATGCGTAAAACCGCAAACACGATAGACTACGTCAGCGGAGTCTATGAGTGACTGCATCTGTGCAGTAGTTTTTATTATCAATTATCAAGGGAGTGAAAAATTTGGCAACTGTTAATGCAACAAAGAATGGAGCTACAGAGACTTGAGTAAACTCATTACTACTGCAGAGGACATAAGCTCTAAAGGACAAGCGTGATGAGCTTATGCGTGAGTTCCTTGACCTTGTTAGAAAAACAAAAGCTCGCGTGAAAAGGTTGAAAGAAGACCTTAAGAATGCAAATAAGAACTTTGTTATAGCACGCTCTACTATGTCAGATGAAACTGTAGAGTTGCCTTTATGGCACCTAAGCAGGAGCTGACCGTTGAGGTAAGCACCCGTAATGTAATGAGTGTTAATATACCTCAGTTTGAAACAAAAGACAAGAACCAGTGACGAGGAGATATCTCTCTACGGTTTTGCCTTTCCTCAAAGCGACCTTGACACTGCCGTCCTCCTCTCTTTCCAAAATATTCAGAAGGATCTTATCACCCTCGCAGAGGTTGAAATCCTGCTCACTTACAGCTGAAATTGAAAAGACCAGAAGGCGTGTTAATGCACTTGAATATGTTATGATACCCTCACCTTTACAGGCTAATATCAAGATGATAAACCATGAAGCTTGATGAGAACGAAAAGAAGTACTCAGATAAGACTTATGAAGGTTTAAGGATATGATGCTTGAAGAGAAACATCATTATAAAAGAAAAACAGGAAATACTCCTTTAACAGGATAACTGAAGAGTAAAGCCATTAGCTTTAAAAAGGACTTTGATTATATGCTGTAATCAGAAGTCCTTTCTTTTCAAATTTAATCATTTCTGCATATTAGAAGATAACATTTTATCTGCTATAGGCTGTTCTCCACTCATTTCATCTGAATTGGTTTAAACTTATTTCTGTTAGAATACACAAGATAAAACAGGACTGTAGGTATATTTAGTATCAATAGTATTTTAATAAAATCACTCAATGACAGTTCTTTTCTTAAATATTGTAACTGCAGCAATCTCTTTATTATCCTTATATACCTTTATAACTCATTATACGAAACAGAATTATCAGTTTGCTTTATTACCGCATTTTATCGTTTGAATAACTTATAAGTTTGTCAGTATGATTAACAATGTTGTCACTTTATGTATATACATCTGCTATTGATAAAGCTAAGAATATAGACGGTATAATAAGTGTAAAATTCTTTTCTGAACAGATGCCTCTGAACTTTGTAAAATAATATTATTAAGCCAATATATAATAATCCTATCACCCTGATACCTCCTCGTATAATAAGTTTGTAGCCAAGAAAAATCAGGTTACAAACTTTTCTTTTTGAGTATAGATGTGTGGACATTCTTATCTGTCCGGAGGATTCTCCTCCACCAAGTGCGTAGCAGTCCATTTTCTCATCTATACGGTTTACAGTACACATTGCGACTGACATCCCAAATGCTATAATGGTTCCTTAGTGAATCCAGGCTGTGAGTCACTTCTGTACACCTCCTGCAGAGCTTATACTACTGCTGAGAAAGCTTGAAGCCCGGACGATACACTGCGATCTATTACACAAATGCTGCATCCCGGTTCTAAAAGTCTCCAGCAGGACGTTTCTACCGGACAATGCTCATAACGCGAGGTTTAGACTGGTGTATTGGTTTGGGATAAGCCCATCCTATTTCACGCCCATTCTATGATGAGAGGAGGTGATTTAACTCATCAAGAAAACCGATTACCTGTCAACGCTGTTTGTTGGGATTGATATAGGATCGTACAAATGTTGTTTCTGCCATTGATTTCAGCCAGGATTATACCGCATGAAGCCCGTGCCTAATGCCAAAGAAGGTGCGAGACTCTTGAATCCCTTCTTGTGGACGTTCTTTTCAGCCCACTATGAGTTCAACCATGTAATCATCGGGCTTGGGTCCACCGGATTTACAGTGTACATATTGCCAGTATCTTTCTGCCAGTGATTTGTTGGCACCATTTGGGGACAGAGGTATACTGTCTCAATCCGAAAGAAGTTGCCAAGTACAAAGAATCATTCAATCTCTCTCGACAAGAATGATGGCATTGATTCCTTTGTCATAGCCGACTTGCAAAGAGTCAGACGTGATCAGTCATAAAGCCGTGGCGTGGAGCCCAGTATCTGGCTTCAAAAGGCTTTACAAGACACCGTTTGCACATCGCTGAATGCATTGCCGTGAGAAAACCTATGTGCTTTAACAACATCTTCCTCAAATTCAGTGAGTTTTGCCATCTGAAAAAGGAAGCCATCCGTTCAGCAACAAATAGGAAATAACCGCAGAAGCCATCCTGGAACAATACGCTAACCAATGATGATATCATAGGGGCTTCTATTGAAGAACTGGTCGAACTCATTGAATCCAAAAGCCGTGGACGCATTACTGATCCGGAAGAAACTGCAAAGATTTTGAAGACCGCCGCTAATGGTTCATACCGTCTGGACAAAGTCGTTTGCTGAACCGATTCACGTTGTCTATCAGCAGTTCTTTTGAATTGCATCAGAGCTTTTGAGAAAGAGTCAAGGCAATTGAAAGAGCGATTGAACATGCCGTGCAGGGACTAAAACCCTATCAGTATCGGTACCGAAATCAATCCCGGGCATAGGTCATGTATATGCAGCTGGTATACTTGCTGAAATAGGCACTATCAAAGCTTTTTACCGGCAATGGTGCACTCGCTAAATATTGCGGCATCGTCTGGAAAAGAAAAATCAGTCGAGCAACTCCGTGCAGAAGATACTAAAAATGAGCAAAGCCGGAAACCGTTACCCGCGTTACTATGTCATAAAGCTACCGAAGCGTTATCAACACTCTGTCCGGAATATAAGGATTTTTATGACAAAAAGTTTGCTGAGACACTACAGCATAGCACAAAAGAGCACTCGCGTTGACATCCCGTAAAATTTTACCGTATGCTTTTTGGACTGCTGGACAAAAGCCAACTCTACTCTGGAAAGGGTAGGTAATCAATAGAGAATATTGAACCATGTTCTCCATTTCCTATGGTCCATAGGTTTGTTAAGTTACCCTTTTATCTAAAAGTCTTTCAAAATACTCTTGACATATTTATCAAATTGCGTTTTCCTTTGGTCTATAAACTCTGAAAAATCTATATACAAATCATCGTAAAATATTAACCTTACTTTCATCCTTAAAAAGAATAAGTCTCGACTTTAAACTCTACGATTCTTCAAAATAATACACACACACACTTTCCTTTGCAGAATCAACTATCAATATTCTCTTCCTCCTGCCTCATTATAAAGATTCAACCTAGCACATAATCCTTCCTTGAGTTACCCGAATACAATTTCTATAATCCAGTCCGGTGCTCCTGTCAGCAGCCTCTATCTCGTAAGTTTATCCTCATCACAGATAACACTGATATCGAGTTCAACTATATATTCCTATCTTCCCACAGCTTGACAGCAAATGGTGCCGGATATACACTGCTTAGAGAGCTGCTTTTGAATCAATATATTTTGTATGCTTACAAAAAGGCTTCCAGTATGGTTTGATGTTTTTCTGGATGGAGCAGCATGATTATAAATCAGTCTCCATCTATCAGCTCCGCACGAGATGTCTTCGGTAAACTATAGTAGTCCTCCTCTGTGTAAAAGCTTTTGATTTTTGCTGATTTCATAACCAATTATCATTTCCTTTTCGTCAAATAATGCATTAAAGTTCAATAGGTACTTTCTATCTACTATATTACAATAGTGTCCTGACCGTCAAGTTTAAGCCGTCATTAATACTAGAGAAACAACATCTCTTTATAATTCTAATATCACATATTTTTATGATAAAAATGTCGGGGTTCTCAATATATACCATATACTCAATTAATATCAATTTTAAGTGTTATAATTCATATCTGATTTTAAGTGTTTTCACAGTTCTTAGAATTCTTAAAAATTATAGTTTGAACTTTCAAAGTAATAAACTAAAAATTCTCTTTTCACAATAATTTACAATTTATAATTCAAAATTCAAAACACACTCCCTGCTATTTAACTGATTTTTATTAAAAAGCTAGATTTTTCAAGGTAAGTGTAACACTTTATAAAAATAGTAAATGCAACACTTTTTCCTAGATAAAATAATGAAATTATATCAATAAAATCAGACTGAATTTAATCGGATTTGGTCTGATTTTTATTGTACGAAAAAGGGTATAGCAAACAAGCCCGACAGCGTATCTTTCAGGTTAAATGCAACAGCTTTTAGTGTTGCATTTACTTACGGGTATTTACTTTATCTCTGGTTAGTGTTTTAATAGTTTTCGGAGTTAAATTCACATCACTTTCGCTTATCCTTTTTAAGCTTTAGTTTTGTAAAGAACTCCGCCAGGCAGTGCGTTCATAGCTATTTCAAATGGACTTTTTACCAAACAAGACTTTCGTACATAGCTGTTTATGGTTCGTGACCAATAAGCGTGTCACTGGTGGTAAGTCTGTAAAAGACATCCCTTTCGGAAGGATGGTCCTTATAAAGCTTATGGTTATTTTCACCACTCCTTTTTGATCAGAGCGAGTTCGGTTCGCAAAAGAAGATGTTTTGTGCGCTTTGCGCCGATATTGAGTTTTTCCATTCCATCTATATTTGAGAATCTCATGCTCCCATTATCGGTTAGTATCAGAGGAAAGCACATAGCAAACAGCTCTTTTCCCAGTTTTTCTAAAACTGTCAAACAAGTCTGTAACACATTTTGAGGTATGCTCACTTGAGCCCTTTGAATATTGAGCTGCATATGGAATTGAGTAAGTGCAGTGTCAGCAGTACCCTTTGAATCTTCTTTTTGCCTACAACACAATCCATCTGTACTACTACAGGCGCGTCGTTTTCTGAGATATATTTTTAAAAGTCGAATACAGGTGCCCTGTCTGGGATTTCTAGCTTTTTGGTACACTTTTAACCTTTCGTTTTCTTCGTTTTACGGTCTGTGCAGATCTATTATTCGGCATCCATTTCGCCTGCCATGCTCAGCCTTCATAGGTAGATCTCGCTTATGTTTAGTTCATCCCCATTGTTCTTAGCTATATGGTAAAGAGACTGCCCTATCGTGGGGAGATTATGCTGTTTATCCTTGTCATATCCTCTAGGGAGTAGAGTCAAACCATTTGCGTGATTGTATAAGGGTATCAGTAGTCTGCTGGGCTTTTTAGCATCATAGAAATGTTTTTCAAGTCGGCAGTATCTCTTTTTGTACAGCCGTTACATAGTTTTACCTTTGGAACCATTCCAGTGTTCACAGCTTCTTTTGCTGTAATGCTCACAGTATTTTTGGCAAGATGGCATGAGGCAGCATTTCTTATTACAGTCTTTTTAGAACCGCAGATGTGTTTGACGTTACATCCGGTATAATCGTTGCAGTCGCAGGTGTTAGGGGTTTTTGACAATTGAATGCCTGCCTATCTCCTATGAAATGGTAGAAGGGGATTTCTCAAGGAAATCAGCAATACTTCTGATTGAAAAGCTCTGTGAGAGCAGGGTTTTCGATTTTGATGCGTTCATGCATTAGTAAGATGTTTCTTCTTGTTCATAGGAACTCCTTTTTGTTAGTATGATTTTTAGTTACCTATGAATAAAAAGCACACCAGCAAGAATAAAACAAGGGTCTAAATGAAGAATATAAGGTATTTTGGGCTAAAAGCAACATCACCTTCAAAGTAAAAGCAACGGCTTTTCAATGTAGAGCAACATTATTTTTCAAAAGTAAAAGCAACAATATTTTCAATGTAAATGCAACAGGGGGTATCTGTCAAAAGTAGTGCAACACCATGTTGCATTTAAGTTCAAACTACAATTATTAAAAATAGTTTAATTTTATTATAACTAATTTACAATTGTCATACAATATGCTATACTATTTTTAACCAACAACGGAGGACTTGTTTTATGAAAAATTTCTAATCACATTACTCATTTTAGCACTTATACTATAGTGTACAAATCTTACTGCCGTTCACGCAGATGAACTCACCCTCACTTCGGATGATTCTGTACTTAACCAAAATATTGTTTTTAAGTCGATGATAACCCTATTACCGGTTCTTTTCCAATTAATGTCAATAAAGTCATTAAAAGCTGAGATTAAAATGTCGGTTAATCTTGATCCCGATGCTGCAGGTCATTCTTGCATAACTAAAAATAACTATATAACATACGCTCTGGCGGTTCTTGCTTTTAAGTTTGCAGGAAGAACAATGAAAGTACATTTTGCAACACAGATTAAGGATAAGAATAGTCCTCAAACCACAGCTCAGAAGCCATATTTACAAGAGATTCTTCGGGTAACATAGCTGTTAAGTTTTGATTTTAGCAAAAGCAAATGACAGTTTATTTGATCAGCAATCTTGTGAGTTTTGATATTTCCACCGATCTTATAGTGAATGACAATCTGGATTATTCTGATCCCAAACCGGTCAAAATTCTGATAATAAATACAGCATTGATATTATACACGTGACCCTCACAGTTGAAAAATCGGGTGAAGTTGACTGGAGTGATGTAAGTGTTAGAAATGGACTGTTAAAGTTAACAGACACCTATAAACCCGAGGTTAGTCTGCCTCTTACAGGCTTCAAGTTCGAGGATAACATGTCCGGTATCGGTAGTATGTTCCAGACTCTTTAACTGTCATACGGGTTTCTGCTGTAGTTCCGAAGGGGGCTGGCTCTAAGGTAATTTATACCTTAAAAGACGAGACTGCAATTCTGAGACCAAGGTACTACAGTAATCATTTAAAACAAGATTAGTTCTGCTGATCTTCGTAATGGCAGAACCTATAGAAATGAAGCAAAGTTTATAGCGAATCTTCACGGCACATCAAAATAAATGTGATGTAACCGTAAAGCGTTTTGGAAGTAAAAGCGGCCAGGTAATAAACGGCAATGATGGAAGAAAGATTCGTTGATTTGTTGATTTCAATGAAGAATCCAAAGACATTGGTGAAGTTTTCTAATAGAGATGTATTTACAAATGATTATTACCGAAAATGAAAAAGACTCAGACTTATGATACATGAATATCAAACCTTTGAAAAATGGGGTTTGTATTGCTACAGGCACAACTGAGAAATGATGATACCTTTACAATCCGAATGTTATAAAACAAGACTTATAATTTATACAAAACCAATATCTCGTAACAGATCACGAATATTATGTATTTAATAATACTGCTGAGGTGCGTTTTGGTATAAATAGAACAGATCCAAAAGCTGTTTTTCCGGAAGTACTGCAACTTGATGTCTCCTGGATATCCAAAAGGTACAGATCTTACAGTAAATGACAATACAATTCCCTAACCGTGCGGGGTTTCTAACTGACTGGGATGTATCTTTTGCAAGACAGTGACGCGGCGGCGATTACAAACTTTACGATGTTTTTATATTTGACAACAGTATAGAGGCAGATAGAAGCACAATTAATGACACTGATTATAAGGTTACTGAGGTTAAGCACTGATGCTTTAGCAGACTTGTACCTCTTTCAAAAATTGTTTTCAAATGTGAACAGGCATCAGCGTCTTATCAATCCGACAATGCAAAATGTCCTACAAAAATGATAATATTCAACATTCAGTATGAAATTAGAAAAACCACTGATGATACTATTGTTGGCCATATATTGGAACTTACAAACTTTCCCGCCGGCAAAAGCAGTGTAGTTTTCAATCATGATTGAACTGAACAAATTTTATCTGATGACGGACATCATATAACTATATGGCACTTATTAAGGATGAGTGTCGGGGTAGACGAGGATTCATTCATATCCTATCCTATAAGTCAGAGCTTATAAAAGGAGCAGTACTCTCAAGAGATGCTGCAACAAGCTTCACGACTGATTATAACACCTCTAACGCTGACGCAAATGTATTTAGTAATGGTAATCCTATCAATAATGCTGATATCGGTTACAACAAGGAAACCCGTACCATCATATATAAATTAAGTATTAATAGTTGCTGATATTAAAAGATACTGATATATGCCTTGGAACTTAACCGTCACAGATGAAATTAATTCTGATTTTGAATTTGTTACTTTTTAAAAGGGTGGCAAAAATTCTATTTATGAAGAAAACCTACTTGAGCGGATATGTGAATACCATAGGAATGACTCTCGGACAGTCTTACTGCAGTGCTTATGTTCAACATTTAATGGAAATAAGATGTCTTTTGTCTTTTAAGAAATTAGATAAACCTTATGTTGTTTTTATTGGAATGAAGTTAAAGGGAGTCTTCTCATGGAAAGTATCTTAACTCTTATAGAGATGTTACAAATACAGCTAAGTTACAACATAGAGTTCACTCTCCTAATAAATTTGCACAGTCTGAACACAAAAGGTAAAAGATTGACGAACGCTTTTTATGGAAAGATATTGACGATTCGTATGCCCTTGATGATCGGGAGCAGCTGAAGGCTTGCTTTACTTGGAAGGATTTTATACAGGGCCTTATAAAACATATCCGGATAATGATAATACTCGATGTCATACTTATGATACAATGTGTTCAGTACAGCATAGCAAGAGAAGCAGGCACAAATAACCTTATCTTTGGGAAACAACTTTACCATAACAGAAGCGCCCTGATAAATATGGTAATTTTACACCAAGACATACAAACCGGACTCAGTCAACATTTTTACCTACGATAAGACTTCAAAACATTTAAGATAAATGTTCACGATAAGAAAGATCTTATAAGATAACTATATTACATATCTTAAGATAGGGCTTCGGCCGTTATAACCTAACAAACAGTCTTTCTCTTTATGAGCAGTCTCACAAGACGCCAATACAGGAACCAAAAGTTGAATATTCTCCTCGCATATCATCATCCACACACACAGGCCGTGGTTTTGATCAGAATAGTTAAAACTGATAGACAACCGGACAGCCTGTGAGCGGTGCAAGCATTCTTGTGAGCCTGGGACTGTATGGAAAGGTCATACTAGCGATAAAAGCCAGGACCGTTTCAGGGTCCGGGATTATGTTCTTGCAGTGAGACACAACGGGTTATGTTAATAAAACTGAATATAAAGTGAGTTGTTGCTCTTGGGGGTGGAATGAAAATAGACTTGATGGAGGTATCGATGTAATCAAAATGGTAATACACTTACTATTTTAATATGCCAGTAGTTTCAATGGATGATGGACCTGCTAGCTGGGAATGCTATTTTCCCTAGCGGACGACCTTTCCTCAGTATGATGTGGGCCAGCCTGGCCTTCGAATATACTAACACTCCTAAAAACAGCTACAATACACACGATTTTGACAATCACGGGCATGAAGATGATAGTGAATTTGACAGCTCTACTAGCCAAAAATCATAATAAGAGTGATATCCACGGAAAAACTCCTCATATGAGATGGAAATGATATTCTAAGTTTAAGCCGGAAGAGGTTCCATATCTCGGTTACCGTGGATTCACCCGACAAAATAATGCATGTAGATGATTTGGGTAATCCACTTGGGGTTTATGTCAAGAAGTTAAACGAAAAAGATAAGACATATGAATATGTAGATTGGATGATAATACTCATTAGGAAGACCCCCAAGTGAGACTATTCACAAAACATTTCCGTACAAAACTGCCGAAAACCGGCTGCTGTAACTTACAATATGAATTGTTTGGATGTCTCCTTCTAGTGTTTGCTATATATATCTTCTTAAAAAGAAAAAGATAATAAAACTCCTGTGGCATGTGCTACAGAGTTTTTATTATATCTGATTTTTGATTTTATCTATCGTTAAACCTGCATATTGTATGGAGTTACATTTATTATTTTGCAATCAGAGGACTTTAGAAACATCTATGTTATATACTAAGCTCTCTGTTCTTACTAAGTTTTGAAAATATCACTAAAGAAAGTACCGTAATTAATGTCAATATAGTAGAAAGAGCTGCAGCGACACCGTAATTTCCTCTTTATAACCTCTGTATATACTGCTACTGTCAAAGCTTTTTGTCTTTTCCCGTGTAAAGAATTATGGCTGTGGAAAGTTCACTAATCATCGTTACCAGCTAAGTATTGCACCAGAAAGAATTCATGCCTGCCATCATAGGTGCTGTAACTCTGAAAAATGCCTTCAGCTTTGTTGCTCCCCAGTGAAATAGCAGCTTCCTCAATACTCATAGGTATCTGTGTAGAGTATAGCAACTGGATGATCTTGTTGTATATGGCAGCTCCTTATAACCAATGCTGCTATCACTAATAAACATAGTTCCACTTATAAGAAGTGGTTTTTATTAAAAGCTTATCAGTGCTTACCAAGTACGCTGTACCCGCACTATAAATGGAATCATCAAGTCATGTCAACCAGATTGGTTATATTATTCTTTCTTCTAACTACAATGTAAGCTATTAGAGACTGCCAAAAGAACTATTACTGCAAGAGCTGCAGCCGGCATTATATATAGTATTTTGTATACTTGTGCCCAACTTCGAAAATGCTCTTTATAACTATCCAAACTATGTCCTTCTGTGAATATCTTCCCTTCTGTTTTTAAAGAAGTATATATTACACTGCATAACTAACTGCAATTCCTACTATTAAGTATGAAAGAAAAATGCGCAATTGTGTATTTATCCCACTTTTTGCTCTTTTCTCCTCTATAGGATGATGCATTTTAATGAGAACTACCTTCTTGTTTGCAATAACTATACTGTCTGTATTAAAAATACAAGTGTTGTAATCAATATAGCTATTACCACTATAGCTGATGCAACTATCATCACCACCACCTCACTGATAAACCTTGTTATAGAGCACTACAGGAAATGTCCATAACCTTCTCCTATGAGCATCGAGTGCCAAAAATCCGCAAATGCTCTCATGAATACTAAAAGTGAAGCTGCTAATATAGTCGGTATGTAATTGGTACAACTACTTTACTTTTTATTCCTGTACATCCAAGATTTTTTGCCAGCTTCAGTAATGAATTATCTATATTTTTAAGTGCTCCTCACAGAGAAATACCAACGGAAATAACTGCATTGTCATTACAAGCACCAATCCTATAGCCATATCCGGAGTATGTATGCCTCAAATTTCCTAAAAATGAAGTAATTACCCCATTTCTTCCAAGCAAAGAATCCAAGAATATGCACCAATAAAAGGTGCCGACATAGATGTTATTATTATAAGCATGCTTAAAAAGTTCTTGCTTTTATCTTATATATTGAAAATACATAAGCAAGCGGGTTCCTATTGCTACAGCAAAGCAATGTGGCTGTTATTGACAACTGAAGCTATTAAATAATGTGTCAAAGTAATAACTTTTAGAGAAAAACTTTCAAATTCTCCAAGGTAAATTTTCCGTTTCCGCATTAAATAATGCCTGCTTTACCAAAAATGCCATAGGATATATAAGAACAACGCATACAATACTATAGTAAATAAAAGTTATAAATCCTCAGATATCAAGACGAAATTTATTATTATCTTTCATTTATCCGTCCTCTAACTCAACAAAGGTTTTTGCTGCCATCCGCCTCAAATATATTTACTTTTATTCTCTTTTATCCTTAGGGCAACTTCTTTACCAGGCTCCATTATATCCTCTACAGATGACTCTTCTATTATTTCAACAGTTTTCACCCCAATCAAGTTCTACAAAGTAGTGGGTGTTAAGTCCCTAAATTTTACATGCTTTCTTTTACTATTCTACTGCCCTCTTCCTTACTATCACATATTACGAGCTCTTCGAGTCTTATAGAACAGATTACGCCTTTTTCCTTCTATAACTCAAAATCAGTCTTATATCCATTCTTAAATATAATGGTTCCATTATCAGTTCCGCCTCTACCATATTAGAACGCCCTATGAAGTTCGCTACAAAGGTATTTGACGGACGCTGATATACAAACTTCGAGTTCCAAATCTGTTGAATTACCCCCTTTCATAATTGCTATTTTATCACTTATGGCCATTGCCTCTTCTTTGACTCAGGGGTTACATACACCGTTGTTATACCTATGTTTTTCTGGTATTTCTGATCGCTCACCTCATCTCCAGTCTCAGCTTTTGCATCCAAGTTTGCAGCAGTTCATCCATAAAAGTACATCGGCTTTTATAACCAAAGACTCTTGCAGTGCAACTTCTCTGCTGCTGTCCTCCGGAAGTCTGTCGCATTCTGTCCCGCATACTGTTTAATCTGCATAAGTTCTAATTCTTCTGTCCTTTTAGTTATCTCTGTTTTATCAAGTTTCCTGTCAGGCCAAAGGCTACATTTGCCCTTACTGTCATATTGGGAAAAATTGCATAATTCTGAAACATACCATTCCAATATTTCTCTTCTTGGATCTACATCATTTATATCATCAAGCATATATCCCGCCCTCTATGGAATTAAAACCTGCTATCATTCTGGTAAGGTGGTTTTACACAGCCGGAAAGAGGTCCAAGCAGAGTAAAAGTTCACCTCCTATTTCTACGCTAAGTTTTGGTATACAACATTTTTTCACCGTATTTTTAACAACATTTTAACTGATATTTTTGCCATAAGTTATCCTTTTGCTCGATATTTTCTAAAAGATAACCACAATGCCCGAACAAATAGGACCTGTGGTTTATCTTTTTCAGACTATTTAGACTGTAATGTAGTAAATATATCTATGCTGTCAATAATATCCTTCATGTGTACTTTACATGATCCATATCTTCTTCAATTGTCAGATTTCAGAAAATGGTTTCATTTTCTGAAGTGCATCTTTTCTTACAGGCCTGTTCGTGAGTGTGGTTCCATAAATATTCTGCATTTCCTCACTTATCTCAAAAATCTACGAATGTTTTGCATTTTCAAGATTCTTACGATCTTTTCATAATAGTTGTCCCAGCCGGGTTAAACACTTCCCTCTGAAGGATATACCACCTCAACATTTGCCATCTTTTACAAGCTGTGCACAAGGATCTTCATAAGAAAAGACCTACAGCCATTTCACCATCAGCAACACTCTTATATACTGCACTTGAACCGGACTGAATTTTCCATCTATATTGTAAAGAGCCTTAACATAGTCCCAAGCCTTCGCATCCTCTATCCACCCTTTGCAAGAAGAATGTTGGTTAACTGGGCATAAGATGAATTCATGGATCGCAGTAGCACTCCCATAAATTCGAGCTTTTAACAAATCTTCATAGGATGTTACTTTATTCTCACCCTACCAGCTCTATTTACTATAAGACAGCTTCCATCAAAGTACATAAGATGTAATAAAACCTGTAGTATGTATACGCATCTATTACTGCCTCATTATTTGGAGCACATATTCCTGCCATAAAATCTTTGTTGTCAAAGTCAAGTGACCATGAACCACCAAACATTACATCTCCGCAGGATCATCAGACTGGATTCTGTAATGAGTTCTCCTGTACTCGCTCAATAACCTTCTACATCTATTCCATATTTTTCTCTCGAAAAGAGGTATCGTAGCATTCCACCAGACCTTCCGCTATTCATTGTGTAAACTACAGGTTTGCCGCCTCTCACGATGCGAGTTACAGTGCTCACTGTTGCTTTTTGGCACTTGTGGCAGAAGCAGATCTACTACTCTTCTTGTTTGAATCAACTCTCCTCCACCACAGGCTGTAAGAGTAAGTGTACTAAAAGCATGGTAATAGTAATCCCTCATTTTCTTCCTCCTCAGTGTTTTTATTTAGTTCTTTATATCGCTTTTTATTACAATTTCACTGTATTTCATACCCTAAAACAGAAATATAGGTGCAAAATACCGAAATATTTATTTTGCACCTATGTTTTATCAAATAATAAACATGCGTGATTTTCATTTATACTATCATCATCATCATCAATGTATGAGTTAGTTATAAACTCTTTGGTGATACACCTAAGTATTTCTTGAATACTACCTAAAATACTTATAATCGCCAAAAGCCGGATTGAACTGCAGCTTTCAGTTAATTATGTTTTTATTTTTTCCAGCATATTTATTGCCTGCTGCTATCCTGTATCTATTCAAATAGTCTATTACTGTAGTTCCCATTTCTTCTTTGAACTTGATGTTTATCATACGCTCTACTATAACTTACAAGTTCTTCTAAATGATGAATCGTTGTTTTTCACCATAGTTTTGATGAATATGTGTTACATCTTCTCGACAACAGGATCAGTTATCTTTTATTCACATTTTCTAAAAAGTTCCGGTATCTGTGCTATTCTTCGTATTTTCATAATATTTCAGCCTCTTTCTGTCATCACATTGTTTTATTGCCATCCCGGATGGTTTCTTCTAATTCCTCCTCTGAATAAGGCTTTAACAGATATCCACGAAAGCTCCATAATTAATCTTCTTTTGCATATTCAAACTCAGAGTATCCGCTTATTATAATTGCTGAATATGGCTCAAAAGATTCTTTGTTCGTTTTATCATTTCCAGACCATCTATGTTAGCATATTTATATCTGTAATTACAATATCCGGCTTCAATTCCTCTATGAGTTTTTATGCCATCCTCACCGTATCAGCCTCACCTATCCAGCTTTATCCCGAGTTCCTCCCAATTTATGGAAAAATTATCCCCTTCCTTATTATAATCTCATCTTCTGCCACCAATACACTATACATTTTCTTCCTCCTGCTTTTATGTATAAAGTCACGCAAAAACCATTTTCTGTATTTGCTATGCTAAGTCTTTCCTTTATACTTCAATTCCAGCCTTCTTGCTATATTATGTATTCCATTATGAGTTCCTCTTACTTCCTTCTCTTTAATTTCTTCTTTAAGTTTCTCAAGTGCCTCCTCTTCCATTCCTCCTCCATCATCAATAACTGTAAGTACAAGATAGTTTTTCTTTTTCTCTCCCATAATATTTACATTTAAGTACATACTCTTCTTAAATCCATACTTTATACTGTTTTCTATAATAGGCTGCAGTGCCAGTTTCATAACTTTAAGATTTTTGCCTCTTCGCTTATTTTAAAACTACACTAAATCTTTTCCCTTAAATCTTTCCTCCTGTATGGCTATATAATCCTGTATATAATTCAAGTCTTCTACTAATAATATTTCTCTTTCGGTACTGCTTATGCTGTATCTAAGTATTTTTGTAACTTCTCAAATTATCTTCAGCAGCCCTGCCATCTTGAACTATCATATATTTAATCATTTTCCAAAGTATTATACCATAAAATGAGGATTTATCTGAGCTGTAAGTTCTCTTATTTCTGCAATATAATTCCTATGCAGCAGCTCTTCTAGCCCTTTGCACTTTCTTCGCCATATTCATTGATATTTTTATAACAATGACTGACATAGACTTCCAAATACTATTACTATGAGAATACCTACTAATAAAATCATCTCATTTTTAGGTGCATATATCATAGAATATATTTTAGTTCTTCCATCCGCAAGCACCTTTGCTGTTTACAATATAATCTTTTAATTTTTCAGATATTTTTATCAATTTCAAATTTATTTAGTTTATTATCTGCTACAAATCCTTCTCATCATCATTATAACATTTTGATTTCTTCCCGTTATTACCCCATCAAATCTGTATTTTTGAAATAATCTTTCCCAAACAGGACGCTCTACAAAAGAGTTTAATTACCTATCATTTTCCCCAATATATGTATATACAAATCCGCTGCAGTTCTAAGTTTATAAATACTGTGATATGGTATTTCACCTCTTTTAGCATTGTCACTACTATTTTCAAAACTGCATATATATAAATCGCTTTTTCATCATTTTCAACAATTTAATATTTCCTTTTCTATCTGTAAGAATAATTTTATTTCACTACCATATGTGCCTAAATCTTTTAATTTGTATTTTATTTCGATATATATCTTTTATCAAATGCACTTTTCAGTTCTTCATAATTCTTTTCCATAATAAGAGTTTCATTTCTTTATTAAATTTACCCTACTCCTCAGCTATATAGTCTAAATACATAAGCGACCTTGTCTGGTTAAATATATGTGTACTTATAAATACAACAGCTAAAAAGCATAATACAGCCTGTAAATACTGCAATAAAATACTATTTTATAAATACTGTTTATGGATTGTTCAGTATTCTTCCATATTTAACATAAAATTTCTCCGCTTGATAGAAGTCTTCATTAATTAGTGGGGATATTTGAATCAGAAATACAATACTATCAATTACTTCAATCAAACTATGACATATTGTTATTTCTCAATTAATTGACTATAATAAATAGGCTATCAGCTGAAAATTAACACTATTGCCGGTTATATAAATGATCATCAAATGCATCCTCCAAATATCTTAAATATTATGCTGTTAGGGAGGCCAAACTAGGATGAAATAAAGATTTTGGCAGCAGTCCGACAGACTAAGAGAGCAGGTATAACTCACCATTTTTAACAGATTACAATAAATCTCCCTTACTTTGAGAAAAATGCAGGAGCTCTTGCTGATATGCAAAAAGAGGATGATAAATGTAGATGTAGCTTGTTTGCGCTTCTGTCGAATGGAGCTTCGTGAGAGTTAGATACCTGTGGAGAGCTTTTACGTGATTTTCTTGATAAAATGAGGCTACTTATCTGACAGTGACAAGGCAGAATATACACAAACATCGGATATTACATTGATTTTGAGTCCTGCTCCTAAGCATTTGCTCAAAAGCTGAAGAGCTGGATTCTCAATATTATGAAACTATGAAGGTTTTAGGCTTGTATTATTTTTAGCGAGTAAGAAAGAGATAATGGTGAGAAATACCTTGAAAAAGCCATAAAATACTTGAAAAGCAGGGGCTCCAACAACTATGTGAATCATTTTAATTATGTCTGAGGCTTTATGATGAATAGAGAGTATCAAAGAGCAAAAGCAATTTTTGAAGATTTACTTATAGACTACAGTAGAATATCAGGCTGATACTGGCACTGGCCTATTGTGAGCTCTTTCTTGGTAATGAGGCAAAAGCAAGTTTTATCTTCCACAGGTAAAAGACAGGCAGGATGAGAATTATCTCTCAGTACGGATGATATTGCTGATTATCAAGTCTATGACTCCTACTATGTGTGACGAATACATACATTTTTTAGAAAACTGCAAAGCCGTGATATGCGATTATTATACTGATGACTGGGAGCATTATTATTATACCCTGTGGATTAAAAACCTTGGGATGATTTTTATAACGGTTAATTCACCATTTTCTGGGCTTGAAGAAGACATAAAAAGAAGCTGAGATTGATGAGGATTATAGCAGTTCTGAGGAAGAAAGAAGTATATCAAAAGCTACAAAGGAGTTTAGAAAAGTACAGGCTATGATAAAAATATAGAAGATGGCTGTAAAAACTCGGAATAACTCTTAACCCTCTACCACGAGTATGAGTGTTTTTCTGATGAGACTGCCTAAGGCATAAATTCATTGACTGATATATTTTATTTTCGGCTAATCTACTATCTTGTTACATTTTTAGCCGAAAAACACACTTTATTAACAAGTCCATTTTATTCCTACAAATGTATAAAATATCTATTTGTCTTATCTCGGGAAATGAACTTACCAAAGTAACAAAATTTAGGAGAGACATCCTCCTAAGTTTTGCCATAAGATATTTCTCTAGTACTCATTTATGCCTGTAACTCCATTTTCATCATATTTAACAAAAGAGCCTATGTTTCCTATTTCTTCCTTTGTGATACTTAAGGCCTCTTTATAATTTCCTTCTGCAATATGACACAAGATTATACCCACACACTATGTTCATCTTCTCTACCTTCTAATTCAGACTTAAAAGAAGATATATCAGTAAAGCGTTTATTATATTCATTTATTATGCTGTCTGCCTCTTCAAATATTCTTACCAAGGCATAGTTTTTACCTCATCAGTGACCCGACTGGAGTATTGTGCCCTTTATTATCAGCGGATAAGGACCTTCGGACGCAAGATATGTGATTAATGAGTTGTTCTAAATCATCCATTTTCTACACTTCCCAGAATATATATTGTCAATTATAAGCGGCCAACAGATATTTTCTGTGTATGTATTTCCCACAGGCTTGTAGGAGTAACATCTATATTTGCCAGATAGAGATAATCCACTACCACCTTATAAATCCAGCCCGACAGCAACTTGTATCCGAACTCTTTAACAAAGTGATTTAAGCGTTTTAGCACAGTTTTTCAATTCTCTTGCAACATGCTGCTCCCCAGAGTCTCTATTTTCCTCTCCTTTTAGCTATTTATTTTGAGAATATTTTATCTAAAATCATTTATATTCAACCCTTTTTCCTTACAACCGCTGCCGTAAGCAAGAACGCCAAGACATCTGCCACAGGCTGAACCAGATACAGCCTTCCTTCCTAAAGAGAGTGTTAGAAGAAAAGAGTGCAGGTATATAAAATATTCTGCCTTGATATATATAGTAATCGAGACGGTATAGTACCTGCCTATGTTTTGCATATACATCTTCCTGTAGCAAAATAAGCCATAAAAGCAGGGTAAGACATTGGATTCTAAGATATCACAGCGATATTTATTACATCCTCATTCCTTGACAAAAACTTCCTGTAAATTCCCTCGCAAATACGCAAAACGACTGCCGATACGCTCGCAAATACCGTACCGACTCTCACATTATAAACCTAAAGGCTCTCCTCACCCTCTCCTTTGCGCTCGCACCAAAGTTCATACTTCAAATGGGCTGGAAAGCCTGTCCCAACCATTACAAACATGTTCACCCAACTGCTGCCACCCTTTGGCTAACGGTTAGTGCAGCTATTACCTCTTCTCAAAGCCTGCTGCCACCATATTAAGGCAGTACTAGAAGGCTTGTGATTCCCCTGCCCTTGCACAAAATTCAGTAGATCCTCCTACCAAGATGTGATAGCTATTTTCCTTGTAAACCTTGCTTTTGTGAGGCTTACAGCAATATTCCCATTCTTTCCTGCTAGTATAGCACTAAAGCGCGACAACCTGTCCTATTAAGGTCGCATAGGCCGCCCCGATGAAAGCCATTTTAAAGCTCAAAATATAAAAAGAGGGTCTAAGATGATGTTGGTAAGCATATGCCGGCAAATAAAGCCATCATGCCATCCTTTACATTGCCACAGAGCCCAAGCTGATTGTAAACAGTGAATGAAAATAGTACAAAGGGCAGGCTTTATGGCAATTACCCTGGTATTCTCCCAAAGCTCTGAGGCTCTCAGAGGCTGAGCCTCCTATAAGAGCTGTTAAGGGCGATATATGAATAATTAGTGAGGCTGCAGAAACAACGAGCCCTGTAGCCAAAGCCATCACTACAGCTAGAAGAACAGACTTCTGCCTCTTCATTCTTCCCTGCTCCAAGGCTCTGACCTAGCATTTCACTGCCATAGCCAAACCAAAACTCAAGGCGCAATTATACTAAAATAGCTGAATGTGATACCTATCGCTGCCGTCATTGACTTATTGCCTAGCATTGCAATGAAAAAGGTATCCGTTAGTTGTATATCATAGCCACAAAGCATACCGATGATGGTGGGGACGGCCATTTTTATGCAGGAGGGCAGAGGTGGGCGCAGTGAGTATGTATTCTCTTCAAAGTCCTTTTTGTTTTCGACTGTGTTCTCTGCTGTTTTTCTTTCGTTATTTACCCTGTCCATACTCTACCTCTCTCACCATTTAATTATCCCGTCTTTCTGCTAAGCTATGCATATCCACTCTCATTAATCCTGTTATGAATTCTCACCTCACTTCTACAGACTTCTCTAACTTCTCAAATTAAGTCTTTATCTCTAATTTTCCATATATATGATGTGGGTGTCAAAAGTATTTGACACAGTTATCTTACTCCCTTATCGCCGTCAACCATGACTTGGTCGCCATCCTTAAACTCAGTAGTAGCATAGCCCACTCCCAAAACGGCTGGGATACGTATTCCCTCGCCACTATGGCTGGCGTGGCCAGGAGCTGAGCCTGTATCACTACCACAGCACCTGCAAAGGCTAAAAAGCAGTGTCCACTCGGGATCGGTGAGATGGCAGGGCTAATACTCCCTTTTCATCTTGTAGAAATCCTCGGGACCCTTTATCGAGCAGGCCTCCAACAGCCACTCCCTCTGCTGCCGCTAACTCCCTTAAGCACCTCTCAGACGTCAAACACAAGATCCTTGATGCCTCCCAAACCTTGATAGCCAGTGGACGGTTCTTATTTCTTTTTCTATTTTCATTTTATCATCTTCAGCTAATTCCCCTCTTCTCAAGGTTTTCTATCAACTCTCTAAAAACAGATTAGCTCAGCCTGCCTTTCAAAGTTCTACATTTCTAGGAGGAGAACATTTGCCCTTTAACACATTGTCTCACATAGTAGAATAGGGTTTCCCACAGATGCTAGCTTTCTTTCGCGTACTATATGAAAATATCTGAAAGCCTCTATCCTTCTCTTAATCTTAGGAAATTTATCTCCATAAATCGTCTTTTATCACGACAATATCTCCTCACAGTCCGCCATATCCCCTTTTTCTCATCTTCCAAAATTACAAGAGGCTTCACTATGTTGTAGTCATGTCGGCTCCTCCACAAAGGTTTTGCATCTATACAGTAGCAGTTATAGTCTGACTTAAAGCCGTTTTACTAAGAAAAATCCTCCGTCATTAGCCTAAGTCGAGATGTCTGTAGAAAAAGAGTCTCCTGCTTTTCTCCTGCTATCATCTCTTTTCAGATCATCATTCTTTCTTAACTTCCTCTGCACATCCTTTTCAATCTCTCTTTGATGCTACAGCTGTCTTATTATCAAGATTCCTATACAAGTCAAAACTGTATATTTTTCATCTGCCTACAGCCCTTTTTCCAAGTCTTTTTGAGTACTGATGGAAACAGAGCATACTTAAACCTGTCATAGCAAAGCCTTTTGGTAAGCTCCGTAGCTGTAAATACTAAATTCCTGCACTCCTAACATCCATTTTACTAAAGTCAGCTTTTTAAGCCCCTCTATTTCCTTTTCATAGTCCTCCATAAATGCCCTGCATTTTCCCTCACCAATGGTCGTAGTCTCTCATCATTTTAATAAGCTTAAATATATTGAATATGCGTATATTTACACCATTTTTTGACTTTGGAAGTGTTTCTATCCCGTCATCATCCATTCTGGGATTAGTATCAAGCTTTATTCCGCCCTCGGCAAACAACCTGACAGTCTGGTCATTTATAGCAACCATATAATCGTAGTCGAGGTGCACCTGTATGCAAATGGCATTTTTCAAGGATAAATGCGTACCTCTCACATGCTCTCTCTCTAACCTCACTCCCTTTTTAGATAAGCCTTAACTAACTCATCATCGTGATTATCCTAAGGGTGGTATATCTCTCGCCTGTCGGATGTACACCTCGCCACCTCTTATAGCCCATTCTACATCCATAGGTTTACCATAGTGCTTCTCGATGGCATTTCCTGCCTGTACAAGTGCCCTAACCTCATCATCCGTTAGGGAAGGCTTCTCTCTAAGCTCCTTACTTACCTTCGACCTTTTTGTCTCCTGTCAGCATATATAATCTGGTTTCGCTTTTGTACCAAGGGCGAGACTTATAATCCCACACGAGTTTGTCCACTATGGCTATCAGCCGTTGCACGCTTCCGCTACTACACTCTCCCAAGTCCATAGCTTGCATTTATCTGCATTTCCTCTTGGTTTTCATTGACAGGGTTGACTGTAAATAAGACTCCTGCCTTTTCGCTTTCAACCATGGTCTGAACAACAACTGCAATAGCAACAGATAGCTGGTTGTACCCTGATTAGCCCTGTAGCTTTACCGCCCTGTTACCCCAAAGGGATGCTAACAATCAACTATGCGAAGGACTTCCTCCACACCTCTTACATTTAGATAAAGTCTCCTGCTGTCCTGCAAAGCTTATCGAGCAAGTCCTCTGCTGCTAGCGGGATGAGCGGACTGCCACCGACATTTTCTCCAAGCTCCTCAGGCATTTTTCACCTCTTTTATTACAGATATCGAGCCGGCTCCCTTTGCTTTATAAGTTCCCTTAGCTTTTTGCAGTTTTAACAAGCTCTGCCTCATCTTTGCACCTCCCCAGTAAGTTCTTGAAGACTTCCTCTAAGGAGTTTATCTTAAAGAAATTCTTTGTAAGCATCTGCAGTTTACCACAGAGCCGCTGTGCGCATTTTATTCCTATACGAATACCATTTCGCTGACGGGCTCCCTTTCGCCTACTGTCATCGCATCTTCTTTGCGTATTCTACGAACCGACTACCATAATACCCTTCTTTCTTAATAACATCTCACCTCAATGTACCTTTCTACCATGGCCGTGATGAAAATCCTCCTAACGCCTCATTAAAATACTCTTTCAAACTTGCTGTAGTTTGATAATACACTAAGCTCCCTATAAATGCCTAGGCCTCTTCTGCCTCTCAACTACCCCCTTCTCCACTCCAGTAAAGCAGCTATCTTCTTGATAAAGGCTGTCCACATATCTCACTTACTCTCGTAGGTCCTTACCCTCATTTTTCCTTGCAAACATAGCCAAAAGCCTCCGCCTATATCAGCTTACTCACGCATTTTCCTTAAAATCAGCAGGCACTCACACGTAATCTTGGGTAAAAAGCCTGCTGGGTTGTCTAAGGACTTACTAAAGTCAATGGCGGATAGCTACTCTCGGCTGACCTATACTGCACATAACATCGAAGGCCAGAGCATCCTTGTCGTCCAAAAGTTGTAAAAAGCTTCCTGAGCTATCAGTTTCTGCTCCGTAAGCTCCTTTATGCTACGCTTTGTGCCGCTTTCAGTGGAAGAACAGAAGGGCTATATCCAGCATCATCTGCTTTATTTCCAGTTTTTCTTCATCATTAAATGCCCTGCGCCATATCTTGCCTCTGATACATGTGCTGTTATTTGTTTCATGAGACATCGGTAAACAACTTTAAATGGAAAAAGTCAATGGAATATTTTCAGGATGTTTCTATTTGACCTTGGGTTGCATACTATGCACTGCTAAGCATTCTAGCTAATTCTTACTCAAGTCTGTAGTCATTTCCAAATTTCGGTTTATTATTCTCCACATCCAAACCTTATTTGTGTGCTTAGTTATACTTCTGAACAGACGAACACGATTCGCTTGCTTTTGAATATACGTAAATATTACTCTGAGATACTATCATTATCCGTCTCTGGGTTGCCTACTAAATTTCTCCATGAAAATCACCACAACTTAAAATGATTTGCAATCATAATTTTGGGATGTTCGGGAATCTCTATAATATTCTTCACCCAGTGCCGAACACCCTTACAATTCCATTCAAAACTGAAACGGATTCCATATCCTAAATTCTTTTGTAAAGAGAATTATCATCTGCTAGCAGTTTGAAAATAGTATTATTAGGATAAATACTAGTTTTCTCATTCTCGTTTTCATCTATCTGACACTCCTATTACTAGGAAATTACTAACTGCTCATTTGTGAAACAGTATATTCATTTTATCGTTTTGGCAATGATATACATTTTTGTAAAGGTCTTCTAGTAATAAAAGACATATTATAATTAAGCATAACATTCGCTATTGTCATGAAAAAGGCAAAACAAAAATGGCAGCTATAGTGCTTGTGCCTGTCACATGTACAATTGCCACGGCAATTAATTTTTGTATCGCAGTGCTGTTCTTTCGATAGAGATTGAATAAGCGTTTCTTTATTAATAACTCCAATTTGAATATCTCCCCTCAGAGCGTTCTAGTCGCTGAAGATGGATTGGCGTAACTGGTGACTCTATTTCTGATGCGAAAACCGTTGTTACCAATAGAAATCATCATAGTTAGTGAAGGTATAAAGCTAATAAACTTTTATTCTATTCATGTACACACATTCCTTTCGCTTTACGCTCAAAGGCTGGCAAACAAGTATGATGCGTGCCTCTCTCGCTGTCTTATAATATTTATATGATAGCAATATACTGACAGAGCACGGGAGGGCTGGCGAGTTTATTTTCGACCCCGGCATATTTATATGTGTGCCGTCATCCTTACATGACACAAAGAAACGAGTGGGACGATTGAGCCCGGACTCTTATCGACGAGTGACAAACCATCAGTTTTATTCGGTCGCGGGATGACGAGTCAGTGTTGCTGTCACTTTTTATAAAAGCAGGCTGGTGTCTTGTCAAGAGGCATTTTGAGAAGAATTTTAGATAGGGTAACTTTAACAAACCTATGTACACCATAGAAATGGAGGCTATAAGTTCAGTATTCTCTATTGATTACCCATACTCCTTTCCAGAGAGTAGAGTTGGCTTTTGTCCAGCAGTCCAGCATGCGTAAAAATTTACACAGGATGTCAGCACCGATGTGCTGCATGCTGATGCGTAGTAGTCTCAACAAAGCTTTTTGTCATAAAAATCCTTATATTCCGGACAGTTGTTGATAACGCTGGTGCGCTATGACATATCGCGACGCAGGTACGGTCTCGGCTTTAGCTCATTTATGTATCTTCTGCACGAGTTGCGACTGATCTCTTTCCAGACGATGCAATGATTTGGAGGGCACCATCACTGCCAGTAAAAGCTTTGATGGTGCCTATTTCAGCAAGTAGCTCAGCTGCATATACATATGTCTATGCCCGGGATTCGATTTTCGATCACGATACTCGATAGGGTTTGGTCCCCTGCACGGTATGTTCAATCGCCTTTTCAATTGCCTTGAGCTCTTTCTCAAAAGCTCTGATCGTTACAAAGAACTGCTGATAGACAAGCGTAATCGGTTCAGCGGCGACTTTGTCCAGACGGTATAGAACCATTAGCGGCGGTCTTAAAATCTTTGCAGTTTCTTCCGGATCAGTAATGCGTCCACGGCTTTTGGATTCAATGAGTTCGACCAGTTCTTCAATAAAGCCCTATGATATCATCATTAGTTACGTATGATGTTCAGGATGGCTTCTGCAGTTGCTCTATTTGTTGCTGAACGGATGGTCTTCCTTTTTCAACTATGGCAAACTCACTGAATTTGAGGAAGATGTTGATAGCCATAGGTTTCTCACGTGCAATGCATTCAGCGATGTCAAACGGTGTCTGTAAGCGCTTTGAAGAGCCAGATACTGGGCTCCACGCCACGGCTTTCTGCTGATACGTCCGACTCTTGCAAAAGTCGGCTATGACAAAGGAATCAATGCGCACATTCTTGTCGAGAGAATTGAATGATTCTTTGTACTTGGCAGCTTCTTTCGGATTGAGACAATGTATACCTCTGTCCCAAGTGTACCAACAAATCACTGGCAAGAAAGATAGTGGCAATATGTCACCGTAAAATCCGGTGGACTCAAGCCCGATCGATTACATGGTTGAACGAACTCATATTGGGCTGAAAGACACGTCCCACAGAAGGGATTCAAGAGTCTCTGCACCTTCTTTGGCATTAGGCACGGGCTTCATGGATAAAAATCCTGGTTTGAAATCAATGGCAGAAACAACATTTGTACGGGATCTCATATCAATCCCAACAAACAGCGTTGACAGGTAATCAGTTTTTCTTCATCGGTTAATCCTCCTCTCATCATAGCAATGGGCGTGGAAATATAGAGGACATAGACATCCCAAACGATGCACCAGTCTAAACCTCGCGTTTATGAGCATTGTCCGGTGAACGTCCTGCTGGAGACTTTTTAGAACCGGGATGCAGCATTTGTGTAATAGATCGCAGTGTATCGTCCGGGCTTCAAAGCTTTCTTAGCAGTAGTATAAAGCTCTGCAGGAGGTGCTACAAAGTGACCACAGCCTGGATTACTAAGGAACCATTATAGCATTTGGGATGCTCATCGCAATGTAACTGCATAAACCGTATAGATGAGAAATGGACTGCTAGCACTTTGGTGGAGAATCCTCCGGACAGACCGATGTCCACACATCTATACTAGAGTTGTAGCAATTCGATTTTTCTTGGCTACAAAACTTATTATACAGGTGGTGATACTTATGATGAAGTTAAAATACTCCCATCTGCTGTGGGCTTGATGTCCACAAATATACATCGACACTATCGTACTACAAATGCTGATGGAATCTCTGAGTACAAGCAAAAATCATTTTCTACCTTCAACTCAGATATTAGAAAATTTCTACAGCTAGCTGATCGAGAATAATTGTTATCACTCTATGTATGGAATCCACTGGAAAATATTGGATTCCTATTTTTAATATCTCGAGAATGACATAGTCCGCCTTACCCATCCTAAAATAGTCAAAGCCATCAAGGGAAAAGCTGACAAAAAGACTCAAATGGATTAACTTACCTCTAAATTCGACCTTGTCAGATGCTCGTTCATTCCCCTAAAGACTTCAGACAGCTGCGTGAAATCGCAAGATACCGCTCAAAACTGGTATGTGTAAATCTTCTGAGAAAAACGCCACAAATCACTGCATGACTGTTTCCATTGTCAGCATTGCCAGTGTACTGTCTGATCCTTTTGGCCAACTACAGAAATCCAGGTCATATCTTCTTACGCACTTCTGATTCCATTGATAAAGCTGTCCACCAGACTCCATTAAAAAAGCGCAAAAGCTAAATCCATGATCATTGAGGCAATCGGGAGGTGGCATATAAACGATCGGGCTAAAAGCTTGAACTTGCGCAGTCATCTGGAGTATCTTGATGGCATAGTTACTCAATCTGAAGTTGAGCTTTATGCCAGGATGAAGTTCACTACAAGGTTCGTTGAACTTGTTTCTACAATGCCTGGGATGACTGAACTAAGTTCAACAATCGTTCTTGCTGAAACAGGCGTAGATGAGAGCATCTTTTGATGACGCAAAAGCACCTGTGCTTATCAGTGTGAGCTTTCACCTACTAACAATGAGTCAGCCGGTAAAAGAAAGTCTGTGCGGATTTCAAAAGCAGGAGATTACTTAAAGCCTATGATGGTGCAATGTGCCACTTGCAGCAATCAAGAGCAAAAAGCAGCTTTATTTTTGACAATCAAAATATGGTCCGAGTTAAAAACGCCGTGGTCGTAAGAAAGCAATCATTGCTATAGCACGAATGATGATAGTATGCATTTATCACATAGTTTCAGAAGAAAAACTAGTTTTAATCCTATTGATTATGAAGAACTTATGTCTCTAAAAATCATCATAGACGTGTGATTCTAAATGAAAACAATGTCTTTGCTTATCTTGAAAGCCTTGTATGATGCTCAAAAGTTAGTAAAACGCAACGATAACTAACATTTATTATTTATATAGTTACAATTTTTGAGGATCTTGGACCCTTATATAAGTGTGCCCAAAAATATAAGTTATTCCTCTTCCTCCTTTCAGTTATAATCCCACAATATCTGCAATAATATCTATGATTTAGCATAAGTAAGACTATCAGATTCCGACTTGGTACAATTCGGGCTAATTTAAATATTTCCAGAAACAATTACAATAACATAATCATAAATATGTTTGATATAATCAAAAACCATAAACTATTGCAAAGGATAATATAGAATATGTCAGAATAAACAAGCAATTACCCATCACAGTAAAAGTATGGCAATACATCTCATAAATAATATCTCCTTCTAATCAAAATAATAATCTCTCCGAAACCTAAAGCCAGTAAATATAAGGCATTCAGATTCCTTTTTATTAAAATCTATATACAAAAACACTTGACAAATCCATCGAAAAATGCATGCTACGCACACTTATTTATAGGACATATTTTTCGATTGGACGACTCATGTTACCTGTTAACTGCAGCATACCAACTACCAAAACTTTATTTGCTACTATTCTTCATAAATATTATCCCAACCACGATGCAACTGCCCACTCTTACATGGATATCATTTAATGTTTCTTTGGACTTTGGATTTATCAGTAATATCCTATAAAATTAGTGTTTTTGTAAGCAGACACATTATTTTATAAGGTTGTAAAGGTGATATTAATATTATTTATCTTAGACAATTAGCAAAAACAATACAGGAGTGGTAAAGATAATTACCAAAAAGTCTATTCTTTTCACCAAGTTTATCCGATGGATATTTTCTTTTCTTCTTAATTTTACAGTAAAACCCATATATGCTCAGGGGCTTTAGCATGAATAATATCCTATAGTCATAGCAATAACAATTAAAATCGCCGCAAACTGTTAGTATTTTTATATAATTCTACTACCTCAAATTTACCATGATTAGCAGAAGCAAAATAAATGCCCTCATACTATTTATGGCTTCATCAACCTTATCACGAGCTTCTTTTCTCTGCTATTTTGTACATCTTCACTCGGTTGAGGTTGAATCTGAGACTTCAACGCTTTCCTTTCTCATAGGCCATATTAATCGTATTCAGGCTATTGCTAAATCTAACGAGGATGAACCCACATAATTATGGTGAGATAATCCCCTCCTGGCAGTAATAAATAGATACTAAGTCCATCTTCATTCTGATTCACCGCATATAAGCTCGGATACCATCAACCCGTACAGCGTTATCTCTGACTATTATTTCTTTGTTTATAAAATCTGTTCCGCAGATATTCTTAAGCTTAGCTCCCATTCACTTTATTTTGACGTGTCACCTTCACTACTACAACCTATTTGTCTGAAAAAGGCAACAAGAATAATACATACAATAAATAACGGCTAAAATACTTTTTAACAATGTGTTTTCAATTTATCCTACCCGATCCTTTTGTGTGCTTGTCTCATTTTATTAAGTGTTCTTAAAAGAAATATAGCTCGGATCAAAAATACAAATAAGCGCAATGAGTGTCAAAACACTTGAAACAATCAATATGGTGTGCGTTATATTGCACAATGCATCATCGGTGATTCCTCGCTATCATTTTTGAAGTAATCAAAGAGAGTCATCCTGCACAATCAAGACGCATACTAGAATAATGGAAAACAACTTATTCTTCATCTTCTCTTACCTCCTGTTTTTAAAGATTTTTGATACATAACAAAAGCACGATAACAACTGCTCCAAAGCAGCCATTGTTGATATTTTACTAAACTTGTCACAGTAAGCACATCACTAGCTAAGTATATGGCTACAGTTGCAAAATAACACTTATAAAAGCTGTCTAAAGTGATATCCTCTCATTCTCTTTCTCAATTCAAAAGAAAAATATATATAAAATCATTTTGCTATTATTTCTACCATAATTTGATTTACTCATATACTGTCTTTTAATTGCAGTATATCACTCTTTTAACCTAAAAATCAATATCCATTACAAAAATTCTACTATATTTGCAGAAATAGGGCAAAAGTGACTTGCATCCAAAATCACTTCTTGAAGTCTGAAGCATTATTGAGAAATAGAATTCTTCCTTATCATTTTATGGTGTATGAACCTGATATTTTTCTATAACATCAATAATATTGTTTATTCCAATTTCCATGTTCATCAATATCAGTTAATTTCGAAAGACTGTATTTCTCCATCTCAATCTCAGCTTGCCATTATAGGTATTTTTAACAGATATGATATTGTCTCCATCTTTTATAAACTTCAATTTAATCACTTTTGTGCGAATACTTTTCACGAGCCTCCCATTGCATTACTTAAGAGGTTTGACAGTATCAACAATGTCTTCATCCTCAATCCTATTGCAGACAAATCGTTAAGCTGAAAAATGAACATCGATGCCTTTCTCAATGTTTCCTGTATTTACTGTTTAATATGGCATCTACGATCACATTATTGGTCTTTATATAGTCCAGTTCTGTACTTAAGTGCTTACTTATATTGTAGTAGTTCTTAAGTTCAGGTAACTCTACTGTCATTTAGTAGATTCAATACGCAATATCTGATTTTTATATTCATAATACTACTTTTGCGCTCTAACAAAAATTTTCAGAAATAGAGCGGTACATATCTGTCTGATTCTTCGCCCTAAAGTCTAAAAAGCTTACTTTCGCTTACACTTATTTTCACGCTTTTAATATATCATTTATCGGGTCAAAATAAAAGAATATTCATAAGTCAAACACAGTGATATGGCTAAAAATACATCGTTTTGTCTCTGATTTGCTCCATTACGATGTGTCAATCAATGCAATGATGGTGAATACAGTAGATATTGGAAAAACACATAAACCTAAGAAAGTCTGCATTAAACTTAAGACATCTGCAGTCTTATCTCCTGTTTTCCTAATTATCACAACCGTTATAAAATAGAATTATTTTAGTAATACTACTATCATACTTTTGCCACCACTAAGTGTAACTCGTTTATATCTGACAATGCTCTTAAAAAGTGATAAATTTGCACGCAAAGTGTCGTAATCTACAGAAAGCAGTAATCCACGAAATAATAGGGGGATCAAAACTATAGACTTAATTAATTTGACATTGCTATACACTCATAAACAAAGCAATCATTACAATTATCAATATCTGTTTATAATGAACTTGTTGTAAAGAGCTAAAAGCAACTAAGTAACAGCTTATAATTGTGCTAAAAATAATAATACAGTTCTGTGCTGCTTTTCATACCTTTTCTTGCAAAACTCTCGAAAAATATACAACATATTATCTCCAATGCAGTAAGCATATGCCTTGTACATAATTTAACATAGCTACATTTCTCCTTTGTATAGAAACAACCTTCTCTTTTACTGACTTGTATCTGTCTTTTTAGATAATCTGATACCGTTATTCAATAAGGCTTCATACCTGTTTATAGCCGCTATGTGTTTTCATATTAACCAGATAGCTTTGGTGTATCCGTGAGAATGCTTTATCTTCAGCTCTTTTTCAACTTCATCCAGTTTTCCATAAATAAACATTTATTTAACTTATCCTCCATTATATAGAATTCAAGTTTATCGCTTGGCTTTCAACATACAACAATAACAACTCAACCTGGAACATTCTTTATTCCTCATTAAACTTAAACTCCTTCCCTTTTCACGGTATGTTTCGTCACTTTACTTATTGCATCTATACATTCAAATATTAAATCCTTCATATTCTCATTATTCTTCAATATATATCTTATGGCATTTACACTATAGCACCTGTACCGCATAGTTAACAAAAGCAGTTTTAAAGATCATGAAAATATCACTACTGACTTTTCGTGTTTTCTAAAGCGTTTTCTAAGCCATCTATTTCATCCATGTCTTTATATCAAGAAAATACAATGTCATACTTTGCTATATTTATTCCCAAAGCTTATGAAATCCTTGCTGAAGCGAATTCATCAACTCACAGGGACAGCCATTCTCATCCATGTATTTCATAATAATTTTATAAATATTATTTTCTACAAATCTCTTCATCATCGCATATTGCAATTCTAAACACGCCGTCACCTTCCCCACAAAAACAGTGTCTATCTGTACAGTATAATATGACGCCCTACACTAAAGCAATATGATTTTTCGTTTTTCCAGTGAAAACTATGGCAAAACTCTATCTTAATCGTCAATAGTTTCAAAAATGTACCTTCTTCTGCCTTGTTTTCTTCGGTTCCCCTCACCCTCTAATAATCCAAAGTATAGCATCTTTTACTCTAAAATCAATATCCATTGCAGAAATCGCTCATATTTTTGCAGAAATCTGGCAAAGAAGTGACTACATTCTGCAAAAAGTGGCTCTTAGATTGGCGCTAACTGCTGTGTTATCTCCTGTTAAGTGTACAGTCTATCTCTGTTGGTATGCCTAGCTTCCGCACACCACCATCTGGTTCCAGAAATCTCAACTCGTCTTACTGGAGACGGAGTATACTTTCCACAGATAAATATGTGTCGTCCATCTTTGTTGATGTTCACGAAAGGTATGGAAGCGCCTCTTCGATGGTCATTCCATCAACTCGAGCGCTCCCTTGTTTGCCTTAAATCTCGCTCCTATTCAGTCGCTTGGCTCGTCTCTCTCGACTACTATGACCTTCTGTCCACTTCTGTGTGTTCAGCATTGCTCCTAGCAATGGTTGCCTCTTTCAAGGCTTATCACACAGACCTCCCCAAACTCCACACGTTTCTTCCTCTCCATCTGTCTGCCTCATTTATCATCCAAATCTGCATGTGAGTTATTAGACTTTGGCTTGTAAGAAGCAGTTTTTATCCTCATCATAACCTCATATGAGATTTCTGTTCGTCAGACCAGAGAATTTGCTCATGAGTTAGTATCTTCCTCATACAGCTTCCTTTAGATTCGAGGTCACCCTCGACACCCTTGCTTTTGATCACATCCCACTATTGACCGGCTTCGGGACTGCACCCGTTAAACGTGCGCCGCTAGGCGTACCATCGAAATCGTCACTGGCATACCTGTTTTTACAAACAGGTATGCTTGATGCTCATAAATGCACCTTCCTCCAAGCTACGCAGTAGTATCACAAAAGCATCTTACAATAATATTTCATTTGCGCTTCCTATATTATATTCTCCATTATCCTTAAGATATATTACTTTATCGTTCTTCTGTATTAGCGAATAATCATCGAGTGACTACAATCAAAAACTCTTTTCTATATAACTCCCTCATATAATTCAAAATTTGAAAACTTAATCTCAACATCTGAAAACTAGTAAACTCATCTAATATAATTACATCTCTATCTTCATCATGTCTTGTCATAGACGATCACGTTGTAGTTCGCCAACAGAAAAATTTGTTCCATCCTGAAAAGCTCTCCCACGATAATTCTGTAAATATCTTTCTCAATTTCCCGATTTTATTATCAATTTAACTTCTTTTAATAACTCATTGACTTTGTATTCATCTTCTTCACTCGTTTTCGTATTTTGCAGTTATATTTTGTAACATGTTAAAATTATATACTTTAAAATCTTGAAAAGCCACTGATATGTGTTGCTCAAATTTATAGTTAAGCTCTGTGATTGTTTTCATCATAATAATTAATCAGAACCTTTGACATGGTTTCAGCAAACCAGCAATCAAAATCTATTAATGTAGACTTTCCAGTTCCGTTTTCCTACAATAAAAATATACTTGTCAGCTTTAATATCAATATTAAAACTATAAATTACCTGCTTATTCAAATACCCATAACATACATTCTCTAATTTGATATATATTTCCAATCCTATTATTGTTTTTATCGATTTCTTTTTGTTCTTATCTGCTAAAAGAAATTCTAAACTTATTGACATTCAAGCTATTCTTATATAGAATTTGAACTGTCACTAGTTATACTGTTTGAAAAGCCTTTGCGTTCCATTATACAACATAGTAAAATGCCCTAAGTTAGAGTCCCACATTACTTTCGCTCCAAAGATAAATATTGTGATATTTAACAATATCTAGCACATATTCCTCCTCCAAAAGAGAGTATACTTATAACTCTCAATTACTGATTTCACCATTTAAATTATCACCATGACCTATCTAAAATATTATAAAATAAATTAGTATCATTTACTCTTAAATCTTTGAAATAGTCCGGCATATATATACGCCTAACATAGTCTATTTTTCTCCTAAAACATAGTCGTAAATTCTTTAAATAAATGCTGCTCTGCTTTCAAAGACGGATAAATGATAACATTGCCAAACTAAAAAGTAATAAGCATGATAATATAATCATAATAGAAACTATAAACCACCCCAGATATAGTTATAATACTTGTAATAAGTTCTCCCAATACATTTATTGTCGATGTAATGAATCTCCTGTTTTCTAAAATATAATAATATTTATCATAAAATTCCTTTATTTATTCATATTCATAATTATATTGTATATACCCACTAAAAATATGTTTCTAGCGTTTCATTTTATCTTGTTCAAAAATTTGAGGAATAATTATATTATAAATGCATTATTAAGCAACATTGTTATAATACCAATTCCAAGAAATTAATATTAAGTAAAAATAAAATAATCGATACTCTGTTTGACTGTATGGAATCTATTATAGCTTTAATGATAACTATATTAAATAGATTTGTACGCTGAGTTGAATATCGCTGAAAATATAGTTAAAAACACATAAAAGCGGACTAATCTTAAATACGTATTTGAATGCAAAAATTCAAATCATTAATAAAAGTGCTTACTTTTTCCATATACTTCTCTCTTCTCAATGTAATAATCCATGCAGCAACTTTGTGATATATCAAGCCATTATAATATGAGCAAAAACATACTGCTTGGTAAAAAGCATCCATTCAGTACATATAAAAACCAGCAATCCAAACAACTCAATTAAAAAGTAATAAGCAACTATACTTAATCCACAAATCATAGGATTTATTATATATCTCTTCGTCACTAATCGAAAGACTTGAATAATATCCCTGTAATTTTTCCACCCTCTTCGTTTCAATTGTATTATTTCTTTATACGAGGGTCTAAAAAATACCTATTTATGTATATGCCTAAAAATACTAACGAAACGCTTATGTCATAAAATTGAATTTTTATTATATTTAAGTGTTTCAAGTATATTTATCAAGTGCTTTCAAACCCATAAATACTATGATTACAGCATCAGCAACTTTGTAATTGATTTTTCTTCATAGTATTTTACCCTCATTTTCTATAATGAACCTAATTTGATCATCATAAAGCCATTTAGCCTTATTGCAACCACGTCCATTAATATCTCCGTTTTGTTGATAACCTAAATTGGCACAACCAAACCACACACCGGAAGATATGGACACACTCCACATTCGTCTTTACTTTAATGCTCCTAGAAATCCATTTGGTATATTTATCAACATCAATCGCGTTAAAGTTCATTATGTTTCTGATTCTAAACTCTTCTTCTTCAACCACATCCCAACACTTATAAAGGCTTCCGTCAACATCTATGGTAATATGGTTTTCACAGTATGCACCGCAAGTATATATCCACTTTCTACTTTGGGTCTTATGTCAAAAATTAAATTTTTATCCTTTAATACTTTCCATAAGTTCAACATTTTACCTTTTATGTTAATTTCATCAAATGTACTATTTCCAGAACTAATCTTAGAGTCAAAAACTATACCAAAATCCACATAACACCTAGTCATTTTATTAGTCTCAAGATATTCAATTAGTTCAATAACTCTATCATAATTATTTTGTGTTATATTTATTCTTATTATTGGTGGTGGCAATTCCTTGGAACTCTGTACTAGTTTTAATTCCATTAACAACACCATCAAAACTCCCTTTTCCGTTTCTAAATTTTCTAGTCTTATCATACTTCTTTAATCCCATCTAAAGTGATTTGAATATTCCTGCAATTATTCTCAACTAAAATTTTTCAAATTGCTCTCATTTATCAATACGCCATTAGTACTATTTTGAGTAGTATAAACATATTCATTTTTGTTTACAATACTCCTAACAGTATCATTTGTACTTTTGTACAGTTAAAAGAGGTTCGCCTCGAACATAACAAACGATAGACATTTAAATTTCTTGTTAGACTCAAATGTATTTTTATTATACTCAAATACCTTTTCTAAAAATACCTTCACTCATAACATTATCTTCTCTGTCATGACTTTTGAAAAGCAATATGTACATCTCAAATTGCAAATTATTAGTAAGAAATAATGTTATATTTAATATGGTGCTGCAAAATTGACTTTTACTAGAAAAATACGATGAAAACTCTGGTATTCATCAACATCACTATTTACAACTATTCCACTTTTTCTATATCTCTCCAATTCTTAGCGAAGGAATCCAAATCGTTACTTTCAACTCTTTCTCTAAACACTCATCTATCTTGTACGTACTACCTGTCAGTTGTATTTGATAATATATACTTGTTTTCATCAATTTCTGTATTACATGCAAATATTGAAAATTTCATAATGACCTTTTATGATAATTAGAAATAGTATCACTTATTCCTTTCTTTTATATATTACGGTTATAATATATTTTATATAATCGAGTTATGATTTTATCTTGTAGCTGACCACTTAGCAGGGCATGTGCTCACTATCTTTATATGAAAGTTTGTATACTTTGATGGATAAGGACAGTTCCATAATTTGTCCTAATTTAATAGCACACTTCGGTGGCAACCACATGTGATATTAACTTGTTGTAGATTGGCAATGTGCGTATATTAAACCCTATTAGGATGTCTCAAATGTGTAGAAATATTATTCGCATAATAAAGACGAATAATGTCCACACCTATATTGAGCTAGTATTCTTAAATCACAATACTTTTCTAAATCCTACCTTCATCAAAATGCAGTATATGCTGTACAATATGCGTTTCCTCAACAGGACTAATTCCATACATATACCCCATCTGGTTAACTGCATTTCACTGGTGCTTACAAAGAAACAAGCTAAATAACTAAGCGTTCTGTCACCGAAAGTCTATCGGTACAAACGACAGCACCTTATCTATTCAATATCTCAATCCATAGAGCAAATCGTATTACAAGCACCAAATCAGAGGGTCTGTACCAACATCGATAGGACATAAAAAGGCACATTAGAGAGAGTATTCAAACAGCCACTGTTTCTGTATTTTCTCATCAGACTGATAGTCATTACTCCTCGTATAATAAGTTTGTAGCCAAGAAAAATCAGGTTACAAACTTTTCTTTTTGAGTATAGATGTGGATATTCTTATCGTCCGGAGGATTCTCCTCCACCAAAGTGCTAGCAGTCCATTTCTCATCTATACGGCTTGACAGTTACATTGCGACATGACATCCCAAATGCTATAATGGTTCCTTAGTGAATCCAGGCTGTGGTCACTCTGTACACCTCCTGCAGAGCTTATACTACTGCTAAGAAAGCTGAAGCCTGGACGATACACTGCGATCTATTACAAATGCTGCATCCCGGTTCTAAAAGTCTCCAGCAGGACGCTTTGCCGACAATGCTCATAACGCGAGGTTTAGACTGGTGTATTGGCTTTGGGATAATAGTCCTCTATTTCACGCCCATTCTGTGATGAGAGAGGAGGTGATTAACCATCAAGAAAAACCGATTACCTGTGCAACGCTGTTTGCTGGGATTGATATAGGATCCTGTACAAATGTTGTTTCTGCCATTGATTTCCAGCCAGGATTTTTATCCGCCATGAAGCCCGTGCCCTTAATGCCGATAGAAGCGCAGAGACTCTTGAACTCCCTTCTTGTGGGCGTTTCACTCAGCCCACCATAAGTTCAACCATCAATCATCGGGCTTGGGTCCACCGGATTTTACGGTGTACATGTTGCCAATTATCTTTCTGCCAGTGATTTGATTGGCACCGGTTTGGGACAGAGGCGCCACTGTCTCGGTCCGAAAGAAGTTGCCAGTTACGAGAATCATTCAATCTCTCCTCGGACAAGAATGACGGCATTGATTCCTTTGTCATAGCCGACACTGCGAGAGTCGGACGTATCAGCATAAAAAGCCGTGGCGTGGAGCCCAGTATCTCGGCTCTTCAGGCTTACAAGACACCGTTTTGCACATCGCCGAATGCGTCGCACGTGAGAAAACCTATATGTGCTAATAACATCTTCTCAACTCAGCTGAGTTTGCCATGACATGAAAAGGAAGACCATCCGTTCAGCAACAAACATGAGTGCACACCTGCAACCTGCCATCCTGAACAATAAGCGTGACCAATGATGATATCATGGGGCTTCTATTGAAGAACTGGTCGAACTCATTGAATCCAAAAGCCGTGGACGCATTACTGATCCCGGGAAGAAACTGCAAGATTTTAAAGACCGCCGCTAATGGTTCATACCGTCTGGCAAAGTCAGCTGCGACCAGATTACGCTTGTCTCATCAGCGGTTCTTTTAATTGCATCAGAGCTTTTGAAGAAAGAGCTCAAGGCAAACGTGAAGAGCGATTGAACATGCCGTGGGGACCAAAACCCTATCCCAGTATCGACTGAAATCAATCGCAGATTATGTATATGCAGCTGGTATACTTGCTGAAATAGGCACTATCAGTCCCTTTTACCGGCAATGGTGCACTCGCTTAATACTGCGGCATCGTCTGGAAAGAAAATCAGTCGCAACTTCCGTGCAGAAGATACTAAATGACCAAAGCTGAAGAAGCCGCGATAGGTACCTGCGTTACTGTGTCTATAGAAGCTACGAGGCGTATCAATCAACTGTCCGGAATAGGTAGAGTTTTATGACAAAAGTTTACGTTTGAGACTACTACGCATCAGCACAAAAAGAGCACTCGCGTTGACATCCCGTAAATTTTACGTATGCTGGACACGCTGGACAGCCAACTCTACTCTCTCGAAAGGGTAGGTAATCAATAGAGAATACTGAACTTATGTTCTCCATTTCTATGGTGTACATATTAGGACTGTTAAAGTGCCCTTTTATCTAAAAATTCTTTCAAAATGCCTCTTGACATATTACCAAATTGCATTTACCAGTCATACCCGAGACTCCTATGATTCAGTTCTTCTGATTCGGTCCTTTGTCTATCGACTACTATGGCCTCTGTCCACTTCTGTGTGTTCAGCATTGTTGCGCGATGGTTACCTCTTTAGAGGCATATCACACAGACCTCTCTAGATACCACATTTCTTCCTCTCCATCTATCTGCCTCATTTCTCTTATGAATCGCTGTAGTTACTGGACTTTGACTTCTTTGTGGCCTTGTCCTCATGCATAACCTCATATGAAATTTCTGTTCGTCCAGACCAGATATTTGCCCTCAGTTAATGTCTCCCTCATATCCAGCTTACTCAGATTAGAGGTCACCCTCGACACTTGCTTTTCGGCGCATCCTTCCCCACTACCGAGCGGATTGGGGACTTTTAGCCCGTTGAAAGCGTGCTCACTATAGACCGCACCACAGTAGAGCTCCTCAAATTTAATGAGGAACTCTTAACATAAAAACTAAATATTTTATTCCACAGAATCCTCTATTTGAACCACAACCAGATGCATTAATCCACAAGCAGAAAAATCACTTCCACAAGCAGAAAAATTCCCACCACAAGCGTAATATTCGCTCCACATGCAGATAAATCTGCTGGACAAAATGCAACTTGTGCTACACAAGGACCCATAGTTGGCTTTGGCTGGTGGTTCTTACCGTTCTAAAATAATACATATTACCTTGATATTCATTCATTTTCTACCTCATTATTCTAATGGTAGTGTCAAAAAGACACCATTTGTTTTCTTATAAAACCTTTATTTTCGGGGTTTTGCAAATAAGCAATTCCCCTTTTTAGATATAATGTTAATCGCTAAACCAACATAACCACAAAGGGAGTTAATTGCTCATAGACATTATACTTTATTTACTGCAAATCATTCAATACCAATATAAAAATAATTGGCCAGCTTTTTAATTTTCATCTGTAGATATATTCCACTCAAGCAGTGGACTTTTCGATGAATCCCACTCTCCAAAGTGTCAAAAATTCAAGGTTGATGAACGCCCTAGAATCATAACCTACAAACAGCCCTAGAGTGGAATGATCTTATTCCTTACTACGAAAAACACTACGGTAAAACCACTAAACCTACATTAAGATTAGTGGAATGAGGCTATATCCTGGTTCATCATGGATGCCGCCAAGCGTTCAACATCGGTTGCCAGATATCCAACAATCGTGGTGTTGAACCTTGTATCATGTCAATGCGTATAGCATTCAAACATAAAGAGTTACCTTTGCGACTTCAAATTTATCGCCGATGGATACAGTGCATACACTCTTGCTGCACAACAGTTCTTTATTCAATCCAAAGGTGAAAATAAACTTTTGATATCACTCGAGTTATTGGACTTACCAACGACGATGCCAACTATGACCTATGTCTTTGGGTTTACCACTGCAACTTCCTTCGCCCACATGAACAGGCTGGCTATAAAGTTTTACGCTCGGTAGGCTAAACTCGAAGGTGCTTCTGTAAGCCGATAAATGGCAACTACTAATCTTCCTATAGCAACCATGAATACTAAAAATGCAACAGCCAAAAGTGCTGCCTGTTCTTAGATTCGTGAGTCAGCTGAAAATATCCACCGCGCAAGCGGCTCGCGCTTAATGGCACATAAAGAACTGCTACTGCCGTTGAGCGACGGAGAGTACTATCTGTTCTCTCATCATCTTCGCCATCGGTAACGACCTTCCAGCAGTTCTTGTTGTGCTGTCAAGTGATGTAGTGCTAACACAACCAAAATATCTACAGTTTTCAAGGTGTGAGTGCTTTTTCTTACTAACGTTTTTCATATGCCAGTTGACACTATCTTCTAATAAAAATCCACCATCAATCCAGCAATGATTCTGTTCTTTCTACAACCACCGATAAAGGCACCTAACTGCCAAAATTTTTCCCCAACCGCCTACATTTATAAGACATATATTGCGGGTTTTGAATATTATCAAATTGTACATTATCTTCATTAAAACTTTCAATTTCAATATCATTGTAAAGATTTCTACATAATCATTCATACTTCTTCTCTTATCTTAAGTACAAAAGCAAACTAACTATATCACCATTTTTATACCTTTGAGGATACATATAAATCATAACTACCTATATGATAATTAGATTAGTAATATCACTTATTCCTTCATCTTTATTTTGCTTTTTGTTGTGATATTAAAACATCTCCATTCTTATACCTCTGTGGATTAAGTCTTTTCATCATCTACCTCAATCATTTTTCCTTTGGGCTTACAGGACGCTTAGGCTGATGAAATATCCCTAAGCATGGAGGTGGAAATTTACCCACACTCTGTGTAGCTTCATTTCTCATTAACCGTTCTACAACTTTAAGCACTTTTTGTTAACATTCTTCATTTTCTCTTACCTCCTGTTTTTTAAGATTTTTGATATACACAACAAAGCCGCACATAATATAACAGCTATTGCCATATAACTAGTGTAAATTATACCGGCTCCTAATAAACACTAGCCAAGTATTATGCTAACTTCCAGCAGAACTATTAATCTTGCTAGTGATTCCATGCAGTTCTTCTGCATTCATATGCCATATTAGGATGATTAGCAGTACCTGTTATTACAATATATATAGCTGCGATAACCACTGCTCCAAGCAGCCATTGTTGATAATTTACTAACCTTGTCGCAACAAGCATCACTGCTAAGTATATGGCTGCCGCTGCAAAATAGCACTTATAAAAAGCGATCTAGTGATATCCTCCTGTCCTCTTTCTTAATTCAAAGAAAATATAAGAAAAAGAGTTGAAGTAAGTTATTCGTTATTAAGCTGATTATCACTATGCTTTCCAATTGTGATAAACTTTTTCTACAAAGCAGATAAAAGTGTAAATATACATATCTGCATTTCTTTGTTTATTATTTTATTTTCTACCATTTGTCCTATGAAATTATTTGCTATTTTTCTACCATAATTTGATGTACTCCTTATGTTGTCTTTAATTTGCAGTATAGCATCTTTTAACCTAACAATATCCATTGCAGAAATCGCTCATATTTTGCAGAATTCGGCAGTGACACATCCTGCAACTAAGCAATATGATTTTTCGTTTTTCCGAGTAAAAAACAGGACAAAACTCTATCTTAGAATTTTGCCCTTAATCATCATAGAAAAACTGATTTTATTTTGGAGCTCATTTTTGCATCTATTCTCTAGATTCTAACAGCCTTAATTTCTTTGTGAGAAGTAATAGCCCTATTTTTAAAATTTTATTACCTTCTAAATTTCTTGTTTTAGAATATATACATATGAATCTTTTAATATTTTCACCAAATTTCGAAACCACAAATTTATCTTTTGTACTTTACCGGATAATCACAGTTCCTCATCATATTACTTATTTTTCAGTATTCTCCTGTTTAACACTCTTTATATAGGAGATGTTCCCATATTAATCTTTGTAATATCGTCAATCTTAGAAAAACATTCTCCCTAAATGAATATACATAGCCATTCTTCTTGAAAGCTTTATGAAGTATTAGATAATTATTATCTGACTCTTCAATATTGCCTCATCTCCTTGAGTTTGACTAAACCCCAATCCAGTAGTGTTTAGCACTGTATGCAGTTTCCATTATTTCTATCAAAAATTAGAATTCCTTTCAAGCAAAGAACTCCTATGTATTTATCATTCACGAAGAATATTGTTGAGTATTCGCTCCCGGTTCAGACATCTAGAACTTTATTCTAGTAATTTTTTATCAATATATGCATTTAGAGAAGTATTACTCACAAATTCATAGCCTGTTTGTTTAATTTGCCTGTTTTTGCTATTTGTAATCTTAATCATACACGCATACTTTCTTATAAATGCGTATCATAAACAAGAGTATCCATATCTACTGAGGAAGCATCCTTTTCCTTTACATAGTCTTTCATCTTTATCTTTACATTTTTGGAGATGCAAAGATATCATCTGAGTCACGGCAGCCTCTGTGGTATATCGGTTAAAATGCCCTACACCTCCGGAAAATAAACCAAGTGACATTGCAAATACAACCCCAAAACCTACCAATCTTTGAAACATTTTCCTGTTACCCATAATTTTTACCTCCAAACGACTAATATAATAATTACTCACCCTCTGCTAATCCAAAGTATAGCACCTTTTTAATCTAAAAACAATATCCATTGCAGAAATCCCCATATTTTGCAGAAATAAGCAAAAATTTATTTATAAACTCTTTGAAGGGTAATAATTTACATCAGTTCAATATTGTGATATGACAAACTTTTTCCCTTTTTATTGGAGATGATTTAATAATACATGAAATGGAATTTTGTACCTAATTATTTGTTAACAATTGCTGTTTGCACTTGTATTATTTTTAGAGAAAAATAACCCCCTTTCCCATCATACGTTGATTTCTGCATTATGCGAGGGATGAATATTCGAAAAATATTCATTTACACGAAGTAGCTTTCAGTATAATCATCTTTGGCTTCATAGAATAGTATCAAGCTGCTCTTCGCCTTTTGTCTAGAATTCATTATACCATCTTATTATAATACCCTCATATACAAACTTATCAGGGGTGGGATTTTACATAGTTTACCTCATACTCACTATCATAATCATAGGTATCATATACAAAGTTATCTGCCTCTCCAGAAGCTCATCGAAACCATCTTCAAGGCTCTCCATTGCCTTCCATCGCTCTTCCTCCCTGTCAATGGAATCTTACCTCCAAAGGCATCAATCACCCTCTTAGAGTATCAGCAAAGATACCCATATCGAAGGCTCTTAGTCCATTTGGGGCATCCTCCCAGACTATTCCTGTAGAATTGTCTAAAAACTGCTAGTGCCCTCCGTTGTTTACTTCTATAAAGTACCAGGATACTGCATTTACGTGATCTCTGCTCCAAGGTAAAAGCCCTCAGCAGACTTAAGATAGTTTTCATGTGTTCCCATATCTGTCAACAGTCCAGTAAATTGGATCTAAGACATTCCAATTTTCATCCATTTTTCGATATCTGCCACACTGATGATTTTGGCGTAGGTTTTTCCACTGCTTGAATTACCTGGCTCTGAATCGAGCCCAGCTTCCTGCTCTTTCTATAATTCTTGTAAAACAAGCGAATTTCTCTTTATTAACTTCAAGTATTCCCTTAAATCCGTGAAAATCTACAATTTCAATACAATATTCAATAACCTTATCATCCTTTGCAAGTCCAATAGCCTCAAAGCATCGCAAGTGAATTTAAGCTGTCTTCCTCTACCATCAATTATTGTTTTGCTGATAGGGCTGAATAAGAACAGCCATGGCAGTAATACCAAGAGCATCTCTTTCCTCTTGAGGGAATCATGTCAAAGCACCTTCATGGCCTCTTCTATCTGGTCGTTATTATTGTAGCTCTGGCTAGTTGTCCCTAGCGTAGTATTTAAGTTCTCACTCCCTGTAAAAGTAAAGGAATTCTATAACGCCTCAGTAGTCGCCCACTCATCACTGATTGTAGATACCCTTCTTTTATTTCATCGCTATGCTATGCAAATTCTTCCTGGTAATCTCTTGCTGGGGTAATAGTCAGTCTTTATAAATTCTTCAAAATTATCCGCAAGTGGATGTATCTTAAAATCATCCTCCTGGTCAATAAGCACTACCTTAGGCTCCCCTCTCGCTTACACTCCTATGGTCGAGAACACCATCGATGGCTGCCCCGAGATAGTGTCAGCCACTGCAACACCTATATTAGGATAACCCCATTCATTAATCCAAAGCTCGTTACCCATCTCACAAAGAGAATTCATCTTCTCCTTATCAGTGCCGTAGATGCCTGTGATATACACTGCATACTTGTCATTGCTAAACAAGGTTGCATAAGAGTCCCTCCGTTATGTATTTTGACAAGCTCTATATGTGATGCCGGAAGCTTGTAGCCAAGTTCTTTTTCAATTGACTCTATTTCCTCATCAGTAGAGCTCTTTGCCAACATATTCCTCAAGTGATGATACATCATCATCCCAGAGTGAGAAAAGTCAAAAGTTCTCAAATGGTTTCATAAGTTTTCCTTTCAACACAAAAAGCACCATCTCACAGGTGCTTAAAAATAGTTTTGTTTTTACACTATGCCAGCAATTTTTCTTCAGATTAACATCAAGTCCAAAACTCTTTCAAGTCCTGTTCCCTTATGTCTAGCTCAGCCTTTATTATATCAAGCATTTCATAGTAAGCCAATGCCTTACCATCATAGAAAAAGATTGCCCTTATCTTTTCCCATTCCACTGCCTGGTCTCTTGTGCATTTTTCAAAAAGCCGCCCTATTATATTCAATTCCTTCTTTTTGTAAGTTTTTCATTAGCCATTATAATCACCTCTTTTTTAAGCTCTGCTATCCTGTGTTTATAGACCCGAAATTCATATTTCTTTTCTCCAATGTGAAAGTCCTTCCTGCCTTAATACAGAATATTCATCCCACTCCGGGAACATGTGTATAAAGGATTTTATATACCCTTCATGTTCATCAATTCTTTTAGTTAACTTCCTAATGGAACGCTTTAATGAAGCAGAACTTTTGCTGGTATATATCACTCTCTGCGAAAAATTGTAAATTCATATCTAACCTCTCCCTTGACTGAATTATACCATTATGCTTGATTTTCTTCAAGACTTTTTACATTTTATTTTGTTTGCAATTTGTCAACCGAAATTGAAATAAGAACAGGATTTTAACTTGCTTATTTTATAAAACTAAAACTGAAATATGTGCAGGATTTTAACACTTCATTTCAATTTTGAAAACTAAACTGAAATATGTTCGGGATTTTAACGCTATTTCAATTTTAAAACTAAAACTGAAATATGTGCAGGATTTTAACTTGTATTTCAAGCAGCTTCACAATATCCTTCACCTTGGGTACTCTTCCGCTTATAATCAGCTTATCCACCATATTGAAGGGGTGGTCATAACACCGAGCCTCACTATGTCCATCAAATCCTCTACCTTTTCAATCTTTGCATCCAATCCTAACTCCTCATGGCTGGAGGGTGTTTTCATAGAGTTTGTCACATTTTTCACAACCTTCCCATTACCTTAATCTCCATATTTACCTCAATTCCTTAATTTCATGGGTTTTATCCACAATTTCTTTCCAGGCACTGTCGATGGTACGGATAACCTGTGGTCCTGTTTTTGATAAAAATACAAGTTCTGATATAGTGCGCTCGCCAGAAGGTTTGAAGTCAATCAATTCTTCCTACCATCTACCTGCTGCAGCCTTCATCTAACCAAAAATCCCACCTTTAATCCTGTAGCGGGATGGAAGCATCTTCTTAAGAAATGTCATCATATCTCTTTTGACACCACTTCAAGGGTTTCTAAAGATATAGTCTTGACTTGTTATCCACTGTATTTAGGCTATCTTCGGACTCTGCCCATTTTCTCACAGTTAAATCTTCATTCATAAATGAGGTCAGTTTTACCAAAGGAAGCTGTGATTATATCACATACAGGATTAACCTCGCGCATCAGCTTCTTCACCTCTTCAGCTCCGATTGGTCAGCCTATCCACCTTATTGATTACTGCCAGATTACAGTGGGCAAAGCTGCCTGTCAACAGTTTCCACATCCTTTATCTGATTCTTAAAGTTTCCTCCGTCAACAAAGCAAGGATAACTTGTAAAGATGTAATTATCTCCGCCATTGCCCTACAGCTCCGAGTTTCCTCAATATTAGACGGATCGGCAGAGTCACGAGCTTTCAACAAATACACCAGTCCAGATCTTTCTTACCCATCTCTGCGAGCGCTGAACAAAGAAAGCTTTAGACAGCAGCAGAAGATGGGGCCCTCAGACTTATTTCAGTCATTTTCCTATCCCATTTCTCACGATTATTTCTCCGCTCCTGCATTTTATGCCAAATTCATTTTGAATAATTCCTATTTTCTTATCACTTAACATTATCAGAGATATTGCAACAAAAGATGTCTGTTTCACGCCAAGAAAGCCCGTAAGTACGCCACTAAATCTTTCTTTTCCTCTTTTGCCTCCCTGTTATTACTGTAACGCAGCCCTAAATCAGTAGTGTCAACTGCTTTTTGACTGCCAGACTAATATTAAAATAAATGCTTAAATAGTCAATAGATGTCAGTTATAATAATCCCAACAGCACATGTCCTACCACAAACAAGGCTAGCAGTCTTGGTTTGATTTGCTTTCTAAAGCATAATCAGCGATGGAAGCGATAAGGTAGTAGCTGCCATCATAAATGACAATATACCGCAAAGCTCTGCTCCTTTGGTATATAAGTGCTTCTGCAACAGGTATGGTTCGAAATATATCCGCATACATTGAATTCCAACGAAAGTAGCCAGTAGTACAGAGAAAAGCATTTTTACTTCCAAGCACAGTTACTATAAAGGCTCTGAGTATCCAGTTGTGCAGATGACAGCTCTAGCACCAACTCCTGCCCAATATGTGTGCAAATACCTTCGTAAGTGTGGAACAGACCTATTTCACCCTGCAATCGAGTCATCCTTTACGACTGTATGAGCAGACACAGGTTCACATTCCACTGATATATTCTTCTATCTAATCTTCCATCGTCATTTTATCGATAATAAGTCCTGTCCATATCACCAGCTCCATCAGTCCAAGTACTACATAAAAGCAGGGCTGTTTTGCTCAAATACGCTCGCAAGCAGAATTAAAGACAGGTCAACCGCCAGGGTGAGGATATGAGGAAGGAAAATCTCGCTCCTATCCAGTAGGCCTGCACGCGTAAATCCAATGAACGTAAAAGGATATGGACGAAGCAGGAGCAACAGGTTGCAGTGCCAAAGTAAAGCGGCTAATACGTTTGCCCTATGATCCTCTATGTTCCCGAGTGTTTTCTTGGTTTTCTCTCCGAGGCGGAAGAAGCTCTGAATGAAGAAATGGTAAATATAAGCACACGCAGAGTAAAGATGTAATACTTCGTTACATCGTAGAGGAAAAACTGAACACTCCCTCCTACTCTGCTCTCCATATCAACTCCAGCTGCTGATAGGCCCTGCTATCAGCTCATCAGCTATTCCATCTTTAAGACTTTGATTTTGAATGAAATCCACCGTCCTAGTGTATCCATTATTCTCTTCCCTAACTTAAAGATATTGAATGTAAACAAAGTGACTAAAGCTTCTTCTCAATCACTTTCATTTAGTTTCACGCACCAATTATCGTGATGCAAAGGTAAATTCAATCCCATGAGTCCTAGAATTCCAGCTAAAAATGCCTTTATTATACTTTTGAAATTCTCATCAGCCCTGGTATGTATACCTTTTGCCTCAACTTCCTTAAGCCTTCTTCTTCAATTTCATCGATAAGCTTCTTGTACTGCTCAAAATTTATTGGATTGAATATACTATTCTTTTCACTGCTTTTATGCTGTCCCAAATGATATAATTACTCATTACATTTCCTAGAATCTTTACATAGACATAGTTAGGTCATCAACACTCTCTATTTCAGACATGTGTAGCCTGTATTTTTACTTTTCACTGTACATTCAAGAGAGAGTGTATTCTTGGTTTCAGGAATCTTTATGTCAATCAAAATATATCTGGACTCATCAACTGTCTTTTAATGTTGCATTCCACTGAATATGTGGATAATTCGCCTATTTCATACATCTTTGCATGCTGACATCCGCCTTAAGTAACTATCCTCGCTGTCGTACCAAAGCGAGTCTTTCTCACTGAATCATTTTACACAATCTCTGCCTGGCTCATGGAAATATCTGACTTTTGGGCTCCGTCACTCCAAATATTAGCGTAAGGCAGTCCACCACTACAGACAACGAATTGAAAAATTTTTCACGTCTTTTCTCCGATTTTGCTCAAATTTTACCTCCTAAATCCATCTTAGTTTATGAGAAACAGATACTACTAAGACCGTCAAGACTTGGCTCCACGATTTATAATACCTGCTATCGCTCTTCTTTTCTGTGTTTTGCTTTATCCATATTTTCCTCACTTTTCTATGCCAAGCATTTTAACAGAGTATATATCACTCACCTCTTGACACGTACCTCTTTTTCACTATACTATTGCTACCATGCAGCCGGGGAGATGAGCGGTGCCTGTACTACAATCCGCTCTAGTAGGGGTGATATTTCTGTCTGAGGACAGTCTTTGCAAAGCCGCCCTAAGTGGAGGAGATGTTGAAGTCTTGGTCTTACGCAATGAGAGCTTGTGAACCGTGTCAGGTTGGGAACAAAGCAGCACTAAGCAAAATCTTTCATATTGCCATGTAAGGTGCCTGGACCGAGTTTTCCATTTTCAGGGCCGCAATCTGTGACGTCCGCCTCGAAGCGGAGTGCATCGTTTTATTTCATTTCTTTATCCTGGTTTCACTACGCACTGCTAATGCATAAAATAAAGGTCATGCTCGGCGGAGTCTACTCAGTGCTGCAAGGTATTGCAAGCAAAATACGCTACTCTAATATTCTGCTTCCTACACAGCAGAAATAAGAATCCATGCTCCGGAACTCTGACTTCACCAAACACCACGCAGCGAGCTAAAGTATATATCCATCTATGGTCTGAAAGCACGCGTGAAAGCGCAATGAACCACAGCGCATAGACCCAAAGGAAAGTTGCAGTACAAGGATGAAACCTCTGCTATAATACCTTCCAACTATGCGAAAGGTTTGCGTGCAAGTTGGTAAATTTCCTACTACCAAAAGCCGGTAAGAGTACGGAATAAGCCTGCTGCCCGACACGAAAATGGGGTTCGCCACTCACCTATGATGCCGTCTATGATATCAAGGCTATGTATCTTTATGAGGATGCTGTTTTGCATCACTCTTTCCCAAAACTTGAGCCTATAACCTCTGCGCTTAATAACACACACGTTTTCAAGGCGGCTGAAACTCCCCCACGAAGACGCAGTCATATCTGCCAGGAAATATATGGCGAAGAAACGCGGCTGCAATAATCATTTGCCTTACGCATCGCGCGTGGTACGTGGTCAATCCCATCAAAGGTGCTCACCGAATCTGCGCACCTGCGGCATTTGGTAATGTCGTCACCAGCGTGTGATGATCACTTATGTCTATGCCCTCTCGCTTGACCTCACGCATACTGGCTGCCCATCCACGACAGAGATCTTGTGCAATTTGTCATGCATCATTCAAAAGTGTCTTTATACTAACCACTATCTGTGGAATCGGTGCCACCATCAACGGCAGAATAATAAGGAAGATAGCTATTTCCAACCAAGCTTATGCGTGCAGAGTCTTTGTGTGTTCCACTTTGACATTGGAAAAGCACAGTGTTCTGCAAAAATGTAACAAACGGATCTATGATATATGCAATAATAGACCTGCCAATCAAGCAGACGTGTTACATTACTCTATATATCACTTCGATACCATGACTATCGGACACATTTGAAAGCTGAGCCAGCAAACGTACCGCAGAACAGGTTGCAGCGTATAAGCGGCCCATCTCTCTCAAACAAATCTTTTGTTCAGGCACATGTAAGCCTCACGCCGTATTTGACCCGCCAGTCGTTTCCCAATGGCGCTGGCTGTTAATAATGATGATGTCATGGTTTAAACAACACCATACTTACAGGGTAATGGTACTTTCCTACTTTAACTTTGCAGGATTTTGCTCTTCGTTTACAATGTTAAATAAACCAAGTAAAGATAAGGAGAAAGAAAATGAAATTTAATAAGATAATAGCTCCGCTTGCAGTGTCCTCTCTCTATACTTTTCCTTACAGATTGCTACTTGCTGTCCCTGTAGCAATGCTCTATTAAACTCGCCAGAGGGACAATTGCGTGTACCTACAAAGTCTTCGTCTCGTCTTTTATGACGGCAATGGAGACGGTATAGGAGATTTAGAGGGCATTAGGAAAAAGCAGGCTTCACATCAATGACGGAAAGGCTGAGGAAGGACGGAAATTCCTCCTTGCAAATGAAATCTGGCTACACACCTGTTTCCCACCTTCTCTTTCCACCTATAAGCCGCTATCGGTGTTATGGACTATAAGAGGAATATGGGCAAGGATTTTGGTGCAATTGAGAGTTTTTAAGGCACTTGTGGATGACTGCCACAAGAGGAAATATCAAGGTAATTTTTGATTTGGTTATGAACCATTCTTCCTCAGAACTTTATCCTTGGTTTGTAGAAGCACAGTAAAAATACATTAAAGGTCTTAGAAGGGTGAAAAGCACTGACTTTTAATGCCTGCCCATATGCCTAGCTATTATAATTTCACCAAAAGCAGCAGGAGGGTTATGCTATCGGAAGGAACAGACACAGGTGACCCATGCCAGGCGAAGTTCAGCCCTAAAATGCACACGTTCAATCTGGAGAAAATATAGCTTGATTAGAGAGCGAATTCGAGATATATTTAAGTTGCAGCTTGACCTCGGTGTGAGACGGTTTTCGAGCTGGACTGTAAGCTACCTACTATGTAACAGTGAGGCAGTACAAGAATATCTGAAATCCTCACTTGGCTCAATAAAGACATTAAAGAAATTAGCTTGATGCCTATATAGTTGGAGAAGCCTGGTCGCAGAGAGTGAGAATACGGTGCTTAATATAAGAGCGGTGTTGGCAGCTAACTTTTGACACTGACTTCTCGAGAAGTGATGGCGGTAGTGCCAATATGCTAAGGAGTTCTATCCTGCAAGCAGATTTTGCTGAGGATGATAAAGACAAACTTTTCAGCTAATAACCGATGCATAAATGCCCCATTTGTACAAACCACAGTATACCCCGTTCTGCCGGCTACTACTCGGGTGACAGAAGGGTTGATATGAGATTAAGCTTGCGAGGTGCGATGAATCTGCTTATGAGCGAAATGCCTTCATTTACGATGGAAGGAACTTGGAATGAAGGGGGCCGGAAGGGACGAAAACAAGAGAGCTCAATGCACAGTCGGACTAAGGACGATAGTTCAGAAAGGTGTGTGTAAGTCCTAATGATATGGAAGAGTTTGAAAGTGATGTATGGCACCCTTGAGGACTCAGGTGATGATAAAGATTTCCATCTACAATTGTTTGAGAAAGGCGATTAAGCCGAGACCCAGCTACCCTGTGATAGCAAGGAAAGACAGAGCTAGTACAGCGGCACACGATAATGGTTTCCCCGGATGCGGTTCTGTCTGTACCGCAAGTATGAGCTGATGCAAGCTGTGAGCCTGTGCTGATTATAGCGTACTTCAAGAAAAGCGACATTAGTCCAGAAAGGCGCGGGTAACGATTATGCCAAAGCTTGGCGGTTCGCGCGTGGCGGAAGAACGAGGTAAAATAAAGAGGATGGAGACCGATTAACATCCCATCGCACAGCGCCAACAGTGCTCACGCATTAATCTTATCTAAAAGCCTGTTTTAACTGCGTGCCAGAAATTATCGATACTACTATTTTTCCACAATCAAAAGGTATGAACGGATGTACACAGTAGCCAAGTGCCTGTGAAGTTTATACCTTTTGATGTTCTACTGTAAACCATACCGTTCCAGATGGCATACTACAAAGTCACGTCGGGGCCCATGCCTGCATAAATATATATCTATACTTAATTCCTGCTATCTCTGTGAAAAGTCCGCTGTGAAGGCCATGAAAATAAAACCTATAATATAGCCTCCTGTGAAGCGCAAATAAGGCGAGGCTCACGCACAGCTCCTGCAAAGTACCGGAAGGCCTATAAGCAAGGAGAGTACATATGTAAGTACCGCCGGCTCCTTTCTTGCTCTCAAGCACATAGGAACAGAGGCTAGACTGCTATAATCTGTAAAGGAGATTGGAACCGGTCCTATAGGCGCTCTGCCAAGGGACCAGAGTACAGCAGATTGCTGCCATTATACCGATGAGGGTGAACGCACATCATTCTGTTTAACTGCTTCTGCATTTTCATTTTGATGACATAGTATTTCTCCCTTAGTGTGTGCTCGGATACTATTACACATACCTGTTTTGTATACTGTAAACCTTTTGTTGTATAAAGTTGACCAATTGTGATAATTTAATTTCTTCCCTGCCTTTCTCACGATTTCTCTTTGCCAAAAATGGGGTTAGCAATTAAGCTAAGCCTCAAATATTCAGAACATTTCACAGCAATGCATATATCAGCAAGAATCAAATATTATATGTCAAGGAATAATAGGGTCCACTATGCCTCCCCTAACCACTCCCTATGTGCATAGTATAAGCCAAGCATCAGTACTCCCACCGTGATGCTCCTGACGCTCAAGTCCAGCGGCCAACAGTCTATCTTAGTTTACCCAACAAGTTTGTCGGGTGTAGCATATGCAAAGCTCCAAGAAGGAGCGCAGCTGAAGGCCAATATGACAAACTGGGCAATTACTGCACACACAAGTCATGTATTCGTATAAATAATAGTGATGTCAAAAACTTAGCATATACGAGGTAAACAATGACGACTATGAAAACGCTCGCACACGACTACGACGGCAGTACAAAATTTCCTTATGCCCCTCCGATTCTCAGCTCAGCTATGCCTATATTTGCGCCACCATACTGCTATGGCGAATATTTTTGTCCATAACTTCTACGGTTTCATAAAAGTTCAGACTTCTCGTGCAGCTTACTCTTGACTGCCACCACTTTGCCCGCCTGCTCTCCACCAAAGTCAGTCACCGAGTGGTCTTCCGCTGTGCTTTCGACCGGTGCCCTCTTGCTCCTGAGAGGTTCTCCGCCCTACTTCACCTGTCTGAAATGTTCCTCAAACTTCTTCACCGCTACTCCAGGGTCCCAGAAAATAACTTTCTCCATTTGCTGGAAAGCATAAGACCAGCCCTTCTCCAGCTCTCAGCAAGGCGATCGAAATACGCGCAGGCTTCTGGCAAACATGTCACATGCGTTACGCTTCCTGTCAGATAGGACTTCATAACAGCCCTCTCTGCACGAAGTTCCTGCTCTTGAGTGATAATTCCATGTGCAGCCCTGTCCCTTCGCTTATTTCTCTTATCACCAGGCCTATGCCTGCCCTGTAACTTTCGCCGCTCCATTCACGATTCACACGGTCATAAATCTTCATGTGTAGATCCTCTAAATCATAATCGTAATTCCTGCATCCTTTAGCCTTAATAACGCCGCTTTACTTCTCGATCCATGAAAGAGTTTCTCGGCCTCTTCGCGCATCGCATAAATAAAAGCCTCCTGCTGTTTGCTCCAATCAACTTATAATAAAGGCGGTATATCTGTAGCAGAGAGCTGTTCAGTGGTGAATAGGCTTATCCGCATCGGAGCCTCCCACGCGCGGGGCTGAGGCGATGGAAAATATCACGCTTGGGCATAGTTTCCGCTATGCAAAGAACTCATCACCTTTCTTCACCAGTATCATATTATTAACCTTCTCTTTTATCTCTTGAGGGTGTTCCTCCCAAAACGGAGATTCCGTGCGTAGTTCCCACCTCTCAAATTCCCTATTCTCTTTCTTTAAAATTGCACGATTTCTTCACCCTCTATATCACATGACCCCACAATTATGAATGGATTTTGCTTTTAATATATCTCTTGTTCAACAACATATTCATCTTTCTTCTATGCATAATTTTCCTTTTCCATATAAATTATCTAAAAATCAGATCTTAGTTTAATCAAAGTACTATCATATTTTATGAATGATTTGAAATCCCTCTTTTCCTCCCATTGTTAAGTCTTTAACTTCATCTCTCCTGCGATGATAAGTCCCATTACAGACGGTACAAAGATATACTGCCCGGAACCACCTCTTCACCTCCTGCAAACTGCGGCTTTATGGGTTCTTCTTTAGAATACGCCACCTTTTAGCCTCTCTACCCCTCTTTTTCTTAAGTTCCCTCCTCATAACTCTTGCAAGAGGGCAGACACTGGTCTTATATATGTCTGAAACCCTGAAAATGCGGTGGGATCAAGCTTACTCGGCTCCCATAGCTGAGATTGACGTACTCAGCCTCTTTTGCCTTAGAACAAGTTCTATCTACCTGTAACCGTGTCATAGCATCCACCACATAGTCGCCTGCTTAAAATCAAAAGCGGTCGAAGTTTTGGGAAGAAAACATTTATATTTGATTATAACCAGATTCTTGTTGATATCTTTTCAGTCTCTCTTCCAAAGCACATCCAATGCTATTTCATCCCAACAGTGCTGTGAAGTGCTAGAGCTGGCAGTTAGATTACTTACGGAAAACAGTGTCCTTATCAATTATATCTACTGCTCTCTTATACGCGCTTCACCAAGCCTTCAAACCTCGCTTTGCCTCCTCCTACTCCAAATACAGCCGTCTAGACAATATTTCTACCATCTTTCCAAGGAGAAAGTGCTGTTCGCTCACTGGTTCTCTCTACTCTTCCTTTCTAACTACTTCCTTTTATCTTCCTGTAACTCCTGTCCCAAGAGTTTGCTTTCCTTTGGCTATCCGCATCTATAAGTGCTTCGGCATAAGCCAGGTAAATTTCCATACTGTGCGGGTCCTCTGGAAGTAAGTAGATGTGCCATCCATTACCACAAGCTCTTCCTTAAAGTTTCACTCCTTCCATCTTTTCGCCAACTCCCGGATAAGCTGTAATCCTGCCTTCAAGGGACTCCTGCCTCTCCAGAGACTAGAGCTGCAGCAAATGGCTGCAACAATCTTGCCTGCCTTTATTCATCTCTTTTACAAGACGAGTCACGTGCTGTCATCCCTAAGGTTGGCTGCCCCAGGCAGACCTCCCGGAAGAATGATGCAGCAACTGTAATCCTTCAGATTTTATTTCCTCCAACAGCTTATCAGCCTTTATTACTAGCCAGAAACTGGTAATCTCGACACTCTTTCCAACTATATCGCACTCAATCCTAAGTCTTCTAAAGCATCTCAACCACTGTAGGTGTCCTTCAACCTCTTCAAAGCCATTCATGCTACATATGACTGCTGTTTTTCTCCTTATCTTTCTGCTCTCTTTCGATTATATAATGGGTACTGCAATTTGACACCTGTTTATAAAAAGATTACTATATAGCTTTAACTATCAAAAATATTCACACCCTTGGGCACACACCTCTCATGGTAATACAGCAAGATAAGAGGTTTGGCAACATAATTTAGGTTAAAAATAATGTCTCTATATACATCTTTGCAATCACTACAAACTGCGCTGGTCTCATGTAAAGCCCGTATTCCAAATTTACAAAGATATACCGGTTTGACATCCAGTGTATCTGCTCAGTAAAATGCACCATAAGCTTTTATAGTATCCTTCAGTATTTCTCCCTCAGTAAGAAAGTCGTGGTGCTCCTTGCCTCACCGACGTCATTTCAAGGAAATTAAGATTATCAAACTTTAGCACACCTTGTTTGACAGCATCATCACAGTTTTCTTCATGTTTTATAAAATGCCTGTCATTTATCAGACAGTAGTGCCAGGGCAGAAACCTTTATTTCTGCCACCCTGCATCTGTTTTCTGACAAGATGACGAGGCTTAGCCTTCACCTTTATTCATCTATTTTCATAATCTCCTAGTCGCCAAAGCGAGCAAGCTCTTCTGACAAGGGCTTTCTCGACAGTCCCCTGCTCCTTCCAGACATAGGATACTGATGCTGATTGCGGTAAATCCCGGAAGAGTGTTTATTTCATTGAATACTACTTCATTGGTATCCTTTTCGGAGGGTAGTCCACCCTTGAGGTCCATATCCGTCAAGAGCTCTTAGATATTTTAACTGCTGCCTTCTCGTCTCCTCCGCTTTCCCTCGGGAAGAGTTGGAGAAATCACTGTCTTTGACTCGCTGTGCTTTGTTGTCACTTTGCATCAAAGTCATAGAACTCAGCAGCCGCCAGTATCTCACCGATCCCATGACCTTTTGCATCCCTTAGCAAGAACAGCACATTCAAGCTCTACTACTATAGCTCTCTTCCAACAAGGATTTTTCTGTCGTGTCTGCCGCCCAGATTAGAGCCTTTTTGAGGCCCTCCCTGTCAGAGGCCTTGTTAACTCCCTAGAAGAGCCTGCAAATGATGGCTTTTTACGACAAGGGCCTGGACAAGCCTTCTCTATTTTCTACCACCTCATCCATATCGGAGAGCCTCATTCCTGTACACAGGCACAAAAGCGGGCCTGTCTTACCCTGCAGTATGTACCTCACTTTAGTATACCATACTTATCCATGCTCGCAGCAGATGCTATTACACCACAGCTCATAGAGGGATTCTGCCACTTTCAAAAGTCCCTGTATCGTGCATCTTCTCCATAGAGTCCATAAGAAGAACAGGAAAAAGCTACATCCGAGGTAAGTTTCATCTACGCCATCTTCATTAAATACAAGCAAGCCTTGTCCTTTGCATCGGGAGATAACTTCCTTTACCTTTACTTTCTTTTCCAACACCGCTTTTGACCGTCTCTATCATCCGGCACAAGGAGCACACTCACCACTCTTGCACTTATAACACACACTGAACATCATAGTTTATCTGTATCAATTGCCTCTGGCTTTACGCTTGGCTCCACTTACAAGAGAAACCTCATGCTCACTTGAGCGTCCACCTATTATTACTGCCAGCTTTTTCTTCATAACTGCTTCTCTTTTCCCTCCCGGCCTTTATTTCTTGAAAGCTTTACCTTTCTACGATTTGGACGTAGGTTATGTTTTCTTATAGCTCTCTTGCCTCAGATGGAGCATTACTCTCCAAATAACGGGATGATGTCATTATGTTCTTTTAATAAGCCCTTCATATACAGCCTATGAGATATTCTATCCTATATCTACACCTCCTCGAGACCAGGTTGCCTACCAGCTGTATTAGCCTTTCTTTGTTTGTCCTGTCGCAGCGAAAAATATAGTTGTGAGACCCTACATCCCTCTCCGCCACTTCAGCAGAAATATTCCACGACTGCACGTGGCCTCTACAAAGGCTTTAGCTGCCTTCTTTGATATTTAAAATATCTTCTTCACTTCTTCTTGCACAGGCAAGTTCTACAGCCAACTCTTCAAGTGCACATCTCACCTCAAGTACATCCTGAAATCCTCTTCCGTTATATTGCTACAGACGCTCCCACGTCTTAGAACCATACCTTTGCAGCCCTTCTGTTTCAAGCATGTGTATGACGTCTCTCACCGGGTTCTGCTACCTCCGAGTAAGGCTGACACTTTACCTCCGCAAGTTCTTCTTCACCTGGTTTCAATTCATAGTATCTGTCTTCTAAGGGTACGAAAACCACATCTCTTAAAGGAAGCCTCAGATTCATTCAGCATATACTTATCCATAACCAGTCTCCTTACTGTAAAACTTTTTACACTATGCGGTTTTCACCATCTCAGCTCTAAGTTCTAATCTTTTCAGCTGCATATTACGCCTCTCTCAGTAGCTCAAAAGATACCAAATACTGTCGGTCCCGCTTCCTGTCATCACAGAAAATACCGCCCATTCCACAAGCATGCAATTCCTTTTACAGTCTTCCTATTAATTTATGTTTCTTAGAGCAATCTCTTCAAGTACATTTTCCCCAAAAGTTTATTACTATATCCTAAAGTCCTCAACCAAGTGCATCTGTTAGTTTCTTTAATATCGGGGACGACTTACATTGAGTAAAGACTGTCAAAGTCCTCATAGGTTCCTCTGTAGAAACCGAAATGCAGGGTTTTACTATAACAAGGCTGCAATCCCGGGGAGCGCAGGCAGGATGTCAGCTTTTCTTTTCTCCCTGCCTTCTGCAAGGCTATTCCTCCTTTATAAGAAATGGAACATCCGCAAACCTCACCCCAAGTTCTTCAAGGTTCCTTACTCTCCAAGTCCAAAGTTCAGCCTGTTCATTTCTAAGACCCATGCCGCTGCATCTGCACTTCCACTGCCCATACCTGCTGCACCGGAAGATGCTTTTCAGACGAGCATTACACCCGTATCAATCCCATATTTCTCTTTAATTAACTTAATTACGTCTTTATATACAATGTTTCTTTCATCCACGGCAATCCTTCTACATCTGTAGTGAGAACTATCATCATTATTTTCTACTTTGCATGAGTGGAAACCACATCATATATGTCCACTGTCTGCACAGTCCATCTTGACATCAGGAATTATCTCATATCTTCTGCGTCCAAGCACATCGAGGCTTAGGGCTTATCTTTCCATAGCTCTCTTCTTCAACTCTATCCATAATTTTCTTTTCTTACTATAAAATAGGACACTCTGAAACTGAGGTGCCCTCTCGCCAGTGCACATTGTTTGCTTTGTTTAATCATGCCCTTCACTTATCTATATGAATTTTTCTTTTCAGAGCTTTTCAAGTCCTGTTCTAAGACCCTTTAACACCTGTGGAAGTAAGCAAATCTCACGTAAACCATAGCCTTTACTTCCTTTTAGCAGGAATGGTATTAAATACCCAGAGTTACACATCAGGCTCCATCACACCTTAGGTCCAGCCTTTTGTGCCTTTACTACGGGTGCACTTTGGAAAGTTTGGAAAGCTTTAGGTGCTCTGGTCAACTTTCACTATCTGTAGGGATCACTTGCTTCTATGTAAGTTCTCGACTCATTTTCTTATCTATGACCACCAAGACACATGACCTCCATTTCCCTCGTCTGCTCATTTGCTATAGTTTCCGTAACTTTTCCCGAGCTGCATACCTGGACAAAAGTACAGACCTACTAATAATGCTATAATGATAACCGCTGCTATAATGCATGGAATATACGCCGACATTTCTAGAACCTCCCAAAACTTCTGTTGCTTTTACAAACTTGAAAAGTCGTAAATATTATACCACATTGTAAATACAAATAGTTTTACATAAAAGTAACCTCATTTCCCGAGAGTTACTCACATAAAAATCCTGCGATGATTGGTTTTTCATTCACAAAACAACCCATTAGCTTGCTTGTACCAAATATTCTGGCATAAGAAGAAAGATAAAATACTTCAATTTGCCATATGATAGTGAAAAATTTATTCTCTTTTACCAAATTTTTATTATATCTTAGCCAGATGATTAATTTTCAGTTATTCATTTTGCAAACTCATAAACCACTATAAGCCACTACGCTTTTTGTGGACTCTAAGCTACTATTTAACTATAATGTGAGTTTAAATATATGTGCTATAATTTGTTGTTATTTTTAATTGACAATATCGACTTTAGTAGAATAAAATTGCATATTAGCAACCCTGCAACATCATGATCTGTAAATATATCACGAAAACACACAAAGGAGAGAACATAAATGAGAAAACACAAGAAACACTATGTTGGTGCCTTGAGTGGTTGCCTTAGCTACACGTAGTCCGTTTCTATGCTCAATTCCCTACATCAATCAGATGGTGCAAATTTTATTTTTCCGGTACATCAAATTTTAGTATAATTGTAAAAGCAGCAACTTCTGTTACCATTGGTGACAAAACTGATTTTACTACATCCGAGTTGAACCACTGGCTTGCTACAGCAGGTCTCTGATAAGGTAAATAGTGCTGACAAGTATAATCTTAAAATTCCTGCTATTGATGGTATAAAAACCATTGAAGGAGGTTTCAGCAGCAAATTTAATAATAAAACTGTTAGTTAAGATTCGACAACATTGTAGAAATTGGCGAAGCTGCATTTGCAACTAACTCCAGCAATTACAGCTGTTAGGTTTGGTACTACCCAGCGAGCAGCAAGTTAAAGACAATCGGCGAAAAAGCTTTATAACGCAGGACTTTCTGAAAATATACAGTTCTCGATGGTTTGAGAGCCTTAAAGGATGATTGTTTTGCGTAAGAAATGAACTAACTTCTGTTAAACTGCCCGACAATATCAAGGAAGTTTTCGACGTATTTTCTTACAACAAGATTACTACTGCTGATTTAGGAAAAATTCAAGATGTTAATGTATGATTTGGGAGCAAGGACTAAAAAGTCCGCAAAACCTAAACCAGACGCTAAGGCAAATATGCAAAATGTTGTTCCTTACGGAATATTTGCCTTTAACAATATAAGTAAATTTGAAGATATAAAAATCCCTGCACATGTTTGGGGAATAGGAGAATCTGCATTTGCGGGAAACAAACTTACTTCACTCAGTTACCTGCACAGTTTACCAACATTTATTTAGGTGGTTTTAGAAACAACAAAGACCTTAAGAAACTTACTTTCTTAACAAAGGACGATGGTAACGGTAACAAGATTGGAATAGGACAGATTGATAGAAGTGCCTTCCAGAACTGTGCCATAGAAGGACATTTGGAATTCCCTGACAAGGTTAATCAGATGGTGTTTTATCTTTACAACAACAAGATAACAAGCGTTTCTTTTGGAAAGGACAGTTCTAATAATCCACTCATCGGTGGTTAGTTCATTCATGAATAACCCTTTAGAGACTATACAAGGCCTTGATACCTGGCAGTTTTGAAGATTATGCTTTCCAGAATACAAAAGCACTTAAAAATATAGCTTTTGACTATGCAACTCACACCCTTCCTTTAAGAGCATTGAGCCTGGCGGTTTAGGAAATGGTCTTCTTAGACTGAACTCTGCATACATATAAAGAATGTTGCAGACGGAACTGCTACTATGAAAAATATGAAGACGCTGCATTAAAGGGAAATAAAGGCTGGGTAGAAGAACGAAAAGGTTGTTTATACAGAGTGGCTTCCGATGGAGCTGCTTATGTAACCGACAATGCTTTTATAGACAAGGATGCTAAGTACTTTGTTGTAAATCCTGTCTTAGTTAGTTTATGTGCAAAAGACCGGTACGAAATGCAGTTACCTCTAGGAAGCATTGAAGTTAAAAGAACCAGAACAATAAAGGGAGCTTTGAGGCAAAAATGTTACTTCTACGGCTGTTAACCTGGCTGACTTTAAGTTAGAGATAAGATTAAATTTTACCATTCCATTGCCCTTAGAGGCTGTGAAGAACAGTTGAAACACCTGTTACAAGAAAGAGCATACAAGAGCAGACAGTAGTGTGGGAGCTAACCCTAGATCCTACAAACGCTGAAGTTGTTAGAGAAGCCACTTATGGTGATGGTTGACAAGGTTGCTGAGGAGACTGTTATTGAGATAGGTTATAAAGACCCTTCTCCAGAACCTCCAAAGCCCCGAGGTAAAACCCCGAACCCTAGTACTCCAGCTACTCCTGGCTATACAGGCACGAGAAACCTAGCACTCCGGCTACTCCTGTGCTATACAGCCCGAGAAACTAGCACCCGGCTACCGGAAGCTATCAAGCCTTCTGAGCCTGTAAACCTGCAGAACTCATAAACCTGCATAAACCCTCAGTGAGCCTGTAACTCCTAGCATACCAAGTAACACCGCACCAAGTACTCCTAGTACTCTTCAACACCTGTAACACTACACCAAGTATTCCTTCCACTCCTAGTGTACCGGTTACACCAAATACTACAATACCTACAGTAAATCCACCTACTAAAGATGCACTTCCCGAGAGAATTATCAACTCAGATCTCATTCCCCCAAGGCAATCCTGTCTTCAATATAGTAGATAACAATGCTGAACCATTGGTACAGCAGAGGAATGAAAGATGACGGTACTTATACCTTCGTTGATGATGGATAGAACACCTCGTGAATTGCAAAAATTAACAAAGACAACTCCCTTGGAAGTAGTTATGTATTTGATGGGAAAACTCGAGGGAACCTCCCAACTACAGGCGGAAGTAGCAGCGAAAATGGACTTGTTCTTCTTGGTTTTTCACTTTGACTTTGGGAGCAATTTTCAGAAGAAAAATTAGCATATTAAATTGCCTGCTGACTTCCACATAAATGATATAGCAGAACCCATAGGATATAACTTCCTGGGTTCTTTTATTTTGATAATTTCTAATCTAAAATCTATAGAATTAATATTCCCAGTTATATATATGTTTAATATTAGCATATCTCATATTGAAAATTTTAAAGAAATTAAACCCATAATCAGCACTTTCTAATTACCGCTATTGCTACAAGGTAACTTTCTCTGATAAGTTTATATTCAATATCTTCCAACTCGATTTAGCAAAGAACTGTTTATATGTCTCAAAATTAAACTCCTTCTTAAAATCTGCCCCCAGTTTTTCTAAGCATTTAACAACAAGTTTAGGCTTACCCTCAGTTTTATTGTTTACATATGTTGGAATTATGACATATCTGCCTATCATACTCCGCATAAGCTCCTCAAGAGCCTTATAGGGTTCATCACAAATGTATAACATTTCATGACAACCTTATCAAATGCTTTATCCTCATACCCAAGGTGCATAATATCAGCTTTTTCTATCTTTACATTCTTTAAGTGAACGCAGTTCTTTCGTGCCTGCCCTAACATGCCTTCAGAGAAATCTGTTGCCACAACCTCTTTGCATCTAGGTGCACACTCTTGTTATCATCCCTGTTCCACAGGCACACTCTAAAAACTGTCATTTTATCAATCGGGCCTGCAACTTCCGCCACAAGCTTTTGTTCACTTCCCATTGAAGCATTTTTCAAAATCATAAATCCCGCTATCTTATCCCAAAACATTGCTACCCTCCTTAGTATTAAGTATGCCAAGCTCCCGTATTTTCTGGTATAAAACTTACAATTTCAATTGTAACACTGTATAGCACTAAATTAGTATCAGAACACAAAAGAATTCTGCTTAGCATCTTGGTAACATGTATTTGAAGTCCTGTCAAATATGAAAGGGAATTGAGATAGTGCTAAGATGCCAAGTGCAGATGCTGTCCAAGCCTTGCATCACATCTGATTCAATAGGTCTCTTGGCAGTACGTAGCAAACTGAACTATCGGTATCTGTGGATGAGTCCTTCAACAAAACCATCCCGTCTGGAAATAGTTCTGCATTCCAAGTGTGTTGTAACCCAGAACGAACTAAAAGAACTAAGAATGTCATTACATCAAATGGACGATACACCATAACTCTATAAATGACACAAGAGAGGCACTGTTCCACTCTACGAGGCCCCTGCAGGAACTCATCATCAACATTGTCCCAAGGTATCGCAATCTGAGTGAAATCATATGTAGGTTCTGAATCAGAATCTGCAGAGGTAGTATTGGTAAAAATGCAGGAAAATGAGGCAATACACTGAAAATACATTTCGAAATTGCCCGAGAGCCATTTTCATATACTTAAGTAGTATTGCCATAGATTCGTCTTCCTCATAAATACCGTTTAATATGACAGTCAGACTCTTCTCTAGGAGAATGATATCTGCACTTGCCTTTTGCTACATCTGTTGCATCATCTCACTGATATACCCACATCCGCATCGTGAAGGCTTACATCATTTACACCGTCTCCCATATATCTACATACACGTTCTTCCTTATGGCATCTACTACACGCTTTTCTGCATTGAGACAGCTGTGCAAATGTACCATTGTTTTCAACAACAGATGACAGAGCCTCATCACTCATATTTTCATATCAGAGCCTGTTATGGCTCTCTCTGTCCGTCTGTGCCCTCATTCCAACCAGCTTACATAGAAGTTCTACAACTGATGCGCGTCTCCCGAGATTACCTCTACGTGAACTCCTGCACCGTAGAGACCGTGATGGCTGTCCCTTTCTATCGCTTAGAGGGTCAAGAAAATGCGACACCTAAGAATGTCAAATCATTTTCATCCTCTGTGATGAAAGACTGTTGGAGCGTCAAATACTTCTTTTCTTTGCTGCAACCCTCAATTAAGATGTATACCTTTCTGATTTAGCCTGTCAGCCAGGGCTTTTATCCTATCCAAATCGGCCTCACTGATATTGTTATACTCCTCTTCACTCTAATACGTCTGCAGCACTCCAGCAGACTCTAGGGCTCCCTTTGTAATAAGCACCTCTTCATTTTGGCCTAGAAGCAATTCTCAACACTCTGTCTAAGTGCATTCCTCCAGGATTAGATACAAGCACGCTCATCTCTACGGCGTTCAAAGTCGTAAGGAATCTCGTCAGTCTTTACATAGCCTCCCGCATACTTATTTACATCATTTTCCTGTCCGTAGGATAAAATCGCCCTATCAATCAGGTTCTTAACTCCTGTAGAATAATACGCATTCATCCACGCATAATTAAGTACCAGATGCGATTCTTCACCATTTATATCATAGTAATTTTGCAAGATTACATTGTCCATTGTCAGAGTACTGGTTTTATCTGTGCAAAGGACATCAATTGCCAAGATTCTGAATGGCTGATATATTTTTAACAATCGTTTTCTTCTGTGAAGAAACTGCACCTTTTGCGTAGAGTACCATTTACAATCATTGGGAGCATACCAGGCGTAATGCCTACTGCAACTGAAATTGCAAAGAGGAAGGCTTCAAGCCAGTTCTTCTTAACCAAGCCATTAATTAGGAGCACAAACAACACAACAACTACCATCTATGTGCATAAGTATCCTGGTAATCTTTTGCAAGGCTGTGGTCAAAAAAGTCCGTCTCTTTCTTCTTTGTATGTATTAGAAGAAATTTCCCAAGATATGAACCTCACCGGTGCGTACCACAACACGAGGCCTGTTCCCGAGTTAACAGTAGAGCCACCAAGACATATATTGTTTAACTCAGCAGCATTTACATTTCGTAAATCTGTACCAACGAGCTCTTTTTCTACAGGAATTGATTCCCTGCAATGCTGAAACAGATACAAATAAATCCCTGCTTCAAGGAGATATAAGTCACCGCAGACAATGTCTCCGAGCCAATTAACTGTATATCTCCGGAACAACCTCTTCAACAGGCACCTCTCTTAGCTTCAGATCATTTACCCGGAACCTGTATTCTAACTGTATCATAGTTCCATCTCCTCAAGCTTTTGCATATCAAGGTAAGAACCGTAGTCCTGCACAAACCTTATGACTGCACTCTATGCAGGCAAGAGCAAGTATAATCTACCTGGAAACATACATCTCCAATGACGAAGAGGTAACTAACGACAATACAAGCAACACCAAAATAAACGCATCAGTGAAGCTGTGAACTATAAAATAAAGCCAGCTGTGCTTTTGATTTGCGGATAAGTCGTTGTATCCGTATTTTTCAATCCTTTCTTCCCTTTCATCATCACTCATTCCCTTATCACTGCAGCTTAGATCTTTAAGAATCTCTGCCTTCTTTCTGCAGCAATACTCTAAACTCTGCCTCAACTCCTCTGATTTTAGACACAGAGCTCGTTATCTTTTTCATCCATTAATCCCATAGTCTAAATCCTCCTTTAGCAGGCAGCATCAAAACTATCTGTTTTGTTTTTTCATTTCTAACTTTGAGTATACACTCTTTTGTTCTATAAATCAACTGATGATTCATTTAGTTCTTCAACTTAAACGCAGCATGGTGCTGTATTCACTCTGAAAGATACACTTTTCCTCTGTTTACTACGCCCTCTTTCTAGAAGCATCAGACCAAATATATTAAATTCAGCCTGATTTGTCTATAACTTATTATTTTATCTTACAATAGTCTAACAGTTGCCAAGTCTCTTCTTTCCCAAAGCATCTGTAGCAATAATAGCACAGTATAGTTCTTCGAAAGCAGATCTCCTGCGAGATTGTGAATAGTTTCACCTTCCACGCAGGCATTTTTAGACATAGTATGGATTTCTTCATCCGTGAAATCACCAAGTTCAGAAAGTGTGATAGGAAGTCCCACCAAGACAGAACCTGAATATCCTCAATTCAGCCTTATCAGCTCCTCAAGAGTAAGCTGCACTCGAAGGCTACGCACGCTCATAGTCATGCTGTGAATGTCCGCCCAAAGATGTAGAGACCATTAGAAATGAATGTGCCGCAGCACAGTTAACATTATCCGCACCTACGCCCTCGAAAGGTAAACCGCCGCCCTCATAACAGCGTCTAAAAGCAGGGGTTACACATATTCTCACGATGGCTGTAACTGCTGCCTTTCCATGTGTTCTTAGATCTCATAATGCCTTTGCACAGCCATACCGGCTCTTGTGATACCGCCTCCTCAAGGCTGTAGTAGACTCAGTACGAAGTAAGCCCTTCCCTCCAAAATATGTACCCAGCATTCCCATACCTGCAATCAAAAACTTAACAGGAGCCTTAGCTATTACATCGCTGTCTACCAAAAACCGCATCACGGATTCTGTGGTAGAAAGATATTATTGAAAACTTCCGTCATCATTATATATTACTGAAAGTCCTGCTACAAGGTGCATCAGTTGCTGCAACGGTAGGTATGATAACAACTCTCTTGCCTTCATAGTAAGCTGCCGCCTTGGCTGCATCAACTGCTGAACCGCCTCCTACTGCAACTACTACATCTATTTTATCAGCCTCAACTACTATCCTGCATCTCTTTTTCACACACTGGATATTCCTCCGAACGCATCATACCATTGGGTAATCATCCTTACCCCAAAACTCTTTTTCCAAATCATCGTGGCAGCATTTGATAACTCGCTGTTGGAAACAGACAAACAGCCATCTCTTGCCCATATATCCCATTTCTTTGTGAACTGAAGCAGAGCTCCTTTTCCCTGAACATACTTATGTGTATGCATCATTCTTAAAAGTTCCATAACAAACTCCATATATTGAATGTTAACAAAAAGTTTTTGGTAAAAAGTATAGCATTTAACATTTATCGATTGAGGTTATTCTAGCACATTAATAATGCAAATATTAATCTTAATTTTGAGACTCAGTGTAGAAACCTAATCTTTTCATTCCAGCTGCCCCTAGGCATCATCCTATCACACCATTACTTATTGTCAACCTCCATTATTTATTTCCCCAATAAACACCCCTCATTTATACCTAAAAACAATTTTTACTAAACGCCGCACAATCGTTATCCTTAAAATATTATATTTTTCGCTATTGCACAAGGCAAAATTGTCAGTGACAACTTTTTGATATATAACTATTACTAAATCCGGGAGGAGAAAAATGAAGAAGAAGCTGAAAATGTTGTTAGCATTAGATAGCAGCCTGTGTTATCATGAGCTGTGAAACAAGGAACGTAGCTGATAATGCGCTAGTTCTGCAAAGAGTAAGTGAGTGAGACTAAGATGCTGCATCTACTGCCTCTACCACAACCTCAGCAAATTCAACTGCAAGTATGACTGCTGGTACTTCAAGTAAGTGCAAAGACTGAGGAGAAGCAGTCTCATCAGGTAGTGTAACAAACAATTATTATAGTCCAAAGTACGAAAAGGCAAGAAGGTTCGTGTTTGGCTCCTGTCCCCATAACAGTGAATATCAGACAGTTGAAAATGTAGTGTATGAAGTATGGTAAAGGCTCAGATGAAGTACAGATTCAAACGGCAACCAGATACTCTATGTTGAATGGATAAAAGATATAGTGCCTAATCACAGAGTAATTAAACTGTGTTTGATGTAAAGAGATGAAGTCCTTCAGTCCCGAGTTAAAAGAAGATGATAAGGAAGAACTTACAGCTGAAATAAAGAAATATCTGAGCCTTCTAAGAACCTTCCTCTTAATGACCAGGTAAAGAATAAGGCTAAAGTAAGTTACCGAAGGAAAGACTACTGACCTTGAAAAGGCAAGAGACATCTAGACTGGGTTATTGCCAACATGAACCGTAACGAGGATGTAAAGGGCTGTGGAGAGCGCGATGTCTGCGCCTCTTAGATACAACAATGTCGGAAAGTGTACATGATATCAACTCACGTTTGTAGCACTTTGCCGCATCGTGCATCCCTGCAAGAGAGCATTTGTATCCGTATCAATGCAGATATTACCAAGAATCAGCATTGCTGGGCAGAGTTCTACTTAAAGTGGTACAGGCTGGTATCTGCTGATCCCGCAGATGTAATAAAGGCGAGTTCTTAAGAATGGCTGGACTAAAGACCAGAAGGAAACAAAGGAGGAGCAGGAATACTTATCAGGGCAACTGCGATGCAGAAAGAACTCATACTCAGATTTGGCAGGACCCTCACCCTCACTCCGGCACAGGATGGTGAGCCACTTAATGACTTCTGGCTATCCTTATTGAAGCTAGACGGAGTAAAGGTTGACATTATACTCCTGATCAGTTCATATATACATATAGCTTTGTTAAAAAGGGTTATTGATGTGTAATTTTACACATAGTATAAGCAAATAAGTGTACAGGTAATATTTATCTTGAACACCACCTTTTGCATAAAATCTCTCTCTTTCCGTGCTTAACCTCTTCACACTTTTCATTTAGCGGATTAGGGTCCATTGTCCCTTTAAACTTATAATCACTATAAATTTGGGGTTTCTTTTGATATTTTTAATTTTGCTCCTTGCAATCTCTACGAACAACTCAAAGGATGTCATTTATTCTCTTTTGTCAAAAGCTGATTGTTGCATAATATCTATTCCAAAACAGATGGTCGCTGTTCGTTCCCCATTTCAATCCATAGAATAACTGAGTAACATCTGCATCCTTGTCAGGGTATCGACCATATATTCCTATCAAATGTCTTTTTACCTTTTCTTTTTCAAAGCAGTAGCAATCCCATCACCGTTTAATTTCGATGAGAGAGACTTTCTTTTGCTGCCGCTATACAGTCCCTCATCAGTCTTAAAGCCTGTAATTTTACTATCTTCCAACACTGTATCCTCTGTCTCACCACCATATAATTCTATGCTTCCGAGAACAAGCCCTCTTTTACAAGAATATACTTGGCATCTCTACAGAGTCATTAACTGGTGAAACTTTTTCATATGCTTACACTTTGCTAACCGGATATTTCATCAAACTCCCCGAGGAAAGAAGTTCATTATAGTCTGTGCTACCTGCACCTGACCTCCTCAATGCAGATATCACAGCCGCTATCAATTAAATCTTTGGCAGTCGTCCTTGCTGCTGTAATAGGAATGTGATCCACCACCAGTAAAGGTGCTTTTTGAGGAAGACCGATAAGAGCATTGGCCAACATCACAAATAATGTGGCTATGAACGCTATTACCAGAGCAAGATGGCTTTACCGGTACGCTTTCTTGCATTAAAAAGTGCCATACAACTGGTGAGAAGAATTGCCTTTGTAAGGATAGCAGACCTTCCTCCTGCTTGTTCCTGTATAACAAGCACTGCAATCAAAGCCGCAACACAATTATGGAGCCATATACCAATAACTCTCCTGCCTCATTTTTGTCCGTTCTTGTTCTGTTCATTTACAGGTTGATTTATCAGCGGCTTCCATTAACCAAAAGCTTTTTTCATCCGGTGATATGATGAAGAACCCTATGCCTGTGCAGGCTGCCGCAAAAATACGAGCAGCCCTATAAAAACCATTTTTAAATATATTTGCTGCCCCTTTTAGAACTTACAATCATCTAGAAACCCCACATTTTATGTGACTATTCTTTACTTGATAATATCACATTTTAAATCTTTAGACAATGAAAACCATATAATCTGACTTTTTAGTTTTACAACTAAACGAAAATACTCATAACCGTTAGTTATTATTGATAGTTGTTATCAATAATAACTAACAATTTTTGCTCTATTTGTCTCATTTTTAACTATTATTGATTTTTCTTAGCTATTTTGTACACAATTGAAAACGCATTAAACATACATTTGTGAAATTTTTGAAGTTTTCAACCATGTTTTTGCACATTTTTACAAAGTATAATTATCTGCCTAAAAATATATGATGGTAAAACCAGGAGGTAATTAAAATGAGCTGCTTGGAAATTTTTACACCGGACAGAGCTACGCTTGTAATTGAAGACTTGTACAGAACTTTGGACAAAAAGGATGAGGCGAGCCCTCCGGGACTCTGCCCGGTTGATATCACCAGAGCCTTTATTGAAATATGTCATGCGACCTGTGGAAAATGTGACCTTGCCGCGTGGGGCTCCATTTGAAGCATATGATGACTTCATAATGGAAATGCAACTATGGACATTATTAATCTTATAGAAGAAACCGCCAAGTCCATATCTGAAACAGCCGACTGTGCCATAGGCTATGAAGCTGCAAATACATAGTGCAAGGCGTCAACAACCTGCCGTGATGATTTTGAAGAACATATAAGAAACGGCCGCTGCAACTGCATGACCTCGTCAGCCTGTTCCCTGTGTGGCTCTCTGCCCGGCCTCTAGTATGATGCCAGGCTATCTTGCCTCTGTGAAAGAAGAACGCTGTGATGCCATAAGACTTATAAGGAAGGACAATCCATTCCCAACTACCTGTGGATTTATCTATGAGCATCCTTGTGAAGAAAAATGTAGGAGAAATATGGTAGACGATGCCATAAATATCAGAGGTATCAAGCGTGTTGCTGCTGATATGGCGTGACAGGTTCCACCTCCTCCTTGTGCCCTTCTACAGGGCAAAAATAGCTAGCTATAGGTGAGGCCCTTCAGACTTTCTGCAGCCTACTATTTACAGCTTATGGGACATCAAACCACTGTATTTGAAATGCTTCCTAAACTTGGAGGTATGCTTAGATACGGTATCCCTCATCACCGTCTGCCAAAGGACAGACTTGAGGAGGATATCAGATGCTATCCTGCTACAGGTGTAGAAGTAAAATACGGTCTTAAACTTGGTGTTGACCTCCTATTGCCTGACTTAAAGAAAGAATACGATGCAGTTCTTATAACTATAGGTGCCTCTACCGATAAAAAGCTTTGGGCTTGAAGGCGAAGATGCTGAAGGAGTTATGTCTGCAGTTAAGTTCCTGAAATGTGGTGTTGAGCAGTATGACGACCTTACAGGGACAGAATGTAGCCATCATCGGCGGTGGCAATGTAGCTATGGATGCAGTTAGAACAGCAGTTAGACTGGGTGCAAAAGAAGTTAGTTGTGTCTACAGGCGTAGAATAGCTGATATGACAGCTCTCACCGGCGGAAATAGAAGGAGCTCTTGCTGAGGGAGTGGAAATGGTTACTCTTATGGCTCCTTCAAGGCTTGAGATAGAAAAATGGCCATATCAAGGGTATTTGGGTAACTCCTCAAATGATATCCAGAATAAAGGATGGAAGAGCCTCCGTAATTTCTACCGGTGAGCCCGATGAATTCATCCTTGTGAGACTCTCATCGTAGCCATTGGCCAGAATATCGAAACCAAATATTATGAAGAAGAAGGTATTCCGCACAGAAGGGCAAGATAGTTTACCATGCTCTAACGGCGGATTTACAGGACTTCCCGGCATATTTGCAGGAGGCGACTGGTGCGTGCTCCCTGCTACGGTAATAAAGGCTATAGCTGCTGCTGAGGTATGGCTGCAACATTGATGAATTCTTGGCTACAAGCATGATATAACCTGCGATGTAAGTATTCCTATTCCAAGCAAGGATGACCATTCTGCCTGTGGAAGGGTTGAGCTTACTGAAAGAGAAGCCTCTGAAAGAGTTAAGGATTTTGACGGCGTAGAAAACTGCATGAACAAGAAAGAAGCCTGTCAGAATCCGGACGCTGTCTCAGATGCATCACTTCGGCTTTGGAATATTTACAGGAGGTCGTGAGAAGATATGGTAAATTTAATAATGACGGACGAAATATAACTGTACCGAGGCACTTCCATAATGGACGCAGCTTACAGTGCAGGCATTCCTGTTCCACACCTTTTGTTTCTTAAAGGAAATCAACGAAATAGCTGCCTGTCGTGTCTGTATAGTCGAAATAGAGGGCAAGGATAAGTTTATAACAGCCTGCAACAATGAAGTTGAAGAGGGCATGGTAGTCTATACCAATAGTCCAAAGGTAAGGCTTGCAAGAAGAAGAACAGTTCAGATGATACTTTCGCAGCATGACTGTAAATGTGCCACCTGTGTACGAAGCAGGAATTGTTCCCTTCAAACCCTCGCAAATGATCGAAATATAACAGATACTTTTATGAAGAGCGTCTTGAAGTTCAGGAATGGGACAAAACCTTCCCTCTCATCAGGGATTCCAAAAAATGTATAAAATGTATGCGCTGTGTACAGGTTTGCGACAAGATAGCAGGTCTTGGGATTTGGACTCTTGAAGGAACCGGTGCAAGGTCAACAATAAATGTTTCCGGTTCAAGAAAAATCACAGAGGCTGACTGTTCACTCTGTGGTCAGTGTATAACACATTGCCCTGTAGGTGCTCTTAAAGAAAGAGACGATACCGAAGAATTTTTAAGGGCTATAGCAGATCCTAAGAAGGTTGTTGTTGTTCAGTTGCTCCCGCAGTAAGAGCAGCCTGGGGTGAAGGACTTGGCTTAGACCTTAGTGAAGCTACTGTTGGCAAGATATTTGACTCACTGAAAAGAATAGGTGCAGACTATGTATTTGATACTGCGTTTTCAGCTGACCTTACTATAATGGAAGAAGCAAGCGAATTTATCGCAAGGTTTTCAAATGGTGAACTTGCTGATAAGCCTATGTTTACCTCCTGCTGCCCTGGCTGGTACGCTTCAAAGAGCAACTACCCTCATCTTACAAGCCAGCTTTCATCAGCTAAGTCTCCTATGCAGATGTTTGGTGCAGTGATGAAGACACATTTTGCCAAGGAAATAGGAGTTGATCCCGAAAATATATATTCAGTTGCTATAATGCCTTGTGTTGCTAAGAAAGGGTGAGCGAACATGGAATTCTTCCATGAAGAATATGCACGGTATGATACAGACTGCGTACTTACTTCAAGAGAGCTTGTAAGAATGATTAAATCTTTCCACATCCCGCCTGAAACTCTTAACGATGTTGAACCGGATCACCTCTTCCACGATGTAACCGGAGCAGGCATCATCTTCGGTGCTACCGGAGGTGTTATGGAGGCCGCTCTTAGAACTGCTTACCACTCTCTTATGGGTGAAAACTGTCCTCCGGATGCTTTTAAGGTTATTAGGGCGGAGTCGCAAAAACCGGTCTTACAGAGGCAACATTTAGTCTTTGAAGACACAAATTCGTATTGTCGTTGTAAATGGTCTTGCTAATACAGGAAGCTCATCGAAGAGATAGACAGCGAGAAAAAGAAATATGATTTCGTAGAAGTCTATACTGCCCTGGCGGCTGTGTATGGCGGCGGCTACCAGCCTATAAGATGATGGTGAGGAGCTTGCATTTGCCAGAGGAAAGAATCTCTACTTCCTTGATAAAAATGCCAAAATTCGTTATTCACACGAAAATCCTGATATTAAAACACTTTATGAGAACTATTTTAACACACCTAATCTCCCTCATAAGGCTCATCAGGTACTTTCACACTGACCATTTCGCCTGGGAAATGCCTAAATGCCCTACAAGTGGACAGGGATGGATATATAATAAGAGAAAGATACCCTATAAAGCACATCAAATAAGCATAATCCTGCTTTTTCCTGGACTGCCCGCTGCAGTGCAGCATAATCAATACCTGCTCATTTGCCGCAGTGCGGTTTCCTGAGAGTTATCATTTAATAGAAATTTGTGTAGACTTTGAGAAAATGCCCCTTTAGTGACATTGTATCTCTCTATATTTTGAGTAAATACCTGCACTAAGGCATTTATTTTTCTTATTCAGTACAAAATTTAAGCTGGACATCCTTTGTAAGAATGTCTGTATAGTATAAGAAACTGTCTTGCCTATCATCTTCGCTGTCATTTATTTCAATCATAAACACATGAGGCAACCTCCTTAATCACTCCCTCATCTCACATCAAATCGATGCCTTCCTCTAGCTTTTGACTAAAACCCTACTTCCAATGGCACGGTATACTGCATTACGGACTGCCTTTACATCAACTTCTTCCCATGACTAAGCCTCCAAACTATTAAGTTATCAACTCAACCCGATATATCGGGATATGCACATACTTTTGTATCAAGTGCACTGCATACCTATCTATTAATCATACCATGTTTGTAGGTAAAAGTCAAATTTGATGTAGTTATGCCTTTACAACAGCACTTATAACCACTCTGCCCTCTTAATTCTTAGGGCGGATGTAAACCCATTCCGGAAAACAACTGCATAAAAGCCGTCAAGATTCTGCCTCAATACCACTTTTTCGCTCTGTGCTATGCTTTCATCTTCTTCACCAAATAATTCTTCAAGCTCATCCATTAAATTATCTTCCATTATTTTCCTCCTATGCTACAAGATATTTCTGCTTACTATCAAATTCACTTACCTTAGAGTTGATATGCTTCCACTCTCCAAGACAATTATCTATAATATTATAACCTTCATTGAGTTGATTGTTGTACATCTCATTGATACCATTCAGATATTTAGCAGTTATTTTGATTTGATACCATTGATATCCATAGTAAAGCAGCTCCTGCAAAAGAAGAACCATCCTATATAGAACCATACCGTCAACAGTCCTACCACCCCAAGAACTAAAGCATATGTAAGATTTTTCTTAGTCTGTTCAGCCTGATAAACACTAACTTCTGATTTCTCTTATTAACCAGATAATTCTTGTACTCATTCTTCAAAGCATTCACATCTGAATTTGTAATAGCCTTCATCTCATATCCATTCACATCTATACTTATTTCTTCCGGGAATAATGATTTATGTTCATTGATATAATCATTATATCCTTTATTTATATATGGATGTAAAAATAGATATAGCAGTCCTTCTTTCAGAAAGGTGATGAACTCTTTTTATCTGTTATAGCCTTCATCATTTGCTCTCACAAAGTTTATCTTTTCCTGCTGTTTCTTTGCTCTTTGCTGCAGGAGGTCCTTCATTACTTCTTCAAATCTAATTCTGCCGTTACTTTCCTTCACTCTTTGGAAACAAATTTCTTCGTCTCTAAGCTTTATTTCCTCTACTGCATAGTTACTAATAACCTCTACAAGATTCTCATCTACCCTTGCTTTGATTTTATCAATATCAACATCACTCTGGCGTATCTCTTCAAACTCCTGCATAAGGTCATCTACACTATAGACTCTGTCTGTATAAGCCATAATATTATCAAAATCTGCTGAGTGTCCTTTCAGTGTAGGATACATATCCTGACAGGAACTTGTTCTCTGGACACAGTATTCCTTCCACTGCTGTTCCTGTTTTGTTTCAAATTCCTTATCTTCTTCTTTGATCTGGCTTAACCATCTGGCTATGTAATCACTGCATACATGCTTTTCATCCGGTCCAAATACTCCGTTTATATATGCATCTACAAAGGTATAGCCTCCTTCAGAGAAGTTGCCTGCATTTAGATGAGAAAAATATATGTTCAACCACTCATAACAAGCTGTAGTTCTTCCGTTTCTCCTACAGATAAGTGCCATCGTAGGGCTGTTCTTTCTTCATCTCGCCTCAAGGCTTCTTTAATAGCTCTTCTGCAAGGTCCCTATCATTATTAATCCAACCCGAAACTGCAATGAGACAAGGTGACAGCCAGTATTTAGGAGTGAAATCATCAGCTCTTCTGATACTGAAGATATCGTTGCCTTTTTAACCAGAGCCAAATCTGTAGCCTGTAAAATACCTAACATTGGTTTCTCTTACAAGTCCGTAACTTCCAAATTCTTTTTCGATTTCTGTCTTACTCTGACAAGTTCGGTTGTAGCCCCTGAGATAAAGCTTCAGCTCTCTTCCTGTCTTCCATAAGTTCCATAAATCTCTTATTTAAACTTTGCCAGTTCCTGATTTACTTTAGCCACATCCTCGCCAACCTGAATCATCTTTACACCTAGTACATCAACATCCCTTCTAATGTTGTCCACCGTATTTATCAACGGCCTAATATCCACATACCTCAACAACTTCCTCAGCCATAATGCCTCCCTTTTAATATCCTGCATCCATCTTAAATTTATTAACCTTTGCTCGTAAGCCATAATTAATTTCCCTTTTGTAGTCTGATTCCTTCATACTATGAAAAATACTGCCTACGGCTAAAACAAAGTTCTCATAAAAATATGTTGTCTTAGATTGAAGAAAAATGTATTTCTCGCATATGGAGAATCCGGATTTTCATCTATAGACTTTACGAGTGCAAAAACAGGTCTTGGGTATATTTAACCTGTTTGCCAGTTCTGCATAATAAGACGCACCTTCACCCTTTTAAGAAGTCTGAGAGACAGCCTGTTTTTTATAAAATATGGACAAATCTTATCTATGAAACTTTCCAGTTCTTTTATATCATCTACAGACTGCATATTCTTAGCTGATACCTCAATGACTTCCTTTTCATAATCATACAAAACCCTTTGCACTTGTATGAATAATTCCTGTAACTCTTATTTCATCATATTCCAGTGCTATTCTTTTATAGAATCGAAGAACTTTTTATGCTCGAGTTTCTGGTACTTTTACTTCATCATAATAACTCTACTATGTACTTAGCCGGAACATTATCCAAAATATGTTTAATACTCCAGAGCATAATGTTTGGCATTATCCATATCTCCACTCATAAAAACTTTTTGCATTATCTTTTGCAAATATTACCTTACCATTTTTGTTAGTGTAGCTCTGGAAATAATATTCTTCCTTTCCACATTGATGGCAGATTAATTTTCTCTCTCGTCTGCGGTATAAATTCCACATCACTGCTGCCACAGCCTGAACAGTTCAAACCACTGAATTCCATCTTTTTATATTGATTTTATAGTATTCCTATATTTGACATCTACTATAATATCTCTATCCTTTCTAAAATCTTATCCTATCTTCACCCTGATCAACATATTTTTCCAAAGAGCTTAATTTGTTGTACACACATCCTCAACATCTTCACTCATATTTGTCGTAAGAGCATTGCTATAATCAGATAATTCCTTTTTAGTTTCGAAAAGTTTGGCTTTAACCTCACCGTCATTAGATAGAGCCAGTGCTTTTGCCTATTTTCTGAGATAAAGCCTGTGCATGCTTTTGCTTTATTTTCAATAATATGACTGTTCTCAGTTCCTCTCACATAATTATTTTGAAAGACATATTCCCACCAGCAGCTATACATATACAGAATATATTAAAAATACTACCATACCAAGTTTAGCTATAGGAAAACTAAAGCAAAATTTGCAGCCAAGCGCAACTCAGCAAGATAAGCTGTGCTTATAGGTGATGGAATATGCTTTATTTCATTTCTCTCTGAACTCTCTTTTCCTAAAGTAAATAATAGAATTATATTTACGACGAAAAGCCAGAGTGCCAAATGCCAGTGATAAAACGTGCCGGAAACTGAAGTAATTTTTCCCAGCAAACATAGCCGCAAGCCATATACAAATAACAAGCCTGGAAAACTATAGCCGCTCCCTTTATCTCAGATTAACCATATCTCCTCCTATAATTTATATCCACATTCAACACAGAATTTTGCTCCGTCTGAAAGCGGATGATTACAATTAGGACAATTAGCAATAATTTTCTTCCACATCCAACACAGAACTTTGCTCCTTCGGCAATCTCCGCACCACAGTCCGGGCAGACTCTTTTACTTCCACCGAGTTTTCTCCACAATCAGACAGAACTTTGCTCCTGCATTGAGCATTGTTACAAGCTTGCAGGCGCAACACTCTTCTTTTCTTTTTAACTGTAGGCTCCATCATATTACCGCTTTGAAGAGTATCTCTGACTATGGTTCCCATACCGGCACCGAAGCCTGTACCCAACATAGTACCCATAGCAAGTCCCATGCCAGCACCCATAGATATGAGATGACACCTTCATTTTCAGCCGCTGATTCACAACCTTAAAAAGCTTCTTCCTGCTGATATGAATATCCTTCCGCTCTCTCATCCTTGCCCTTGCTTCGGATTCAATATCCATTCTCTTAGCATTGCCTTCAGCATCCAGCTGATCTCTTTTCTCTTGATTTTTCATTTCATTGATTGCTTCCAAATCTTCATCCGGCTGACATCATGGAATGAAATGAAAAAGTATCCAGTACCAGACCGAAATTCTTTCAAAATATGGCTTAATTTCTCAGCATAATGTCAGAAAATTCTGATAGAGACCCGCTTATTTTCAAGTATTCCTACATTTTTATCTATCATTGTTTTAGCCAATAAGTCCGGAACAAATTCAAGTATCTTTTGCCCTCATATAGGCTATAAGTTCATTTCTTGATAATCTGCCCTTGTACCTACAACTTTTGTAAAAACTTTCTTGTCCAGTGCTTCTTGCTATGCTTGTATCCGTTTGTTCTATATGAACACCAAACATTCCTAGTGCCTCTACGATGAATGTTCACTTCTTCTTTAGGATCCTGGAGTTTTTGTAGGGATTCTGTGTGCCCCTTCAGTTCATTCATATAATGGTATTTACGAAGTATACTGTTACGAAACTCTGATTCTCCACCAGTTAAAAGCATGGGATATGTTCCCAAATGGAGCAAAATCTGGAATCACCGGTTTCCAGCTTTTATCTTGCAAAGCACAAAATACCGAAACCTCGAGGTTTCGCCTCCTTCTTCCCTTGAACTTCGGCTGACATATTATTGGTAAAAACCGCCATTTGGCTGGCTGCCACAATGAAGAGTGAGCTATTTGGGAAATCCTCGTACTCAAACTTATGAACAATTAGAGATGCCTGTTCATCATCTTTCAGAGCTCTATTTAATGACATCATTAGCAAATGCACCTAATATGCCCTTATGCTGTTTTCTAACATTATCACTATGACATGTCCCATTTCTTCCTCTCTTTTGTTATTTTATTAATTTTATCTCAATATTATAACATGTAAAGCAATTTTACAACAATGATTTATTTTTCTATATTTATCTCTACATATTTATTACTTTTCCTTAACCATTCCGGAAAAGCTAAATACCACATCTTCTCCATCATCCTCAATATCCACTGTATGGGTCTGAGTTTCGTATCCATCCTTCCTAAGAGTAATATCGTGTTCACCTGTGACCTTTACCATTTCGCAGGAACATCCCCTATTACTTTGCCATCAGAAAACAGTTGCTCCCTCTGGTTTTCTAAACGAAATATTCTTTGTGCTGTCGCACGCACCTTTATTCCTTATCCTCCTTATCTTCGTCATCTTCTGACGGAGTATTCCGCAATTCCTGTCTCTTCATTATCATCTCTCATCATTGCTGTCTTTTCTACTTTTGCAGAAGGCCCAGCCATTCCATCGCCTTTTTCTTCCTCTTCCTGTTTCTCGTTCTTCAGCCAGAGCAATGCTCATAACTGTCTTAGGCTTTGATATAGACACTACCTCTCCCAGTCCACATATCCATCTGCCATTACCTTCACAAGGTATTCTCCATGAGTCAAGCGTAGAGTTTTGCTCCTGCATCCACTTCCTTTCCATCTATGTAAATGGCTGCGTTGTCGGTGAAAAGGCTGAAAAATAACCTTAGAACTTTTGTCCATCTCTAGTAAAACTCAGAAATTCTCAAGACTTCTGTCCTATCTCTTTTATATTCACAACCTTATTAACTGAAAGATTGCCATTTTTATGATTACCTTGCTATTTACCCTCACGAGTACATATTTTAAGTTATCCGTAATATCATCAACATACATCATAGCCAATTTCTATGGTTCCTCCAATGAAGTCATCATATCGTCAAAATCCAACATTCCATGCCCTGTTGTAATGTCGATGGAAAAGTATTTTTCACCTATTCCACGACACCTCCAAAGGTATCTTTGGAAACATCTATATTATGGCTCACATTATCTTTTTCCGCTTATGACTGAGCCCGCATCATATCTGTATTTGCCGTCACTGATTTCCATCACTGACATCACTTCATCTGTAACCAGATTTCTACTCCCTGATAGTCCCAAGCTTCTTTATTTACATAAACCTTAGATAATATATCTCCCTTCTCTCTAAGTTCAAAGATAATACTGCTAAAGTAGCTCAGGCATAACCAGTTCTTGGTCATTCACGCTCTTAACCGAAGTTGCAAGGTCATAGGCAAAGCTGGTTTCCTTCATTTCATTTACCAGATACACGCCTATCCTTCCACCTTCTTTGTCTATCCCCCTTAGCACTGCAGTTTTTCGTATTTCGCCATTCACAGCCTCCTGTGTTGTTATAACATTATTTGCCTTAGAACTGATAGGTCAGTGTGTCGATCGAAATTGTACTCATACCTACAAACACACCTAAGCCTGTTATAACAATATAATTATAGGCAGCTGACATCTGTTACTCTTCATCTTCTCTACACTAAAAGAAGGCCTCCTAGTATTTAATTCAGATGCTCGATTACTAATCTCAAAGCCTCACAGTGTATCGCCCATTTCAACCCCCTTGGGTATTCCTGCTTTCATTAAACCCTGCCATTTATCTAAGTTCCAGTACAGTACATTCTACCTCTTTCCAAAACTCCCCCATAAAGCTGCGTGAATTATCCTTCAACCCCTTTCCTCTTATCTCAAGAAGAGCATGCATTATTTCATGTCCGGCATCCTTAACCGTCCTTCATCTCAAGGCTGAATTTTCTACATCTCTTTTGCAGCAAAATTATGAGTTTTCTTCACTGTATTTATTGTATCATTACAGTCAGATGCTTAGAAGATTAGGCTGTAACTCTCTCCCAGTCCCTCTACCAAAAGAGCCATTCTTATCTGATAGAGTGCCTCAGAGTAAACTCAGTCATAGCTTTTATCTGCTTATAAATAATCCGCCCAGTTCCGATATCCTCAGCAATAACTTCAAATATCCCTGCCTCATATATCGAGAACTATATATCCGCGATTGAGGATAAGCAATTTTCGAGTTCTGCAATTTCTTTCGACACTCACCTTTGAGATATTAAACACAGCTTCTTTATGGCATCAAATGTCTCTTCCTCTATTTCAAAGTTTACTTGTCCTGCAAAACGAAATCGCCTCTAAGCATTCTAAGCATCTTCTGAATCTTTCTTCTGCATTTCTACGTCTTATTATACCATTTTCAAGTCTTGCTATAACCCGTCAAATCTATCTACCAGTCCTGTTTTTACGCTGTATATGCAGTTTATAGTGAAATCACGCTCTTTTAAGTCCTCTACAAGATGATGCGGGCAACCCCATCGGGATGCTTCCATCTGTATAATTCCATCCAGCCTCAGTAGCAGTCACTCTACAGCCTTCTTTATCAACTATAACTGTTACTGTTCCATGCTTGTAAGCCTGTGTCTAGTGGTAGCCTGAAGAGTCTCTTTACTTCCGCTCGGTTTTGCAGATGTGGTTATGTCCCAGTCCTCGGAATCCTGTTAAGAACCGAATCTTCACTAGCCACCTACTGCATAAGCTTCATATCCATTATCTTCAAGTTTTGATATTATATATTTTACCTTTGCAGGCAGTTCAATCTGCATTAATATGCCTTTCCTCAGTAAACAAAGCTTCTTGGCAGGCTTACCACAACATACGCATACACCTTCTGAATTTCCGTCTTCAAAAGGGATACACCTTGGGCTGTAGCTGAAGTATCTTCCTTAATCTTATCTTCACATTCTCTGTTTTCACACCAATGTGCCTTGATAAAGCCCGTTTACCACAGTGATTTCTAAATTCATCAGCAAGTTGCTGCACTGTATGTATGACTGTCCTGTGGTTTCTTGCTCTTTCACATATCTTTTCTGCATATGTGCCAGAATTTTCAGTTATCTTATCCTCAAGCTCATCTAAAGATACTTCTATCTTTTCTATTATCTCTTCTAACTATGCACTTATTTGCTTCAATATCCCTTAGGTCCTATTTCCACTGTGCAGGAACACGCATTTCCTGGTCTGCGAACTTAAATCCCGGTGTCTTGTCACTATCATCAAGCTTCACTCTAAAGTCTTCCGCAAGCCTTTTTTAGCTCATTAGCCTTTTCAAGCACGCCTTCCTTTGATTCTGCATGATTGGTACTATCATTACCTGAGTAGACGATTCTTGGCGGAAGTACAAGGCCATTGTCATCTCCATGTACCATAATAATTGCACCTATCATTCTTGTACTAACACCCCAGGATGTCTGATGTGCATATTTTATACTATTATCCTTATCTGTAAATGTTACATCATATGCCCTTGCAGTCCGTCACCGAAGTTGTGGCTTGTACCGGACTGAAGAGCCTACCATCGTGCATCATAGCCTCGATAGGTATAGGTGGGAACTGCTCCATGCAAACTTCTCCCTTCTCTGTCATCTGTCCCTTAATTGCAGAGTGCAAGTTCATTTTCAAGAAATCCACATAGACATCTCAACATCTGAGTTGTTCTTTCCTTGTGCTTTCCTCTCTCAGTAGCTTATGTGCCATGTCCTTCACCATGAGAACTCCCTTGTGCGAAAGGAAGGCTTGTCTCCTTTCCCATCTTTACAATCTGAACACCACTGATTGTACACCCTTTGAATCTCTATACGAACGCATCCCTGAACAAAACACAGAAAAAGAGTCTCCGGTGGGACGAACACAAAGACGCCTGAGCTCAGAGCCTCCTGAGTTACTAGCTGCCTCAGAGGCCAAAGCCTCACCCAATATCCTCCTTATTAAAAGACTTTCAACAAAACTGCATACATACATTTTCACACCTGTCTCCAAACTTATCCAAGGACTCTCATATTCTCCAAATCCAAAGCCATAAGGCTCAACACAAGCCTTTCACACTTGAATAACCTGAAAGTCAGCCTCTTAACGCATCAGGTACTCACCGAAATCCTCGTCCATAAGCGATTCTTCCACCATTTTCTTATCTTGCCATTTGTTCCCTCTTCCATATGTTTATTTAACAAACACCATAACATTCAGAACAAATATTATAATTTACCAATATCAAATAAGTACAAGTGAAAGCAAATAAAAAGATATTTTATTAATTCTTTAACTTTAATTAATACGAGCCTGGTTTGTGTTCTTCACCTAATATTGACACCCATATGCTAAATCGCTATAATGATGATACAGGGTGATTTTCCTATCTATACCTTAAAAGACCCTAGCAAAGGGGTTAAGATAGATAATTTGCCTTAGTGGGGTGACAAACCATCGTTGGTGAGGTTTCTATAAGCGGTGCTAATGCGGCTCTTGAATTTTGGTAGCAACGGTTAGCAATGTAATAGGCCTGTGAAGCAGGGGCCTTCCTTATGTAAGTATACAGGTGCTGGTGCCGACTGAAGATGACCTAGTTGAAAATTGACCATCATACCGTTAGGATAAATAGCGGTACTTATTACCAATTTCTGTGTCGACAATGAATATATCAGGAAAATAGGGCTTCTTACTATACTCAGACACTCACTTGGCAGAATAAAGATGCTAAGGTTGCCTTTCCCGGAGGCTGTAATATGAGGCGGCCGTCCTGTGGACCAACATATCAAGGTTTTGAAGCTCTTGGTGCGAAATTGACGTGCAGCCTTATAGCTGGAGCTGATGGTGGTAGGTAATCATATCTACTTTGATGTGTCAGTGTGGGTGCTACTATCAATACCACTCTTGCCGCTTCTGCAAAAGGTGACTATAATAAATGTGGCTAAGGGTATCATCTTGGTAGATGTATTCTTCCTCAATAGTATAGGTGCTGACATAAAGGCAGGCACTGATGTAATAAGGATGGTTGGGTAAGCTTCATGGAGCAGGTATTCCATCATGCACCCGATATGATAGAAGCCGGGAACCTGTAGTTTGCTGCCGCTTCGCTACCAGAGGTGATGTGCTTCGTTAAAAATCTCGTTTCCAAAAGCACATGGAGCCAATCGGTGCAAAACTTATAGAAAGCAGGTGCGAAATCTATGGGTTTGACGATTCTATCCAGGTCTGGTGCAGACGAGGCTTACACATGCCATCTTCAGACCTTGCCATATCCGATTTCCTGCTGATATGCAGCCTCAGATAACTACCCTCCTTGCCATAGCGGGGTGGGTACTAGTGTGGTTACTGAGGTATAGTTTGAAAAGCGCTGTAAGTCACAGATGAACTTGCCAAAATAGAGTGCTTCTATCGAGGTTGGAGAAATAATGCCACTATAGACGGTGTTGATAAGCTTTTCGAGGTGCAGAGCTCCAGTTCTCCTGACCTTAGGCAGCAGGTGCGGCTCTCGTAATAGCCGGTCTTTGTTCCAGAAGATGTCGGCAAGTGGACCAGATGAGGGTAGCTATGAAGAGGCTATGAACATTTTGAAGAAAAGCTTCGAACTTGGTGGCAGATATTGCCAAAAATACCTGTAGATGATGAAAAGAATTGATGTAAATTTAAGTTAAGAGTTGGATAGTATTATTTAGGAAGAAATTTGTTGTGACAATAAAGAGCTGTTTCGCTAAAAATGAGTGTTACAGCTCTTTTGTCTAACTACATAATTAGTTTTTATCAATCCTATATACATTATCTCCTAACTACGCCTCTCTAACTTCCATACTCTCTGTAGACTCCTATTCCATAGTTTTGCCTGCTCCACAGTTATTTCATGCAGTCTTTTACCAGCTATAGACAGCTGCTGCCTTTTATAATAATTAAAGGTCATTTGTCTTATTTTTAGTTTATCTTAAAAGGCAGATAATCTAGTACAGAGGACTTAAGCAAGGGAAATTGGGGAAAGTACCGTTATATCGGTTCAAATATTCTTTAATTGATTTTATAGATTTCATGGTATATCTGATGAGCGGCTATAAAGATGGAGACAGCTATATTTTTGCAGACCTTTTTGCGGAACAGGAGTGAGTCAGGAAGCACTTATAACAAGGAGAAAGCTGAGGGCTGCTTCGGTGTGGCAAACGATGGCTCAATACTACAGCTATGTGCTGAATAAACGATTACATCGAAAATATCCCTCCTCCTGGACATCTGAATCCTAACCGGAGTTAAATTCTCTTAAACCCTATTGACGGCTTTATCTTTCATCGCGTGCCAGGTTCAAATTCAGGCAGAAATTATTTTACAGATAATGGTAAAAATGCGATGCAATAAGGACTTATCTCGAAAACCTTCGTATGTACCTGCAAGATAACCGACAATGACTATTTTACTATCTGGCACAGTCTCGTCAATTTCAATTGATAAAGCCATGCAAATACCGCCTCAGTCTACGCTGCAACTTCTTAAAAGCATATCACTGCTGCAAAGAAATTTGGGCTTTTCACTCTTGCCCTGTATTCGGACAGGCAGTATTTAATGAAGATGCCAATGTGATATCGGTGGTGATGTGTACTCTGCCTGGACCCTCCCTACAACGCAAAGCCAGTGTTCCGCAAACTACCATATACTTGAAACCACCAGCCAGGTATGACGGTCCTGCACTGCGTGGCATAACCGAGGACTTCGTGATTGCGGAAATCAAAAAGTGCCTTCTGTTCGAAGCCGCATGGTCCGTGAAACTTTTAACGATTTAATTAAAAATGCTGATTTTATACATAAGCTACAATAATAAGAAGGACTTATTCCTGCCGATGTAATCGGTGATATTATAGTCGAGCTATAGGAAATACAGCGTTTTACCGAAAAAGCATATAAAACGCTTTTAAGGTAGACACGAGATAAAAATAGAAAAGATTGCCGGTGGTGAAGTTGCTGAGCATCTTCATTTGACCTGGTAAAATATTAAGGCTCCTCTGCACTTTGCAAAGAAGCCTTGTTCTTATTTTTGTACTTTTTCTGCAATCTTCCGGTATTTCTCTCCCAAAATACCCCATCTGTAGCATCCCTGAATAGTCCTATCATACTCAGCCATGTGCAGACGTCCAGCCCATACACAGTAGTGTTTGTTTATCGTTCAATTCCTATATAATAGTCTGCCAAAGTTTCTGTGCGGTTGCAGATCTGGAACCTGAGCCTAAGAAAGGATCCAGTACCTGACATCTCCTTCGTCGTTGAACATGCCAGGATGAGCTTAGCCAAAAAGCTTCTCGGGCTTTTTGATTGTAGGATGTGCTGTATTTCGGGCATCGACCAGCCAAGATGGAAATATCATCCGAAATTAGATGGGTAGGTATTGCCGGGAATCTTCCGTTTCAGATTTTCTTCCCAATCTTTTGGTTTACCCTCTTCTTTCCAGCAGAGGAGCAATTACACTCCGCCTTACTTTTTACTGCTTCCACATTAAATGTGCATGCTTTTCGAATTGGTTGCAAACCATATATCTTCCATTCCATTTTCCAGTTGGTGAAACACCTCTTCCCTTTTCTCTCTGTAGGTTATACGGTTTTGTACATAAATAGTTTTGAGCGCCATATGTCACAGCTTGCAAATCCAATCACAACATGTGCCAATAGTTGCATTTTCTTCTAAGCAGCGGTTTTACAAGCTTTGTCAATTTTCAGTATATTCTTCCTACACCTCATCGCTTGTTTTTCTTAGAATTTATTTCCATTAAAATCCTTGTCCAGATTGCTAGGGTGGATCACTATTAGTAAATCCACGCGTTTTCAAAACCACTCTCTAGTACACATCCATCGTGTTTCCAATTATAGTAAACTTATCAAAGGATTTCCAGAAATTTCACGCACTCTAAAACCACTGCATTTTTGCAGGTATTCCTGCCTTCTTCCACCGATATGTCAATTGTTTTTGATTTCTACCTGCCTTCATTTCAATGCTTCCTTGATTGCTTATCTTCCTAAAGAGTAAATTTAGATACCTCCTGACTGCACTGAGTAGCGATATCTGCAAAGTCTCAGATACCTGAAATATCATTTAGTGCCTGAACCTGTGTCTACGTGCTGGCCTCCTCAGTTGTTGCCGCATTCTCTCTCTGCTGTTGCTGAAGATCCTCAACTACCCTGATTACATTGCTGTTTTCTGTCGATCTTTATTGAGGATTCACATGCAGCTACTGAATTCTCTTACTGTCTTCCAAGCTCCTTTGATATCTCTACAAACTTTTCTCACTGTCTCCTTTTACCTTGTCTTCCTCGTTTGTTTATCATTTCGTTTTGACATCTTTATCATCGTCAGCAACTAACTTGGACTTTCTTCTAAGTTCATCTATAATAGCTCTTATTTCGCCTGTAAACTTAGCTGATTCTTCAACAAGTGACGCTACCTCATCTGTACCTGTTCGCAAGCCATACCCATCTCACCTGCTCTGGCAGCCTCGACAGCCGCATTAAGCAGAGGAGGTTTGTCTGGTCTGGGGTCCGGCATGTCATCTCGCTTGCCTTTGCTATAGTTTCAGTAGCACACTGTTTGCACGTATTACATCCTCAGCTGCTCAGATATATCCTTATTCTCGTTAGTTATCTTAACAAGTTCATCCATAATCTGACACTACTGCTCATTTTTCAGGCTGTCTATACTTTCCGCCAGACTTACAGGGATTCAATTTCACTTTATCTCATGTTGATCAGAGGAGATTACCTGAGTTCTTCTGCAGACCTGCTGCACTCTGAGTGTCGTTTGCCTGACTTGTTGCACCCTCTGCTATATTATTAACTTGGCCTGTGATACCTCTCTCCTGGCTCCGCCGCTGACTGTGAGGTCGCTGTAAGTTCCTCTGCCATAGCAGCTGTATTCTGTGCAGTGTGATGATGCTCTTCAACTCTTCCTGTAAGATTCCTTACCAGAGCATCAATTGAACGGATAAGACCGCCAACTTCATCCTTATTATCCTAGCACTTGGCTACAAGTCCATGCTTCTTCCTGCACGACTGAGGTGAAGTTGGACATCTTATACATAGCCTTTTCAGTACAGAAAGCTGAGCCTTCCAACCCTCTTGATAAGCGGGTAGATGATTTACGATTTCATACCCAATATAACTGCTGATACTGAATAGAATATTGATTGCTAACGCTGTAGTTCTTACATCTTTAAGCATATAGTTAATTGATGTCACAGACTCAAAACACCACTTGTATCTACTCCTTTAAAGATTAACAGGACTATCTTATAAACTGCCCTGCTTCACCTGAGCGCGATATATCCCGGTGATTATGTCATATCCATTCTGTATTGCCTTATCAATACCCTCTTTAGCCGAAAGGTACAAGTTTCAAAAGATTGGTTAACAGCATCTTGTCATCCATTTGCATTATACATAGGCACCCTGTATCTGATCAGAGGCTCTTCAGATCCATCAGTGCCAGCGAGGTTGTCCTTTAATTCCTAGCAGCCTCCATCGACTAAGAGGTCTATGACAAAAGAACTCCAATAGCATCTGAGTTTGACATCAAAGGAAAACAATATGAAGTTTTCATCTTATTCCTCCGCATCTATATATGGATGCTAGCAACATAACCTCCTGTAAAGGTTTGGTATACGCTCAACATCGGTATCCACTTTCTTCAGCAGCTGAAATTTTTCCATCTTCCCTGTTGCCGCCAGCAAATCTTCCCTTTTCAGCGTCTTTGTGTCCATTTACGTTGGGTTCAAAATACGCTCCAATGCCGGATATATTATCGTGACGATCACATAATAACTGGAAGCATTACTGATAATTGGGTCTCTGTTTCTGTTCTCTGCTACGTATGTTTGCAGTGTATTCAGACAATCACCCTGCCGATCGTATCCAAATCTGATAGGCGAGCTAAACAAAGTTTCTAATTTACTTGCAAATTTCTTTGACTCTTCAAATTTGACGTTCTCTTGCCATTGGGAGTTTGTTTCATCACTACTGACTGTAGATATCATATGCTGGTTACCTCGATACCAACGTATGACACTGAGGATTAAAAGTATACTTTACACCCCCAAACTGTTTAACTTTTGCTTTCTCTTGAGTTTCATTGTGATATACTCCTTCCAAAAAGTCAAATTCAACTTTTATGTGATGAACTACACAATCTCGCTTTGCAACTCTGTAGCGATTTCAGCTTTGAGATTTTCACTCGCTTCGGATATATCCTGTATAGACTGTGCCTGTGTATCACTGAAAGCTGATCACTTCCTCATGTAGTTGCCGCATTTTCGCCTGCTATAGCCAGAAAGATTCTCCACGCCTCGTTATGGTTTCGTATCTTTTGTACACAGTCTTAACTTCTTCTGAAAGTTCTCCAACTGTTCCCTTGCTCTTCTCCACTGCATCAGATATCTGATGAACTTATCTCCTGTCTCTTTCTAACTGCTGCTCCTGTTTCAGATACAGCCACTTTAGCAACATCCATGTTTTCTACGGCATTCTTGGTCTGCTCCTGCAAGCCGTTAGTGTCTCCTTAATCTCGCCTGTAAATCCGGCTGACTGTTCTGCAAGTTTCCTTGTTTCTTCTGCTACAACCTGCAAATCCCTTGCCTGACTTCACCTGCTCTGGCAGCCTCTATAGCCGCATTTAATGCAAGCAGGTTGGTCTGATCGAAATTGACTGAATCATATCACTTGCAGATGATATCTTATCCGCACTTTCATCTGTCTGAGCTATTATGCATATCTTCTGTGAAGATGCTGTTACCTACCTGTGGCATTTGACAGTTCTCTAAAGCTTCTGCCCTCTCTTCCTTAGTCTTATTGATATCCTCAGTTGAGCTATTTAATTCATCCAATACGATACCATCTTAGTTTAACATTCTGTTTGTATTTTCTACATTCTTTGTAGCATTCTGAGTATCTTCAGCCTGGCTTGTAGCACCCTGGGCTATATTGCTTACCGCTGTTGCAACCTCGTTAGCTGTTGCTGAGGTGAGACTGTGCAGTTGCTGATAATTCTTCTGCTGTCGCAGCCGTGTTTTGTGCATTGGCTGATGTTCCTGTAATTATCTGGACATATTTCCCTTAGGTAGTAATGCACCTGTATATATCCCCTACCTCGTCTGCTCTCCTTGAATAGTCTTTCTGAGCTCTTTTGTCAAGTCATAGTTAGCTATATGCAATAAATCTGTCTTGAAATAGTTGAACACTCTGGATAAAGGTACAGCAAAGGCAAAGTAAAGGATTATAATTCCAACTACTAGTCCAGGCTTATTATTGCAAAAATGAGTTTAGCCTGAAGGATTCATTTAAGTGTCAAATATCTCTTCTTCATTTGTGCAATGAGGTAACAAAATCCCTGCCTTCTATATTGTTGATAGCTCAAGCCTATCGCTTGCCAGACCACTTGTAGTACCTATACCGTTTGTACCCTTATCAATATTCTCTTCAGAAATATCTGCAGACTGGTATTCGGATCACTGGCTGCTTTTTCTATAAGGTTGAGTCCGCTTTCACAATTTCCGGTTTAGTGTGCCTACTATATTGGTTTGTTTGTCATATACGGCAACATTTCCTGTTTCACCCCATTTAATTCAGCACATAGCTTTTGAAATGAAATCAGTATTTTTAATACCTGCAAATACTCCTAAAATCTCATTAGTTTTAGGGATCATAGTATGGTGTCGCAATAACTATGATTTTACCACCGGTTACCACATCATCAATAATAGAACTTGTATATGTCTTTCCTGTATTGCCTCTTTAAAATACTCTGTAGATGACACATCAAAGTCTCTCACTTTTGGTAAAGTTCAAACCTTTACCCTTTTTATCTACCTTGAAAAACAGGTTGAATCCTGTCTCGGCGCTCTTTTTCAAAAATGCCATAGCTTTTTCTTATCATATTTCTTATCCGGCAGTAAAGGGGATTGTATCAGCTCCTTCACAAGCCCTTCCGCATTTTACAATTTCCTGTACAAGTTTTTCGAGGTTTTCTTCAGCTAGCACCTGCATGTCCTCCTCAACCTGCACTCTAAACGCCTGTTTAGAAAAACATAGGAGAACTCATTATTAAGAATGTATGAGCACGATTAAGCTTATCATAACAAATCCGCCAACTAACATAAGGTTCTTTATGCTCCTAAATCCCATCTTTTTCATAGCCTCAACACCTCCTCAAATTTAATATAATAATTTAAGATATTTAGAGCACTGACAACTGATAATCTGTATATGCAAAAACCATTAATATTATCGGACAAATCCAACCTGTAGTTAACTCTGATTAATAGAAAGTCTTAAAATTTTATTAATATGTCATATGCCGCTATTTATTCACTGCCTTACTATATTCCTTATCCGGATTTACAAGCACATCTCCATGTTCCCTATTCTTATTAAACCAGCTTACTGCATGGAACTGGGTGAGTTCCAGCTTTCTATTTTCCCTTTCATCTTTTCCACCAGTGCCGTCATAAGCTTTCCAGCAATTCCTGTCCTCGAAGTGAATCGTCACAACTGTATGCATGACATTTGCCACTCGTTTATCTCAGGAACTCTACATAAGCGGTTACCCTGCCTGCTTCATCTTCCAGCCAAATCTTTTCTGCATTTTCGTTAAAATCATTCTTACCTCCTGATCCTTTCTATAACTATACCTCTTTTGCTAAAATAAATCTCTGTTTTTATTTTCTTAAAATGTATCTTAATTGTAACCCATTCTAACAAAATAGTCTATGGAAATTTATATTAATTTTATATATTATTATTTATAATTTTTCTTATTAGCTGTTTTAATGTAAATCCCGTCTTTCAAATTTTCCTAATTGCTTATTTATATTTCAATTTTTGTAAATATTGCCTATTTACAAAGACTTTTCTTGCAATTTTCTAACTGTATTTTATCACTTTAAACACTTAGTTTTCGGACCTCTAAAATATGCTACAATCATGGGTAGATTACTACTGAATTCTTAGAGTGCCCTTATAAGGCACTTTACACAAAGGATGAAATATAGCTCTAGCTATCGAGATTATTGTGAAATACCGGAGGTTATATGAAAACTACGTTAATGGAAATTAAAAAGCATCAGGCTTCTCTGCTTTTATTTGCCGGACTTATAACAGGACTTTTAATACTTTTACTTCATCTTTGATATACTCGGAAAGGTTTCTCCCAACAGTTACAGATTGCTTACAAATATTACCGTGGATGTTGCACATAAGGATGGGACTGTTGATTATTTTAACAGCCATCTATTTAGCTTTACATCTAAAGATGATGTAATTACCATTCATTTGCATTTAGATGAAGAATCGAAGCAAAAAACACAGTCCGTAAATTTCTTTTTCTATAACAGCGTTGTTAAGGCTATTACAGACAGGCTTTTGGCTTCTATGGAAGAATCTCAAAAGACATATGAGTTGGAAAACTTAAGATATCTATCCCTATTCCTTCAGATGCCTTTTTGGTGATGAAATCCGCATTGTAATCCACCCTACACTTGATATTCTTGAAGATACTTTCAAACCGCCTTTACTAATGTCAGAGGCAGATGCTTCGTTTTATCCATCATTGGGTTTAGAAGCCAGTTATGCGTGTTATTGTAATACTGATATTTTCCTTCCTTGGAATTGTAGTTTCACATTTTTATATAGGACTTTTGATTTTGCAGAGAAGGTACCTGGCTAATGGCTCTTATTTTCGCCATTACCCTTTGGTTATGTAGGCAATTCAGAGCATGATATTATTGACTGCCAATGAAGATTTGAATGCTCCAAGCGAATATATCGGAATGTATCTGTTGTTTACCACAGCTCCGCTCTATGCAAGCTTTGAAAACAGAGCGTCCTTTATTAAAGAAATACCTTAAGATTTCAGGAAGCATACTTTTAGGATTTTTCCTTCCTATGCTTCGTTTTATACATTCTTCCAACAGGCTTCACCTATGTGTGGGCTCTTAGGCAGGTGCAGACTTTACAGATTGTGATGGTATTCTCTTCCCTTGTGATCTTCTTTTTCCCCAGGCAAGAAACATATGAACCTGGAAGATTATGTTATGAGGATAGGACTTACTACGGTAGCTCTTTTTCGGGCTTTTAGAGCAGATTCGAATCATAATCTCAGCTAGATGTTACTGAAACTTGGCCTTCTTTTATGCAGATGTTTATTAAGATGCATTTTTCAATAGCACTTATTCTGGCAATGGTTGTGACCTTATATTCTTCTTATTTTATAAAGGTAAAATATATTTTACAGAAGAACTTAAGAGAGAAGCATCTTGAAATACTGGCTTATACCGATAATCTCACAACCCTCGGCAACAGACAGTACCTACAGAAAAGCTGAATATCTTGAGACTCAAAGAATAACAAGAATTACGCAGTAATCTTTATTGATATCAACGACTTAAAATATGCAAATGACACCTTCGGCATAAATGCGACGACCAGCTTATCAAAATGGTTGCTTCATCAATAAAAGATGACTATGGAGGATAGTTCGGACGGATTTGTCGGTAGAAATGGCGGTGATGAATTCATCTACGTTGTCATTCCTTCAGTTGATGCTGACTCATTGCTATCAAGGATAATCTTATACTGGCAAGGGTATGAAACCTCCATTCCCTGTAAGCATTTCTTTAGGAATTGCTAATTATAGTGAAACTTAGCCGGCGGAGAACAAGGTTCTAATGATTCCAGCGATGTAATTAAGTTGGCTGACGAGGAATGTATGCTGATAAGTGTAGTTCAAAAGAAAAACCGTAAATTACCGTTACAATGTTAGGTGTGGATGCCGTATATTTCCGGCATCCACATTGTTTTCAATGAGAAAAAGTTTATATATTTACTGTCAAATAATAAGAGTTCCTATGAAAGTTGTTCTGCAGAACTCTTATATTTTGAAGTTATATCTCTTACCTTTTTAATTTTTCTAAAATTCTTCATGTTCAAAAATCATATTTAATGGTATGCTCAGTATAAGCATTATTAAAACAATTAGTGCAAGATAAACTAAATCCACCCAAAATACCATATTCACTAACATAGTTTCAACCAGTAGTTCCTGACTAAAAGAATATACCCAAAATTAATATCCTGATGTAATACTCCATAGCTTCCACCTACTGACAGCTTTGAATTTTCTACCTGTATTTAATCCCTTATTAACAATATATAGCAAAATAAGGGTTGATAACTGCATTGATAAATGACCAATTACATTGGACATCAGCATCTATGCCATTACTATAAATAAACATATAAACAATATTAAATAACAAATTATTGCATTAATTACTGTCCCTTGCTACAAATCTCTACTCACCCTCCAGCTTACTTAAATCAACGGTATTAGTAATTTCAGTATTGGTTCCTGTTATAAATATTTTATTGGCTATTATTATGCTGTTCAGTTAACATCATAACCTGTTATTGTAACTGCTGCCATTTGGAGCATATATTATACCGTTAAAAGTCAAATTTTTATTTGCTATTATGCTTATACTCCTTTTTCTGAAGTCAAAATTACAGGCTTTTTTTAGTGACAAATTCTCTTGTGTTATATCTCAGATGTTTTTCTCACATTTAACGACTTATCAAGCATAAGTTTTTATGCTTAACATATGAGTATTTCCAATGATTGTATACTTTTTATACCATTTTCAATCACCTTACTTATTATGATTATATATGAGCATTATATATCAATCTTACTTAAATACCAATAGTCTGTGTCTTTCCATACAATGAACTGAGGCTTCCTAAAAGTAGCTGAAAAATATCTGGAGAAAAGGCTTACAGAGAAGTTTCCTGGAGCAAACTTTTCATCTTATAAAATCCATACAAACCCTGATTACACAATCAAAACTGCCATCAAAACCCAAGTAACATTGAATTGATGGCGGTTATAAATCATTAACAAATTCAAATTAAGCAAAGCTTAGCCTTAGCTGCATCTGCAAGAGCTGTGAAGCCTGCTGCATCATTTACAGCGAGCTCAGCGAGCATCTTACAGTTGATGTCAATGTTAGCAAGCTTAAGACCGTGCATGAACTTGCTGTATGAAAGTCCGTTAAGTCTTGCTGCTGATTGATTCTTACAATCCAGAGCTTTCTGAAGTCGCCCTTTCTCTTTCTTCTGCGGCATAAGCAGATGCAATGCACACCTATGACTGCTTAGCTATTCTATACTGTTTACTTCTTGCTCTCTCTAACCCTAGCGAGCTTTTAATACTCTATTATGTCTCTTCTTGGCACCTAAGCCACCTTTTAATTCTTGCCATTTTATTTCCTCCTTAACAATTTAACTTTTGTTAGCTATGTGGAAGTATTCTCTTCATTGAGACTAAATTTGACTTATCGATTTCAGTTTGCTTTACGAAGATTTCTCTTTCTCTTTGTAGTCTTCTTGGTAAGGATATGGCTCTTGTAGCTTTTCATCTTCATTAACTTACCTGTTCCTTGTTACCTTAAAGCGCTTCTTAGCTGCGCTCTTTGTCTTCATTTTGGCATAATTCTTTCCTCCTATAATCTAAGTATTGACATTTCTCACCAAGTATGTGAAAAATAGCATTACTTCCTGCCTGTTACTGACCATGGACATACTTCTGCCCTCAAAAGCTTTAGCCTGTTTTTCTACCGACGCTGTCTCCAAGCTTCTCAGGAGTACATCTAAAATCTGCTTATTTGAAGAAATGTGTGCCATTTCCTTCCTCTGAAACGAGGTTACCTTAACTGTGTCTCCCTTATCAAGGAATTTTCTCGCCTGATTAGCTTTAGTGTTAAGGTCGTTGTCATCAATATTTGGTGAAGACGAATTTCCTTTACTTAGTAACCTTCTGTTTCTTCTTCCTTCTTTCTCTCTCTTAGCCTGCTCCTTAACGATACTTTCTGTAGTCGATAATCTTGCAAACCGGCGGTTTTGCAGTCGGTGCAATTTTTACCAAATCAAGCTCTGCTCAACAGCCATTTTCATTGCATCCCTTGATGACATAATTCCTAACTGTTCACCTATTTTCTCCAATCAGACGGATTTCTTTATCCTAATCTGCTCATTGATCATTAATTCGCTAATAGAAAAACACCTCAAACTTATATAAAATAGAGTGAGTACATATAGTATCCACTCAGACAGACAACACAAAGCTGTAATAATTCATTCTAAAGACCACGGTACATGTTGCACTTAGGTGGAAGCGGATACTTCACTTGTTTCTGCTGTACTTACTTTATCTACAGCTTTATTAGTTTATCACCTTTATCTTGATGTATAAATAAATTTTTGAAACCTTCAGAAAGCCCTTTATTTTTAAATCTGCCTGTTCTTTTGCTCTCCTTTTCCAATCTGTTTTTCATTTACATATTTGCAGTTCTTCATTGATGGCAAGACTTACAGTCTATAGTCCTTTTATTTATAGTGTCTACCATCTCACCACTACTGCCTTTTATGATAAACTCTACTTTCTGATTGACCTTTTCCGTCCTGTCAATGTATTTGCCGTTCATAGCCTCTAATAAAGATATCTGTTTCTGAATCTCGAAATATCCTTTTCCATCTTGTTTTCCCGGCAAATTACTGCCGGACTCAACCTAAACATTCTTAAATAATCAGAAAAGGTTATCAATACAGAATCTCGGGTTCTACTAACGATGTTTAGGGATAACAGCTCCAATTCCGACGGAACTTAAATCATAAAGAACAGCCTTGTTCAATGAATCCTCATTCTAAGTTTAAGATAACACTCGTTCGATAGGGATACCTAAAACTATTCCTTCTGTTAAATGGCTGTACATCATCGTCAGATAATTATATGTGACCATACGTACCCAAATTTATCTCTATGCACTGCACTTTTAACCATTCATAAAGGTTTTGACTCATAAATTTCCCATGATATTACAGGTAATTTCATCGTTATCAAAAAACTAAGCGGTATTCCATCAAAGGTAAACATTTCTGCTACTATGTATATGAGAAAATCTGACTATCTAAAAAATCAGAAATTTCTTCTTTATCACTAGGATAGTATATTCCTATTGCCTTTGACATAAAAGCAGCAGAACTTGAGCTAAAACTAGCTGTGAGAGTCAGCTCACAGCCTTCAATTAACTGATTAATAGAACACTAGCCCCTCATCTCATCCACTGGTTATTATTCTGCGTCTTCTTCAGTTTCTACTGTGAAGCATCAACAGCTATCCGCATCATAATCATAAAGTTCCGCCAATTTGTTGAGACTCTCACGCTCTTCCTCAGACATTAAGCTCCTGCATAGCTTTCATACAGTACTGACATTATATTGTTAAAAGCTCCTGTATCTACAAAGTTGACAAATCTGACAGGCTCTTGCCGTTCATAGCCTTACAAGCTTCAAGAAGTTCAGTGATACGCTTTTACCAGCCTCTGTATCCTCCTCTGCAAGTTTTCTTCTCATATTCTCTATAAAAATTCCAATCTAATTCAAAAACTCTGCTCCCTATTTCTCTAGTATAACTAATATCCTCCTAAAATTATTAACATTACCATTCTAGCATACACTTATGTCAAAGATATTTACAAGTATAAGTATTTTTGTATCATCTAATTGTGAAAAAGTTTTTCGTCTGATACTTTTGGCTCAGGTCAAATTTACTCCAAGTTTGCCAGTGTACCTGATCTTCACTAGATAAAATAACGGATGAATGCGCCTCACAACGCTAGTTCATCAAGTTTTGCTACAAACTTTAGCCGCATTTTCATCTGTACCTGCACAAATAGTTAGGGCAATCAGCATTTCTGCTATATGTGAGTTAGGGATTGTAGTTTGCCAAGATGCTTTACCTTGAGCTGTTGGATAGGCTCGTTACACTCGGCGAGATGAGCCTGAGTTCTTCAGGTATGCCGGCTAAATACTTAGGGTGCGTTAAGCAGCATGGCTGAAGTAGCTCCCATAAGTTCAGAGGTCTTACCTGTGATTACGCTCCCATCCTCAAGTTCTATTGCACTAGTGGCTCTCCCTGTAACTTCAGCCTTGGTATTGGCTGCTGCCACACTTTTCTATCCTGTACTCCGGTTCCTGCCTTCTTCATCAGCAGTTCAGGTTTCTCTACAATCTCTTCTCTGTTTCCCTTTTCTTAACTCACATTTTTCCTTAAAATAACGCCTTATTATCTCTTGACTTGCTGCAGCCCTTGCCTCATCATCAAATATACAGTTTCCAGTATGTTACTCCCCATATCTGTGGCGATTTGCATGGGGATGAGCCGTATATCTTTCAAACATCGCATTGAGTACAGGAAGATACTACATCTCTATTGTGAGTTTACCGTTGTAAGACCGTAAGCCTCAAGGTGGTAAGGATCTCATCATTTTGACATCATTCAAATCGGCTGTAGCCGCCCTCATGAGCAAAGATTTACAGGATGTGAAAGAGATTCCATACAGGGAAGGTCTCAAACTTTGCATAGCCTGCCTTAATTCCATTTTATGTTCATAATTATAGCTGAGAAAAGGCAGACTGCCATCTTCGCCGCTTCCAGGTCCGGGGTGCTGTAACCACTACAAGGGAGGTGCTTTGTTTTCATATAATCATTTTTACCGTAGCCTTCATCACTTATGATTGCAGGCACATCATTTGACAACCTGCTATAGGAGTAATGTCTGTACACCTTTATTCCCAGTGCTCAGCTCTGATACTGAATAGCATTCCTGTCCTTCAAATCTTGTAAGAACTACGCTTTACCGACATAGAAGCATAACTCTAAATGCATCTATGAGCCTCAGTACATCAGGTCATAGGTTATGCCAAGGTCTCCACGCACCTTATTCTTCTCTATGTCAGCAGAGTTAATAACTACCACTACTCCACATCTTCCCTAATCTGTAAGCATCCTTATCTTACTGTCAGGCTTAAAACCCCGGAAGTACCCTTGAGCTCATGGTGGTCATCAGCCACCCCCAAATTCCATATATAGCTTGCCGCCAAAACTCTCGATACGCTCCATTATCTTTTCTGACTGCATTTTCAGATACTTATCATTGTCAAAACCCATTTTAAAACATAACTTTTTCCCTTTCTGATTTATCTAACAACACTATTCATTCAAGCATATCCCTTCATTTAAAACTATATTTCCATTTGGAATTATAACATCATCACCTCTCTTTATAAGTATAATCAATGTATCCTCGTCTGTAGGTATCTCTGAAATAGCCTTTCCTATGTAGCTGCTGGTTTTATTGATATGTATTTTCACTTAGCATTGTGCCTGTCATATGCTCCGGAACAACAGCCGAGAGTATGACCTTATCCCTATATTTAGAACTGTCTGACCATTGGGAACCTTCATCCCCGACTCATTTTGTACTGAAAACTATGATGGTTTCGGGAGGTGTTTCTATATCCATAAGTGTCCTTCCCGCCCAAGAAATGTTACTTCAGGTATGGTGAAACTGAATAAACTGAACAGGAACCTCTTCCGTATGGTCGGTAAATGTCTTCATAACATCTCCCTGATGGTCTATCATATCAAGATGTATACACTTTGGCAAAAATGCTCCCTGGAGATGATTGAAAGCAGTACTATAAAAATGTAATGTGGAAGAGATTTTCGTCAAGTTCTGAACCAACACTGCCATAATGGCAAAACACTATTGATGCCGCTCCTCTAAGCCCTGCAAATGACACAAAACTATCTGGTTTGCCTTGCTCTTAGTCTGATATCGCAATTACTGCAAGAGGTAGCGCAACAAATGTCATATATATAAAATATAAATATAGTAGGAACTGCCACTCCGAGCAGTTTTGAAGGGCTGACAGGAGTCCCAAAGGAGAAGATAACCCATCTGCATCAAGGCTTGTAGTTCCGTCAAAGAAATGCACCAGGTTCTTCTTATCCCTGATACGGCTGTGACCCATTATTATTCCTGTGATATATGCACTTAGATATCCGTTCCCACCTATCGCACCCGCTCCTGCATAGGAAAGCAGGTACTCCAAACAAATATTGTATCAAAACCGTCTGCCTCTGTAAGTATGTTGTGTAGAACCCATATAGCAATAAACGCTGCAAATACACCACCACTACACCAAACCCAGCTGTCCAAGTATAAGAAAGCACCGGATTTGATGCCTTCTCGCTACTTTGCAGCAACTGAATAAAAGAGTATTGTAAGCATATAGGCAATAGGATCATTACTTCCGCTCTCAAGCTCAAGCATCGATGCTGTATTGTATTTTAGGTTTAGTTTTCTGGAACGAAGTATGGAAAAGACCGAGGCTGCATCTGTGGAGCCTAAAATCGAGCCCAATATAAGTGACACTGTCCAACTGAGTTCAAGCGCATAGTGGCAAATCAGCAGTTATAAATGCCGTGAGGGCTACTCAAAAGTGGACAAAGTCCTGATTTAAGAGCCACCAGCCTAGCCTCGTCCCAGTCCGTACCAAAGCCTCCGTAAAATATAATAAATATAAGTGCAAATCGAGCAGATATTTTCCGCAAATCCATAGTCCTCAAAGGAATCCTCAATATTCCGTCTGAACCAGCAACATTCCAGAATAATAAATGCAAGAAGCACCGGCATACCTATCTTTGCTGAAATTCTGTTAAGGGAGGACGCAGGCAAAAGTATTATCAAAACATCAACAACAGATTTCCCATAAGTCCCCTTTCTGTAGCAAAAACCGACACAGGCTTTACTCTGTATCAGTTAGATTTATTTTTACTTATTGTTTTGCTTCTTACCACTTTCTATGGCTGATTCTGTAGCAGGCTTTTTATGGCTGCCAAATACAAAATGTAGCAGAGCCTCCTTGTTTGCAGCTGCATCAAAAGTAACTACTGCTTGACGATTTATCTTGGCACCTGATATAGAACCGTCATAGGAAGCCGCAAATTATCAAGAGGCACTCCATCTAGCTAAGTTCCATTACCTCAGCAAGATATGAACTTGCATTGCTTTTTCTTGATGTCAGTCTGAACCTGAGAGAATACTGTATCAAACAGTTTCCCTAAGGTTATAGGGATTGCTCTTCTTTACCTCTTTCATCTGGCTCCCATTACCCTTCTATGTCTTGAAGTCCTTCCGAAATCATCAACAGAACCATCCAAAGTAGCTCTATACCTTACCTTGCATAACCAAGTGCCTGATTGCCATTCATATGATTCATTCCCGGTTTCAAGGTACGGTTAGATTTCTTAGAAACATAGTTTGTAGTATTTAAGTACTGAGCACTCAGCCGGTGTAATTTCTGTCAATTCCACCAAGTTCATCTATTATCTTTTTGGAAAGTCTTAAAGCTTACTATTGCGGAACCGTCAAGTCTTAGATTGTAATTATAAGCTATAGTTTCATACAAAAGCTCAATTCCACCATAGTCCAAAAGGCTGCATTTATTTTAGTATCATAATAGCCGGGGATAGTTACCTACTGTCCCTCATAATAGAAGTCAGTCCAAGTGTTTTTCTGCTTTGTGTTTATTGTTGCTATCATAATAGAGTCTGTGCACTAGAAGCACACTGTTGTTTCCTATAGCCTCTGCCGACCAGCCAGAATGTTGTACCTCCATCTTCATAGAAGGGCATTCTTGAAGGTATCTGACATCTTGGAGAGGTCTATATTCTCAGTGATTTCACCGACTTTAAGTCCTTCTTCCTCTTCCTCTGCCGCCTAAGCTGAACCAGATGCATTTTTAGCCAGCTTATCGGCATTTTCGTATTTTTACCATTCTCCAGTATGCCCATTCTACTGCAAGATTTGATATTATCTTCCTGCCGTATGCATAAATACCAGAGGATCCTCCTGCAAGAATAATAATCAATAGAAATATTAATATTTTACAAAAACTTTTTGCTTTTTCTTCTTTTTCTTCTTTTATTTTTATCTGTCATCTTATGTTCATCATCCTTTTGTTTCTCTTCCATTTCTTCTTTCACCCTGCTCCTAAATGAATTACTTATTTCTTTTAAAATCTTCTTCATTACTCATGATAATTACTCGCTGCTACTTTTTCTAAAATACACGGTTTTATTATATAACATTATATCTATAAAATTACAAGTAATATATATTTCAATCTTTTTCTTACATTTGCTTTCAGACTTATCAGACTGCTCATACATCTGCTTGTTATGAAGAACTATTTGTGATATCACAAAATAAATTAATTTTATAGAAGGAGATATATGACAAACTATTCACTCATATCTAAAGAAATGAGCTTTTAACATCGGATGTTGCCAAACCTGATTTCAATCTTTCTAATGTATCAGCACTATTAAACATGGAACTTGATAATATCAACTGGGTTGGTTTTTATCTGCTTAATGAAAAATGAATTGATACTTGGTCCGTTTCAGGGTAAACCTGCCTGCGTAACTATACACAATAGGGAAGGGAGGTGCGGAACTGCTGTATCTACCGACAGTCTTCAGTTAGTAAAAAGATGTTCACGATTTTTCCGGGACATATCGCCTGACTCTCATCACGCTCAGAACTCGTCATGCCTTTATGATGGGTCGGGGCAGAATAATTGCAGTTCTTGATATAGACAGCCCCCACTGCAGGACGATTTACTGATGCTGACGGTGAAGGTATCTTACTTTTGCAGCCGGTTCTTGAGAACATTTTTAATCGTTAGTACAGCCTGAAATTATAAGTTCCATATTTCCAACAAGTTCATATCCACCAAATCCATTAGGGAGGATGAAATGTTCTCCCTTTTTGATTTCATACTTATCTCCACTCCACTAATAAGCATTCTTCTTCCTCAAGTACACTCTAGCGTGAAGTCTGTCTCCTGTTGAGTTTTACCTGTTTCTCTACTTTAATACAGCTTACTTCAAATAAATCACAAACAACAAGATTTCTATCTACTGAACCATCTGCAAATCTCTTCTCAGCTCTGTGTACAGGCTCTTTTTCTTCAAACGGGCAGGTTATCACATCAAAGCACTTATCAATGTGAAGTTCACGGGGTTTACCGTCTCAACCTGTCATAATCATATAATCTATAAGTAATGTCACTATTCTGCTGAGTTTCGAGGATTACAGTTCCACCTTTTTATAGCGTGTACTGTCCCCCGGCTCTATAAAGAAGAAATCACCCTTCCTTACCGGAATTTTCCCTGATTAATCTCCCAAAAGTTCTTTTTCATCCATATATTTATGGAGTTCTTCTTTATTTTTAGCATTATGTCCAATGACTATCGTTGTAGCCCTCTTTAGCCGCAGCCACATACCAGCACTCAGTCTTGCCAGAGAACCTCCCTCCTTTGCCTTAGCGTACTCATCATCCGATGAACCTGAATAGACAGGTCTGTCTCAGCAGAAATAAGCTTGGTTAAAGAGGCACCTCTGCCTTTCCGGACTTTTCCCAGAGTTCCTTGTTATTCTTCCAGAGTTCACTAAGCATCTTACCGGAATATTCAGACTTTCTCGTTTCTGCTATGACAGTCATTTTTATGTGCACTAATTGCCCAGCATTCTCCCGTTTTATCACTTGGGAATATCATAATGAAACAGCTCTCTAAAGCAGTACCCTCATATCATTTCCTTAAATACCGGTTTTAAAAATAATGGCTGCATATTTTTCTCCTATTTATCAATATTGACACAAGGGATTTTTGTTTCTATGTAATCAGTCTATTCATCAATTTGATTTTTATTTCCTGTTGCTTCTGCAATTGCAGCTTCTTCTTCTGCAAGTTCCACATCTGCCAGTCCATCCGTTATAACATATGATATAGGTGCCTGCTGTGGTACTATGCTACGAGTTAATAAAGGAAACCGTTATTCTTCTCATCAAACACAACAATAACAGAACTAAGCTGGTACGCCCATATCTGCCATAGAGTCATATCTGTAGACTGCGGATTTTTGATAAGTCTTCTAAGCTTTCAAATATCATCTCGATATCACCACTGTTCTTACTCTGTATCTCTTTAAGTTCAGTAATCTAGTGCGAACTTCTCGCTATCTTATCTTCAAGGCTTCCTTCACTTCCTTCTGTCAGGTCTACAATCCTTCTTTTAAGATTAGCTATCTTTACAAATTGAATTATGTCAAATGATAATAATAACAGTATAAAGCCTGCCAAACCGCAAATTATATACTCTGTTATAAAATCAAAGCCAAATAAATTCATATCCCTACCTCTTGTGATTTATTTCTTTATAGTGGAAAGCAGCTCTGCTATCCTGTCCAACTCTTCTATGGAATAATAGTCTATTTCTATCTTTCCCTTGCCATTATTCCGTCCTTAATAACTACCTTGCTTTCCTAAAATGCCTTTCAAACTCTCTTCCAGCTTTTTATAAACGAGTTTTTCAGAGTTTCCCTATCCTGTGCAGGCTCTTTATTCCTCTAAAAATTTGTTTTAACAAGTTTTTCAGTTTCTCTCACTGAGCTTTTCGTCAAATATCTTAGTTGCCAGGATATGCTGCTTGTTCTTGTCTTCAACTGTAAGAGGTGCCCTTGCGTGTCCTGGCGATATAAGACCTTCTGCAAGCATTGACTTAACCCTGTCATCCAGTTTTAGAAGCCTTAATGCATTTGTACTGCTGAACGGCTCTTTGACACTCTCTCTGCCAGGTCATCCTGTTTCATCTTATACTCATCTATCAGATTCTTAAATGCTTCAGCCTCTTCTCAGGATTTAAATCCGACGCTGGATGTTTTCAATGAGAATACTTCCATTATTTCCTTATTGGTATATTCTCTCGATTACCGCAGAATCTTCGTTAAGTCATGCAAAGTTTTGAAGCTCTCCACCGTCTCTCTCCCGCTATTATCTCATATCTCTTTCCCCTTTTGGCAAGAATGATTGGTTGAATAACTCCATCGTAACTTAATTGATTCTGAAAGTTCCAAAAGTTCATCTTCGTCAAACCTTTTTCTTGCTGCCCTATATTAGGATCTATTTCAGATATTTTTATTTCTAAAAAGATCTATCGTCAGCTTCCTTCAGTTCTTGTAGTCTTTTCAGGGGAATCAATGAATCAAGTCCCTTACCTAATCCTTTTTCATTGCCATTTCCATCCTCTTTCTGCTAATATCCCGTTACATCACTCTCATAACCTCGTCAGCCAATGCCCTATAGCCCTCTGCACCCTGCTGATTTGGAGTCATAGATATTGATTGGCACGCCATGCAGCTGGAGATTCTGCCAGTCTTACATTCCTGGGAATTATCGTTTTTGTAAATATTCTGCCTCAGTGTATCCTTTCACATTTTCAACTACTTGAAGTGAAAGGTTGAGTACGTGCATCGTACATAGTAAAAACCACGCCTTCTAGTAAAGTTTCTCATTCATTCTAGCCCTACAAGTTCTATAGTATGTATGAGCTGGCTAAGACCCTCAGTGCATAGTATTCGCATTGAATAGGCACAAGCACTGAATCTGCTGCTGACACTAGCATTTACGGTGAGTATTTAACGATGGCGGACAGTCTACAATGATGAAATCATATTTTTCTCTAACCACCTCAATATGCTTTTTAAGAATATAATGCTGATCAGGTATTCCTATAGGTTCTATCTCAGCTCCGGCAAGATTTACATTTGCAGGCACAATTGACAATCCATCATATACATTCTCAATACTACAACCGTTAAGTTCACATTCTCCTAAGAGCAGCTCGTACACTGTATTTTCAGCATTGTTTTTATCCATCCCAGCCCGCTGAGTATTCCCCTGTAGGGTCCATATCTATAACCAGAACTTTTGCCCTTTTCCACAAAGGCAGGCTGACAGATTTATTACAGTTGTTGTCTTGCCCATCCTGCTTTGATTTGCTACCGCAATTACTCTCCTATCTCTTCCTCCGAGGTTGAATCTATGCTTTAATTATTTTTAATATACTACTAATCTATAATAATATCACAATTTCAACTAATAATCTATAGACACTAGAATCTCCTACTACTCACAGACGGATAATCGCTATTTGCTTCCGGATATTTCTTAGCATCCCAGTATGGTTTTGCCCTAAGTGTTGCATCACTCTTAAGATAGTAGTCCCTTCTTGCGAAATATTCGTACTCACCCGTTCCATCATAATGTCCCCTGTTCCAGGTAACATCAACATGATACCAGTTTCCATCCACCTTTACCATGTTTCCCGGGCATGGAGTATTCCTCCTGCAAACCCTGTTATATATATAACCTTAATTCCTGCCTTCTTTGCAAGTCTGTAAAAACATCTTGGCCTTAGCATCAGCACTACCTCCTTTACCGTGTAAAAGGGAAAAACAGGTATACACGGAATATTTCCCAAAGCTTTCCGTCAGGGTATGGTGTCTTACTGCTTACATTCGCCGGTGCATTATCTCCAAATGTATATCTGTACTCGTTTACCATAAAATCATTGATTGCCCTCACCTTTTGTTCCTCTGTCATCAGGTGTGTATATTCTCTGATACCCATTGTGCAACAAAACTGTTTAACTCTTTGATTTCAGCTTTTGTGATATTATATTTTACCTTAATTCTTAATTTATAATAATTTTTATACTTCATATATCTATCATCAAATTTTAATCTATAATTGCTTATATCACTAACTTCAGGCACCGCATATAAATCATCCCAAAACTTTGTATAAGCCTTTTTATTATCTATTGCCAAAACCTTTTTGCTAACATTTATTACATATTCCTTATCAAGATTCTTAATATGTTTTTGTTACCTGTTTTATAAGCTCCTTCCTTGTCTTTACTACCGGTTTAATCTTTACTAACAGCCTTTTAGCAGCAGCTTCGATATGGTATACTTGGGCTTAAATTCCCATATATAGTAGTTATTATTGTAATTGTAGCTGTCTATGTCCCAGTACGAGATATGTTCCATTATCTCGTTATATTTCTGATTTTCTGACAAATCATATAGCAGTTTCTTGTATTCGTTAAAGAATACTTCATCGCCCTTCTGTTTATCAAAAGCCTTATTTTCGGATTAAGTTTAATAACCTGTCTGATAACTGCCTTTTTAACTGTTTTCTTGTATTAACTATCTCCAGGCTGTTATCTGCTCTCTTACTTCTTCTTGTAGCGGCGGCACTCTAACTATATTCACATTTGCATATTCTGCATTATCCGGTATAAATGACAGACTTATCATTATAAGGCAAAATAATAACATCTTTTAGATAAATTTTTCATTTTTCCTCCAAAATTTCTTAATGTCAATCACAATATAGTACCATATATTAATTATTTTTAAATAAGGTTAGTACCATAAAAATAATTTTAAACATCAAACTCTAGCTTAGCTGGGGGATTACAATATTCATAGGATATTGCAAACTTTCTGCATATATATCCCAATATTTTATTTACTTCTTCTGTACATACTTCAAGCAGTCAAGAGTTACAGCTACAAGAATGATGATACCTCAAATACGAACTGTAGTTAGTGTCGATACCAAGGATTGTGAGGGATAAGTAAGTGCTGTGAAGATAAGTACACCCACAACTACACCTGAAATCTTACCGATACCACCGGTAAAAGGAAATACCACCAACTACGCAGGCTGCAATAGCGTCCATTTCCCAGCCCTGACCCATAGGCTGCTGAACCTGAACCACCATTCTCGCACACTCAAGCCAGGCACCGAAGCCATAGAGGATACCTGCAAGTATAAATGCTCCTAAAGTAACTGCAAATACGGAAATACCGGATGCAGAAGCCGCCTCAGGGATTTCCACCTACAGCGTAAAGATTCTTTCAAAACGGAGTCTTATTCCAAATAAACCAAACTACTGCAATTGCTGCAACAGCCCAAAAAGAATGATGGTTGGGAAAGCCATTAAGCTTAGGAATTATCATATCAGGAATATTTGACTCAATCGCACCAAAGGATACACCCTTTGTCGCATATGTAGCTAAGCCAAAGATAACAAGCATATTTGCCATTGTTGAAATGAAAGGATGCATCTTAAATTTAGCTGTAAAAGAAACCCGCGATTGCAGTAAAGAAAGTACAAGCTACTACACATACAACAAGTGCAAGTATTACTCTCGCCACAACCGGCATACCTGTAAAGTCAAATGCGTGTCCAAATACCTGACCTGTATTTATACCCTGGTGCATGATTATGGTTGCAACTGTCATACCCATACCTATCATACGACCAATGGAAAGATCGGTACCTGTAAGAAGGATAAGGCCAGCCACACCGAGTGCAAGATACATCTTTGGAGATGCCTGCTGTAAAATGTTAAGTACATTGTTATAGGTAAGAAGAGGTGAACCCCTTAATAATAGGAGTTATTATACTGAGTCCTATAAATATTAAGATAATTGCCAGATACAGACCATTCTGTAAAAGAACTTCTTAACATTGAAAACTGTATTTATAATTCTCCCACTTAATCTTCTGATTCTGCATAAGGTGAACTTTGACATTCTGAGCAGGTCAATAAGATGATACTTGTGGCTGAATGCCTCCTGCTTTCTATCCTTTATATCCTGAATATTCTTCTCATATTCAAGTTTTTGCATCAAAAAGACGGTTTTTATAAACATAATTCTCGTCTTTGATTTCCTGATGATCTGAAAGACCTGAAGATTTGCCTTTGTGGTCTGCAGCAAGTTTGCTAAGTTTTGCCTGATATTCATCCTTAGCTTTCTTCTTGCTTCTCTTCGCAGGCGGCAGCTACAGGAGCATAATATTCTTTGTCAAAATGTGCTCATATAAGACTCAGCCTCACTTATGTATTTAGCAATCTGGTCTTTATTGGCATTCTCAACTGCCTCAGCTTTTTAAGTTCCGTCTGCAGTTCACCAATTTCCTTGTTTCTTTCTTCTACCGACAGAGTTTTTATCCCTTTTTGATACTTTCAATCAAACTCTGAAGAGAAATAACCTTTATCTGTTCCATCAGCCCTCAGTGCATCGATTTTTCCTGAATCTTACCCACATAATCATCTATTGGCTACGCAGCTTATTCTCTTCTTCCACTGTTAATATTTTACTCATAACCTTTATCTCCCTCATTATAGGTATTTTGCACTTAGTCTAAACAGTTCTTCCTGATTAGTTTCCTAGTATTTACTATACCTGAAAGCCTGCCGTTAGACATAACTCCGATGCGGTTAGTAATACCTAAGATTTCCGGCATTTCCGAAGAAACAACTATTAGCAGTTTTACCCTCTTTAGCCATCTTTATAATAAGCTCATATATCTCATATTTTGCACCAACATCGATACCTCTGGTAGGCTCATCCATCATAAATACCTGTGGCTGGCGCTCAAGCCATTTTCCAAAAATAACCTTCTGCTGGTTTCCCCTGAAAGGCTTGAAATAAGATCTGCCGGTCCCATGCACTTGGTACTCATTATCTTAATTTCCTTGAGGTTGCCTTTACCATCTTCTGATCTGAAAGAATTGCTCCTGCTTATACTGATGTAAATTTGCTATGGTTGTGTTAAAGTCAAGTCTCCTTTTAAAATAAAACCATTCGCCTTTCTCTCCTCAGTTATCATAGCAAAAGCCGCTCTCCATAGCCTCTATTGGACTGTTAAAATTCATAAGTTTATTTTTAAAATAAACCCTTCCTGAGGCTCTGGTCCTACACCGAAAATAGTTTCCAGCAGTTCTGTTCTTCCTGCACCAACAAGTCCATATAGTCCGAATATTTCACCTTTTCTAACATCAAAAGCTTATGTCCTGCAGCTGAGGCTTAAACTTTGTGGAAAGATTTTTGATAGAAAGTACAGGTTCTCCCGGCTCATTGTCCACAGGCGGAAAAGCGGTTCTCAGAACTCGTCCTACCATCGCAGTAATAAGCTCATTCATATTGGTCTCTGAAGACGGCTTAGTCATAACCAGATTACCATCTCTAAGTACGGAAATTTCATCACAGATTTCAAAGATTTCATCCATCTTGTGAGAAATATAAATGAGAGCAATACCTTTTTCTTTAAGCATTCTCATCATTTCAAACAATTTATTTACTTCCTGAATATTCAGCGAAGAAGTAGGTTCGTCAAGTACAATTACCTTTGAATTATAAGAAATTGCCTTTGCAATTTCACACATCTGACGCTATGAAACTGACATTTTCCCCATTGGCTGAGTCAGGTTTATTGTCATACCTAATTTACGAAAAGAGCTCGAGCTTCTTTCTTCATCCTTGTTTCATCTACTATTCCTAACGAATTTACAGGGCATCTGCCTAAAATAAGTTGTCTACAACACTTCTTTCCAGACACTGATTGAGTTCCTGATGAACCATTGCTATTCCATTTTCAAGTGCATCCTTTGGTCCCTGAAAAATTAACTTCTTTTCCCATCTAAAATAACTACTCCATCATCCTTTTGGTAAGTACCAAAAAGGCACTTCATCATAGTTGACTTACCGGCTCCATTCTCGCCCATAAGTCCCATAACTGTACCACGCTTTTACATCCAGATTAATATGTTGCAAAACCCTGTTTCTACCAAAAGACTTACTCATGCCGCGTATCGATAAGATAGTTTCATTGTTTTTATCTTCCATATTCATACCCCTGTTATATCTTATTCAAATACTTGTTTTCAAAATTATCTGTATTATCCACTCTCTTGCCATCCAAAAAGTAAATTGATTATATTTTTATTACAATAACTTAATTGCTTTTTATACTACTGAAAAACCATAAAGCCTACGGTAAGAAAATGGCGGCATAAAGCCGCCACCAAATGCTTTTTAAGCTTTTATATGACTTTGATTACTTAAGAAGTGCGGTATAAAGCTGCATTATCTGTCTTAACCATATTGATTGCGAATGCATCATACTCACTTGGGTTACCAAGTCTGTTTGTGATATTAGACTCTGTCTGTCCATCACCTGCGATATACTCAACATTAAGGTTTAATAACTTGTCATACTTCTGAAGAAGTGGCTGATATGTAGCACCTAAGAAGTTATCAGCTGAGTTGTAGATATTGAGCCATACCTTCTTCTCTGGGCTCTTAGCAGCATCAAGCTGGTTAGCAACAGCTGGGAAAGGAACTGTAGCATCAAGGAAGTTCTTGTAGTTATCAGCTGTAACAGCAAGGTTTAATGCATAGTAAGATCTCTGATCTGCTTTGTATACATAATCCTCACCTTCTTTAAGTACATTTCCTGCCTCATCAGCAGTAGCAATACCTGTATTAACATCTACGCCGTCTAATGCGTTACGAAGTACACGAAGTGTTAAATAAGCCTGAACATCTGCATGCTGGCTGATAGTTCCGCCGTAACCGTCTGCGATTGCAGCAACTGCATCACTGTTAGCATCATAACCGAATGTAGGAACCTTGTTCTCTTTTGACCAAGCATTGAACATTGCCATACCCATACCATCATTGTTAGAAGCTACAACATCAATCTGATCGCCGAAAGAAGATGACCATGTACCAATTGCGTTACCTGCTGTAGGAGCATCCCAGGTAGCACCTGCTGTCTTCATTTCCTGAGAAGCAAGTTCACGAACCTTATATTTCTTTCCGCCTGCCTCAATCTCCACCGTCTTTAACCACTGCAGCCTTACCGTCAGCATTGGTTCCAACAGGATCACTTACTACATTACCATCCTTTTCTACTGCAGTACCAAGTGCGCTGCGGACACCTCTTGTACGGGCGATTGAATCATTGTGCCCTACATCACCAATAGCAAGTACATAGCCGATAATACCATCACCATTACGGTCAATCTTATCTGCATTCTTCTCAATATATTCTTTAATCATCTTGCCCTGTAATTCAGCACCTGCATAGCATCAAAACCTACATAATGGTGTTATCATTGAAGCTAAGTGCTGCCATATCAAGCTCACCTGTAGTACTGTTAGATGGCTGACGATTGAACCAAACTAAAGGCTTCTTTAGCGTTCTCAACTGTACCTGTATTCTGAGCTGATGCTGCCGTAGAAGCTGCCGCACTGCTCTTTGCTGCGCTTGAAGTCTTGGTGCTTGAAGTTGTCTTAGCTCCATTACCGCCGCAAGCTGATAATGAAAGTGCTGTGGCAGCAACTAACATAAGTGATAATGCTCTCAGTAAATTTTTTTCCTCCTTTTTAATAAACCCTATATATATTTAGGGCTTAACAATTTACAATAACGAGTATAGCAAAGCAGATAAAGTAAATATAGAATCTGTTTTTATAAGATTTTTAGCTATTTCACAACCAACTAATAATTATTTTTATTTTTCTATAAATTAAAGCCTGTATTTCCCATTAAACAGGGCATTAGTGGTTTAATTTTTGACAGACTCTCTACAGTAACTATGTACTGGCTTACACTGTAATACTTACCATCCACCGCTTTTGTTTAATATCTTCCGGAAGAGGCTCTTCCTGTCGCCTTTGATATTAGCAAATTCAATGATAGCCCTGGCATACTCAGGTTTATCACTTGATACACTTCCAAAAGTTCTCCTTTTTGATTGCCTCAAGTGCAGGTGCTGTTCATCACGCCTACTACCTTTAACATTTTTAAGAGATTTTTCATTTTTATTATATCTATTGCTCCAAGTGCCATATCATCATTATTTGATAAAAACCAGTTCTATTTCACTGCGTACTCTTTCACCCAGCCTTCCATCAGGGCTGCTGCCTGATTTCTATCCCAATTTGCTATGTCTCCAGTCAGTTTCTTTATAGGAACTCCACCATCTTTTAATGTTTTAACGGACCACTCTGTCCTCACTATGGAATCCTGGTGGCTCGCCTCTCTTCCAAAAGTATATATCTGACCTCACCATCCCCATTTAAGTCTCAAGATGAGTTATCTTCCTATATGCATTCACCAAAATCTCTCCTTCAAGCACCGCTGATTTCTTTGCATCTGCTCCCACATAGCAAAATTTGTCCGAGCGTTTCATATCATCTTCAACAGGTTCTCTATTGAAGAACACAACTTGTATATCTGCTGCCAGAGCCTTATCTATAATTACAGATGCATCTGCACGCTCTACCAGTTTGATACAGATAACATCATAATTTAGCGAAATAAACCTATCTACCTGTTTGTTTTGTGTGAACTGGCTTCCATCGGCATCCACAATTTCCAGATTTAGTCTAATTCCGTTTCTTTTCATAATACTTAACATAATTTTCATTTCTTTTTATACTCTGAGATAAAGGTATCATTAAAACGATATAAGCTACCCCACTCTTATATTTTTATCCGTTGTTCCTTCTTCATTTTTATTGAATATTAGAACGGCAATAATTACCACCATCATCATTATGCCCGCAGAGATGCAAAAATAATCATAACTATCTCCTCAACCGTTTATAGGATAAAGTTTTTATATAATCTTCATTTTTAAGTCCTCTGCCGTAATATAAAATGTTTCTATCTCATCCCTTGTATTTTCACCTTTGTCTGTGAGCATTTTGCAATATTTTTCTACTGTAAAATACCCCATATCATATTCGTTCCAAGCAATCATTCCACTATTTCTCCATCCTCAAGTTTACCAAGCAGGTAATCAGTTGCTCCTACCGCATAGATGCGCATTCACAAAATTATTGTCGTCAGCATATTTAACAAGCCTTGTCGTACTATCCTTGTCTAAAGAAATAAATATAACCTGATTTTTGCTAAGCCCTTTCAACTGTTTTTCCAACTTCGGTCCTGTTCCTCAACAAAGCTTAATTTATATCCCATATTTTCAAGCTTTAATTTTAACTCCTACCAAGGCTGTCTGTGTCTTCATCTGAAAAGTCCTCTGCGGCTATGCATATCTCATTACTCACACTGACAGTGGCTCTTATATTTTCTGATAAGAGTTTAACGATTTCTAAATAATTCAGAGAAACACCTCGCCCTTTTCTTTTCATCTTCTGCATCTCCAACAATTAATACCGGAATTTCCGAATGTTTTTCTTGATTTTTTTCTGCAATCTCTTCCTTCCGGTTATTACCTCATGATAATGGCTTTAGCCCCTGCCTCTATCTCTTCTTCGGCGGTTTCAAGCTTTTCATCCATAGTTATATTATCAGCAATTGCCGGAAAAACTCATATCTATATTATGCTCACAGGCAGCCGCATCCATGCCTCATATTTTCAGATTTTCACCTAAAATACCATCCATCAATATTGATATGGAATAAATCTTTGCCTCATTTTCTTTTATTATAAGGTCTGTTGCGAAAGAATATATAAAAATATAAGAACCGCTGCGTATGAAATCCAGAAAATTGCTGTTTTGCTCATAGGATACCTCCTCATAAGAGTTCCATTATAGTATAACATAGGATTTAAAATAGGTATAGGACATTTACTAAAACAAATATGTCCTATATCTATTTTATAATATTTATTTATCCTTACTAAGCCAGTTATTTACTTCATTATAACCTGAATAATATCTTTTGTGTCGGAACAATCCGTTTATCACCTGAATTTCAAAAACCTCCCAGATAATTCCCTTTCTGCCTTCAAGGGCACATGAAAACTTCCAACCAGTCCATCTTTAGAATATACCTCACCGTTGCATCAGAATACGACATATCGTAACTTCCATAATTATCATCTACAAAGTTTGTATAGTCTACAACCCATATTTAAAATACTTATTAGATTTAACCATAATAGTAACTCGTTTTCAGGACCATAGCTATCTGTATCATCCACATCCAAATTACTATGATATGAATCGTCTCTTTCTGCATACCAAACATATTTACTTCATTTGCAGAACTTGAAGTTCCAGTATATCTTTCTGTAAACAGATGTGAGTCCAGGTCAGACGGAGTACTGCCCAAGTCAGCACAACCTTAACCTCTCCTTCTCTCAAAGTTTTTGTGCAAAAATGAACAGGTATTTTCAGAAGACTTTGTCTTCACTATAAAAGTATAATACATAATTTCATAGCCTTCCTTATTTATTTCTGCCGTATAAATACTCGGCAGTAAATTTATTCTGATATTCCCATCATAATCAGTATTCAACGAAGTCATAATATCCCCTACCATATTATTAAAGCCTCTCTTATTATGATTTCCGCTCCATCTAACGGTATCATACCAGAGTTATCCATTTTTCAACTGCATCACCTAATTTTATATTTACATCAGACTTAACATCTGTATTGGCAAAAAGATAAACTGCATCCTGATAAGCATTGGGTATATTATCATTAATTGTAACTTCTGTAATACTAACTTCTTTCATTCCATCTTTTTAAAAACTTTAAACTGTAAGTTTTATCTTCACTTGGCAAATAAATTTTAGTATCTTCCATCATTTTTCCGTCTTTGTCTTATACAGTACATCGCCATTATATAGTGCAAGTTCTAAATCAGCATTTCCTATTCCATCCTTATTTTCATCATAGACAAAGCCTTCAACCATTGAGAATCCATCCTCGTTCATTGCTGCTTTATAAATATTGTAAGCAGCATTCAACATCCTCTTTCTTCCTGCCTATAGGTTTTTACCTGTAGACCTATAGGCTTCCTCGAACGCTTGTTGGTACCAGATTCCTTTTTATCATTATATTTGGAAGACATATAATTTGCCTGTGAACCATTATTATCTACTACTCTTATAGTATTCAAGTTATTATTTAAAATAATATCTGGTTCCTGATTATTCTGTGCAATAAAGCTGTTCACATATCTCGTCCACAGTCCTTCTTACTATAAATGAAATTTTTCTTATCCCAGCCTTTTTAGCCTTATAATAGTAGTACTCTGAGATTTCAATTTACTGTTTTGCAGATATTCAATGGATGTGATTTTATTTGCCATCTCTGTCTCAGGGTTATAGTAAATTTCAAGTTCAATAATATTGTCTGACTCTGAATTCACAAATTGTTTTCTGATTAATTTACAATCATTTTTATTTTTATATACATATTCGTCTTCTGCATCCTCAGGCAATATCTCTGCCTTCAAGCCTTCTGAAAGAAGAAAATGGTTCATCTCTCCACCAATCGTGTTTTCCTTTATTTACCTTAACTTTTTATAAATATTCAGCCTTGGTACCTTATTATCCTGATTGAGTCTCAAGATTTTTCTGTAATTCTCCTGCTTTTCCCACTTAAAGCCACTGCCTTTGCATCATCATTTTCAACTGATAATCCTTCCCCAGTCTGATTATCTATATTCTCTGAATTGCTTTTTGTATTTGATACTTCCGAGACTTTCTGATTTTTCTGTTTTATCCGTTTTTAACAGATGAAACCACCCGAAATCAATCTTTTCAGTAGTTTTTCCACCCTTAGGCATAACCGCATAGTAGCTGCTCCACCGCCTACTACCACCCTACCGGTAAAAGAATCCCTATAATCTTTACTATACTATCACGGTTCATCTTCCCCTCCTAGTCATATTACAACCTCCCAAGATATTATAACATCTTGGACTGTCTAATTCAATTGCAGATAAGCTTCTGTAATAACCTGCTTAGTCTCATACATTTTTCTTCCTTATACTCCTTTACAGGCAAATGTAATAATAGTAGTTCACATCCGGCTCCGAATCATTCTAAGTCCATATTTATCACCGAAGTAGAGCTTTCATCCTCTGTTCACATTTTTAACTCCTATACCTGAACCTCTGCCATTTCCGGAGTTTCCTTACCCAAAAATCACCATAGCTGCCTTTATCTTCCGTCATTCCAAGTCCCATTGTCAGATACTGACAGATACAGTTCGAAAAGCACCTTCACGCCAGGCTTTTAATTCTAATAAGTCCGTCTCCATCCATAAATTCCATTCCATGATAAATAGCATTTTCAACAAGTGGCTGCAACATAAGTTTCAATGAAGAAAGTTCTAAAACAGAGTCATCTCATATCAAATTCATAGTCAAACTTGTTCTTAAAACGCATATGCTGAATCATCAGATAATTTTTCATGGTCTATTTCCCAGCCTTTACCGTAACTATATTTTTACCCTTCCCCAATGAAAGCCTGAAAAACCTTGCAAGAGCAGTAACCGTATGTACCGCCTCCGACTGCTTTTCATTTTCTATCTGCCAGACTATAATATCGAGGTATTGCAAAGGAAGTGTGGATTTATCTGTGCCTGAAGTGAATCAAACTCACTCTTTCTTCTCCTCATGCTCAGTTACAATGTCCTGCATCAGCCCCTTTATTCTGTATTTCATATCCTGCACAGACTTTCCCAAATGTTGAATCTCGTAAGAACCGCTCTATATATGTCTGCGTCCAAGTTTCCCTCTTCAAGTTTTTTCACAGACTTTTCAAGTTCCCCTAATAGGATCCGTCACCCTAAAAGAAATATATGAATATGAGTACTACTATTAAAAATAATCAGAAAAGATTACAAATACAATGAATAACCTTGTTTTTAATTGTATTTAATGAAATTCCGTCTTTTTATTACTCCAACTAACTTCCAGCCCTGTGTAACCAACTGTCTTAATCACTACAGTCTGCGTAGAATTGTTAAATTCTTCTACACTTCCATCACTATATGTTGCTGCAAGTAAATTATTCTCCTTGATCCTGCCGGATGCAATGAGTTCAAATTTTGGATGCCAAATTATTTCTCCACCTGAATCAATAAGATAAATGTATCCGCTGTTTCCAAGTGATACCTCATCAAGTACCCTGTTCAACCCCTGATATGCTATATCAATAAGTAAAACTGCCTGTTCGTACTTCCGCCCAGTTGTTATTTCTACAGCCCTTGACATACTTATAACCCATCTATAGCCATTATTTTTCTTTTTCAAAAAGTTTTTGTATATGCGGGTCGGGTGAAATGTATATTTTCTGTTTTGTTTAAGGCATTAACAAACCATTCCTCCCTGCTTACATCAAATTTTTTCTAAACCTTGCTGCAGGTACTACACTAATTGGCTTTCCATCTTTTGGAAATAAGGCGATATGAAACACCTGCTCCTTATTACTGTTGATATAGTAAGGTGATTTCTTCATTGATAGATGCTTCAGAAAGGTTTACATTTTTAATTATTCCATAATATATTGTATCCGACAATTTCATTATGTTCCTAAGATAAACCTCTATGGAAGAATTGACTCGATTAACAAGGCTTATATTCTCCTGTTTCACTGTGTCTGAAAGCTGAGAGGAAAGCCTTGAATAAATTGAGATTACAATTAGCAGCACCGCTATAAGCGAAGATATTGTAAAAATAAATAAAACATCGAGTTTCTGATACTTCTATTATAGATAATTTTCTTTTTCTCAGCCTGCATATTTTATTTTCCTGTCCTGTACTTAGTTGGTGATATCTCAAAATTTTTCTTAAATACATAACTAAAAATAATTTTTGCTCCAAATAGCCTACTTTTTCAGCTATCATATAAGTGTTTTTCATCTGTCGTGCTTATCAGTTCTACTGCCTTATTTAACCTTATATCCGTGAGTAATTGATATACGTCTGCCTGTTTCTTTCTTAAAAGACTCGAAAATAAGCAGGACTTAGGTGCAGATGCCTACAAATAACCTCAAGTGACAGTTCTGCATTTGTATAGTTTCTAAGATACTCCTTTTCAGCTTCTTTAATTATCTGCTTTGAAGTGGTTTCTCTTTTTGCTGCATACCAAGATTGATATTGTGCATATCCCTAAGAGCCATCTCTTTAAGACCATCTCCATCTTTATTTTGTACACTGTCTCCATATAATTTCTCAAGACCTGAAAGACTTATTTCATACTGCTGCATAAGATCCATAATACAGGTTAATATCCTTAGCATATATGCCTGATATTGTCTTGAATGTACCTTTACTTCGTCAAGTTTAACTGCAAGACTTCTTACAATCTCTTCTATCCTTTCTCACCGCCAAATTTGATAGCTGAAATAAGCTCTTCCTCTTCTTTTTCTTCAAATCTAAGTACTCCGGTACTTACAGGTTCCACATCATGAGATATATACTACATCCTCCAGCACCCACTATCTTCTTGTAACCAACTGCATCGAGTGCTGTCTTATACGAAGCTGATATTTCTGGAAAGTGTCTGGCTGCTTCTGCCTATTCCTACTGTTATTCCCACTCCAAGAACTCTTTTTGCACTTTCTACATACATCCTCATCACATTGGTAAGCCCTGTCTGACTGTTTTTCACTCGTCTATTGCCACTATGATTACAGGTTCTGATCCTGAACTAGAGTCAAAGACCACATTTCTATAATGTGGAGGGACTAGCTTTTCTTCTATAAATTTTTATACATAAATAGGTATTAATTCTTTCTTTAAAAGTCTCTCCATTATATTGCATTTTCAAGCTCTATGTTCCTAGCACATACCATCCATTTATTGGCATTTCTATATTCATTCCATATTTCTTAAGATATTCATCTATGGACCGTTTCATCATACAGTCCTTTTTAATGATGAGTTTATTTAAGAACTGTCTCTACTAACAGGCAGGCTTGCCTTAGTAGCTTTCCCTAAAGTGTTCTATATTTCTCACGACTCAATTCTTCATCAAGTTTTGCCTCTGACATCTTTTAAGCATTTCAGTAAGTTCATCTACATTTTACAGGCTTTTCTAAGATGTACCTGCCACCCCAGCCTAATTGCCTCTTTGTGCATAGTAAAGTCATCAAACCCTGAAAAATGATAACTTTAATAGACGGAAATTTCTGCCTGAGGCTTTCCGTAAGTGCCAGCCCGTCCATATATGGCATCCTGATATCTGTAATTATCACATTTGGCTCTAAAGTTTCAATCTTTTTCAAGGGCATCTCTTCGCATTTTCCGGCATCTCCGACCACTTCAAAGCCATTTGCTTCCCAGTTTTATTTTTCTGATGATACTTGTACTGGACTTCTTCTTCATCATCTACTAACATTATTTTATATAAACCATGTTTTTACGAGCTTTCTATGTGATCAAAAGTGTTATGATAATTTTAACTTGGTTTGTAGAGATAGTCAATAAGTACAAAAACACAATAATTTAACCAACATCTATATATAAACCAAAGGCTCCACCTTTTCAGATGAAGCCTCAATCATTTTTAATTCAACACGATTTTTATCAAAAACCTTTACACTTTTTCTTCTTGCCTCGTGACAAGCACATAATCTTCAAGTCCTTGTTTGAACTTAACTGTGCCGTTTTTGCTTATTTTTGCCTCAAGTACTGTCTTATATCCGTCTTTGTCTTGTTTTAACAAATAAGCAAATAAGCCTCATATTTTCCTGCCTATATTCATTTTCTAAGGTGACTGCTATCTCTACATTTTTAGCAAAAGCTTAAATTTCCTATGTATTTAAGACCTTTATTGCTGAAACCTTATCAGCAATATCCTATATGTCCACTGATACCGTAAAATTAACTTCGCTTCCTTTTACTTTCTTTATGTCCTTGCCGTTTATTATCCACTTAATCTTATTATCCATATTTAGGATAAGACTCTTTTTATTGGTTTTTATAAAATTAAGTATGTCAGCAGGGATAATTCTCGCATCTTAACTCGGACAGTGAGTGATGAGGCAATTTTAAGATATGCAGCATTCCAATTAAGTTTTTCTTGTCTGAGCATACTGTCTGTACCTAGCAATTCTTCCTGTCTCGGGGCTTTTCTTCCTTTAGGTTTTTCTACATTTTCTTTTCAGTTGTTTTAGGAACCCTTCAAGCCACAGCAGAACCTGGATGAGCCGCCTGCTCCGCCGTTATTTCTTTCTTAGGACAGTTCCATCTTTTTCTCACTTATGTAAAGACTCTCACCCGGCCTCCCACACTACTGGTTATCAGTGATTACACCTCACCTGTCCAGCTGTAAGCATTTTTATTAAAGTGCCGTACCGTGTAGACAGCTTTGCAGTGCCCAGGCGGTGTAATTGTAGTTAACATATTTTCTGCAAATGTAAGCTCTTCTTATTCTTCTAACCATGTTTTCTCCCAGGATGCAGTGGCATCATTTCCTTTACTCTTTCCAGTCTGTTATTCATAAACGCAGCCCTTGCCTGGCTTCTTCACTTTCTCCGCAAACAAGAGTTCCGAGAGCTATTGCCTGTAAACGCATAATTCTCCGATATGTCCTGCATATCTTTCCTAAGCAAAGGCTTCTCAAGTTCATTGTTTTCAAATGCTCTGTATTATATGAGCAAGTCTCAGGCAGTTTTACTTTTTAGCTTTTATTATCTCCTAAAAGCATATTCTCCTACTGTCTCAAGTGCGGCACGGTTTATCACTCATACCTTAAAACTAAATCAAACCTGTTTCCATAAATGCACCTGAACCTATGGTTTTTATGCTGTCAGGAAGAGTGACCTCCAAAAGCTTGGTCTCCATAGGAAGGCAAAAATCTCCTTATTTCTTCAAGTCCCTGCTGTTTTGCCACAGAGTTCGGTAGATTACTCTTCGCATCCTACATACCCGAGAAGCTTTCTTTACCTTTGCAGATAAACTCTGAACTTCCGCCATGTTTTTCCGCTTTTAAGCTTTCTTCCTATAAGCAGCTCTATCTATGTGACAAAGTTATTTACAGTTGCTCTCGTCGGTCTCCTTTATCATCTAATGAAAGTCTGAATAATCCGTCCCTCATTACTCGTCTACCTTTATAGGTCGTGACCAGATATTTTCAACATTTATCACCGTATTTGGAAGTGAAAAGTTTACTATTTCCTTATCGGTTGCAAGAATCGAGCACTAAGTCCGGGTTCTTTTTGTAGTAACACAAAATCCTAAATTGTTTTCTTTCTCTAAAGCAAGTGTTGCATTATCCTCTTGTTATGTACTCAAAGCTCCGGTTTTCATCCTTTATTATAGGAATGTCTATCTTTTCTTTTTCATTCTATCTTAAAGAATCTGTCCGCCTCTCATATTTTCTTTCTATAAGACTGGCGGTTTGTCATCTCCGTAAACTCAGCTCTGCTTCAGTGCACATTTTCCGTATCTCTTTGCATCAATCATATTTACCGTTACTTTTGGCAGGATTGATAAGATACCTCCCATGAGAGTGTGCGGTATTTAGAGATGTATATACTTTTGCATAATCAAATTCAGCAGGATTTATAGGTGTACCAACGCCCCATCTGCTATTTTTAGTGAGGTTAGGCTGGCACTTTCTATCTCAAGCTTATTTCCCGCAGAGCTATTTTTCCTCAATAACACTTTTCCACATCATCCATTCCCATAACAAGTGATTTCCTGCACTTTCAAAACACCTTTTCAGATATGGTTTTACCCCTCCGGAACGATGGTTACTTTAAGACTTGTATTTTCAGCCGACTTACACTGTCCTTTTAAAGAGCTCCGTTTTCATTAGTTTATGGAGGCTCTAGTGCGAAAAGAAGCTCAGTCAATTATTATTTGCTATAAATGCTCTATCTCCTCTATTCCCTCTGAAATTGTCAGCTTTCTTTATCTTTCTCCTTTATATCCTTAGAAGTACCGTCAAATGCCTTCTCACTCCATGCACCGGAAATGTTCTTTAGAGAAAGCCGAGGTACTCCCACCCGTGCACTTCTGCTCGTATGTCGTAATTGAGCTCGTTGCGGCACTGCGATGCAACATACCTTTCCTTCTGTTATTTTTATATCATTTTCATCTTTTTGAACTGCCCTCTGTGATATCTGATTCAGATTAACTTGCATTTTCGTCATAGTTGGTTGTTTATAGCATAAGCACCCTTTGCAGGCATACCGTGGTTTTATGAAGCTCTGTCATAAATGAAAGACCTTTTAATAGCTGAGCATTTATATCATAAAAACCCCATGCTTTTCATCCACATTTTTTCTCATATCGGTAGCTACATATATACGTCATCAGTCTCATCGCATATTCTGATACATCAATCTTATTCCATTCATTAGGTTTCGGATCTTTTAACTGCTTAAAGAGGAACCAATTCATAGCCTGCCATGCTTTATTATAGCCAAGCACTGCAACCTGAATATGGCTGCTTATATCTTTGTTATTTACAAAGGAAAATTCTGTTTCTTTAGCATTCCTCCCTTGTAGCCTGATTTCTGAAACCTGACCGCATTTCCTTTTCATACTGCCTATGAAATGAGTTGTCTGATAACCTTTTGCAGGATCTGCAATATCTTAAATCCATAATCTTTCTTTTTTCTTCTCTGTTTTGTCACTATAAGTCTTTAAATCTTCTGTTTTTATTTTCCTTATCTGCTTCTACAACTGCCTTTATCTCAGAAGAAATATAATTATTCTTAAATGCTCTTAAAGTATATTCTCTGTGTATATTTCAGGAAACTTAAAACTTCCGTCTGCACCTGTCTGAACAGGAAGTATTTCATCCTTCCCTACTACCCTTACAAAAAGCCTCTGCTACAGGAGAGCTGTTTTCATCAACCACTCTTCCGCCCAGTGTAGCTAGCCTCTTTAAGCAGAGAAAATCTTCATTAAAGTTTTTAGTGTTTGAAATATCTATCTTTTTCAATAGAGCTCATAACCTTTTGCAGTAATTTTCAATGTGTAATGATTACCGGCTGCGTTAACAGAATGTGGAATTTTAAAACTCCGTCCTAAGGTCAGCATAGGTGTATTTTTCCTGTTTCAAGTATCATAATCTAGCTAAAACAGGTACTCTGTTATGTTTACAGGCTCTCCTGAATTAACCTCAAAAGAGCTGAATTCACATTCATTGTTTGTATGCGGACATTGTCTGTTTTCTTCTTTAACAGGCTGTTTCTTAAAATGCTTTCTTTCAGGCTCAACCGATACATTGTCTACATACCAGCCAAGTTCATAATCACTGATTATTCCTCCGCCCGTCTTAAAATGAAATCTGATTTTTTCTTTTTACCTTCATATTCTGAAAGACTCTTCTTTGGGTCTGCCATTCATTCTGTGACTTTGCATTTTGAATTACATCAGAGCAGAACAAGGTCTGCCATTCATCTAGTATCACTTATTTCATATCACACTTATTTGGCGAAACAGCATTAAGCGTAGAAAAAGAGTCACTATAAAAATATAATCTGCTTTCTACAGCAACTCAGGGCATATTCAGGCAGGTGTCCTGAGTTTTCACTGAATATGCCCTGAATCTCAGTTCCCCACATACCTGTAGAACGCCCTACCTTTCCTGTCCATTCCGTCCCACACACTTCTCATATGTAAAAACCGCTTGGCATTGGATTCGGACGCTTAGGTGCCCCATTCCCAATCACTATGTGTTATTTAAGCTCTCTGTCTAAATCCATGTAGCATCAGTGTCAGCTATATTTATACTTTGATTTTATCTGTTCCTATAACCGCAGTAAGTTCTTTTGAATCTTTCTCTCCTTCACTGCCAAATACACTTACAGCTCTGACTCTATAGGTATATGTCTGTTCAGCTTCCACACTGTCATCATATATTAACTCTCCAGTGTGTCTTGCCTGTGCCGTTGTTTATAAATTCCCCTGAGTATTCATTTTTATTGCTCCTTTAATCCTTGCAAAATTCACCGTTTTCCGTCTTTCTTCTATTATATAACTTTCTATGTCCGTTTCCTCAAGCATCCTGGAAGCTAAGCCTTAAAGCCTTTAGCACCGTACTCCCCTTTAAAGTTCTGTGACCTTTGGAGGTCCATGTACCATACTCAAGCTTTTATATTATCTAAATGCCAGCCACAACCCTGATCCGCGCTCATGCTCCATGAGAAGTCAAAACCTTATAAGCAAAGGTGCGGACTGACCTTTATTTACTTAAATCATAACTGTTATTTTCCCCATTTACGCTGATCCAGTGCCAATATCCGGCGAAGTTCAACATTATGAATTAAATCCCATTTTACCGTCTGTTGAAGTTTCTATCTCAGCAACCGTAATGCCGGTAAACCTTTATATTCATCAAGCGTAAGTGTATTTTCTTTTCAGAAACCTCACTTAGGGTCTATCGGCGGAAGATAGAGATAACTGCTTTATATTCTTCTCAAATACTGAACGCTGCATCTATTCCTACATAGGCAGTACTGCCGTTTTGCATAGGTGGTTCTCCTGCTAGCGGTTTATTGGTTACCTTCCATCTGTTTTCAAGGATGATGCCATCTGCTCCACTCTCAAAATCCCAGCTCCATGGCAGGGGTAATACCCCCTTTAATCCTACAACTGCTTTTTTCGCTTCTGTTTCATTATCAGGCAAAAATCTACTGCTTTTATTTTTTATATTCAAAACTGTTTGCTTTAGGGAATGCACTCAGTATTGTAATTCCATACTCTGATTTTCTGTCACCTGACTCAAGAAGCATATTCTCTTTCTTTCATACACTGCTTCATCTGCTGACTTATACAATAATTTCTACACTTTTCTACCGCTATGTCATCATCTATTTTAGCACTTACCTTATGGTCCCTGCCTCACATAGCACTGTCCTGTGAAGTTATAGTAATTTCAGCTTTTCTTTCATCCTTGCCCGACTTAAATACATGCCCTGTTATGCTCCCATTTCCCTGCCCTTCCTAGCCGCTTATAGCATCATAGGCATTTACCAGACCGTTACCATAAAGCCATATTTGGAGCTTTGTCAAACTAGTATCGGTAGAGGCTCGGCTGTTTTATCATCAGTTCTCCTCTATTTTCTCAGGTGTTAAACTTTCTTTATCTGCAGACTTTATAAGTGCCGCAACTCCTGCCACAGAGTGGAGCTGTGCCACTTGGTGCCGTTCCAAGATACATAGTTCCGCTTTGCATCTACGGAACGCACCTGTGCCTCGCTACTACATCAGGTTTTATTTTATCCTTTTATGGATTCAAATGCAGAAGGTCCTTTTTGAAAATGTTCCAAGTTTTTATTTATATCATCTGCACTTACTGCAACACATTTGGCTATTTCGGATTGGCTATAGTTCCAGGTCCCGAACAGACCTCCTGCTGCCTGATTGCCTGCTGCAAATACTGCCAAAATACCATTGTCTCTCCAAGTCTTTGCAACTTCTACAAACCACTCGTTGAAATCGGCATCACCACCCCAAAGAGTTATTGATAATATCAGGCTTCTTTGTCAAGCATCCACTGTGCCGCCACGCGTAGAAATCCGCTGTAGCACCGCCTTTATCACCGATAGCCCTCGCACTTATAAAACTTTAGCACCGGTCAACTCCTATCTGATTTAAGCATTGTCGCCCTCTCTTCCACAGATAGGTGCCTGCCACATGGCTTCCATGGTCATTTACAGACTCGCCGCAGGTCCATGAGTCCGTCTACAAAAGTCTTTATAATACCGTGTATCCAAAGCGTATCTGTTTCTTTTGTTTTATATCCCTTTATAAGATATTCTTCAATGCCGGTAATCTGTAGTTTACACCTGTATCTATAATACCTACAGTTAGTCCTGCACCGGATACATTAAACTCTTCCCATACCTTATCTGTGATAAAATTGGCTGACTTCTATTCTATCCTCTTCATCAGGGTACAAATATTACAGATTTTCTACTCTGTCTTTTACATTTTAATGGGTTTAGATCTCATAAATTCGCCATTATTGGTTATACGTACAGTTGGAAGCTTTTCATTATTTCATTTCGCAGATTTCAACATCAGTTACAATCAGTAGTGTACCCGTTTGCAATATAAAATGATTCTACTCAAGTACCCTAGCCTTCAATTCTTCCCTGTTAAGTATGGATAAAACTTGTCTGAGAGTCTGCCGCAATATCTTTTAACTCATAGCCACCGTATTTATACCTACAGGCTCACACTTAATACGACATCATATTTATCTTTTTATCCTTTAATAATTCCTCAAGTTTCTGAAACTTATCCGAGCTGTATGTTTTCTTCCGCTTTATTGCTTTTAGTCATCGGAAATGATAATGACATAACTACTGACAATATCGATAAGCCAGAAAACCTTTAACTAAATTTTTTATCATTTACTTTCCTTGTGGCATTGTTATTTTACTTCACTTACTCCATGCCTTCTATTTCTATGGTAAGATAGAATCTCTTAATATTAATTCCTCATAATCTGAAGCGTATTCCCCAACGTCTAAAAGCGAGTTGACATAATAGCTGTATCTTGCTCATATTCAAAAACTCTGCACCCTCTGAACTGTCATTATACCTGCCGGTAATTTTCAATTTATCAGTACACTCACCCATGTTAAGGACAACACCGTTTTCCGTTCAAAAGTATTTTTATTTTTACCTTGCTATATGGGAATATTACAAAACCATCTGCTGTTGCAACTCGTCATCCTTCTATCGCTGTTGCACTAAATTTTGCCTCTCCCACGTATTAGGTTTATTTTTCTTGCCTTTCAGATATTTTATGGTCAGATTTGCAGTTTATCTGTGCCAACCGTTACAGGAAAGTACCAGTCCGTATCTGCTGAATTTCATCTCCACACACTTCCGCTGAAACACCTTTGTCTGTAAAAATAACTATTTTACCTTTACTAAACTCGTAAAGCAGTTTCATCTAACGGGTCCACATTATCTTTAATTCTGCTTTATCTTTTTATATCCTTATTATGACTTGCCAGTTCTCTATTGTTATTTCAGGCTTTTCTTCATAATAATACTCTGTCTTATTTGTTTTAAGCGACATAGGCAACTGTCTTGAACTACAGTGATATTGGCATAGAACTTAACCTTTACCACTTGTATCTTCTTTTTCTATATCCTCAGGCAAGTCGAAATTCCGCTTCACTCTGCCTTGGCACTCCCAGAGTTGTTGTTGTCCTTGTATCGACAAGCTCCAGCCCTATCGCAATATCCCTTGTACATATTATCGAGAGTTCCACCGTAAATGAAGCAGGCAATTTTCCGTCAGTAACTAATTCTTTACCTTATTTATCCAGCCTGTTCCTACTCTACAGTTATTTCAGGTATCGTGTAATTATCTTAACCACCCTGACGTTAAAATTAGGATCAGTATATTGTATTGATATTGTACCGGTACTCTTTTTCTTCGTTTATTGTAACTTTTATATCAAGTTCTGTATTTTTATCAAAAATTCTTTACCGTACTTTCAAAATTCCGTCAGTAATAAGTGTTATCTTATCACCTGCAACCGTATATTGTTTGGGCGAAGAAATTTCTTTTGAGGTTTCAAAACCTTTAGCTGCCTCAACCTTTTATAGTCTTTACATCTTTTGGCATATTTTTAACTGTAATTACGGGATTATCCTTGTAATAATATGTTTTATTTTCACTCAAGTTTTGGTTTTAATACTGCCTGTGGCTTTTTACATCTTTACAGCTATAGTACAGGTTGGCATTTTCTCAACAATTCCGTCACGGAAGATTGTATATGCTGTAGTACTACGTCTTACCTGCCCTATATGTTACAATAACTCCATTTTACTCCATTAATCGGTAAAGCTTGGTGTTGTCGCTATGTAGCTGAGTGTCTCTTGGAAGTTGATTTTTCTTCTACCTCTTCCAGTCAGCTCCGTATTCAACTGTTATTTCCTTTTATATCAGCCTCCCACCACTTATAGTTTTTATCTGCTTTTTCTTTTATTTCCTACTATGGTTTTAACTTCTTTTTAGTTCCCGTTACCCCTGAAGGTAAGTCTATATTCTGCTTCAATTTCATATCTTGCAGGTTTGTTAAAGTCAATCTTTTCAAGACCTTTCCAAGACTTTATTGTAATTTTACCTTGTTTCATCACTTAGGTGTGCTGTAAATAACTTGAGGCAGTTTAGCATCTACTTTCCTTCTTACTTCCCTCTGTTAGGGATATATCAGGAATTTTTCTCCACAGATTTTATCAGCTTTTTCTGTCTTAGGCTCATTTGCGCCGCCTGAAGAACCACCGCCAAATCCGCCTCCTATACTTCCACCAAACTCTGTATTTCCTGTTTGCAGATTTATCTGTATCAAACTTCTTCTTCTTCTGTATTCTTTGCAATCTCTTTCTTTGCTTATCGTTATCCTGTGATACCTTTTTCTGTCTTATTATCAGTATCTTTTGAAGTATCCAGTTAACCAATGCTACCTTATCTATCTTCTACAACTTCTTAAACTGTCACCTTTTACTTTTGTTTTACTGTTTTAATATTATACCAGTGAGATTTTACAATTAGTAAAAGCCTTTACTTCCTCTCCTCTTCATGCTTTCAGGTATGTTATTTTCTCTAAAGAACTGATAGTTTTTCAAAAAGCCTGTTTTCAATCTTTTAATCCCATTTGATAACTTAACACCTCTTTTAGTGAGCAATTAGAAATGCTTCTTTTACCCTATGTAACTGTAAGATGGAATAATTACCTATACTGTCTTGCCATAAAATGCTCTAGCCTATCTCTTTTCATACACTCTTAGAGTATTTTGACTGTATTCTCATTTTCCATTATATTTTATGAGTACAGCCTTTTTATCACTAAAATTACTATCTGCTGCCTTTAAATACGATGGCGTAAAATAGTGAAATTAATATTAATAATCATCAAAACTACTAATGTTTCTTCTTTTTCTTTTGTTACCATAATCTCTCTCCTACCTTGTTAGTCTCAGCACTAACTTTAGTATCTTTTAAGATATTTGTCAACTGTTTTACTGTGCTACATCACAATTGCCATCTCTTTCATTCTATCCAGACACCTGTCACATCTTATAGCTCTGACAAAACCTGTTTTCTAATCTCCTGTCATTTCTTCATTCACCCTGTTTCTCATACATCCTCCCCTGCAAACTTGGATGTACTGGACAGACCTTTGCAGGATTCAGGAAGGGGGATGGAGCGTTCTATGAATTTACTCTTAAGCCTGTTTTCATTTATTACATCGAGGTTGTCCGTATTGAAAATTGCCTAATCTTATACTCATCAAGAGCATAGAAATCGCAAGGATAAACACTTCCATCAGCCTCCCAACCGTATTTTGAATGCCACAGACTCCACGCTGTTCACAGGCCCTCAGAGCATCATGTAGCCCATCAATATCCTACATAGTTTTCAAAAGCTTCTTATATAGGGCTGTCTTCCCTTTTCCAGTCCTCAAACCAGAGGTCAAAGAGTTTATGAGAAATTCGCCGTAAACTTCAGGGTAAGTGCGAATTCACCATTCTTAGTCATCCTCTGTAAATGCCTCAAGACAGGGAATATACTGCTGGTACTTAAAAAGCCTTTTTCGGCATAATCCCTGTAAATTTCTTCAATGTTCTTTGCCCATCTGCAGTAACAACAGTTCAATATATTGTATTCCACTCAAATCTATCAAATAGTTTAGCGGTTTCATAAGCCTTGTCATAGGCTGATTTTCCATTCAAATGCCTGTATTTATCGTGAGGTACATCTATTTCCGTCAATGGAAGTCCGACAAGAAAATTGTTTTCCTTAAAGAAAGACACCAAGCCTCATCAATGAGGGTTCCATTTGTCTGAAATGCATTGTTCACCCTAACATTGTTCTTATTATACTGTTTTTTGAAACTCTACTGCCTTCTTAAAAAATCAAGCCCACGAAGAGAGGCTCACCACCTTGAAATGCATAGCTTGCTACCCCTTCAGCTCTAAGCAAGTCTTCCTATTACATTTTTAAGTTTTCCTCCGTCATAAAGCCAAGGATGCATCGGTGCAGTTTCTCCATCTCATCCTGTAAAAAGCAATAGTCACAATGCATATTGCAAAGCCCCAAGCCGGGTTTTATAAATACACTGATAGCGGGCATTTAATTCTCCTGTCTGTATCTCTTAAAAACTATCTATCAATATAAATGTCAAATGAATTTATCATCTTTTGACACCTTTATGATTTATTTCATTCCCATTATAAATATTTATATCATTATTTCAATTATCTTTTGACGCATAAATAACCTTAGAAAAAGGACTAATATCCTATGCTCTTACACTTTAGAATATTAGTCCCTAAAAATCATTCTTTAATTTATTATCTCTGCCTTTTCCCTCGCCTGCTGCCTCTATCTTCTCTATCAGCTTTTTCGCAAGCATTTTTCTTATCTCCCGAGAGTAGATTTGTCATTTACAAGGTTGTTTAACTCATAAGGGATCATTTCGTAAATCATAGAAGAACTCTTCCTCGTAGACATCGCTCCTATCCTCATCCCAGCCGTTACTTTCAGGGTGCAAATACGCTGTAAAGATAGTCTTTGCTTCTTATACATCTTCCAAGCCTGCTTTTCACTAATCTGGGCATATACGAATTTATCCTCGTCTGTAGCTTATCTATAAGGGTTTCAAGGTTTTCGCCTATCATATCATCTCCCACATCAACTCCAGCCATAGCTAGGATTGTCTTTGGAAGAGAGCAGGTGGAAACTACCTCCTCGACTACCTTTCCGCCCTTAAATGCGCCGCCTGCTATTATTAGAGGCACCCTTAAGTGCAGAGCTGTGGCAGGTTCTCTTTGTAGTCATCAGAGCCCTTTAAAGTAGTCTCTCTGTTTCTTGTCTTAAAATGATGAGCCATGGTCTGAGGAATATATTATTATCGTGTTGTCATATAAGCCTTTTTCTTTTAGCTTATCAACTAATTTTCCAAAATTATCGTCTAAGCTCTTGCAGCAACCCAGATAATCAGGGTACATCTGTCTTGCATCTCCTCCAAGCACCTCTAAATCCTTTGGCAGCTTACAGTCCTTAAACCTCTCCTTTGAACCGTCCGGTCCCTCATAGATCAGCCCTGTCATTTTGATGATGTGGCTCAATGTGTGAAACAGTAAGGAAAAACGGCTTTTTACCATCGTATTTATCAAGGAATTCAAGTGCAAAATCATTAATCCTGTCAACCCTGTAGCCCTTAAAGTTAATCCTATTCATATTTTCATCAAATACATAGCCGTCATAGCCATGGAGGTCGCTTCAAGCATCAGACACCTCAGAAAGCCGTTATATCCACCTCCTCTCTCTCCTTAGGTATAGCATTGGTCTCATAGTCAGGGATCAGCTGGCACACTGTAGCTCTGTCACTTGCCAGATGCCATTTTCCCACATAGCATTTTCATATCCTGCCTCTTCCATATAGTTGGCAAGTTTTTGATATCTCTTGGGAAGGGATCTGTCCGTTTCTGAAAAGCAGCCCTATTTCCTGTGGATATTTGCCACTTTGAAATATTGCCCTGCAAGTCCCACATACCGGCTGTGCTGTAAATGCATCTCTAAAAGCACTCCCTCATCCGCAAGTCTGTCAAGGTTGGGCTTATATCAAGCTCCTGTCCATAACAGCCCATAGTATCAGCCCTCTGCTGGTCAGAAAAATGAAAAATTATATTTTGGCTTTTCCATAATTACCTCCGAAAAATAAAAATCTCTATGACGCATGGCTTTAATAATAACTATGCCTGGTTAGATTTAGCATTAAATACATTTGCTAAACTTTAACTTTCGTCAAATATTCTATCTTCAGACATTGTATTATTAAGCCATGTGACTGTCAAGAGATTATGTTAAATGGTGTGGGTTTGGGCTGATTTTTACCTTTATTTTACTATAGGTTAACTCAAGCATTCCGAAGTTGATAATGGCAAAAATCAAGAGATATGTAGGCATAATAGCTATGCCGATTTTCTGTTGAAGAAGCCCAAATATCATAGGCATAAAGGTACTTCCAACATAGGCTGCTGCCATCTGAAGCCCTATAACAGCTGCACTGTATTTCTTCCCAAAAATTGGCAGGTGCCATATAGCTGGATGGCAGGATAGACAGGGTCCCATACCGGTTCCAATGACGACAAAGCCTGCGGCTGCCACCATATAGCTTTCTACAGGTAAAAATACCATTATTATTCCTAATAATTCCACGAAAATGCCTATGCGTATAAGCCTTCTGTCTCCCAGTTTATTTGAAATAAATCCTGAAATCAGCCTTCCAAGCATAAGCCCACCAAAGATAAGCGAGCCAAACGAAGCTATAGTTTCAGCACTAAGCCCACTCTTTGTGCCTGCAAAATAGCTCGAGGTCCAAAGGAAACAGGTGGCCTCTCGCACAGTAAGCGTAAGCAATCAAAGTGAAAAATAACTGCAGGCACCTTAAGCGCTTCTTTAATTCCAACACTGTCACTGTGGTCTTCTTCCTCTTCTTTTCCATTAGTTTTCCACAAAGGAAGAGAAATAATGCACACGAAAAGAATAAACATCTGGATATAGGATGTCCAACTGTAGCCCTCATTCCACCTTGCGTATTTAAGTGCGAGCGCCATAATATACGGGCTTATCACCGCTCCTACACCGTAAAAAGCAGTGCAGAAAGTTCATAACCGAGCCTGAATAATTATTTGCCACATAGTGGTTTACCGAAGCATCTATAGCTCCTGCTCCAAGTCCATAAGGAACAGCAAATATAAAAAGCATCCAGTACTGGCTGCACATTGAAAATCCTAAAAGCCCGGCTATAGTAAGCCCTATTGACACTATCGTAATCCATTTTGTATGGAAGTGCTTTATCATACGAGGACTTAGAAGTGCTGATATGATTGTCATAAATGATATAGTCATCGACACATAACCCTGCATAAGATGATGGTACCGAAAACACCGCCTGCATCTTAGGCCAGCCTGAGCCAAGGAGAGAGTCAGGCAGCCCCAGGCTTATGAAAATGAGATAGATGACAGCTAAAAGTAGTGAAGACATGAATTTCCTCCGGATTTAAAAAATAATGTCAGTAAGCAAAGAGCTAACGCTGATCTTGTAGTTTTGAGGCGATAATTTTTAATAAATGCTTTAAGAAGGATACTTATTCTGTAGTTATACTGCTTGTGGCGGCATTCTTTGCGTTAGAACTCTGTCCGCCACCATCATGTTACTACAAAGATTATGACTTCTACGAAAGCATTGTTAAGAAAAATAAAATGGCTGACTTATTGTGATGTTGTTGTTAATTCTTTTTAATAGTCTTCACAGCCTTCAAGTACATCTCTATACGTAGCGTCAAAGTCGCGGTATACCAAGGATCTGCTATATCACCATCTTTTCCGGCAAAAGAAAGCAGCTCTTATCTTCTTTTCGGATCACCACTTAGAATTCTGTCCAGATTTCTAAGTGTTATTTGTATCCATAGCGATAATGTAGTCAAAATCCTGTAATCTTTCTTGGTTATCTGGGTAGAGGTAGTGCAGAACAGGCACCCCACTTCCTAAAGCTTTTTCACTGTCCCATAGTGGGTGGATTCTCCAAGTGCCTCCGTACTGGTGGCTTTGGAGTCAATGAGAACTCGTCTGCAAGACCTGCTTTGTTAATCATGTCTTGGAATACAAAGTGTGCCATACATGGTGCTGCAGCAGATGTTGCCACTCAGCAGATAAAAAGTACGCTATTTCATAAATTTTATCCTCCTAAAATGCATTATTTTGCCCTAATTTTGCGTGGTTTTGCCCAGTCTGTAAACAAGTGTAAACCTACAGATATTTTGGCTAATCTGCAAAACAAGGCAAATTGTGGCAAAATGTAGTAGTCATTAGTAGTCAAATAGTAGTCAACGATAGGGGTTGACTACTCACCTTTTAACAGTAGTATCGTTAGGGGGTTCAAATCCAGGTTAGCTTATAAGGTATGAACCAATGCTTTTCATTTTACCAAATAAATATAGATTTGATAAGGCTTAATAGCAGAAAAACAGATGACGCATTTGCTTTTTACCATACTGCGCAGTAAAGTTATATGAAAATATAGTTATCTTTGGTTGAGGTAACTTGCAATTTATCAGATATCCTTACCATCTAAATTCCTTAAGTTCCGGATAAGTGCGGATCTGATCAGATGATAACACTGGGAGTTACCAAAACTCATGTCGCTTTCTTGCTCCTTCTTTTCCGGAAGTTCAGCATATACATACCATCCAGAGTTCCAGAATTAGGCCTTATCATCAAAATTATCAAACATGACCCATCAGACAGTCTTGAACTTCATACGGATAACGTAGTTCAGGAATCTGCAAGCAGTCTGTCCGATGTCAGCTGTTCTCTTTCACAGTTCATGTATTGCAAATGTCACCTATCAGACTTACCATTAAAATATACAAGGTATCCGCTTGTCATAGCTTTATGACAATATCGCCAGATTCAGAAAAACTTATTACCGAACATATATCTTATTAAATTCATTCACATTTCTTTGGATTATCCCCATCAGACAAAATTTGTTGCTATTAACATACTCAGAAATTATTTCAATATTTAATTCATTTATATTTTCGTAGTCTTGCAGCTCATGAAAAAATATTGTCCACATATACTGTATCGTTTTCAATACGATATAACATAAAATATCGATGAGATAGAAAATTGATTCTTCGGTATCCTAGCTTTTTCTAAGTTTGGGATTCATCACAAAGTTTCAGACTCAGCAACATTTGACAGACTTGTTTTTGTTGCCTCAAAAATCATTTAATAAATTTCTAGCAGCCTGATCACTTTCTTTTCAAACATAAAAGATATGTGATGAAGCTATCAAGATCTTCCTCCGCACCACTCATCAAAAACAATCTATAATCCATACTTTGACCTCATAGTCCGAGATTACATCGTCTGCATCCTGAACATCTCCTTTTCTCTGGACTTTTTCAGTTTTTCAAGTATCTCTTTCTTGGTCATCGGAGCATATGGCTTTTGATTCTAGCTGTCTTTATTTCAAAGGAAGCCGTTTGCTGCAATAGCCTGTGTTAAAACATTCTGATTGCAGTTGTTGTATCTGTACCCAAGTCCTTAAATAAAGCATCTGAGTTTACTCTTTTAACTCATCTTCTACTCTTATCTGAATTGTACTCGCCATGTCTTTACACCTCACTTCCATCTTTTTATTTTATTTTAGTATAATGCTAAATCATTTCTATTTCAATGCATTTGTATTGTTTTATCATAGCATAACATCTATACTTTTTCTATCACAAAAAACAACCAGTAGCAACTATCTACCACCGAGGTCATCATCCTTATTTCTTTATTAAATTGTCTTTGAACATTTTCTGACTTATAGGTCTTTCTCACTACCTTTTCAACTTCTTTTCTTTGCTGCATTAAGTTCCTCAAGTCTTACCATCTCATCCTTTGCATCGTCAAACCCGAGGATGGGTGTAAACATTCATTGTGACGGAGATGTTGAATGCTCCCATAAAGGTACTCGAGTGTTTTAGGATTCATCCCAGCTTTTTGCTTGATTCGAGCAGTAGGTATGTCTAAATACATGAGGCGTGATGTTTGACATCTGCACTCTGCGGATGTCGTTATACCTTATAACAGAAAGTGCCGTGTTCATTGCAAATTATTCGTTTTTCTTATTTTCTACCTGAATACTAAACATTTCCTTCTGTGTTTTCAATCTCAGCGCGTAATTCTTCTTCCGTTGGAAGATATAACTTATATTTCGATGCAAATAACTGCTCGTTTCCATGAAGAATTGAATACTTGGCTATATCTTCATCTGTATCCGCACATAGCACAATTCCAAGAGTGGGATTATCTCCTTCCCCACGTTTGAGATCATCATACATTCGAATATACATATCCATCTGGCCTATATCCTGATGCGTAATTTTCTTTGTCTTCAAATCAATAAGTACAAAGCATTTCAAAATATAATTGTAGAAAACAAGATCAATATAATAATCTTCTTCTCTGTATGAATGTGCTGTTGTCTTGCTACAAAAGCATAGCCTTTTCCAAGTTCCATCAGAAACTTCTGAAGATTATCTATAATACATTGCTCCAGGTCAGACTCCAGATAAGACGTATCCTCTTTCATACCCAGAAATTCAGCAATAACAGGGTTCTTAATGAATTCAAGCTTTGTCTGATATTTGGAAGTAAATTTCTTCATCTCAGTTTCTACTGCTGATTTATCCTGTGTTTTAAGAATTCTATAGTAGTATTGCGAAGATATATTCTTTGAAGTGCTTTACACCCATGTTTCCTTTAATGCTTCATTTTCATACCATTCTCTTGCAATCTCATCCTTAACCTGTAACAATACCCGATAATGAGTCCGGGATAATTTTATATTAGATTTTCCACTTTTTCGAGTGGAAAAATCTCTGATATCTTTATAAAAAGAATAAAATTATATAAATTTGTTTTAGTGTACCCCCTTCCATACTGTGGTAGTGTCCAAATACTACCTGTTTTTGTTGTTCTAAATCCTTTGAAACACCTTGATTTATTAGAGGTTTGCAAATAGACATTGACCTCCTTTTTCATCTTATAATGTCAGTGACCAAACATCCATACAAAGGAGACAATGTCATGGACGTTATCTTTATTTACTTCAGTTAATTCAATACCAACATAAACAAATCTGCTGGCTTTTATACATTTTATCTGAATGATATATTCCTCAGGCAGTGGGCTTTCGATGATTCCCACTCTCCCAAGTACCAAAAGTTCAAAATTGATGAACTCCCTCTGATCACGGACTTCCGTCAGGACTGGACTTACAAAGAACTCGTCCCTTACTACGAAAAACATTATGGAAAGAAGATCCGCTCAATCAGCCGACGCTCAGAATGTGACATCCCTGATTCCTGCACCTGCCCGCGTTGTGATGCACCAAAACCGTTCCTCTACAAGAACAACGGTTCCAAAGGACAACTCCTGTGCAAGATCTGCGATGCCAGGTTCTTACCTGATGAAAGCAGATTTTCCGCTGTAAAACTACGCTGTCCCCACTGCGGCAACACTCTGGTTCCTAAAAAAGACAGAAAACATTTCATTGTCCATAAATGTGTGAATCCTAAGTGCTCCTACTATCTGCACAATCTAAAAAAAGTAGATAAGGCAGATCTGAAAGAAGACTATGGCAAGAATAAATACAAACTCCATTACATCTACCGTGAGTTCACGATGGATTTTTTCAGCATGGATTTAAATACCCTGCCTAGAAATGCTTCCTCACTGAAATTCAGCAGACACAACGCTCATGTCATGTCCTTATGTCTAACACTGCATGTCAATCTGGGACTTTCCCTGCGCAAGACATCACAGGCTTTAAAAGACCTGTATAACATCAGCATCTCCCATCAACAGATCGCCAACTACTGTAAGACTGCCGCCATCTGTATCAAGCCTTTCGTGGATCAGTACCCCTACGAAAAGAATGAGGTCTTCACTGCTGATGAAACCTACATCAAAATCCGTGGTATCAAAACCTATGTCTGGCTGATCATGAATGCCACTACCCGCTCTATCCTTGGCTATCAGGTATCTGATAACCGTGGTGTCGGACCCTGCATCCTTGCTATGCGTATGGCCTTCCAGAATCTCAAAAAGCTTCCGGAAAACTTTAAATTTATTGCTGACGGATACAGTGCTTATCCCCTTGCCGCTATGGAATTCGCAAAGAAATTTGGCAAAAATTTCACTTTTTCCGTCACTCAGGTAATTGGACTTACCAACAACGACGCTGTCTCTACAGAACATCGTCCATTCAAACAGATGATTGAACGACTGAACCGTACTTATAAAGCTTCTTACCGCCATACAAATGGGTTCGACAACATCGACGGTGCCAACTATGATCTGGCGCTTTGGGTCGCTTACTATAATTTTCTGCGTCCACATAAGCATGCAGGCTATAAAGTCCTCAATGAAGTAGAAATGCTTCAGGGTGCCGACAACATGCCCGGCAAATGGCAACTTCTAATCTTTCTTGGACAACAAACTATCCTGAATATGCAGAAAAGCGGTACTGCTGCATCGGAGCGGAACTGTTGTCAATAGAACCGTGGAATACCGGAACAGACGGCTTTGCCGGCTGCGAGGATATGCCGCGAAAGTCTATTGACATAAAGTTCTCGGATTATCCTGTCCAGCAGAAAAGGGGCAACTGCGCCCTTTTCCTGCCTTCCGGCGAGGATGGGCTCGGGCAAAGCCCGATAATGGGTCAAGGGACTGGTCCCTTGTAGGTTCTTAGGGCAAAGCCCTAAGCCCTCGGAGAGCTTATTGGAATAAATATCTGCAATTTTTCAAGGTTCATCAGAGCCCTTTTCTTTGACTCTGTTTTTCATAAATCATTTGACACTACCCATACTAAAGCGTTTAAATCCTTAGATAATTTCTTGAGTACTTCTGCACCGTATTCAGCTCTTGATTCACCATTCAGTTTCTTCATCGGCCATCTCTTACCAAGAAGCCACTCTCAGAACAGTCGCTAAATCAACCGCAGAGTATGCTACTTTCTGGAGCAGTTTCAATAATATTACAAGCATCTCCAAAAGCACTGCCTGTTTTTACATATTTCAATAATTAATTCATTTTATTTTACATGGTCTTGTAACTCATCGAAAAATATTGTCTACATAGACAGCATCATTCTCAATACGATAAAAGCATAAAATATCGATGAGACATTGATTCTTCGGTATCCTAATTTTCTTAGTTTAGGATCATCACAAAGCTCGAGACTCTCGGCTACATGTTGACAGACTTGTTTTTGTTGCTTCAAAATCATTTAATAAATTTCTTGCAGCTTGCTCACTTTTTCCTTTTCAAATAAAAAGATATCTGATAAATCTATACAGACTTTTCCTTAGCAACACTCATCAAAACATTCTTACATAATCCATACTTTGGACCTCATATCTGACAATCACATCATCTGCATCCTTGAACATCTCTGTTCTCTCTGGACTCTTTTCTAACTTTGGCAAGCATCTCTTTTTCGGTCATTGCAGCATGCGTTTGATTCTACCTGTCTTTTATTTCAAATGGTAATCCATTTCTGCAGCTATAGCCTGCGTTAAAACATCTCTGATTGCAGTTGTTGTGTCTCAGTGCCTAAGTCCTTAAATAAAGCATCCGATTTACTCTTTAACTCGTCTTCTACTCTGACCTGAATTGTACTAGCCATCGTTCCAGCACCTCGCTTCCATCTTTTTATTTTGTGTACGCTACATCATTTCTATTTCAATCACATTTACTACTGTGGCTAGCAATTTCTCATACGGTGTGGTGGTTCTCAGAATGAATCATCCGCTATAATATTTAAGTTGTTTTACTTTTCCATCAAGCCTTACGCACCCTTTAACGGTTTGCGCATCCTATAAGCATTGTCACTGAACTTGATTAAATACATCTACCACTCCATAACCAGAGTGGTGGCAACACACACATACAGCTGTATCTAATAATACTACTGTTGCGTCACTGAAATCAGGGTAAGCATAGCAAGATTGTGAATAGTGTCCACAAACTCATTCTTCTCTTGCTCTCAAACGTGGTTTCCACGACATAACAAGTCATACACCTTCCTTTGTCGCTAATTTCTTTTCTTTTCTACGTTAATGCATCATACGCATTACAAAACAGTAGCAATCAGTCCAGCCTGCTCAGTACTTTTAATTCTTCCAAACAAATCAATCGTCATTGCAAACCACTCTTCCTTCACTAAACTCTTCCTTTATGTATAACCACATTTTCAGAACACTTAAAGATACCATTCTCCTAAGCTCTGTTCAATAATAAAGATTGGCATTTGCTAATCGCGGTAATGGAATCTTTCATACTAGTGGAATATGGTCCATAACTTTCCTTTTGAAGGTAAACTCCTGTCTTTACTCCGTTTCTAGTAAGTACATAACATATCTTTTTGATATATTGTTCTTCCAACCTTTAACGAGAGTATGACCTTCCATTCAATCTCACCTTACTAAAATTAAATACCATTTTGGATTAACTTTATAGGTTATCCCAGCGCTGCATCCTCAATAACTATTTTCGATAAAAATTCTTCGATAATTAAGTTTCTATTTACGAGTGGAGCATAAATTTCAACTTCAATTGGTAGTTTTTGCTAACTTTTTGATACATAATCGGACCAACAATTCCTCATGTCGAGCCTCCCATTTCAGCACATCCCAAAAGAGTGGAAATGCACACTTGTAATGCCATACTTTTCATAGTTTTCGCTACCAGCCAATCCTTTCTATCACAAAGAAAGACAATCTGGAAGGCGATCTCCCAATGGTCCTTAGTTGGAAAGTTAAGGATTTTAATTCCATCACCATTATCAAAAACATATGGGATTCCTGTTTTACTTTCTGCCGGAATTACACTTTATTGCACATCCATAAACATACTCAGGGTATCTTTTTAAACTCACAATAGTAATGCTCTTTCCCATCACGCACACAATTTACAGTATTGACTTAATAGTTAAGCATGCTTTCATATCTCCAATTTTTGATTCTCATACTATCATCTCCTAAAAACACTCTGGGTTTCAACTATTATATCTCTACTCAAACTCGGTTGCCTCCAGTCTTCTGCTGCATCTTTTGTTTCACAACCGCTGCGCAAACCATACATATTCATATGGTATATAATAAGGTACTAAACTTCTGCACATTTTGCTAGATTTCTTTCTCTAGGCATTGTTTATAATAACTGCTTCATCTGTCCAATATCTAGCATAAACTAAGAATTAAAATCAATACTCTTTAATCCGCATCAGCCTCATAAAATGCAGCACATAATCACTATTTGAAGCATTTTAATCAGAAAGAATAACACTTGCCTTCAAAATCCAAAACCAATCTATCAAATTTCCAAAATACATATTTCTTCATTCTGACTTCTGCTTTCTTGATAACATATAGGATCTCCACAGGATCAAAATAATAAAGATTGGCATACTGATGCAACTTTCAACCCATTTGGAACTCAGAATCAGATTTCCTTCGCACTTGTAATACTTACTCATTGCAAGTTGAAACATGGTTAATCCTGCTTGCCCTTTCATTAGACAGCAACCCTCTTTGCATTAATAGATGGTATGTTATCGATAGCATGAATATTATGAGACCCGTTTGCCCCGTTAACTCTGTAAATCTTTCTGATGGTCTCAGTTTATTCACCTCCATTATATATAACACATCTATTCAAATTTGTCAGAACATTGGTTCTGCTTTGTTTTGCAGGTCAAGGAGTACTGAGTTGACAAATCAATTCTTCAATCACATTTCTATCGGTATCTTACCAATCACAAACCATGCTAAATATCTCCTTTTGCATTGACTTTGAGGATTTTGCCAACAAGCTTATCCACATCCCTAATTACAAATGGTTTTAACAAACGGCTCTTGTGATGTTCCCCACAGGCTTTTGTAAATAATATTTAACGGATTCATTTTGCGCTGCAGATGGTAGTTTATCTGGTTTATGTACCTAAATTTCTCTTGCTTAACTTCTGGATGCTTCTTGATAAATTTCGAGCGTCTGCCAATCACCACAAAGCTGGTTGTAGATAAATCATAGGTACTAATGGACTTTATGATATCCGTCATCTCCTTTGCATATTCTGCATTTTACCCACATACCATATCTCATGGATTATTGATAAGTCCATTTCCTGTAAAATTGCCCGAGGTCATCACATCCCTTCGGCTTAATCCATCATTACAAATAATACACTTTTCCATGAAGATTATCATCAATCTTAATTAAAGAGGTTTGATGGCTTTCCTTTCGCAATGTTCATAAAAATTATATAATGCTGTCACTTTCTTAGCAGCGTCATCATATCTCTGTACAATGATGTATATAGCGTAATTTATTATTAGTGCACCATTTCCTTTCAACTGCACTTTTGGAGACATCATCTGTAATAAAGCGGAGACGACGATAATAAAGCGTATCCGCTTTGTAGCCATCTTCTTCAAGCAACTAAAAGTGATTATTCTCATTTGTTAGATCTTCCATTTAATCACATTCCCTTCTCATCGTACTTTTTGATTCAATTATTCCAATCGCCTCAACCATTTCTAATTGCAACCTTTCTCAACATAATCCAACAACTACTCATTACAAAAGCAATCTTAATCATTTAACTTATTGAATTTAGAATGTCTTCTGCTCTGTAATCCAATTATCATTTGTTATGGAATTTTGCTTGTTATCAGGCATCATAATGTCTAATGCGTCACTTGACTTTTGGGCAGCAATTCTGAGTAGGTTTACAAACCCGATTTGGCAGAGCGATTAAGCCGAAATCTGCCAATGTTAATCACATAGATTCGCCCATTCTCTTATAACTGCGTTCGTGCGATCTCGATAGCATCATAGTAAAGACGATATCCCTCTGCATCACTTTTCTTTCAGATATGCCACTCGCTTTTGCTGCCAAAATAGAACAAATCTCTAAGTTGGAAATAATCTGTTATACTCTCCCATAGAAATGCTACAGCTCTGTAGTTTCCTTCATCGTCATTCTTCTCAACTCGGTGCATTGTTTTTTTGATCCAACTTATAATGAATTTTTTCTCATCGGAAGAAATAACAGAATGTTCTTCCACATATTTCCTTACTCGTGTTTTTAACTCTGCAGCGATTTCATCTGTGTCCATAACAATATTACCGTCATAGACGGTAAGAAAAGTATCCGGATCCTCGCCGATTACTTCGTCTTTTGTGTAAATGAAGCAATCCAACATAATTCCATCAATAACGGTATCGTCATGAGCTATTGTCTTTTTGGTAACAATGATCTATGCAATCATAATCACTGTCATGAGATCATTCATACCACAACTAAACGAACCATAGGTGACAATTGCCAATGGGTTATATTTTTCTTTCAGATAATCAATTATCTTCTTCATTGACTATCCTCATTTGTAAATTTTCTTTTGCTCTTTTTATTATCCCACAGTCTGTATAAAAGCATAGATAACCCAAATAAACCATGACCACAACCATACATTAAGCGTGGCTAATAGCCAGATATACGATTGCCACTTCTATTGCAATATATCACTGCTTCTATATATAACGCTTTCCACAAATTCTAATTTGTGGCAACTACCATCCATCACAATGTGTCCACATACGCTGCCACTTCACTATTCCTTCATATTCTACACCATCTTCATAAGTCTCCTGAGCATAAACTTCGTAAACTAACCTATGCTGTATATTTATTCTTCTTTGAACAGAAACCACTTAGATTACCAACCAGCCTCTCCTATGGTGGTGGTTCTTTGAATGGATAATCTGCTATGATATTTAGAAGTTCTTTTTGCTTTTTCCATCAAGTCTGGCACCCTTTTTAATAGTTTTTATCCTTATCTGCCTGTTTACTAAATTTAATTAAATACATCTACGCTCCTCTTCCGGATTATAAGATGTACACTCAGAAACATCTTCTTCTCTGAGTCCAAAAATACTTTTGTGTCATACCCGGTAGTGAATTAAGATACAAGGTTTCCTGAATCGCCAGCCAATCATCTTCTGATACTAATACTGCATTTTTCCCTCTATTATTTGTTATGGTTATAGGCTCAGAGTATTCATTTACATCTGAAACTGTCTTATATAAGTTAGCTCTTGCCTTTGTTATACTAATTGAAGTCATAGCATCATCTCCTTTCGACTTAAATATAGCGTACTTTTTGGCGTACGTCAAACCATAGTCAATTACAATGTTCATTCTCTTTACATAGTAATTCGATCTTTGCATTCATTTGAATGTTACATTAGAATTGCTAGTACATAAAGCACTCCCGCCTAATATACTCATTTATCATAGCATAACACCTCATACTTTTCTCATCACAAACAACCTGCCATGACCCATTACCACCGCGGTCACCAATCTATTTCCTATTAAATTACCTTACGCTTGTTTCATCTGGCTTACAGGCTTTTCTCCGCTTACCTTTTCAACTTCTTTCTTGCTGCATTAAGTTCCTCAAGTCTTACCATCTCGTCGCTGCATCATCACAGGCCAAGGTGGCATTACAGTCATTCGACTGTGAAATATCTGAATGCCCCATAAGGTCTGCTGGGTAAGCTTGAGGATTCATCCCAGCTCGTGCCTTGATCTCGAGCACGTAGGTATGTCTAAATACTGCATGAGACGTAATGTTTTGACGATCTGCACTCTGCGTGATGCCGTTATACTGTATAACAGAAAATGCCGTGTTCATTGCAAATTATTCGTCTTATTTTCTACCTGAATACTAAACATTCTCTGTCAACATGAATGTGCATGCCTGCTACAAAAGCTATTAGCCTTTTCCAAGCTCCATCAGAAACTTTTGAAGATTATCTATATTATTACATTGCTCCAGGTCGGACTCCCAGATAAGACATATCCTCTTTCATATCCAGAAATTCAGCAATGACGTGGGTTCTTAATGAATTCAAGCTTTGTCCTGATATTTGGAAGCCGATTCCTTCATCTCAGTTTCTACTGCACACTATCCTGTGTTTTAAGAATTCCCATAGTAGCATTGCGAAGATATATCCTTTGTAATGTACATACACTCCCAAACCCGTCCAAAGTGCTTCTCTTTCATACCATTTTCGCCTTCAGGATCTTCTACTTGCGCAATACTTCTATAGTGATGTCCATGATATCATCCAGATTGTGGACCTCACTGGAGTCCACAATCTTCGGGTACATCTGATAGAATCATTACAGAATTTATACAATGAACTCTTATCAAATCCTTTTCCATATTCCTCAGTCAATTCTTCTGACAGTGATATAATTATCTTCTTTTTCCATTTCCACAGGCGGCATTCTCTTTCACCACCTCGCATAAAGTCATATGAAAATATGTAGTTATCTTTGGTTGAGATATTTACGAGTTATCAGGCATCATACTGTCTAATTCCTTAAGTTCCGGATAAAAGTGATTGAGTATATGATAAACCGAAGTTGCCCTTTTCTAATACTTGGACGATATGGCCGAGAAGCCCATTAGATCAGGTCTTTCCGCTGTCGAAATAGATATTGTATCCATTCTTTATAAGAATCTTCATTCATCGAGTTCATAGAATTGCTAATGATCTGAGATACTCCGTCCTGAGGAGAATCTACATACTTTACAGCGTCATTTTCTGCGCATATAACATGCTATCAGTTCATCAACTGGATGCGATCAGTATCGAGGATTCTGGAAGACCCGGTATTGTTCTGTTACAGGCGTTTTCTGTCATAGCCAATATAAGTGATCTCAGCCGGGATTTTCACTGAAGATTTATGGATAAGCGGTGCATCCCGCAAGAGAAAGGCAATAAAACATATCCTCCCGACCTGACGATCCTCAGTGCGCTCTTGACCTGCCGCTTTTCTCTTTCTTTTGAAATCCTTTAAACTGTAAATTGGTCCCCATCAGAAGAACGATGTCATATTTCGTTGTTCTTCATAAACGGTAGATGCCTCGCATTACCCTGAAATACATTTACCATTTCGTTTCCAAAAATGTCTTTCATCTCTTCGACATATGAGGAGTGAGCTCTACTGCATCGACGAAATATCCTTCATCTGTCAAAACTTTGGTATAACTCCCACAACCAGCGCCTACATCAGCAATCCTCGCTGCCGGGACAATGTACTTATGATATAGTGATGGTTACGATAAACTCTGTTTCGTCTCGCCTTCGTATATACAAGACGCTTTCCCTCTGGAAAGTTGGAACACTGTTCAATTACTTTTCTTTTCTTGCTCATTTGACATATTTTCTGTCCTTTCTGAACGATTTATACCAAAGCGTTTGCCACTCTCGTTTCAGCATTTATGACCTGTCCGTTTTGCTCCGCGCATCAGCGGAACATCAACACCCTCGGTAGTCCACTGATACTTAAAGCCGACCTTTTCTTGAACATGCTTTGACTTGGCATTGCCTTCGTAGTATCCGCACCACACCTTTTGCTCTGAGGTCGCTATATCCTCTGCGAATCACTTTTCTTTCCAGCGACGCAGGATAAATCTTTCAGTCTCTAATATCATATTTCATCCTCATTTCTCAGTGAATTGCCCTAATTTGTAAGGTTTTTCCAAGTCTGTAAAAAGCAGTATAAACCTACAGGATATTTTGGCTAATCTGCAAAAATATCAATTTAACTGTTCATAATACTTCTAATAAACTGAAACTTATTATTTAAAGTATTCTGTTAATAACATATATCAGCATATTAAAGCAATTATAGAACAAGCAAATTCAAATCATTTTAAACATAATATCTTTTTCATCGGCTTTTGATTCAGCAATCATTAAATGTAATTCGCCACCATTGTGCCATCACTAATCTCTTCCTTCCATCAATAACGAGAGCATTATTCTTATCCACTCTAGAAATATGAGCTGCAATCCGTTTACATCCATCTGCATATGGATGATCTTTAATAATAAAATACATAAAGTTAGCAGCTTTCTTTCCTCTAATGACGGATATATGTCTCCACCAAATGCACTCTGATACACTGCTGCCAAAAATACCCTCAACCTACTCTTTTCTTTTCTCCACACCAAATACATCTGATTTAAAATGAAGCTTCCGATGTGAGAAACCATATTTCGACATTCTTCATATGTTATTTTATATAGGCTTATTCCCCACAGGTTTTTCAAGAGATTGATGATCATATTGGTCTGCATATCACGCATCTGTATACAAAGTAACAGCTTTTAAACATCTGACTCTTCAACATCCAATTTACTTGCAAGCATCTTTGTTTGTATATCAACTGTTCTTTCATGCACTTGCACCTTTTTCATTAATAGTATAACCTTTGTATCACATACTGTTTCAAGACAGAATTTGCCCATCTACGAAATGCTATCCCTCGCTTTGAATTAACTCGATATCCTACAGAAAGTATCATATCCAGATTATATATCTTAGGTTTTCTTCCCCGAACTTTTGTCGGAAAAACCGACAGAAGTCTCATCTAATTCTCCTGAAGCAAGTATATTTGAGATATGTTCACTTACTCGTAGCATGCTTAACATCAAATAATTTTTCCATTTGTTTTTGCGTCAGCCAAACTGTTTCCAATTCTAGGCTCAACTCAACCTCAAGATTTACATCTCCATCTGTAAATAAAACAATTTCATTTTTCAAAACTATCACCGCCTATTGTTTCAGATAAATTATCGCATCTTCAACCGACATGCATGTAGCAAATCTCTCAAGCCACATCATATCATTATAATACTTATATGTTACTTTCGCCGGTCATATAATCATTATCAAAGGTTGAATTTGCTCCTTGTGGAATAATCACCTTATATCCTCTTTCAAATGCAGATTTCACAGTTGCGTCATACACAAAATTTGTCTGCAAACCGACAACCATCAGAGTATTCTTCATTTTTAATATAATCAACAAACTCTTCATTTCCAAAAGCAGCTTATTAATATCTTTTATAAAAACCTTTTTCCCTCATCCATAGGTGTCACCCTGATTCGTACTTTCAAAATCTTCATCACAATCGAAAAACCCGTTCCAGGTCCATCATCATGCTGAAAATATATGACCTCTCATCTGATTCGCACGAGCAGCATCAATAATTTTAGTATTATCTATAAATGATTCAAAATTATAGAGTCTATTGTCTGTAATTCCTTTTTGTATATCTATAACCAACAGTTTTCATCTCGATTCTCCTTAGCACTAAAAACTAGAATTTAGCACGGAGCAACACTCCGTCTAATATATCATTTATCTTAACATAACTCTCAGTCTTTTTCTATCACATAAAATAACTCCCGCAGCATCATTACCACTGGGTCATCAATCTTATTTCCTATTAAATTACCTTAAACATTTTCTGGGCTTACAGGCTTTTCTCCGCTTACCTTTTTCAACTCCTTTTCTTTGACTCTATGGTTAAACCTGTGTTTCCCAATGCATAGCTGCTTCGGGCATCCTTTTTATCTCTAAAAAGAAAACCTGCAATGCCCTGCTACCATAATCTCCGAAGCTCTTCCGGTCTGTCTTCAATTATTGCACGAAACATTTGATAGACATCATCAGTCATTGGAAGTTTTTCTTGTTCCTGCATTAGTTTTGGTGTTCTCTATCACATACTCGCCCCAAGATGTTCTTTGTAACTGATGATTGATATTGATAACTTTATTCTTCATATCCACATCCCTAAGTGTCAGTCCACAAAACTCTGAAATTCTTATTCCCGCATGAAACAGGATGTAGAAAACTTCATAGTACTTACAGTATACATTATCATCATGTACGAACTTAAGAAACTTCTTCATCTGTCTTTGGAAACTGCCTGTCTGGTCTTTTTCTGTGTTATAGATTATTCCTGCAAGCTGTACTGGTCTTTCTACACTTTCCCATATCAGTACCTTTTTCTTATAAAACTACATGAATCGATGTATTATTCTCTACTTCCTCTCTCCATAAGAACAATAACTATGTGCAGAAATAGAGCTATTCCCATTTCCTCTATACTCTGATGGGCTAAACTACATACTCTTTTCTGACTGTTAAATCAGAATTCAGTAATCTACAGTACCTCTTTAACTTCTCTTGTGATGGTCTTTGTAGAAACACCTATTCTCAGATATCTCTTTTATGAGTCTTCTTTCTTTTTAAGTTAGCTTCTATTATACATCTTTCTACCAGTGTTAAGTGTTTACTTTTTTCTTTCTGTTATAATAAGTTTGCATCGGTTACCTTTCGTTATTTTTGTTTTCCTGCAAATCCAATTATATCAGATATGATAACTCGATGCTTTTTATTTTCTTTAAGTGGACACTTTTATTTTATAACTTATATTTGATACTTATTGTATGTAGACTCAATTGTATGAATAAATAATATCACAGATGTGGAGAGTATTCATCATGGAGATAATAAAAGTTTTGGAAGTAATGTTAGATATTACGTGAAACAAGAGATGACGTGTTTCCTAAGAAGTTTGCTGAAATGTGTGTGTCCGTTACTACGGACTTACATTGAAGGACATTGAGCGTCCTCAATCGAAGTATATCTCTGGATAATATTCAAAAATTGCAGATGCATTTGGAATAGATACATATAAACTTCTCCTTATTGAGAATACCGAGGATGAAATATAAACTCGCGGGTGCATACGACGAGGATTAAGCAATTATCTTGAAAAACCGTTATGTGAATACGCTATTTCATTAGGGTATGATGAATCAAATATTTTGATTCTAAAGGAGATGTCAATAACCTAAGTAACCACATAAACATATATCAAAATCTCATTTATCCTGCCAGCATCACCTCCGACCGAAGAACACCATTGGAGTATGGGCAAGACCTTGTGGCGTCTCTGTGGGTGTTTCGAAGACTTCTTTATCAATGAAATGCAGAACGCAGGGTTTTGATATACAACTTCAGGTGCCGACTGAACAAGATTGATTCTGCCAAATCAAAGGACCTCAACTATTGAGCGATTATCTTGTCCCGTACAAAATACTGGCTATAGAAATAACAATGGAGCTGGTAAATGATTATACCGATTTTGGTATCGAACTCATAAGTTGCATTTAAGGGACAATAAATACATTCAACTCCAAAAGAAACCGTAGTTTACTGCTTGCCATTGCTTTATCTTCAAATCCGTCAAAAATTCACTATGATTTTTAGGTAAGATATTCCTGCAACGTGAATCCTTCACACCGCCCTTATGGTGGAAAGTCACTTATGAATTATCAGTTGCTGCTAATTCTTTATGACTTTTTCATCCACGGGTGTTAGAGAAGCGATTTAGATACAATAAGATTTTCAAACTATGGCACAAGGTTGTAAGCAAGACAGAACTTACAGAATCTATAAAATTATATTATCCTAATACAAATGATGTTCAACAAGCTAGACATTGCTGCACAAAAGGATGGTTCATTTTATCTGGTACAAGAAACGATAACACCTCTATTGATATCCGACAGGTAAGTTATAAATTAGTTTCTCTCGAAAAAGACACGCAGGATTTACGAGCAAACGGAAGAAAAAGACCACTTCACAGATTATGTATTATACTTCTTCTAAAGCTTTTAACATTTCTTTTTGCAATTGCATAGATAATAAGGGTAGAACCGGTTCCTTATTTCTAATCGTTTCATTCCATCGGCACCATAAAACTGATAGTCCGAAACTTTGAAGTCTTGCTCTTCCTCAATAGACATCGTCTTTGAATCCCTTGGATGAATACATCTTGAAGATGAAGGACACGCAAAATTTCTTGTAATTGTTGTGATGGTTTTTCCCAATTATAGTTTAGCATAGGTATTACCATAACCACTCTTTGGTCTTATTTCTTCCTGGCAGGTCATCTTTTGACTGCCCATCCTTCCAATGCCTGCATAATTTCTTTATCAAATGGTCTCCGTTCTTTTGGTGCACTATGCTCGGTTAATTCGGTAGTACCATCACAAAATTCCAAAAATGCATTACTTACATCTGAATCATATTCATTATTGTTTGACCATCCCAATTACCGGCAAGTCACCTATTGCGTCTTTTTAATGTAACATATGGAATCAAATTATCTCCATGAGTTGGTTCTGATATTCATATCTATTATCGTTTTAAAATCCAACATAGGATAACTCTTTCTCTGCTGTGGAACTCCATAATCTACAGCATTTAATATCTTGTATTTTCAATTTATATCCTAATTTCTTTCAAATTCCCTTGCACATTTTAAACAGACTTACCTTTATCCATACTTAGTATGCCTGCAACATTTTCAAATACAAATGCCTGCATGGCAATGATACTCAATACTCTCTTGTATTGCATAAATAAATTGCTCTATCATCCATCTGTCTCTTTTCCTAAAGTTGAATATGACTGACACGGGAGTACCACCGACTACAACATCAAATAATGTTATCACCAATTGTTTCTCTTATTACTCTTCCCGTCAAACTGAATCATCACAGATTTATCATATTCATATGGATGATTTGAAAGAGTATGCCTTAGAAATATTTGTTTTCAATTTCGTTGCTATAATTATTTCGAACTCATCTAATTTTAAAACCATAACTAAGTCCTCCAACCCCGGCAAAAAGGTCAACTATTTTTGTATTTGCTCATTTTAATTCAGCCTCTGCTATTGTTTAGTAATATATACTTGATTCTTAGATTTCCGCCTTCCAAAGCCAATCTGTCCATTCCGCTCTAACCTCCTAAATTCAACCTATATGTTTTTACAGGCATGTTTATCCATTTCATTTGCCAATGCAATTTCACATCCTGCTGCTCAAATCCCAGATTTATTCCTCCAATCGGCAAACATACTTCCAACTTTAATTTTATCTTCTATAATTATTTCGCCTCCTTCCTTGGGAAAAGATTCCATATATAGTGCTCGCAGCTCTTTTCAATTGAGACTTGATGAATTATGACATATCTTGCATATGTATTCGTTTCTATGGTCTCAAACTGTTTATAATCTATTCTTTCTGTATCTGTCATTCTATTAATTCTTTTACATCCGGGAAACAAATCATAAATCCATTTTATTACCATCCTTGTACAAGATGTCTTATTATACTATATCAACGCTAATTACATCAATGTCAATTTGTGTTTGCATATACCCTGGAGAGTTTTCATTCTTTTCAACTTTTCAATCCAATATCGCAAAAGATTTAAGAGAACTCATAGCAAAGACTCCGATACTGGAGATAAAATCACACCCTGTTGATGATATGTTAGGTACAATTGACGAATTTCAAAATGCCGGCAATTCTACCCAGGCTCAGATGATTATGTACAGCAAGTCTTTTTAAAATCAATTTTACAAAAATGGATCCTTGCGAATTTAAGACTTTTACAGATGATATATCAGAGGTACTTTTGACCTCTGCAAAACTATAAAGGAAACGACATGTGGCAAAAGAGGAAATAATCACAAACCTGAGGGGCTTGTCCGTGAAAAACTCCCGCAAAACCCTTTGAACTTGAGAAAAGGTGCATTTTATACCTGCCAGGTAGGTATAGAAGTACTCCATTAAGATTCAAAGAAACCATCTTTACTATAATCTTCTTCTGAAACATAGTTGAAGAAGAATTGCTCTATCGGACACCCACATACAGAATGAAGAAAAGATACAGTAGTTCTAATCTTCAGATATGTATTCACTACTACAATCAAAAATATTTCTATGCTACTTGAAAAACTAAATAATTTATTATAGTATGCCAATTACAATATTAACTGTTCATTATCAGTGCAGACAAAATTTTCATCAATCAAGGAAAGCTTTATCTATGAAAAACAATTTCATATTGTCTTTCTTACTCGTTTTTCATTATAACTTTTAGTAGTAATATTCCGGTTTTGCTGAAAATGATCAAATTCACATTATTTTAATTTATTAAATGTTCAATCATCGGAATCAGAAAATGTGAACGAAGAAGTTAAGAAAATATTTTCCTTATGGCGAAATAGTAGGAAAAGTTGAAACAAAGCATGGAACTGCATACTATGTTGACAGATTCTATAACTCTCAATGAATTCAGTATATCGACCATATGACTCATTCATTTTACAGTAGTGATAACCAAATTTGTGCTGATATAAAATGGCGATTAACAACATCTAACAGTGAAAAGTCTAGGTCTAATAGCTACACACAAACTGAGAAACAGGATATATATTTATAAAATATTTTACGAGGCACTGAGAGTAAAAGTTTAAATAAAATGAGAGTGATAATAGATGAATATGGAAAGTGTAGTACATATCCAATCAAATAGGAGATATTATGTCTTTAGTTATACACAAAAATTCAGTAAAAACAAATAATAAAATATGTGTTGTCGAGCCATAATATTGGGGATTTTATACGATTTTCAAAGATAATTTTGAAAAGTACAATTATTACTATAAATTTGACCCATACGGAGAAATATATATCGATAACAAAATGTAGATAAAATAAAATTTTCCATTTCTATAACAGAATGGGTGAGACATTGCAAAATTGAGTGAAACTAAATTGATTGCTAAACTATAATTTGAGTTTTACTAAAATAGTGCACTAACTGAAATTTGGTGGATTTTGCGCTATAAATAATGGGTATGGATTGCTGGGACAAGGACGATTAGCCATTTAGTAACAACAATTCATATTCCAATAGTACGTATATTAGAAAATGAAAGAGATAGAGAGACTATGAAGATAAGTCTGTAAATAAAATCTTCTTATGATAATATAGGGGTGGAAATCTCTTAAAGCCGGATTTTCACCCCTTGTCCTCCTCCTCTTGACAGTTAAAAGTGATTATGTCAATACAGGGTGGCTAGACCACCCGTGTCTTTTTACACTGTATTCTATTCAGGCAGTCTCCCTTCATACATAATGTTTAACTCGCCGCAGAATCAGTGCTCTCGGTTTCGTATCTGTGGCGGTCCATTTTTAGTTGCCTCAAATGTAGCAGCTAAATACACAGTATGAGATGGCTGTAATCGCTTTGGGAACACGCTTCTTGCTGGCGGTTTAGCTTACGGTATGTAGGAATTAAAGCGATTCTATAGCGTTAGTGTATAAATAACCTTTCTAACAACGGAAGAAAACTTGAAAATAGGAAATAACATCCCAGTTATCCTTCCAGCGTTTCATTGAGTTAGGATATTTTTGGTGTCCATTTTTCAATCACTCAGCGTTCCAGCCACAGAGCTATTTTCCCTCAGTATTTATACCTAAGATGACATAGGCTGCAAGCTGCTATTACCGTTATCACGAGCCAGAATAATGGATAGCTTGTCAATATAAAAGGAGTTGGAGAAATAATACATGGATATAATCTTCTGGTCAATATCTGGAAATGTCTTTTTGATGTTTTTAACAATCTGAGGCTCGAGCGTGAGACTTGCGATCCGAGGAACCTCAATTCCGACCTGACCATAGCTGCTGTTAACCATCTTAGAAACACTATAGCCCGTTTCTGTAGTCAATCACTTTCATATCTCTCAGATTTGCCATATCCAAGATGTTCATCCATTTCTGCTTCCATCATTTCTTTAATGGGTTCCACCTAATAGGTCTTTAGGTTACATCCTGGATGTCTTAAGCCGTTTTAAAGTATCATACTCTTGGAAGCAGTAAGCTGAATGATGTTTCTTTTACCTTCAGTCATTACAACTTTGTGTAGAGTTTCTTTTCTCTTTAAGCCAGTAATAAAAGTACTTCCCATGATTTATTATATTTTATCATAGAAGACCTATTGCTTACTGAAGTCATTTACGAAAAGTTTCACATACTCGATTAATGACTATATTGATGGTATCTTTTCTAAGTTATCCATCCATTAACTTTCATTTAACTGCAAATCAATTTAGCAGATACAGAAAATGTATCTCTGCAGTAAATCTCTAGTTCCTCCTAAAATGACTCTCTCGCTCTCTGGAGAAACTTTACTAGAATCGTTCACCTGGCTGTACCATAAATATTTTCATTTTGTATTTCTTGTGTAACATCTGAATAATATTTAATGTAATACTGCCTAATTCAAATCTCACTTTTCACACTCATTTTATTTTCATTCCAATAAATAGTATAAAAATTCCAACTAAGACTTTTAATATTTCTTTGTGTTGTCCATGCTTGATATGAGCTAAAAGTGTTGCATCAATACTAGTATTCTTTCTTGATGAACTACCGTAAATATTCCTCTACATAAGTATTCTGCTCTTTCAATTGTATTAGCCCTAACTAATGGTATATGATTTAATCCCACCCTTTATATCTAGTTTCCAGCAAACGTAGCAGCAGCCACAGCCATACAGTTTGTCAACCAAATCCTCATCGTATTCTTTTCAGCTGCTATAAACCTATGGGCTTGAAGTATCTCTTTGCTCAATAGCACATATTCATTGGAAATGAGTATGCTATCTTTCCATCAACCAATCTCCCATCTTGTCTATATGCGGGTTGCCGCAGACTGAAGGTATTTCGTTTAAGAGTGCTCCTAATTCACGCCATGTTTTTGAGGAAATATGATGTGCTTCATAACCCAACAAGCAAATCACATTTGGCAGATAAACAAGCTAGTTTGTTCCTTACTCATTTTATTTACTACGACATTTGTATGACCTAATTATATTTGAACTTTCTACCATAGCATCAAAGTTTTCCAAATCTTTAAATCCAGATTTCAAACATAGTGTGTTAGGATTTCTAATAAGCATCACTATCGACACATCCTATCATAGAATTCATCTTTCACCGCTCTCATCATAGGTTTGATTCCTCAATAACTTATTAGGAACAACTACCAATGCTCTTTTGATTTTCCCCAGTAAAGGATTACCACTAACATAGTCTCTAATTTGCTCTGTTCCTGTTGGCACATGCAGTTGTTAAAAGAGTAAGAAAACTCTTTATTTTGCTCTTTCACGCAATTCCAAATATATCACCTCCTTGTATTAGTTTACAGCCTGCCTTGTAGAAAATACTAAATTTGTATAAACACCTCTATATGATACTTTTTATCCAAAATGTATACACAATCTTTTTAGTAATCTATAGCACGTATCAATAGCACCACCATTAATCAGATTCATCCATTTCTACTTCTCTACTAATGCCTGATAAAGCTTCATCAGTTCAGCTACACAATCGGATTCTGTAAAAGGTCCTGATTGGAAAAACCATAGGCTTCCATTTACAGCCCTGTCGTTAAGCTGATGCTTTTCTTAATTGTGATGGCATTGCAACTGGATCATACAAATCCGCCAGTGTACAATCTGGATACAACTCACGAGCCTCCAAAAATCCCTTAGCAGTTTTTCTGTTTTCTTTTCTGCTCCAAAGTTGAAACACACCATGGAAAGTTATTGTAGACTATAGCTAGTGAATAACTATAATCACTCTTCATTCTCATAGATACTGTTCTCATCCATGCGTATGTACATTGAACGTGTCTCCAAACTCATACAAAGTCCCATCAGGTATCATCTTACTTTATTGTTCGCAATAGTGTTTGAATCAATGTATCAACGCATATACCTTCTTCTTTCTGGAAAAACCAATGGAACTATAATGGCTGTATCTGCTATGGTATCTCTAAAAATCATAGGAGTATTTGCAAAGAGCCTGAGCCTGCTTGTCCAGTACTTGTCGGTCTTTCATTCCTTGTTGCTTCAACACGCTTCATTACTCAGGCATTTTTCGTAGCTCAGCTGGTGAACAGTCAACCAACCAAAAGACAATATCTTTCAATGTTATTGATGAATTCATGACGTCAACCATCTTTTTATATATTTTTGCTGATGGATTCTTAGATATGAGCTGTTCTTTCTCTTCTTTATCTAAAAATAATGGTAAACATTTTACACCTTTATTTCCTGCGATCATTTTCGGCACATTACATAGAGGTTTTAATCTTTTTCGACAAGTATATTAGGTGAATCAATTAAATATGGACTAATATTCTTTTGCTTCAATATATCTTCCATTAGAAGTATATATATGGTTTGTCATATGTAGTTTTCAAAACCCAATAATCACGCAATGCACCTAGTGCTCTGTCTTTTGCTTCACTTCCCCAATGAATGTCTTATATGCAAAATGTATGCTTGTATTATGATTTCTCAAAAATATATTTCCATAGTATTGCCAGTTCTGCTACCTTGCGTATTGAATTAGTAGATACTAAATGCAGTTTGGATATTTGTATCATCCATCATTCTGACTGCTTGTATATGTCATCCTCCCACATGGTCCAATAATCCTATATCCTTCAATCCTGTATTAAGACCAGTTAAATCATCTCTCTAGTGCTTTACTTTGATATTTTGCACCTACAAAAGGTGGATTTCCCATAATATAAGAAAAGTTCTTCCTTAGGAACTACTTTCTCCCAGTCTACCATGTACGCATTCCTTCTATAATAGATGCATGTGGTCTTTAATGGTAAAAATCCAGTTGCTGATGAACAATATGTTCCGTTTCTTTCATCATCTGTGACTCAGCAATCCAAAGTGCAGTTTTTGGCTACCGTTACTGCAAAGTCATTAATCTCAATTCCATAGAACCGCGATATGATACCTGTATTGGTTACTGCTTCCAAATCCTCCAAATACAATTTTGTCCACGATTCAGCTCTGATATAATGTCATTTTCTAATCTTCTAAGTGAAATATATGTTTCTGTCAGAAATTTCCGCTGCCATGGGCAGGATCAAGAAATTTACAGCTTAAATCTTCTCCTGAAAAGCTACTCAATTTATTTTCACGAGGTACAACTTTTTGAGCTCTTTTTATGCTCTCAAATTCCTGTTTTAATTCATCTAAAAATAGTGGATCAATCAGTTTATGAATATTTTCAATTGAAGTATAGTGCATACCTCCAGCACGCTCGTATCGGATTCAAAGTGCTTTCAAATACTGCACAAAAAATAGTAGGGCTAATCTCCGACAATCAAAATCATCACTTGCCTTACTAAAATTATATATATTTCATCTGTAAATTGTGGAATTTCAATATTTCATCAGCAAATAACCCTCCATTTACATAAGAATTCAGCTAACATACTATCTTCATATGGATCTCTATCTTCAGGTTTTGTATCCAAAGCTCTTAAACAGGTCAATTAGTGCTCTCCTTATATCCTTTGTCTGAAAATTCTGCAAGATAATCAGCATGCTATACTTCCTTCCAAAAATTCCTGCATCCTCAGCGTACAAACAAAACACCAAACGCACACAAAGCATATAGGCTTTTCAAGCTATGTTCGTTATTTGGATCAATATACTGTTTCAAAAATTGCATCATATAATACACCAACAATATCTCCTGCCTGAATGGAAATTGTCATTTCTCGTTTTCAAGTGAGTATGCCGGTATCTACAAAAATGAAAGTCTGTAATATTCCTTTTCTAGATTCTCCAGCAATATTTTCTTCAGGCTCACTGACGGATTTTCCATATCATATACAAGAAAAGTTTTGAAGTTACAGGTAACAATCCATCTTGGTCGCTGTAATATGGCATCAGATGAATATCTCTTTGCTTGCTGAAATGGTGTGAAGGAGTCCATCAGACTGTTTGATTGGTTTTCAAATCCCTTATTGCACCTTTTTGCTCAATCATTTTGTCGTCTCAGGAATAATAACATCTATAAATGATGTATGGTCCAGTTTACCTGCTCTTCAAATATAATAAATTCCTCAGGTCTTTTTGACTCCAAACATCTCTAAGCAGTGACAACCAAAACGGCTGGCTTTCACCTTTTTCATACCTTTGTCTTTCCACGCTTCAGCAAATCTTCATTCAGCTTTTTGCTCATTAACTGTCATATATTCACTCCCATATTTATGTTTTTGTTATTTAGAATATCCGCCTTATCTCCCATCAATTATCTTGTATACATTCTTTTTAAGTTTTCTTGTCCTAATCTTCAACTAATCTGTGAAATACCTGGAATTTTTCTCATTTCCTAAGTTACCTGCACATCATCACAAAATATGCCAATAGCCATATCATTTACCACCAATTATAGTACTTACAAGTAATACTCAATCTATTTTGGCTTTGCAGATAATGCTTATATCTGCAGTTTAATCACTCAGAATACCAAGAGATTATTTCAAATAAAAAGGCAGTCAGATGTCACTCCAATCACCTTTTAATTTTGAGTTTTGCAACTTAAATTTATTTTCTTCTTCCATTTTTCCGCACTTATATGGATTTTCTGCAGTGATCCTGATAATTTTTCCTGTTTCATCGTAGTTTTAGTAGTGCAGTTTCTGGGTAATTTCTTTGCAATTTCACCAATAAAACTAGCAAAAACTCTTTTAAAAGCTCTGTATTTATTTCCATCACTGGAAGTGGATAGTCCAATTGTCAATTAATTAACAATTCCCAAAACAGGGTACAATCACTCCTCAACACTCTCAAACCCCTAATTTGCTGTAAGGCATTTGAGCCTAAAATACGCGTTTGCCATGGCGAGATAAAGAGTACGCCTCGTTTTCATTTTTCTCCTCCTAAAATGCCCTATTTTACCCTAGTTTTACCTCGCGGTAATGCCCAGTCTGTAAAATGGGGTTAAATCTACGGATGTGGCAATCTGCAAAATAAAGGCAAATCTTAGCAAAATGTAATAGTCATTAGTAGTCAACGACAGGGGGATGACTACTTCCCTTTTAACGGTAGTAAATTATCTAATGATAACCATACTTGCCTCTATAGCTTTTTATAGAAAAGAGAAAGAACAGCTTAATTAAGATTTATAGAGAAAAGATAGATGATATTGTATGTATCCCTATCTTTATTTAGTTATGCTATATACTTATTTTTGTGCTACCTTTCAATAATTTTAGTCCCCAGAACTTACAATGTTCTTTTTTATTAGATACTGCAAACTCGCAACCTTTTTACTAAATCATTTGCATGAAATTTTCAATTTCATTTATCGAATAGGAAGATTCAATTTTCTTAAACCAATCATTATTTTTAATTTTATTCAAGACATCTTTATCTTGCAATTTTTCCCGAATTTGAGCAAATATTGAATATTTTCGGTTTTTAATTAAAGTATCATTGTAAGGATCTATACTTATCCAAAAATCTATTTCTTCATTTTCTTTCAAATAAATGCATATTTTTGAAAATTACATATTCAAGCTCAGAATCTAAATTTGCGAAGATTTCAACCTTTTGTCGTGTTTTGTATCTATTTCAAGTTCTTGAAACTTTCATGCGAATATGTGGCATTTTAGTATCCTTTGCTAAGAAAATATACCTTTCTATTCTTTGTGTTATATAAATAACTTACGAGCCTCATCCATACATCTCGCAGAGCGGTCGTATAATGAATCATAGGTATTGATTGACATTCATTATCTGCAATGTCCGGTACAAGTAGTATTCCTCATTAAATGCCTTTACTACGTGGATTTGCTAAAGCTATGATTTGATAGCTGTTGCTTTCGAAAAGAACAACTTTACATATCCTAACATTTCATCAAACCTCCTATTGAAAATGATATTGGATATTATATTACAACACTTTGGGTAAAGCAATACCGTGTAGATATACAAGATGGGAGTTGTAGGATACCTCATTTTCAGACTATAGACCAGCCCTCGGCCAGTTCGCGTATCTTGACAAAAGCGTTTATAAAGCCCATCCTGCCCTGCCAATTGCTGATGCGTACCTTTTCTGAACGATGTGCCCATCGTCAGAGTACGAGGATCTGATCGGCGTTTTTCAATTGTTGCCATCCTATGGGCGATCACAATCACCGTCTTTCCAACTGTCAGTTCAGTCAATGCCTCCTGTATCAGATGCTCATTTTCAGGATCAAGGCTAGCAGTGGCCTCATCATGAGTATAATGACAGGGGCATCTCTTCAAGATGGCACGGGCGATAGAGATGCGTTGTTTTTCGCCACCGGAAAGCGTGGAGCCTCCCTCCCAATTACGGTATCATACCCTCTGGAAGAGCCATGATAAAGTCGTGGCAACGTGCCTGTTTTGCAGCACTAATCATCTCTTCCTCTGATGCCTGCTCTTTCCCCAAAGCAGATATTCGCCCTGACAGTGTCGTGAAACAGGTAAACGTTCTGAAACACCATGGAAATATTAGACAACAGGCTATCACAGGTAAATTCCTTTAGATTATGCCCACCGAGAGTAACTTCCTCCGCTCACATCGTAGAAGCGTGCCGAAGCCTGCAAAGTGTTGTCTTTCCGCTTCCGGACGGTCCGATAATTGCTGTTGTCGTGCCTTCTTGGGCTGTAAAGCCTCATGTCTTCAATTACATTCCTTTTTCATTCCCTTTGTCGTAGGAAAAATCGCACCTGTTCAAAAATGAATATCATAAACTAGAAAGTGAAATGTCCTTTCCATCCTCATCAATATAGTTATCTGGAGACAGGGCTTCTATATGATCCATAGCATTATTGATAACGGAAAGGATATGTGCACTGTCTGCAATCGGCTCAAGAGAATTAAATACCGTCAGTGAAAGTAGGAGAATACAAAAACCATTGGCAGGAAAGATGACCGGAGAGTCCTGCTCCCATGACAGAAATAATCATAGCGATACTGGTACCGACTTTAACGCAAGCAGGTGTAAGCAGTTAAATGAATAAATCCCCATTCAATTCTCAGGGCAATCTTTCTGCTTCTACACTAGCTTTCGAAATGCGGAAAAAGACGCACCCTCCATGCCGAATCAGATTTCACCACGGGCAGTCCTCTGGTATATTCGACTGTACTGCTCTTGTCAGTTTCGTTCACTTCGGTCTGGATAAGTGTATTTTCTTTGCTACCTTGGAAATGAGATTTAAGCAGATAGGACGCAGAACACCCACAAGGCAAATCAATGCACCCAAAGGGATGTATGACAAAAAGCAGGATAAAAATACAAAAAGCTAAGATATCCTCCAACAAAATGTATCTATCATCCTCATTCCCATATTTTCCAGGGGTATAAAGTCCTGTGGTAATTGGAATTGAGTATAGTGCCTGTGTCTTTCTCCTGAAAAATACCCCAGAGAGACCCTCTTCAACGCCGTCCCTATTGCTGCAGACGATCTCTTGCAACCAACTCATAACTTATAGTTTCCTAATCTTGCTTTTATATAGTCGAGAAGGAACTCAACAGAATCGTTGTAAAAATCACACCCAGACCTTGCATCCAAAGCCCTGATGGAACACTGAGCCTCTGGCTCTCCACTGCACAACATTTCCAATGATATAACCGGCCATATGACAGGTGCTGCGTACTAAGCCGGAAAGGAATGAAAAGAAGAAGCCTATCAGAGCCTCTTTCTGAAATCCTCACACTAGTGGATGATGCGCCCTATCGTTCTAAACATTGACTTATCCTCCTTTTCCTTGCAATGTCCATCTCTTTGCCCCAATATGTGCACTCCACATTTTCTTTAGAGCGGCGAGCCTTTCAAAAGTTCCCTGATGGGTACCTCACTGCTCTACCCTGCCCCCACTAAAATCTTAATCTTATCTGCGTCCTTTTACCGTAGACAGCTGGTGCAATGACAAGAAGTGTCTTGCCTTTTGTGAGTTCCGAAATTGACTGCTGAATCAGATGCTCATTTTCTCGGATCGGTAAAATGCGGTGCGCACTCATCTAAAATAACAATCGGTGCATTTTCAGCATAATGCGAGCAATGGGCTATGGCCGCTTTTCTCCGCCTGAAAGTTTTCCTGCTTCACCTGTGCAGATGTATCATATCCGTAAGGCAGCTTTTGAAATAAACTCATCACAGCGTGCTTTTTGCAGCGGCTATCACCTCTTCATCCGTTGCTGGAGGCTGCAATCACGGATGTTCTCTTTGATTGAAGCGCAAATAGAAAATTATCCTGCGTAACAAAGCTCACTGGTACTGATAGCTGTGCAATGGGCATGTTTCTGATGTCATCCTCCTATTTCGATGCTTCCGTCACAAACATCCCAGAACCTGCAATCAGCCTTGCCAGGTAGATTTTCCTCCGCTTGCGCCAGCTAGAGGCGGTATAAGCTCCCTCAGGAAGTGTGGATCAATTCCGTGTGGGATTTCTCCGCTCTTTTTACTGAATAGGAAAAGCGGACATTTTCAGTGAACATCCCTGCCATTTAGTATCGCTTCAGATTCCGGTTCTGACAATCTTGTATAGTAAGAAAAGCTCCGTCTGATCTACAGTATATTTTCATCTGCCCTTATACTATTGGCAAAAATTTCAAGTTTTGCAAAGCTATACAACCATAGGACAAGGCTAATATAACCGCAAGCGTCATCTCGGATACTGAAAGGCATCGAGAAACCAGATGGAGGCTTACGGGAACAACGCAAGAAGGTGGGCGCTAAATGCAAACGCGAGCTTCATTGTTACAGGTGTTCTCATCCAATCGATTACAAAATATATATTCAGAGGACAGTGTCGGCATATTTTGTAACTGCTTCCTGCCTTCCCAAAAAGCTCTGATTACCTCAATCCTCAATGTATTCCACAATCACATATTCAAACGAACATTGGATTCCATATACTTTTCCATGTCTTCCACTGATTGCAAATGTAATCAACATAAACGTAAAGCCAATTGGAGAGATAGAAGGGAACCATGCCACTCTGAAAATCAAGAGAAAGAACAACGCACTCAGACTCACTGCAGGGAAGTACAAGATGTCCGCTTCCCTCCGGGGATCATATGGCTACTGTGGCTCAATCTCCTCTATTCTGCTCCACAATTACATTTTAATCTCCCCCGATTGAATGTGCCTGCACCTCTCCAAGAGGAGTTTACTAAAAAGCCTCTGCTATTTTAAGCCGTAATCCCTCCAAGACATAGTACGCACATAGTGTGAAAGACCCTGTTGAGTCAAAACAAACTACTTTGACTGTATAGGCAGAGCACCTATTGCTCCCCCAAAAGATAATGACTGAGTTTTCAAGCGCCCTGCAATGTAGGCATCAACCATCTGCTAAACACAGTAAAAGGAATAAGTCCACCACAATGCTGACAATCGATAGGATAACTGAAAGCCAGCCTATGCTCTCTTCCATCTGCGTAAGATAGCAGCGTACTAAACCAATCTCTTTTCTATATTTTCCTGCACTCTGCATTCCCCCTTCACAGCAATTTGCTCACCTAAGCTGAATCACACTATGACAAAACCAAGTTCAGGAATTCATAATCTATGTGTAATATGAGAACCATATATCCTCGCGACAGTTTCTGAATTATCTCACCTGTCCTGTACTCATGCTGCGTATAGTCTAAACCACTTGTCGGCCTCGTCAAATATCATCATGCCCACTACTCCGACAGCACTGCCTGGCATACTGCCAGTCTTTTTGGCGCTGACCCTGACAGTACGGCAGGATGCACCTCCCTTATGGAAAAGCAAATCAAATCCTTGCAGAAGTTTATCAATCTTTCTCTTTCGATGCTTTCGATTGCCGCCAGCTCGCATCTCGTCCACAACACTGTCTGTAAATAGTGATGGTTTACATCCAGATGACCATAAGTACACTCTTTCGACCTCTGTCTTTGCCTCCTCGTAGCTTTTCGTAGCTGACTCGTACCTGATTGCTCCTTAAGCAATCACGCAGATTATCTTGCACAGAGTTGTTTTTCCTGCCCCATTCTTTCCCACTATTCCACAACATCTCCTGAATTAGCCCCAAAACTGATTTCCTCTTCCTTATAACGCGCTAATAACGTCCTTTCAACACAAAATTCACCCTTTAGGTCTGTACATTTAGAGGTGTAATCAGTCTCTTTTACAGGTTCAGTCACATCGAAATCCGTTCCCTTTCAGTAAGCGTACGAAACTGTCTTGCAGTAAATTCACCATAACCGTCCTGCTTTTAGATATACTACCTGTCTATTACAGAGCTAAGATAATTCAGCCGATGCCCGCAATAATCACAGTTTTCCCCTGTGCCTTATCATAACGAAACAATTCCTTTAGGTCACTCAGCAGACATGTTGTCCAGATTGGAGGAGGGTTCATCGAGCACATAAATTTCCAGCTCTGCTGCATATACAAAAGCAATCGATAATCTGTTTTCTCACCACCTGAGTTTGAAAATGTTTCCTGCTAAGCAGATTTTCAATTCCCAGCTCATCTGCTGCTGCCAACCTCTGTCCTATCTTTTCCGGTGTAACACTGCGGTTTTTCCAGTCGAATGCAATCTGGCAGATGAATCCGTATAAAAGAAAATTGCGATTTAGGGTTTTTGAAATACACTTCCTATCATTTCCCGCAAGCTTATACATACTTGTTTCCGCCACTGCTCTCTCCTTGACACATACATCTCCATCACGTCCCACACTGGAATAAAATGAGGAATCAGCCGATTAACAAGTTTTGTTAAAGTCGTCTTTCACTGCCGCTTTTCTCTCGCAAGCAGGACACATTCACCTCTGCGTATCCTCAGGTTTATTCCCAACGCATATATCGCCCACTCTATAATTCACATCAATAAACTCAATCATTTTGATCCTTTCACACAATACCAAGAATAAGAACAACTGCTAGGCGGTAAAACAACATCACAGAGAAAAATGTCTGAGCTGAAACTCACTTTCTCACACAGGTCTCTTTGACTACAACATGGCTGCTACTATGAAAGTTCTTCTGCGGTTTTGTTACAGACAGCATTATTGGCACCAGATAACACTCTACTTTTCTCCCCATGCGTATCCTCTAGACTTCATTGCATCCTTAATGTGACGAACCTCTTCTGAAATGAGCGAGAAGTAACGAACCGTAACAGCCATAGCATAATAAGATTTTGAGGGAGATGCATTTTTCCTCAAGGCGGTAACAACTCATGGACGCTGCACTTCTTGACTAACAAAGTACCTGTCAAAAGGCGGCAGCATCCGTCTTGTCATATTCACAAATACTGAAAACAGGGCAGTAAAAGCATGAGGCGATGCAGGGAAGCACAAAGGTCTGCAAACAATATAACAGCACCAGAAATCCTGCTCCGCCTCTGCAATTTTAGAGCAGCCATATACAATGAGAACCACGATAATTACACCGTCAAAGCGATTTCCCTGCTTCCGGTTCTTCTCTAAGATACATCCCTATGTTGGCATGAAAGAATGAAGAGACCCGCACGAGGGTCAGGCTTCCTATAACGCATATTTAGACGTATACCGCTTTTCTTGAAATGTTTTTGAATATCCCTCCTGCAATCAATACACCAAAGAACCCGCCGGCAATCGGGAAACCAGCAAAAGTATCAGCATAGGGGTGAGTGATATAGGAAAATGCTGCAACATAATTCCTGACTCTAGTCTCGCCAATTTGTTGTGAAAGCTCTCACGATACACAAATAAAGCAAGCAGTGGCGATCCTGCCATACCGTAGCTAAACAAGATGAAAGCGACTAAGATTACTGAATTTGATGATGTATTTTGTTATGTACCCATAGGCTTGAAACAGCACAGGCATTAGCATCGTGATGCAGAATGAGGACGGTAAACTGCCCTGTAACAAAAATACAAAAAAGCAGTGATGAGCCGATTAGGACAGCTCCCAGCAAGAACTTTTTACCGCCATAAGTAAAGAATACCGGAGATAAATATTGCCACCGTTCCGGAAAGCACAATCCAGAGCAGGGGAATAAATCCTGTCATCATTGCCACAAAATTCAGTACAAAGTAGTTGACAGAATAGTACCGATTGCGATTACATCTTTTCCTGTCAGTTTTTGATTTTGGTTCATCATTTCACTTAGCTTCCCATATGTTAATCAATTGTTCAGGCTTTGTTACGGTACCGTAGTCCAAAGGTGTGGTGTCGATGATTTGCCGAAAGCTGTCAGCAAATTTGCCTGTAGTCTCATATCCTACAAAGAAATCTCTGATACGCTAACAGGATTTTTATCAGCAGAGCTGCCGGTATTCATACGGCACCTTTTTAAATAAGAATAGATGGAATCCATACATCTCTGTAAAGCTGATTTTGAGTTCTGTCTGGATGTCATATTCTTCAGATAACTCCCTGATTGTAAAATGTACAGGATAGATTTTCCGTAATCTCATATGAATTTCGAAAGCTTATCGGATGGCAGCAAAAAGCAAATCTCCTTTTGCTATCTTCCGTATCTCCACCGTATCAAGATATAGAAGCAATTCAAGTATTTTAAGTCTATAGTAATCGGACCAATATTGGCAGGAGGGTATATAAGCAAGCCATAATGCCATTCTACCATATCGTCTTTAGAATGCTTGGGAACGCCTTCTTTACAGAACTTACTTGCAGTTTATGAATATCAGCAGAATTGTAGTATAAACATGCAGCTGCGTGCAGTATCAACATTCAAATAAACACTAATCCCATGGAAACGCTGAGCGGCATAACACCTGCCCACCATGATGCCTCCGCGGTCATCAATCCTAAGCTGTTTTTCCTGGGTACGCGTAACCGCCATCCAGTCTCCCAGCCCAATCCACCACCCTCCCTTGCAATAGCTTCAGACAGATGACACTTTGCATTTCTTCCAGAAGAAAGCCTGAACTACAATGTTGCATATGCATATCCACAATGTTTATACACGCTCGCAAATGGCATATATGTCGTCATAACACTCTCTCTCCGGCATCATCTTTGACTTCAAGAATAGCATAGCTCTCGTCCTGATGCCAGAACTACCATTGTCTCTCCCAAAGTCCTGATTGAATTCATCCCAGCACCTCCGGTCATAAATTGTTGGTTGAGAAGTAACTAATCTATATGTATATTACTTCCTTTAGAACAAAAATCAAAGTCCATTTAGACATTTTCATTCTCATTTAGCTTTACGCAAAAGGACTTTGCACTGTTTTCACAACTGAGTAAAGTCCTAAGCTTTCTTCGTTCATTCTCGTGATCTTCTCCCTTTTCTTTCAAACAAAATTCTAAGTTGTAGGGCTGGTCGTGATTTTGTAACCTCAGTGACGTGCTCACCTGCATTGCTCATAGGCTTAGCTGCTTCTGGCACGCGCTCTGAGTTACAACGCAAACAGCAGAGCTGATTTCTATGATTTATTATCACATCAGCTTGCACAACAGCGCAGGCGGGTAGCTTATCTTTAGTTTGGCTTTCAAGTTTTGTATAGCAATGGGTGCCAGCCACGAGATGATAAATCTAAGCTCTCGCTTAGGACGGAGCAGACGGATGCCGGGCAGGTCTGAAATGTTATCATTCAGGCGTCACTTGTACGATCTGTTTTAGACTAAACAAATTAGAATTTGTGCACATTAGCTGATATAAGTAAATTAAGAATCAAAAGATTAATAATAGTGCCTTTTAGTTTTTCATATGATGCCTCTTATGGTGAAATGATATAACTACTTCGACTACAATGTAAGTCGATATCTTCTTAAACGGCACGCAGAGCTTTACTTGCCCGTATGCTCTCAAACCTCCTTGCCAAATACATATAAATACGGCAAGAAGGACGGTCATACTCAAGGTAAGCCTAATGAAATATAAGGATAAAGTGAGCTTTCTGCCGAAGATGACGGCATAGGAATATCAAATGACCAGCTAAACCCTTATATTTGACAGATTCTTTAGGGCGGGCAATAAGTCCGTAATACAGGTTCAGGAGCTGGGTTTTCCATAGTAAAGAAAATTGTCGATATGCATGTTAAGGAGTGATTAGAGAATGGTAAGTAGAGCGGAACCACATTTACCGACTCCTTTGACCTTAAAATTGAAGAGAGAGCCCATGGCTAATCTAATAAAGAATAAATACATTCTAACCATTGCAACGGTAGTAATCTCTTGGGCTTGCACTATCGCACTTGGCAGCCTTTATGCCAAAGACAGACTGAGCAAATGATATACTTACTGGGTCTGATGCGGTTAGAATTTGCCTATGTCGATGCAGGAGTTTCCCTAAAACTAGTGCCTTCTTATGAAAGCAAAGCTTTCTAAGAGGAAGATGGGATATATGTGTATAAAGCAGTCATATCCTCTGCGATGATACAGAGATATAAATATACCATAGCTGCAAACAGCGTTTGAGAAGTTATTAGCAGCAGAGTCGGCCCAGGATTGCCAAAATATTCTTAGCCACTCGCACTTTTGCCGGACTTATCAGACTTCAATGGGGCAACCTCATCGGTGCCGCAGGCTGATAAGATTATCTCACTAGAGCACTGCCTGTAAGTGCAGCTTACGAGGAAAGCAGGAGTTACCAAGAGCCAGGTTAGTGCCCTTGAAGTGGACTACGATGATGACGACTGCTAAAGCCTTCCTTCTTATCCTTATATCCAATAACAATGGTAATAAGGCTGATGAAGATACAGATATAGAAGCTCATTCCCCTACTTTCTAAAAGCTCCGGTGCTGAACAGCAAACCGGCCCAGGCGATGAATTCGAGAAAAGCAGATCGCCGGATAGTCAACTACACCCTTGTGCTCCCGGAATGGGAGCGCAGTTTGATCCTGGATGAAGGCAAAAAGCTCATGCGAAACCAGATATCTCCTGTCCAAACGCCACCTGGTCCAAGGCGGGCAAAACAGTTATTGATAATATCTGAGCACACGCATGAGCCAGAGTTTATAGAAATGGCACAAACAGCATTTTTCCCTTTGCCCTAGAAACAGCGGATACAGTGCTGTATCAATTGTCTCTTCCTATTTGCTACTTTTCTTCCTACAGGTTTTCTAGTATTATTCTAATTTACCCAAGATGCTAATGCCCCAGTGTCCAAGCTTGGTCCATCCACTTTGGTTCTTTATAACGTAAACATAGAAGAGAGTCAGAGAAGTCATAATGACAAAACCAAGAACATACGCTTACACTTTGCCAAAGTCATTGTAAAAGCTGTTAAAAATATCCAGGTCTTACGGTGAAGCTAAGTACAGCAACGAAGTCAATTGCAAAAGCCTGCACATAACAGGTTATACATCGAACCTATAAACCCAGCCCTTTGAGTGAAACTCCGTCTTTTGCGCATAAAGTAAAAGCTTTGCAGGCTGTCCACAGAGGCAGACAATTGCATCGCCGAGAAATATATGTCTGCAGCCGAGTACAAAAACGCCTGACGGTGGCTCACATTTGACGGAAATATGCTTTAAGATGTGTTTGATAGCCACACCTTCAAGGTAGATATGCGTGATATGAACTGTGGCCAAAGCTAGCAAAACCCTCCCATAAGTTTAATCATAACTAGGCATCCTTTACGGAAAATCCCTTTGCCTGGCTGGTTATTGCAGTAATCGTGAGTACGGCTATCACTTATGGTGACAAGCGACCACATTATATTCTTAAGTAGGTCTTTATTACCTTTTGTTCCATCTATAAGTTCTCCTTAGAGTTTATCTTCTGTTATAGTATAAATTTGGCTTTAATTTTACGATTATCTTAAGTTTTAATGTAAATCAGGATAAATACTCCTTACCCATTCTTTCTTATACACATCTGCAATATAGACGGACCATTACACCAAAGTTTTGAATCGCTATCATACAATGCCCTTCCAGTCTTTGACAATAGAAATCAAGCAATACTTCTTTAGGGACTACTACTGTATCTTCAGAGATTTCTTCACAACCATAGTTATAAGTAAATCAATTGTATACTCCTGGTTCATCTCTACTAATCATCGTTTCAGACATATTTTCTCACCTCCTATATGTTTTATGCATTTCAATGCTTTATCGTTTTGAAACAATTCAAGCATTTACCTGTATCCCTTTCTTCTGACAAATTTGATACATCTTCCAAACTGCCCCATCACCTTCACAGTGAAAAAGTCCATCCATCTTCAATATAGCCTAATACTTCTTTATTTTTTTAAATATATCAATAACTTTCTCAATTGATAATTTCATTCTTAGCAGCTAAATTAATCAATCTTGTTTGTATAAAATTTCTGATTTTTGCTCATTTCTAAGATGTCTTAAAACTATTTATCAGTTTACTTGTGTTATTATATTACTATTTATATATTTTTTTTCATATTATCTTTTTATTTCAAACTATAAATGCTTATCTAAGTTTTATCATTAATTTGATACTTTACTCTTCATCATCTAACTGCTTATCTATCTTTCCTTGTTTTTCTCTTATTCAAGTAATAAGATGACTATCGATAGTTTATAGGAAATATCGTTATCTAAAATACTGAATAAACTATGCAGTCATTTTGAATCTGTAATTCCAATCCTAATATACTTTTTTGATTATCATTTAGTATAATAGATATTACCCTGCAATAATGAGGTTTTTAGTATATCTGTTTGTGCTGTCATTTGGATTAATTGACCATATTGATGCTTTAAATAATTGGCAATAATCATATAGAGCCTGCTTCAATTAAAAATAATCAATTCAGACGCATATTTCAAAGCTTCGTATCCATAAAGACCATTTTAATCACAATAGATGTCACCAGAGTATAAATAATATATGTATAGCCTCTGCTCTGTATCCTTCTTCTTCAGATAAAATGCGCCTTACTGACATTATTATTATTCACTTTGCCCTCCCAAAATAATTCGTCAAGTGTTTTACCGAGTGCCTTTACAAATGGCTATATGATTCAATGTCGTTATAGTCTCCGCCTCAATAAGCCTTATTGTCTGTCTTAGACAACCGACTTTTGCCAGGTCTTTCCTGTTTCATATCATTTTCGATTCGTGCAATCTTCATTCTTTATTCTTCATCAATTTATATTGTATAGTATAATATATTATTGTCATAATGTCAAGTATATTGTATTTTGTTTTTTGTTATTTAGTTTTAAGACAGGTGTCCTGGGTGTCAAACGGACAGCTGCCAAATTTAGCCAAACTTTCCATAAAGCAACATATACTGCGCGCAAGTGGTTATTCAGCTTTTTATTAATCAATGCGGTTCATTTCGAAGGAATTAGAGTCTACTTAAGGGATTTCTTATCTCCTCACCCCCTCGACATCTCCTCTAAAACTAAATACAAATACCTTTCCATTTTATCCGTCACCTTTATAAATGGCTTAATAGGGTCTGAGCAGGAGGAGATTCTCATTACCATCTTTTTAAGTCTCCCTTTAATAAGTCGTCAAACGAAGTTCCATTCACCTCACCATGTCATCCGGAAGCTCCATCAATTAGCCTTCAACATTCTTGATGTCAGAGAGTTTGATGCAGAAGCGGTAATGCCTTGGCTAGCCTCTACTTCATCCTTTGTTATCTCTATCTTAATCGGTTGCTTTGTAATACATTCATCTGTCAGAGGACTCTGTAAAAGGCATGCCAATAATAGAAATTAGAAGGAACAGTGTAATTACCTTTGCCTGAGGTACGGGCTGTTAAGAGTAGTCATCTGATATTCTCCTCTCATACTACGACGAGCCCATGTCATTTTGCGCAGTAGAAAACTCATGCCTCCAATCCACTTGTCATCCTCATCTACTATAGCCCTACGCCACTTCCTTTGTGCTTTCTCCCGCATCTTCCCAAGCTTTAACCTCACTAGCCACAGCTTCATACGCAGATTGCGCTGTGACAAGGAATATGAGTCGCTGCACAGTTAAAGCCGGATGACTTATAAATAACAGTCCCGAAAAGCTAAGTATGGTCATCCAGGATGCGGCTATCCAGATCTTAGACCAGCTGAAAATGCCTAATCTGGAGTCAAGCACCCTAGTCAAATCCTTCTTCATTGGACAACTTCTGCGAGCTGGTTCCTGTAAAAATAGCGGTATAGGAAAAACCAAAAATACAAGTACCGATGCTAGCTGAGGTTATATAAAGGACATAAAAAGTTCTATCCCAAATAAGAGGCAGGAGGCTTATATAATGCAAGGATGATGAGAAAGCAAAGGTGACATTCTCCTTGAAATTAGGTATGTTTCTTCCATATCATATCTCAATCCTCTCTCTCCCCGAGAGCTGTACCCAGCCCTTCTCTAATCGCTTTTAAGTCTTTTGCTGCAAAGGTAAAATGGTATCGCATATATGAACATGTATTACATCTGTCCACACAAGGTAATAGTGGTGAGCAGTATCCAAAAATTTGGATACAAACACTCCCTGGAATTACTGCAGTAGCAAATAAACTATCGTAATCATTAATCTGCTTTTATATCTAGCTAGCCTTGCAAATGACCTCTGCATCCTGTTTGCCCTCTTCCATAAAAGGTTATTAACAGCCAACAGCTATCTTTCTGGAACTTTATGCGCTATTTGACATTAATATCGAGTCGTGCAATCCAAATATACTTGCCCACATAAGTATGTTAAACAACATTACAATCCCTCCTTATAGTATTCAGGTTGTGCAAAGGGCAAGCACCTATCAAGAGCAGCGCCTGAAAGCGTAGCTCTGAAATGATTGCCTCAATGCTTTTCCTCTCCCACAGGGCTTCGTCTTTAATCTTGTTACTTATGTTGCTCCTTCCCTCCTGTCAGTTACTATATAGCCTCTCATTGTTTAGCAGTTGATAAGCCTTGCTCACAGTCACTCATAAGTTGATACCGCTGTCTATCCGCAAGAGCGTCTGGATTGTCAGGAAGCTTTTCACCGGGAGTGAGCCTCCTCAGCTATCCTCATGCCAACGATTTGGTCTCTCTAGCTGCTGAC